>ENA-ORTL01000101-ORTL01000101.1-human-gut-metagenome-genome-assembly--contig:-NODE-101-length-126716-cov-8.33412_pt1 | contig 126716 bp, 109 predicted proteins | sample MGYA00241916_ERZ509196 | MGnify/ENA primary metagenome ERZ509196 (study PRJEB26280, sample SAMEA2338844) | human gut metagenome | biome: human gut; feature: human-associated habitat; material: faeces... | reverse complement strand
TAGAGTAGCTGACTACGGATCAGCCGGTTACAGGTTTGAATCCTGTCGCGGTCACCATTTCAAGATGAAGTTTAAACAAAAATGAAGATTGGCCGCGTAGCTCAACTGAATAGAGTAGCTGACTACGGATCAGCCGGTTACAGGTTTGAATCCTGTCGCGGTCACAAAAAAGAGAATGCTATCGATAGTATTCTCTTTTTTGTTTCTAAAGTTCTTTAGGCAACCGCACCAAAACAGATCATTGTAACCGATAAATTCATATCTTCGCAAAAATAAACTTTCATAAAAATGGAGAAGATCAAAACAGGATTGGCAGCCTTCGGCATGTCAGGGCAAATATTTCACGCCCCATTTATCAGCACGAACCCGGCTTTCTGTCTGACAGCAATCACGGAGCGCAGTAAGGAACTGTCAAAAGAACGTTATCCTTCAGCTCGTATTGTGCGCAGTTTCGAGGAACTCGTTGCTTTGGATGAGTTAGAACTGGTCGTTATTAACACGCCGGACAGTACGCATTACGAGTATGCACGGAAAGCACTGGAGGCTGGGAAAAATGTGATTGTCGAGAAACCTTTCACGACAACAGTTGAGCAGGGACAAGAATTGGTCGACCTCGCCCGATCCAAAGGGCTGGCTATAAGTGTATATCAGAACAGGCGCTGGGATTCGGATTTCCTTACAGTTCGGGAAATACTGGATAAGGGACTACTTGGACGTCTTGTTGAGTTCGAGTCGACTTTCCCTCGCTATCGCAACTTTATAAAGCCGGGAACGTGGAAGGAAACCGGAGAGTTGGGCGGTGGCCTGACCTATAATTTGGGGGCTCATGTGATTGATCAGGCGGTTCAGTTGTTCGGTGTGCCGGAAGCGGTTTTCGCTGATATCGACATCATTCGCACAGGTGGCATGGTAGATGATTATTTCGTGATCCACCTGCTCCGTCCGTCTAAGGCACCACATGTCAAAGTCACCTTGAAATCCAGCTACTTGATGTGCGAACCTGAACCCCGCTTCGTCTTACATGGTACGGAAGGTTCATTCGTAAAATATGGCCTTGACCGCCAGGAAGCGGATCTGAATGACGGACAAATCCCCGGCATTCCTGGCTGGGGAGTTGAAGACGAAGGCATGTGGGGACTTCTTCACACAGAAAAAGACGGCAACGTCGTCCGTCGTAAATACCCCAGCCTTGCCGGAAATTACGCAGGATTTTACGACAACATCTATCGTCATCTCCGCCACAACGAACCGCTCCTGACGGATGCCGCCGGCGTATTGCCTGTCATCCGTCTGATCGAGGCGGCCTGGGAAAGCAGTAAAGAAGGAAATGTGGTGAAGTTATAAGGATATTTCGATATTATTTTATCCCCGCATAGATTTTTTATCGTAAATTTGCCAACGATCCCCTTATAAAAAAGAAGGGGACTCATTGCAATAACCAATTTTACATGTAATGAAAAGAGACAATATCATTTTCGACATCATTGAGAAGGAACATCAGCGCCAGCTGAAAGGCATTGAACTGATTGCTTCCGAAAACTTTGTAAGCGACCAGGTGATGCAAGCCATGGGTAGCTGTCTAACCAACAAATACGCTGAAGGATATCCCGGTAAGCGCTATTATGGAGGTTGCGAAGTAGTAGACCAGAGCGAAACTATCGCTATCGAACGGTTGAAACAGATTTTCAATGCGGAGTGGGCCAACGTACAGCCACATTCAGGAGCACAGGCTAACGCAGCCGTATTTCTGGCAGTCCTGAATCCCGGTGATACATTCCTCGGCCTGAACCTGGCACACGGCGGCCATCTTTCTCACGGTTCTCCAGTAAACAGTTCCGGTATCTTATACCGCGCTACAGAATATAATGTAAAAGAAGATACAGGTCGTGTAGACTACGACCAGATGGAAGAAGTTGCCTTACGTGAAAAACCGAAATTGATCGTAGGTGGCGGTTCCGCTTATTCCCGTGAATGGGACTACAAACGGATGCGTGAGATTGCTGACAAGGTCGGTGCCCTTCTGATGATCGATATGGCCCATCCTGCCGGTCTGATCGCAGCCGGACTGCTGAATAACCCGTTGGAATATGCTCATATCGTAACTTCCACGACTCACAAGACTTTGCGTGGTCCACGTGGCGGTATCATCCTGCTGGGTAAGGATTTCGAAAATCCCTGGGGTAAGAAGACACCGAAAGGAGAGATCAAAAAGATGTCTCAATTATTGGATTCCGCCGTATTCCCAGGCATCCAGGGAGGCCCTCTGGAACATGTGATCGCCGCTAAAGCTGTAGCTTTCGGTGAAGCATTGGAACCAGAATATAAGACTTATCAGGCCCAAGTAAAAGCAAATGCGGCTGCTATGGCAAAAGCATTTATGGACAAAGGTTACAAGATCATCTCCGATGGTACGGACAACCATAGCATGTTAATCGACCTGCGCAAAAAGTTCCCAGAACTGACCGGCAAGGTTGCAGAAAAAGCACTTGTTGCCGCCGATATCACTGTAAACAAGAATATGGTTCCGTTCGACAGCCGTTCGGCTTTCCAAACTTCCGGTATTCGTGTCGGAACTCCGGCTATCACGACTCGCGGTGCTAAAGAACCGCTGATGGCCGAGATCGTCGAATTGATCGATACCGTGCTGGCTGCACCTGAATGCGACAAGACTATCACTGCTGTTCGCGAAAAAGTAAACAGCATCATGAAGGAATATCCTATCTTCGCTTGGTAAAACGATGAGGGTGTGCTAAATATCGGTATTCATGGGACGCAGACAACGCAGACGAACGCAGATATTATTAATTATCAGCAAAATAAATCTGCGTCCGTCTGTGTATTCTGCGTCATCTGTGTCCAGTGATATCAAATTGACACACCCTCTTTCTTTCTAAATCAATCAAATCACATAAATAATTTATGAAAACACTTTTATCACTTTGTGCAGGCGCCGCACTTTGTATCCTTGCGTCGTGCAGCGAAGGACCTACTAAACAGATGCCTTATAACCAAGGTATCAATGTAATTCCGACGCCAGTAAGCCTCGTCCAAAACGAGGGTAGTTTTAAACTAAGCAAAAACACAGCCTTCTCCGTCTCTACTCCGGAAGCTAAAACAGTTGCTGAATATTTTGCCGCCCAAATGAATCTCGCCACCGGCTATCAAATAACAGTCAGTGACAAGGCAGGTTCAAACGGTATTACATTGGTAATCGATGGAGCACTGGATGTAAACGACGAGGGCTATACATTGGATGTAACTCCACAAAGCGTGACAGTTAAGGCTAAGACCCCGCAAGGTTTGTTCTACGGTATGCAAACATTCATGCAATTGCTTCCTGCCGAAATCGAAAGCCAGGCGGTCGTGAGCGGTATTGCTTGGACTGCTCCCTGCGTAACGGTGAAAGACGAGCCGCGTTTCGAATATCGCGGTATCATGCTGGATCCTTGCCGTCATTTCATCCCGGTAGAGAACGTAAAAAAACATCTCGACGTATTGGCACTGTTCAAAATCAACCGTATGCATTGGCATCTGACGGACGATCAGGGCTGGCGTATCGAGATCAAAAAATATCCGAAACTGACTGAAGTAGGTTCCAAACGTATAGATGGTGAAGGGACGGAATATAGCGGTTTTTATACGCAAGAGCAAATCAAGGAAGTGGTAAAATATGCTGCAGACCGTTTTATCACGATCGTCCCTGAAATCGAACTTCCGGGACATGAGTTAGCTGCGATCTCCGCATATCCTGAATTGTCTTGCAAAGGCGAACCGACCACTCCGCGTATTATCTGGGGTGTAGAAGACATCGTATTATGTGCCGGGAAGGAAAAACCATTCGAGTTCCTGCAGGATGTTTTCGACGAAGTCGCTCCTCTTTTCCCTGGCGAATACATTCACATCGGTGGTGACGAATGCCCGAAATCAAGCTGGAAAGAATGCCCGCTCTGCCAAAAACGTATTCGCGAGGAAGGTCTGAAAGCCGACAAAAATCACTCTGCCGAAGAAAAGTTGCAGAGCTATTTCGTTCAGCGCATGGAGAAATACCTGTCCGATAAACATGGTAAAAAGATCATCGGATGGGATGAAATCCTCGAAGGCGGCCTCGCTCCTTCCGCAACTGTTATGTCTTGGCGTGGTGAAGAAGGTGGTATCGCTGCTGCAAACATGGGACATGAGGCAATCATGACTCCTGGAAGTGGTGGTATGTACATTGACCAGTTCCAAGGTGACCCGAAGATCGAACCGGTTTCTATCGGCGGTTATGATCCATTGTCAAGGGTGTATGCATACAATCCGACACCCGATACCTTGGTTACTACCGGAAAGGCAAACTTGATCAAGGGGGTACAAACAAATCTGTGGTCCGAATATATGTACAATACAGACCTGCTGGAATACCGCGCCTACCCGCGTGTGCTGGCATTGGCTGAAATAGGCTGGACTCCATTGGCACGTAAGGATTATAAAGACTTCGAACGTCGCTTGGATAATGCCTTGGTTCGTTTGGATGAGCTTAACATCAACTACCATATTCCACAACCAGAACAACCGAACGGTTCATGCAATTTCGTCGCTTTCACCGACAAGGCCTCTCTGGAATTCAAGACTACTCGTCCGATCAAGGTGGTTTATACGATCGACGGAACCGAACCGACGCCGGAATCAACTGTCTATTCCGCTCCGATCGAATTCACAGAATCCGGCGTTCTGAAGATTCGCTCCGTATTGCCTTCCGGCAAGATGAGCAAAACTCGTACAATCACGGTTGAAAAGCAATCCTTGGCTCCCGCTAAGGAGGTTGCCAAGACTACTCCGGGATTGGAAATGCAAGTGACCGACGGTATGTTCCTGAATTCTTCCAAACTAGGAGAGGTAAAAGAATGGAAGAAATCGGTTATCAAGGATTTACGTGAAATCACCAGTGTCGTCAAAACAAGCGAATCAATGCGCGGTGTCAAGCAATATGCTGCCATAGCAACCGGTTATGTCAATATTCCTGAAGACGGCGTTTATTATATTTCATCCGATAACGAAGAAGTATGGATCGACGGCAAATTGTTAGTGAACAACGGTGGTGAAGTGAAACGCTTCTCCCGCCACGACAGTTCGGCTGCATTGTCGAAAGGCTTGCATGAGATCAAGGTGGTATTCCTGGGGCATATCATTGGTGGTTGGCCTTCAAACTGGAACGACGGTAGCGTGAAGCTCCGCAAAGCCGACACCGATAAGTTTGTCAAGATCACTCCTAAAATGTTAGTCCATTAATCAATACGATATCAAAAGAAAAAGGCTGCTTCAGAATAAGAGGCAGCCTTTCTTATTTTATCCGGTAGCATCCGATAGTTAACGGACAAGCATCGATTGGATATGCGACAGGCATCGGTTTTGAGTCCGATGCCTGTCATCCCATCAGTCGATCTTCAGTTTCATTATCGTAATCGAGTTCGGAGGAAAATTGTATACTCTGGGACCACTCAATGAGAAGGATATTTCTTTTGTCTTCGGTACGACCACATCAGGTTTGTCATAGGTGTTACGCGCTTCGGGATCTCCTGTGAGCTGAATAATCTCCGCCGTATTTTTGACACTGACACCTTGCAAGTTCAGTTCCGTTTTCTCTTCGTGCTGGGTCGTGTTGATCACTTTTAGTATAATCATATGCGTTTCCTTATCCAGCGCTGCAGTGGAAACCAATGAAGGTATGCCGGGAAGTATCGTCTCATGGACCAGCGTGTCATTCACGAAACAACCGATTTGTTCGCCTTTGCAAGCGATCTTCACATTATACCAACGATTGCTTTGGAAGGGATAAAGGACAGGTGTACGCAACGTGTCCCTCACTCCTCCCGCCTGGCGGTAGAACTCGACAGCACCAGAACCGATCGTCAATCCGATATAGTCATTCTGTTCTCCGGGCAACCCGTTGTCACGCACACGGAATTGGATTTGTCCACTCCCCTTCGTCCTCCTGATATCCGCCGAGAAGGTGTAGTCATAGGCAGACGGATCACCTAAAAGAATGTAGTTCCACCTGTTTGCAACCGGTATCAACGTACCCTGTCCAACTGTCCAGCCTCCGGTCATGACAGTCCCTTCCTTAACCGGCAAGTTATCTATTTTCACCTCCTTAAACTCATAGCTATTATCGAACATTTCGATACCGGCACGTCCGAAGGTAACCTGGGGTTTCTGATAGGTGCGGACTTCAGTCTTTAACACCTCGTCTCCCCTGTTGCTGCCAAACATTTGCAATAGATGGTAAGAAGGAGAAAGAGCGATTTGTTCACCGTCAAAAAAGATAGCCGGATAACGATCCATCTTGTATTTCGTATTCCCCAAAACCGGGGCATAAGCTAAACGCTTCACGATCTCCTGTCCGTTCTCTGCTCCTGCAAGAAAGCAAGCCTCCCCGATGGCAGCTCGTAAACTTCCGGGAGCAGCCCCGCCGGACAAGCTGAATTCTCCGATAAAGGCAGGAGGCATCCGGCGCGTATACCGTCCGGCAACAAAACGGTTGTGATTAGAGATCAAAAATGATTCACTCGAATAAAAATGAGTATCCGACCATTCATTCCTGCTCTTCCCTCTTACGTCAGAACTACTTATCACCGTAATGTCCGGATAAGCCTCCTGGATCGCTTTTTTAAACAACTCGAAACGCTTGGTATATTCCAGTCCGTAATTTTCACTGCCGATCTCCACATACTTCAATCCGAAAGGTTCCGGATGTCCATGAGCAGCCCGCAAGGCTCCCATAACGGAATCGGCCGGTTCATTGGCATAAGCGATAGCGTCCAAGGCATCCTGTACCAATTTCCCCATCGCCGTTATATCTTCATAACGCGGACGGCGGCTTTGGTTGGTCACACCGCTATTAATGACATAGACTGGTTCGGCATCCAAATCTTCACACATCTGGAGATATTCATGATAGCCGACACCGTTTGTCGTACCGTATGCCCATACATTCCAAAAATGTTTACGTTCGGCAATATCTCCTACCGTCTCACGCCAAACCGGATAGGTCCCGGCCGTATATCCTTCTACAAAACTTCCGCCAGGGAAGCGAATGAACGCAGGCTTCAATGCTGCAATCAGCTCCATCAGTTCCGGACGCAATCCGTTCGGACGGCCTTTCCATGTCTTTTGTGGAAGCAGGGAAACGACATCCAGCCAGAAAACAGCCGAGCTGTCAGTCGTTATCGCCAGCACGGCTTTATTCGTATTCGAGGTTGCAGTAAAAGTATGCCTGTACTTCCTCCATTCATAGGCTGGTGCCACCCGGAACACTTCGCTGAAGGTTGTCTCACCGGTAGAATCGGCTAAAGTCAGGCTTACAGTTTTCGGAACCATAGAAGCGCCTTTCATATAAAAAGACAAATCATATTTCTCGCCTTTCCGAAGCGGTATCCCTCCATATCCTTCGGCGATGACACCTCCTTTTCCCGACTCGGCTGAAGCGGACACCGAAACCAGCAGGGAACGCCGGTTCTTGTCATTAATCAATTCCTTAGTGTCGGGATACATATAAGACGTCGCAGAAAAGCGGCGCCACCCCGGCACCGAATCAGAACGTAAGAAGGGAATAACCCATCCATTCGGGGTAGTCAGAACCCGGCGGACAGGATCGTATGGGCAATTCAAGGGAGGAACTCCATCTTCAAAGCTCCGGTTTTGTATCAGTTCCGCATAAATACCGCCATCCACCGCATGGTTGATTTCCTCAATGGTCAAACCATACAGTTCCTTATTCACAGGTATTGTCAAACCATCCCCCTCTACCAGAATAGAAGATGTTACAGGCATTTCCGGCTGACACCCGGCTAATATGAGTGCTAAAAGAACCAAATTCACTTTCATGGTGCAAACTTAAAGAATAATTTCAATAAAAAGCCCCATCTCATCCTATATCAAGCGTTTTAGCTGTGTACACTTAATATATAAAAGAAATATTTTTCAGAAATGGAATTTATTTTAGGGAAAAAGACGATTATATCGACAGAATTAAATACATTTGTATCATTGATAGTATTTGAATATCAAGAAAAGTACAGAATCGAATGGAAAACTTAGCATCACAATATACTGTATTAGTGGTAGACGATGTGCCAACTAACGTTATGCTTGTGCAAGCGATACTGAAAAAAGAAGGTTATACGCTACTGACGACAGACAGCGGAGCTAAAGCGCTACGCATTGCCCAGGAAAGGCATCCCAATCTTATTTTGCTCGATATTATGATGCCGGAGATGGACGGATATGAGGTACTGCAGCATTTGAAAAGCAATCCGGAGACCAACAACATTCCTGTCATTATCATGTCAGCCTTGAGTGATATGCAAAGTATTGTAAAAGGTTATCAATTGGGGGCAACAGAATATGTAACAAAACCTTTTCAACGGGAAGAATTGGTGAAACGTGTCGCCCACCGTTACGAACTGTTCAGTATTAAACGTATCAAGCAGGAACTTGAAAACACGATTGAATCCCGCGACACGCTCTATTCCGTTATTGCACACGATTTGCGTTCTCCACTCGGCTCTTTGAAGATGATGAATAATGCCATCCTGATGATGGTCGATAAGAATCAGGTTAGCGACGAGGTATACGAAATGCTTCAGATGATGAACAAGACATCGGAAGAGATATTCCAACTTCTCGACAACCTCTTGAAATGGGCGAAGAACCGCCTGAACAAACAGAATATTTACAGACAGCAAGTCGACATCAACAGCATAGTCAACAGCACTGCCGAGATATTTATTCCGATGGCTACCCAGAAAGGCATATCCATCACACTTGAAGGTCTGGATAAAGAACTGATGGGATCGACAGATATCGATATGGTAAAGACAATCGTCCGCAATCTGGTTTCCAACGCAGTCAAGTTCAGCTACGAAAAAGGGGTGATTGCGGTATCAACCAAAACAGACGGGGATTTTGTTGTTGTCAGTGTGAAAGATTCGGGTAAAGGGATCAAAAAGGAAGACCAAGGTAAGCTGCTGAAGCAAAACACTCATTTTACTTCTTATGGGACGAATAACGAAAAGGGGTCCGGCTTGGGACTAATGCTGTGCAAAGACTTTATCGAACAGCTCGGCGGCAAGCTGTGGTTCGATTCCGAAGAAGGGAAAGGCACCACCTTCTATTTCTCCTTGAAAGCGTTGAATCAAGAATAACAAAAATAGCATATATAAAGCAAAAGGAGGTGTGTCAAAATCCCCTTTTGCTTCATATATATTATCCGGTAATTGCTTTCCGGCTTCCTTTTTGGGGATATTTACGAAACAGACTCCACCATTTCAATTTTAATACACCAAACAGTGCCTCCCCGAAGATAGAGGAGTTCATCTTAGAAGTGCCTAATACACGGTTGATAAAGATAATGGGAACTTCCACAATTTTATAACCACACTTATACGCCGTAAACTTCATTTCTATCTGGAACGCATATCCTTTGAAATGAATACGGTCTAAATCAATCATCTCAAGCACCTCTCGACGATAGCATTTGAAACCGGCTGTCGTATCCTGTACTTTCATTCCGGTAACAAAACGGACATATACGGAAGCATAATAAGACATCAACACACGTCCTAATGGCCAGTTCACGACATTCACACCGTTGCAGTAGCGAGAGCCGACCGCGACATCACCACCCTGTTCCGTACAAGCCGCATATAATTTAGGAAGATCATTCGGATTATGACTGAAGTCTGCATCCATTTCAAATATAAAATCATACTTATGCTCTATAGCCCACTTGAACCCACAAATATAAGCCGTACCCAAACCTAACTTACCTTTACGTTCTACCATGAAAAGGCGTTCGGGGAACTCTTTTTGCAACCGTTTTACAATATCTGCCGTACCATCGGGCGATCCATCATCTATAATCAAAATATGAAATTCTTTCTCTAACCCAAATACAACCCGAATAATATTTTCTATATTCTCCTTCTCGTTATACGTGGGAATAATAACAATACTGTCTGACATAATCCTTCTAAATTTGTAGGGCGAAGGTACATATTTTAATTGATTTAATACTACGCATATCTACTATTTTGAACAAAAACTCTACCTTTGCGAAAAGAACATATCACATTGGAGGTACAAGATTTACTTAGACAATATGCCGCCCATCCGCAAGTGGCAGCATTAAATACCCTGTTAAAAAGCAAAACGTCCCGCAATATATTTCTGAAAGGGCTGAACGGTTCAGGGGCCGCAATGACAATAGCTTCTCTTTTTTTTAAAAGAAGGGGGAGCTACGTGTGTGTGTTGAATGACTTGGAAGAAGCCGGTTACTTTTATCATGACCTGGTGCAGCTCACCGGAGGCGACGGAATCTACTTCTTCCCCTCTGCCTACCGGCGTGCTATCAAATACGGACATGTAGACCCTGCCAACGAAATTCTGCGGACAGAAGTTCTCAGCACATTGCAAGATCCAACTGTTCCTTTCGTCATTGTCACCTATCCGGATGCATTGGCAGAAAAAGTGATCTCGCGGGAGGTCCTGAAAGAAAACACACTGAAGATCAGTGTCGGTGAGAAGTTGGACAATATGTTTGTTTCCGACGTACTGGACGAATACGGTTTTGAACAGGTAGATTACGTTTATGAACCGGGACAGTATGCGATGCGTGGCAGTATCTTAGACGTGTTCTCGTTCTCGTATGAATTTCCCTATCGTATCGACTTCTTTGGAAACGAGGTAGAGACGATCCGTTCGTTCGATGTAGAGACACAGCTCTCCAAAGAAAAACTGGACAGTATCTATATCGTGCCCGAAATGACAAAAGGAAACCGGACCAACTCGTCCCTGCTGGATTCACTGCCGTCCGAGACACTACTCGCCAGCAAAGATCTGGCATGGGTAAAAGAGCGTATCGGCAGTATCTGGAATGAAGAGCCGATCATCGGAGACGAAGAATCATTTGCCGACATCGAACAACTACGAGCCAAATTGATTACCGGAGAGGATTTTTTACGTACGGCACTTGGTTTCTGCCGGCTCCATTTCGGTACGCGGGTGACGGGAGTAGCCGATGCCACCCTGACTTTCTCAATGGAAGCACAACCGATTTATCATAAAAATTTTGATTTAGTAAGCGAATCTTTCCATAAATATTTAGAAAACGGCTATACATTATATATACTGAGCGATGTAGAAAAGCAAGCAACCCGTATCCGGGCCATCTTCGAAGATCGGGGAGACAATATACCTTTTACTTCTGTCAACAAAACTATACACGAAGGTTTTGCCGATGAGACTTTGCGTGTCTGTCTTTTCACGGATCACCAGTTGTTCGACCGCTTCCACAAATTCAACCTCAAAAGCGACAAGGCAAGAAGCGGAAAGCTCTCTTTGTCGTTGAAGGAGTTGAACCAATTCACGACCGGTGACTATATCGTACATATCGATCATGGTGTCGGACAATTCGGCGGGCTGGTCCGTACCGAAGTGAACGGAAAAATGCAGGAAGCCATCAGGCTGATTTATCAGAACAACGACATTATATTCGTCAGTATTCATTCTCTCCATAAACTGTCCAAATATAAAGGTAAGGACAGTGGAGAACCGCCCAAGCTGAGCAAGCTCGGAACAGGAGCCTGGGAGAAAATGAAGGAACGTACCAAGTCGAAAGTAAAAGATATCGCCCGCGACTTGATCCTCCTCTACTCCAAACGGAAACAGGAAAAAGGTTTCGCCTACAGTCCGGACAGCTTCATGCAGCACGAACTGGAAGCCAGCTTCATCTACGAAGATACCCCAGACCAGATGAAAGCAACAGCCGATGTCAAAACCGACATGGAGAACGACCGTCCGATGGACCGCCTGATCTGTGGAGACGTGGGCTTCGGAAAAACAGAGGTTGCCATCCGCGCCGCTTTCAAAGCTGTTTCGGACAACAAGCAAGTTGCCGTACTGGTCCCGACTACGGTGTTAGCATTCCAGCATTATCAGACATTCTCCGAACGGTTGAAAGATTTTCCCTGCCGGATCGAATATATCAGCCGGGCACGTACGGCTAAAGAGATAAGAGAAACCCTGAAAGACTTGAAGGAAGGAAAGATCAACATTATCATCGGTACCCATCGCATCGTCGGAAAAGATGTCACATTCAAAGATCTCGGCCTGCTGATTATTGACGAGGAGCAGAAATTCGGCGTATCCGTCAAAGAAAAACTACGACAGCTGAAGGCCAACGTCGATACGCTCACCATGACTGCCACGCCAATTCCCCGTACCCTGCAATTCTCGCTGATGGGAGCCCGCGACTTGTCGAGCATCACGACTCCCCCGCCCAACCGCTACCCGGTTCAAACAGAGGTGGAACGTTTCAACCCGGACATCATCCGCGAAGCCATCAATTTCGAGATGAGCCGTAACGGACAGGTTTTTTTCATCAACAACCGCATCCAAAATATTTATGAAATGGAGGCGCTTGTCAAACGTGAAGTGCCAGATGCCCGTATCGCCGTCGGCCACGGACAGATGGAGCCGGACAAGCTGGAAAAAATTATTCTGGATTTCGTCAATTACGAATACGACGTACTGATCGCTACGAGCATTGTAGAGAGTGGCATCGACGTGCCGAATGCAAATACGATCATCATCAATAATGCACAACAGTTCGGATTGTCCGATCTGCATCAATTACGCGGTCGTGTCGGACGAAGTAACCGGAAGGCCTTCTGCTACCTCCTCTCTCCGCCCCTGTCAAGCCTTACGCAGGAAGCACGCCGCCGTTTGCAGGCAATCGAGAATTTTTCAGAGCTGGGAAGCGGTATCCATATCGCCATGCAGGACCTCGACATCCGGGGAGCTGGTAATATGTTAGGAGCTGAACAAAGCGGTTTCATCGCCGACTTGGGCTACGAAACATACCAGAAAATCCTGGAAGAAGCCGTTGACGAACTGAAAGCGGAAGAATTTGCCGACCTATATTCTGATGCCACCGAAAAGCGACCCGACACCGGTAGCGAATATGTCCGTGAAACCTATATCGAAAGTGATTTGGAACTGATGTTCCCGCCAACCTATATCCCGAATGATTCCGAGCGTGTTTCCCTCTATCGTGAATTGGACAAGATGGAGGAAGAACGTGATATCCTCGCTTTTACCGAACGTCTGAAAGACCGTTTCGGGAAAGTACCGAAAGAAGGGAAAGAGCTGATCCGTGTCGTTCGCCTTCGCCGTATGGCAAAGACGTTGGGTATGGAAAAAGTCATTCTGAAAAAAGGACAGATGAGCATCTTTCTCGTCACCAATCCCGAAAGTCCTTATTATGAGAGCGAAGCTTTCGACAAACTACTCGGCTTCATCCAAAAGCATCCGCGTGAATGCACACTTCGCGAACAAAACGGGAAACGCAGTATCGTGATCAAAAACGTACCGACAGTAGAAACGGCTTGCGGTTACTTAGATGAGATCGGGAAAGTACAAATACAAAAATAAATTAAATATGAAGAAGACAATTATAGACCTTTTCGAAAGTTCAGTAAGACGATATCCTGATAACCCTTTCCTGTGGGAAAAAACCACGAATGCCTTCGAACCTACCACTTATAAGGAAGTTCAGCAACAAGTCTATACTGCCGGTGCCGGACTGATCGCTCTCGGAGTGAAGAAGGGCGACAATATGGCGCTCCTTTCGGAAGGCCGTAATGCATGGATCATCGGCGAACTGGCCATGTTCTACGCCGGCGCAACCAACGTCCCGCTATCCATCAAGCTCGAAGAAGCGAACGACCTGCAGTTCCGTCTTGTGCATGCCGATGTGAAATATATCCTGGTTTCCGGAAACCAGCTCAAAAAGATACGGTCTATCATGGACAAACTGCCTTTAATAGAAAAAGTAATCGTGATAGACGAACTGCCGGAACATAAAGAAAAGGAAATATCGTGGTCCGAAGTACTCCGGATGGGTAAAGAATATCTGGCATCTCATTCTCTGGAAGACTTCCTTGCCGTCGGACAATCCTTGCAGAATGGCGACTATGCAACGATTACCTACACCTCAGGCACGACGGCCGACCCGAAAGGCGTCATCCTGACGCACCGTAACTACACGGCAAATGTGGAACAAGCCCTATCTTGTGTCGATATCGACGATACATGGCGCACATTAGTAATCCTCCCACTCGACCATTGTTTCGCGCATGTAGTCGGTTTCTATATCTTCATGTCGAAAGGAGCATCCGTAGCAACCGTACAAGTCGGACGGACAGGGCTGGAAACATTAAAGAACATTCCGATCAACATCAAAGAGTTCAAGCCTTACCTGATCCTGAGCGTCCCGGCACTGGCCAAGAACTTCAAAAAGAATATCGAACAGGGCATCCGTGCCCAAGGCAAGCATGTCACCCGTTTGTTCAACTTTGCCCTCAAAGTGGCCTACATCTATAACGGAGACGGCGGAGAAGACAAGGGACGCGGCGCCCGGTTCCTGCTGAAACCGCTCGTGAGCCTGTTCGACCGCGTGCTTTTCACGAAAGTCCGCGAAAACTTCGGTGGACAATTGAAGTTCTTCATCGGTGGTGGTGCATTGCTCGATAAAGACCTGCAAAAATTCTACTACGCAATCGGACTTCCGATGTACCAAGGGTACGGACTAAGCGAAGCGACTCCCGTAATTTCCACCAACGGCCCGCACCGGCATACCTTCGGCAGCAGCGGCGTGCTGGTTCGTCCGCTCGATTTGAAAATATGCGATGCCGAGGGAAAAGAACTTCCGACAGGCGAAAAGGGAGAGATCGTCATACGGGGCGAGAATGTGATGGCCGGCTACTGGAAGAACCCGGTATCGACTGCCGAAACCGTACGCAACGGATGGCTCTACACCGGGGATATGGGATATATGGGGCATGACGGCCTGCTCTACGTCCTCGGACGTTTCAAAAGCCTGCTGATCGGTAGTGACGGGGAGAAATACAGTCCGGAAGGGATCGAGGAGGCGCTCGTCGAACATTCTTCCTGCATCGACCAGCTGATCCTATATAACAACCAAAGTCCCTATACCGTTGCCCTCGTCGTCCCTAACAAAGACCGGCTGAAAAAGCATCTGGCACATCAGCATCTTGATCTTTCATCCGATAAAGGTCGTGAAGAGGCAATCCGGATCATCCAATCCCAGATAGACCGTTTCCGTAAGGGAGGCGATCTGTCCGCCCTTTTCCCCGACCGCTGGCTGCCTACAGCCTTTGCTATCCTGCCGGAACCATTCACCGAACAGAACGGCATGGTCAACAGCACGATGAAGATCGTCCGCGGGAAAGTAGAAAAAGCGTATGCCTCCCGCATCGACCATCTCTACACGCCGGAAGGAAAGAATCCGCTTAATGAAGAGAATAAAAAGGCATTAGATTGACAAAAACACAATTTCATTTGTTATTGTTAGGATAACAACCCAATATGGTTCACAAATCGCCATATCACGCCATTAAACTAAATAATTATGCATTACAAAACTGTAACCTCCACCATCACCCTGGCTTTTGCTTTTTGGGCAACAGCTCCGGCGATGGCGGACGGTGTATCCAAACAAAACATCGACAGCGGCTGGACTTTCAAGCAGGTCCGCGGCAATAACTGGTATCCGGCAACTGTGCCGGGAGTAGTTCACACGGATCTTATGGACAACAAGATCATCGACGATCCCTTTTACCGCCTGAACGAACGGAGCGTGCAATGGGTGGACAAAGAAGACTGGGAATATAAAACGACCTTAAACGTCGCTCCCGATGTATTCGACAAGGATAATATCGACCTGGACTTCAAAGGACTCGATACTTATGCCGATGTCTATTTGAACGACTCCTGCATCCTGAAAGCGAACAATATGTTCCGTGAATGGCTGATCCCCGTAAAAGGATTGTTGAAAAAGGACGGTAACGAACTACGCATCTATTTCCACTCTCCCATCAAAACGGACCTACCGAACTACGACGCCTTGAAGCACCCGATCGAAGCCGGTAACGACCAATCCGAAAACGGTGGCGTTTTCGATAAGAAAGTAAGCGTTTTCGCCCGGAAGGCAGGGTATCACTACGGCTGGGACTGGGGCCCCCGCCTTGTCACGAGCGGTATCTGGCGTCCCGCCTATCTGATCGGCTGGAACGATGCCCGTATCGACAACATCCAATATATCCAGGAAAAGGTCAACGCCAAACGGGCCGATATCAAAACCCGTGTCGAAGTAACGGCCGACAAGGAGGGGGAAGCAACCCTCATAATTAAAGTCGACGGTCTCAAAAACACCTGGTTGAAAACTGTTCCCGTAAAGAAAGGAAAGAACCTGATCGAAACCGATCTTGTCATCAACAATCCGAAACTATGGTGGACAAACGGTTTGGGCGAAGCGCATCTCTATCCGTTCACAGCCACCATCACGATGAATGGAAAGATTGCCGACACGGAAACAACTCACATCGGCATCCGCAGCCTCCGCGTCGTTCGCGACAAAGATGAAGCGGGAACGACGTTCTATTTCGAACTGAACGGCAAACCGCTTTTTGCCAAAGGAGCCAACTACATTCCACAGGATAACTTCCTGCCGCGTGTCACCCCCGAGCGCTACGAAAAGACAATCCTCGATGCGGTCGATGCCAATATGAATATGCTCCGTGTCTGGGGCGGCGGCATCTACGAGAATGATCTTTTCTACGACCTTTGTGACAAATACGGCATTCTGGTTTGGCAAGACTTCATGTTCGCTTGCAGCACATATCCGATGACAGCAGAACGTTTAGAGAATATCCGTCAGGAAGCCATCGACAATATCGTCCGCCTGCGCAACCATCCATGCATTGCTATCTGGTGCGGCAACAATGAGAACCATACCGCCTGGTTCAACTGGGGTTGGATGCAGAAATACGAGAAGTTAGGCGTATTAGAGGAAATGCGCAAAGACGACAAAGAGCTCTTCCACAAACTGCTCCCCGAAGTCGTAAAGGAATATGATCCGAAAACGTTCTACCTCCCTTCCTCCCCATACGGAGGCGATCCGGACGCCAAATGCGAAAGCGGGACAGTCAACTGGAACCCGAACGGCGACGCCCATTACTGGGGGGTATGGCAGGGTATCGACTCCGTCGCCCATTTCAACAAGATCAAAGCCCGCTTCTTCTCCGAATATGGCTTCCAATCGTTTCCCGAATACCAATCCGTACTGAAATATGCTCCGGAAGAACGGGATCACAATATCTACTCCGACGTGATGATGGCGCATCAGCGTGGCGGCCAGGTAGCCAATTCACGTATCGAAAAAATTACAGCAGACGAATATCGTAAGCCCAAAGACTTTCCGAGTACTCTTTATATGAGCATCCTCCTTCAGGGAGATGCCATCAAGACCGCCATCGAGGCGCATCGTCGCATGATGCCTTACAACATGGGAAGCCTTTTCTGGCAGCATAACGACTGTTGGCCTGTCGCCTCCTGGTCGAGCCGCGACTATTACGGACGCTGGAAGGCCCAGCACTATTTTGCGAGGAAAGCGTTCGAGGACATCCTGATTTCTCCCATCGCCGAAAACGATACGCTGGACATATATATCGTCTCGGATCGCCTGAAAGCGACAAAAGGGACTCTCGATATCCGTGTGATGGACCTCAGAGGCAATCTCCTTTTTGAAAAGAAGAAAAATGTGACACTGCCCCCCAACACAAGCAAGATACAGTTCTCCGCTCCCGTCAAAAATGTCTTAGGCGGAAAGAAACCGAACGAAGTTTTTGTAAACGCCCGCTTCACCGAAAATGGAAAAGAGGGCAAGATCGTCACGAACAACTATTTCTTCGACCGTTATAAGAACATCGACTTCCCGAAAGCCGATATCCGGATCACATCCGTTCCTGCCAGAGACGGCTACGACCTGACGGTCAGCAGCGATGTCTTTGCACGCGGCGTATTTTTAAGCCTTGACGGCATAGACAATTTCTTCTCCGACAACTATTTCGATCTGTTGCCGGGCGAACCGGTCACAATCCATGTCACGACCAGTCTGGATAAGGATACTTTCGACAAGCAACTTCGCAGCGAGAGTTTAGCGGATACTTATTAAATCGTTCATTTGTCCTCCCCTATGTTTGATATGGGAACGCAGAAGAAGTCGGTTCAATGCGATCCCATGTCGAGCACAGGAACAAAAAGACACAACGAAAGCTCCGAACGGAAAAACAGAGCCTTTAGAATTGGAAATAAATAAACGGTTGTACGCCGGCACTCTTAAACTGAACGACAACAAAAATCGCAATCGCCAGCATCACCGCCTGCACAAGCAAAGGAGAGCGAGTGACGACCGTCTGCAAGCTGTTTTCCGCCGATTTCGGCATGAAATGCAGGATATACCCCACCACCATTAAGATGAACACACCTTTATAGCCCATCACAAACTGCGTGAAGACCTCCGGATGGAAATTCGTGAAAATCTGCGTCAGCATCTCGCCTACCGTCTGCATCGAGTCGGCACGGAACAGAATCCAGCCGAAACATACCAGATGGAAAGTGACCAGGACCCCTATCACTCTTCTCCAGGGTTTCATTTCCGCCCCTAACGGTTTGAAACTGCTGAAACGGTTCATCATAAACTTATGAACGGCCAGCGCAACCCCATGCAAAGCGCCCCAGAGGATAAAACTCACAGAAGCCCCGTGCCATAAACCGCCCAGCAACATCGTTATCAGCAAGTTGATGTATGTCCGTATTTTTCCCTTCCGGTTACCTCCGAGTGAAATATACAAATAGTCTTTCAACCACGAAGAAAGCGAGATATGCCAGCGCCGCCAGAACTCTGTGATAGTCGCCGACTGATAAGGCGAATCGAAGTTCACGTTAAAGCGGAACCCTAACAGTAATGCGATCCCGATCGCCATATCCGAATAACCGGAAAAATCGCAATAGATCTGCAAAGCATAACCATACACACCCAACAGGTTTTCCACCCCTGTGTAAAGCAATGGGGCATCGAATATGCGATCAACGAAGTTCAGGCTGATATAGTCGGATATGACCGTCTTCTTGAAAAGCCCGCACAAGACGAGGAAAAGCCCTTCCCCGAACTCCGCCCGCGTAACAACCGGATTCCTATAAATCTGGGGAATGAAATCGCGTGCCCGGACGATCGGACCGGCTACCAGCTGTGGGAAGAAGGAGACATAGAAAACATAGTCGATCCAACGCCGGAGGGGTTCTATCCTGCCCCGGTACACATCAATCACATAGCTGATGGTCTGGAAAGTAAAAAAAGAGATACCAACCGGCAGAAAGATATCCAATGGCTGATAAGTGATGTTCTGCAACGAGGCATTCCCTAACTGATACCCCAATTCATGAGCGACGGTAGCCACGATCTCTCTCAGGAAATTGAAGTATTTGAAGTATCCCAACAACCCTAAGTCGATACACAGGCTCAGGACGACCCATGCTTTGCGTCCCCACCGGGAAGCAGTCTTGGCCATGCACTGCGCAATACAAAAATCGGATGTCGCGACAAACAGCAGGAGAAAGAAAAACAATCCGCTGCTCTTATAATAGAAATAGATGGAAAACAACGTAACGTAAATGATACGTGTCAGCAGGTGTTTCCTGAGCGACATATAAATAATCAGGAAACCGATAAAAAGGAAGAAAAACAATCCGCTACTGAAAAGTATCGGTGCATTGTGCTGGTAGGTCAATATATCGCCAAGTTTGTCGAATGAGAGCTGAGACCAATATTCTCCCATTTTATTTATAAAATCATTCATCATCTTTTCTGATTTTCAACATTTGATTATAAGATTGCATCAGGGCACGATATAACAAGGTTCCTTGTTCGCGATAGCCTTCCTTTGTGAAATGGATGCGGTCACGCCCCATCAGTTTCTCCTTATGCCATTTGATACAAGAACTTTTCCCTCCCGTAGTGGCAAAAAGGTCCCAGCAGGCTACACCCTCTTCATGGGCCGCTTTTACAATTGCTTTTGCAGCAAGCTGGGTATTCGCGTTACGGACATACGTCCGCTTCTTATTGACATACGTTCGCTTGTAGCATTCCGGCGGAGTGGTAAGCAGAATAGCTGTTTCAGGCATCTGCTTCTTGACGAGGGAAACAAACGCGCGTACCTGCCCGCCGAATTCTTCCGGACGGAAGCGGCGACCGAAAGTCTCGTTCGTGCCCAACGAAATGATCAGTAAAGAAGGTTTCAGCAGGGCCAACTGTCGGACATAGGCTTCGTCTGTGTAATTGACATACATCGCTCCGTTCACACCGACCGAATGGTAGAGGACGCCCGGATTGCCATTCGTCAGGCTGAAACCGTAATAAATATTCTTGAAGGTGGAGGCCGGAAGCAGCTTATCCGTACCTTGTTTCCTCCGGGTACTATGCAACTGCAACGTATCAACCGGATAAGAAATGCGGAAGGTATCGGCCAGGACACCTGCGACAGCCGGAACCGTAGCCAAAAATGTCTGTACGGAATCTTTAAGCGGACCGGCCGGCAACATCGGCATGGCCTTCTCCCCCCGGTAAAGGATCGCTTGGTTGAAGGAATAGCCGGCTCCGTTGTTAGGCGCTATCCGGACATCCAAATTGATGGAGGGCGAAACGGACTGGATACCGATCCCGCCGATTCCGACAGGACATTTCTTATTGGTCTGGATACAGCGTCCCGTCACCCATTCGCGGACGGAAGAAGAGATGAAATAGTCGTCCGGTTCATTCGTCCGGCTCAACTTGAAAGGGGCGATCCATCCGCGTCCGGCATTCCCGAACTGCGCCTGCAAAAGACGCATCACCTTACCGGAATAATAACCGGCCTGTATATGGGAATCGCCTAAATGGACGATCGTCAATACGGTATCCTTCCCCGCCCTGAGCGAATCCAGTCCGGCAAAGAAGGGCTGTAGCGAAGAGGGTGACTGGATCGAATCGACCTCCTTCCCGATCGAATAAATGCGGGAAGGGAGCGGGATCGTATCGAGGCCCCCCTGTTCCCTCGCCCCGCGCGGGCCCGCCAATTTTCCTTTTGCTCCGACGGCACTGACGGCCATCAAAACCAGGCAAGCCGACAGATTAACGAGCCACTTTGTCTGCTTCATCATAAAACTCCTTTTCTAATAATATGGCTTTCAACAAGGCAGAAGCGATCTCTTTCCCTCCCCTGAAACTCAAATGTGTATAGTCTTTGCTGGCCCAATTGTTTTCCACGAAGCGGACCATACTGTTCTCTCCTCCCATCGCCCCGAAGACATTCCAGAAAGCGACACCCGAGCGGCGGGCTGCCTGCCGCTGTGCGTGCAACAAGGCCAATACGGCGGGCATCGTTTCGAAGGTTCCGTCCACTTGCCGGCTCCTGTCCGAAACACCTAACATCAGGATATCGGCATCCGGAAAACAAACGCGTACGTGGCGTACGGCTTCTTCCATCCGTTTGGCGTACCAGCCATACTGGAGAACGCTGTCACTGACGATATTCAACCCGTACTGCAAAACGACCAGATCATAGGGGCGTATCTCGTTCAACTCCCTGCAACGGGCACTGTCCAGCCTCGAAAGGATCATCCCCGAATTGCCACGCAACGAATAATTGTCCACGATCACCCCTGAATTATCTTCAAGCGCGACTCCGAGAGCACGGAAACCGGCCGTATCGGCAAAGCTGAAAGAGGCCTCCGTGAAGGTCCCTGTTTGTTCGTATTGCGTGATGACGGATGTCGGTTTCAATGTTTCGCGGATCGTGTCCTGCGTGCCGTTGCAAACCAAGGTCATCTGTGTGCGGGAATTCTTTTCATACAGGAATTTGAGGGAAGAAACCGTTTTCAACTCCGGATAACGGTCTGTCGTCTTAACCGAGATAGACGGCTTCTCTCCTTTCGGTTCGAACGTCATTCCGGAAAGTGTATACCGATGATAATGGTCCGTCAGCATAGACCAGGTAGTCCAGCCTTCTGCCTTTTGCTCGATCGTCGGACGGAACTGGGCGGCTACCGACATAACCGGAACGAAACCGACTCCGCGTCCTCCGAACTGCTCCTGCATTCCTGAACGGAAATCAGCCACCACGATATCGCCTTCGATAAACGAATCTCCCAAAAAGGCGATACGCACCGGACGACTCGCCTGCCTGCTATTTCTTAAAGTGGCAAAGAACCGCTTCAAACCGATATGGCCGACGGAGTAATCCTCGATACGCGTTCCCAGTGAATCGGCTCCCTTATCCGCATACATGACCTTATAAAGCGAATCGCGCAACGCAAGAGCGACAGAATCGATACCTGTCGTTTTCAGGATCGAATCGCGTATGGCGGCCGAATCTATCCGGATCGTATCCGGTTGTTCCAATTGCATACGCAAGGAATCCATAGACAGGGATTCAGGCTTTACCCTGAGATCGGAAAGCAAATCAACTTTTTTTATTTTCATGCCGAACAGCTGGTCCGGTAAGTAATAAAGCCCCAAACAGATACCTAACGCAATAAGTAGCAGGAGCAAAAGCCTGCCGAAATTATTATCTTTATTCATCTAATTCCTCTCTTTCGAAGCCACAAAGATAAGAAACAAACGCAATTTATTACAAACTCGGCCGTTTCATATTTATATTGATGATATGGATGGCATGGTCATACTATATAATTGTCACTCGTAGGGGCAGGGCTCTGCTCTGCCCATTGAATCCGCCCATTGAATCCGGATATTGGTACCATCCATTGACCCCGGACAAAACGGACGTTATTTGCATTGGGCGGAGTAGAACCCCGCCCCTACGGGACACCATTATTTATTACATACCAACAAACAACAAATATGGAAACTCCGAAAAACAGAAACTGGAAAGTATTGAAAAGTGAATATCTATCCCGCCAACCTTGGTTCACCGTGCGCAAGGAAGAAGTGGAATTACCGAATGGGAACAGAATCCCCGAATATTATATATTCGAATATCCGGAATGGATCAACGTGATCGCAATCACCAAAGAGCAGAAATTCGTATTTGTAAGCCAATACCGTCATGGCCTGGGTATTACGGCTTACGAACTTTGCGCCGGTGTCTGCGAAAAGGAAGACGCCTCCCCACTCATCTCCGCCCAACGGGAATTGCTCGAGGAAACCGGTTACGGCAACGGAAATTGGAGCGAACTGATGGTAATAGGTGTCAATCCGAGCACCCATACCAACCAGACTTACTGTTATCTTGCCACGGATGTCGAACCCGTCACAGTCCAACACCTTGAAGCGACAGAAGACCTGAGTGTCCATCTCCTGACGCTCGATGAAGTAAAAGAATTACTCCTCGACGACCGGATCAAACAAGCGCTCCATGTCGCCCCACTTTGGAAATACATGGCGATGAATCATTTGATCTGAGAAAGGTGCCTTACCCAACTCTATGCCTTATTGTTTATTTTCCCAGAAATCCCCATTCGTCCAAATCGAAACACACAGGCATGAAAATCTATTTTCATACCCGAGAAAATAGATTTTCATGCAAGGGTAATATTTTTTAATAATCTTATACATGCTATAACACTGATTTTCAACAGGTGTCAAAAACACGTTTTTCAAGGGGGATATTGTCATATTTTTCTGATTCTGCATAACAACGTATTGCATAATCCCGAAAAAGCATTATTTTTGTTCGCATTAGCAACATATCACCAATGAAGTTCAAACTTAGTATCATATTCGCATTATTCCTCACCATACTTTGCGCCAACCGGTTACAGGCCCAGGAGAAAGCATTTCCCAAGAAAGGCGAAGGCGTCACCCTGTTCCTCAAACGTCACAACCGTACAGGAGCCGCCTATCAGAAACAGTTCATCGAGCTGAATAAAAAGAAATTAGGCAAGGGAAACGTCCTTAGGATGGGAGTCAAATATACGCTTCCCCCCTTACAAGGAAAAGAAGCTGTCTCAGCCGCCGCCAAACGAGCAAACTATGAACCGTTGTTCGGTAAAGAACTGGCCTCCTATAAAGCAACATCGTCCGAACTGAAAGGAGCCTGTTTCTATCTGGTCAGCGGACATGGAGGTCCTGATCCGGGGGCAATCGGACGGATTGGCAAAATCGAGTTGCACGAAGACGAATATGCTTATGACATCGTGCTTCGGCTGGCACGCAACCTGATGATGAAAGGAGCCAAAGTCCACATTATCATCCAGGATGCCAAAGACGGTATACGGGACGATAAATACCTGAAGAACAGCAAACGGGAAACCTGCATGGGCAGTCCGATCCCCTTCAATCAGGTTCGCCGCCTGAAACAACGAAGTGACAAGATAAACTCCTTGTTCAAGCAGGATAAATACGCCTACAAACGAGCTATCTTCGTACATGTGGACAGCCGGAACAAGGGACACCAGACCGATGTTTTTTTCTATCACCAGAATAAAAACTCCGAAAGCAAACATCTGGCAAAAACCATGCGGACGACTTTCACCCATAAATACAAGAAGCACCAGCCGGGACGAGGGTTTACCGGAACGGTGGACGGACGGAACCTATACGTGCTGAGACATACGACACCGGCCTCCGTTTTCGTCGAGTTAGGCAATATCCAGAACAGTTTCGACCAGCAACGAATCATCTTGAGTGATAACCGGCAGGCACTCGCGAATTGGCTTTGTGAAGGATTTGTCACCGATTACAACCGCTACAGGAAAAAAACACGATGAAAAAAAACATTCATTCGTTAAAAAGACTACATTTGCATACGAAACTAAATAAAATATCGTTTTAGACATACCATGAACAGTCCGTATATATCCCCGTTCGCGAAACCCGTATATGTAATGTTGAAGCCCGTCGGTTCGATTTGCAACCTGGCGTGCGAATACTGTTATTACCTTGAGAAGGGGAAACTTTATCCTGAGGTGAAAAATCATATCATGAGCGAACAGCTACTGGAAAAATTCATCAAGGAATATCTGGAATGTCAAACGATGCCGCAAGTTCTCTTTACCTGGCATGGTGGTGAAACGCTGATGCGCCCGATCAGCTTCTACAAGAAAGCGTTGGAGTTGCAACGCAAATATGGCCGCGGACGCCAGATTGACAACTGTATCCAGACAAACGGGACGTTGCTTAACGATGACTGGTGCCGTTTCTTCAAAGAGAATAACTTTCTTGTGGGAGTCTCGATTGACGGTCCGCAAGAGTTCCACGACGAATATCGCCGTAACAAGCAAGGTCTTCCTTCTTTTTATAAGGTGATGAAGGGAATCGAACTGATGAAGAAACATGGTGTGGAATATAATGCGATGGCAGTCGTCAACGACTATAACGTAGATTATCCGCTGGAATTCTATAACTTTTTCAAGGAAATAGATTGCCACTATATCCAGTTCACCCCGATTGTGGAACGTCTCGGATTCCATCAGGACGGGACATTGCTCACCTCGCCGGAACAGCAGGATGCAAATATCAAACTGGCCCCTTTCACGGTCGATGCCGGGAAATGGGGAGACTTCCTTTGCGCGGTCTTCGACGAATGGTTGAAAGAAGATGTCGGTAATTATTATATCCAACTTTTCGATTCCACACTGGCAAACTGGGTAGGCGAGCAACCGGGTGTCTGCACGCTGGCACGTACTTGCGGACATGCCGGAGTGATGGAATTCAATGGAGATGTATATGCCTGTGACCACTTCGTATTCCCGGAATACAAGTTGGGTAACATCCATACCCAGACGCTTACCGAGATGATGTACAGCCAGCGCCAACTGAAGTTCGGAGCAGACAAATATGAAAAACTCCCAACTCAGTGCAAGGAGTGTGATTACTTGTTTGCCTGCAACGGCGAATGCCCCAAAAACCGTTTCCTCCATACGGCAAACGGCGAACCCGGATTGAACTATCTATGTAAAGGTTACAAGAAATTTTTCAAGCATGTGGCTCCTTACATGGATTTCATGAAAAAAGAATTGTTGGCCGAGCGCCCGCCTGCTAATGTTATGCGATGGGCAAGGGAGGATGGAATTAAAAATTAAAGAATTAAGGAATTAAAGAATTAATTATAAATCATCAATTATAACGTGAAAATCAATAGACGTGATTTTATCAAAACAGGAGGTATGGTTATGCTTGGATCATTAGCGGCTCCCTCATTCCTGGGAAGTTGTACCGGAAATGGAACAGATCAAGCTACCGGTATCTCATTCGCTCAGAACCATTTTGGTGTCAGTGAAAGCGACATGAAGAAAGTGCTGGCGGCAGCACTTGAAAAAGGCGGCGACTATGCCGATCTTTTCTTTGAACATTCCTACCGGAATAACATAGGATTGCAGGACGGAGCCGTAAACCGGGCTTCCTCCAATATCGATTTCGGTATGGGTGTACGCGTATTGGCCGGCGATCAGACCGGTTATGCGTATGTGGAAAACGTGACTCTCGACGAGATGCTGAAAGCAGCCCGTACGGCAGCCCGTATCGCAACCGGCTCGGCAGGAAAAGCTCCGGCAGCCCTGACAGAGGAACCGATCCTGAATAATTATTATGGCGTGCAGACTCCCTGGGACGAACTCGCCGTAAACGCAAAGACCCCGTATCTTCAGAAACTGAACGATCAGATTTTTGCACTCGATAAGCGGGTACATAAGGTAATGGCTTCACTGGGAGACACGACTTCACACATCTTGTTCTGCAATTCCGAGGGACAGATGTACTACGACTATCGCCCGATGGTGACGTTAGGTGCGGTCTGCATCATGGAAGACAACGGGAAGATCGAAAATTCGTATGCATCCCGCGCTTTCCGTATGGGGGCTGAATTCCTGACAGACGATATCATTGCCGAAGTAGCAAAGGAGGCAGTAGAAAAAACTTCCATCCTGTTCCAGGCCATCAAGCCTAAAGGAGGCGAAATGCCGGTCGTAATGGGTGCCGGAGGCTCCGGTATCTTGTTGCACGAAGCAATCGGCCATGCTTTCGAAGCCGACTTCAATCGCAAGAATACGTCTATCTTCTCCGACCAGCTGAACAAGAAGGTTTGTAACGAGCATATCAATGTGGTGGACGACGGTACGATTCCTTTCAACCGCGGTTCTGTCAACATCGACGACGAAGGTATCGCCGGACAGAAGACCTATATCGTGAAGGAAGGCATCCTGACCAGCTACTTGCACGACCGTATCAGCGCCAAGCATTACGGTATTCCGTCAACGGGCAACGGCCGCCGCGAGTCATTCCGCCAGATGCCGATCCCGCGTATGCGCGCTACCTACATGGAAGCCGGAAACATGACGGAAGAAGAAATGATCTCGACCGTGAAAAAAGGTATCTATGCCTCCAGCTTTACCAATGGACAGGTACAGATCGGTGCGGGCGATTTCACCTTCTTCGTGAAAGACGGTTACCTGATTGAAAACGGTAAACTGACACAGCCGATCAAGGATATCAATATCATCGGTAACGGTCCTCGTGCATTGGCCGATATCACGATGGTCGGAAACAATTACAAGATGGATAACGGCACTTGGACATGCGGCAAGGACGGACAATCCTGCCCGGTAACTTGCGGGATGCCGTCAGCTTTAGTTAGTAAACTTACAGTAGGAGGAGAAAATTGATATGATTTATGATTTCAGATTTATGATTTATCATCGACACATGAATCTATAATCTGGAATCATAATTCATAAATCATAAATCATAAATTATTAGACATGATAACGAACGAAAATAAAAAGCTGGCTCAATGGGCTATGGAATTTGCCTTGAAAAACGGTTGCCAGGCCTCACGTGTAAGCATCTATAACGGATCGAGCAGTTCTTTCGAAATACGCGACATGAAGATGGACCGTTTGCAGCAGGCATCGGAAAACAGTTTGGTGATCCATCTGTTTGTGGACGGGCGTTTCGGCTCCTTCTCCACAAACCGTCTGGATAAAAAGGAACTGGAAGGTTTCATTCGCAACGGTATCGCTTCCACTCGTTTCCTGGCGGAAGACAAGGCACGCACGTTGCCCGACGCTTCTCTCTATTATAAAGGAGGAGGTGCTGACCTGCAACTGATCGATCCGAAATTCGACTCGATCCAGCCGGACGATAAAGTGGCGCTGGCCATGAACGTCTGCAACGAAATGATGGGGAAAGACGCCCGTATCATCTCGGCCAATTCATCCTACAGCGACGAAAAGGATTTCAAATATATGGTTGCCAGCAATGGTTTCGAAGGGGAAGCATCCGGTTCCTCTTTCAGCTTGGTTGCCAGCGTAAGCATCAAAGGCGAAGGGGATGCCCGCCCGGAATCATACTGGTTCGACTCTTCGCTCTATTATGATACGCTGGTTAAGGAAGGCTTGGGTGCAAAAGCTCTGGAACGTGTCATGCGTAAGCTGGGACAGAAGAAGGTCGCTTCCGGTAAGTATCAGATGGTTGTGGACAATATGAATTCCTCCCGCCTGCTTTCTCCGGTAATCGATGCATTGTACGGTTCTTCCATCCAGCAGAAAAACTCTTTTCTGTTAGATAAAATCGACCAGAAAGTATTGGGTGATAAACTGACGATCATTGACGAACCGCACATGGTGGGTGCATCCGGTGCCCGCTATTTCGATGGCGAAGGCGTAGCGACAAAGCGTATGCCGGTGTTTGAAAACGGTGTTCTGAAAACCTATTATATCGATACTTATTCAGCCAATAAGATGGATATGAAACAAACGATCGCCTCCCCTTCTATCCTGACCATGCAGATGGGAAATAGAGATGCGGATGGTCTGATCGCATCTGTCGATAAAGGCATTCTGGTAACCGGCTTCAACGGCGGCAACAGCAACAGTACGACCGGCGACTTCTCCTACGGTGTGGAAGGTTTCCTAATCGAAAAAGGCTGCCTGACACAGCCCATCTCCGAAATGAATGCAACAGGCAACATGATTTCTTTGTGGAGCAACCTGGCCGAAGTCGGCAACGACCCGCGCACGTTCTCCAGCTGGCGTGTTCCTTCGTTATTATTCGACGGAGTGGATTTTAGCGGACTATAGAGAAACGAGACATATCGCAAAAAGGCGGGCTAATCAAAGTCCGCCTTTTTATTTTACCGGATTATTTGTATCCTCCGGTATATTACTTATATTTGTGTCATTATTAATCAATAAGCGAATTAACTATGAAGCGTAAAACGGTGCAAGTATCGGTAGCTCCGATAATCATCAATGAGAAACTGGGTGATTTCTTTATCGATATTGCCAAATTGGTCTTTGCAGGAGTTGTTTTAAGTACGTTGTTGGATATAACAAGTGATAAACTGTTAGTTTTGCTTTTAGGTATCGGAGCAACGATTGGTTTAATGTTGTTAGGTTTTAAACTTTATAAAAATAAAGGAGGTAAATAATGGAAGCAATATATTTATTCAGCGGTCTGATCTTATTTAGCATAATAGGGATTGCGATCCTTTCCTACCGGGAACGGAAATATAAGAAAGAACATCCGGAAGAATGTAAGTAATAAGAAAAAGGAGAAAGCGGCAATTGCTTTCTCCTTTTTCTTTTATACCAACAGGTAAATCGATATAAAATGGCAGACGCTCCCTCCCAGCACAAAGAAATGCCAAACAGGATGCATATATTTATACTTGTCCAGGAAGAAGAACAAGCTGCCCACCGTATAAAACAGCCCTCCTCCTATCAACCAATACAGAACATCCATCGAACCAGTCTCACGAAAGACATGCAGCAAGGGCTTAAAGGCAATTATGACTACCCAGCCCATTGCCAGATAGCAAACCGTTTTCAGATGGTCTTTCTTCTTCATCTTCCGGAAACTCAACCAGACACCGACCACCGCCGCAATCCATACGATGGCGAATAGCGACCAGCCCCAATAACCTTCCTGCCGAAGGGCTACCAGCGTAAAGGGGGTATAAGTCCCCGCAATATGCAGATAGATCGCACTATGGTCGAACCGGCGTAAAAGCCTTTTCTGCCGTGCGTGGGTCGAAGCATGGTAGAATGTAGATGTCACATACGAAAGTGTCATGCAAACGGCATAGACGGCAAAACTGCCGACCGCCCAAGGATTGCCGCTTCGGATAGCCGCCATCATCAAAACAACGATAGCGGTTAGTCCCAAAAGCATCCCGGCGCCATGTGTCAAGACATTGGCTACCTCTTCACCGTATGTTTGTCGTTGCCGGGCAATCATCCGCTTATAACTGTTCAGCCTTGAACCCGGCCTCTTTTACTGCTGCAATCACAGTAGCAGGAGCAAGATCAACTTTCACTTCCAGCACCTTATTCGGATCGGTCAAATCGATCGACCAGTCATCCGAGGCCATTAACGTATTGAGCTTTGCACCTATTGCCGCTACACATCCACCACACTTTGCATTCGTCTTAAATTTTGTTGTTGCCATAATCATTCTATTTTTAAATTGTTATTTCATGAATTTTAACCGTAAACTATTCAATACTACCGATACAGAGCTAAAAGCCATTGCTGCACTCGCCAACATCGGATTCAACAGCAGTCCGTTTATCGGGAACAAAACGCCCGCAGCCAACGGAATACCGATCACATTATATATAAATGCCCAAAACAAGTTCTGATAAATCAGGCGAACTGTCTGTTTGGACAAACGGATCGCATCGGGAAGCAGCAACAGGTCAGACGTGATAAGCGTGACCATCGCCACATCCATCGCAATATCCGTTCCTTTTCCCATCGCGATACTGACATCCGCCCGGGCAAGTGCTTGCGAGTCGTTAATACCATCGCCGACCATCGCCACTTTCTTTCCTTGTCTTTGCAAAGATACGATATATTCCTCTTTATCGTTCGGCATCACTTCAGCCTTATAATGATCTATGCCCAATGCCGCGCTGACTCGTTCAGCTGTCCGGACACCGTCGCCTGTCAGAAGATGTACTTCTATTCCCTGTTTTTTCAGTTCCTTAACAGCTTCCGCAGAAGTCGGCTTGATACGGTCCGAGATCGCCAAGGCAGCCAACAACCGGGCATCCTGACCATAAAAGACAACACTTTGCCCCTCCTCCTGCCATTGTCCGATTTGCTTACGTGCCTTTTCCGGAATATCGGCCTGGAATAGCTCCAGTAATCCCTGGCTCCCTACCCAGTAGGTGGCCCCTTCGACCTGAATGCGCACGCCCCGTCCTGTCAGGCTTTCGAAATTCTCAGTCTCACAGACCTTTGCACCGGAATCTTCCAACCAACGGATAATAGCGGATGCCAAAGGATGTTCGGACTTCTGCTCTGCCGTGTACAGAATGTCCAAGTAACGGGTATTGTCGTCTGAAATCCAGTAAGAATCCGTAACAACCGGCACACCTTCCGTCAGTGTCCCGGTCTTATCCAAAACAATCGTATCGACCTTGCATAGATTTTCCAGAGCGAAAGCATCCTTAATCAGGATATGCCGTTCGGCCCCTTTTCCCATTCCGACCATCAAGGCTGTCGGCGTAGCCAATCCCAATGCACACGGGCAAGCAATAACCAACACCGAGACGGCCGATAGCAATGCATACGAGAAATAGCTTTCTCCCCCTATCATCAGCCAACAGACAAAGGTGAGAAGCGAAAGCAATACGACGACAGGAACAAATATACCGCTTATTTTGTCTACAATCCGCTGAACAGGAGCCTTGCTTCCCTGTGCCGATTGAACCATCTGCACGATCTGAGCCAATACGGTCGTTCCCCCGACACCTGTCGCTTCCATCGTAAAAGCGCCCTTCTGATTGATCGTTCCGGCCAACACCCGGTCACCGGCATTTTTCTCCACCGGAATCGGCTCTCCGCTCAGCATACTTTCGTCTACCGAAGAACTTCCCTGTAAAAGAGTTCCGTCCACCGGAATCTTTTCTCCCGGTCGTACACTGATTATATTACCGACCTGAAGAATCGAGATAGGCACTTCTTCTTCTCTCCCGTCCATTACCAAACGGGCCGTTTTAGGCTGCAACCCCATCAATCCTTTTATCGCCGAAGACGTACTGTTCTTAGCACGCTCCTCCATCAGTTTGCCCAACAACACGAACGCGATGATCACGCCTGAAGCCTCATAATAAACATGTGGTTCCAGCCCTTTTTCCAACCAAAATCCGGGACATAAAGTATTGAAAAGGCTGAACAGAAAAGCGATCGAAGTACTGAGTGCGACCAATGTGTCCATATTGGTTTTTCCCCCCAGGGCATGCCGCACGCCGCTCACATAAAACGAGCGTCCGAAAAAGACCATAATGGCCAATGCCAACACCATCATGATCCAGTCGGCAAACGGCATATGCATAAACACCATCCCCAAAAGTGCTAACGGGATGGACAGCACCCATGCACCTATCGTATTCCTCCTCAATATCTTATAATGTTTTCTAGCCATCTCCTCCTGCATGGCTACAGGATCTTCAGCATCGACTATCAGATCATATCCGGCAGCCTGTACAGCTGTTTGCATAGCCTTCAAAGTGATGATAGACGGATTATAAGTCACCGTCAACGTACCCGCAGCGAAATTCACGCTTGCCTTCTCCACACCAGGCAATGCCTGTACCGTACTCTCCACACTCGCCGCACAAACGGCACAACTCATTTCAAGAACAGGCAATACCTTTGTTTCTGTTTCTCTCATATCGCGTTCAAATGTCAAATTTGTTTCATTAGTATAACAAAGATACGGTTTATTCGGTTATTTCGTAACTAAATAAATATTCTTTGATTTTAATAGAATTATTTGCAGAAAGGGGCTATTATTTAACATTCGAATATACGACCTTTGCCGATGATCAAACGAATGAACGAATTAAAAAATAAGACGTATGATACTTGATTCATTAAACAACACAGAAAAAATCGAATGCCTGCATCCTCTATTCAAACAAGCATTCGACTATTTAAAATCTACGGACTTCTCTAAGGTGGAAGATGGTAAGTATGAACTGGAAGGTTCTCGTTTATATGTAAGCATCGTCAGTATTTTCGGTAAAGAAAAGAAAGATGCTGCTATCGAAACACACAAAAAATACATCGACATCCAGATGCCCCTGTTAGGTGTGGAGAAAATCGGCTGGAAACCGGGATGTGAGCTACAGGAAGAATCGACTCCTTATAACGAGCAAAAAGACATCGCTTTCTATATTGACCGTCCTACAGCCTACACCAAGATCTACCCGGGACAGTTCGCCATTTATTTCCCCGAAGACGGCCATGCACCCGGCATCGGTCAGGGCAATATCCGTAAGGTGATCGTAAAGGTACAAGTTGAAGAATAAAAATAAGAGAGTGTGTCAAAATCTCCTTGTCCCCGCACTTGATGCGGGGACGCAAAAGGGCAGGCCCTATCAATCAGACTTCTATAGGGCTGGTTTTAATGCGATCCCGCGAGGGGCGCGGGAACAGGATAGTTTCGACACACTCTCTTATTTTTTATACGCGAAACAGACAAAAAAGCACCAACCAAACTTCGACTAAAGGTACAATAAACCGGAAAAACCTCAAGCAAACCGTTATTCTCACAAAAATATTATTCAATATACTTTAATTTTCAAAAGTTTTCTCTATTTTTGCATTGGCATATTCACAAAGACACATATTATTCCAATGAATTTATAGAATCTAACTCTACCCGACTTCCAAGGTGGGTCAGAGTTTTTTGTATTTTATACATTCTTCAATGATAAAGCCAATAGTGGAGAAGTCCAACGAGTTTTAAAGTCAAATAATTGTAGGGTAACGCAAAATTGCCAATAATGAAGTCGATTCTAATTGTTGATGACAAGCCGGAAATAGCAAAGATCATCATGATCTATTTATCCAGCTCCTATCAAGTGGTGTATATGGAAAATCCAGTAAAAGCCATTTCATGGATGAACGAGGGAAATATTCCGGACGGTATAATTTCTGATTTGAATATGCCGGAGATGAGTGGTGAAGAATTCGTATGTTATTTAAAAGGGAACAACCTTTTCAATCACATCCCAATTTTAGTATTATCGAGCGAAGAAAGCAGTTCAACACGAATACGCCTACTGGAAGAAGGAGCTGAAGATTTTATAATAAAACCATTCAATCCCGAAGAGTTAAGAATCAGGATTAAAAGACTTGTAAAATAACTGATATGGAATATATCTTCTTTGGAAATCATTCTTCACTACCTGGCAGGCTGGAGAGAGCCTTAAATCGACGCGTGGTAGAATGTCCGACACTTACACAGTTTTGTCAGGCTATGGTACATGTGGATCCTGTTAACTTTTGCATATTTTTAGAAAAGGACGATGTCAGGGAAGACTTGGAGACAATCCAAAAACTACGAAAGCTCTATTCTACCGCCTATATTATTTTATTTGCGAATTTCCTGGATAAAGAAGAAAAGATCGCATATATAAAAGTAGGGGTCAATTGTGTCATCACAGAAAGCATAACTAAAGAAGAGCTGCTCCGTTTACTCGCTATCGCAGAAGATTTCCTGAGTAAAAAAGCAATCTGTGACAAGAAAGACAAAGAGCCGGACCGATTATACTCTTTCCACCTCCCTCTTTGGAAACGGGCTTTTGATATCGCCGCATCCTTAGGGGCCATACTATGCTTATCTCCCATTTTCGCCATAACGGCTATTGCTATAGAATTGGAAAGTAAAGGTCCTATTGTCTATAAATCCAAACGGGTAGGCAGCAGTTACAAAATATTCGACTTTTATAAATTCAGGTCCATGTATCCTGACGCAGATAAAAGATTGGCTGAATATAAGACGCAAAATCAGTATAACGCAGAGGTAGAGGGGCCAAGCCTCTCTACCTCTGCAGTACTGCAGGTACCATTAGTGAATGATCGATCGGCAGGTTCCCTTCTATATTCCGATAACTTTAGCACGACAGAGCATGATTATTTAAAAAATAAATCGACAGAACGTGCCAATACTTTTTTTAAGATGGAAAACGATCCGCGTGTCACCCGCGTAGGCCGTATTATTCGAAAATACAGCATTGACGAACTTCCGCAATTATTCAATATTCTAAAAGGTGACATGTCTGTCGTAGGAAACCGCCCATTGCCTATCTACGAGGCTGAACAATTAACTTCCGATAATTATATCGAACGGTTCATGGCCCCTTCCGGATTAACCGGCCTTTGGCAGGTTGAGAAGCGAGGGAATGGAGGCAGTCTGTCTCCAGAAGAGCGTAAACAACTGGATATTAAATATGCCCGGACTTTTTCTTTCAGCCTGGATATGAAAATAATCATCCGGACTTTTACAGCCTTTATTCAGGAGGAAAATGTCTAAACCCGACGGAGGAACATCATGAAAACAACACTTATATTATTATTGATATTCAGCTCTATGCATTGCATGGCGCAAAAGCGCAAAAGCTATACGGACAATGCGACAATTGTAGAAGTCGGAGCCAAGTCCGACTCCGATTCCATACAGGCTATGTTGGATGATTACGAACGTGTTCAACTACCTCCCCTTTCAGTGTTTCTTCAATCCGTCTATGAACATCCTTCCGTCAAAATATATGAAGCGAAACGGGATGAGGTAAACGCGGAAAGAAAAATCACCCAACGGGAATGGCTTAGTTACCTGAGATTGCATGGTACATACCAATACGGTCGGAATAATCTCTATTCTACTTCTTCCACAGATGGAAATCCCATAATCAGTGACATAGGAAATAACCAGAATTTATATAATGCAGGAGTATCCGTTAGTATCCCGATCGGTGACTTGGTGAGTAGAAAACAAAAAAACAAGGCTAAAAAAGCACAATATCTTCAACTGCAATCCGAATATGAAATGTCGGTAGAAGAACGAAAATTGATGATTTTACAGGCTTACAACAATGTACTCCAGCAATTGGCGACACTAAAAGCGAAATCCGATGCCGCTGCGTTGTACAACGCCCAAATGAAAATATCCGAACAGGATTTTATTAACGGGAAAATAGATATTACCGCCCTTTCTCTTGAAAGAGGACGCCGTTCAAGTGCTGTGATTACCTATCAAGAAGGCCGTGCCGCCTTACATAACGCCGTCACACTATTGGAGATGCTTACGAATGTAAAGATTATCAACAGAAGCAGCCAGGAAAAATAATGAATATCACATTATACATAATACGTTTCCTTTACCGGATTCGATATCAACTGATATTTGGCTCCGTTATTGTCACGGGGTTGGTTATCTATTTTTCTCGCTTTATACCTAAAACATACACCGTAAAAGCAACAATCTACACCGGCATTGTCTCCGACACAGGTTTAAATAGCGATCAGCAACCGGCCAATTGGAAATCTGTAGAGAATATGTTCGATAACCTTGTCAAGTTGACTCAGGAAAAAGGTATACAGAAAAATATTGCAATCAAACTACTCGCTATAAATCTTGTCCACGGCAACCTTGATGAAGACAATGTTTATATACGTGCCAAAAATTACCAAGAGCTAATAAAAATCATACCTGAAGACTTGCTGCAATTAGTAGACAAAGATTCTGAAGAAAGAACAATCGACAATTTCATGAAATACATGAAAAACGATCCTGAAAATTTCTTATATGGCATACTTAACGGCAACGGGCCATTTTATAGCTACAACAAGCTGTCTTCCCTCACCGCAAAAAGACTGGACAACAGCGATCTTATCGAAATTTCCTACCAGACAACAGACCCGGGCATCACACTAAGTACAATCAAACTCATATATGACGAATTGCGAGCCGCCTATGAAGACATACGCTATAAAACCACAAATGACATCGTTGCCTATTATGAAAAAGAACTTAACAGACAGCAAGCAAAACTGTCAAGCCTGGAAGATAATCTAGTCAACTATAATGTCGCAAACAGTGTCATCAACTATCCGGAACAGACCAAAGCTATAGCTAACTCATATTCAGAATTTGAAAACCGTTACGAAGCGACCCGGAGGGCTCACGAAAGTGCGGACAAAGTCATTCAAAAAATGGAACAATATATGAATATCCGAACAAAATTGGTGAAAGCCAATGATGAGTTTATTCAAGCTCTGAATGAAATATCTTCGATCAATGGAAAAATAACCGAGATTGAAACATTCAATTCGGAAGAGATGCAAAATAAAAACACCGATCTTCTAAAATATAAAGAGCAATTAAGAAGCGCCGAACAAAAAATATCCTCCTTGACGACAATGATAAACAGCTATAAAGAAAGTAAGGAAGGGGTTGCAATCGACGGACTTGTAGACGAGTGGTTAAGGCAAACGATCGTGAAGACAAAAGCGAAAGCCGAATTGGATGTTTTGGACCAAAGAAGAAAGGTTTACAACGAACAGTATAAGATTTACTCTCCCATCGGGACACAAATAGATAGGCAACAACGCGAAATCAAAGTGTTGGAACAATCCTATCTGCAAATGTTGCATGCACTGAACATGGCTAAAATGAAACAGAAGGATATACAGCTCACCTCTGCAACACTAAGGTTGATTTCCGAACCGACATTCCCTATCTTGAGTGATAAAAGTAAACGATCTTTACTGGTTATAGCCGCCTTTTTGGGTAGCATACTTTTTATTATCGGATTTAATCTGCTGATAGAATTACTGGACCGCACCCTACGGGATGCAGACCGTGCCAGACGGCTTACCGGTCTTCCGGTTCTGGCAGCATTCACCGGACACATCAATCTGAAATACCGGGGATTTACAAAGGCTTCGAACAGGGTTGTCGCAGCTTATTGTTGCAATCAATTAAATATATTCTTGCAACTCGGCCGTACCTCAATCATTAATTTGATCAGCTTCGGAGAGCAGGAAGGAAAAAGTTTTATTGCATCCTATTTACAGGAATATTGGGAGGATTTGGGTTTCACTGTCAAAATAATATCTTATGGTAAAGACTACAATTCACAATCGATGGTATATGCTCAAGCCAATAGCATTCATAGTATTTACGAGCCTCCATACGGACAGGAAAGCCCCGATATCCTGATAGTCAAATATCCTCCACTAAGAGATTATCCCATCTCCACTGCTTTGTTGCAGGAAGCACAAGTCAACCTGTTAGTAGCAGATGCCTGCCGGGTATGGACAACCAGTGACACCCAGCTTTTAGGACATTTCAGAAAACAGATCAAGGACAAACCTCTTTATTTGCTATTAAACCGTGCGGAACGGGAATTTGTAGAAGATTTTACCGGCCAGCTTCCTCCCTATTCTGGATTGAAGAATCTGACATTCCGGCTCAATCAATTCGGTCTCACAGCCAATAAATCATAAATATGGAAGGGATAAAAGAAGATACTAAATCTTTCAGCCCCTATCCGCTATTGGTTATAGGGCTTATACTGTTAGCTTATGCATTAATACAACAAATATGGTTGATGGCGGCAGCTGTCGTGATAGTTCCTTTTCTTACTTTTTACATCGTTACCGTGCTTAACAAACCCTACTGGGGATTTATAACCCTATTTACATTGAACTATTTTTTCATCGGGATATTACGTTATGTGAATATCCAAAACAGCAGTGTGATGATGGATGCTTTTATTATATTTCTATTGGTATGTATTTTCCTCTATTCTTTATGCGGAGGGAAAATACCCTGGCAAAGAGCCAACAATAAACTACTGTATATATCCCTTGTATGGATGATCTATGTGTTTTTTGAGTTGTTCAATCCATCCGCAGTCATAGAAGCCTGGGTATATACTCGCAATTCTTTTTACAATTTTACGCTATTGGTGTTATTAACCTCCTTGCTATTAAGCAGAGTGTTGGATATCAAAAGAATATTATTCCTGTTATCCATTTTCACCTTGATAGCGATCGCTAAAGCACTTATACAACGTTATATAGGGTTTGATGCTGGAGAAAATGCCTGGCTAATAAGAAGTGAAAGCTATAAAACACATCTTTTACCAAGTGGAATCCGTTACTTTTCCATTTTTTCGGATGCTGGAAATTTTGGTTCCAATATGGGAATGGCAGCAGTCGTTTTTATGATTTTATCTTTTTATATGTCCAATAAGAAGCTCCGGTATTACTACAGGTTCGTGTCTCTACTTGCTGCTTATGGACTAATAATGTCCGGTACACGCGGCGCCATGATCGTCCCACTTGGAGGATTAGCCATGTTTATCCTACTTAATAAAAATATCCGTTATATTGTGGGAGGAGCAATCTGTTTGCTTTTTATTTATATTTTTTTCGCTCAAACACATATTTGGGATTCAAACCGGCAGATACATCGTATGCGCACAGCTTTTCATCCGGAAAAAGACGCTTCTTATCTGGTCAGGAAAGCAAATCAGAAACGACTTGCCGAATATATGGTTCATAAACCATTCGGAGAAGGAGTCGGGTTGGCAGGCATAGAAGGAAGACGCTTTTCCCACCGTTTTACAACCGAGGTACCGACAGACTCACACTATGTCAATATTTGGGTACAGTTTGGGATCGTCGGATTATGCCTGCATATCGTCATTTTATTGTTTATCATTACATACAGTGCCTATCTGATCATGTTCCGCATACGAAACAGGGAGCTGAAAGGCATGTTGATAGCCATGAATTGCGGTCTATGGGGTATCATGCTCAGTGCATACGGCAATAATTTTTTCTGGCAGTACCCGACAGGATATATCGCGTATATATTTCAGACTTTTCTTGTTTTAGGAAAATCGTATGACAATGAATTGACAGGACAAACAAAATTAGAACCCAATACAAACATATTATAGCATGGATTTTGAATATGAAATAAACAAATGGTGGTTCTCCAATGGGGATAAACTGATAGAATATGCAGATGCAATCGTATTTCTTTTGTTTCTGATAGCAGTATTGTATATTTTCATTTTTTCATTGGCTTCACTGAAAAAGACAAGGAACAAATATCCTCCTGCCCGGAAGAAACATCGCTTTGTCGTTCTATTTCCTGCCTACCAGGAAGATGCAGTCATTATTAATTCTGTTTGTTCATTTTTGGAACAGGATTACCCTTCCTATATGTATGAGATTATCGTGATAACCGACAAAATGCGGGAAAGAACTGTTCAAACACTCAAAGCATTACCATCCATCACAGTATTGGAAGCTGGATATGCCCAAAGTACCAAAACGAATGCGCTCCGTCTCGCCATGGACTACCTGAGTACAAAAACTGAAAAATGTGACATGGTCGTAATCATGGATGCGGACAACATCGTGAACGCATCTTTCCTGAATAAATTGAACGATGCCTATTATTCCGGCTGCCTCGCCATACAAACACATCGAGTTGCCAAAAACAGGAATACCAATACAGCCGTTCTGGATGCGGTCAGCGAAGAGATAAATAATTCCATTTTCCGTTCCGGGCATACCCGCCTGGGCTTTTCCTCCGCATTGATAGGTTCCGGCATGGCTTTCGATTATGATTGGCTTATACAATACATTTATAAAGCGACTCATGTCGGAGTGGATAAACAACTTGAAAGCATGTTGCTTTCACAGAATATCTATATCGAATTTCTGGAAGACGTTTATACTTATGATGAAAAAATCGAAAAGAAAGGACAGTTCTACGAACAACGACGCAGATGGATCGCTACACAATTCACGAATTTGTTTTCCGGCTTATGGAAGCTCCCCAAAGCTTTCTTCTCAGGCAACTGGGATTATTGTGACAAACTTTTGCAATGGATGATGCCTCCGCGAATAATCTTATTTGGTTTTCTGGTGATATTTTCAATTGTAACAACTTGGTACGATTGGTCTTTATCTCTTAAATGGTGGGGAATCACATTCATACTGATCATTTCATTTTTCATGGCGATACCGGATTATCTGGTGGACAATCGTTTCCAGAAAGCCATCATCAGCCTGCCGCTTCTGTTCATTTTAATGTTCCTCAATCTTTTCCGCCTGAGAGGGGCAAACAAAAAATTTATTCATACGGTACACGGTGATCATTCATCCGACAACAATTAATATAAAACCCGACAAAATGAAAATCGCAATAGAAGCACAACGCATTTTTCGCCCGAACAAGCACGGAATGGATTTCGTAGTCCTCGAAACCGTCCGGGAACTGCAGAAGATCGATAAAGAAAATGAATATTTCATTCTTGTAAGTCCGGGAACAGATCACTGCCTGGGAGAAACGGATAATGTACATATCATCGAAGTGAAATGTCCGACCTATCCGCTTTGGGAACAATGGGCATTACCGCGTGCGATAAATAAGTGTAAACCGGATTTACTCCATTGCACAAGCAATACTGCTCCTTTGCGTATTCAGGTTCCTCTGATTCTGACTCTTCACGATATTATTTTTTTGGAGAATAGACAGGGCAGCAGTAAATCCTTATACCAAAATATGGGAAGGTGCTACAGGCGTCTGGTTGTGCCTCGCATTTTGCCTAAATGCCGAAAAATAATCACCGTATCTCATTTCGAATGCAACCGTATACGGGAAACGCTTCATTTGCCGGAAAACAAGATTATGGCTATCTATAATGGTTTTAGTAATCATTTTCAGCCGTTGGACAACATAGAAACAGTCACACAAAAATACATACCGGTAACCGGCTATTTGTTTTTCTTAGGGAATACAGATCCCAAGAAAAATACGCCCCGTACATTGAAAGCATATTATTCGTATCTGCAACAATCCAATGAGAAGCGCCCTCTATTAATCGCAGACCTGAAACCGGAATTTGTAGATGAGATGCTAAAAGAAACAGGTTTGGAGAATATACGCCCTTACCTGTATCTGTCGGGATATATTTCCAATACCGATTTGCCTTTTATATACAATGGTGCTTTCGCTTTTCTCTATACATCTTTGCGGGAAAGTTTCGGTATCCCCTTGCTGGAAGCAATGGCTTGCGGCATCCCAGTAATAACGTCCGACACCTCATCCATGCCGGAGATCGGAGGAGAAGGCGCTATTCTGACGGACCCGACAAACGAGCGATCGATAGCAGCCCAACTCCTTTTATTGGAACAGGATAAAGAATACTATCAAAAACAATCGGCTTATGGGCTCGGACGTGCCAAATGTTTTTCATGGGAACAGACAGCCCGTGAACTGTTAAAACTATATCAATCAACCGTCAAATCTAAATAACACCACCATGAAGAATCGCGACTTTATCATTACCAGCTTACAACCTTGGGATATCGAAATAGGCAGTACCATCAAAAATACGGCCTTGGAGATCTCGAAAAATAACCGGGTTTTATACATCAATACCCCGATGGATTATTCCACCCGATTACGGGGAAATAAAAATAAAGCCTGGACTCGCAGGATGGATGTGATAAAGAAACAGGCCTCTCCCATCCGTCAAATTAACGAACATATGTGGATTGCAGACTGCCCATTTTGCGTCTTGCCGGTCGGAGGATTACCGACTACTTGCCTATTCGATTGGATAAACAGAATCAATAACCGGAAAATAGCAGACTATATCCGTCAAATAACGGCTCAATTGAACTTCAATAATTATATACATCTGATAGATACGGATATCTATCGCAGTCAATATTTAAAGGAGTACCTAACCCCATCTCTTTCCATCTATTATTGCAGAGACTTCGTCATTGGAGAATCCTATTGGAAAAAGAACGGGGTGAGACTTGAACCGCTATTGGCCGCCAAATCTGATATTGTCCTGGCAAACTCTACACACTTTGCCGAACGTTTCCGGCAATATAACCGTCACACTTTTTCTATTGAAACCGGAGTCAATCTTGCTCTGTATGATGGTCGGAAAAAATGGCTGATACCGGAAGATATAAAGCCTATACCCCATCCTATAATTGGCTATGTCGGCACAGTCAACAGTACCCGTCTGGATAGTGATCTGCTTTTACAAATTGCAGAAGAACGACCTGTATACAGCTTTGTTTTTACAGGCCCGGAAGACGAAGTGTTCAGTCAACATCCGATACACCGACTCCCTAATGTCTATTTTTTAGGCAAAAAGCCGGTTGAAACTTTACCGGCTTATATCAATAGCTACGATGTCTGCATCAATCCCCAAATGGTCAACGATATTACAAACGGAAATTATCCATTAAAAATAGACGAATACCTGGCTATGGGGAAGCCGATTGTTGCGACCAGTACTCATACCATGCGGGATATTTTTGCGGCACATACATATCTGCCGGCAAATAAAGACGAATATCTTCAAGCCTTAGACAAGGCCCTGAAAGAAATAAATGATCCGATAAAGAAAGAAGAACGTATCTGTTTTGCAGAAACACACAGTTGGGGGCATAGTGTCCAGAAAATTTATAATATTATCGAACAATTTCAAAAGAAGACATTATGAACTATAGAAGTATCTCCGACCTTAATCAGATCATATTAAAGCGCTTATATATCATTCCCAGGGATATCGATCTGGTTGTCGGCATTCCTCGAAGTGGAATGTTTCCGGCAAACCTCCTGGCTCTTTATCTGAATAGGCCTGTGACCGATCTCGGTTCATTTATCAATGGTCATATCTACAAAGCCGGAGAAAGAGGACAGTTCTTTGATTCCCGGCGATACAAAAAGATATTGATCGTCGATGACAGCATTTCGTCCGGGTCGGCTATACAAAAGTGTAAAGAACAAGTCAAACATCTGGAAAATGAGTTTAACATCCGATATTGTGTCGTTTATGCTATTCCCGGTAAAGAAAATATGGTTGATTATGCTTTTGATATCGTTCCTCTTCCTCGTTATTTCCAATGGAATATTCTGAATCACACCGTATTGGGAAAAACCTGTATGGATATAGACGGTGTTTTATGTGTAGATCCCTTACCCGAACAAAATGACGATGGTATATTATATAAAAACTTTATTCTTCATGCGCAGCCTCTATTCATCCCAGGTGCCCCAATTGGCACATTGGTAACTTCCCGTCTGGAAAAATATAGGTCGGAAACAGAAATATGGTTAAAGGCTAACAAGGTTAAATACAACAAATTAGTCATGTTGGATCTACCAAACAAAGAAGCCAGGCAAAAAGCAAACTGTCATGCTTCACATAAAGCAAACGAATATAGACTCAATCCATATAAATTATTTATAGAAAGCTCTTTACCACAAGCTATCGAAATAAATAAAATTACAGGAAAACCCGTTTTATGCATTGAGAACTTCGAGATGATATTTGACTCACAGTCTGTACTGTACAACATAAAAAACGGCCAGTCTTTACCCTTGGTTCGAAAAGGGCTATTAAAACTTAGAGATTTGATTAAAAAAATAATCCGATAGAGGTTTCTTATGATAAAACAAAAATCCTGCCACATAGAGACTTTACGTGGAATTGCAATCTTACTTGTTGTGCTGGGGCACGTTATCGGCTCTACATCGGAAGGAGGAATGAAAGTTGCCAATGATTCCTTTTTCAGATATCTATACGATCTTTTTGTAAACATTCGAATGCCTCTCTTCACTGTTATCTCAGGGTGGGTATATGCTTTACATCCCGTAAAGGCTGATAATATTTCCATCTTTCTAAGGAAGAAGGTCAGACGTCTACTATTTCCGATGGTATTTGTCGGTTCTTTATATTTCCTGCTCCAATATTTCATTCCTGGAACAAACAACAAAATGGTATTACCCGATATATGGAAAATTTATATATTTCCTTACAGCATCTACTGGTATTTGCCTGCCCTGTTCCTTGTTTTTATCGGCATAGCTATCTGTGACATAAGAAAATATCTGAATACCATATCCAGATGGTATATTCTTATGATTGTAGCCTGCCTATTATGCTATTCTGAATTAACAGGTATAATACCAAGGTCCGTTCCCAATTATTTTGCATTTAAAAATGCGTTCTACTTATCGCCTTTCTTCCTTACCGGTGTAGGTATTGTCAGGTTCAAAGAGAGACTATCAAGCCCGGTAATGCTAAAAATATATTTAGCGGGCCTTATTATAGGAATTGTTTTACAACAAATGAATTTCTTTTACCCGCATATTACAACATTTTATACCAAATATCATTTATCAATCATTATTGGTATTCTTTCCTCCTCATTTTTAGTCAACTTAAAACTAAACAATCGCTTTTTTATCTGGTTAGCCCAATATGCATACACAATCTATCTATATCATGGTTTTGGCACATCAGGAGGTCGTATTATCCTTTCAGGGATAGGCATACAAAACGAATTTCTTGTATTTCTGTTTGCTGGATCTATTGCAACCTTCTGTCCTATATTAGTGGAAAAAGTCTGTAAAAAGTGGAAAATTTCAAGTAGGCTGTTTTTAGGGACTGTACCCCACAAATAAATTGAAAAGACTTCCTACTCCCTGATAGGGTAACCGTATCAAAATTCTAATACCCTACATTTTATCACACAATCAAGCCTTTTTTTTGCAAAAACAACTTGAGAAGCTGCTTGAGACCCGGATATCGGAGCACCGAGACCCGTATGTTGAAGGGTAGGAGATCCGGGTCTCGGAGAGCTGTGACAGGGATGTCGGACAACTTTTCCGCCTTGTTTGGCAGGATTTTATACGCTGTTTCTCTTCTTAATCCGGGGAAATACGTCGTTTTTAATAAAAATCCGCTTCTATCTGTCTATATGTTTTTTGCTCATAATTCACATAAACAACATATTATCAATCAAATAAAGAAATATATAAGATGATAGTATGATAGAGGCATGATAGTTGAGAATAGAGACTATCATAACTCAATAAATTGATAATCAATAGTAACTAAGTAATAATGATAGTATGATAGTTGTTTTGTAAATATTCATACAAGATACAAAATACGATATTTAGTTGCGATTTTAGTGCAGTTGTCCTAACTCCCTGACAAAAAGTGAGCGAAACCGTATCAAAGCATAAGTGATTCCATAAATTAACTGCTGGAATCCCCTTGTCCGATTGAAGTAGGGAGTGAGTTTGAGAAGAGGTGAATCGGCATCTCCCAAATAGATGTAATCGGCATAGATTCTATCAGGCAATAACAAATGAAGTATTTGCTCCCGCTCCTCTTCATAAAGTTTCTGGTTCACACTACTGATCCCAGTCTGGTCGTACCGGGCAACTATTACATCTAGATGTGCATAGCTACATTGACGGAAAATCAGACACTCTATAAAAAATTTCCAATCTGAGGCAATCCGATAAGTTTCGTCATACAAATGATCATTAAACAGTGTCCACCTCAAAAAAGAAGCTTGATGATTCGGATGCGTCTTGTACAAAGTCAACATTGTGATAGGAGTCGGATAGGCAACTCCTTTCGGGTGACGGTCACTGGCATACTTTCCAAACAAAATATCTTCGGTAGGATCAGAAGCGAATATATTTTCCAGGACCGTCGGATCTTCAAAAAGGTCACCCGAATTCATAAAATTATAATAAAGACCTGTGGCTTGACGAATACCTTTATTCATTGCATGATAAATACCTCCGTCGGGTTCCGACACCCAATACATAATCCGATCAGCAAAGTTTTCGATTATCTCCCGGCTTCCGTCAGTTGATCCGCCATCTATTACAATTGATTCATAATCAGTGAAAGTTTGAGCAAAAAGACTTTCAAGCGTTCTTTTCAAGCCATCCGCATTATTGTAGTTAACTGTGATAACTGATACTTTTTTCATTATCTGCAAAATTTATTTTTTAATAATTGTACAAGCTGGAAAAACCGGCCTAAAAAATCTTTCATTCCTGTAGCACCAAACAGTAATAAGAAGAAATAACAGAAAGTAAAAGGGAGCACCGTCAAACAAGCATACCCGATCAGATTACCAAAATTTCTTTCTGGCTTGAAAGGAACCCATCGGCTTAGCAAGGTAAAGAGAAAAAAACCAACAGCAAATAAAAAATAATAACGGATTGTCTGCTTCCAATAAACTTTAACCGGAAGCTTAAAACCGGTAGAAAACAAATAATAAGGTTTCCAAAAAACAATGATTGGCAAGATACTGGCTATTTTACCCAGTAATACTCCTGCTATACCCAAATAATAAGCAGCAGTGATAGTGACCGCAAGATTCACAACACCTTCCACCCAAGCAGTCCAGACATCGGCATATAGGCCATGAGCATGATTAAAAATATCTACCACTCCCCGTGTTTGCATAACAAAGACAGTGATCATTAAAAGGATTAGTACACTCTGGCCAAGTAAATATTTCGATCCCAACCAGAGAGTGATGAAAGGCGGCAACAGATGAAAAAGACCAAAAACGACTACACCTGCTATAAAATAGCGAATAGCTGTAAGTTCCCAAAAAACCTTCATAATCTTTTGCTGATCTCCTTCGGCAATCAATTGTCCTACACCCGCACTGACGTTGTCGAGAGCGGTGGAGATGATTTGATTTATTTTTGTGATAATGAGGGTATAATTTCCGTAATATGCAACCATTTTCAGCGAAACAAAAGCGAAGATCATGATTTCGTCACTTCTATTCAGTAAGAAATCTTTGATTTTATGTATAAATATCTGCCTGGTATATACGAATAATCGGGGATTTTTCTCCAGTAGTCGTTTACCATCAGAAAGATTACTTTTTAACCACGGATATTCCTTATCGATTTTCCAGTTCAAGATCAAACAACTGATTATACTAAACAAGAACTCTATACTGATCCAGATAAAAAGGTTTTTGAAATACCAAGCCAATAAGATTTGTACCAGTGTTTTAATAATACTGGCCGTTTGAAAATAGGCAGTGACAATATAGTTCTTTTGATCGGCAGTCAACAATACCTGGCGATAGTTGATGAAGTAACCGATCAGTGAAGAACCGAGATAGCAATAAAACACAAAGTAAATAATACCGAATTCCATCGGTGTCTGTTTGAAGATCAAAGGGAAAAACAGACTGACCACAATTCCCCCTGCCCCAATCATACAGCCTATTTTGCGGTAGACATATCCAAATATAGAAATAAGTTCCGAAATCCGGCCACGATCGGCAATTTGCAACGGTTTGTAAAGAAAGAAACTAATAGCCGATCCTATTCCGAATTCCGCCAAATTGAGAAAACCAAGAATATTAGTTAACGTTCCGGTCAGACCAATAAATTCCACCCCTAGATTATCCAAAAATATTTTTCTGGACACAAAGGATAAAGCCAGTGTGACCAAATAAAAAATCAGACCGATCTGGGCGTTCAATAAACTTTTGTAAGAACGGGACTCATTCATCATTTTGCTTTATGGAATTGGACTGCTTATCATAGAACTACTTTTAGGACCCATAAAAACGGATCGTATACCTAATAAAAAGACTGTTGTCATCAGTAAATCATATAAATAGAACATACGATGTAATAACAGGTATCTTCCAAACAGGTCTATTTTATATACCGGATGATAATAGAAACATATCATTTCCAGACGTGTATCTACCAGTTTTCTCAAATGCATAAGTCTTTCTTTTCTTAAAACAGTATTTCCCGGCTGATAATCGGTCTTCAAGGTACGGCGAAAACAAACCATCAACGAACGATAGACAGCTTCCATATCCTCAGACGATAGACCATATTTATGCTTTATCTGTTCTGCCAATGATATATACTGCAAGAAACAAACGTATTCCGATTCAAAAGAATTCACACGAACAGACAGCGATGTGCAATACCTAACATAAATATAATGGGTACTTTTTCCATATACGATATAATCACAATACAACAAATACTCCAACATAAAAAGTAAATCTTCGCAACATGCTACTTCTGTATTAAAAGCAATATTATGCTTGTCAATTAAATCTTTTCGGTACAATTTAGAGCATATATACCCTAACCTGCATATATCATCCTGAATAAAAGCATCAGCAAATTGTTTTTCCTTCAAAATTTTATCCTGCAATTTGATTTCCGAAATCACCCTGCCATCAGGAAGACATTCGACAAAACCATGTACGATTAGCCCGGACTTACTATCATCAGATAATAATGCCTCATATAAATCTTTTAAATAATCAGTTTTTACCCAATCATCCGAATCGACAAAACAGACATACTCCCCTGTGGCTTCAACTAATCCTTTATTCCGGGCAGCACTGACACCGGCATTTTGCTGATGAAAAACACGAATTCGTTCGTCTCTATCGGCCCAATCTTCACAAATACTACTTGAAGCATCAGGACTTCCGTCATCTATCAATAATAATTCAAAATCCGGTAAAGATTGTTCTAAAATGCTGCTTATACATTTAGACAAAGTCTTTTCCGCTTTATATATAGGTACGATAACTGAAATCTTACACCTTCGTATCCTGTCTATTGCCGACCGCTCCATTGTCTTAGTTTTATCGATGCTATTAATAACTTATACGACATATACACAAATGCTTTAAAATATTCAAAGCCCAGTTTTTCAGGAAGGAGCTTATGAACATTACGCAAGCAAAGTTTGATACCAGGATTAAAAGCAAGTAATGCTTTTATTGGCGAAATATACGTTTGCGTACGGAAGGAAACATATGCCGCATATTGAAACTCCTTATCTTTCGAAAAATAGAGGATTCTGTCAAAATATTTGGCTTTTAAAGTTTCAAACAATACATAAACATCAGAGACCTCTTTCAAATTCGGATGCAAATCTATGTAATCATATAAGCATCCAATTATTTTCACCCTGCATTCCAAAGCATACATTGACGGTTTACCCATAATGGAATCAGATTGAATCGTATAATAATAAGTCGTCTGATCCACACAACAAGCCTTCTGAGCTTTACAAGCCAACATAAAAGACCATAAGTCATCCTCATGTATAATCCCTTCCTGAAAAAAAAGACTACTATCATCTACAAATGATTTTCTTATCAACTTATTCCAAGCCATAACATACCATTTATCTTTAGAATAAGCCGATAATATTTCCTTGTTATTAACTAACAGACAGGTATCCAATAATAAAGGAGGAGTCCAACGGGGCGAGCCTGTTATTTCATAATTACCGATTACAAAATCGACATCATACTGGATCGCCGCATCCGCCAATAACTCGATACCATTGGCCGGCAAATAGTCGTCACTGTCCAAAAAATAAAGATAATTACCTGTAGCCTGCCGGATGCCTGTATTGCGGGCAGCCGAAAGGCCCCTGTTTTTCTCATGTTTCAGAATGGTGACAATATCACTTCGGGAGGAAGTTTCCAATATACCCCGGACAATATCCATCGAATCATCAGGAGTACAGTCATCGACCAAGATGATCTCAAGATCTTTCCAAGTCTGGCCGAGAACAGATTTTAAACAACGCTCGATATATTTGGAAACATTATAAACAGGTATGATTATAGAAACTTTCATCTTCATAAACTCATAATAAGATCAGAAAAATTGATTACCCTGTTTGACAAACTTCTCCCACCAGACAGATAGAGCCAGCAAATTAAAATATTGTATAGCTCTATTCTGCTTATACCAGAACCAATTACCAGCTTCATGCGATTCCCTGTCGTATGAAACGACAAACTTCTCCACATAGTCTCTATTCAGGAAATCGGAAACAAGAGATGAACTAAGGACGTAGTCAGCAATCCGCGCACGCTGTTTGTCATCCTTGAAAAAGACGGGCATAGGAGCAAATCCTCCCTGCTTTTTCTTTACGGTGATTGCCTCCGGAAGCATAGACTTATAATGATATTTCAATAGATATTTAGCCGTAACATCTCCTTTGGCTATTCGAAAAACACTGTCTCCTTTGCATTTATAACGAACCGGCAATCGCACCAGGAACATATATAAATCCAGATCCATGTAAGGAAAGACCAAATGGTTGCCGAACATATCAGCAATTTTAGAAGCCTTAAACAAGATGACCTGATTAATAATCTTTTCTACATCAGTCTTATAGTTATGCTGGGTATATAAATACTCAAAACTACGCATATCAGGAAGCGGATGTGGAGAAGAATAAAGAAAAGAATGGTCTCTGAGCAGTTTTTCCAACCGAAACGTAGGAAAGCCAAACAAATCTCCCTCCAAAATATGCAATATCTTATCCAGGTGGAAACGGATCCGGTAAGGACTTGCATCTGTATCAAAAGCAGGCCGATCCAGAACCTTATATAAAAAATTCACGATCGGCTTCATCCCATAGCGGGATATCAGATAATGCAAGGCGACCTCGCGCCCGGAAGTCCCGAAATATTGATCATTGCCATCTCCTCCCAATATTACATCCGGTTTCTCCTTCCCTATCAGGCGCATAACAGCATAATTTACCATTAATCCACCTTCCACAAAAGGATCCCCTAACTGCTCGACCAAAGCTGGAAGCGCCTTTATCTCGCTCCCGTCCATCTCATATTCGGTATGAATCGTCCGGAACGTTTCGGACATACACCGGGCCAAAGGTAATTCCGTCCAATTGTCCCCTTTGAACCCGATTGAATAAGAACGGATATCGCCATTGTAAAAGGAACGTAATGCTGCCAGATTACATCCGGAATCATATCCACCACTCAAAAGAATGCCAACATTCGAACTTTCACCGATACGCTTTCTTATAGCTCCGATATGCAAAGCGGCGTATTCTTCGGCATAAGCCTCCAATGTTTTTTCCTCGGATGAAACCGGAATTATGGCATCGGTAGGAAACAAGGGACCGGACTCCATATGTCCATCCTTGTATGTCAAGACTTCTCCAGCACCTAATTTCCGAACGCTTGAAAAGGCAGAACAAGGGGTAGCGATATAACCGATCGATAAGAAAGAACTCAATGCCTGGTAATCTGGTGTCGCCTCGAATCCCTTCGTCAATGTCAAAAGAGAAAGAGAAGAAGCAAAATACTTATCCGTATAATATACCTGGTCAGCCAGACCGTGTCGATCACGAACGATCAATACCGAATCAGGAGTTTTCATAACACAGGTAAAAGCTCCATCCAAAGAGGAAAGCCCCTGGATTCCCTTTAGGTCATATAAGGTGAAAAATGTTTCCGCATCGTCTATCGAGCCATATCCTAACTCCTTCTTATTATATAGCTCACCGAAAAACCAGATATGCACATTCTTCCGCAGATAGCACTGACAATCCACCTTATAAGCCATCCCCTCTTCCAGCTCAGCCTGTTGCCCTTCCGGGAGTTCACTTCCTCTATTCCAACATCCGACAAACATATCGATCTTTTTATTATTCTACCCCATGCTCCGTATGAATAAACTTCTCATTAGCTCCCTTTAAACGGAAAAGGTTCAGGAACATACTGAAAAACGTCTCCGGCAATTCTATCACGGCAACGAATAGCCTCCTGGTATATAAACTCTTTGGAACAGCCAGTAGCAAAGAGACTATCAATATACAGAACAGCGCCCACCATTTCAGGGAAACTTGCCAGGAAATGAAAGAAATGACCAGAGCAATAATAAAAGCACCTCCCAACAGGAGCAAACGGGGAATACTCATCTGCTGGAACAGTTTATCGCAAAAATCCCAATTCTTATTCAACAAGGCAACCGGCACATCACCAACAAACTCCCTCAGGTAATGAATCTGTGCCGACAGCCACCTCCTACGTTGTCGGGCAAAATCCCGGCAGTTCTGAACCTTCTCATCCAAGACATAAGTATCCGGCAAATAATCAATACGTTTACCAGCTTTAAATAAAGTAAGTTCCAAAGCCCGGTCGAAACCGCCAATCGCGTGTATATCGGATAGCATCTTTTTGATTAGTTCGAAATCAAAGACCATACCTGAACCGATCAAAGCGGCCGATAGGCCCATATTCACATGCCCTTGCCGGAAAATACTGTTATTGATCTCTTCACTTACAGCATCGAGGTAAGCGAGACTCGTATTCTTATTCTTGGCTGTCCGGTGCGTCTGGTAGCCGACGATGTTTCCGTTGAAAGGAGCAGCATTGACTTGATTGAGATAGTCAGGGCCTATGGTGTTATCCGCATCCAAGATCAAAGCCAAATCATAGCCCGACAGATGGCTCATGGCCAGGTTCAGCGCCTTTGCTTTCGTACTGTTCTCGAAGCGGACGACCTCCAAAATAAGAGGTAAAGCCGACAGCCTCCCATTCGTTACCGCTTCCATCCGGTCGGAGATAACCACCACATCATACCGGTCATGAGGATAATTCTGCCGCAGGCAAGATTCCACACACTCCATGATCACCCGGTCTTCCTTATAGGCCGGTACCAATATGGCGACACGACGAAAAGAAACGGCCTCCTTCTCTCTCTTCTCCCGTTTTCCGAACACAGAAGCGATGCTGAAAACGAGCAAATACAATATATTGACGGAGAAACATACAAACAAGATGATCTCCAGTAGCCTTATTAGTAACATATGCCAGCCTTTACAAACCTTGGAAATAACTGATTGTCTTTCTAAGCCCTTCATCCAGAGAGATAGAAGGCGTCCACCCGTGGAGCATCTTCCTGGCAAGCGTAATGTCCGGCTTCCGTTGCTTAGGATCATCGGATGGCAAAGGACGGAAAACGATCTCCGAGCGGGAGCCTGTGAGGCGGATGATATGCTCTGCCAGTTCAAGCATCGTAAACTCGTCGGGGTTGCCCAGGTTGACCGGCCCCGTAAAAGAGTCTCCGGTCGACATCATGCGGACCATTCCCTCTACCAAATCATCCACATACTGGAAACTACGGGTCTGATGCCCACTGCCGTAGACTGTTATACTCTCGTTGTTAAGAGCCTGAATAATGAAGTTGGAAACGACACGACCGTCATTGACCGTCATATATGGACCATAAGTATTAAAGATACGGATAATTTTAACCTTCAGTTTGTTTTGCCGGTAATAATCCATGAAAAGCGTTTCCGATGCCCGTTTCCCTTCGTCGTAACAGCTACGGAGGCCTATTGTATTCACATTTCCCCAATACGATTCCGGCTGTGGATGAACGAAAGGGTCGCCATATACCTCGCTCGTCGAAGCCTGTAAAATACGGGCATCATGCTCTTGAGCCAAGTCCAGCATATTGATAGCTCCCAAAATAGAAGTCTTAATTGTTTTAATCGGATCATACTGGTAATGGATCGGCGAAGCCGGACATGCCAAGTTATAGATTTCATCAATCATTGAAGCCGTTTTATAGGGAATGGTCACATCGTGTTCGACCAATTGAAATCCGGGGTACTTAAGCAGATCGTGCACAAAGAGCTCGGAGCCGGTAAAATAATTATCCAGGCAGATCACCCTGTTTCCTTCCTTCACTAATCGTTTGCATAAATGCGACCCTATAAATCCGGCTCCTCCGGTCACCAATATAGATTTCATGTATTTTACCCCTTAGATTTGTTTATTTTTTAATCGTCAACAAATGTAATGATTTGTTTTCAGTAAAATCCAAAATATATTGATTATTACATACTATTAAAAACATTATTCTTCTATTCATGAGGGATGGAAGAAAAATTAAGTACATTTGCAACACTCGGAATAATATAATTTATACAAAAAACTGCATGGAACAAATATACTCCCTCTTCGTCTTCTTATTTTGGTTCGGACTATTCATCATCTTTTATACTTATATCGGTTATGGAATCCTGTTATACCTTCTGGTGCGTATCAAAGAAACAATTAAGAAGGAGAATATCCGGGCCCTCCCAGTCCCCCTGCCCGACGTGACGCTCTTCATCGCTGCTTATAATGAAGAAGACATTATCCCGAAAAAGATGGCAAACTGCCGGAGTCTCTCCTATCCAGCCGACAAACTACATATCGTATGGGTGACCGACGGATCAAACGACCGCACAAACGAACGGCTGGCAGCCTATGAAGATGCCACCGTCCTCTTCAATCCCGAACGGAAAGGCAAAACAGCCGCCTTGAACCGGGGAATGCAATATGTCTCGACACCCTATGTCGTTTTTACGGATGCCAACACAATGCTGAATACAGATGCCATAAAAGAGATCGTCCATAGTTTTTCAAATCCCGAAGTCGGATGTGTGGCAGGAGAAAAGAGAGTCGATACTCAATCAGCCCAAGGGGCGACCGCTGGAGAAGGCATCTATTGGAGATATGAATCGGCTTTGAAAGATTTGGACGATCGGCTTTATTCAGCTGTCGGTGCGGCAGGGGAACTTTTCGCCATACAAACCTGTCTATTCGAACAAATGCCGGCAGATACCTTGTTAGACGACTTCATCCTTTCCCTCCGCATTGCCGCCAAAGGTTATAAGATAGCCTATTGCAAGGAAGCCTATGCTACAGAGACTGCTTCCCTGAACATGAAAGAAGAAGAGAAACGGAAAATACGAATAGCAGCCGGCGGCCTGCAATCGGTCTGGCGTCTTAAAGGCCTGTTCAATATTTTCCGCTACGGCACACTTAGTTTCCAGTATGTCAGCCACCGTGTATTGCGTTGGACGCTTACCCCATTAATGCTTTTCCTACTATTGCCGGCAAATTTTGTCCTCGCTCTGTCAGGAAGTCCTTTCTACATAGGGATATTCGTCCTGCAACTGCTGTTTTACACTGCCGCCTATGCTGGTTACAAAATGGAACAGCGGAACCTGCGTAATAAACTGCTATTTATCCCCTACTATTTCATTTTTATGAATATAAATGTTATTCGGGGATTCTTCTACCTGCACAAAAACAAGGGAAATGGAGCTTGGAGCAAGGCTAAAAGGGGACCGTCCATCCTATAATAAAAATAACCCAGATGAACGTAGATTTAGGGATCTCGTTCATCTGGGTGTTCCATGTCCTCTACAGTCAGCAGTAGATGCCGACTGTTTCAGATCACTATGACTTATGCATGCATGACCAGCAACGGTGTGTCCGTATGGAACAACATCTTACGGGCGATAGAAGGGTTGAACATGCGTGCCAGGATATTCCGTCGATAGGTACTGAGTGCTATCACGTCGATATGTTCATCCCGCACAAACTTTTCGATTGCCAATAACAGATCGCCATCGGCCAGCACCGTGTGGGTGATATGGGCCTCCGGGTATTGCTTCTTGAAATACTCGTTGACTCCTGTCAAGCGTATTTCATTCCATTCGTTCTTACTTGTCGAAATATTAAACAAGTGGATATGGGCATTGTACGGTTTGATGATTTCCATAAACCCATCGAACGCCACCAAGTCACGCTGATTGAAGGAAGTGGCAAACGCTATATTTTTAGCTTCACTCAAATCTTCAAAAGGCACATTTTCAGGAATAGCCAGGACAGGAACCTTATTCACCTCGATCACTTCACCCGTGACGCTACCGATCAGATCCAGATCTTTCTGGCTCTTTCCGCGAGTTCCCATCACGATTAATGACGGATGGTATTCCTTGCTGTAGGCGATGATCTCTTCTTCCGGCAAACCTTCACGGAGAACATAATTGTATTTCACTTCAGGAAGTTCACCAGAGTGCATCTTGCGATTGATCAACGTACAGATGTTTTCCATATCGATCTGGACACGCTTCAGGACATTCTGTGCCGTCTCTTCCTCGTTCACCTGGTAAGCCAACGTGTCGCCCATCGGAATAGCAGACGGGAAATAAGGACTGAAATAAGCGTGCATGATCATCACTTCGGCTCCGACTTTATGGGCATAGTTGATTCCCAATTCACACGCTTTGACAGAATAGTCGGAAAAGTCTATCGGTATCAATATCTTCTTCTCCTGTGGACCGGCTTTTTCCTCTTGTTCGGCATCCTCGTTAAGCCATTTACTGTCTTCGATGATACGCAAGGCATGAGGCAGATCGCTTTCTTTAATCCGCACACGTACACCAGCCGAAACTACCGGTTGGATTTGGTTTACATTGTGTATGTAGACTTCAATCCCCTCTGTTTCAAGCATCGTTTTGAGAATCTGGGCTTTCTCGAACGTGTGAATCGCTAACGTTACTAATTTATCTTCCATACTCGTGTGTTTTTATAAATTAAACAATCGGAAATCACTAAATGTTGAGTAAACAAAAAATCCCACAGCGTCTTTTTAGATTCAGCTATGGGATTTCTTTGTAAAATGAATTTCTTTACGCTTGCTGTGCTTCCGATACTTCTTCGTTTTCAGCGAGTATCTGCAAAGCACGTTCGAATATTGTGGTATCGTCCAATACTACTAAACCTCCGTCAGGTCCCGGTTCAATATGTATTCCACAACTTTTGCCATCTTTAAAATTATGCCCACCGAAATAGTTGCGAACTGTTTCAACAGAGATTCCCAGCTCATCAGCAATACGGTGAGTGCTTCCGTCAGGCAGACTGTCTTTCAGTCTGCGAAGTTCATTAAATGTAATAGTTTTTGTCATGGCTTCCTTATTTTGAAGGTTAATTACTTTGTTTTATTTCGTGCCACTAACTTAGTCATTATAAATTACAGCGACAAAATTATTCCGTGTAAATAAATATGCTTTACGACATGTATCATTTTTGCAGGCAAGCCGCAAGCGGTACATTAAAAATGATAATAATAAGGATCGTCACATATATTGCATAGACAATGAGACGGATACGTTTCTTCGAATACAGCGGTTCCCGGTTATTCACCTCCACAGGAAGTAACTTCGAACGGCTGAAAGAATAGAGCTTGTAGACCAGATAACCGAAGAACACACCCGAAACGGCACCCGGCACGATATCCGAAATGAAATGGACTCCGAGATAAACCCGCGTATAAGCGGTAAGAACCGCCCAGAAAAAAATCGTCCAGCCAAACAGTTTATCCCGCATGATCAATGCCATAAGAGTCGCAAAACCGAAAGCGTTCGCAGCATGGCTGGAGATAAACCCGTAAAGTCCCCCCCGGTATCCGAAAACAATTTTCACCTGGTCCATAAAATCAGGATGGTGAGTCGGACGGAAACGGGTAAAAATAGGCTTACAGACATGAGAGGCAAACTGGTCGCACAGCGTAACGACCAATACGATCGCCAACAGAACCAATAACGACTCGCGCCAGTTCTTTTTATAGATCAGAACCAGCAGAATCAAAAAGGCTAACGGCAGCCAAACTGCCTTTCCTGTGAAAATCCACATAAAACGATCCAGAAAAGCAGAGTCGCTGCCGTTAAGCGCAAAGAACGCATCGCGTTCGTAAATTAGTATTTTTTCAATCATATAACTTCAATGTCTTTGCTCGGCATCCATCCTACATTTCCATCTTCCATTTCTATTTCATTCCAGTCTCCCAACTTGCTTTTGATAGAAACCTTTGTTCCTTCATGCAGAATAAACAAGTCGGTTCCACTTGCATCGGGAGAACTTTTCACTGTCACTGTCGGAGCAAACACGATCGCACTCTTCCGGTTTACCAGCTCGTCCTTCTGGTTCCCGGCAAAGATATTGGCAAAGATGACCAACACCAAGAATACCAGTCCCAAATAGAACCCGATTTTTTTCAAATGAATCCATTTGGAGAAGAAAAACAGGATCAGGCAGCCGATAAAAAGGATAAAACAAACGATACCGGTCTGCGCCCACGAATCGGCAGCCCCCATATTTTGAACCTTGTCGAACCAACGGTGGAGGAAGAAATCGCCCACCGGTTCGATCTTGTCGACAGACTTCTGACGTGCCAACTGCAAGTTGAAACGGATATCCCCATCCCCCGGATCCAGTAGCAAAGCCCGCTCATAGTTCAAGATGGCCGGAGCAATCTTGTTCTCCTTATAATAAGCGTTCCCTAAATTATAGTAAATTTCGGCCGATTCACCATGAGTCTTCAGAAGCCCTTCGTAGAGTTCGATAGCCTTGCCATAATCTTCTTTCGTATAGGCAACTTCCGCTTCTTTGATCGCTGCCTCCTGAGCAAACGCTCCTATGGCAACAAATTGAACCAGGAGAAAGAATACGATCTTTTTCATATTTATATTCATCTTCATCGCGTTACTTTTTAATTGTATTTTCCATTTTGCCAATGGCATCCACTGTCAGTTCATATAACTTATCCATCGCATCCGAAGCCTGTGCCGGAGCATAGCGGGCAAACTCGCAAGTGTTCAGGATATCCATAAATTCTTTGATCAAAGCGTCGTCCACACCATATTTCGCCAGTTCCGTTTCGACATTATCCTTTGTCAGGTTGGCCTGCGGGATACTTAACTTGTCACTCAGGTAGCCCCACAAGGCACGAAGCACTTCGTCATAGAATTCTTCTTTCTTGTTTTCCTTCATCAGCTTGCCGGCATTTTTCAAACGTCTTACCGCCATCTTATTAGCTTTCTTCGTTCGAACCAATGCCAAGTTGGAATTCTCTTTCACCTGCTTACGGTAGATGAAGAAGAAGACAACGAATAGGATTGCCGGGATCAGATAGCACATATAGTACATGAATGAACCGAAGAACAGTTCATTATTCGGAACAAAATGAATGTCATTCACCTTCAGGTAACGGATATCCTTACCCAGGTATTTAACACTTTCCTTATTGCTGAAGTTAGAAACGACAGGAGATGTTCCTCCCCCCTTACCTTGTTCTACATGCAGTTTGTACGGTTCGGATGTAATCGTTTTATAAGAACCTGTCTTGGTATCGAAATAAGAGAATGCGACAGCCGGAATTTCGAAATCACCTGCGTAACGCGGGATCGCCATATATTCGATCGTCTTCGTACCGGAAGATCCGGCCGTAGTAGTCTTGATGTCCACTTCCACCTTCGGATCGTACACGTCGAAATCGTTCGGGAAAGCCACTTCCGGATTCTTTATCAGTTTAATGTTTCCATTACCGGAAATCTTCACCTTCACAGTAACAGCATCGTCTGTCTTTACATTATTGGAACTGATGCTGGATGTCATTGTAAAATTACCTACCGCACCGGAGAATGAAGCCGGCTTACCCGACGGCAACGGTTTAACATCGATTGTTACAGGAGGAGTAGTCAGTTCTTTCTTTACATCTATATAAGACGAAGAACCGAAGAAATCGTCGAATACGCTGGTTCTCTGTCTGGCCGGTCCAGGCACACGCAAAACAATATCCAATTTCCCGGAAGGAATCGTAATCTTCCCTGAACGCTGAGGATACAACACCGTTTGTTTTATAATAGCAGTCCCGTAATTCTTTCCCTTATAGTTTTCCATTACCAGCTGCTTATTTTGCGGCAGCTCTACCTCTTGGGCAAGAAAACCCGTAAATTCGGGGAACTTAGGCTGATCAATCCCTCCGATATCTTTTCTTACATACAATTTAAACGTAACCAAAATGCCTTCCTGTTCATACACATTCCGTTTAGAAACATCGATTGTCAGAAAAGCATCGTCCTTACTGATTCCGGTACCGGTCGAACCACCTTTGGTTGCCTCTTCCGCCTTATCGGGAGGAAGCACTTTTATCACTAATGCATTAGACGTGTAATTAGCGCCTTTGACCTTGATTGTTGCCGGTGCGATATTGAAAGTACCCTCTTTCTTCGGTTGGAGGATATAGGTAAACGTCAATGATGTTTCGGTTGTCATTTTACCGTTAATAATCTGGGTACTCATATTTGTGGAAGTAGACGGACCTATCAATACCTCGAAGTCCGGTATTTCCGGTACACGTATATCTTTACCTTCCGCATTCACCGTGTACGACAATCTGAAAGTTTCTCCCATAACAACAGCTTCCGGAGCAGAAGCCTTGAACGTTACATCTGCCGCTCTGGCTACCACTCCGAAAGTTGCAAAGAGAACAAATAAGAAAACTAATTTCCTCATTCCTCAATCCTTATTTTTTAATTTTTAATTCTTAATTCTTAATTTGTCAACTACCACTCTTTATCCGTGCGACGGCGCTGTTGCTGTTGAGCCTGCGCTTTCTTCACCTTTTCCTGAGTGTCTTTTTCATCCTGCAGGAAGGCATCCAACATCTGCTGAGCGTTATCTTTGCTCATCTGTTCTTGCTGTTGCGGTTGTTGCTCCTGTGTCTTATCCTGCTTCTTATCATCCTGCTGTTGTTGCTGATCCTGATTCTGCTGCTGTTGATCCTGTTTATCCTGATCTTCCTTTTTATCCTCGTTCTGATCCTGATTTTGATCTTCATTCTGCTGATTCTGTTGATCCTGCAACAATTTTTGTGCCAAAGCCAAATTATAACGTGTCTCATCATCTTTCGGGTTCAGGCGCAAAGATTGTTTGTAAGCTTCGACACTTTTGGCATACTCTTTGCTCTGCATGCCAATATTTCCGACATTATGATAAATTTCCGCCAAGCGAGCTTTGCCTTCGGGCGTTTCAATCATCTTCTCCCCCTGTCCGGCTATCAGCTGGTACTGCTCGGCAGCTTCAGGGAATTTCTTCTGTTTATACAGGGCATTTCCCAGGTTATAAGTCCCCTCGGATGAACGCGGGTTCACCTCCAAGCTTTTCCGGTAGGCGATTTCTGCCTCGGTAAACTTTTCCGTCTCATAAAGTTTATTCCCCTCCCGCACATTCTTACGCTCCGCTTTCTGGGCCAACACGGCTCCAGAACAGAACATAAATGCCGCCATCCATATAATCGATTTTCGCATACGTTTCATCTTATCCATAGCATTAAGAGAATAATTTTACTTTTCTGAATATACGGTTCTTGCGATCCAGCGTCATGAAATCCACCAAAAGCAGAATCAATGCGATCCAGGCAAACGTCTGGAAACGTTCGTCATATTCCGAATAGACTTTGCTGTCCAGTTCCGATTTATTCATTTTATCGATCTCTTTTTGAAGTGCACGAAGCGCAGAATTGGTGTTGTCGGCCCGGACATACGTCCCATGACCGGCAGCCGCAATCTCCTGGCACATCTCTTCATTCAGTTTCGTGATCACCACATTTCCATCCTTGTCCTTCATGTAGTTGTTGCTACCGTCCACCGGGATCGGAGAACCTTTCGGGTCACCCATACCGACAATGTTTACATGAATACCTTTTTCTGCTGCTGCGGCAGCTGCTTTCACGGCATCGTCTTCGTGGTTCTCACCATCGGTAATCAGGATAATCGCCTTGTCAGATGTCTCGCTCGGCGTAAAGGAACGTACAGCCAGGTTGATGGCAGCCCCGATAGCCGTACCTTGTGTCGACACCATCGACGGGTTGATGGATGAAAGGAACATCTTGGCCGAGACATAATCGGATGTGATAGGGAGCTGCGTGAAAGCATCTCCTGCGAAAACGATCAGTCCGACCTTATCATTCGAAAAGCCGTCGGTCAGTTTGGACAACATCTGTTTGGCTTTGGACAAACGATCGGGCGAAACATCTTCCGCCAACATCGAATTGGATACGTCCAGACAAACCATGATCTCCACTCCCTGACGCTTCACTGTCTCCAGTTTGGAACCGAACTGTGGCCCGGCCATAACTATGATAACCATCGTAATGGCTCCGAACAACAGCCAAAACTTCAGATGCTGACGTTTGGGAGAAACCTCCGGCATCAACTCTGCCAACAATTCAGGATTACCATATTTCTTTATTGCCTTCTTCTTCAAGACGATTGCATACACATAGAATGCAACCAGTACGGGAAGCAAGAAGAGCAAGTATAAAAAGTCCGGATGTGCAAAACGAAACATAAGCCTTTTATATTTACGGTATATTTCTTAACAATGTATTTCTCAATAATATCTCGACCAGCAACAGTGAGAACAGCAGGATCGCCCAATTCTTGTACTCTTCCTGCTTTTTACTATATTCCTGTACGCTGATCTTTGTCTTCTCCATCTTGTCGATTTCCGAATAGATCTCCTTCAGACTGGCGTTGTCCGTCGCACGGAAATATTGCCCGCCGGTCGTAGCAGCGATCTGTTTCAGAGTCGGTTCGTCGATCTCCACATCGACATCCATATACTGGACACCGAAAGCGGTCTGGAACGGATAAGGCGCCTTGCCCTGCGTTCCGACACCGATCGTATAAACACGTACGCCGAACGTCTTGGCAATCTCGGCAGCCGTCACCGGAGCGATCTCGCCCTGGTTGTTCACACCATCCGTCAACAGGATAATAACCTTCGACTTGGCCTGGCTGTCCTTGATACGGCTGACAGCATTCGCCAACCCCAGACCGATCGCCGTCCCATCCTGGATGATACCCGGCTGGACATCCTTGAAGAGGTTCAACAGGACCGTATGGTCCGTCGTCAACGGACATTGCGTGAAACTCTCCGCCGCAAATACGACCAACCCGATATTATCGTTCGGACGGCCGTTGATAAAAGCGGACGCCACATCTTTGGACGCTTCCAGACGATTCGGTTTCAAGTCCTGCGCCATCATACTGGTCGAGATATCCATTGCCAGCACGATGTCGATACCTTCCGTCGAAGAGTTCTGCCAACTGTTGGTCGACTGCGGACGCGCCAATATCACGATAAGGACAGCCACCGCCGCCATACGCAAGATGAAAGGGACATGCCTGAGCCAGACTTTCCAGGAGCTTGCTCCCGGAGCATCGAAACCTTCCGTAGACGATACCTGCAAACTTGCCTGATTCTTGCTCAGTTTGTAGACGTACCATCCGATCATCGGGATCAGCAATAATAACAAATACAGATATGTAGGATTTGCAAATATCATCTTATTCTTTACTTATATTTGAATCATTCTTTTCTACAGGCTTTACTTCACCTTCCACCTTTTCACCTTCTCCAGGAACGGGAATCTCTTCCACCTTCGTCTGGTTAATGAACAAATAAGCGTTCATCAAGCTCAAATCGTTTTCATCGGGCAGCGGATTCATCTTCGCGAACTTCACGAAATCGGCCAGTTGCATGATCTGTTTCAGGCTTTCATAGACAGAAGTCGCTTCTTCCTGCTTGCGGATGATATCAAGTATCTCACCGGAAGTCATTTCCATCGCATTGATACCGAAACGATCCACAATATAACGGCGCAACGTATCCGTAATCAAGGTATAATACTCCTTGCTGCGCCCCTGTTGCCAGAGTTTCTGCTGCTTGATCTCGTCGAGTTCCTTGATCGCCTGTTCGTGAGGCGGAAGTTTCGGTTCCGGCTTCTTGAACGGCAGGATGGATTGACGGTTACGCATACGTTTGATCACGTAGGCAACCACACAAATCAGGAACAGAGTCAGCAACACGCCGAATATCCAGGGATAGTAATCGGCCAATACAAAAGGCGGCTTCCAGACGCTTTTGATATCGTAAAACTCCTCCGGTTTGTCAGCATTGACAGGAACTGTCGACACCTTCAAGGCCACCTGGTTGGAGTAAACGGTATCCGCCCCGTCGATCACCATGAATGGAGGCAACAGATAAAGGGAAGAGTCGAAAGAGGTCACCAGCAAGTCCTGCTTGATCAGCAGGCGGTCGTTTTCGATCAAGGTGGAGTCCGCTTTCGGAATTTCCAGCACCTCCACTCCTGCCATCAACGTGTCACGCGGGATGACAAGCTGGACAGCCTTATCTTTGTCTGTCGTTACCGTCAAATGTAAAACAGTCTGCTCTCCGATCAGTATAGCAGCAGAATCGACACGGACGTCAACGAGTGCCTGCTGCGCATACGCTTTCCCACCGGACAGGAACGTTCCACCGGCAAGTGCAAGTAACAGAATGCTTTTCTTTATTAATTTCATTTGTTTGCTTTAATTACGTTTGTCAAAAAGAGCAATCAATGCTTTCACATAATCATCTTCCGTACGGACGGAGACCGAATCGACACGACATTTCTTAAACGAATCGCTCATAGCAGCCTGCCGGCGGTCCCACCATTCCTTGTAGGCGGCCCGTACACGGGCGGAAGAACTGTCTATCCAGCGTTCCTGTCCGGTCTCCGCATCCTTGATCTTCATCAACCCTACAGCCGGTAATTCCGTCTCGCGGCGGTCATACACCTGTATGGCCACCACGTCATGTTTGCGGTTGGCGATGGTCAAGGCATCCTTGAAACCATCCTTGTCGATAAAGTCGGAGATCAGGAAAGCCGTACAGCGCTTCTTGATCGCATTGGTCAGATATTTCAATGCCTGTGCAATATTGGTCTGCTTTTTATCCGGCTGGAAGTCGATCAGTTCGCGAATGATATACAAGATATGTTTCTTCCCTTTCTGGGGAGGAATAAACTTCTCGATCTTGTCGGAGAAGAACACCACGCCAATCTTGTCGTTGTTCTGGATAGCCGAAAAGGCTAATGTCGCAGCGATCTCCGTAATGACTTCTTTCTTCATTACATTCACAGAACCAAAGTCCCTACTCCCCGACACGTCGATCAGCAACATCACCGTCAGCTCCCGTTCTTCTTCAAACACCTTCACGTAGGGGCGGACATAACGGGCGGTCACGTTCCAGTCGATATCGCGGATATCATCTCCGTATTGATACTCGCGCACTTCGCTAAACGCCATACCACGCCCTTTGAACGCAGAATGGTATTGTCCTGCAAAAATATTGCGGGACAAGCCACGCGTCTTTATCTCAATCCGTCGAACCTTCTTTAATAGTTCACTTGTTTCCATATTATTCAGTTGAAAGTTGAGAGTTGAAAGTTGAAAGTTAATAAGAGAGCTAAAAACGGGCTGCTTACGCAACTTTCAACTCTCAACTTTCAACTTTCAACTATTTAGGGGACTTCGACTTTGTTCAGAATTTCGCTGATCACCTCTTCGGATGTCAGGTTATTGGCTTCCGCTTCGTAGCTCAAACCGATACGGTGACGCATCACGTCGTGACATACGGCACGGATATCTTCGGGGATCACATACCCTCTGCGTTTGATAAAGGCATACGCACGGGCGGCCAGCGCCAAACTGATGGATGCACGCGGAGAGGCACCGAAAGAGATCATGTTAGACAGGTTTGCCAAACCATGTTCCTGCGGGAAGCGGGTAGCAAACACGATATCTACGATATAGCGTTCGATCTTTTCGTCCAGATAAACCTCACGGACCACCTTGCGGGCTTCGAGGATCTCCTCTTTCGTCAGGATCGGTTTGATATCCGGCTTCACTCCGGAGATATTCTGACGGATAATCAGCTTTTCCTCTTCTTTCTTCGGATAGTTGATGATGACCTTCAGCATGAAACGGTCTACCTGTGCTTCAGGCAACGGATAGGTTCCTTCCTGCTCGATCGGGTTCTGGGTTGCCATTACCAGGAAAGGAGACGGCAACTTGTATGTATTTTCGCTGATTGTCACCTGACGTTCCTGCATCGCTTCCAGAAGGGCGCTCTGCACCTTTGCCGGAGCACGGTTGATTTCATCCGCCAATACAAAATTAGCGAAGACGGGACCTTGTTTGACTTGGAATTCTTCGCTTTTCTGACTATAGATCATTGTACCGATCACGTCGGCCGGCAGCAAGTCCGGCGTAAACTGAATACGGCTGTATTTCGCATCGATCAATGATGCCAGTGTCTTAATAGCCAATGTCTTTGCCAATCCCGGCACACCTTCCAGCAGGATATGGCCATCTGAAAGCAGACCGATCAATAACGATTCAACCAAATGTTTCTGTCCAACAATTACCTGGTCCATACCCATCGTAATCATGTTCACAAACGAACTTTTACTTTCAATTCGCTCGTTCAACTCACGAATGTCTACTGTCTGACTCATAGATTTTCTTCAATTATATTGTTATTATTTTTACTTGCTTTTTTAAGATGCACAAAATTAGAAATGTTAAATTCGTATCCTGCACTTTCGCAGTTAAATAATACTAACCTGCGCAGAACTATTTTGTTTTATTTTACTTAAAAGGGAGAGTTTTCGTTACAGTTTGCCACTCAGTATCTCAGTCTGGCGGGCAGCGGCTTTTTCGACGGAAGAACGGTCACGACGGTCGATGCCATACGTTTCCGGTGCAGGCACCTCGATCACAGTGCCGATAGGCACGTTATTCGGGTCTTTAATGATGGCTTTGTTATATTCATACAGATATACCCAGAACAATTTGCTCCCGTAATATTTCAACGAGATCAGCGTCAGGCGGCTTCCCGGCTCGATCTTGACACGGGCAATGACTTTAGGCGAAGCAGTTTCAGACTTTACCTTCGTATCCGGTGAACCGGCATGAGGAGCCAATACAGGCTCTTCTGCTTCCGGAGAACTCACATCCGGCAATTTAGAAAGCGTGTCTTCCGGTAAAGGAGCGGCATCATCCCTGACCACAACAGTATCTTCCCTCAAAGAGATGGAATCTCCTACAGCAGCACGATTCTTCCAAACAGCCACTTTCTTTTTTAAATCAAGCATATCCTTGGCTTCTTTGGAAAAAAAGAAAACATTCAAGGACAAACAAAGACCAAAACAGGCCAGAAAGATAACAATCACCCAAATAATCAATTTCAGTTTATTCCGGGACATATCCACACCTACGCTTGTTTCCGAATAGCGAGCTACTTCATCCTCTTCTTCTTTAACGGAGCAAACGGGTTGGTCTACTACCGGTATCTCCCGGGCTTCTTCAAATGTTTCAGAAGTTTTTTCAAGGCTTTCAGCAGGTTTCAATATATCAGGAGTTTCTGACACCTCATCAGTTTCCGGAACTCCCTGACTTCCTGCATCTTCTGAAGCTTCCTGGATTTCAGGAGTATCAAGAGCCTCTTCTTCCTGAAGCAAACGATTCTCTTCAGGTATCACCTCCTCGACCGATTCATCTTCCGTTTCTTTTATTTCCGGTTCATCCGACACGATATCCATATCGGTAAAATCGACATTCTCGCCCAGTTCGGTCGTTTCAAAAAAGGAGAACGGCTTATTGACAAGCTCCCGCAGTTCCTTATCCGGCAGAAAGGAAAACTTATAATGTTCCGGGATTACAAAACGTTCACCCGTATTCACATGGATGCTTTCACGCTTCTCCACCGGAATAATTTTAAAAGTGCCGAGACCTTTGACCTTTACCAGCTTATCCGTATAGACACCTTCCGATACGACCGCTATGAATTCCCTCAAAAAGCGCTCGGAACTATTCTTGTCCTTGCCTGTATATTCGGCCAACAGACCGGCTAAATCCTGTATCGTCAGCCGGTTATTCATGGTCGCCTAATTCTTTTAGTTTATTCTTGACAGTCGTTCCGGGTTTAAACACCGGAACGAGCTTGGGAGGGACTAAATACCGTTTGCCGTTTGAAGGATTGACCGAGATCCGTTCCGCTTTCTTTTTCACCTCGAATTGGCCGAAACCCTGCAAATAGATGGTGTCGTTGTCTACCAGACGCGAACTGACGACGGAACTCAGGACAGAAAGCGTTTCGGCGACTTCCTGTGCAGTCCAGCCCATACGAGCGGCAAGTTCAGTAACCAGTTCCTTATTTTTCATATCCGCGTCCATTAATAGATTATGCAGCTATATTAGTTATTTTTTCGTAAACCGACAAACATCTTTGCAGTTTTTATATCAAATTAAAGTACGCTTCCATACAGGTCGAAAGCCTGTGCATCGTCAATCCGTACGTTATAAAACGTTCCGGGGATCAACGGCTTCTCTTTAGAAACAAGAATCTCCGGATCGACCTCCGGTGAATCGAATTCCGTACGGCCGACATAGAAGTCGTCTTCCTCCCGATCGATCATCACCTTGAATTCCTTTCCGATCTTGGAGCCGTTCACTTCGGCCGAAATACCTTCCTGTATGCGCATCAGATAGTCCAACCGGTCTTGTTTGACGTCCGGATCGATATCATCGGTATAATGTTTAAACGAATAGGTTCCTTCCTCATGGCTGTAAGCAAAGGCGCCCATACGTTCGAAGCGGGCTTCCTTTACGAACTCGACCAGCTCTTCAAAATCCTGCTCGGTTTCCCCCGGATGGCCGACCATCAAGGTTGTACGCAGATGGATGCCGGGAACTTCCTCCCGCATCCGGCGTATCAAGGCATACGTTTCTTCTTTCGTGATGTTACGGCGCATTTTCTTCAACATCGGGTCACTGATATGTTGAAGGGCGATATCCATATATTTGCAGACATTATCGCGTTCGCGCATCACCCTGAGCAAATCATAAGGGAAATGGGACGGATAGCCATAATGCAAGCGAATCCATTCCACTCCCGGAATATCGGAGATGCGCTCCACCAGTTCCGGCAACGCATGGCGTTTATACAGATCCAAACCATAATAGGTCAAATCCTGGGCGATCACCTGAAATTCTTTCACACCCTGTTTCACCAGCAGGCGGACTTCTTTCTCGATTTCTTCCATCGGTATGGACTGGTAACGCCCCGTACTGATCGGAATGGCGCAATACGAACAGGTGCGGTCACACCCTTCGGCGATCTTCAGGTAGGCATAGTGCCGGGGAGTCGTCAAAACACGGTCGGCAGCCAATTCCCGGTGGTAGGATTTACCCAAATCGTTCAACAGTTCTTTCCAATTGAACTTTCCATAGAAACGATCGACTTCCGGTAACTCATTTTCCAAGTCTTTCAGGAACCGTTCGGAAAGACATCCCATGACAAACAATTTACCGATCTTCCCTTTCTTCTTGGCCTCTCCCAGATCGAGTATCATATTAATCGACTCTTCCTGGGCATCTCCGATGAAACCGCAGGTATTCACAACAACGATTTCACCGTTAATCTTATGGGGGTCATGTTCGACGGTATATCCGTTCGCTACGAACTGGCGCATAAGCTGCTCCGAATCCACCAGGTTCTTTGAACATCCCAGTGTTATAATATCTACCTTATTTTTCCTCATATATTATGGTACAACTCCCTTTATTCTCCGAAAAGGGAGTTTACAAATTCTTTTCTATTGAAAACCTGGAGATCCTCTATTCCTTCTCCCAAGCCGATGTATTTGACAGGGATACGGAAATGATCCGAAATACCGATCACGACGCCACCTTTGGCTGTTCCGTCCAGTTTGGTAACCGCCAAAGCATTCACCTCGGTTGCAGCCGTAAACTGCTTGGCTTGTTCAAATGCGTTTTGTCCGGTAGAACCGTCCAATACCAACAAGACTTCGTGCGGTGCATCGGGAACCACTTTCTTCATCACATTCTTGATCTTGGTCAGCTCGTTCATCAGATTGATCTTGTTATGCAGGCGACCGGCGGTATCGATGATCACCACATCCGCCCCGTTCGCCTTTGCCGAACTCAACGTGTCAAATGCCACTGAAGCAGGGTCAGAACCCATCTTTTGCTTCACGATAGGCACTCCTACCCGTTCGCTCCAAATCACCAATTGCTCTACAGCTGCGGCGCGGAACGTATCGGCTGCTCCCAAATACACATTTTTACCGGCCTTCTTGAACTGATAAGCCAGTTTGCCGATCGTGGTCGTCTTGCCTACCCCGTTCACGCCTACGACCATGATGACATACGGCTTCTTGTCTTCCGGAACCGTAAACGACTCCAGGTCTTCCGTATGATTTTCTGTAAGCAGGGAAGCGATCTCTTCACGCAGAATCGCTGTCAACTCACTGGTCGTCACGTATTTGTCTCTGGCTACGCGGTCTTCGATACGGGATATGATTTTCAGTGTAGTATCTACTCCGACATCGGAAGTAATCAGTACTTCTTCCAGATTGTCCAGGACTTCGTCGTCCACCTTGCTTTTACCGGCAATGGCTCTGGTAATCTTAGAAAATACATTTTCTTTTGTCTTAGATAACCCCTTGTCCAGAGTTTCCTTTTTTTCCTTACTGAAAAAGCTAAAAATACCCATACCTTAATTTATTTTTGTTCTTCTTTTGAATGAGTGCGCTAAATTACTAAATAATTGACAATTGACAATTGACAATTGACAATTTTATTTGTCACACTCTTTAATTGTCAATTGTCAATTGCTTCAGTCCATTCTCCCCTTATAGTCTTCGTAACCGAACTCTTTGTACATCACGAGCCGGTCTTCCTTGCTCCACAAAGCCAAAGAAGGATGCGGAATTCCGTTGAACATGGTCGTCTTGACAACGGTATAATGGATCATATCTTCGAATATCAATTTATCACCTACTTTTAATGGCTGCTCAAAAGACCAGTCGCCCATATAATCGCCGCTCAGGCAACTGTTGCCCCCGATACGATAGGTCGGCTTCCCCTCTTCCGGCTCCATAGCCCCGCGAATCACCGGCTTATAGGGCATCTCCAGACAATCCGGCATATGGCAAGTGAAAGAGGCGTCTATAATCGCAGTCTTGATGCCATGATTCTCCACGATATCCACCACCGTCGTCAGCAGGAACCCGGTTTGCCAGGCAAATGCACTTCCCGGCTCCATGATGATTTCGAGATTCGGATACTTGGCCTTGAACGACTGCAACAGACCGATCAGATGCTCCGTGTCATAGCCTTTTCGTGTCATCAGATGTCCGCCTCCCATATTCAACCATTTGATATGTGGCAGGAAACGGCCGAAACGTTTTTCGACCTCTCCCAACGTCTTTTCCAAATCATATGAACTCGATTCGCAAAGCGTATGAAAATGCAAGCCTTCGACACCGTCGGGCAACTTGTTGCCCAAAAGGTCGCTGACCACTCCCATCCGGGAACCCGGCGCACAAGGATTATACAAATCCGTTTCGACATCCGAATATTCCGGATTGATGCGCAGGCCGCACGATACCCGGTTTCCGTCTGCCTTCACCATCGGATAGAAACGTTCGAGCTGCGTGAGCGAATTGAACGTCACATGGCTGCTGTATCTCAAGATCTCCGGGAAATCCGCTTCCGTATAGGCCGGCGAATAGGTATGTGCCCGGCTCCTCATCTCTTCAAAAGCCAGCCTGGCCTCGAACTTTGAACTTGCTGTCGAATACGGGATATATTCACGCACGATCGGAAATGCTTTCCACATTGCAAATGCCTTAAAAGCCAGGATTATATTAACTCCCGCCTTCTCCTTCACACTTTTGATCAGTGATAAATTACGGCGGAGCAATTTTTCTTCCATCACATAACAAGGGGATGGTATCATATTGAAGTCTATCATCCGGTAAGTATTCTATTTAGTATATATGTGCAAAGGTACTAAATAAAAAGCGAAAAACAAGAGAGAGGCTTATTGTCTCCTCCTCCCTTATTGTACTTTTCTGAAAAATACCCGTTAGTCTAAATCGAAACACACAAGCATGAAAATCGATTTTCATACCCATGAAAACGAAATTTCCCGCAAGGATAATATTTTTTAATAATCCAACACATACTATAACATTGACTATCAATATATTGCAAAACAACTGCTTTTAGATGGGTTATTGTATGTTTTAACATTTCAAAATAGATATTCTTCCCGTTATTCTCCGCAATACCGGAAGCAAGGAGGCAAACGGCCTCCCAAACGCCTCTTTCTTCTTCATTAACAATTATTATAACAAAACGCACACTGTCGTCTACTAAAATAAAGTAGATTTGCGAAAAGATAGTAAATTGAAATTCAAAAAACAACAAGACAATGGAAAGACTGACAGCACAAGAAGAAAGTGTAATGTTGTATATCTGGAAATTAGGATCGTGTTTCATCCGTGACATACTGAACGAAATGCCCGATCCGAAACCGCCCTATACCAGCGTGGCATCGGTGGTCCGGAATCTTGAAAAAAAGAAGTATGTCACCCCGAAAAAATTCGGAACGATCACCCTCTTCTCTCCACGTGTGAAAGAAGCGGAATATAAGCGTACCTTCATGTCGAATGTCGTACAAAATTATTTCACCGGTTCTTATAAGGAAATGGTTTCCTTCTTCGTCCGTGACCGTAAATTATCCAAAAGCGATTTACAGGACCTGATGGACCAGATCGAAAAAGAAGAATAATCAATTATAAAGATATCAATATGATAACTCCGATACTTATCTATTTTCTAAAGGTAAATCTGGCGTTGGCATTTTTATATATCTGTTATCGCCTCTTATTCCGTGACGATACGTTCTTCAGGCTTCGCAGAGGGGTGTTATTGTCGATTTACCTGATCGCATTCCTTTATCCTTTACCGGATTTAAGCGGCTGGTTGTCCACCCAGACAAGCGTAGCGGGTATAGTCGGCTACTATTCGGGGTTACTACCTAAGGAAACAGTCCTGACGGCAAGCAATGAAATAGCCGCCTCCGACTGGAAAGAAGCCGGACTCAAGGTTATGCAAGTTATCTGGCTGGCAGGAGCCGGCCTGTTGCTGTCCAGGTGTCTGGCGGAGCTGTTCACTGTTTCTCGTTTACACCGGAAATGTAGGAAAATCACTTTGAACGGCACCGAAGTTTGTATCCTTCCGGAAGCGGAAGCCTCCTACTCTTTTTTCGGCTGGATTTTCATTTCACCCGATCCGCATCGACGGGAAAAGCTTGATGACATTTTGATCCATGAACAAACACACGTCCGCCAATGGCATTCGATCGACATGATGGCCAGTGAAATCGTCTGTATCGCCTGCTGGATAAATCCGTTTGCCTGGTGGATAAAGAAAGAGATCGGTATCAACCATGAATTTATCGCAGATGAACAGGTCATGCTTGCCGGATTCGACAAAAAAGAATACCAGTACCATCTGATCGGAGTAAAACATCCCAATACGGCTATTGCAAATTTATATAACAATTTCAGTGTCTTACCACTTAAAAAGAGAATTACTATGTTAAACAAAAAAAGGACGAACAACGCCAGAAAAGTGAAATACCTGGCACTGGTTCCAATGGCCGCAGGCTTGCTATTGCTCAATAATATCGATGCGATGGCACGTGTATTGAATGAAAAGGTAGCAGAGGTTATCCAACAACCGACTGTTCTCGCCACCACTACTGTTTCCAAAATGGAAGCAGCCAATCCGCTTCCACCGGAAAAAGACAAGATTTATGACACATGTGATATCATGCCGGAATTTCCGGGTGGGCAAAGTGCATTATTGCAGTTTCTTGCTAAAAGCATAAAATATCCGGCAGAAGCCCAGCAACAGGGAAAACAGGGAAAAGTAGTCGTCACATTCGTTATCGAAAAAGACGGAAGTATTACAAACGCCAAAGTGACACAGGCTTTATATCCCTCATTGGACGAAGAATCCTTACGGGTTGTCAAGTCGATGCCCAAATGGACTCCGGGAAAGATGAAAGGTGGGAAAGCCGTCCGCGTACAATACACGGTCCCGTTAACTTACCGATTGCAGTAGCCTGACAGTATTTCCCTTTTTGAGCAGGACACAAAAAAAGGCATGCAATCTTCAAAAATGCTGCCAGGCGATAAACGAAGATCACATGCCCCACGCTCCTCTCGAAGAGGGAGATATTTTTTATAAATTTCTATCCTTCCAGCGCTTGCCAGCCGGTGTATATAAAAACACACAAAAACCTACGGCTAAAGCAGCCATTAACCCGAATGAAAATATCGCTACATCCATAATTTCACTATTTTAATAAGTTATTACCCGTTATACAAAAACTAATGGCCATCAGCATTCCCAATACGATAACGATTCCCCACTTCAAATCTGCATCTTGAAAGAATGAAACCATCCCTCCTAATACCATTGCCGCAAAAGCCAACTTCGATAAATCGTAGAAATACTTCGCCATCGCTTCTTTTTTAACCCTTTTCATCTCTCTCAAAGCCTTCAAAGCCTCTTGTTGTTCCATGAATTTCCCCATAATTAAGTCTTTTATTCGTTAATGCCTCAAAGATAGGAGATTCATTCTGGAATATCAATTGATTCAGCCGATTTATTCGATAATTGTCAAGCGTGCAAACTTCAAAAGCAGTTGTTTTTGACCGAAATGGGCAAACGAAACGGTTGCTTTCGCATTACCGCCTTCTCCTTCAATGGCAGTCACCTCACCTTCCCCGAAACGATCGTGCCGGACTTTAGCCCCGACATACAATCCTGACAGATCAGACGTCGAAACAGAAGAGGGAGACGAAGAAGCCGCTTCCATCCGTGTCAGACGTGCCTGCCGTCCGACTGCCTGAGCGACCGGAGAGACATAAGCGTCTTCTTCCATTGCCTTCGGTTGGCGGAAAGGAGAGGAAAAAGCCGAAGAACGACGGGTGCCGGCAAATGAACCATCAGTAGCAACATCTGCCGACGCATAAATATATTTGGTATCGATATCTCTCAAGAAGCGGCTGGGCGAACACATCGCACTCTGGCCATTACGGTAACGGCTTTTGGCATATGTCAGCACACAATTTTCCTCCGCACGGGTAATAGCGACGTAGAAAAGGCGGCGTTCTTCCTCCACCGCCCTCGGATTGTCTTTCGACATGGCAGAAGGGAACAGGTCCTCTTCCAACCCGACAACGAAAACATTCCGGAACTCCAAACCTTTGGCTGCATGCACCGTCATCATTGTCACCTTGTTTGCCTGTTCTTCCTTATCGTTATCCTGATCTGTCAATAACGACACCTCAGACAGGAAGTCGGCAAGCGATACATGCTCCGCTCCTTCTTCGCGGCGTATCTCGCAAAACTCGGCAATGCCTTTCAATAACTCCTGCAAGTTTTCCTGCTTGCTGATCCCTTCCACCGAACGATCCTGAAACAAGACACTGACAATGCCGCTCTCCTTCACCACCGCTGCAGCGATTTCTTCGGCAGAGAGTTTAACATTCCGTTCGATAAAACCGGAAATAAGCTCCCGGAAATCACTTAGCTTCTTTGCCGTACCATTATTGACCGGCAAAGCGTACCCGATCGGATCGTTCAACACGGTCCACAAACTGACGTTATGATCAGTGGCGGCAACGATCAATTTATTGAGAGTCGTATCGCCTATCCCTCGAGCCGGATAGTTGAGCACACGTTTGAAGGCCTCCTCATCATGCGGGTTGACAATCAGGCGAAGATATGAGATGACATCCTTCACTTCCTTACGCTGATAGAAAGACAGACCTCCGTATATCTTATAAGGGATTCCCCTTTTACGCAAAGCTTCTTCCAAGATGCGAGACTGTGCATTTGTCCGGTACAGGATGGCAAAATCGGCATAATCATAATTCCGCATCCTCATATCGTTAATCTTACCGGCAACAGCATATCCCTCTTCATAATCGGAATAGGACGAACAGATGGCGACTTTGCTCCCTTCCTCCTTTTCCGAATAAACGGTTTTTTGGATCTGCTTCGTGTTCTTATGGATCAGGCTGTTTGCCGCATTCACAATATTCTGTGTCGAACGGTAATTCCGTTCCAGTTTGAAAATACGGCAACCCGGATACTGGTTCTTGAATTGCAGGATATTATCGATATTGGCTCCTCGGAAAGAATAGATACTTTGCGCATCATCCCCAACCACACAGATACGCCGATGCACTTCGCACAAACGCTGCACGATCAGATGCTGTGCAAAGTTCGTATCCTGATACTCGTCCACCAGCACAAACTGGAAAAAGCTCCTGTATTTCTCCAATACGTCCGGATGATCGCGGAAGAGGATGTTCGTTTGCAACAACAAATCGTCGAAATCCATCGCCCCCGCTTGTTGGCAACGGTTCTGATACCGCTTATATATCTCACGCAACAAAGGGACTTTCGAATCTATATCATGTTGCACCAACTCCTTGTTCTGCTCATACGCCTTATAGGTAATAAGCGCGTTTTTCGCATTCGAGATACGACTTTGCACCATTCCCGGCCGATACACTTTGTCATCGAGCTGCATCTCCTTCATAATGGAACGGAGCAAGCTTTTGGAATCTGTCGCATCGTAAATGGTAAAATTGGACGGATAGCCGATACGCTCCGCCTCGGAACGGAGAATACGGGAAAAGATGGAATGGAACGTTCCCATCCATAACCGTCGTGCCGTCCGTTCGTCCGTCAGGGAGGCGATACGCTCTTTCATCTCGCGTGCCGCCTTATTGGTAAAAGTAAGTGCCAGAATACTTTGAGGAGGCAACCCTTGCCTTAACAGATAAGCTATCTTATAGGTCAGCACGCGTGTCTTTCCCGATCCGGCCCCGGCTACCACAAGCGAAGGCCCGTCGGTATAGACAACTGCTTCGCGCTGACTTTCATTTAATTGTTTCAGATATTCTTCCACGTATCTTGTATTTTTAAGGATACAAAGGTACGAATTTTTATTTACCTTCCTGCCCCAGGTCATCGTTCTCGATATTGCGTGCTTCGATACACACCTTACATTTTCCGATTACCAAAAGGGTAAAGCGCTCCCGTTTACTGGTTATACGGTTTATAAGGTGAATGCATCACATTCAATGTCTTCGGCAACCACACCCGGTAACGCTGTGTTTTGTCCCAAGTATTCCCGGCAGAAGCAAAATCGCAGAAATGAATCTGCCTCGGAGTCCGGTGGCTTTCCAAGTCCGTTCCCAATACCATCGGGGCAGTAAAAGCCAACCAAGCAAAATCAGGAGCCTCCACAGGTGTCAACTCCACATATCCATCCTTACTCACAACAACAGACGCCTCATCGACAGAACCATCCCCGAAACGACTGTCGCGAGCCAAAACAAGCGGACCGCGCACAATGGCCTGTGCCTGGTTCCTTTCCACCAGACGGGCACGTAAATCGAGCTTAACAGTGATCCGGTCGCCCTTTTTCCACTTACGGTTCACCGGCAAGTAAGCACCTTGCAGGACACCGGCCTCCGGTCTCCCATTTACGGAAACTGTCGCAATCTTGCTCCATGCCGGGATACGCAAGGCAATGGTGAAAGTTGTCTCTTTCGTCGGATCGACCTCTATCTCGATCTGATCAGTCCGCGGATATTCGGTCGTTTGCCTCAACCAGACCGACTTCTTGCCCGGCAACACTAACTCCGCTTCCGAGGGAGCATAGAAATTCACCCGGACACAATCGTCCTGTACCTGATAAGCGAAGCCGGGAATCATGGCAAAAGCACGCGGACCGTTCGCGTTGCAACAGTTGATATGCATGCCGCATTGCTCCTCCCCTTCATGGCGCCAACCCTCCAGCGGACTGTATTTGGCAATCTGTGAGGCATCCGCTTTCAAAGAAGCCATCAAAGCATTATAGATAGCCGTCTCCATATAATCGGCATACAGGGAATTGCCCGTCATCTGCAATAGGCGGTTACAAAGCTGCATCCAGGTAAAGGTCACGCAAGTTTCCATCGTATGGTAGGTAGGCTGTGTCTGCCGTTCCTTCCCACCATACCAACATTCGAACGCGCTGCCCGATCCGGCCACATTGATCTCTTCACGTACGATATGCCCGACTGTCTTTTCCACAACAGAAAGATAAAGCGGATTGCCTGTTACCTTATAGAGTTCGAGCAACCCTTCGTAGCAGGACATCATTTCATACGCTTTCTGTCCGTTCTCCCTCGAAAACCAAGTTTTCGGATGCGGGAAACGGTTGGCAACAGGCACTTCGGCAATGGCTTTACTGATCAACTGCGGACCGCCAGGCGTCTCCCACTGTCCGACAATGTATTTGGCAAAATCAAGATAACGTTCCTCTTTCGTCCGGTTATACAGATACATGACAGGTTCGAGAACGGACGAGCTCGGCATACCGATATAATTACCGGTCGAGACGATATCCACTTTTCCGGGCCCGACCTGTGTCATCAGATGATCGACAACTTTGCAAGCCGCCTCCAATGCTTTCTTATCCCCCGACAGATCATACCAGGCAATCAATCCCAATGAAGTATACTTGCGCCCCCAGACATCCCATTGCTGCAACTGGTATTCCGGTGCATAGTTCCCGATATAGCCGTTCGGCTGTTGTGTTGCCATAAGCGATTCGGCTGCATCCTTTATGATCCGGTACAGTTCCGGGTCCCGGTTATAACGATAAGAAGCGATCGCCCCCTGTATCCATTTCCCCCAAAACTCGCTTTGCCAGCGCGACTTCTCGTTCTGGTGGCGGAACGGTTCGACCAGATGATCAACATCCTGCGCTTTCACACGACGTTCGATACAATCTGCGATTCGAGTCCCTACATAACCGGATATTTTTACCTGTCTCACAGGAGAGTCATTCACTACTTGCGCCATCCCTGCCGTCGAGCAGGCACAAGCCAACAGGAAAGAGAAGGTTTTCACCTTAAACGGAATCATCATAATATTGAGAATTTAAGAATTATAAGACAAAAATAAGGAGATAACCACGATATAGTGTTATAAAATTGACAGAATACCTGTCAATTATGATAAGTGTCTGCTTCTCTACCACACTCTGCCGCCATATTTCCGTTTAAGGATACGAATTATAATGCTTCCAGGTAAAGTCCCGTTTCCGATTGCGCTTTTTATCCCGTTCACTTTTCCAAAAGGCGGAACGCAACATATCTTCTATTGAGAAATGGAATGTTATGGTAACCCCCGCCGATCCCCTCCGCTGTCCGTCCTTCACCTCTGTCAGAAAAAGGTTTTGTGCTCCGGCTCTACCGTAAAAAGGCGTCTGTCCTAATCGTATCTGATTATTTATGACTAACGATTTGATAGGCTTATGATAATCTCCCCGTATGCCCTTATGCACTGTATCTGCCTGATAGAGCCAGAACACTGCCGGAGGAAGTGAATCGACTTGCAACAATTGCCGAATAGTATCCGCTTTTATATATTCCGAAAAATCTATCAGAATCGGCAGTCGGGAGGATTCGAGTTCCAAGGGTTGCCCAATATTTATCAAAGTCCCGTTTTCTATCGCTTTCAGGTATTCCGGATTCAGCCGTATCGTGTCTTTACCGACCGATCCCCATACCGAATCTTCTTGTAAAATATTCTGAGCAGAAAGAACAGCAGTATACAAAAAAGGAAATAGAAAAACCAATCCGTATCGCCACATATCATTGTTTTTCTTATAAAGACAACAAGAAGTGGAAATCCCCTATTGGATAGTTCATTAAAAACATTGAAGTATCTTAATAATTGATATCAGAAATAACAACACTTCTGAATAATAGGAAATAAATCTCTTTTTATTCTGAAAAACAGGAATGTGATCATATTATTCCTATATTTACGAAAATTATACCTGGAAAACATGGAAGAATACATTGGTACAGTCATAAAAGCCGGAGGCATCGTGATCGGATGCGTCATGGTCCTGTTCGTCATTTGGTACATAGTCAAAGACATACTGGACATTAGTGAAAAAGATTCATCCGACGGCAAATAGACGAGGCACCGTCAAAACGGCACCTCATTATTGCCGGGAGCCAAGAAATCAGCACCGGCCGGCGGTATAGGAGGCATTGTTTCCATCGGGTCCGAACCGTTCATATTGGAGGAGAACTCACGGACCGGGACATCTTCATCCACATTCATAAATTTGGCGAACTCGCTCTTGAAACGAAGACGGACATCTCCAACCGCACCGTTACGATGTTTGGCAATAATAATCTCCGCCAGGCCGATCAGGGAATTTCCACGCTCGTCTTCCGTTATCTTATAATATTCGGGACGATGGATGAAACAAACCATATCGGCATCCTGCTCGATAGCACCGGACTCACGCAAGTCGGCCAGCTGCGGACGTTTTCCCTCCACGCCCTGACGCGCCTCGACACCACGGTTCAACTGAGACAGGGCAATGATCGGAATATTCAGTTCCTTCGCCAATCCTTTCAACGACCGTGAAATGGTACTTACCTCCTGTTCACGGCTGCCGAAACTCATGCCACTCGCATTCATCAGCTGAAGGTAGTCGATAATGATGATCTTAATACCATGCTCACGCACCAGGCGGCGGGCCTTCGTACGCAGTTCGAATACCGAAAGACTCGGCGTATCGTCTACATAAATCGGTGCATCATACAATTCTTTTATTTTAAAGTCCAACTGTTCCCATTCATAGTTTTCCAGACGCCCGCTCTTAATCTTCTCGCCCGGAATCTCACATACGTTCACGATCAGACGGTTGACAAGCTGGACGTTACTCATTTCAAGAGAGAACAAAGCCACCGGCGTGTTATGGTTCACCGCCATATTCTTAGCCATCGAAAGGACGAAAGCCGTCTTACCCATCGCAGGACGGGCGGCAATGATGATAAGATCGGAGTTCTGCCATCCGGACGTCATTTTGTCCAATCCTTCGAAACCGGTGCGCAGACCGCTCAACCCTTCTTTTTGATTGGCAGCCTTCTCAAGCATAACCATCGCTTCCTTGATGACAGGATTGATCTGGGTAACATCTTTCTTCACATTACGCTGGGAAATCTCAAAAAGCTTTCCTTCCGCTTCCTGCATAAGATCTTCCACATCGATCGACTCATCAAAAGCCTTGCCCTGTATCATGGCAGTGAAAGAAATCAGCTCACGTGCCAGGTATTTCTGGGCGATGATACGGGCATGATATTCGATGTGGGCGCTACTGGCCACCTTGCTGGTCAGCTGGGAGATATAGAACGGGCCGCCTACCTCTTCCAGCTCGCCACGTTTCTTCAGTTGCTCGGTGACGGTCAGCATATCCACCGGACGCTGGCTGATCGCCAAATCTACGATGGCTGCATAAATTTTCTCATGTGCTTTCTCATAGAAACTCTCCGGTTTCAAGATCTCGCTGACGATGGAATAGGCATCCTTTTCAAGCATCAGAGCGCCTAACACCGCCTCTTCCAACTCACGGGCTTGTGGTTGCAAACGCCCCATATCAGGTACTATAACCGGTTTCTGTCTTCCTTTTCCTCCTGTATTTTTTCCTCTTTCTGCCATTGTTCTAATTGTTATCGGGCACCAAATGTACTACTTTTTATCCGGTTCTCCGAACCTTGCAAAAGAGAAATACGATACTCCTTTGGAGTTTGCCGGGTTATACTTTCAAATTGCTTGATAAAATATGGAACATTACCATAGCCTGATTCGTAGGCTATTTGAGAGACACTCAAATTAGAATACGACAATAATTTACAAGCATGTTCAACCCGAATTTCTGCAAGACATTGGAAAATGCTTTTATCTGTCCGTTGCCGGAAATATCGACATAGCGCCGACGGATTCTGCTTGACATAGTCAGCAATTTCCCGCAATGTGATTTTCTCTTTATAATGGTTGAACAAATAAGTATATATTTTACTGACCGGCTCATTCGCCTCTACAGCAAAATTTGTACTGCTATATGCCGTAGCGGACATCAGCTTCGTGCTTTTACAAGTGGACAATAGCTCCAAAATACGGAACAGGCCTATTATTCGGTGGGTATATTCGTAACGATCGATTTCTTGAAACCGTTGCCTCAATTCCTCGAACAACTCTTTATCATAAAAACGTATCCCATATTGGCTCTTCTGAAGCAACTGATAAATAAATTGGTAATCAGGAACCTCCTCCAACTCAGAAGGAAACATTTTCGGATGAAACTGCAAAGCCTCTCCGGCACTTGGTTCAAAACTCATCGCAGGATTCAATTTGGCATTACAAAGGTGCAAATGCGGAACATTACTGCCAATCAAGGCAATGTCACCCTGCTGATAGTCAAGAACCCCTTCCCCGACAAACTGTTTTCCACTTCCAGAAGTAAACAGCATAATCTCATATTCTATATGCTTATGACGGGGCAATACGAATTGAGGATAAGGGATATGACTGCATAATGTTGTCCGTTCATGAATGATTTTACGTTCCAGTATACCCATACTTTCTTTTTTACCCTGCAAATATAAGAAAACATTTAGCAAATATAATAGAATTTCATATTAGAAATATACCCTACTTTTGCGAAGTCAAATCGGGGGGCTTATCCCGCTTTGTATCCTATTTTAGATTTTCAACGGTTTGATATAACCATTTGAGGAATAAATTGTTAGCGAGCAATTTGAGATATAGCAGTAACGAGTTAGAAACCGTGCGATTTTCAGCGTTTTGCTATGTTTTGCTGTCAAATAACTCCATGCAAAGGTAAAACAAATTTCTGAACAGACAATTAAAAGATGTCTCTAATAAAAGAAATATCGCATGAGTTTATTTATTATTTCCTCTTTGGCTCCAATTGAACTAAGTAAGTATACTCTAATTATATAATTTAGTTCACCTGAAACCTTTTTGTATTCACTAGATTCAAAGCAGAATGTTTCTTTTGTGTATGGATGAGTAATATTATTTCGGGTATTTACAATCTTTTCTACAAAATCTGCATCCCAATTAGTAGGCAAATATTGAGATATCTGTTCAAGCATTTTTGAAAACCGAGATTTTAATTCTGTTCCTTTTACCTGAAGAAGCCACCCTTTTAATCTATTTTTCTCATCAGAAGTGAGTATATTTCTATTGAAAATGTTTTCGAGCGTTTTAGCACGATTGCTATTAGGATGTACCACCCCTGCATTACCTTTAATTTCTTTTGTCAATGCATCTATAGAAGATATAAAGTTTTTAATCCGAGATGCTGGAGATGTATATACATTTGTCAAGGTTTCAAAGTATGTATTGATTGCATCGCTATAATTTTTATAAAGTTCAACCCATTTGAGAAAAACCGATTGAATTTCTTCATTTGAAAAATCTTCAGATGTAGTAATTGAATCAGCATTCTCATGAGCTTCTATGTATCTACATAACTGCTGTTCGTTCGGTTTATAGATAAAAGTATTGTAACCATCTTCGCAAAACATGTAATCTATTGGGAAGATAGTATTGGTTAGCAGGAAGAATAAACAATGGAACTGATTAACATAGGTTTGAAAATCAATAATAGAACATCTTTTATGAGGACTGACATACAAAAAAGCACTTTGCTCCACACCTTGATTTATTCCTCCTATATGATATTGACAATGAAATTTTAATTCGACAAAAAAATCGCAACTCCTCAATAATGTATATGGGTATGGCGGCACAAAATAGATAGCATGGTGGGATGATGGTAATTGTCTAAAAACTTCATTATGGTATGCGCCAACCATAATAGGAGATGCCCATTTGTCAAGTATTTTTGTTTTAATTGTTAATGCGCTAATTTCGTCTTTGTGTAATTCTCCTTCGTATATATAGATACAATCTACAGAATAAGTATAATGCATTAGGTTTAACCCATTACCAGAACGAAAATAACGGATAAATTTTAAACCCTCAGCATAAATGTTTACTGCTGTTTCTTTACCTGTACTATCAATTGAATAAGTACATCCATCCAACGAATCAATATTTTCAAGTAATTCTTGTCTAGAATCGATATAACATAATTCAATCCATATCTTTTGTTGGTCTATAAATAGAGTCCCCGAGAATTGTTCCTTGGGATTATTAATACATGACCACAGTCCTGTATAATGAGATTGGAACTTAAAATTTGACTTGTCTATTGGCATTTGAGCTATTGTTTTCAACCTTGATACAAAGGTATCACAATTCTTTGAGAAAATAGCAACTACCAAATAAAATTGTGTACCTTTGCAATAAGAATTGAGTGACTGCTATGAACAAGATAAAAGAGATATTAGAAGTAAAAGGTCTCAGCCAAACAGAATTGGCTGAGAAACTTGGCAAAAGTTTCAACATGGTAAATCTCTATGCGACTAATAAAATTCAACCACCAATACCTGTTCTATATCAAATTGCAGAAATTTTGAATATCGATGTGCGAGAGTTACTTGTGCCTAATCAAATAAATACTAAGTGTTAGCATGGCAAGAAAAATTAAAACAATAATGGAAAATGGGATAGACAAACGAGAGGTTGGGTATTACTCAACCCCGTCTTTTGTAGCTAAGTATTTGACGCACGAAATGCTGTCTATTAATCCCAATGGCGCTTCCGTTTTAGACCCAGCCGTTGGCAGAGAGGAACTATTAGAAGAATTCTACAAGGCTGGTAAAACTATCGATTCTTACGACATTATAAAACATTGCGAATATAGAATGTCAAATTTCTGTCAGAGAAACTTCATAGAGGTTTATGCAGATTTTGTAAACAACAATTTCTTCTCAACAGAAGCATCTCATTATGATTATATGATTGCCAATCCTCCATATAATTGCCATGAAATAAACTATATAAAGGAGAATAAAAAATGGCTAAACTGTTTATTTCCTGTTGGCGTGTATAATATGTATTCCATTTTTTTGTCAGCAATGATTAGTATGGCAAAGGATGGATGCTTGATTGGTGTCGTTATATCTGATTCGTTTCTGACTTCTAATTACCATTCTAAATTAAGAGAACAAATACTATCCACTTGTTCTATTCATCAGATAATTCTCTGCCCTACAGACTTATTTTGGAGTCAACATGCCGATGTTAGGACTTGTATCATGATACTTCAAAAAGGGAAAAAATATCAATCGAATGTGCTAATATCAAATAGGCCGAATAGCATTTCGGAGTTTAAGGATATATTGCTCAATCATGCCTTAAAGGATGTGTCTATTGATTCTCTACTACTGAAGTGTAATAAAGTATCCAACCAAATTCTAATTGATGTCAACCAAGAGATAGTAGGGCTATTCCATAGATATCCTTCTTTAGGAGAGTTATATAAATGTGTTACTTGTATATCAACTGGTAATGATTCACGTTACTTATCCATTGAAAAGAAAGAAGGATATAGTATTCCTTTTTATAAGAATCCAGCCAGCCGTAAATTCGTAGCTAAAGAAGATGCTTTTCTTGTCAATGATTATTTAGAAGCTCATAATAGCGATAAAAACTTCATGGTACGTAACCGTGGTTTGTTATTCAATGAAGGAATTGCTTGTTCATCAATGGGTTTACCGTTTAGTGCCGTATATCTTCCAGCTAATGCCGTAACAGGTGTAAATCCAACCATATACCCTCCTAAAGAAGATATTAATTGGTTGTTGTCTTATCTAAATAGTTCTTTAGTAACTTATCTTATCCGAGGGGTTTTGATTCGCTCTAATATGGTAACATCTGGATATGTGAGTTGTTTGCCTGTACTAGATTTTAATGAAGTCGAAAGGAAAGCGCTTGGGAATATTGCCCAACTTGCAAGAGATAAAAAAGTTGATTCCGCACAAGCTATAGAAGATATTGATAAATTGGTCTTTCAGAAGATTCAATTAAGTGATATAGTTATTGAGAATGTAACTTATTTCAGTAAAAATTTAGGGAGGTGCGTATAACTTCCCTAAATTACTTTTTCTTTTCTTGTTTCTTCTTTTCCGCTATTTGAATAGCATCATGTAATAATGGAATGAATTGATTATTAGTCCTCTTTACCGCATCTCCTAAGTCTTTATAATATGCAGATTGTAGATTGCCATTGTTACTTGGATTTACATATATATCAGGAATCCATGCTATTGGAAATACAATTGCTTTCGTTATTTCTATACTCATATTAGCATTAAACTGAATAAAGAAAGTAGCAACGAAAAACTGTTTGTTTATATCATCGGCATAAAAGGCTTTCAATCCGTCAGCTTTAGATATATCATCTTTTTGTCGTTTACCACCTACTACTGCGGATTTTATATTGATATAGGCATCTAAATTACCATAGACACATTTCATATCATACACAGTCACTTCAGAATCAGAAGGGTGAATACTGTCTAAATTAAAGTCATTGTGATATTTTTCAAGATTTTGAGTTATTATCTCTTCCACTATTCTCCAAACTGTCCTTCCTTTGGCTGCTTTTCTCCAGCCATATGGGAACAAGTCTGTTGAGCCAATTTGAATTTGTCCAATTCTCCGGATTAATAAGTCACAACTATTTTGTAATTTTTCCCGAAGTGTTTCCGTATCTTTTATTGTCATATATTTAGTCGGTTAAATTATAAAGAATTATCTTGATATTTGATTATCGCATTGATAACCTCTCTCGTTGAAAAAGTACTGTCCGTTTTCTTAGTGGTAAAAAATACTTCTTCTACTGTAATCTCTAAAAAATCGCATATTGTTAAAATTTGCTTGAGTGTATATTTGTGAGGTTGTTTACAACTATCAATATTCCCCATTTGACCAGGACTGATGTCTAATAACTTTGAGAAGGTAAGCTGTGAAAAGCCTTTACTTTCTCTAATCATTTTTATTCTATTGATAACTTGTTGCTGATAATCAGTTTTCATTATTTGGATTCTATTACTATGCAAAGGTACGCCGATACTCTCAAAATGAGTTTCTCAAATTGAGAGTATCGGCGTACTGTGATTCATATGCGATTTATAATTTCATTCCGTATTTGTTTTTTATTGATAATCCCAGCGTTTCCATAAACTCGTCTTTCTTTCGTCTGAACCAACTGACGTGTGAAACACCATCTATGTTGAGACTGAAATTGCCATCCTTGTCCTCTTTAAGTGAACATATCGTTTTGTCTACCCTAAAATGTTGGTTAAACTCACGAGAATACAGTTCGCCTTTAATAGAGACATCTTTGAATGTGCATAGTTTCCTAATAACGGCATCGCCAAAGTTTAGAGTATCACGCAAGAATTTAATGGTTGGCATCAGCTTTTCCACATAAGGGAAGTAGCGCTTGACAAAATCCACGAACTCGGACAGTTTGCTGTTCTGTTGTTCGTAAGCGTTTTTTATCTCCTGTATCTGTTTGACTTGTTGATACTCCCTTTGTTGGGCTTCTTCTTCAAGTTCAAATATGCGGTCTTGCAAATCCTCGTTCCTGCGCTCCAAGGCTTTCATCTTTCCACCTCCGAAAAGAGAACCCACGCTTTCGGCTATGTTGGTCGCTGCGGTCGTGGCTGCGCCTTTCAGCTTCTCGGTCTGTACCTCTTTCTTGGCTTGTTTGAGTTCCTCCTGTGCTGTTTCTTTCTGCTGCTGCAAGTCCACCACCTCCGCTTTCAGACTATCGGCAAGCCGTTGGGTGTCCCGATAATATTGTGTCGTGGACTTGTGCCGTGCCTTTGAACCCTCAATGCCACGCTGCAATCCGTATTTCGCCATTGCAACGGCATAACTGTCTTGGTAGGATTTCAGTTTCAGCCGTGTCATGATATCATCGGCACAGAGCCTTACGGTGTCGGCAGGTTTCTTGCGGTAGCGTTTCTTCACCTGTTCCTCCCGTTTCCTACGCTTGCGCTCTCCCTTGACTATCGGAACGAGCGTGACGTGTATGTGCGGCGTTTCCTCGTCCCTGTGCAGATGCGCTGCCACTATGTTCTCCTTGCCGAACAGGTCGGCAAAGTATCTTATGTTGTCGGCACACCATTCGTCAAGTCTGCCTTCTTTTTCGATGCGCTCCATGTCTTCATGTGTTCCCGACACATTGATACGGATTGCCCGTACTTGGTTGTTCCCGATTTTGCGTGTCAGTCCCGCTTCCTCCAATCGTCTTTGGATGGCTGCAGAACGGTCTTTTATCCCATCGGGGTATGTGATGAGTTTTCGGTTAAGGTGTGTCCTTGTCGGGTCTGCGTTCTTCGGGATGATGAAACGCTCGATGTGGACGGTTGTCCCACTGTCGGAACCGTGCGCCTTTTCCATGTGTAATACTACGAATCCCATATATGATTTTCCTTTATTGTTTGCTTGTTTAACATCGTTTAATTATTACTTTTGTACGGCTGTTGCCGTTGGCTTCGGAGAGTCCAGAGAGGTGCAACCTCTTTGGCTTATTGGGGAATTTTCAGCGTTGCCATGCAATGCGGCTCGGACAAATTCCCTAATAAGCTACGGTATTTTCCGTTGGTAAATATCCGTGCCGCCGCGAGCCTGTTTCCCTCTACATCTTCAGCCCTCGCTTTTTCGGTGGCTGTATCATCCGTCTTACGGATTGGACTTGCTTCTTCTCTGTCATCGGTTCTGCCGATTGGGACAAAGGCTTACCGCACAGGTAATCGTTCAGGTCTTTGTGTCCGCTGTAGTTGTCAGAGAAGTCTCGGATGCGTCCGCAGAACTCTCTTGCCAACTCCAAGTACGCATTTCTACCTGCCTCGTCATTGTCAAGCAGGCAGTGGATACGCTCGTACCCGTGCAACATATCTATGGCTTTTGAAACATTGGAAACAGAATTGAGGATGATGTAATCCTGCCCGTCAAGGTTCGGCATGGTCGGGCAGTTTCTCATTCGCAACGTGAGGAAGGAAAGGTAGTCCATCATACCCTCGAACACGAGGCATTTTTCTCTCGGTTCTCCCTGCTGACGGATATGGCTGATGTCTTTCGGTGCGATGCAACCTTTGAAGAAACGGTTACGCACTTCATATCCTCCTGCCACATTCGGGAAGCCGATAGCGAAATAGGGCTTGCCGTTATGGATGAAGTGCAGTTCCTTACATTCCGGCTTTGCCAATGCGGTGTCTATACCCCGTTCCTGCAAATAATTGAATAATGCCGGATGGGTAAGTTCTCCAACCTCCAACTGTTGGAAACTCGGTTCGGATGCTTGCTGACGAAAAGAGAAGGATACGGGACGGATGTGCGGTACTCGTTCCGCTATCTTGTTAAGCAGATAAGGTACGTAATCAGACGCATATAGTACCTCTGCCAATGCGATGATGTTGCCGCCCTTGCCCAGCCCGTAGTCGAACCATAGGTTGCGGTCGGTGTTTACCTTGAACGAGGCTTCGGTTTCCTGCCGGAACGGTGATTTGTACCAAAGGCTGTTGCCTTGTTGCTTTACGGGCGTGTAGCCCAAATTTTGCAGGTAGTCTGCTATTCTGATTTGTTTTGCTTCCTGTATATTCATGATTTCTGTAGGATTTAATTGTTATGGTGAAAACGATAATTTGATGATTGAGTGGCATAAGTACTTGTATTTCAGTTATATATCTATTCATCATTTCCTCATCAAAACTACCTGCCAAAAGAGAAAATCATCATTGGCGGTGTCCTGCATGGTATATCCGCCTTGTTTTCTCTTTTCATCGGTAATCCTTTCTTGATGAAGATTTGATGAGAGTATATATCATTGTTTTTCAGTATAGTTATACCTCTATTCATCATTTCATCAATATAATCAGAGTGTTTGCAAAAACTCTTTCGTGACGGTGTAATATCTCCCTGTCGTCTTGACGGGAGAGTAACGGCATTCACGGCTGTAGTTCACTTGATAGGTGGTATAAGTGAGGGTGTTGTGTGCAGGTGTCAACTTCCAGCACTCCTGCAATACCTTTCTTACTTGGTGCCTCTCCGCTTTTATCTGCGATTGAGCCAACAAAAGAAGAATATCGCCATAGCAGAACGAGAAAGAGTCCGTACTGACACTCTCCATGATGTCAAGTATAAGCTCGTGCATCTCTATCTCCAATCGGTTGCGGTTGCTGCGGATAATCTTCCGCAAGGCTTCGGTATGCAGCAATGACGGGGCAAACCACATCCGACTTTCCTTTTCGGTGTATAGTGTTCTGTGTTGCAGGAAATGGAGAAAGGCGGGTATCTCCGCTTTCAGCTTTTGCAGGAAGTCGGTATCATCAGATTGCAAGCGGTCTATCTTGCGCACCCAATAGCGTGTTTCCCCTGCGTCTATGATTACGGGCAGATGCTCGTTGTTGGAGCACAGCACGAATTTGGCGAAGAACGCAATCTCGTCACGGTCTTTGCCTTTGGCTTCCACCTTATAGGAAAGTGTGGTGCTGAGGTTCTTCAACCGCTCGCTATCCTCCCTGCGGTTGAGCAGCACCTCATCCACCACGATAAGCAACTTGCCAGCCCAATCGGAATTGAACTGGCTTCGGAAGTCCTCGTTGGTGTTAAAGGTTACATTGTTCTGAAAGAGGAGTTTCAGAAAGTTCAGGAACGTGCTTTTGCCTGTATTGCGTTCCTCCGATACCAACAGCAGGATAGGCAGCTTTGGGACGGGTTGCAGGTAAAGCAGTTGCAGATAGTCCATCCCCAACTCGTATTGCTCCCCGAAGATATGCCGTACCAATGAACGGATATGCGAGAAATCACCCTCCTTTGGTTGGTGGTCTATCGGCTCATAGAGGTTAAGGAACTTGCCTACTATGGGGCGGTAGTTCAGATGTTCGGGTACGGTGCAGAAACCGTCATACTTGGGAACGCTGCCGATGTAGTCCTTGCCATAGTCTTGGCGCAGGGTCTCGTTGTTCCACGCTATGCGTTTCCTTACATACCCTCCGTTCAGTTTGGGCTGCTCCACAATCTTGTAAAGCGTAGTCCCCACTCGGATGAATTCCTCCTTTGCCATGCCACCATCCGATGGCGGTCTGTGGCTGTCTTGTTGTTTGTTAGCTGACATAATCAAATGGTTTTAAATTTGAAAAATACCAGCTACAAAAGTATAAGCATTTATCGGATAGGTTGTTACGCAAAACGCAGCAGAATGGTGACAAATAGCCCCCGAAACAAAAACTTTCAATGGATTTGGGCAGAAGTCGGGCAAGACAGACGAAAAACTCCCGAAAAACGAATTGTTGGGATTACGCTTTTCGGGAGAAAAATCAGAGCGTCTGTCGTTCTGTCGTACTGACTTATTGAATTACTGACTTACTGAGTGAATTACGTCAGTCATTCAGCTATGAGAAGTATTCGGCTGTGGCTGTACTATTGGTGTTCAGCGAAAAGAAGATGCTTGTTTTCTCTTTTCGCAAGTACAGCCTTTCAAGAACGGCATTGCGCACCTGTTTCGCCCCGTATGTGCCGATACGGAACGCAAGGGCGATTATCGTTTCAAGGCTGTAAACCTCTATACTGCACTTGTCGGACAGGTGGATAGTGTGCCTTATTTCGTACTAGTTCAAAACTCCGCTCTTGCAGAGTGCCTTTATCCCCGCCTTGATGGTCGGGGAGGTTACTCCGAACAGCTCGCAGAGTTCCCACTCGCTCATGGCGGTTACCTGTATGTCGGTAGGCAGGATTACTGTGCCGTACTCGTTTATGCTGATGATGTTCCTTTCTTCTTTCATTGCCGTTTGATTTAGCGTTATTATATGGCACTGCAAATGCTTTTCTCCATATCTCCCAATTTGTCAGAGAGTTGCTCCAAGTCCTGACTAATCTTTTGAGCGGTTATCTTCGCGTAGATTTGGGTTGTTTTTATATTGGTATGCCCCAACAGCCTGCTGACGGTTTCAATCGGTACTCCGTTGGATAGCAGAATGGTGGTCGCTGCCGAATGTCGTGCAATATGATAGGTAAGGTGCGTTTTTATACCGCATAGCTTGGCTATGGCTTTCAGTATCTTGTTGCAGGTTGTGTTGCTTGGCATGGGGAATACCTTGTTGTCCCTCGTCATGCCTTTGTATTTTTCAATGATACGTTTAGGTACATCCAACAGACGGATATTCGATTCCGTGTTGGTCTTCTTTCTTCGGGTGATAATCCAAAGGTTGCCGTCAAAGAATGTTTGCAGGTTGTCTGCCGTAAGGTTCTTGACATCGGAGTATGCCAACCCAGTGAATGTGGAGAACAGGAACAAGTCCCTGACAAGTTCGTGTGTCTTGTCGGGCATTTCGGTATTCATCATGGTGTGTATCTCCTCTTTGGTAACATACCCCCTGTCTACGCTTTCGGGAGAATTGATATACCCTGCAAAGGGGTTGAAGGGCAGACGACCGTCATTCCTCGCTATGGAAACGATGTGTTTCAACACAATCATGTAGCCCCATATCGTGTTGGTGCGGCATTTCTTTTCCGTGCGCAGGAAATACTCGAAATCGTTGATGAATGTCAGGTTCAGTTCTTTAAGGGGAATATCGTTCCGCTTGTAGGTGTGCGGAAGAAATTCGCAGAGGTGTTTGTAAACGGTTTTGTAGCGTTGGTATGTTCCTTGCGCCCTGCTGTGTCCGACTTTCTTGGCAAACTCGCTATTGTGCTGCTCAAAGAGTTTCAACAGGGTTTCCTGCTTGACACCGATACCGAGATAGGCATCTTTGAGTTTGGCGGCAGTGACATATCCGTCCGTCTGCATCAGTTCCTGGTAGCGGCGGTTCACCTCCACCCGAATCTTGTCAACCGCACGGTTGATTCTTTGCGCTTCGACACTTTTGCCCGAAGCACGGTTGTTCTTCACGTCCCACAAGTGTAGGGAAACATCCATTTTGCAGCTGAACTGTTTAATCTCTCCGTCCACCGTAAGGCGGCACATCAAAGGCAGGTTGCCGTTGGGTTTCTCACTGCCTTTCTTCACGTAGAATAAGACCTTAAAAGTACTTCTCATAACTCACTCTTTTTTTTGGTTACAAAATTAGTTTATAGTGAGTTACCGACAGATACGACAAATGGCGCCAAACGATGCAAAATTTAGTTTTTGCAAGAAATTTGCATCATCACACGGGTAATGATAAAGTAACTGAACTTTTGCGCTGTTTGGCTGTATCGTGGCCCTCTTTGGCTTTTTGCCAAGAGAAAAATATAGCGTAACGAACGCTTTTTCAGTCAGTTCGCTACGCTTTTCTCAATTTTGCTTTCTCGCTATGTGTTTATTTTAGTAACCTATATAATTGTTAAAGTTATGGACTTTTCAATATGGATACAGTCACCTTACGACTGGGGAATATTATTTTTATCCGCCCTGTTTGTCGGTATATCCAAAACCGGTATTCAGGGCCTCAGCCTTCTTGCAGTGCCAATGATGGCTGTGACTTTCGGGGCCAAACCCTCTACCGGCCTGATATTGCCGATTTTGTGTTTGGCCGATCTGATGGCCGTTTGGTATTATCGCAGGATAGCCGAGTGGCAATACGTGCTGAAATTGTTGCCGTCAGCTTTAGTGGGATTTGCAGTAGCTCTGTTTGTCGACAAACTGGTTCCCCCTACAGAATTCAAGCATTTAATGGGAAGTTGCCTTTTGGTAGTGCTGCTTGTCATGTTTTGGTCGGACTGGAAAGGTAAGGAAAACTCCCTTTCCAATCATTGGTGGTATGGCCCCTTATTCGGGTTAATGGGAGGTTTTACCACCATGATAGGCAATGCTGCGGGTCCTGTGATGGCCATTTACCTACTATCTGTTAAAATGCCCAAATACAATTTTGTGGGGACGAATGCTTGGTTTTTCCTGGTCGTCAACTATCTGAAGATTCCCATACAGGTATTTGCCTGGGATAATATCACCCTTTCCTCTCTGATGCTGGATGCCTGTACCATCCCTTTTATCATCATAGGCGGAGTCTTGGGTATCATCTTGGTTAAAAAACTGCCGGAAAAAGGCTTCCGCTATTTCACAACAGCGGTTACCTGCTTGTCGGTATTGATGTTATTAATTTAAGTAACTGTAGAAGGGTATCTCAAAAAAATCCCGACCATCTCCTTTTATCAAAAAGACAGCACTATCCCATCAAAATCGGATTTGTACCCCATCTATTTGAAATTACCCGCAAGGGTAATATTTTTTAACATTCAGTTTGATAGTAAAGACCCTCTTTTCCCTATCTAAATGTCAAAAGAACAGGTCACATCGATTTGCCGAATCGGGAAGCATCCACCGCTTCATGTTGCTTTTTCTTATAACCGCCGAACTTCCAAACAAAAGAAACCGTTACACAACGTTGGTCATCCAGTTTCCAGAGGCGGCTATATTGGCCGGACTGGTTGATTTCCATCGTATGAGGCATATTGCTGCGGAAAATGTTGTTACATTTCAGAATCAGAGTAGCACGATCGTCGGCAAACTGCCATTTCAATGCAGAAGACACATCATAGAGATGACCGAGATCATAGATTCCCTGTACAGCTCCGGTAACGAAATAACCATTCAAATCCAGCTTCAAATTCGGACGAGACTTGGAAAGGGTAAACGTATTATCCATCTTGAACTGCCCGGTGTATTTCTCATTATGGAAAGACAGATCATGAAAATGGTCCAACTTCTCCTGCATACGCTGACCGGACAAAGTCACCTGGCTGTTCCAGAACTCGCCGACCCGGAAAGGAACGATCACCCCTACACCGAATTGCAACTGGTAGTCCATGTTCTCATACCGGAAAACGTTTTTCAGTTCCGAGGTATTCTGATAAGGTAACTGGGCGAAATAATCGGGCACATAGTCGCAAAAAGCCAGAATCGTATATTTCTGCTTCAGGATATAAATCAACTGCCCGCTATAAGAACGGTAAGGCTTCAGGGAAGGATTGCCCAAGATAACGGAATAAGAGTTGATCGGGCTTTCCTGCGGCGTCACATCCCAATAGGACGGATAGGTTTTGTCGCTGCTTATGTCCAATTGGATGATGTGCATCGGATTGACCGTATAGCTGAGTGTCGCATTCGGGAATAAAGTCCAATCATTCCAAAGTGTGGATTTCATCCCGTTAGAGGTATAATCCGATTTAAAGTATTCAACTTTCAGAGAAGCTGTTGCAGAGAAATGCGAACCGAAATCCTTGGACACCTCCAAAAATGCATTTCCACTATACTCTTTCTGGCGGTTATTTTCAAGTTCATCAAGAGCCGATTCATAGCCGTTACCTTTATTATATAGATAATCGATATAAGTCTTCGAAGAGGTGAAACCGCCATGGACACCGTAATTCAGTGCCCACCCGGTTTCAAAAGTGTGGCTATGGTTAATAAATAGTGCTCCTTGTGAAATATCCTGCTTGGAATTATTCTGCATATCCGTCACTGTCGTTTCATGGCTTTGATCGACAAATGTCTGGAAACCGGGTGAATGATAACGCGTAAAATCCGCACCCGCCATCAGTCCGGAGTTACCGTCATATTGAATACGGACATTGTGCAACGCACTGTTTCCCTCTATGTATGTACGGCTCAGGCGTTCTTCCACCGGCTGTCCGGATTCCAATACCTGGAAGGTTGTGGCGGCCGTCCGTTCAAGATCGGATTTGCCGGCCGTAAGATAGTAGGCGGCAGAGAGCCTGTCGTCATTTTTGAAAGTATAGTCCATACCTAAACGCATCGTTCCATCTATACCGCTCCGGGTGCCACGTCCCGATTGGTTGACCTCCGTTACCTGATCTTTCAAGGTATGGAGGGCCTGGATCTCCTCTCCCATATAGTTCCGTCCCTTAGCCCCATTGGCTAAGAAATCTATATTGAAACGGGATGTGGAGTAAAGCAAGTTGCCATGAACTTTCCCCTCCGCGTAATGGCGCTGCAAATAATCGACACCGGTTTCTCCTTGCAGAGTATTCTTTTCGACAGTTTCCTTATCTAATACGACATTGATCATAGCTCCTTTGATATTATACTTGGCTGGTGCATTATACATGATCTCTACGTTACATACCCGCGAAGCAGGAATGGTCTTCAGCAAACCGACTAACTGATCGACCGACATCGTGGTCAACTGCCCATTGATCACAATGCTCGGGCTGCCGGCACCCAACAGTTGGACGGCATCGTCCGTACTGATCACACCGGGTATCTGCTTCACCACCTCGAACGCATTACTGACCGCCTTATCTTTCATCAATTGGGGCACGTCGTATTTCAAAGCGCCGTTTTCCACCTTGACCTGCGGACGTTCGGCTTTTACTACAACGCCTTCCAGTTCATAATCTTTTTCAGTCAGGCTTATCGTACCGGCATCAGCAGTCGATATTTTTTTACAAACCGGCTCGTATAACAGATGTTGGAACAACAAACGATAGTTCGGACCAGCTTCCTGGTTCAACATGAATGCCCCGAGACTATCCGTAACGACTGCATCTATATAAGTAGAATCCAATGTTTGCAACACGACAGCCACCCCGTCTACCGGTCGTTCTTCTTTATCGACCACTTTTCCATGAATCCAATTCTGCGCTTGTAACATCCCATTACCGGCAGCCAATAAAACCAGAGAGTAATAAAGTATTCGTTTCATTTTCGTTCGTTTTTCAATTGACACTGCAAAGGAAAAGCCTTCCGAGGAGAAACTGTGTTATCACTCGCTTACGGAGTGTTATTTAGTCTTACCGGATTCGTGATAAATTGAATCGGAACCTGTATTTTTGTCGCAAATACAAACATATAGATATGAAGACACGTCTCCGATTTAAGATAATAGCTGCACTTATTTGCCTTTCGCTTGCCGGGCTCTTGATATCACAAGGGTACTGGCTGAAAGGTTTATATGTGTCCAGTAAGAAAAGTACGTGGGATAATATAGAGGAAGCCATGCGGATGGCCGACTATATGGAACTGTTCCTGCGTATGGACTCGCTGACCGCAAAAAAATTTCATGCCGAAATAAATCCTCAATTCAAATTTAGCCGGGACACGACTACTGTTTTGGCGGATTCGGCCATCCAGTATACGGAGACTGCTCAAGAGCTGGATGACTACTTGCAGATAATCGGTACGATGGAGAGGAACGTGCAGATTTTCATGCATCAAAAGATAGACACATTACTTCCTGTCGACTATTCCCGATTCTGCACCTTACTAAAGAACGGGCTACAGGAACGGGGCATTATGGTCCCATTCCGTCTGCAAGTGATCCGGCAGGGAGTCAGAGACTCTGTGCTATATACCTATACGGATACATCCGGAAAAGATGAAGCCTGGAAAAATTCGGTTCGCTTCACCCACGCGATCGAACCGGGACAATGCTACTACGATCTGGAACTCCAATCTCCCGATTGGGTCGTGTTCCGGAATATGGCAGGCATATTGATTTCATCTTTCCTGCTTTTTGTGATTATCTTGGTTGCTTTCATCTATTTGCTTTATACGATCCTGCGGCAAAAGACGATAGAGGAACTTAAAACGGATTTCACCAACAATATGACACATGAGTTGAAAACCCCGATCTCCGTTGCTTATGCTGCCAACGATGTATTGCTGAACTACGATGAGACGACAAATGACAAACAAAAGAAATATCTGAATATCGTGCGGGAGCAACTGAACCATCTATCCGGTTTGGTCGAACAAATCCTCACGCTTTCTGTCGAGAACAGAAGTACTTTCCGCCTTCAACCCGAAACGATACAGGTGGCAGGACTGCTGGCTCCGCTTATCGAACAGTTCAAACTAAAGTCAGACAAACCGGTCGAGATTACGACAGAAGTACCGGAACATATGACCGTAACGGCCGACCGTACCCATCTGTATAACATGCTCAGCAATCTGATCGGGAATGCAATCAAATATTCCGGAGAAAAAGCCTGCCGCATCACCCTCAAAGGGACGGTATCATCTAAGGAAACGACCCTCTCGGTCACAGACGAAGGGATCGGCATCAGCGAAGCCAACCAAAAGAGGGTGTTCGATAAGTTCTACCGCGTGCCCAACGGCAACCTGCATGACGTGAAAGGCTTCGGCCTCGGATTGTACTACGTCAGCGACATGATGTCCAAACATAACGGGAACGTGACGGTCAAGAGCCAGCCGGGAAAAGGCTCCACATTCACCCTTCATTTTAAAAATTGACGACAATGGATAAGATCAGAGTATTATTGGTAGAAGACGAGCCGACGCTCGCCATGATCATAAAAGACACCCTGGACGGTGAAGAATTCGAAGTGATTCTCGCCGCAAACGGAGAAGAAGGGTTGTCACGATATAAAGAAACAAAGCCGGACATCATCGTCACAGACATCATGATGCCGAAAATAGACGGCTTCACGATGATACGGCATATACGGAAAACGGATCAGCAAATACCGGTCCTTTTCCTTTCCGCCCGTTCCGCAGCCAATGATGTAGTTGAAGGCTTCGAGCTGGGAGGAAACGATTACCTGAAAAAGCCGTTCGGCATGGCGGAACTTATCATCCGTATCAAAGCATTATTGAATAAAATAAGTGTCCGTAAGGAAGAAAGCAGCCACTTCACACTCGGACAGTATACATTCGACTCCATCACACAAACGCTTCAGTACTGCGGAGAAAAGCAATTGCTAAGCAACCGCGAATCCGAAATACTGAAGCGTTTGTGTGAAAACAAAGATCATGTGCTGCCCATGAAAGATGTCCTCTTGGAACTTTGGGGAGACGATTCGTTCTTCAATGCCCGCAGCCTGCATGTATTCATAACCAAGTTGAGGCATAAACTATCGAAAGACGGATCGATCAAAATACTGAACGTACGCGGGATCGGTTACAAGCTTATCATCGACTGATCTGCTTCAATGGCTGTGCCGACTGGTCCGGGCACGACGTCCCATGTTTGCGGTCAATCCTTAAGTATTGGCCTAATTTCACAAAAGAAACAAATTATTCAATATATATCGGGAAGTATAGTGCTTTATCCAAAAAGAATGCTTTCCTTTGTATCAACAAACAATGAGAGATTATATCGATTTGATTTTTCACATGTATCTTCTCAATTATAGATTGAGCATTTTCATCTCTGATAAATAACTTCCTTACATTCGATTGTTGAATTATTAATTTTTTTATTTTTATATTTTATGAACATGTATATTGGTAACCTTAGCTATAACGTTAGGGAATCAGATTTAAGAGATGTAATGGAAGAGTTCGGAACAGTTGATTCAGTAAAACTTATCATCGATCGCGACACAAGAAGATCTAAAGGTTTTGCATTCGTCGAAATGCCGGAAGATTCCGAAGCACAAAACGCAATCAGAGATTTGAACGGAGCCACTTACGAAGGCCGTCAGATGGTTGTAAAAGAAGCACTCCCAAGAAATTAATTCTACAGAATTATAAAAGTTAAATTGAAAAGGATATCCGGTTTCGGGTATCCTTTTCTTGTTTATTCCACCTATCTTTTAACCAATTCCTTTTTTCCTAAAAGATTTGTACCTAACTTTGCGAAATATAAAAAATAACAGCATGACATACGAAGAGACGCTACACTATCTATACACCAGTATTCCAGTTTTTCAGAATGCCGGACCTTCAGCCTACAAACCCGGATTAGGAACCAGTATCGCACTGGACGACCATTTAGGCAACCCACATAAAGCATACAAAACGATACACGTTGCAGGAACCAACGGCAAAGGCTCCGTCAGCCACCTGTTAGCCGCGATCCTGCGCCAGTCGGGATATAAAGTCGGGCTTTACACCTCCCCGCACCTGGTCGACTTCCGCGAACGAATCCGGGTAAACGGGCAAAAGATCCCCAAAGAATATGTGGTAGATTTTGTAGAACGCAACCGTTCCTTCTTCGAACCTCTCCAACCCTCCTTCTTCGAACTGACTTCCAGTATGGCATTCGACTATTTCCGTGCCGAAAAGGTGGATTATGCCGTTATCGAAGTAGGCATGGGCGGCCGCTTGGACAGTACCAACATCATCACTCCTATCCTAAGTATCATTACGAATATCAGCTTGGACCATACCCAGTTCTTAGGAGATACGGTCGAAAAGATCGCTTTTGAGAAAGCCGGAATCATCAAAAAGGACGTTCCGGCATTAGTCGGCGAAGTAGACCGCCACAGCGTGGCACAAGTTTTTGCAGACGCAGCCGCCAAAGCCGGTACATTAGTATATTTCGCCCAGGACGAAGGGTTGCTGAAAGAATCTTATCTGATGGATACGGGCGAATGGTATCTGGACTCTGCGGAATACGGACAGTTGTTCGGTGAATTGGGGGGTGTCGTGCAGTTCAGGAATGCGATTACCGTATTGGGAGCGATCAACTTATTGAGCGCAGCCGGCGTAAATATTCCGGTCGAAGCGATACGGGAAGGTTTCGAACATGTGGTCGAATTGACCGGACTGATGGGGCGCTGGCAGGTTTTGCAGGAGAACCCGAAAGTCGTATGCGACACCGGGCACAACGCCGGAGGCTGGCAATATCTGCAAATCCAACTGGAAGAAGAACTGAAGCGACATAAGCACCTCTTTATGATTGTCGGCATGGTCAACGACAAAGATATCGACGGCGTATTGGACCTGATGCCTGAAAAAGCCTTTTACTTCTTTACGCAAGCATCCGTGCAACGGGCAATGCCTGCGGAAGATTTTGCGACAAAAGCAATCTTCCACGGTTTGTCGGGCACGATCTGCGATTCCGTGCCGGAAGCTGTGGAAAAAGCATTGGCACGTGCCGGACAGGACGACATCATCTTTATCGGTGGAAGCACTTTTGTTGTGGCGGACGCCTTGCCCCTGTTCTTGAAAAAAGACAAATAACATAATTCAAAAACAAATATCATGACAGAACAAATTCAGAGAAAACTGAGCGAATCAAAAACGGCGAGATGGTCCGTACTGGCGCTCGTCGCATTCACAATGCTCTGCGGATACTTCATCACGGATATGATGGCTCCGCTACAGGACTTACTACAAACCCCCGTCGAAGGTGGCGGACTGGGATGGACAGCCAATGAATACGGCAAATTCACCAGCGCCTACGGTTGGTTCAACGTATTTTTCCTGATGCTTATCTTCGGAGGCATGATCTTAGACAAGATGGGGGTCCGCTTTACCGGTTTGATGGCAACCAGCATCATGCTCATCGGTGTTTTCATCAAGTGGTTCGGTATTTCACATAATTTTGACGGTGCAACCGTTACCGTTTTCGGTTCAGAATACGGATATCCATTGGTAGTCGCTTCATTAGGATATGCTTTGTTCGGCGTCGGCGTCGAGATTGCCGGTATCACCGTTTCGAAGATCATCGTAAAATGGTTCAAAGGTAAAGAGATGGCATTGGCAATGGGCTTGGAAATGGCTTGTGCCCGTATTGGTACAGGTTTGGCAATCGGCGTTACGCCTTTGTTGAGCCGTGCATTCGGCAACTCCATCAGTATGCCGATCTTCATCGGTTTGATTTTGCTTTGCATCGGTTTGTTATCCTTCATCGTATTTGTTGTTATGGACAAGAGACGTGATGCGGAAGATGCCGCCGGCGCTACCGGGGAAGAAGATGCGGAAGAACCGTTCCGTTTCGGTGATATCCTGGATATCATCACGTTAAAGGGTTTCTGGTACATGGCGCTTCTTTGTGTTTTGTTCTATTCGGCTGTTTTCCCCTTCTTGAAATATGCTCCGAACCTGATGATTAACAAATTCGGCATCGATCCCGAATGGTCCGGTGTCATTCCGGCTTTGCTGCCATTCGGCAATATCCTATTAACTCCGTTCTTCGGAAACTTGTACGACCGCAAAGGAAAGGGAGCAACCATCATGATTATCGGTTCCATCATGCTGATATTCATCCACTTCACATTCTCCATTCCGATGCTGGACAACTGGCTGGTCGCTCTGATACTGATCCTGCTGCTGGGTATCGCATTCTCGCTGGTCCCTTCCGCCATGTGGCCTTCCGTTCCGAAAATCATCCCGGAAAACAAATTGGGGACAGCCTATGCACTGATATTCTGGGTACAGAACTGGGGACTGATGGGAGTTCCGTATATGATCGGTATCGTACTGGATCAATATTGCATTTCCGGAGAGATCAACGGTAAACCGACCTACGACTATACGATCCCGATGTTGATCTTCACCTGCTTCGGTGTTCTGGCACTCGTGATCTCCCTGTTGTTGAAACGTGAAGACCGTATCAAAGGCTACGGTCTGGAACTTCCGAACATCAAAAAGGACGCAGATATCGTTCTGGCTGAAGAGATGATCGGCGAAGGACAAAGATAAGCACCGAAAGGCGGTGGCAAAACACCTCCTTCATGATTTTACAGGCACGGAATTCACGGAATTGAAATCCGTGCCTAAATTATATCAATTAACTTACATTTGTCAATCATTAAAAAGAGACTATATATGATCTGTTTTCCTAATGCCAAAATAAATCTGGGGCTGAATGTCGTGAGCAAACGTCCCGATGGCTACCATAATATTGAAACTATCTTCTATCCGATCCCGGTGAAAGATGCGCTGGAAATAGTCGGAGCCGATACATTCTCTTTCACACAGACGGGAATACCGGTAGATACTCCAACCCAGAAGAACTTAGTTGTCAAAGCACTGAATCTGCTGAAGTCACGGTATGAAATCCCGGAACTGGAAGTCCATCTGCTGAAAGCTATTCCCTTCGGGGCCGGACTTGGCGGAGGCTCGGCTGATGCCGCCTTTATGCTGAAGTTATTGAACGACTATTGCGGACTTCAGATCCCGGAAGACGGATTGGAAGAACTTGCTTCCTCCATCGGGGCGGATTGCCCATTCTTTATCCGCAATACGCCGGTATTCGCATCCGGTACGGGAAATATCTTCGAAGCGGTGGAATTGTCACTGGCAGGTTACCATCTCTGTCTTGTCAAGCCGGATGTCGCCGTCTCGACACCGGAGGCCTACTCGATGGTGACACCTGCTGCTCCGGCCATCTCTTTGAAAGAAATCATCCGGAGACCGGTCGAAGAATGGAAAAAACTGATGGTCAACGATTTTGAAAAAAGTGTTTTCCCAAAATATCCGGTCATTGTCGGGATTAAAGAGACATTGTATGAAAAGGGAGCCGTATATGCCTCCATGTCCGGTTCCGGTTCTTCCGTGTTCGGCCTGTTCAGAGAGGCGACAGATCTCAAAAGTTTGTTTGCCGATTGTTTTGTCTGGGAGGGACAACTACCATGAACAAGATAGCAGACTTCTTCGACACTCTTGCCGACAGATGGGACGAACTTTGCTATCATGATCCGGAAAAACTGAACGACATCCTGCAACGGACCGGCCTTCGGAAAGGGCTTCGCATCCTGGACATAGGATGCGGAACCGGCGTATTGGAGAGTTATCTCCTACCTTATTCTCCCCGGCAGATTGTCGGAGTAGACCTTTCGCCTGCAATGATCGAGAAGGCACGGAGCAAATATGCGACCCCGGTCGTCGACTTCCGTTGCCAGGACGTATGGGATATACAGGGAGAATCTTTCGACTATATCATTGCCTATAGTGTTTTCCCTCATTTCCAGGAACCGGAGAAGCTGGTCTCCCATTTAGCCGGAATACTGCCGGCAGGCGGCGAACTGGTGATCTGTCACAGCGAAAGTCGCGACAAGATCAACGGACACCATGACAAGCATGCCGGAAAACTGTCGGAAGGATTGCCTCCCGTGGAAGAACTGGCCCGCATGCTATCTCCTTTTTTCACTGTCAACACGATGGAAGACAGTGACCGGCTTTATATGATTAGCGCCACTCGCAAATAGATATTCTAAATATACACGATACATGAATCAAAAGATTAAACTTATCCCGTTACTCCTCTTTTCGGCTTTCGCCACCCAAGCGGCAGAAGACGTAAAAGTGATGCAGTACCTTCATGCCGGGCCGATAGCGGTCAACAAGCCCATCCTGGCAGACAGCCTGAACGTCAATGGCAAGCCTTTCGAGGCAAAGAACCTGGTCAAATCGACTATTCCTTTCGGCCGCGCCCTCGGCAATGCGGTCGTTATCGATGCGGATACCGCCGGACTGATTACCGTCCCGACACCCGAAAAAGGATATGCCTTGCATCTCTATTCGTTCTACCTGAACAGCGACCGCTACACAAAAGGCTCGCTGGAAGTTTCCGGGCCGGGGACATTCGAAGTGTTCGTCAACAATAAACCGGTCGGCGCCACTTCTGAATTGACCCTGGAACCACACCGCTATGAAGTGGTCATCAAATATCTGACAGCCGACACCGATACCTGTCCGTCCACGCTGACAGCCAAATTCAAAAGTGAAGAGGAAGCAGAGGTCATAGCTTCCCTTAACCCTGAAAAGCGGTACACATCACGCGACATCCTGGAAGGAACGCAATTCCGGGGAACGAGCATCTCGCCTAACGGAAAATATGTGCTGGTAAAATACTACACCCGCATGGAAGGTGGAAAAAGCGAACAATATGCTCAACTGCGGGATGCTGCGACCGGACAGATCCTATTGCAGGACAAAGGGTTTATCTTAACTGCCGACTGGATGCCGACGAGCAACAAGATGTATTTCACCCGTACCGGAATGAACGGAAAAGAGCTGGTAACCGTTGATCCGGCAACTATGCAGGAAGAAATCCTGGCGGAAAACCTCCCGGAAGGCAGTTTCAGTTTTACCCCGGATGAAAAGACTTTGCTTTATACCATCCAGGAAGAAGGCCCTAAAGATGGGCCGGATATGCTTCGTATCCTGGAACCGAACGATCGTCTGCCCGGATTCCGTAACCGTTACTTCATCTGGCGCTACGATCTTCAGACCGGTTTATACGAGCAGTTGACATACGGGCATAACAATACCTTTATCAATGATGTCAGTGCCGACAGCCGTTATCTGCTGTTCAGCACCAGCGAGCAGGATTACACTTCACTGCCTCACTCCAGCAACTCCATGTATAAGTTGGATTTGCAGACCATGACGGTCGACACCTTATGGGAAAAAGCCCAATACATCAATGGGGCGACTTTCTCACCGGACGGCAAGCAGTTGATGGTATTCGGTTCCGGCAATGCTTTCGACAATATCGGTCTGAACATCAAAGAGGGGCAAATATCCAACACTTACGACGGACAGCTTTTCCTGTACGATCCGGCAACGAGAAAAGCGAAAGCGCTTACCAAAGATTTCAACCCGAACGTCACGAGTGCACAATGGAGCAAATTCGACGGACAGATTTATATGTTGACGGAAGACCAGGATTACCAGCGTATCTATACCTGCAATCCGGTCAACGGAAAAATCCGCCGTCTTGACCTGCCGGAAGACGTCATTTACAATTATTCGCTGGCCGAAACCGCTCCGGTCATGTATTACTACGGACAAAGCGTATCCAATGCCAACCGTCTGTACAGCTACAACACCAAGAACAACAAGACGCAACTGATCTACGACTTATCGGCCGACAAGCTGAAAGACATCAAGTTCGGAGAAGTCCACGACTGGAATTTCACCTCTACCGACGGGACTGTCATTCAGGGGCGCTATTATCTCCCGCCCAACTTCGATGCATCCCGGAAATATCCGATGATCGTCTATTACTACGGCGGAACCTCTCCCACTAACCGTGCGTTGGAATTCAGTTACTCCATGCATATGTATGCAGCCCTCGGCTACGTGGTCTACACTTTGAACCCAAGCGGTACGACCGGCTTCGGACAAGAATTCGCCGCCCGTCACGTAAATGCCTGGGGAGATAAGACCGCCGATGAAATTATCCAGGGGACAGAACAGTTCTGCAAAGAGCATCCGTTCGTCAACCCGAAGAAAATCGGTTGTGCCGGCGCCAGCTACGGTGGCTTCATGACACAATATCTACAAACAAAAACCGACCTGTTTGCTGCCGCAGTCAGTCATGCGGGCATCAGTGCCCTGAGCAGCTATTGGGGTGAAGGTTATTGGGGATATGGATATTGCTCGGTTGCCAATACGGGCACATACCCGTGGAATAATCCGGAATTCTATACTAAGCATAGTCCGCTGTTCAATGCTGACAAAATCAATACCCCTCTCCTCTTGCTTCATGGAAATGCTGACACGAACGTGCCTGTCGGAGAAAGTATCCAAATGTTCCTGGCTTTGAAACTACTTGGAAAAACAGTCGAGTTTGTACAGGTAGACGGAGAGAACCACGGTGTTGCGGATTATAAAAAACGTCTCGAATGGCAAAACACCATCTTTGCCTGGTTCGCCAAATACCTGAAAGACGAACCACAATGGTGGGATGCACTTTATCCGGAAAGACATTTATAAAAGAAGACAAGATGAAGCAAGTTATCGATTTAGACAATTGGAACAGAAAAGAACATTTTGCTTTCTTTTCCGCATTCGACGACCCCTTTTTCGGGATTACAACTCTTGTGGATTTCACCGATATCTACAGACAAAGTAAAGAACTGAATGTTTCTTTTTTCCTTTATTCCCTTCATTTCTTATTGAAGTGCGCAAACGAAACCGATGCATTCAAATTACGAATAGAAAAAGACTCGGTAGTCCGTTATGATACGATCCATATCTCCCCGACTATCGGACGTGAAGACGGGACTTTCGGTTTCGGCTTTTTTGAATACAATACAAATATCAACCGATTTATTCAAACAGCGACACAGGAAATAGAAAGGGTTAAAAACGGAACAGGATTGTCATTTTCCGAAAACACAGACAGACAGGATGTCATTCACTATTCGGCATTACCCTGGTTCGCTTTTTCCGAAATGAAGCATGCTACATCTTTAAAAAACGGAGACTCCGTACCCCGCATTTCCACAGGGAAATTAATGCAGGAAGGTGAAAAGCATTTATTACCCATTTCGATTTGCGTACATCACGGGCTTATGGACGGAAGAGACGTGGCCGACCTGATACAGAAATTATCAAACAGCCAAACAGCATCCTGACTATAAAAAAGGAGTATGTCAGGGCCGAAAAGCCCTTTTGACATACTCCTTAAAATAAATATCTACGATCTACTTTCTGGTAACCTAAATCTTTCTACCCGTCTTTTTGACTTTTCATTTAATATTCGGATTCAATGCATGCCATTCGGAGATCGGAGGCAAAACACCCATTGCGATCACTTCGTCACGCAACGCGCAAAGATGCTTGTAGCTCTTTTCCAAAGCGGCTTCTTCTTCCGGGGTACCTTTTATCTCTTTCAAAGCTACACCATCTTTTGTAATGGAAGTTTCCCAAGCCATCATGATGTGGTCGAACTTACCGTTGGAGACATAAGCACCTGCCGGCCAGCGGAACGGTTTACCTCCCATAGCGGCTGCAATCATCTCGATAGAGACATAAGACGGACTCTGGAAAGAAGAGCGGCCACGCAAAGCGATGATGTTGGCACCACCTTTCGTCACCTTCGTCTGAATTTCCGCCCATTGTTCCTTAGTCAAAGCATCCGTGCCGATCATGCCGGCCAACGGCTTGCCATCCACTTTAGCGGTAGAAGCGTAAACAGCCATTTGCTCGCCATGACCGCCGTATGTACGACAGTTCTCCACAACATCCATAGAAACACCGAAATGCTTGGCCAATTCGCTACGCAGGCGAGTAGAATCCAAAGCTGCCAAAGTCGTCACCTGCGAAGGTTTCAAACCTGAATACAACAGTGTGATCAAACCTGTGATGTCAGCCGGATTGAAAATAACTACGATATGCTTGACATCCGGACAATAGGCCTTTACGTTTTTTCCGAATTCTTCGGCGATAGCGGCATTTCCTTTCAGTAAGTCTTCACGGGTCATACCCGCCTTACGGGCGGCCCCACCGGAGTTCACGATATATTTGGCTCCAGTCAGTGCATCTTTGATATCGGAAGTGAAAGTGATATTAACACCTTCGAAGCCACAATGGAACAACTCTTCGGCAACCCCTTCCAAGCCCGGAGCGTACGGATCATACAAACAGATATTAGAAGTAAGTCCCATCATGATGGCTGTCTGAGCCATATTCGAACCAATCATACCTGCCGCTCCTACGATCGTGAGCTTTTCGTCTGTCAATGTTTTCATATTGTATTGTTTTTTTAATGATATGTCTTCTATTAAAACATTCCCTGCAACCATAAAGTTTTCTTGAGAACCTTATTTTCCTTTCGTTTGCAAAGGTAAGAGATTTCGATCTCCTCTGTACATCATTAATACCTATCTCCCATAAGCAAAAGTTATAACTTTAGGGCAACCGCACCAAATTCATTTCTACATAGGCATAAAAAAACATCGGAGTGCCTATTAATTCTGTAATCGGTGCCAGCGATTATAAAATCAGTGCCAGCAATTATATAATCACAACCACTGATTATATAATTGCTGGCGCCGATTACAGAATTAGCAGGCACTTAAGAAAGAATTATTCGGGACGAAAACGTTTTTTCTCTCCATAGAAATAAAGAATTGTTGCTGCTGGATTTGGTACGGTTGCCCTATTATACAGACAGAATATAATTTGTACCTTTGCAGCCATGAGAACATTCAGACCGGAGGCATGGTTGCCTACAACAAAGAAAGAAGTTGAAGCCCGCGGATGGGACTATATAGATGTGATACTTTTCAGCGGAGATGCCTATGTGGACCATCCTTCATTCGGAGCGGCCGTCATCGGGCGGACACTCGAAGCAATGGGACTGCGCGTAGCGATTGTCCCGCAACCGGACTGGCGCGGTGATTACCGGGATTTCAAGAAGTTGGGAGCCCCCCGCCTGTTCTTCGGTGTTTCTGCCGGAGCGATGGATTCGATGATCAACCACTATACGGCCAACAAGCGCCTGCGTAGCGACGATGCTTATACACCGGACCGCCGTGCCGGTATGCGCCCCGATTATCCCAGCATCGTTTACACGAAAATAATAAAGGAGATCTATCCGGATGTCCCTGTCGTATTAGGAGGTATAGAGGCATCCCTGCGCCGGGTTACCCATTACGATTACTGGCAAGACAAGCTGCTCCCCGGAATCCTGAAAGACAGCCCAGCGGATTTGTTGATATACGGCATGGGGGAACTTCCCTTGAAAGAACTGGTCAGCCGGTTACAGGCAGGCATTCCCTTCCATGAGATCAAAGATATACGGCAAACGGCCTATTTGGCAGACGAGGTAAAGCCGCTACCGGACGACATCAATCTCTTTTCCCATGAAGAATGCCTGCGCGACAAGCTGAAACAGGCCAAAAATTTCAAACACATAGAAGAAGAATCCAACAAACAGCAGGCATCCCGCATCCTGCAAAAGGTCGGCCGGCAAACAATCGTCGTCAATCCCCCTTTCCCGCCTATGACGGAAGAAGAGATCGATGCGTCATTCGACCTACCCTACACCCGCCTGCCCCATCCCAAGTACAAAGGAAAGACGATACCGGCTTTCGAAATGATCAAGTTCTCGGTAAACATCCACCGGGGATGTTTCGGAGGCTGTGCTTTCTGTACCATCTCGGCCCATCAGGGAAAGTTTATCGCCTCACGAAGTAAAGAGTCCATATTGAAAGAAGTGAAAGAGATCACCCGAATGCCGGACTTCAAAGGATACCTGAGCGACCTCGGTGGCCCTTCGGCCAACATGTACCGGATGAAAGGGAAGAATCCGGATATCTGCTCCCAGTGCAAGAAACCGTCTTGCATCTCTCCTGTCGTCTGCAAGAATCTGAATGCAGATCACACACCGCTGTTGGATATATACAAAGAAGTGGACAGAATGCCGGAAATCAAGCGTTCGTTTATCGGTAGCGGTGTCCGCTACGACCTGCTCCTGCACCGGTATACAGATGACAATCTGAACAAGGCTGCCCATACCTATATGGAGGAACTGATAGCCCATCATGTCTCCGGCCGTCTCAAAGTCGCCCCCGAACATACGGAGGACAATGTCCTGAAAATGATGCGCAAACCTTCATTCGAGCTTTTCGGACAATTCAAAAAAATATTCGACCGCGTAAACAAGCAATACGGATTGAACCAGCAACTAATCCCTTATTTCATATCCAGCCATCCCGGCTGTACCGAGGCAGATATGGCAAACTTGGCTATCCAGACCAAGAAACTGCATTTCCAACTCGAACAGGTACAGGATTTCACGCCTACTCCCATGACACTGGCAACGGAGATGTACTACACAGGTTATCATCCCTACACATTGGAAAAGATATATACAGCCCATACGAAAGAACAAAAACTGGCACAGCGTCAGTTCTTTTTCTGGTATAAACCGGAATTTCGCCGCCAGATCACACAGGCGTTGCAACGAATCGGGAAAAAGGATTTGATAGGAAGGTTGTTCGGGAAATTGTAGGAAGGTGTGTCAAATATCGGTATTCATGGGACGCAGACAACGCTGACGAGCGCAGATTAACGCAGATATATTAATTATCAACAAAATAAATCTGCGTCGGTCTGCGTATTCTGCGCCATCTGCGTCCGGTAATATCAATTTGACACACCCCCTTTTGGACATTTTTTGGGGAGGGCAGAGCAGAGCCCTGCCCCTACGGGTTTCGGGGTATCTTTACTCCTTTACGGCAATCACTTCAATCTCCACTAAGCCGTTCTTCGGCAATGTCTTGACAGCGACAGCAGAACGGGCCGGGAAAGTTTCTTCGAACTGAGAAGCATACACTTCGTTCATAGCAGCGAAATCACTCATATCAGCCAGGAATACCGTTGTCTTTACGACATCGTTAATGCTAAGACCGGCTTCTTCCAGAATTGCATGTACATTCTTGAATGCCTGTACGGTCTGCTCTTTCACTCCGCCTTCTACGAAATTGCCTGTTGCGGGATCAAGTCCCAACTGTCCGGAAGCAAACAGCATATTACCTACTTGTACAGCCTGACTATACGGACCGATAGCGGCCGGTGCATTTTTTGTTGCGATCACTTTTTTCATTGTTTCTTTATTTTAATAACGTTATTGTGCTTGTTCGTTCATCCGCTGACGAACCACTTCATAGACAAGGATGGAAGAGGCGACCGATACGTTCAGCGAACCGATCGTACCGAACTGCGGGATCTTCACCATACTGTCGCAGATACGAAGATTATCCATCGAAACTCCCGTATCTTCGGCTCCCATTACGATAGCCACAGGTCCGTCATATTTGATAGCAGTATAATTCTCAAAGGCTTTTTCACTGGCTGCATAGACTTTTACTCCGGACGCCTGTAAAAAACGGATAGCCTCCGTAATGCTTTTTTCCTTACAGACAGGCAATACATGGAGCGCACCAGCCGAGGTCTTAATCGCATCGGCATTCACCGTCACGCTTCCCCTTGAAGGAATCACGATCGCATCCACACCGGCACATTCGCAGGTACGGGCAATCGCACCGAAATTACGGACATCCGTAACCCCGTCCAACAACACAATAAACGGATTCTTTCCCTGTTCATATACAAACGGAATAATATTTTCCAGCCGCTCGTACGTGACAGCCGGGATAAAGGCTATTACCCCCTGATGATTCTTGCGTGTCAAACGGTCGAGACGTTCGGCAGGCACACGCTGTACAGGTATGTCACGTCCTTTCAGAACTTCAAACAGTTCACGAGACAAGTCTCCCTGCAGTTCACGTTTCACCAATATTTTATCAATCTCCTTATCGGCCTGGATTGCCTCGATCACGGCACGGATGCCGAACACCATTTCGTTTTCTTTCATTCTTCTATATCTTTTCCGTTTTATCGCCGGGCTATTCGACTATTCCCGGCTTTATGTGGACAAAGATACAAAGATTTACGCTTTTATTATATACCTTTGTATTGTATAAAAACAAACAAACGTATGTTACCTGGCCTACTTCATCTTGGCTGTCGCTTTTCAACTTCTGTTAAAAGTATGAGAATAAGCCCGGATCAGGAATAAGATACCGGTAATAATCAAGGCTGACGAAAGTCCGGTATAAAATACCGAAATAAAAGAGTTGGGAAGCAATTGGAAATGACGGATCGTAATACCGAAAGTAATCATAAAGATCATCACAATCCAACCTTTCACATCAAAAAATGAAAAAGGACAGTTCTTTTCCCCTTTCTGTGAGATCCGCTCGGAATGCTTAATAAACAAGCGGCGAAAGACAAACTGGAAGAAAAGCAGGAAAACAACAATTGCCTCCCCGACTTTAAACAACCAATAATGGGCATCGTTCAACCACGTGACGATGCCGATCCTTAAGATATTGATACCTGCTATTATCCAAACGCACCCGGCTATCAGAAGCAGGGTGCGCCGGTTTACTCTAAATCCCATTATCAGATACTTTTCTCTATGCTCCGCCTGTCACTCGTACGTTGGCGGCTATTCGTGCGATCCTTGTCAGACCGCTTGTCTTCTTTTTTGTTCTTATCATAATGTCTGTCTTTATCCCGATCCGGACGTTTCTTGTCATATTTGTCCTTATCGTGCTTATTCTTGTGATGATCGGAACCGGGCCGGCCTCCCTGATGGTGTGGACGATCGTATTTGTCAGGTTTCCACTGTCCATTGTCATGGTGAGGACGGCCATTGTTATGACTCGGTTGAGGACGATCATATTTGTCCGGCCTCCACTGCCCGTTATCATGACCGGGACGGTCATACTTACCGGGATACCATTTGCCATCGTCGAAACGGTCGAACCATCTATTGTTCGTATACTCCCACTGGCAATGCCAGTAATGATCTTCATAACGATGGCAGGAGCTGGACGGACGATAGTCCGGATAATGCGGATTATTATACCAACCTCTCCAATCATGGATGCGTGTCGGTGTTTCACGGACAAAACGCACATATAAACGGAATTGCGAAGGTGAAAGGATACGCTGCAACTTCCGATCCCGCTCCATACGTAGCTTATATATCTTCTGGGCAGACTGGTCCCAATAGCGATAATGTTTGCGTGCTTCACGCTCGATCTTCTCCCCGTATCGATGAATGATCTTATGATACTCGGCAGCCTGACGGTTCGTCATGCGGATTGCCTGTTCCATCCAGAGGCAGTTTTGGCAATGGGGTTCATTCCATCCGAAACTGATCCAAAACTGTGCATATCCCTGCAAACTGCAAAAAAGGACTGCCATCAATATACTACTCAATCTCTTCATGTCACTCAATTTTTAATTAGCACTTACACTCTGTTGCTATTATGACCAGAGAGCGGTGAAAAGGTTTAATTTTTCGCTTTCAACAGTTCTTTTGCATTTGCAATGGAAGCACTGGTCAACGAAGCACCGCTCAGCATACGCGCAATCTCTTTCACACGCTCCTCCTTATTCATTTTCCGGATACGGGTAACGGTCCGTTCAGCCGTATCCTCCTTATAAACAAAATAATGGTCTTTTCCTTTTGCTGCGATCTGAGGGAGATGGGTAATGGCAAAAACCTGCATCTTCGTACCTAATTCCTGCATGATATCCCCCATTTTATCGGCAATATCTCCGGAAACCCCCGTATCCACTTCATCAAAGATGATGGCAGGCAACGCCGTAAATCCGGCAATCATCGCCTTGATACATAACATCAGGCGGGAGATCTCGCCACCGGATGCCGTCTGAGCCACCGGTTGTAGTTCCGCACTCTTATTGGCAGAAAACATAAACCGGATTTCATCCATTCCATCGCTTTCCGGCTCCTGTTTAGGAACAAAATCGATTGCAAAGCGCGTATTCGGCATACCCAGCGGGACAATCATTTCCACCAATTGGGAAGCAATAGCTTTCGAGGCGATCTTACGCTGCTCGCTCAATACGGCTGCCTGTTGAAGCAATTCCTGGTGAGAGATTTCCAACTGCTTTTTCAGCGATTCGATCTGTTCATCAAAAGAATCGATCTCCTTCAGCTGCTCAGTATATTTATCCTGCAACTCCATCAGTTCTTCAACTTTGGAGACCCGGTGTTTCTGCTCCAGGGTGTATAACGTATTAAGACGTTCATTCACCCAATCCAAGCGTTCAGGATTAAATTCTATATCCTCCTTGAGCACTTCCGTCTCGGAAGCCAAGTCGTTCATATCGATATAGGCAGAACGCAGGCGCTCGGCTATTTCTTTCGCTTTCGGATAATAACGTTCCAGGCTGTCTGCGGTGGAAAGGGCCTCTTTTATCAGTTGGACGGCTCCCTGTTCTTCCCCGTCCAGCAGTTGGGTTATCTTATAAAGAGAACCTTTTATCTCTTCGGCATGAGAAAGGGTTTCCAATTCCTGTTCCAGTTCTTCCTGTTCGCCGGCAACCAAACCGGCATCGGTTAACTGCTCCAACTGAAAACGCACATAGTCTTCCTCCTGTTTAGTCTGGAGAGCCTTTTCGGTCAGCTCTTTCAGCTCCTTTTTCAAAAACAAATAACGGCTGTATTCCTTCCGGTAAAGAATCAGCAGAATATCATTTTCAGCCATTACATCGATTACTTTCAACTGAAACCGGTTATCTCCCAACAAAAGATTCTGGTGTTGCGAATGGATATCGATCAACCGGCTTCCCAACTCCTTCACCACGGAAAGCGGGACAGGAGAATCGTTTACAAAAGCACGGGACTTTCCCGATGCAAACAATTCCCGGCGAAGAATACAAACCTCCGCATCATACTCCAGGTCATTCGTGAGAAAAAATTCTTCCAGCTTATAGCGGGAGACATCAAAGACTGCTTCTATCACACATTTTTCAGAACCGTTTTTAATGCTCTTTCCATCCGCACGCTGTCCTAAGACCAGGGATAGAGCCCCCAATATAATAGACTTTCCTGCACCCGTCTCGCCGGTTATCACAGAAAAACCTTTATCGAACTTAATGTCCAGGCTGTCAATCAGAACAAAGTTCCGTATGAATAAAGATTTCAGCATAGCTATTCCAGATTACTTTTTAAGCGATTCCATACGTGTCGTGAGGGCAGGATACAGATTGGACAACATTTTATAACCTTCCTGCTTCTCCGGTGTAGTAGCTTTCGAATAAATCAAAACGACCTCATCCAACTTGGAATCGGCGAACATCTGAAGCAACGGTGATGTCGGCCGGGCACTTTTCACCTGTTCCAAAACCGGAAGCAAACCGATTATAGTCGTACGTCCACGATCCGGATTTGCAGCCATTTCATCGAGTCCCTTACGATGATAGTTATACCACATATCCCGGAACAGTTCCGAAGTATTGTCCGTCAGGGCCGTTGCCAAAGCATGGCGGTTACGGTCGTTTTCAAAAGCTTTCCAACCCGTCCACGTAGGTTGTGCCTGAGCCAGGCTCACGATCTGCATGGCCTGTCCGAGGAAAGCAGTACCTCCTTTCGGAGAAAAGCTGTCGAAATCCAGTCCGAGGATCGTATAAATATAGAAAACAACAGTCGCGATCAGGTTACTGTTCAACGTATTTTCCGTATATTCCAACGGTTCGAATTCGGTATAGTCAAAAGAAAGTTCCGTATCACGATAATTCAGCAACGTAGTCGTATAGCTGGAATTATATACCGGACGGCGAGCCTGCACCTGTATCTCTCCTTTAAAACTATTGTCCGATACCATCTCGTTGATGATGAGAGTCATGGAACAGTCGATACGTTCATTCATGGCAAAAGTGGCATCCGTCCACTTTTTGTTATTGACGAAATCATTCAATGCATCCTGCAAGGTTTTGAATACCTGTTTATTCGTACTCTGCACCTTATCACTATTTATCGTGATGCGGGCATTCAACTCCTGCGCCTTACCTATAAAAGGAGCGGCTCCCAACAGACATATGCATAATAATTTCTTAATCATTCTCATTTTAATAATGTTGCCAATTTATTTACAATATCAACGGCTACCCCCTGTTTGCTCTTCAACGGATAAGCGATCGTCCCGCCTTCCTTGTCGATGATCGTGATCTTATTCGTGTCGCAACGGAAACCGGCACCTGCATCCCTCAAAGAATTCAACACGATGAAATCGAGGTTTTTCCGCTTCAGCTTTCCTTCCGCATGAGCTGTTTCATCATTTGTTTCCAATGCGAAACCCACCAGAACCTGGTTTTCACGTTTGATCATCCCTAACGAGGCTGCGATATCCTTATTCGGAACCAGGCGGAGCGTCATTTCCCCTTTCGTCTCCCTCTTGATCTTTTCGCTTACCTGCTCACCCGGACGATAATCCGCCACAGCGGCACAAAGAATACCGGCATCCGCCTGCGGAAAAGCTGTCATGGCCGCCTGATACATTTCTTCGGCCGACTCGACATCGATCCGCTTGATATTCGGATGAACCGCTGCCAAAGACACCGGTCCTGCGATCAATGTCACTTCGGCCCCCTGCTCTGCACACGCTTCCGCCAATGCAAAGCCCATCTTTCCGGAAGAATAGTTACCTATAAAACGTACGGGATCTATCTTTTCATATGTCGGACCGGCAGTTATTACAATCTTTTTTTTTTCAAGCCGGGTTTGAGAAGCAAAGAAATCTTCCAGGACCGCCACGATCTTATCCGGTTCTTCCATACGCCCCTTACCCACCAGATGACTGGCAAGTTCCCCTTCGGCAGGTTCGATGATGCGATTACCGAACGAACGCAGACGCTCCAAATTCTGCTGTGTCGATGGATGCGCGAACATATCCAAATCCATTGCCGGTGCGATGAAAACCGGTGCTTTACATGACAGGTATGTCGTGACCAGCATATTGTCGGCAATGCCATTCGCCATCTTTCCGATTGTCGAAGCAGTGGCCGGCGCGACCAGCATGGCATCGGCCCAAAGGCCAAGATCGACATGACTGTTCCACGTACCGTCGCGATTCGAGAAAAATTCGCTGATCACCGGATGGCTGCTCAAGGTGGATAGCGTGAGCGGCGTTATGAATTCTTTTCCCGCAGGGGTAATAACAACTTGAACTTCCGCCCCTTTCTTCACAAGGGCACGGATGATATAGGCGGCTTTATAGGCAGCGATGCTCCCTGTTATCCCCAATATGATATGTTTACCTTTCAGCATTTTATTCGATATGCGGTCCCGAGTGTGTGCCCGACACACCCTCAAGTCCCTTATTCCATTTTTATTACAAACGCAACGCCATTATCTCGCGGGCCACACGGCTGTCGATATTATGATGTTCACCCAATTTCCAGCCCTGTTTGTCCACAGGAGCAGCAAGGGCATCCAAATCCTTTTCCGTAATGCCACATTCACCGAGGTGCGTTTTCAGTCCCATCCGGCGGAAGAAATCCTCACAGGCCGCAATAGTCTTTCGTGCCCTCTCCTCTTCCGTTCCATCCGTAATGCCAAAAACGACTTCCCCCATACGAGCTAACTTGGCCTGCTTCTCTTTAAACATATACGTCATCACGCCCGGCAAGAGGATCGCCAGTGTTTGTGCATGATCCAGACCGAACTGTGCCGTCAGCGAATAGCCCATACGGTGAGAAGACCAGTCCTGCGGAACTCCCTGTCCGATCCAGACATTCAACGCATTGGTTGCCGCCCACATCAGGTTGGCACGGATATCGTAGTCATTCGGATGATCCAGAACTTTCAGTCCCTCTTCATGGATGACGCGCATCAAGCCTTCCGAAAAGGCATCCTGTACCTTCGCATTGACCGGATATGTCAGATATTGTTCCACTACATGAATAAAAGAGTCGACCACTCCGTTCGCCACCTGTCGAGCAGGAAGTGAATAAGTCACTTCCGGGTCCAGCACAGAGAATTTAGGGAAAATCAGCGGACTGGCGAAATTCAATTTCTCACGAGTCGATACACGGGAGATAACCGAACGTTCGTTCATCTCCGAACCAGTCGCAGCCAATGTAAGCACCGTTCCCAAAGGCAGAGCACTCTTCACCTGCCCGCCTTTCGAAAGGATATCCCACGGATCACCTTCGAAACCGACAGATACTGCGATGAACTTTGTTGCATCGATCACCGAACCACCGCCTACGGCCAACAGAAAATCGATCTTCTTCTCTCTGACGATCTCCACGGCCTTCATACAGGTTTCGTAATGCGGATTTGCTTCGATACCTGGAAATTCGGTCACTTCAAAACTTTCCAACGCCTTCGTCACCTGATCGTAGATACCGTTTTTCTTTATGCTTCCGCCACCATATACCATGAGTACCCTGCTTCCTTCCGGAATCAAAGCGGACAAGCGGGCGATGGAACCTTTACCGAAAACGACCTTTACCGGGTTACAAAACTCAAAATTATTCATACCGCTTATTTCGAATTCATATTAAAACCTGCCATCCTTAATTTGATCTCCGTCAATTTCTTTTTAGTATTCAACGGGAAATCCCCTTTCATCATCCACTCATAGTACCCCAAATCAGTCTTCAGGACCTCTTCTACCAGACGCCCCTTATGCTTGCCGAAGTTGATTATCTCTTCGCCCTTGTCGTTATAGACCATCCTTCCGGCAAAGTCCACATTGTTCGTATAGCTTGAATACTTGGAAAGGAAATCAATGTCGTTCTGCAACTCCGGATAACGGTCCAGCTGCGCTTTCAACACTTCATAAGTCGCCATCGTATCGGCTTCCGCCGTATGGGCGTTTTCAAGGCTCTTGTCACAGTAGAACTTATAAGCGGCCGAAAGCGTACGCTGTTCCATCTTATGAAAAATAGTCTGTACGTCTATGAACTTGCGTCTGTTCAAATCGATATCGACACCAGCACGCAAAAACTCTTCCGCCAGCAAAGGGATATCGAAACGATTGGAATTATATCCGGCCAGATCACACCCTTCTATCTGGGTTGCCAGCGATTTGGCTATTTCTTTAAAAGTAGGACAGTCTTTTACATCTTCGTCAGTGATGCCGTGAATGGCGGTCGACTCCGGTGGAATGGGCATTTCCGGATTGATCCGTCTCGTTTTAGATTCTTCTTTTCCATTCGGGTAAACCTTCACAAAAGAGATTTCCACGATACGGTCTTTAACAATATTAATACCCGTAGTCTCCAAGTCGAAGAAGACTAACGGGTTTTTCAGGTTTAACTGCATTTTTTCGTATTTTAATCATTCAACATCATAGGCATCAGCAGCATCAGCAGATCCTCGTTCTCTTCGTTTTCAGAAGGAACGATCAGACCGGCACGTGAAGGATCAGCCAATTCGAGTATCACCTCTTCCGAATTGATGTTGCTCAGTATTTCAATCAGATAAGTAGCCTTGAAACCGATGCTTAATTCAGTTCCGTCAAAGCTGCAAACAATCTTCTCTTCTGCGGAAGTAGAGAAATCGATATCCTGTGCAGAAACAAGCATTTCACTTTCCTTCAACTGCAATTTGACAAGGCTGCTGGCCGGATTGGAGAAAACGGAAACACGCTTCAAGGCATTCAGGAAAGAGACACGGTCGATTGTCACCTTGAAAGGATTTTCCTGCGGGATCACGCTGTTGTAGTTCGGATAACGGCCTTCGATCAGGCGACAAACCATTTCGAAATTAGCACAGTTCACATAGGCGTTGTTATCATCGAACTTGATGCAGATCACCCCCTCCTCCTTTGACAAAAGGCCTTTTAACAGGTTAGCAGGCTTCTTCGGCAAAATGAAAGAAGCTCTTTCCGGTGATTTTACCGAAAGATTACGCAGACGCACCAGTTTATGGCCGTCGGAAGCCACAAATGTCAAATCGTCCGTGTGAATATCGAAATAGATACCATTCATTACCGGACGAAGTTCGTCGTCAGCCGTTGCAAACAACGCGCGGCTGATACCGTTCAGCAACATCTGCGCGTCCATCATGATGGAGATCGCGTTATCATTCAACGGTTTCTGCTGCGGATATGTGTCTCCCTTCTGTCCGATAAAATTATATTTACCATTCTGGAAATGGATAAAAATTTCCAAGTTATCATCGTTAATATCAAAAGTCAGCGGTTGTTCGGGCAACTCCTTCAATGGATCGAGCAGGATTTTTGCCGAGACAGCGAAAAGCCCGCTTCCCTGTGCATTCATCACGTCAACGGATGTAACCAGACGTGTTTCAGCATCCGAAGCTGTTATGGTAAGTTTATTACCTTCCAGGTTGAAAAGGAAACTGTCCAGGATCGGTAATGAATTCTTAGAAGCAATAACTTTGCTAATAGATTGCAAACGTGATAACAGCGCTGTGCTGGATACATCAAATCTCATGGTTCTTAATTATTAATTTGTTTCTATTTATTATTTATCAACGTGTTGTAGGTTCGACTCACCGGCAGCCCCCAATCGGACAGCCGCAGATTCGCCCACACAAAATTATGAAAATATTCCATATAACCACCCGAATGGAGACAAAAAAAGAGGTCCTTCCCGCTATGGGGAAGAACCTCTCTTTGTATCTTGATATTACGCTCTGTTATTTAGCGAAATAATCTTTAACAGCTTCGTTAGGAATCATTTCTTCCTGGAAGATGTAAGCACCGGTCTTCGGGGACTTAACCATCTTGATTACTTTAGAATAGGTACGACCGTCACCTTTCTTAAATGTTGCAACCGCTTTTTTTGCCATTGTTTAATCTCCTCTTACTTAATTTCTTTGTGTAATGTCATCTTCTTCAGGATAGGATTGTACTTCATCAGCTCCAATCTCTGAGTTGTATTCTTTCTGTTCTTTGTTGTAATATAACGAGATGTACCCGGCATACCACTTTCTTTGTGCTCAGTGCATTCAAGAATTACCTGAACTCTGTTACCTTTTGCTTTCTTTGCCATTTCTTATTTCCTCCTCAAATTAAGCGTTTAAATAACCTTTTTCAGCAGCTTTCTTAATTGCTGCATCCAAACCAAGTTTATTGATAGTACGCAAGCCAGCGGCTGAAATATTCAGGCTAACCCAACAATCCTGTTCTACCCAGTAGAACTTTTTAGTAAACAGGTTCACATCAAACTTACGTTTCGTTCTTCTCTTAGAGTGAGAAACGTTGTTGCCAACCATTGCTTTCTTTCCGGTAATTTGACAAATTTTAGACATCGCTAATCTTTCTTTTTAATATTACGAAATTTAAGTCAACTCCTGCTATCTGTCTTCCCTTTTTGAACTGCATCTTGAACAAAAACAAAGATTCTAATAGAGTTTCTCTTCTTTTACGGGGCACAAAGGTACAAATTATTTTCATTCACACACAAGAAATCAACAAATAAATCAGCACTTTCTGCTATTTTTCCTTAATTTATTCTGTATGAGAATATCAAGTCCCGCTGCCGCATAGATTGTTATCGCAAACAGATAAGGATAATGATAGCGGGAAGTAATCACGAACAAAACCGTTACAGCCGTGCCTAAAGCTGGGATCAGGAGATAGACATTCCGTTCCCGTAACAGGTCGCGCCGGTTCGTCCAAATGTAATAAAGGAATAGCAAAAGCACGGTGTAATAGGCAATGCTCTTCAAGGCCAAAGAGACTATCAACTCCATCAATTTCAATCTATTGCCCTGTACTTTCGAAAGTACTACTCTAAATCCCATATCAGGCTTTACACGCTCCGTCCAGGTATCTTCGCAATATAAAGCGGCCAACTTGAAGGGCATTTGAGCAATATATTTAAACGGATGTTCCGATATCCAACGGACCGACGCACGCTTCAACAGGCTGTCCCGCTCCATATAGGTATATTCTCCGGGAGGAAGGCAAATATAATTGTCCGGATCACTGAAGCCGTTAAAATTGACTAAACCGTTTGCTTCATCAAAAGAGCTCATCGCTAAATTATAGCCTCCGGATACCGCTTGATAGACAAAATGACCGGTTCTCTTCTTCGCACTCTGCCCGATCAAGAAAACAGTCAAGACAAGCGGCAGGGTCAAAGCGGCATAAAACTGCCATCGACGCTTTTGCACGATGAAAAGGAGCAAAATCACGAATAAAAAGACAATTGCCAGAGGACGGAACCAGTTAGCCAAAGCAATCAACACGCCGGCGACAGCCACAGGAAACAGCCGGCGGACATTGCATAGCAGCAGGGCTGTCAACAACAGGAAAGTAAAAGGCAAATCAGTCAATACGGCTATCGGAGCATATAGGTTCGAAAAAATCAACATATATAAAATAGCAGCGTAATACCCCGTTTTATCCGAAAACATCCGCCCGGCCAACTTCCGTATTTCAAATACCATTGCAATATTCATCAATAAATTCAGTAACCGGACAAAAGAGAAAGATCCGAAAAGATGATGGATTCCGATCAAAAGGTTTACATAACCCGGACCGAAAATAAAATCCTCATATTGGTTATGCATGTCCGGATACCAAGTACCTCTCGCGATACATTCCGAAGCCAGTTTCACATAAGCCAGGGCATCATCGTGGTTAGGCATATCCCAGTATTTTACTACCAGGAAAACCTGCAGGATCACCCATATGGCAAACACGATCCGAAAAACGGCCGGTAATTTTTTCCCAATCATTCCTTTAGCTCTTTTTGGGAGACAAAGATACAGCCTTTTCACCACTAATCCGCCCGTGATAGATTAATTCTATCGGTTCATTCGGGGAACAACGGGACGTTTTTGCAACAAAATCAAACTCCGGATGGTTTTATTTTCAAAGAAGCATAAAATAAAAACGTATTAATTATGGCACGAGATTTTAAAGAAGCATTGAGACATCGCAGAACTTATTACCACATCACAAACAGTTCCCCGATATCAGACGAACAGATCAAAGAAATAATAGACTTCGCAGTCATGAACGTCCCTTCTGCTTTCAACTCGCAATCGACCCGTATCGTATTGCTGTTAGGCAAGAACCATAAAAGACTTTGGGAGATCACGAAAGAAACATTGAAGAGACTTGTTTCTGCGGAAGTCTTCAAAGGAACGGAGGCTAAAATAGACGGAAGCCTGGCTGCCGGCTACGGAACGATCCTGTTTTTCGAAGACAAAGCGGTAGTCGAACAGTTGCAAGACTCCTTCCCTACCTACTACGACAAATTTCCGGTTTGGGCACAGCAAACATCCGCCATGCACCAGCTGGCTATCTGGACAATGCTCGAAGATGCCGGCTTAGGCGCGTCCCTTCAACACTATAACCCGCTGATCGACGAAACGGTATGTGCAGAATGGAAACTCGACCCGAAATGGGAACTGGTAGCACAAATGCCTTTCGGAACACCGACGGAAGAGCCCGGACCGAAAGAGATAAAACCATTAGATAAAAGAGTCCTGGTTTTCAAATAAAAGACCAGAAGCCGTTTTAAGCACCGATATCACTATTTACAATCGAGAAAAGAGAAAGTTGCTCCATTACCAAAATGTCACTACGACCCCATGTAAATCGGATTAGTAGTGCATATAAATAGAATTAGTAGCAAGGGTAATATTTTTTAACATTTCTATTTGAAAGCGATAGCCTCCTTTTGCTGTCGAAATGGTAACGGAGTATCCTGATACGGTCCTTGCCAAAGGCACCGAAAAATGTCAAACTAAATTAAGCACAAACATGAATTACGATATTGCAATTATAGGGGGAGGACCGGCAGGCTACACCGCCGCCGAACGGGCAGCCGAAGGGGGCCTGAAGACCGTCCTCTTCGAAAAGAACGCCATCGGGGGTGTCTGCCTGAACGAAGGCTGTATTCCCACAAAAACATTATTATACTCTGCCAAGATATTGGACAGTTTCAAAACATCCTCCAAATATGGCATTTCATCGGAAGGGACGCCGTCTTTCGACATGGATAAGATCATCGGGCGTAAGAACCGGACGGTCAAAAAACTGACATCCGGTGTAAAGATGCGACTCACTTCGAGCGGGATCACGATCGTCGAGGGCACTGCCGTGTTGAACGGGGAAACCGACGGAATGATCCGCATACAGTGCGGAAACGACCTTTTCACCGTCAAAAACATACTCCTCTGCACCGGTTCCGAAACGGTAATTCCCCCAATCAAGGGACTTTCAGAAACAGACTACTGGACTTCGCGGGAAGCACTCGACAGTAAAGAACTCCCCAAAGAACTTGCCATCATAGGCGGCGGTGTCATCGGGATCGAATTCGCCTCTTTTTTCACCAGCATGGGAGTAAAAGTGAAGGTGATCGAGATGATGCCGGAAATACTCGGCGCAATGGACAAAGAGGCGTCCGCCATGCTCCGGAACGAATACGCCAAGAAAGGGGTGGAATTTCATCTGAACACAAAAGTGATCGAGGTGAACCCGAAAGAGGTCATTGTCGAAAAAGACGGCAAGGTGAATGCGATCCCGGCGGACAGAATCCTGGTCAGCGTAGGACGCCGGGCGATCACCAAAGATTTAGGCCTGGAAAGCCTTTCCATCGAGACGGACCGCCGGGGAGTCCGGGTGAACGAATATATGCAGACCTCCCATCCGCACGTTTATGCAGCCGGCGATATCACAGGATTCTCGCAACTGGCCCATACGGCCTATCGGGAAGGTGAGGTCGCCGTCAACCATATCTTAGGGCATGAGGACCGGATGGACTACAGGGCTATTCCCGCCGTTGTCTACACCAACCCGGAAGTGGCCGGTGTCGGCAAGACGGAGGAAGAACTGAAGGCAAACGGAGAATATTACAACCTTGTCAAGATACCGATGACCTACTCCGGCCGTTTTGTCGCTGAAAACGAAACCGGCAACGGGCTCTGCAAGCTCCTGACGAACGTGAACGGCCAGATCATCGGTTGCCATCTGTTGGGAAATCCGGCATCGGAGATCATCGTCATTGCCGGTATCGCCGTCGAGCACGGCTATACGGTCGATGAATTCAAGAAAACCGTATTCCCCCATCCGACTGTCGGAGAGGCGATACACGAAAGCCTGTACCTCTGATGATGCTTTATATCGACAATCCATACACCGATGCCTGGTTCAACCTGGCGGCCGAGGAGTATCTGCTCAAGAACTTTTCGGACGACATCTTCATGTTGTGGCAGAACGAACCGTCCGTCATCATCGGCAAGCACCAGAACGTATGGGACGAGATAAACCGGAACTATATACAGGAGAAGCACATCAAAGTCGTACGCCGTTATTCCGGTGGCGGGGCCGTCTATCATGATTCCGGTAACCTGAATATTACTTTTATACAAAACAGCAAGGAACTTGCATCCGGCACATTCACAGCCCGGCTGATCGACTTCCTTGCCACATTCGGCATCCGGGCAGAGACAGACGAACGGCAGGCACTCACGATCGACGGGCTGAAAATATCGGGCAGTGCGCAATCCATCCATAAAGGCAGGATCTTGCATCATGCCACCCTCCTTTTCTCCACCGACCTGTATCACCTGACGACCGCCCTCAAAAGCACAGGGCAGAGGCCGGAGGAAAAGGAGGTGAACCCTGCTCCTTTTTATGTCAAGTCCGTAAGAAGCCCGGTCACCAACATATGCACCTATACCCGTAAAGCGGTATCTATCGGAGAATTCAGAGATGCACTTCTGAACTATTTTACTGAAAACAAGACGGCTACCCGTCCCTATTCATTCACTGAAGACGATTTGAACGCCATCCGGTCCCTGCGTGACAACAAATATGCGACACCGGCCTGGAACTTCAATATCAGAACATAAAATACACATTTAAAATAATATGTCGACATTTGAAATAAAAATGCCCAAACTGGGCGAAAGCATTACGGAAGGGACGATTGTCTCCTGGTCCGTCAAAGTAGGCGACGCCGTTCAGGAGGACGATGTCCTTTTTGAGGTGAGCACAGCCAAAGTCAGTGCGGAAATTCCCTCTCCGGTAGCCGGAAAGGTTCTCGAACTTCTGTTTGCCGAAGGCGACACGGTAGCTGTCGGTACAGCCGTCGCCCTGATCCAGTTGGAGGGCGAAGAAGGAGAAACTCAGGAAAGCTCCGCTTCCGCAGCAGCCAAAAGCAACGAAAGCACCACGGTACGGTCCATCCCGGCAGAACCCGCCCAGCCGGTCAAATCATCCAAAGAAGAAGACGGAAGGTGGTATTCGCCCATCGTGTTGCAACTGGCACAGGAAGCCAAAATATCGCAGGCCGAACTGGATGCCATTCCGGGAACCGGCTACGAAGGACGGCTCAGCAAAAAAGATATCAAAGACTATATAACGACGAAGAAAAGCGGAGTTGCTCCCCAGGCGGTCGCCGTCACCGGACAGTCCCTCACCTCGTTACCAGACAGTGGCGAACAGTCGCACCGGGCAACAGCGACAACCGCTACCGGACAGGCTCCGGCATCAACAACGGGTGGTAACGACAAACGTAACAATCCGGTCAGTCCGGTAGCTTCGGCCAACGGCGACGAGATTGTCGAGATGGATCGCGTAGCCCGCATCCTATCCGACCATATGGTGATGTCGAAAAAAGTGTCTCCTCACGTCACGACCGTTGTCGAAGCCGACGTTACCCGCCTCGTCAAATGGCGCAGCCGCGTGAAAGAGGCTTTCTTCAAACGCGAGGGCGTGCCACTCACCTATATGCCCGCCATTGCCGAAGCTACGGCCAAAGCATTGGCTGAATTCCCATACGTGAACGCATCGGTTGATGGCTATAAAGTCATTCTGAAAAAGCATATCAACCTGGGTATCGCCGTGTCGCTACCGGATGGGAACCTGATCGTTCCGGTCATACATGATGCAGATAAATTGAATCTGAACGGTCTTGCCGGCAGTATCGACAGCCTTGCCGCCAAAGCACGCAGTAATAAGCTGATGCCGGACGATATACAAGGCGGAACTTTTACGATCACCAACTTCGGTTCGTTCAAAAGCCTGTTCGGTACTCCGATCATCAACCAGCCCCAGGTCGCCATCTTAGGTGTCGGCTTCATCGAAAAGAAACCGGCTGTAGTGGAGACACCCGAAGGAGATACGATTGCAATACGGCACAAGATGTACCTATCCTTGTCGTACGACCATCGGATCATCAACGGTGCTCTCGGCGGCGAATTCCTGCGGAGGGTTGCGGACTACCTTGAGAATTGGGATAAATAATGATTTATCTGTTACTTTTGGCTTGATCCAAAAGTAACCAAAAGATCAAGGCTTAAGCGGCTGGGCTACTCCGGGCAAAGACTACGCTGTCGCCTGCGAAACTCGCTTCGCTCAGACAGCGCAGGCTCCGGACGCTTCGTCTTTGCCCTCCGCTT
>ENA-ORTL01000098-ORTL01000098.1-human-gut-metagenome-genome-assembly--contig:-NODE-98-length-131856-cov-5.0714_pt1 | contig 131856 bp, 114 predicted proteins | sample MGYA00241916_ERZ509196 | MGnify/ENA primary metagenome ERZ509196 (study PRJEB26280, sample SAMEA2338844) | human gut metagenome | biome: human gut; feature: human-associated habitat; material: faeces... | reverse complement strand
AAACGCGCTACCGTGCTCCGAGGTTCGACAACCGCATCCGCACCAAGCGCAAAGGCTGGCTTGCTCCGTCGGTTGAAAACCGAATCAACGCGCACTTGTCGCGCATAGAAGCGGTTCTTCGACTGCTGCCGGTTACGACGATCACCGTGGAAACGGCGTCTTTCGACATGCAGCTGCTGAAGAATCCCGAAATTTCGGGAAAAGAGTACCAAGAAGGTGAACAGCTCGGCTTCTGGAACGTCCGCGAGTATGTTCTTTCCAGAGACGGACACGTTTGTCAGCATTGTCACGGCAGATCGAAAGACCCGGTGCTCAATGTTCATCACTTAGAAAGCAGACGCACGGGCGGCGATTCGCCCGGCAACCTGATTACGCTTTGTGAGACGTGCCATAAGGCACTTCACCGCGGCGAAATCACTCTAAAGGCCAAGCGCGGGCAGTCGTTCCGTGCGGAAGCCTTCATGGGAATTATGCGCTGGGAGGTACTGAACCGCCTGAAGGCCTCGCACCCTGAGCAAGAGGTGCAAAACACCTACGGCTACCGGACTAAGCACGCACGGATCGAGAACGGCATCGCAAAGTCGCATTGTGCAGATGCTTTCTGCATCGCCGGCAATCTTGGCGCCGAAAGGCTCGGCGAATTCTTCTTCCAGAAGCAGACGCGTCGGAACAACCGGCAGATTCACAAACTTTCCGTCCTCAAACACGGGCTTCGAAAGCGCAATCAGGCTCCCTTTGAGATCAAAGGCTTCCGTCTTTTTGACAAGGTTGCCTGCAAGGGAGAAGAAGGCTTCATTTTCGGTCGTCGATCATCCGGGTACTTCGATGTTCGAAAGCTTGACGGAACCCACATTTCAGCCGGTATCAGCTATAAAAAGCTGCGTCTGCTGGAAAAGAGACAAACTTATATAACAGAAATTCGAAAGGAGGAGGCGCTTCCTCCCCTATCTGAAGGCAGGGGTCTCCGCGCTTAAATTTGATGAAGCAATTGGACAACCCGGTAAAATCTTGCGGGAACTCATTATTCTTCAAATGTCTCTGAAAATAGTCTTCTAGTATGTTTTGAGGAAGACGGATATTGAGGCCTTCGTAATTTTTCCCAGCAAAAGAAGCTTTAACAAGCCTAACACTGCAGTCCTTCTTTAAAAAACACAAGACCCAGCCGGAATTTCCTCTGTCCTTCCCTTATCTGAAATCAAAAGTTTTCCCTGCCGAACAAATACCACACAGTGATCGGGAACCCGATGCTCCATGTGCCACTGGCTCGGCACGGAGCAGGAGAAAATTAAGTTAGAAAAATTAGAAGTAATGTAATTACTCATGAGCAGAGAGCTTCTTAAATATCAAAGGCATTGCCTGTTCATCAAGGGGTATCATGTCCACTAAATCTAATTTTTTGACCATGGATAATGTAGAGGTTTTGTATTTTAAAAAATGGGGCGTTTGCAGATGAGCCTTATATGCCTCCTCATTCTTATAAATTTCCACAATTCGGATTTGTTCCGGGTTTCGCTTCTCTACCATCGGAAAAATCGCGATCACACCCGGCTCTTTCGACACGGACTCTGCTCCGACGGTTCTTGCCTGCTTGAGGTATTCCTCTAGCTGGGACCGATCTACTTGAATTTCAGCAATTCGCACAATCATCTGTTCCTCCTTAGGAAGGTCCTTAGCAATTGCAGCCGAACCCGCGAGAATGGTGAACAAAACAAATACAAAACGCAACAACCAATTACTCATACGCTCTCCTTAGCTTAGATTAAAACCAAATTGATAGGCCAGCTTCGGATATTCCGTTTTCTGGATATCAGTTTTTGTCGGATATCCCCTTGCTTCAATTCTGCCGATATCCTTCCATCCGAGATATCTGCTTAAGGAGTCAAAGTGGGCATTAATAGAATCAAAACTCCATTCAAACTTACCGCCGCAAACTGCAATAAGCCCCATCTTTTTGGGCATCTTCATGAAGTCAGTCCTCCGTGAGGTAAATCGCTCCAAAAGTGCTTTCAAAGACGAATGAATCGCGTAGTAATAGATCGGAGTTACAAAAATTACGACGTCAGCCTGCTCTATAAGGTGCAATATTGCAGGAACATCATCACGGATAAGACATTGGCCTGAGTTTTTGAGACAGAAAAAACAGCCTCGGCAAGCATTAATATCCTCAAAAGACGTATTAACACGGCGGACTTCAGGCCTGCTTCCTTAGCACCCTTTACGAAATTAGTCGCCAGCAAATTAGTAGTCCCGTCTTTATGAGGACTTCCGGAAAGAACGAGAATTCTCAACTTTCCCGGGGAAATTACTTTAGAAAATTCTTGCGGCAAAGATTCTCTTTGGAAGAGAGGCGGTGTACTCGCGGCCGCGATCGAAACCCCGTTTACCGCCAGCGTGCTGCCGAGCGTACTCAACAACATTTTTCTCCTATTCATAGATCTCTCCTTCTTAGATCTAGAGATGATTTTTCTGCCAAAAAGTCTAAGGTGAGGATCTCGATGGAGAGATTATTTGAAGATTCGAAGGCTTTTCTCTACGGCTCAAAAGCTTTCTTAAGGGAGCCGGAACAATTATGCTGAAGCGCTCTCAGCTTTGATTTCGCTCAGCCTCTCAAAGGAAGGCTGAGCGAATTTACTCTCAATCAGAGTTTTGAAGGGAGCCGTGTCCCGGACGTTAAAAAACTTCGACGTTATCGATCAAACGTGTGGTGCCGATTTTTGCTGCCGCTAAAACAACTAACGGCGTTTTATTGATCAAGTCGTCTTTGGTGGGCGCAAGAAGGTCGCTTCTCCGAACAACAGCAACATAGTCAGGGATCCAGCCATGGCCGTCGAGCATCTTCATTGCTCTTTCTTCCAACACTTCCGGATCAGCCGTTTCTGCTTCAAGCGCGTCTTTGACGCCTTTAACCGTCTTGTAAAGCAGTGTGGCGTCTTGCAGTTCTTGTGCGCTCAAGTAACGGTTGCGGGAAGACAGAGCAAGACCCGTTTCTTGATTGCGCTGCAGTTCTGCAGGAATAATGCGAATCGGCATGCCGAACTGACGAACCATCTCTTTGATGATCGTCAGCTGCTGATAGTCTTTTTTACCGAAAACGGCAACATCGGGACGCACGATGCAGAAGAGCTTCATGACGACCGTGCAGACGCCTTCAAAAAATCCCGGACGATAGAACCCTTCAAGAATGTCGGCGAGTTTAGGGTCTGGCTTAACTCGGAAAGTCTGGGGCTGCGGATACATGTCTTTTTCGCTCGGCGCGAAGACATAATCAACGACACCCTGTTCTTCGAGCTTTTTGCAGTCCTCTTCCAGCGTTCTGGGGTACTGATCAAAGTCCTCATTGGGTCCGAACTGCAGACGATTAACAAAAATCGACGCTACCACCGTGTCGCCGTACTTGCCGGCTTCCTGCATCAGGTGCAGATGACCTTCATGAAGATTGCCCATGGTCGGAACCAGAGCGATGTTCTTCTTCCCCTTGAGCTCTTCCTGAAGAGCTTCGATTGTATGAACAACTTTCATTTTTTCTCAAAAAAAATCAGAAGGAGTGCTCGGGCGCCGGAAATTTGCGGTTTTTAACAGCTTTCACGTAATTGGCCACGGCTTCTTTAATGCTTGCGGCTCCTTCCATAAAGTTTTTAGTAAATCTCGGTTTACGGCCGGGAAAGATTCCCAGCAGATCCTGTAATACTAAAACCTGACCGGAGCAATTTAGGCCTCCGCCGATACCAATTGTCGGAATGCTTAAAGCTTCTGTCACACGTTTGGCAACATCTGCGGGCACCATTTCCAGCACGATCATGGATGCACCGGCCTCCTGCAGAGCCAAGGTGTCGGCTAAAAGTTTCTCTTCTCCGGACTTAGTCTTGCCCTGAACAAAGTAGCCGCCGATAGCATTCACAGACTGAGGCGTAAATCCGACGTGTCCGCAAACGGGAATGCCCATGGCCGTTAAGCGGCGAGCCAAAGGACAAACCTCGACACCGCCTTCGAATTTAACCATATGGGCGCCGGCCTGCATAAGTTTGACGGCATTGGCTACCGCCTCGTCTTCATTGACGAGGTAGCTGCCGAAATTCATATCTGCTAAAACCAGTCCGTATTTATTGCCGCGGGCCACGCAGGCGGTGTGATAAACCATATCATCAATGGTCACGGGAAGCGTTGTCTCATGGCCCTGCATCACCATGCCGAGAGAGTCTCCGATGAGTTTGATGTCTACACCGGCTTCATCTTCGACGGAAGAGAAAGTTGCGTCATAGCAGGTAAGCATCACAATCGGCTCCCCTGCTTCGTACATTTTCTTGATGGTGCTGAGTCTAACAGGCTTGCGTTCCGTTTTCTGATCCATTGCATTCTCCTAAATTGCCGAACCACTCCTCGGCAGATTTAAATCGGTTAATTCGCTGGTCAGCTGTTGCAGCCAAGAAGACATGAACCTGACCTTTTCCAGCAATATTAAACTGCGGCGCTATCTCTGCAAGAGGAACTAACACGAAGGCCCGCTCCGTCATGCGCGGATGAGGAAGGAGAACAAATGGATCGTCGGAGCGCTGCTCTCCGACGGTAAGAAGGTCTAAATCAATCGTCCGGGGCGCATTGTGGACGCCTGCCGGACGTACACGTCCCAGGTCGGATTCAATTGCTAGCAGTTGTGTCAGCAATGCGCGGGGAGATAATTCCGTCTTTATCTCAAGGACTGCATTGGTGTAATCGGGACCGCTCGAATCAATAGGCTCCGTTTTATAAAGAGAAGAGACTTGAACAAAGCGAACGCCCGGAATATCGGCAATTCGAAGCACTGCCTCCTTCAGAGTGGATTCGGGCTCGCCGAGATTTGCGCCGAGCCCGATAAATGCCTGCTGCAGCATGACCTACTTATCCGCCTTTTCTTTGTCAGAAGCAGCCTTCTGCGCCTTAGGAAACTTGCTTCTGTCGAAACGTTTCTTGCGTCTTCTGCGGCGTTTTTTCTTTTCTTTTTCCTCTCCGTCGGCTTCATCTTCATCCGACTTACCTTCAGCTGCTCTTTCCTGGCGCAGACGTTCGCGCTCTTTGCGGTCCTGCTGCTCGGCTTCTTTGCTCATTTCCAGACGTTCTTCGTCGGTTGCGCCTTCGTAGGCCGTCCACCAGTCTGCAAGCTCATGAGAGGCGTCGCCGCTGGAAGCGCGAAGCAAAAGGAAGTCGTAAGCAGCACGGAAACGCGGGTGCTGGAGAAGCTTCATCGCGGCGCGGCGGCTTCTGACTAAAAATCTCGGCTGAAGTTTCCAGATAATGGCCATGTCGCTGACGTAGCGCGACTGCAAGCCGTCCCAGCGATAGCTGTCGGCCACTTTCTTGGCGGCCTCTTCATAAATCTGTCCGGGCGTTTTACCGGTGGATTTGGCAACCTCTTCCTTCATTTCATGCCACAGGAGCACGGCGAAGAGGAAGCTCGTCGAAATCGATTTACCTAAAGCGACACGAGCGTCACAGCGTTCCAACCCCTTGCGAACAAAAGGTAGACCGAAGGTGCGCTTCAAAACATCAAAGAGCGGAATCGGAATGTTGATGTCATAGCGATTCATGAGTTCCATACAGGCAACGGCAGAACCGCTCAGCACCATCTTGGAGAATTCATCCGCCAGACGGGCGCTCGGAACGGAAAGCAGCAGCGTCTGCATGTAGTGCATCGGAGCGGCGGTTTTCTCGTCGATCGTAAAACCGAGTTTGGCAGCAATTCGTATCGCACGAAGGATGCGAACCGGATCTTCGCGGTAGCGAGTGGCCGGATCGCCGATCATGCGGATTTTTCTCTCGCGGATATCGTCTAATCCGTGGTGATAATCGTAAAGGTCGCCGCTGATCGGGTCGAAATACATCGCATTGACGGTAAAGTCTCTGCGGGCGGCATCTTCATACTGCTCGCCGAAAACGTTGTCGTTGGTAATGACGCCGTCCTCGTCTTTTGTCACGCCTTGCTTAGCAAAGCCGCGGAAAGTCGCCACTTCAATCGTCTCGGCGCCCTTGTTGACATGAACAAGGCGGAATCGTCTTCCGATAATGATGGCGCGCCTTGTGACTTTTTTGACTTCTTCCGGGGTCGCATCGGTGGCGACATCAAAGTCTTTCGGTTTGGCTCCGATCAGCAAATCTCGTACGGCGCCGCCGACAATAAAAGCTTTATATCCGGCGTCCTGAAGCTTTTGGCAGACGGATATTGCAAAAGGGCTCACGGCCAAGAGGTCAATTCCGTTTTCTTCTCTCGGAACAATATGAGCTTTCTTCCGAATTTTTGTCGGCACATTCGCTTTGAAGCCCTCTTCTTCTTTAACCAACTCTCGTACTCCGTACGGACAGAAGCTTTTAGAACAGCTTATGTTCGCTGAATAATTCCAGAATTTCCCAATGTCTCTCCTGAGCCGTACTTCTTAACCGGTCATCGGGATTCGTTGCTACTGCCTTTCCTCCGTGACGGGCCACATGATCAAGCAGCGGAAAATCATTCATAGAATCGGAAAAGAACGCCGATTCTTTCAGATCCGCTGCCGAGCCGCCGCACTTTTGTATAAAACGCTCGGCGTTGACAACCTTCTGCGTTGCAAAGTTTTCACTGATCCAGCGGCCTGTAAACTCTCCGTCGGGCTTTTCCTCCGGCTCGGCGCAGATCAGATCGCGGATACCGAAAAGCTCGGCAATCGGTTCCACCGCGTAACGGTATGAGGCAGTAATCATCACAACTCTAGCACCGGCCTCACGGTATTTTTTGACGAGATCCACTGCGATGGGCAGTACGTGCGGCATGATGTCCTGCTTTAGATACTGAACTCGGAGTTCATCGAGTTCGCGGCGCGGGAAACGCGCCAGCAGCTTCATTTCAAAATCTTCGAATTTATTGATATCGAGGCAGCCGTTTTTATAGTCGACGTCGTATTGAATTCGTTCGGCGCGAAGCTGTTTTTCATCTTTGCCGACGTGGGAAAGCAAGGTTTCGGCCCACAGGATTGAGCTGTCGACGGGAATCAAGGTGCCGTCTAAATCAAAAAACGCGTATTTCACCGATCTTCCTTTGTATCTTGATTGCGTTCGAACCATTCTTTGATCAAGGGGATGGTCACGGCTCTCTTGGCTGACATGGCATAACGGTCCAAGCTGTGAAGCAGATTACTCATCGTGTGCATGTCGCGCGGAAAATTATTCTCGATCCAGTTCAGAACTTCCGGCGCCACTTTCAGGCCGGTCTGAGACGCCGCCTCCAAAATAACCTGGCGCTTTTGTTCGTCAGACAGCGGAGATAGCTCAAAAACAACGCCCCAGCTGAAGCGGCTGGTAAGGTCTTTACGGAAGCCCTGACGTTCAAAATCTTTCGGGCTGCGGTCTGCAGTCACGACAAGATGGGTTCCGGGATGCTCGCGCACGGTGTTGTAAAGAACGAACAGCTCCTGCTGTTGTTCCGGCGTCAGATCTTGAACATTGTCTACGGCGTAGATTGTGCGGTTTTCGTCGAAAGCAGGAACGCCCTCGCTTTGTTTGCCCAAAGCGCGTACGAGGTGTGTTTTGCCGACACCTTCATATCCCCAAAGGTAAGTAAACTGCGGTCCGCGTCCTTCCTTCAGCTCGGAAATCACGGCCACAGCTTCGCTGTTCGACCCCACAATAAAATTAGAGAGAGTCGGCTGTTTTTCAGGGAAAAAATCCAAAGGAAGCTGGCCCCTTATTTGTTCCTTCTTGTCTTTCTCGGATTCAACCAAATCGTTAACCTGCATCAGTCTGTTTGTTTACTTTTCGGATTCTAAAGGTTTCTCGATAAGACTGAGATCATTCTGCTTGCTACTCAAAACGAAACAGGTATACCCCGTCGCCTTTTCCTCGGGTTTATCCTAGGCCGTACTTGATCGGAGGAATTTCCATGACAATGACATTTAATGAATCACGATGGCCTAAAGAAAACGCAATCAAGGTAGTGAAAGGCAACGGTGTGAGTAAGCTCGCTGTTTTCATGGATCCGATGTGTGTTTACTGCAAACGGCTCAGCCGCGAAACGCTCGCCAATTTAATGAACGTCACCATCTACTGCTACATTTGGCCGTTCTTAAGCGAAGAATCCAAAGAAATCGCCGGGTGCATCTACTCCAGCGCCGACAAGGCTGACGCCTTGGTTCGCTGGATGAAATACGATCAGATGCCCACCGGAATGCCGAATGAATATTCGGAAGAGATGATTGAACAAAACATTGCGCTGGCCGATTATCTCGGACTGCAGGGGACGCCTGCAATCTTCTTATCCGACGGCCGCGGCCCGTTCGGCGCAATGAGCGCCAAAGCTCTTGCGCACAAGATCATTTCCGCTGAACATTACTAAACCATCCTTTTTAGCTTCAAAGAGCCGGCTTACTGCCGGCTTTTCGTTTGCGCGCTGTTACACAGTCTTTGAGAAAACGTCTTGTTAGCTGTTATCCTCATGCGCGGAATTGAAATGCCGTTCAGCGGCTTTTTCTCCTCTAGAATTGAGCAATTCCCAATCTTCAATCTCAAAGCTGTTAAAGATGACAAAACCTCTTTCCTATGCAGACTCCGGCGTTTCTATTGATGCCGGCGACGAGTTAGTTGAACGCATTAAACCCTTTGCCAAAAAGACCCTGATTCCCGGGGTACTCGGTTCCATCGGCGGCTTCGGTGCCTTGTTTGAAATTTCTAAAGATTACAAGGAACCTGTTCTCGTTACGGGAACGGACGGCGTGGGTACCAAACTCAAACTCGCTTTCCTGCTGAATCGTCACGACACCGTCGGCCAGGACTTGGTCGGCATGAGCGTCAATGACATCCTGGTTCAGGGCGCTAAGTCTTTATTCTTCCTTGACTACTTCGCCTGCGGTCATCTTGATGTCGACGTTGCCGAACGCGTTGTCAAAGGCGTCGCACACGGCTGCGAACTGGCCGGCTGCGCATTGATCGGCGGCGAAACGGCCGAAATGCCGGGCATGTATCCGGCCGGTGAATACGACCTTGCCGGCTTTGCCGTCGGTATTGTCGAAAAGAGCCAAATTATTGACGGCAACCGCATCAAACCGGGCGACGTCGTTCTCGGACTGGCTTCGAGCGGTCCCCACTCCAACGGCTTTTCTTTAATCCGCAAAGTTGTTGAAGTTTCCGGCAAACCCTGGACAACCAAGCTTTCCGACGGAAAGACTCTGGCAGACGCCGTTATGGAACCGACACGCATCTACGTCAAGCCGGTTCTTGAAGCCATGAAGAGCGTGACCATTAAAGGCATGGCCCACATCACCGGCGGCGGACTGCTTGAGAATATTCCCCGCGTTCTGCCCGAAGGCACTCAGTGCGTGATCAAGGCAGGTTCCTGGAAGCGTCCGGCCGTTTTTGACTGGCTCCAGGAGGAAGGTCATATTGAAGACCACGAAATGTACCGTGTCTTCAATAACGGCATCGGCATGGCCGTCATCGTTGCCGCTGAAGATGCTGAAAAAGCTCAGAAAGCTTTGAAAGCTGCCGGTGAAACCGTCTATCGCATCGGTGTCATTGAAGCGCTGCCGGCCGGCGAAGCCCTCTGCGTTGTGCGCTAAGCATTAGTATTCTCGCTAATTGAGCCTCCTTCGGGAGGCTCAATTGTTTTTAATTTCATTACACTGAAAAGAAACAGAAACCGGTTTCAAGGATAAACATGAGCAAACCCATTACAGAGTCCATCTTGAGCAATGAGACCCGCGTTTTTCTCATGTGCTGTGATTTTCGAAGCTTCTCTGCCGTTGCCCACGCTCTCGGCATCACTCAATCGGCTGTTTCGAAGATCATTCGGAAGTTTGAGGATTCCATCGGCTTTGAATTGTTCATCCGCAACTCCCGGCCGCTGACACTCACCCCAGAAGCCCATCTGCTGCACCGACAGCTTCGGGGTCTCAAAGGCGAGATGACACGCTCTTTGTCCTCGCTGCAAAGCAAGAACTACATTAAGCCGATCCTGCGTATCGGGATCTTGGAAAGTCTTCATTTAAATCTGGGCGTGGCGATCCTCAAAAATCTTCTGCCCAACCTGTCTCAGGTCGTCATGCTGACGGCCAGCGCCAATGTCCTGATACAAAGACTGATTGAGCGAAAGCTCGATCTCATTATCACGAACGACGTTTCCACCGAGCCGTCGCATGTTTTCAGAAGGCTGCTGTTTCATGAACCTTCTGTGCTAATCCTTCCCAAATCTTTTGAAAAAGACCCTAATCAAAACTGGACTTGGCAGCGCCTTGCCGTCTGCGGACTGCCGCTCATTCGCTACTGGAACGAAAGCGGCGCCGGAGAAATCAATGAGATGTTCATGAAAACACACGGCCTCAGGTTTCCGGACAAAATCTCCGTCGACACCAATTCACTTCTAGTGACGCTCGTCTCCCAGGGCATCGGCTGGGGATTTTCTCGGCCGACTACCGTCCTGGAAAACATTCACATGCATCCTCATTTCATCGTCCGAGAAATGCAAAAACCCAGTTTTAGCCGAGAAGTGTATTTAATCGGCCGGGAACAGGAATTTGTCGTGGAATCCGAGATCATTGCCGACATTGCTAAGCAATTCGTTCAAGAAAACATTATTCCCGAAAGTCTCAAATTCGCACCTTGGGTCAAAGAAGGTTTTACGGTCGGATAGGGCAAATATCCTTTAATTTCATACAAATAAAAGACAATTACAAATCATAAAGTATTCCAACGCGGCATAGATCTTATTCTTCGGTTTCCGAAGCCTGATCCTAAAATATTGGTATAGCCTCAAACCACAAAGAGGTTTCCAACCAAAATTCCCATAAAAAGGAGAAAACTATGCCAATCACAGGCTGGATTGCCATCCTCGTCCTGATCGTCATGTGCTACATGCTGATCAAACAGTACGAAACCCGTATGGTGCTGTTCGGAGGCGGTTTCATTCTCTGCTGTATTTCCCTCGCCCCAATGGCCGGCTTAAACGCCTTTGCCAAAACCATGACCAACGGTGCTTTGATCACGGCCATCTGCTCGGCTACCGGATTTGCCTATTGCGTTACCTATACAGAGTGCGACCGTTCCTTAGTGCATTATCTGACGCGTCCGATCCGCAACGTCGGCATCCTGATGATTCCGATCACCTCGCTGCTTACCTTTGCGATCAACATCGCTATTCCCTCAGCTGCCGGTGTGGGCGCCGTTGTCGGTACGACCTTGATTCCTCTGCTGCTTAGAGCAGGCTTCAAACCGGCCGCCGCTGCAGCAGCCGTTCTGATGGGCACCACCGGTTCTCTGCTTTCTCCGGGCTTGTCTCACAACGCCTATGTTTCCGACATGGCTCATATGTCCATCATGGACCTGATCAGCTATCACGGCATCTACTCCCTGATGATCGGTGTGGTCGGCGCCGTCGGCCTGTGCATTGTCTGCTGGGTTTTGGGCGACAACAAAGGCGAAAAAATGGCGGAAGCCAACCCTGCCGCCGATGCAGAAACGTCCTCCTTTAAGCCGAGCCCCATCAAGGCTTTCGTTCCGCTGATCCCGATCATCCTCATGCTCGTATTCACGTTCTGGATTCCCTCGGTCAAGATGGGCGTTGCACCGGCCATGCTGATCGGTACGATTGTCTGCCTGATCGTTGCTATGTGCGACCCGCAGCAGTTCTCCAAGCAGTTCTTCAAAGGTATGGGCGACTCCTACGGCAGCATCATGGGCATCATCATTGCCGCCGGCGTGCTGGCTGCGGGCTTAACCGCTTCCGGGTTAATTAAAGGCCTCATCGCTTTGATGGTTCAGTCCAAGGAAATTGCACAGTGGGGCGGCTCGATCGGACCATTCGTCCTCTCCGTTCTGATGGGCAGCGGCGACGCAGGCGCCATGGCCTTCAACAGTGCCGTCACTCCGCATGCTCAGGAATTCGGTATGCAGATCCACAGCCTCGGCTCTCTGGCTTTCTTAGCAGGCGCTGCCGGCCGCACGGCTTCCCCGATTGCCGGCATCACCATTCTTGTTGCCGGCTTGGCTAAGGCCAATCCTTTTGACGTTGCAAAGAGAACCTTCCTTCCGATGGTTGTTGCAGTTATTCTTCTTGCCATCTTTATGAGGTAAGAAGCTCTCCCCGGCGCGGGAAGGGCTTCCTTTCCGCGCTCTATTTTTCGGACATACGAGACCGCTATGAAAAAAACGAAAATCGCCGTCATCGGAACCGGAGGCACCATCGTCAGCAGCGGTGCAAATGCAACGCAAATGACGGGCTACAGCATCACGGATGCCGACATTCATACAATTATGACGGCTCTGCCTGAGCTTAATGACATCGCTGAAATCGCTACTTTCTCTGTTTTCAATATCGGTTCGAGCAACATCAAGCTCTCCAACTGGCTGGAGCTCGTGTGTCTGATCAACAAACTTTCCAAGGAAAACTTTGACGGTTTTGTCGTAACACACGGCACCGACACGATGGAAGAAACCGCATTCTTTGCGAATCTGACATTAAAGACTGAGAAACCTGTTGTCTTTACCGGCTCCATGAAACCGGCTACAGCGGTTTCCGCCGACGGTCCTTTAAACCTTCTAAATGCCGTCCGTTTGGCAGGTTCTCCTAAAGCGGCCGGTAAAGGCGTTCTCGTTTCGCTTAACGGCACGATTCATGGAGCACGTGACGTCGTCAAAACCAACACCGTTGCCGTAGAAACCTTCAAGTCTCCGAACAGCGGCCCGCTCGGATACATCATCGGGGATCAGATTGATTTCCTGACCGAATCCGTCAAGCCGCATACACTGCGGTCCTGCTTCGAAGTCGGAGAAACAGACACCGCTGACGAATATCCGAGAGTCTGTGCACTTCTTTGCTGCGCCGACCAAAACCCGGACTTGCTCGAGGCGGCCGTTGACAAGGGCTTCCACGGTATTGTTTTGAGCTGCACGGGCAACGGTTCGGTTCCTTTGGTTTTCGAACCCGTGCTTCAGAAAGCTCATGATGTTGTGTGCGTCCGTTCCAGTCGTACCGGAAGCGGCCCTGTAACGGAGGGGATGACGCGCTGGCAAGTCAACGGTATGATTCCCTCAGGAACCTTAAATCCTCAAAAAGCAAGAATCCTGCTTCAGTTAAGCCTAAAGAAGTTCGGGCTTGACCTAGAAAAAATTAAAGAGATCTTCAAAACATATTGATCTTTCTTGGATCAATTAATCCTAAGGAGAAAACATGTACGACTTACTTCTCAAGAATGCTTGGGTCGTCGATCCGCTGAATTCTGTTAACGGCGTTGCCGATGTCGCCATCCAGGACAGCAAAATTGCCAAAGTCCAGCGCGACATCACGGAAGAAGCTAAAGAAGTCATCGACTTTACCGGCAAAACTCTTCAGCCCGGCATTATTGACAGCCACGTTCACCTCGGCGAAATGTGGGGCTCTCCCTTCGGCCCGAGAATGCTGGCAATGAACGGTGTCACGACTTGCCTGGATATGGCCGGTCCTCTGGAGAACATTCTTGACAACGTTCCTAAATACGGCGTCGGCATTAACATGGCGATCCTCCAGTTCGCCTCTCCTCCCTTCACCTTCAAGGATGCCAACCCTTCCCAGCAGGAAATGATCGACTTGATCGACAAATCCCTGGAAGAAGGCGCGCTCGGTGTCAAACTCCTCGGCGGCCACTATCCGCTTGAACCCGAAGTCTCTTCTCTGCTCATCCGCACCGCCTTGGAACGCAGAGCTTACGTTGCCTGGCATGCAGGAACGACTAAGAACGGCTCCAACATCAACGGCATGATTGAAGCCGTGAAGATGGCTGACGGCTATCCGATGCATTTAGCCCACATCAACGCCTACTGCCGCGGCACCATCAAAGACGCTATGGAAGAAACGGCCATTGCGATCGATTTGCTCAAAGCCAATCCCAACATCTTCTGCGAAAGCTATGTCTCTCCGAAGAACGGTACACGTCTGACATGCGACAAGGACGGCAAGATTCAGTCCAAGGTGACGGGGAACTGCCTTAGAGCTTTCGGCTTTACCGAAGACAAAGACGGTGTGAGAGCTGCGTTGTTAGCCGGCAAGGCCTTCGTAGTTTACGATGCCGGCGGTTATTCTGATCTGATGACCGGTGAAGAAGCCCTTCGCCGCTGGGAAGCTGCTGACACGAACGTCGGCGGAAGCTTCAACATCAATCCTCCGCTGCCTCGTATCGCCTTGGCTCAGGCCAAACGCGATGACGGCTCCTTCGTCGTTGACGCAATTTCCACCGACGGCGGATGCATCCCCCGCAACGTCATCCTTTCTCAAGGACTGTCTCTCGTAAAACTGGACATCTTGAGTCTCAGCGAATTTGCACAGAAGACCTCTTTGAACCCGGCCCGTATGCTCCGTTTGGCAAACAAGGGTCACCTCTCCGTCGGCGCAGACGCAGATATCACTGTTTACGACTACGCTACTCAGATGCCTGTGGCTTCCTTCATCGAAGGCCGCAAAGTTCTCTTCAACGGAGAATTGGTTTCTAAGGGCGCAACCGTCATCTGTACCGAACACGGCAAAGACGCCATTGAAAAACGCGGCATGAAGGCAATTGTGGTTGATCCCGGCAAGCAGATCGAACGCATCACAGCCCTCTAAAACTTCTTGCCTGTAATACCGACCGAGCGGGGCGCCGAAAGGAGTCCGCTCTTTTTCTTTGTTGTCCGGACGGGTGCTGTTAACTGAGAGCTTCTTAATTACCAAAGAATTTTCCGTGATTTATCTATTGTCGTTTCCCCACCTTCCCACAATTGCAACTTTCTGAAACAATCAAAGGTTAAGGGTGAACCAAGGCACCCTGCTTTTTATCGAACAACCTCAAAGGAAAGATATGACCGATCCGCGTCCCGTCTGCACAGAAAAAACTCAAGACATCATCAAGACTCTGCGCTCCAATGTCCAGGTCGAGGCTGCCCTCGAACTGGCCGTCAAACAGCAGGAAAAGCGCATTGCCGACCAAATCATTCTGACCGAAACTCCGGCTCCTCCCTTCCATGAAGAAGAAAGAGCCAAGGTTCTCCTCGGTATGTTCAAACAGTACGGTTTGACCGATGTCAAACAGGACGCCATCGGCAATGTTATCGGCCGCAGAAAAGGCACCGGCAACGGTCCCACACTCGTCGTCGGCGCTCACATCGACACCGTGTTCCCGGCCGGTACTGACTGCAAAGTTCACAGAGACGGCGACGTCTACAGCGCTCCCGGCATCTCCGATGACGCTGCCGGCTTGGCCTCCATGCTGCAGGTTATCCGCTGCCTGAACGAAAACAACATTGAAACCGTCGGCGACATCGTCTTCGTCGGAACATTGGGTGAAGAAGGCAACGGCGACTTACGCGGCTGCAAAGCGCTCTTCAAAGAAAAGAATGACTATGACGGCATGATCGCCATTGACTCCGCCAATGTTCACCGCATTCTGCGCGGTGCTGTCGGCTGCAAGCGCTTCCGCATTATTTTCGAAGGCCCCGGCGGACACAGCCTCCACAAATTCGGCATTGTCGGTTCTGCTATTCACGGCCTGTCCCGCGCCATCGTCCGTGTTGACGAACTCAAGGTTCCGACCGATCCGAAATGCACTTTCAACTTCGGTGTGATCAAAGGCGGTACCAGCGTAAACGCTATTGCTGCACGCGCTGAAGCCGAACTTGATATCCGAAGCTTCAATCAGCCTGCACTCGAAGCTTTCGTTAAGACCGTTCTTGAAACTATCGAAGCCGCCTGCGACGAAGAAAACATGCGCTGGGGCCTCGAAGGCGACGGCATGGTCTCTTTGAAGATCGAACAAATCGGAGACCGTCCTGCCGGCATGAACGCTGATGACGCTTCCGTCATTCAGGCTGCTTACGGCTCTCTCTTGTCTTTAGGCATTTCTCTGGACAAGTACACTCTGGCCGCAACCGACCAGAACGTGCCTTTGTTCTACGGTCTGCCTGCTACAACGCTCGGCGCCGGCGGCACGGAAGAAAACAACCACGCTTTATCCGAGCGTTGGAACGCCAAAGACGCTTTCCAAGGACCTCAGGTCGCCTTTCTCACAGCCCTCACTCTGGTCGGCATGAAGGGTGTTTCTGAACCGATCCTTGAGAAGGTGCAGCATTAATTTGTTATAACATTTCGAAGCTGAATCCAATTCAGCTCTTGACCGAAGCCGGGTCCGCCCGGCTTTTGTTTTGTCCCTATAACGCAAAAAAACCGAGAAAATCGAGTTTTTTGCGGGATTTTTATTTACAAAACTAAAAAAAAACTAATTTTTGTATCGTGAACTTGATTTAATTTGCGGTACCTTATTTTTTAGAAATAACTTTAAAGCCTTCGGAGTTTGGCCAAATGGAATCATTTATTAATACCGTCAACGGAATTGTCTGGTCACCGGCATTGGTTTACCTTTGCCTCGGCGCCGGTCTTTTCCTTTCTCTGCGCGGCGGTTTCTTACAGCTCAGACACCTTAAACATATGTGGCAGCTGCTCTTTCAGCCGAAAGACAACGTCACCGGTGTTTCCTCTTTTCAAGCCTTGTCTATGACTCTTGCAGGTCGTGTCGGTACCGGCAACATCGCCGGTGTGGCAACTGCAATTACTTTCGGCGGTCCCGGGGCCATCTTCTGGATGTGGATGGTTGCATTCCTCGGCGCCTCTTCTGCTTTCGTCGAATCCACACTCGGCCAGGTCTATAAAGAAAAAATCAACGGCGAATACCGCGGCGGCCCTGCTTTCTACATTGAACGCGGCTTGGGTGTCAAATGGTTCGCCTGGCTCTTTGCCATCGTCACCATCTTCTCCTGCGGTCTTTTCCTTCCCGGTGTGCAGGCAAACGCCATTGCCACCTCTATGGAAAACGCCTTCGGCATCGCTCCAGCAATTTCCGCCGGCTTCATCGCTGCTCTGCTCTCCTTCATTGTGTTCGGCGGCTTAAAGAGAATCGCAGCCTTCACGACGCTCGTCGTCCCGTTCATGGCCCAAGCCTATGTGATCTTCTCTTTGGTGATCGTGTTCATGCACGTTGATCTGCTGGACGACGTCCTCGTCCTCATCGTCAAGAGCGCCTTCGGTGTTGACGCCGCTTTCGGCGCCATCATCGGTCTGGCTGTCTCCTGGGGTGTCAAACGCGGCATCTACTCTAACGAAGCAGGCCAAGGTACCGGTCCTCACGCTTCTTCCGCAGCTTCTGTCAGCCATCCGGCAAAACAAGGTTTGGTTCAGGCCTTCTCCGTCTACGTTGACACGCTGCTCGTTTGCTCTGCCACCGCTTTCATGATCCTCATCACCGGGAGCTATAACGTTGTCGGTCCTGACAATGCCCCGATGTTCATTGGTCTGAAAGATGTCGCTACAGGTCCTGCTTACACCCAGGCCGCTGTTGAAGGCTTAATGCCAGGATTCGGACAGGCATTCGTTGCCATCGCTCTGTTCTTCTTTGCCTTCACGACGATCCTTTCTTATTACTACATTTCAGAAACCAACGTTTCCTACATCAATAGAAAACTGCATCGTCCGTTCTTATTCTTTATCCTCAAGCTGTTTGTCATGGGCTCCTGCATCTTCGGCGCTGTTAAAACAGCCGACCTAGCATGGGCTGTGGGCGACATCGGCGTCGGTCTGATGGCTTGGCTCAACATCATCGCCATTTTGCTGCTGAACAAGAAAGCCTTCCTCTGCTTGCGCGACTACGAAAAGCAGCTTGCTATTGGCCTTGACCCGGTTTTCCACCCGGAAAAGCTCGGCATCAAGAACGCCAACTACTGGGTCGGTGAACGTGCTGAAGAAATTCGCGACAAGGAACGCGCAAAACTCAACAGCGGCTCTCGACAAGACTTGGAAGGCAATGTTTTGAACGTGGCATCAGGTAATTAGCTCATTTGAGTGTTTGCTCTAAAAGCGTCGGTCATCCGGCGCTTTTTTCATATCAAACGAATTACAATAAGAAATAAATTGTTACAAACAATATCAAGGATGTTCATCGTGCTAAGAAGAAAATTTTTTGCATTCACTTCAGCCGTTGCCGCCTGTGCAGCCTTTTTCTGCCTTCCTGCAGCTGCGGCTGATTTCACCTGCCCCTACTTCTCTTTACCGCTGACCGGAGACTGGGCTCAGCAGAGAATGCAGCCGGGCTCGGTTCCTCCGAATACTTTCGCGACACTTTTTGCCAGCCGCAAGGCCGGTGAAGGCGTGCTCATTACCGTCATTCCTTCGGATAAAGCTCCAAAAGAAGCTGCTCAGATCATGGCAAATAACTACAAGCAGCAGGGAATGAGAGTGATCGGCAATCCGGTTCAGATTCCTGGGCAGGATGCTTATCGTTTCGCTTACGTCAGCGCCAATAACAAGATGCATGCCATTGTGTTCATCTCAGGCAACGGCAAACATCTCGCAAATGTTTCCGTCCTCGGCAGGCACGGAACAGGCGGCTTAGCCTTACTGAAAGGACTTTCTTCTAAAGAAGACAAGCTCTTCCCGAAGTTCTAAGAACTCAAAAATTATTGCTGCAGGCCGGACAAAATTTGTTCGGCTTCTTTTTTAAGCACGGCTAAAGAGGCAACCTTTTCATCAGGATTGAGCAGCAGTGTGCCCTGCATGGAGCGCATCCATGTCATTTGACGCTTTGCAAGCTGTCGGGTTGCAGCGATTCCGGCTTCTTTGAACGCATCAAACGTCGTCAAACCGGACAGATAATTCCACGCCTGGCGATACCCGACGGAACGCATGCTCGGAAGATCCGCATGCATGCCGGGCATTGCCATCAGCTTTTTCACTTCGTCTAAAAAGCCGTTTTTAATCATCAGCTCAAATCGTTCTTCGATCCTTGCGTGAAGCGCCGCTCGATCCGGAGGAAGCAATGCATAAGAGCTAAGTTTCAGGAGCGGCTCTCCTTTCTGAGCCGTAAGTTCCGAAATCGGTTTGCCCGTCATCTCAAAAACTTCCAGCGCTCTTGTAATGCGCTGAGTATCCGCCGGCGCCAGTCGATCCGCGGTCTTAGGATCGACCGACCTCAATCTTTCATAAAGTGCGGGGAGGCCTTTTTCATTCAGCTCTGCGCCGATCTTTTCACGCACCGCCGGATCGGTTGCCGGCAGCGGAGAAAGGCCTTCTCGGACGGCTTTTGCGTAAAGCATGGTTCCTCCTACAATCAGAGGCACTTTTCCGCGATTTCGTATTTCTGCAACAAGTCGTACGCAGTCCTGTGCAAAATCTGCAGCAGAGTAACTTTCCGTCGGTTCGATAATGTCGATGAGATGATGCGGAACTGCGGCCATTTCTTCTTTTGTCGGTTTGGCTGTACCGATGTCCATATGTCGATAGACCAAGGCGGAATCAATTGAAATAATCTCACTGGGAATTTCCTCGGCTAAGCGAAGCGCCAGTGCCGTCTTTCCGCTAGCGGTCGGCCCCAGCAGCAAAATGGCTTGTGAATCCGACATCATCACTTACCTCTCATGAAGAAACTGTCTAATTCTTTAGCACTCAGCTGAACCCAGGTCGGACGACCGTGATTGCACTCGTCCGCACGATCCGTCTGCTCCATTTGCCGCAAGATCGCGTCCATTTCCTCGATCGTCAGGATGCGGTTTACACGAACAGCTGCATGACAAGCCATTCTTGAAAGCACTTCGTTGCGCTTTTCCGTCATTGCCGTGCTCTTTCCGTACTGGCGGAAGTCATCGAGCACCTCGCGCACGATGGTCGGACCTGCCTGAGAAATTTGATTGATCATCAGCTGCGGAACACTCCGCAAGCTCAGCTGATTTGGCCCGACAGCACTCAATTCCAGTCCAAGCTGCTCTAGCTCTTCACGGGCATCTTCAAATGTCGCCATCTGCTCAGGAGTTACGGTAAAGACCAAAGGAATGAGCATCTCCTGCATCGGCATCTTGCGCTCATCAAAACTCTTTTTGAGACGCTCGTAAAGGATACGTTCATGCGCAGCATGCATATCAACTAAAACCATGCCGGCTGAGTTTTCAGCGATGATAAACGTTCCGCAAACTTGTCCGACAGCACGTCCGAGGGGCTGAGGTCTCTTCGGCGCTTCTGCCGCTGGTTTCGGAGTGGCATGGTTTGCAGAGAGAGTCGCCGGATCTACTTTCATCGCCGCAATGGTTGTCGGGAAGGAGTTCTGAAAACTCTTTGGATGCGGAGATGAAAAATCCAAATATGCTTCCGTATTCGTCCTTGAAGGTTTAGGCTGGGCCGGCCTGAATGAGGACGGATTAACAGTCGGAGCCACCGGCGCTTCTGCAGGCGCCTGAGCAGAGGCATCACGAGGCGAAGACGGCAGCGCCGTGTCCATAATTTCTCCGCTTGAAGGATCCACAATCGTCGTCCTGGCTAAGGCGTCCTCAACTGCATGGAAGATGAACTGATGGACCGCCTGAGAATCTCTCATGCGCACTTCGCTCTTGGTCGGGTGTACGTTCACGTCCACCTTGTGCGGATCCATCTGGAGAAACAGGCAGTAGCTGGGTTGGCTCGACCCGTGAAGAACGTCTTGGTAAGCCATCCGAACGCCATGCGACAAAACCTTATCTCGAACAAATCGGCCGTTGACATAGAAATACTGACAATCCGCGCGGCTTCTCGCGGCAGTCGGAAGACACACCCAGCCGTAAAGACGCAGCGCCGGCGCCTTAATATCCAATGCTCTGTGAGCGTCTCTAAAATCTCGAGGCATCAGGCGCGTCAAACGTTCTTCAATGGAAGAGGCAGGAAGATTGATAATCGGTTTTCCGTTTGCGACAAACAAAAAGGCAACTTCCGGATAAGCCAGCGCAATACGTTCAATCACCGTTTGGCAATGAGCAGCTTCCGTGCCTTCGCTCTTCAAAAACTTGCGGCGTGCCGGAGTCTTGTAAAAGAGGTCCGCCACTTCAATGCGTGTGCCCTTATTTCCGGAGGCAGCGGATATCTCTCCGTCGGCAATGCTGAACGCATCTTCACCGGCAACTCTGGAAATCACTTTCATGTCGGAGACGCTCGCGATCGAGGCAAGAGCTTCGCCGCGGAACCCAAGCGAGCTCACACTTTCCAGTTCATCCAGGTTGGAAACCTTGCTCGTTGCATGGCGCTTTACAGCCAAAGCAAGCTGATCTTTGGGAATACCGCAGCCGTTATCTGAAACGACAATGCGCTTAATACCGCCGCCCTCAATTCGAACTTCAACAGAGTCAGCTCCGGCGTCAATGGCGTTTTCTACCAGCTCCTTAACAACGGACGCGGGTCGCTCAACCACTTCACCGGCTGCAATCTGACTAATCAGCTGATCCGAGAGTTCCTGAATTTTTCGTTCAGGACGCCTTGTTTCCAGTGTTGTTTCTTCCATGTAATTCGTCTCTTCACGAAGAGTGCATGTCCCCTTACCTTATCGCAGTCAGATGAAGCCTGCAAGGACAAGTTTCTCTACTCTTCGGACTACTTTGAGCATCAACAATATATTTAGCCTAAAGCCTTTTCTACAATCGAATGCGGCAATCAAGGATAACAAGGATAACAATGAACTTTTTTAGCGCATTCTTAGAAATGTTCCGCAACAGCGACCAATTCATAGCACACATGTCTGCGGAGTACGGCATCTATGTGTATTTATTTCTCTTTACGGTCTACTTTTTGGAAACCGGAATTGTGATTTGTGCCCTCCTGCCGGGTGACTCGCTTATCTTTGTCTCGGGTGCCGCAAGCGCAGCCGGCATCCTCAACCCGCTCGGAGCTTTCTTGGCTATAGCGCTCGGTGCTTGTTTCGGAAATACCGTTGCATACGGAATCGGTTACTTTCTCGGCAGCAAGATATACGACGGCTCCATTAAATGGATTGACCAACAGCAAATGGCAAAAACGCAGGCATTTTTTGCCAAACATGGGAAACTTACTATCGTCTTAGCTCGTTTCGTTCCGATTATTCGTTCCTTTGCTCCGCTAGTGGCCGGTGCAGCAAAAATGAGCCGACTTAATTTTGAAGTCAGCGGTACGGTCGGAGCCGTTCTTTGGGCAGGAATTATCCTTGCCGCCGGTCACCTTTTTGGGAATATTCCCTTCATTAAGAACAACCTTTCTCTCATTCTTGTCGGCGGAATCGTTCTTGGGTTGGCTCCTTTTGTTATCGGTTACATTGTCAAAAAGTGGAGACAACATCCGGATGAGAAATAGTTAGGAAATACACGGTATCCAACTTGCCTTTTCACATGTCTTTTTCAGCAATTCAGCTACAATTTCGGTCCATTGACTATACAAAAAGAAAATGGACTTCTTAACACTTACCTTAGAGCTGTTCCGCAATGCGGATCACTTCATCATGTACATTGCACAGACCTACGGATGGTGGGTCTACCTTGTGCTGTTCATGATTTTCTACAGTGAAACCGGGATTGTCATTTGCGCCTTCCTCCCGGGTGACTCTCTCCTTTTTATCGCCGGCGCCGCTGCCGCAGCAGGTGCTTTGAATCCTTGGCTCCTCATCGTCATTATTTCTCTGGGCGCGATCCTAGGAAATACAACGAATTTTTACATAGGCAATTGGCTTGGCAATAAGATCTATGACGGCTCAATCAGCTGGATTGATCAAGATGCTTTAAAGAAAACTCACGACTTCTACGAGAAGCACGGCGGAAAAACTATTGTCCTGGCCCGTTTTGTACCGATTGTTCGTTCATTTGCCCCATTAGTCGCAGGTGCCGCTAAAATGAACCCCCTCCGTTTTGAACTCTACAGCGGAGGAGGGGCCATTGTTTGGGTCGGCGGCATTGTCTTGGCTGGTTACTTATTCGGCAATATCCCTTTCATCAAAAACAATCTTTCTTTAATTTTGGTTGTTGGTATCCTTGCTGCCTTAGTTCCCTTTTCCTGCGCACTTCTTATCCAATTATGGAGAAAGTACATAATGAAACAGCGTTAGTTTGCTAAAACCAAAACCTTTCTTCGAAAGCCGCTCATTTCTATGGCGGCTTTTGTTTTGCCCCATTGTTATTAAAGAGCTTTTAAGAACATTCCCTATCTATTAAAAAATAGAGGTTATCGACAAACAATTAGTGGGATTATTCAGTAAGGATTTTGAGATTAGGGATCTCCTTAGGCGGGTAATTTTTTTGCTTTATTTCTGATATAAGAGAGGAGGTTTTCTTCGCCAAAGCTTTTTATACCTCAAGCTTAATCGTTAATTTTATCAACCCGAATACATCCAAGTAAAGATATTTATTTTTTACCTAGCAGGGGTTTCTATAATTTCTTTTATAAAAAAACGCTGACTCATCACTTGGTAAAGACGCGGTTAAAGCTCAGAATCTTACAAATGGGAGCATGATACTGCTGAACTTAGGGGGATTTTCGGACAAATAAAAATTATCCCCGTGCCAATAGGGGTGATAAAAATTATAAATAGCCCCGTATTTTCCCTTTGGTAATTTCGCTGATATAGCCGGGGGAAAAATGTTTCTAGACTGAATGAGTACTTCTATCGAGGCTCTTTTAGGCCCATTCAATCTTATATAACCACTTCTGCGAAGTTTTCAGTTTTTCGCAATTTAGTTCGAGATGACCTGACCAGCCCCGTTTGGTACGAATATAGATAACTAAGGGGAATTTAGATGACAAATCCACTACCGTATCTTGAGCAGCGAAAGCTGGTTAAGCGATGGTCAGGTCCCATCGCTCCTATCGCCAACCTCATCTTTACTCTGATTCTATTTGCCATTACCTGGTGGATCTTCCAAGATCCGCGCGGTGTAATGCGCTTCTACACTCCGTATGTCGGGTATAACTATTGCCGTTGGTGGTTAATTATCCTGATTTGGATGGCCTACATTTTTGATTTTTGGCCTTTCAAGCGGAAATGGCTGGAAACAGCGCATCCGCTCCAAAAAGGTCTCGTGCTGGCCCTAATATCAGTTGCCATCATGATTATGATGATTCACGGGTTTTTCCAGTCCGTTCTCGGCAACACTGCCTTTGCCTATTTCAACCCTCAACAGCTCCTTAAGCTCAAAGGTTTGACAGAGTTCTACGCAACCGAGTATGCAGCTCAGGCCTGCATGATGTTCGCCGTGATCGCTTCCTGGATCTCTCCGGCATGGGTCGTCGCTCTTGAAGGCCGTCCGTGGGAAAATTTAGCGCAGCCGGCAAAAGGTTTCTCTATTTGGCTTGGCACTTTCTGCCTGAGTTTCGTCATTTACTTTATGACGATGCACAACCATATGGGCATCCTTTACTATCCGTGGCAGTACTTCACTTCCATTGCTCCTCCGTATTGGGAAGAATTCGCACAGACCGTATCCGCCAACTTCCATGTAGCTTGGATTATGTGCTGTACCGTTGTGGTGTGGTTCATGGAAGGCATCTGGGAACGCTACCCGTTCACGATGATTAAGACTCCGTGGCTCCGCAGACTGGCTGTTTTCTTCGGCATTATTGTTATTTCCTGGGCTCTGTGCTTCTTCTTCTGGTACATGCAGGAATTAACATGGGGCGAAGCAATTCGCGGTCACAGACGCGACGCTGCTCCTGACTGGCGCTGGCTGCATGTCGGCGAAACCGCCATCTTCTTCCTCGTTCCGGCGCTCTTCCTGCAGTTCTACTGCGGCAATTGGCCCCGTAAGTTCAGCACTCCGGTTAACGTCTTAATCAGATCCACCATCGTTCTTCTGGGCGGCGTTGCGATCTACTGCTTGTATTACAAGTACGGTCATTTCTTCCTCGGAACTCAGAAGGGATTCTCTCATCCGCAGCAGTTCCCGATGATCCCGATGATTTGGTTAATCGACATTTGGCTGATTAACTGGTGGTTCATGGACGGATGGCCAGGCTGGAAACTGACGATGCGTACAGCCGAAGAAGTCGAAGCTGCAGAAAAAGAAGTTGAAGAACGAGCTGTTTGGCGCACAGACATGATACCGGGCTTGGTATGCGGAATCGCAGTCGGTATCGCCTTCTACTTCGCCGTCGTCTGGGTTCTCCCGATCTGCAGCAAACTGTTCACATTAGTCGATTAAAAGAAAGGAATAATTATGAAACGACGTAATTTCGTACAAGGTTTAGCACTTGGTGCCGGTGTTGGTACTCTCGGTGCAATGGGTGCCTATTCTTACTCACCCGCCCGCACGGCCTTTCTTCCTGACATTAAACGCGGAACAGCTGACATCGGCTTGTGCAAATCCGTCAAGATCACCAACATTTCCGAAACAAGCTGGTTTGACAACAGCATCTTTATGCAGGACGTCACGGCTTCCGGCGGTTTGTTGGTTGACCAGTACACCTATAACTGGGCGCCCTTCGGCAACGGTAAAGGCCCCGGCAAAGGAACTTATGAAGACGGTATGAAAAATATCGGACCGTACCTTCCTAAAAATCTGGAAAAAGCTTGGGAAATCACTCGTGAACTGAGTGAGCATGCCGACAACGCAGGCGGCTACTCCTGCCTCGTTGAAATCGAAGCTCTGGACGGCAAGAAAACGAAGTACTTGTTTGACTGCGGCTGGAACTACATGTGGATGGATCAATGCTTCAAGCGCGAAGGCATCGACAAAATGCTCGCCAACGGTGAGATAGCTGCCTTTATCTCCACGCATGAGCACATGGACCACTATTTCGGCTTCCCTGTCGTCGCCAAATACGGCCCCAACGTCACTGTCTACCGTCCATCCACTTTCTACCCTGCAGGTAAGGACTATATGGCGCGCTCCGGCCATGTCGGCAAGGTAATTGACGTCACGAAAGGACTCCATAAAATCCAGGAAGGTGTGGCACTGTACCAGTTCGAATGCCCGATTATTTTCAAGGTCTACGGAGAGATGTCTCTGTACTGCAACGTTAAAGACGTAGGTTTGGTTTCCATTACGGGCTGCTGCCATCAAGGCATCATCCTGTTTGCGGACACGGCTTACAAAGAAATCGCTTACGAAAACGATAAGTTCTACGGTCTTTACGGCGGCCTTCATATCTCCCCGTTTGACGACTGGGATCCGAAGTATGACGACTTGGTCATAGGCCTTAAGAAATGGGATCTTCAGAAGGTGGGCTGCAACCACTGCACAGGCTTAATCACAGCACAAAAATTCGTGGATGCAGGTTATCCGGTGGTACAGGGTACAGCTCGGTTCCGTTCGAAGACAACCAACTACTTAGGCAACGGTGATACGTTACTGTTCCCAAGTTAATTTAACCGCTATCGGCCCCGGGAAGCGGGGCCGGAAAGATTTTCCACCATGTTGCTCGATTGTTTAATTCCCCGAAGCCTTTCTCCTGAAACCGAAAACGAAGGCGTCACTCTTCTTCACAACCTCCTCATGCAGCTCCACTTAGACCGTAAGGTTGCACGAGGATTAGGGTGGAGGGGTTTTCTCCCTTCAAATAAGGGAAATTTCTCTTGGTCCACAAGACTGGCTAACAGCGACTTGGTATATGGAATCGTCTTCATGGGAGAAGAGCATGATGATCAGGCGATTGCCTCCTCGTTTGATCTCTACGCTTTTCCCGTGGAAGACGAATTAAAGACCCAAATGCCCGAGAGCATGCAGGGGTTATACAAAAAAGATAATCACATTCAAAAGATCAGGACTCTATCCGAACATTTCCAAGAACTGCAGGATTTTAAGATCGGTTCGATGGGACTCGTGTTTCGGTTAGATAAAAAAGGTCTTAATCTTTCGTTCCATACTCACAAAAGAGACGCCCGCTTTATCGGACGAGAGATGCGGCCGGCACGTGCCCTTATGCCGCTTTTTTCCGCCCTGATTCAATCATTTAAAACGTCTTTAAACACCACTCCGGCTCTTGGAGTACTGAAATCCGGCAATCTGCCCAGTGTAAATGACTTCTTTATAGAAGCAGAGTTCGGCTTGCCGGTCTTTGAAGACGATGAAGAAATGGACGCCGTTTATAAACTCTCTGCACCTCCTCTTTCATATATCCCGGATGAAGTTGACCTTAGTGACAAACCTCTCATTCACGTTCTTTGCGGTTTTTTAGGATCAGGAAAAACCACTTTTCTGCAAAATTGGCTCAATTTCCTTCACACACGAGAACGTTTTACCGGTGTCCTTCAGAACGAATTTGGTGAAATCGATTTAGACACGGCACTCATCGGAGATGAAACTTGTGTTGAGGCTCTCAACGATGGCTGCATTTGCTGTTCGCTCGCCGACAGCCTTCGTCCGGGGATTTTGCGGTTAATTCAGAACACTCCGGCCGATCAACTGATCTTGGAAACGACCGGTTTAGCAAATCCCGATAACGTGGTTCATTCTCTGGAAGAACTAAATGATATTTGCAAGATCGGTCTAGTCGTCTCTGTGGCAGATGCACCCAACCTTACCGAACATCCGGAATATCTCAATGAAAAACTAAGATTGGCCCAACTTACACGAGCAGACGTCATTGTCGTCAGTAAAGCGGATCTCGTCTGCGACAAAAGCATCGAGCGGCTCACGCAGTCACTACACGATCTTAATTCCAAAGCATTGATCATTCTTTCTGCCAACGGCGATGCAAACTTTGCCGTCCTTGATCACTTCTTCAACCACTGGATAGACAAAAAGTACGGTATGTTTACCTCTCGAAAACACACGCCGGGAGCAGACACGATGCTGCTGAACAACGCCGGGTTTTCCATGCGAGGCAATACCAGTCTATTCGAAACTTGTGCCGTCAAATTTTCTGAACCGCTTGAATTGGAACGAATTGAACCAATCATTCGAAACTCAGGAAAAAAGGTGCTTCGCGCCAAGGGAATTGTCGATATTGTCGGAAAAGGCTGCTGCGAGGTTCAATATACAGATGGAATGCTGAGCATCTCGCAGGCTCGTGATGACTTGCAAGCCTGCGATCGATGGCTGACAATCATTGGAAAAGGCCTCAGACCACAAACGGGCTCAACAACTATAAGGAAGTCAAGATGTCTCTGATTATCGCCGGCGGATGGGTAATGGTACCCTTACTATTGATCTCCATTATTGTCCTTGCTTTGATTATTGATCGGTCTTTAAGTTACATCTGGAATCCGCTTCCGGATGCGGATCAACAAAAGAATATTCTTGAAAAAATTCAAAAAGGCGAATTTGCAGCAGCTGAAACATATTTCTCCGAAACACCTTGGCTCAAAAATTATGCTTCCGCGCTCGGTTCCAGTGAGAAGATGCCTTTTTACGAAGGCATATTAGCTGAAAATATCTCGTCCTTAGCCGCTATGATGGATAAACGCCTGCCTCTTTTAGCTACGCTGGGTAGGATTTCCCCCTTGCTCGGGTTGTTGGGAACGATCATCGGAATGATTCAGACTTTCGCAGTCATAGCACAATCTCGCAGCGGCATCGATATGGAACTATTAGCCGAAGGAATATGGCAGGCATTAATTACGACCGCAACCGGTCTAATCATCGCCATTCCTGCCGTTTTTTGCTACAGGATTTTCCTTTCGATCGAGAGTAACCGATTGGATTATTTAAACCGCGTGGCCAACAAGGCAGTTCTTTATAAACAGTCTCAGAATAACGCGGCCTAACCCATAGGAAGTCTAGTAACCCGGAGGGAGAGAATTATGATCAACATAAGAGCACGCGGGGAGCGAGAAGACTCTTCTGACCTGACTTCTCTCATTGACGTCGTCTTTATTCTTCTGATCTTCTTTATCCTAGCAGCTAGTTTTGCCGTCCATTCTATTGATTTTGACCTCCCTCCGGCAAAAACATCGAAAGCCTTGGCTGGCCATGTGGTTGAAATTCGCCTAAACAAAGACGGATCATTCCTCTGCGACGGCATCCCAACCAAAAAAGAAGAACTCGATGAACGTTTGGCTTCAGTAATTATCCAATTCAAGGCCAGACCGGGTCAGATTGTGTTGATGGCAGATCCTCAGGCGCCTGCCGGAGAGATGATTTATTTGGTCGATGCTGTTCGTCAACACGGAGGCGAGAAGCTTCATGTCGCTACCTCTCCGAGGGTCGAAAAATGAGCGAACTTTCCAATGACACACTCAAAATCGGCATCTCGCTAGCGATCTTGTGCCATTGTTTTGGTTTGATGTTTTTAACCGCACCTGCGCCGTCCGAAGAAGATTTTCCAATGACCGTCATCGTAAAACTGGACAGTGCACAAGCAGCTGTCTCAGAACAAGGACAATCTCTTGGGATGGAATCTGTTTCGGAAAATAGCCTCACTGAAAAAAAAGTCGCCGATAAAAAACGAGAGATTTACCTACAATACCTTGAAGATGTTTCGCTTTGCATTCACGCGCGGAGGTTCCTAGAGCCAAATTCTCACGGTCTGATCGGTATTGCTCTTTACAAAATCCGTGTCAATGCCGACGGAATTTTCACAGCAGCCGATCTTTACAAAAGTTCAGGAAATAAGCAATTAGATCGGGCAGGTCTGACAGCTGTCAGAGCATGCAGCGGCTTTGTTAAGCGTCCTCCTTCAACCGGCGTACAGCCAATGAATATCTACCAGGAGGTGAGATATCAGTATCGACTTCGATGAAACAATAAACAGGCCGTTTATTCAAGATATTTTGACTTTTCAGATCGTTAAATACGAATAGTTCAGACCTTTCGGATTTACGAGTCTGAAAAGTCTAAATTTTCTCCTCAACTCCTCTGGAAAGCAAAGAAATTTCCCGGTCAATAAAACAAAAACCTGCCGATTTGAGGTCGACAGGTTTCGTTATTTCAGAAAAGACTATTACTTAGTTCTTTCCTGAAGGGCTGCGATAGCAGGCAATGTCTTGCCTTCAAGGAATTCAAGGAAGGCACCGCCGCCTGTAGAGATATAAGAAACTTTATCTGCCACCTTAAAGGCTTTCGCCGCAGCAATCGTATCGCCGCCGCCGACAATCGTGAAAGCACCGTTAGCAGTAGCTTCGGCAACTTTTTCCGCGAGGTCGCGGGTACCTTCTTTGAAGTTGTCCATTTCGAAAACACCGACCGGACCGTTCCAAATGATCGTCTTGGCGTCTTTCAGGTATTCAGCAAGCATTTTGCTGGTCTTCGGACCGATATCGAGAATCATTTCGTCTGCTTCGATATCGTCAAGATCACAGATTCTGAAGCCGGCGTCATATCCAATATGGTGGGCCACAACAACGTCAACCGGAAGAGGAAGATGACTACCTTTCTCTTTCATGATCTTCATGACTTCTTTGCATTCGCCGACAAGGGCAGGCTCAGCCAAAGAAGTACCGATGTGATGACCTTCAGCCAAAAGGAACGTGTTGGCAATACCGCCGCCGACAATCAAGGTATCAACCAGCGGAGCCAGATGCTTCAAAATGGTGAGCTTCGTGGAAACCTTGGAACCGCCGACGATAGCAACCAGCGGACGTTTGGCTTCGGCAACAGCCTTTGTCAGAGCCTTGATTTCTTTGGCAAGCAGAGGACCAGCGCAGGCGACTTCGGCTTCGCGGGCCAGACCGTCAGTGGTGGCCTGAGCGCGGTGAGCGGTTCCGAAAGCGTCGTTAACATAGACATCGCAAAGCTTTGCCATCTTCTTAACGAGTTCGGGATCGTTTTTCTTCTCGCCGACATTGCCTCGGCAGTTTTCAAGAATCACGACTTCACCCGGCTTTACGTCAACGCCGTTGAGCCAGTCTTTTTCAAAACGGATCGGCATGCCGAGCATCTTGCCGAACGTTTCGGCAACTTTAGCCAGACTGTCCTGTTCTGTGAGTTCGCCTTCCTTAGGACGACCCAGGTGAGAGCAGACCATCACGCCGGCGCCGCCCTTCAGAGCCATCTTCACGGCAGGCATGGATTCTTTCAAGCGATGGTCATCAGTAACGTTGCCTTCTGCATCGCGGGGAACATTCATGTCGGCACGAATAAAAACACGCTTTCCTTCAAGCGCGCCTTCATTGACTAATTCTTCAAGTGTTTTGACTTTCATGGATCTTCTTTCCTGTTAAACCAAACCCCGACAATGCGGGGTTTGATCAAGTGATTTTAAGAATTACTTCGCGTTGTACATCGCAACAGCGGTGTCGAGCATTCTGCAGGAGAAGCCCCACTCGTTGTCATACCAAGCAACAGCTTTCACCAGCGTACCGTCGATGACCTTAGTCAGAGTGGCATCGAAAATGGAGGAGAAGGAAGTGTGGTTGAAGTCGGAAGAAACCAGCGGCAGTTCGTTGTAGCCGAGAATGCCTTTAAGTTCGGGGCTTTCGGAGGCTTCCAGAATGATCTTGTTGACTTCTTCAACGGTTGTCGGACGCTTAGCGTTGAAGGTAAGGTCGGCAACGGAAACGTTCAGAGTCGGAACGCGCATGGCGTAACCGTCAAGCTTGCCCTTCAGTTCGGGGATCACGACACCGACGGCCTTGGCAGCACCGGTCTTCGTCGGGATGATGTTGTCGGCAGCGGCACGGGCGCGGCGCAGATCTTTGTGCTTAACGTCGGTCAGAACCTGGTCATTTGTGAAGGCGTGGATAGTAGTCATCATGCCGTCAACAATGCCGAGTTTATCCATCAAAGGCTTAACGAACGGGCACATGCAGTTGGTGGTGCAGGAAGCGTTGGAAACGACAACGTCGCTTGCCTTGAGAACGTCCTGGTTCACACCGTAGACAACAGTAGCGTCAACGTCTTTGCCCGGAGCGGAGATCAAAACTTTCTTAGCACCGGCTTCGATGTGCTGCATGGCGCCTTCTTTATCGCGGAATGCACCCGTGCATTCGAGAACGATATCGACGTCCAGATCTTTCCAAGGAAGCTTCTTCGGATCACGCTCGGAGCACATGAAAATGCGGTCTCCGTTCACGACCAGATGACCGTCGTCCCAGTAAACGTCGCCGTTGAACTTGCCGTGCGTTGTGTCGAACTTGGTCAGATGGACGGTGGCTTCGGGTTTAGCAGTATCGTTAATGGCAACGATCTTAACGTCCGGCCATTTCTTTTCTTCATAGAAAGCGCGGAGGACGTTGCGACCGATGCGGCCGTAACCGGTAATAGCAACTCGAATAGTCATGTTTATTTTCCTTGAGAAAGAACGTGCTGAACAGTTTCAACAACGTTATCGACGGTGAAACCAAAAAGTTTAAAGAGTTCGGAAGCAGGAGCAGATTCGCCGAAACGATCCAGACCGATAACGGTACCGGCGCCGCGGATGTACTTCCACCAACCGTCCGTTCTGCCGGCCTCGATGGCGACAACGGGTCTGCCTTCGCCTAAGACGAAGTCGCGGTATTCCTTGTCCTGACGATCAAAGACTGTCGTGGAGGGCATGGAGACGAGACGTGTCTGGATGTTCATTGCCAAAAGCTGTTTGCGAGCCTCGGCAGCCAGTGCAACTTCGCTGCCGGTAGCCACCAAAGTCACTTCAACGGAAGATGGACCGTTCGGGGCTTCGAGCATGATGTAGCCGCCCTTTTCCATGTCATCGACATTGATCTCATCGCGTTCAACGAACGGAAGGTTCTGACGGCTGAAAATCAGGGAGGATGGACCGTCCTGCCGGGAAATTGCGCAGGCCCAGGCGGTAAGCGTTTCGCAGGTATCAGCAGGACGCCAGACATCCATGTTCGGGATGATGCGCAGGCTTTCTGTCTGTTCAATCGGCTGATGTGTCGGGCCGTCTTCGCCGACGCCGATAGAGTCGTGTGTAAAGACGAAGATAGAGCGCAGTTTCATCAGCGCAGCCATTCTCAGAGCATTGCGGCCGTAGTCTGCGAACGTAAGGAATGTAGCGCCGTAGGGGATGAATCCGCCGTACAAAGCGATACCGTTCATGATGGCACACATACCGAACTCGCGAACACCGTAGTTGATGTGGCGTCCGAGATAGGTATCCGGTCTCATGGCCTGAACACCTTCCCAGTTAGTCAGGTTGGAGCTTGTCAGGTCTGCAGAGCCGCCGAGCAGTTCAGGCAGATGCGGTGCGTAAGCATTCAAGGCCATCTGACTGGCTTTACGGGTTGCGACTGTCTTAGCTTCGCCGGCTGCGTTAACGATAGCCTCAAGGATGACGTCATCCCAGTTTTCGGGAAGCTGGCCCTTCATGCGGCGTTCTAATTCAGCTGCTTTAGCCGGGAAAGCTTCGGCATAACGGCGATATTTTTCAAGCCATGCCTCTTCCATTTCGGCACCGGCCTTACGTGCATCGAATGCGTCGTAAATTTCCTGAGGAATTTCAAACGGTGCGTATTCCCAGCCCAGAGCCTTCTTGGCTTCGGCAAGCTCTTCGTCTCCGAGCGGAGAACCGTGAGCTTTGCTTGTGCCGGCGCGGTTGGGAGAACCGAAACCGATCACCGTCTTGCAGTCGATGAGTGTCGGCTTGTCAGATTTCTTAGCCTCTTCAATGGCTTCGGAAACTGCTTCGATATCGTGGCCGTCGATCGGGCCGATGACGTTCCAGTTATAGGATTCGAAACGTTCGCGAACGTTTTCGCCGAACCAGTTTTCGATCTTGCCGTCGATGGAAATACCGTTGTCATCGTACAGAGCGATGAGTTTGTTGAGTTTCCAAACACCGGCCAAAGAGCAGACTTCGTGAGAAATGCCTTCCATCAAGCAGCCGTCACCTAAGAATGCATAGGTGTAGTTATTGATGATGTCATAGCCCTCTTCGTTGAATTCGGCTGCCAGCATTTTTTCAGCCAAAGCCATACCGACAGCATTGGCAATTCCCTGTCCGAGCGGACCGGTGGATGTTTCAACGCCGGGAGTCACTCCGATTTCGGGGTGTCCCGGCGTCTTGCTGTGAAGTTGGCGGAAATTCTTCAGATCATCAATGGTGAGGTCGTAGCCCGCCAGATGCAGCAGTGCATACTGGAGCATGGAACCGTGGCCGTTGGAAAGAAGGAAACGGTCGCGGCCGAGCCATTTAGGATCAGAAGGATTGTGACGAAGGTGTTTAGTCCAAAGGGCGACAGCGATATCTGCCATACCCATCGGCATTCCGGGGTGACCGGAATTTGCTTTTTGGACTGCATCCATAGCCAGAGCGCGAACTGCGTTGGCCATTGTCTTACTGGAGACGGAAGAGGACATAGTCAATATGATCTAAATAAGAAAAATCCCGAGTTTCGGGCTTGAGAATACCTGTAATTCTACCAACTCTGAACCCTTATCGAAATCAGCCGTTTAGCCGAAAAACCCTCCTTATTTTCCTTAATAATCCGACAATTGCTTTATCATTTTGTTTTTCTCTGAAAGCACTTTTAACAAAACATGCCCCGCTTTTACTATTTTTTTGAATCCGCTGACACCGAAGCACCTCTTGTTCTGCCGCCGGAGGCCGTCCATCACGCAATGCGGGTTCTGCGCATGAGACAAGGTGACGCAGTCGAAGTGTTCAACGGAAAAGGCTGTGCTGTTAAAGGAACGATTCGTTTTGCAACGGATTTCGCAGAAGTGATTCCACAGGAAGTCATCATGCAGCCGAGAGGACTTAAGCTTGTTCTCATGCAGGCGTTGGTTGCCAACGAGAAAATGGATTGGATTATTGAAAAGGCTTGCGAGCTCGGTTATGCGGAGATCGCTGTTTTTCCGTCCGAGCGCGGCGAAGTGCGCTTGACCTGCGAAAAAGCAGTGAAGCGAGTTGAGCGTTGGAACAAAATTGCCGTCTCTGCGTGTCAACAATGCGGAGAAAACTATCTTCCGAATATTCGGTTCTGCAGCAGTTTGAAAGATGCCGCAGCTCACGCCGAAGGCTTGAAATTCGTCCTGAGCCCGATCGGAAAGACTTACGATTCTCCTGACACTCCGACAGCGGTCACATTCGCCGTGGGGCCTGAAGGCGGCTTATCTCCGAAAGAAATTAATACCCTAATAGAAAGCGGATTTTACAGCTGCAAACTCGGCAACAGAGTCCTAAGAACAGAAACGGCAGCTCTTGCTGCCGCTTCGTTTGCTCAAACTTTGTGGGGTGACTTTCGCTAAGCCGCCATGCGATTAGGCTGATCCGTTCCCGTCAGCGGAGCCGGAGGTCTGAGTCGTCTTGTACCCTTCAGTAATCGCACGGGCCAAATTGGCACCGTAAGTTGCAAAGACCGGACCATCTCTGTAGTTTTCAGGGAATTTGCTCGGTGCACGAGCCTGAATCTTTGCCGCTTCCACCTGACCGCTGGCAGCCAGACGAAGATGGTTTCTCATAGAGAGAACCTTGCGGCTGTACCCGCCGTCGTGAGAATGCTTAGCAGCACCGACGTAGTACTTCAATGCGCCCTTCAGAGAGCCGGTCTTATTCAGATATTCTTTAAGAATCTGGGTACCGACTTCAATTCCGGCTTCCACTTCATGAACGGCTTTAAGACCGCCGAACTCTTTGAAGCGTTTGGCATGCACTTTGGCGTGAACCTGCATCAGACCTTTCGCACCGACAGAGCTGCCGGCCTTCGGGTCAAAAGAGGATTCAGTCGCAATAACTGCCAAAATCAACAAAGGATCAACATCGTGATTTTTGCCAGAAATAAATGCTTGTTCAACAATTTCAGAAGCATCTTCGCGGTCAACGCGGTAATGCTCGGAAATAAAACGAGCGGCATTGGTTTCCATTCGATCAATGACCTGCTCCTCGGTTTCAAACGGCTTGGTCAAATCCTCGCGTTCGAAATTGGAGTAGCTCAAAGATTTAACCTTCAGCGGAGGCTCGGTCTGAGGACCTTTAGAATCAGCGGCTACCTTCGGAGAGGAAACTGCTAATGCACTTTGTGAGCCAAGAGAACCTAGACCCAATAAAACAACCAGGGCCAGCGTCAGGGACGCGGCAACCTTTTTGCCCTTGAAAACAGGTTCTTCCTTACAAGCGCGTAGGACGGAAAAAGCGCCGCTATGTGTTTGTTTTTTAAACTGCTGGTTTTTAGTCATCCCGTAATGGTGCCTTTGACAGAATCGTTTGTCCATCGTTTACTAGGTGTTAATACGTGACTGACTGTTAAAAACTTCTTGCCAGTGCAAAAATGATTATGCACCCATTAAGTACTTAAATATGCGACAAATTTTCAAAACCCACCCCTGGGTTCCGCCTAAAGAATTACCCGAGACCCAGGAATTATTCCGCAAATACGGGGTTCCCGGCTCTATTCGGCCGGGTCATCTGCTCAAGGGCAAAGGTGAGCCGTCAAAGCTCTACCTCATCACAAGAGGAGCCGCTGCTTACTATGTTGCAGATCGTTACAAAAGTCATCCGAGTGTTTTAAGCTTATTGATCCCCGGATGTTCAGCGTGCGACTTATCCGTCATCACCGGAGATCGGGTCAATGTTACTACCCGAGCCATTGGGCCTTGTGAGGTGCTCATCATGCAGCCGCATGTTCTAACCGATTTAATGAAAAACAACAGCGAATTTGCCGCCAAGGAGGCCGCGCACGTCACCCGGAAACAAGAGTGTTCTCTGGAAGCAATGGTCGCCAACTTCACACTGGAACCAGCCGAACGTCTAAGGCGTTTCCTTAAAGTTCTGCTGATCAACTATGAAGTTCCGATCTCGGATACCGTGTGGAATCGAATTCCGCTGGATTTGACCAACGAACAATACGGAGCTGTGGTCAACCTGACTCGTGTTTCAGTCAGCCGAATCTTCTCCGACTGGATCAGCAAGGACCTCTTATATAAGAGCGGCCGCAACGTCTACGTTAAAGCCAAACTGTTTGAGAATATCTACGACTGGTGGACCGATTAGTCCGGGCCTACCGTTTCTTCTGCCTTAGATATCGAAAAGAGGAACGCGAACAGCACCATCAGGACCATGGCGATCACGGCACAGGCGCGCACAGCGACGACAGCCGTGAACTGCTCGGAGGCAAAACCTAAGATCAGCTGCCCGACGGGCACGAGTCCGAGCATGACCGCCAAATACATCGCCGAGAAACGCCCGCGGTAGATATCCGGCGCCTTGCACTGCACAAGATTATTTGCCGCCGCAAGCGCAAAGGTCAGTGAGCCTCCGGCTACCAGAGCACAGAGCCACTGTGAAGTCACAGTCTCCAGAGCAGGAAGAACCGCAAAAGCAATACACGTGACCCAACCGCCTGTCCAAACCGTCGTCACATGATGAATAATGAGGCGGTTTCTCTGCATCAAAACAGCAGCAGCCACCGCGCCGAAACCTAAACCTGAGGACATAGAACCGAAGCTCATCAATTCGCTGCCTTTCAGAGAAATCGCAGGCAGCAGAGCTACGGCAGGCATCACTAAGATAGAAAGGCACGCCACCTGCGGCAATACTTCTCGGAGAATAGGATAAGTCATGAAAAGCTGACGAGAAGTCACGCCCACACTCTCTTCTCTCTGCTCACTCGTAGTGCGGTTCGGTATTTTGACAACTGCCATCACGGCGATCATCGGGATGAAGCAGATCGCATTCATCGCGAAACACCAGGTAGCAGAAAAACTTTCAATAATGAAAACCGCCACCATCGGTGCAATCGATCGCGCCACATTCATCACTAAAGACTGCCGAGCCACAGCTTGAGAAACCGTCTCACCGGTCTCTACCAGCATCGAGTGCATAGACGGACCGTCAATAGAAGTCACAATGCCGAAAATCAATGCCAGCACAGCTAAGTTGTACGGATTGAGGTAGCCGAAAAAAGACAGGAACGCTGTAAGTGCCGCGATGACACAGCCAATTGTCTGTGTAATTAAAAGAATATGGTGGCGATGGAAACGATCCGCCATGGAACCCGCTACCGGCGCCAAAGGCAAAGAAGGCAGCGCAGATAGTAGAGCAATAGCGCTCAGCCAGAGCGGGGAATGCGTTTGAGTCCACACAACCCACGACAACGCCATACCGTGAACAAATCGTCCGAGCGTGGAAAAGCTGTAAGCTCCCCAAAAATATCGTCTCGCGGCTATCAGTGGTGTCATGGTGTCCTCTTGTTATTACGAGGCCCATTGTAATTTGATGTTGGAATGAAATGTTAGGGACTGCCAAACCGAGCTCCTGACATTTCATAAGGGAGAAATGAGAAAAAATTTATCGTTAACCTGATTGATTAGACGATTTTTTCTCGACATACAATGCAGTCCATCCCCATTGATTTCGTTTTTTATTGAAGCTTTTGACGGCCTCTCCCACCACCACATCTCCAGAACTAATTTCCACCTTACACACTCTCTTCTGAAGAAATATGCCTCCAGAGGTAAAACCAAAACCTTTTTCTGCATCAAAAAAATTCACTTCTTCATTGAATTTTTTGCGAAGTTCTGGCAGTTGCTTGGTCGATTTCTCCCAGTACACGGCCTTCCATTTCCCAGAAGCATCCTTTGAACTATAAACCAAAGTAGAATCTCCGGGCTTAAAGGTGCCTTTTTGACTTGGCTCTAAATAAACCAAGGTAGTTTGGAGATCTGCAAAAACCACGTGAATACAGTTTTTCCCATCATTGACAGAGTCAACAAGTCCATCTTTTCTCGAGAGAACATCCCAAGGAGTACCCGTTCTTTTCTGTATTGAGTAAATGCTGGGAGGGGTCGCATTTTTCAACACTTTTATGGAAATAGGGGTCCCTGCCTTAAGCTTACATAGTTCTCGCCTAGATGCAGGAACGGCATAAGAACCTTCCCGAGTATACAACCGAACTCTCTGTTTTCCTTCTTTATTTTGATAAGAATGTCCAACGATTGCATCTTCCCAAGGCACGTTCCCAACCAAGATTTCATCGGCTTCTTGTGAGTGTTCAACGTAGAATTCTTTATTACTTGTCGCTGCAACGGTATCTTTAAACCATCTAGAGTGGTGTTTAACTTCTTCGATATCGGAAAGTTTTTTAAAGCCAAACCTCTCCGTCGTTTCATCTATGATAGCTATTTCTCTTTTTGCCTCTCCAAAATAGCCTCTGGCCACTAAAGCCTTGACCAAATCTCCTCGTACATTCCTAGCCTTATCCTCTTCACGAATAAGACTCGCAGCCTTACAAAGGAAAGAAAAGCTTCTTGAATCAGAGAGCTCTTCTAACAGTTCAGCATAACAATGCCAAACCCAGTATTCTCCGCTTTTAGAAAAAAGAATGGAAGCAATGTAGGACTCGCTCTCTTTTGGCCTTCCCAGCAACTGAAGAATCTTTGCCTTGTAGTAAACAAACCAAATATTTTCTTTGAATTTTTCCGCCCCTTTTGAAGTACACTCCAATGCAAATTCAAGCTCCTCGGAATTTTTCGCTTCCTTATTCTTTCCCATTTTTCCAGCGAGACTCAATGCACTGTGAGCTAATGCTGGGTAATTATTATTCGGCTCCCAATCCTCGGGCTTAAAGTTATTTAGATCCCAAATTTTCAGAAACGCTAAAAAATCAAGATCCTTGGATTTGTTCCTAAATCTAACTGCCTGATTTAAAAACATCGAATAAAGTTTGTCAGTTTTCGGGCAAAATTTCCGGTAAATAGCATATGCCAAATTTTTCTTAAACTGCTCCGTTGCTTTGAACGTGATTTCTTCTTTTAATATTTGCTCATTTAGGCGCCAAAGGCACCAGCAAAACCCTATTCTCGCATCGGTATCATCTCTGTGATCACGAAGATATTCCCGATAAACATTCGCGGCTTCTCGATAGTTACCACTTTTTGAAAGCTTCCTAGCCTCCCAATATTTCTCGTCTTTTTTGACTCGTCTTTCCGAAACTGCGTTTTCTAATAACATGAGGGCTCCTTTCAACTGTTCTTAACAACTTCGAATAATTCTTTTGCTAGAGGAAGGGCCTCTCCTTTGCCGCGCTTTACCACATTAACCTTAGTAAAGACATCTTTAGAATTGAAGAAGAAATCTTCAACCAAGAAATCATTGTCAGTACGAAATTCATACCGCAATGCGTATTGCTTTTCCTGAGAATCGCTGATCTCCAAACCTAATTTCTTTGCCTCTTGGCGCAACTTCTGGTCAAAATCATTCAAAAAATCTTTTGAAAATCTCTTGTTACTAACAACACTCGATTCCTCTCCTATGTGGAACCCCTCTAACTGGCTAAGTAATGAAGAAATACGGCAACCGTCATTGCTCATAACGCCTGGTCTAATTTTTGTGACTTTCCCTTTGGCGTTATAAGAGAAATCGATACGAATCTTTCGTCCCCCAAGGGACAACACATAAACCTCCTTGTATTGCTGATGCAAAATATTTTTGATAATTACCTCTTCATTGAGCCCGGCCAGTAACGTCTTTACTTTCCTAAACAGACCTAGCATTGGCACGTAATCTTTAGTTAATCCAAACTCTTCCGCTTCCTTCTCATCGGAGGAAGAGCCAAATTGTCTAGAGAGTTCTGAGGCAAGTTGGAAAATTGACATAGGAGTAACGGGGGCTTGAGAGTTCTGAAAGGTATTGTTCGAACCAACGTACTTTAAATCCGAGTAAGGGCTCAAGTGTGGCGCTCCAAGTAAAGTTATTTTTTTGGACGCGCGTGTCACCGCCGTATAGAGCCACCTAAAATAGAAAGCCGTTCTTTGATTTCCCCAATACTCGCAATCAATTACAACAAACGGCCATTGGCCTCCCTGCGCCTTGTGACAGGTTGTTGCATAGCCAAACTTCACCGGAATGGCATTGAATTCTTCATCTTTATAGAGCGCCTCCTTAAAAGCCGAGGAGTTTTGCCTTATATTCGGATGGCGAATGCAAAAATTAATGAACGACGCCCTCCTTTCTTCAGCTGTCAAAGAAGGGGAGGGAGAGTGCAATAGATTCTCGTAAATAACAAATTCACCCGCCTCATCAGGCTCAGAAAAAAGTCGGACTCTTCTGTACCTTAGCGTGACAGTCTTAACCTCAATCTCTCCAGTTTTCTCATTTTTATTTTTTAGATTAATAACACGCGTCCAAGGCTCTCCGTTAAGAGATTGAAGTCTTACGAAATCCCCGTTCATTAGGTCTGCAGATGGGTTGTTGGCACAAACTTGGAGGAGTTCTCCAGATCTCAGCGACGTATTTTTACCAAACAATCTTTCCCTAATCGCTAGGTTGTAATCGAGAACAGCTTTATTGGAATAGGCAATGATTGTGCTTGGAAAAGTCGTCGTTATTTGATCCAACGCTTTTTGATACGACAAGACTACCTCAGAAAGGGCGTTATCAAAAGATTTCTCCTCAACCTCCCCATTTTTCGTTTGAAACTTTAACTTATTGAACTTTTGCTGTTCAAGGGCTTGACGGATTATCAGAGAGTTTTGGATGATTTGGTTGTCTTCTGCTTGTCGTACGATATCTGTAAGGATCCCTTCCTCAACTGAGACTCCAAACTTTTCTTGCAAGTATCTTTTGTCTAACGCAGGCGACTCATTCATTCCCACGGGTGGCAGTTGTGCGCTATCGCCGATAAAGATAATTTTGTCGGGATTATTTTTTTCCCCTTGTCTGACAAAAGTAAAAAAGTCCGAAAGAAGTTTTCCGCTCCCGAAACTCACAAATTCATTATCGTTGACTGCATCACTAATCATAGAAGCTTCGTCCACGATATAAATTGTTCTTTGATTATTCGTGTTCTGACGAAGGGGAAAATAAAAACGAGGGGAACCCCTCTCCACAATCTCTTCTACCGGTTCTCTTGTCTCAGGTGACCCATATATTTTTCGATGAATAGTTGTCGCTTCATGTCCGCTTTTTTTCTCCAGGATACGGGCGGCTTTGCCTGTAGGAGCACTCAGACAGGAAAGAAAGCCTTGTTCGCTCAAATATCTCACCAAAAAAAGCGTTAGAAAAGTTTTTCCTGTTCCGGCGTAACCCCGAAGAATAAAAACCTCTTTAGTATCGTCGTCTATAAAGTGTTTTATTTTTGCAAATACTTCTCTTTGGCTTGGTGAAAAACTTTCACATGAGCAAAAATTCTTTTCCATGGGATTTCTCTTTCATATTGTTATGTAGGGCTATAACCCTACGAGTAAGAATAGACTACGTCCTAGTTTTATTCAAACAATTTTCCGCTCCTCTCAAGCACTGCTCCGGAACTACGGCTGCAAACACTTTTATTCGAATTCTTGGGAATTAAAAGTTCAAAGGTATAGGCAGGCCGTCTTTAAATTCTCATTTACTTCATAGAAGGAAAGACAGCCTCCTCTGCGTCCTTCTTTCTTCTGTTTGACAGCGTATTAGAGCAAGCTCTAGACTCAGAAGAAACACTTCGTTACAACCAGATGCGCAGCTTTGATCCTCCTCACGAATTAAAAGTTTTCATAGATACGTTTGATGTTACTTTTGAAAGAAAAAAGGACCAAGCGAGGCTCACCGTTAACGCTGATGACAAAATCCTCAGAAATTATTTAGGCACGTACTTTCCCAGAAGTTATGGACAAGTGAGGAGTGTCTATCATGAAATTTTTTCTAATTCTCGAGTCGCTGCAAAACTAAATCTCGGAAAGAAAATTAACGTTTTCAGTTTCGGAATTGGCACAGGTGGTGATGTCGTCGGCTTAATTTACGCCATTTCAGAAGCAATTCCTAATGTGTCAGAAATCAACGTATTAGGAATTGATGCTAACCAACAGGCCCTTTCTTACGCAGACAAAATCTTAAGAAAAACACAAGAACTAACCAATCTCAAGATCAACTGCGCCTTCTCCTCGATAGAAGTCTCGAAAAAACAACCTGTTAACCAAATCACACGGTTTATAAAAGAGAGGATGTGTTTTTTTGACTTTATTCAAACTCATAAAGCGTGCGGAGAATTACATACATTGGGTATCACTCAGACACCTTATTACGACTTCGCAAGCGCCTCAGCTCACATTTTGAAAAGAAATGGCCTTCTTCTTATTTCTGATGTAACGATTCCGTCAGCTAGAAGTAATGAGTGGTATCCCATGATGCTTAACCACCAACTAAATTGCTTCGAGCGCGAGAACCCTCAATTTAAAACGCTGTTTCCTTTAGCGTGTAATTGTTACGCCAAAGATTGCCATAACCATTGTTATACCTCGACTATAGCCAACAACGAGAAATTTTGTTTTAGAGTTTTAGCTAGAACCGACTTTGTTAATTCGTTGAATCTAGTGCAGTACCCACGACGCTTTTTAGTTTCGGATTCTGGGCAAACTCGTTATTGCCAATGTTCACTTAACTGCAATGATTCTGAAGTTGTGGATGCACGAAAATTAAGTTGAACAAAATTTATGATTTAAGCGCTGAAAAACTCAAAAATGCCTTCCGAAAGAATAGAAATAGTCAATGATTCCGGTGCTGTTGTTAAAGCTATGGCTCCCGTTATTATTTCCGCCAGTCGATCAACGGACATTCCCACTTATTTCCCTAAATGGTTTATCTCACGGTTTGACAAGGGACATGGATACGTGACTTGGTACAACCCTTTCAATCAAAAGCCCGTGTATGTTTCTTTCAAGAACACCAAGGTTATTGTTTTTTGGACCAAGAACCCAAAACCATTAATTCCTTACCTCCCAGAACTCGATGCGGCAGGAGTACATTACTACTTTCAATTCACATTGAACGATTATTCTCAAGAAGGTTTCGAGCCCAACATTCCGTCCCTTGAAAACCGTATCCAAACCTTTAAAAATTTATCTTCGTTAATAGGAGCAGAAAGAGTTATCTGGCGCTTTGATCCTATTATCTTCACTAAGAGCCTTACACCCAGAGAAATTGCCGAGAGGATCTTCAGAATAAGTAAGGAGTTAAAAGGCTTCACGTCTAAGTTAGTAATAAGTTTTATTGACGTTAAGCCTTACCTAAAGGTTCAACGAAACCTTTTGAAGTATTCCTCTTTGCTCGCCTCCCAATACGGCAAAAATTCCATTTCTGAAGTCGAGCCCTCTCCAGATCAAATTGATGAGTTCTGTGGTTACTTATCAAAAATTCAAAATTATTGGAAAGAAAAAGGATGGAACTTAGAAATATCAGCTTGCGCTGAAAAAGTCGACCTTTCTAAATTCGGAATATCACCAAATCGATGTATAGATGGCAATTTGATGCTTAAAGCATTTGGCGACGATCAAACGCTTGTTGATTACTTAACTAAAACTCCCGCCAAGCTTAAATTAGATGCTGAGCAGTTGGATTTATTCGGAAGCGGAACTTCCAGCCCAAGAAAAATCATAACCATTAAGAAGGATAAGGGACAGCGAGAGGAATGCGGTTGTATTGAAAGCAAAGATATCGGAATGTACAACACCTGCCTCAACGGCTGCGTATACTGCTATGCAAACACGTCTCCAGAAGTCGCCATTAAGAATTTTGAGATTAGGAAGGCCCACCCTCTGGCAGAAAGTATCTGGCTGCCGAGAAATTCTGAACAAAACTGCTAACTAGGCGCACAGCTGATTAGTTAAGAACATATAAGCACATGACCGACAAACAGCCGCCCGAAGGCGGCTCTTGCACTAATGCTTAGTACTGACTAAGGATTATTTTTTACCAAGGTTATGGTCTTTAACGGCGCTTTCAGCAGCGATACGGCCGGAGTTAACTGCGAAACCGATCGTGGAGCCTGCCATTAACAGGTCATAAGAGTCACCGTACATACCGCCGACGTCAGAACCGGCTGCGTAGAGGTTGGGGATAGCCTTGTCTTTATCTGTAACAACCTGCAGACGGTCGTTAACCTTGATGCCGCCTAGGGTTCCCAGAGAGGAAGCAACGCTCTTGATGGCGTAGTAGGGGCCCTGCTTGACGGGGAAGATGTACTGCGGATCTTTTGCAAACAGAGCGTCATGACGGTCTTCAGCAGCCTTGTTGTACTGTTCAACGCTAGCCTTCAGGACAGCAGGATCCATACCGGTCTTCTTAGCCAGTTCGTCAAGGGTGTTAGCCTTAACTGCCCAGCCTGCCTGTTCTGCTGCAGGCCATTCTTTTTCGAAGTTGGTCAACTTAGCGCCGATCGGAACCATAACGCCGACACCCTGCACAATACCTTCATGCTTCATGGAGTCGAGGTTCTTGTTGTCATAGACAACCCACATCTGACCGCCGATTCTTTCGAGAGCATTACCGGCTGCGGGCCAGTCACCCATGATCGTTTCGTCGCAGAAGCGTTCGCCGTTCGGAGTCAGCCAAAGATGCGGCTGCTTAGCAGTAGCGGAAACATGGTTTGTTGTGGAAACAGCGCGGGGACCCGGACGATAGGACTGCTGAACTTCCAAGCCTTCTTTGCCGCCGCCGGCAGACCAAGCCATCTGAATACCGACACCGTTCTTACCGGCCTGTGCAAGACCGTCAGTGTTCGGGAAGCGTGTGTACTTCTTCATCATTTCGGGGTTGTCAGCAAAACCGCCCGTAGCAATGATCACGGCTTTTGCGTGGATATTAAGTGTATTGCCGTCTTTGTCCTTAGCGACAACACCGGCAACCTTACCGTCCTTGCCGAAGATCAGTTTCTCAGCAGGTGTGTTCAGCAGAACCTGCATGCCGTACTGTTCTTTGCCTTTCTTCTGGAGAGCGTTAATCCAGCCGGCGCCGCGGCCTTCATAAATGTGCCATGTATAGAGACCGCCGGGATAGTTGGTCGTCAGTTTTTCAAACTTAACGCCGTGCTTTTGCATCCAGTCAACTGTATCAGCGGATTTATCGACGAAGGCTCGAACCAAGCGAGCGTTGCTGCGCCAGTGACCATAGCCCATGATCTTCTTGAAGGCTTCATCTTTGGTCAGAGGAATGTAGTAGTCGCGCTGCATCTTGGAGCCGACAGCGAAAATACCTTCGGAGAAGTTACCGGTTCCGCCAACCACGCCTTTCTTTTCAATACCGATGACTTTAGCACCCTGTTCAGCTGCGGCAAATGCGGCAGCAGTGCCGGCGGCACCCTGACCGACAACAACGACGTCTGTTGTGATGTCTTTTTCAGCCGCATAAGGAAGAGAAGAGAATGCAGCAAGCACTGCAACAGCAATCAGCTTTTTCATGTTTGTTTTCTCCGTGTTTTGAGTGTAGTTAGCCGCTGTTTGCGGCGGTGTGTTTTTTGTTATCAAGTCCGTCTGAATCGTGGTTTAAGGCGGTCTTGTTAAGTGTTATTGTGCGGTAATTACACCTCGGCTGTCAGTATCATCCGATACACAAAAAACTCCTGAAATGTATCTCGTGATACATTTTCAGGAGTATTCCTAAGTTAAGTCAGCTGATTATTTTCGATTTTCGTACTTGTCGTCCGCTATACAGTTCGACTGAAGTCTGCGGCCATATGTCGTCTTCCATTCATCGAACTTCGTTCCGCGGGGAAGAATCTCGAAATCATCGGTTGGCTGAGTCACCCTCTCTGCATGAATTTGTTCGGGTGATAACGCCGAATAAAACACACGGATTTCCGGCTGTCCGTTAACGGACCATTTCTCAAAGGTCAGATAACCGCCCGGCGTATTTTCGTTCTGATCTCTTCCGGGAAGTTTCCAGTTCAAATCAAAAATTTCGCCGAGGTTAGCCAAGTTCGTGTCATGCCCGATAAGATAGGTGTATTTAGGACCGTGATCGAGGCTCTCAATAATCTTGTTCGCTAAAGCCGAACCTTTGTAACGAGCAACTTCCATGTCTCGATTAAGCGCAGAAAATACAGCAACGCGTATCGGCATGAGATGCAGAATTCCGTTCCAATCCAATTGGTCCCAAGCGACCTTCTTTTCAGGATTTTGGCCCCACTCCAAAGCAAAGATCTCGGTAATGCTCGAGCAATCGTACGGTGCTCCCTTAAAGCCAACTTTATATTTACTGACCTTTGCGCGCATCGGCCCGGTAAACTCATGTCCCGTTAGTTTCGAGATCTCAGCCATTTGAGCCGCAAACTTTTCGTTGATCCCGACAACTTTTTGAGTGAGTTTTTCTTCGAGCTCTTTGGGATAGTCAATTCGACAGACTTTCGCCTTCAGCGGAGAAAAAATCGCTGAATGTTCGGAACTCGTGACCTTAACTTTATAACCACAGGTCGGATAGAGGCCCTCATTTAAAGCCTCGGCTGTTTTGCGTGTTCGTTCATCAACGTCTGCAATGATTTGAACGTCTTCCGGCTTCGGACAGACCCCGTAGGTAAAAGGAGCGCGACTGCGATTGAGTTTCCACGTGGCTTTGACAAGATAAAAACCGCGAGATGTGAGCAATCCAGGAGCAACGGGCCAAGCCGGCCACTTCTTATCCGACCAACCGTGCAGTTTTTCTGCAGATTGAGTCGGGGAACGCACGCCGTGACGGGAAACTACAACAACGTTGAGAAGTTCCTCCGTATGAGGAATGGCAGAGAGAACTTCCGGGAGAGTTTCCCCATAAGCTGCGGGAAGAGCCACCGCAGCAGTCAACAAACACAAAGAACCGCAGATTTTGGCTTTCATTCGGCTTCTCTAAGTTGAGTCTTGATTATCCGAATATATAGGTTGCCAGGCCGAGGAAGATTAAGAAACCGCCTGAATCGGTAATAAATGTCAGGAGTACCGATCCGCCCATGGCCGGATCTCGGCCGAGTTTCTTAAGCGTAATCGGAACGAGGATAGCCACAATCGCGCCCATGAGCATATTCAGCATCATGGCCAAGAACATGGTAAAGCCGAGCTTCATGCCGTCCGGAGAGTCGTAGTAGAGCCCCCAGGTAAAGAGACCGGCAATAATGCCCCAAATAAAACCATTGACCAAAGCCACCAAGACTTCTTTTTTGACCACGTCGCTTTGGTTGGCTTCGGTAATCTGACCGGTAGCAAGGGAACGGACCAGCAGTGTCAGTGTCTGGTTGCCGGAGTTGCCAGCAATACCCGCGACAATCGGCATTAAGGCTGCCAATGCAACAACCTTTTCAATCGTTCCGTCGAATGCGGAAATTACGCGGGAAGCAAAGAAGGCCGTAAAGAGGTTCACACCGAGCCAGACCCAGCGGGCTTTCGCAGATGACCAAACCGAATCGAAAATATCCTGATCGTCATCCAAACCGACCGCACCGTAAGCCTCTTCATCGCTTTCTTCACGGATCACGTCCACCACTTCGTTCACGGTAAGACGTCCGACCAAACGTCCTGCCTCGTCAACAACCGGTGCGCTCACCAAGTCGTAACGTTCGAAGGCCTGTGCTGCGTCACTGACATCTTCCAGCGGAGACAGTCGTAAAACCTCCGTGAGCATGACGTCTTTAACGGCATCCTCCGGATAATGCGTCAGAATGCGGTCAACAGGCAGCGTACCCATGAGACGTTCTTCTCGGTCAATCACAAATACCTGGTCGGTATGGTCGGGGAGTTTCTTTAAGCGGCGAAGATAACGAAGCACGATATCGAGCGTGACTTCCTGACGGATCGATACGATTTCGAAGTCCATACGGGCACCGACCGTATCTTCCGGATAGCTCATGGCCGCGCGCAGCTGAGCTCTTTCTTCGTGCGACAGACCTTCCTGAACTTCGGCCACAACGTCCGGCGGCAAGTCTTCGACTAAGTCGGCGATTTCGTCGGTGTCCAAGCTTTCGACAGCGTCCACCAACTCATCGCGGTTCATGGCGTCAATCAAGGTTTCTCGAACACCTTCATTGACTTCAACCAAAATTTCGCCGTCGCGTCCGGAGCGCACGCAGTCCCAAACGATGAGACGTTCATCGAGCGGAAGGGCTTCCAGAATGTAGGCGATATCGGCAGGGTGCAGTTCCGACAGAGTATCGCGAAGCTCTTTTTTGATCTCTTCGCCGACCTTTAGATCTTTGCGGTCAGCCGCATCTTCCCCTTCGTCAAGCAGCTGCTGCACAAGCGCCAGCCCCCGGGCTGCTGCCTCAGGGTCTCTTACTGCGACGTCATAATCAGGGTCGTGAAGCTGAGAAGAAGGATTGTTTGCGCTCAAGGTTTCACCTGTCGGGTTGCGCCCTTATTTTGCGCTTTTATCCAGAGTTTCGCGAAGTTTTGCGTAAACGTCTTGGGTACCCGGACGATGGCCCATCCAAATTTCGTAGGAATCGGCCGCCTGTTCAACCAGCATCCCGAGACCGTCGGAAGCGTGTCTTGCGCCGCCCTGTTTAGCCAGTTCCATGAACGGTGTGGGCTTAGCGGCGTAGACCAAGTCGTAGGCGAGTTCGCATCCGTCAAATGCGAACGGAGAAACCAAAGGAGCTTTATTCTGCAGGCTTGTCGGCGTGGCATTCACAATCAGGTCATAAGACTCGGAACCGGTCTCATCATAAAGGATGCTCTGAATCCCAAACTCGTCGCAGAGTTCCTGAGCACGAGCAACAGAACGGTTAGCCACGGTCACAGACTTGGGCATGCGTTCCATCAGGGCCGGGAGAATACCGCGAACACCACCGCCGGCGCCGAGGATAAGAATCTTTTTGTGTTCTACAAAGAACTTCAGACGCTCTTCCAAATCACGAATGAAACCCGTGCCGTCCGTGTTTTCACCAAGAATCTTGTTGTTTTGGAAAGTAAGCGTATTCACGGCACGTGACTGGCGAGCCTGAGAAGAACACTTTGTAGAACAGCGGAAAGCGTCTAACTTGAAAGGAATCGTGACATTGAGTCCGTGATAGCCCTCGTCGATCATTTCGCCGATGGCGCTCTCAAATTCGCCGAGCGGGATTTCAACTTTATCGTAGGAAATCTCGTCGCCGAACTGCTTGGCAAACATTAAATGGATTTCCGGAGAGAGACTATGTCCGATGGGATTACCCATAACTCCTAATTTGGTAACCTGCTTCATATTGATGAATCCTTTCAAGATTTCTTTTCTAAATCTTACCTCATGTCTTTACGGGATAGAAGAGAGGTTTTCTATCCATCACGCCGGCCCTTCGTTCCCAGGCTCAACCCCTTCAATCTGAGGCTCTTCCGGAGGCACAGCTTCCGGCGTCCCGACTTCAACTTCGATCTCTTCCTCTTCTAAATCTTCCTCATGGCTTTCGTTCAGCACTTTAATAAGACTGCATTCCATGACTAAAGACAGATAGTCGAGATTCAAAACCTTCATCAGGACGCTCTGACCGCGCGGAAGCTCAGGCAATCCGGGGACGCGCTGAGCCATCGGCAGGCCTTCAATCCTTACGAGGTCGCCCTTAACCACCGTAGCTTTGAGTTCGTTAATGCCTTCCTGTTCAATCCACCGCATCGACCAGTAGCGATCCATACGGGACTGGAAGTCGTTGAAAGCCGAGTAGTTGGAATCAAAAGTAGAAATGATCGAGAAGAGCTCGGAGTCATTATTGCGATACGGGGCTTTTTCGCCTTTAAGGGTCGCAATAATCTGACGCTGGTTGACCATGTCAACGTAACGGCGTAGCGGAGAAGTCGACCAAGCGTAATAAGGAACACCGATACCGTCATGCGGCCCCGGAACGCTTGTCATCTTGACGCGCCCCATTCGCTGGGAACGATAGATACCGGCCACATCTCTTTCTTCCAGCCATCCGCCCCAGGTCGAGTTCGCAAAAATCATCATTTCGGCCACGAGCAGATCCAGCGGATCTCCTCTTCGGCGTCCCTTCAATTCGATTTCCGCATTCTCGTCTTCGCCCTTCAGGCTGAAGTACCAGTCAATGCGTCCGACGGGTTCGGGTCTGCCGCGAACTTCTTCGCGATCTTTCAGAAGTTTCTTGGCGAACTTCCAAAGCCAAATGAGCTCGGGGCCATAAAGAACAGGAAGGTTGCCCTCTTGAATAGCTTCTTCCGTCACCTTATCGGCGATCAGGTCATAACGCAGATTCTTTTCGATTTTGATGCGTTCGAGGCGAGTATCAGTGGAGAGAACGGCAAGCGTTTCGTTATCGACAACGGCGTAAAGAGAAACGACAGGACAGATCAGTCCTTCGTCTAAAGAGAAGGCTGCTACCCAATCTTTCGGCAGCATCGTGGTCTTAAGTCCCGGTGCATAGACGGTCGACATTCTTTCCCGAGCGACCAAGTCGATGTCCGACCCAGGTTCAATGCCCAGGCCCGGTGCGGAAATATGAATACCAACGCGCGTTTTTCCGTCTTCCAACGGCGTTACCGACAAGGCATCATCAATTTCCGTGGTTTCCGAGTCGTCAATAGAGAATGCAACGGCATCTGATAAGGGAAGCTCGTCATGTGCTTCGCGATGAGGCTTGGAGAGGTTTTCGGGAAAATTCTTTCCTTTCGGAAAGTTAATCATGAAGAAGCTTTCGACGTGCCAGCGCCAAGCATTCGGAATCGCACCGACATCGAGCAGCAAACGCAGCGGCATACAGCTGAGTTTGTCGCTCGCTTCATTCAGAGCCTTCCACTCAATGGAGTTCTTATCGGGACGAACCAAAAGCTCAATAGCCTTATTGGCAATTTCGGCTGGGGCCTTATGTTCTTCGATGAGCATCTGAACATAAGCGTCCTTCTGCTCTTCCAGCTTTTTCTTTCGTTCAATCGCGGCAAGAGCCAGCTTCAGTGTCTCGGCCGGTGCCTTACGGTATTTGCCGCGGCCTTTTCGATAGAAATAAACCGGATTGGAATGCAGACGAAGAATCGTCGCCGCCTGCTGAATTGGGGTAACGCTGTCTCCGAAATACTCTGCCGCGATGGTTTTGAAATCGAACTCGTCATCCGGTGCAAATTCCCAGAGGATTTCCAGATCGATTTCTTCAGACTCCTGCTGGGCTCGAGCTAAAAATTCAGCCGGTGACGGACTGTTGTACGTCACGAAGATGTGAGAGCGCTTAACTTTTATTCTTTTTCCTGTCGGTAGTTCAACTTGGCAGGCCGAATCGGTGCCGGACATTTCTGTTCCGACTTTGAATGCTCCGTCTTCTTCAAAAAATAAATTCATTGCGTCCTTTCGTATTGACGTTATGACTGACTGGTATTACCTGTTCTCGGTAGAGTTTAAGCCTATCGTTTAAGGCTCAAACAAGAATTCTTAGGCGCCTATGGCCGGTTACCCGCCTTGGGAACAGGCGCCGCGATGATTTCTTCGCTAAAACGGCTATTCAGCAATAAAACTCATGATCTCTTCGACATGAGGCGCAAAGTCCGTAATTCTATGATCTCCGTCAGGAATCTTCACAATCTTTGTATCTTTTAGAAAATCCAAAGTTTGCTGCGGATCTAAGACTTCGTCCTTCAAGCTGATGAGCGAAAGATAATCCTGAGGCTTCTTCAAATCCTTTACCAGCATCTTCTCTAGCTGGACCATGAATTCGGGGCAAACATACATTTCACGGTCAAGTCCGCTCACTTTGTGCCAGCCCGGCTGGAAATCAACCTGTCCCCAGTTGCCTAACGCAGGATTGAGCAACACGGCCTTTTCCACCGGAAGATGCTCTTTTGCCCACGCCGCATAAAAGCCTCCGAGTGAAGAGCCGATCACATCGACCGGACCGCCTTTGAGATCTTCTTTAATTAGTTTGGACAGAAACTCAGCGACCTCGTCCGGCGACATATAGAGTTCAGGTGCAATGAACGGCTTACCGATCTTTTCATGCGCTTCTTTGAGAAGCTTGGGCTTCGCAGAGTTTGGGTGGGACAAGAAACCGTGAAGATAAAGAGTAGGACGCATGCGTTTAGGCTCCGAACTTAGATTTCAATCCGTCCAGCAGTTTTTTGTGGACGCCGCCGAAGCCGCCGTTGCTCATCACTAAAATTGTATCGCCCTGCTCTGCCTGGCTCACGACATCTTCCACGAGGGCTTCCAGATCTTTGAACTCTTCAGCCTTTTCACCGAGCGGTGCCAAGGCAGCTGCCGTATCCCACTGAACAGCCGGTCCCTGATAACAGAACACTTTATCGGCTTGAACCAAACTTCCCGGGAGCTGAGCTTTCATCGTGCCGAGCTTCATAGTATTGGAGCGCGGCTCAAGAACTGCGAGCAGACGGCCTGTCTGATATTTACTGCGAACGGCTTTGATTGTTTCTTCAATCGCCGTCGGATGATGAGCAAAATCGTCGATCACTTTGGTGCCCGCAACCTCTCCTTTGACTTCCATACGGCGCTTGACGCCTTCAAAGCGAGATAACGCGTCAACTGCTCTTTCCGCGCTGACGCCTGCATTCACAGCAGCTGCAACTGCAGCCGAAGCATTCAGCAGATTGTGTTCGCCCGGGAGAGACAGCTCAAAGCGTCCGACTTCTTTGCCGCCGGCAAACAATCGAGCGCCTTCATGCTCGACCAGACGCCAGTCGCAGACCGGAGACGTTCCGAAACTTTCAGCCGGTGTCCACAAGCCCATCTTCAATACTCGATGAAGCGCTTCGGAGGCTTCGTTGAAAATAACTTTTCCATGGGACGGGATCGTGCGCACCAAATGATGGAACTGGCGCTCAATCGCTTCCAAATTCGGGAAAATATCGGCGTGATCGTATTCAAGGTTGTTCAGAATGACCGTGCGGGGACGATAGTGCACAAACTTGCTACGCTTATCGAAGAAAGCCGTGTCATATTCATCGGCTTCGATCACGAAGTATTCCGATTCGGTCAAACGGGCCGAGTGTCCGAAATTCTGAGGAACACCGCCGATCAGAAAACTGGGATTCAATCCGCAGTCTTCCAAAATCCAGGCCAGCATTGAAGTCGTTGTGGTTTTACCGTGGGTACCGGCAACTGCCAGCACGTGGCGCCCGTTCAAAATGTTCTCTTGCAGCCACTGCGGGCCGGACGTGTAAGGCAAACCGCGGTTAAGAATTTCTTCAAGCAAAGGATTGCCGCGGCTGATCGCATTGCCGATGATATATAAGTCAGCACCGGCGTCGAGTTGTTCCGGATCGTAGCCTTCGATTAAATGGATTCCGGCTTGCTTGAGCTGATCGGACATCGGAGGATAGACTCCGGCGTCGCAGCCGCTGACCTCAATACCAAGACTTTTTGCAAGCTGGGCAATGCCGCCCATAAATGTGCCGCAAATACCGAGAATATGAATGTGCACGTTAAAATCCTCGCTAAATTGATGTGTGGCATTGTGCCACGACTGATCGGAAGATTCCTGCCGACTCTTAATTAATATGAGAAACAAAGACACCCGCGGATTGGCGGCAGAGGCAGCCGCAATCATTGCCGAAGGCGTACCTGACTGGAGTGAGGCCAGACGCAAACTCGCCGAAGAATACGAAATCACTTCCGGCGCCCAGCTGCCGGACGACGACGCGATCGAATCGGCGCTCAGGGAGCACTATGCGATTTTCGACCCGAACGGCCACGCCGAACGTCTTCTGGAACTTAGAAAGGCGGCTTTAATCGTCATGAGAGAAGTGAGTGATTGCAAACCGCTTCTGATCCGTGGCGTCTTGAACGGCTGCGCGGACAAGTATTCGGATATCTATATCGCGGTTGAATGCGACGACGCGAAATCTCTCGAAATCGACCTGATCGACCGAGAAATTGAGATCGAAGTCCTACCGAACGAACGCCCCGGAAAGAACGAACCTGTCGAAGAGATCGTTTTTGAGGCTCCGGTCATCAGAGGCGGCTATTTTGATCGCCAACACTTAACGGTTTGGGTTCGTTTGAAAGTTTTTGAGGATCATGCAAAGATTAAAAATCTGATAAAGAAAAATCCAGATCCTTGGCAAATCGAGGAAGAAACCGCAAAAACCGCCAATATCGAACAACTCGAAAGACTGATTTCGCTCACAGAACCGGAATAAGTATTTACCCTTAAATAGAGCTTATCTTCTTTTAATTTCGTGCAATTTCCGAACGGTTTTTCGGCGTAAATTGTAAGAAAACAGAAACAAGTTAGGCTAACTTATTGAAGATTTAGGCGCAAATAGCGTCTATACTAGGCGGAAAACCAATTTAGCCGCGATTTAGCCCGCGGCTCCGTCTATGAAAAAACTACTTTTGATAAATGGTCCAAACCTCAACCTTTTGGGAATCAGAGAGCCGGACAAATACGGTACGACGACGCTTGCCGAGATCGAAACCGATTTAAGAGCCTTCGTTGAATCCACCGGAGGAACACTTACAACCTACCAGAGTAATCACGAAGGTGATTTAGTCGATAGGATTCAGCAGGCAGCAAAAGAAGGTATCGAAGCAGTCATTATCAACCCCGGCGCTTACACACATACCAGCATCGCGATTCGCGATGCCTTTTTGTCTGTACAGATCCCGTTTATCGAAGTTCATTTATCCAACATTTTTAAGCGTGAGGAATTCAGACACCATTCTTACCTGTCTGACATTGCCGAAGGCTGCATCATCGGCCTCGGAGTCCACGGCTACTTCTCAGCCGCCGCCTATTTCCTTACCGCAGAATAATTTTCCCTAATTTATATATAGAAAGGCATTTCTATGGACTTGAGAAAACTTAAAACATTGATCGATTTAGTTCAGGCTTCCGGCATCGCCGAAATCGAAATCAATGAAGAAGGCGACCACGTCAGAATCGTGAACCGCCCTGCCCAAGCCGCTCAAGCCGCACCGGCGATTATCGAGATCCCGCAGGCAGCTCCGGCCCCGGCCGCTCCTGCACCCTCCGCAGCCCCTGCTGCTCCTTCTGCCGCTCCGGCCTCTAACTCCCCGAGCGGTACTCAGGTAACAAGCCCGATGGTCGGTACTTTCTATAGAGCTCCGAGCCCCGGCGCCGATCCTTTCGTAGAAGTCGGCACCCAGGTTAAGAAAGGCGACACGCTGTGCATCATTGAAGCCATGAAGCTTCTCAATGAAATTGAAGCCGAAGTCAGCGGCACAGTGAAAGAAATTCTTGTGGATAACGGTTCTCCGGTCGAATTCGGCCAGCCGCTTTTCGTCATCGAATAATCAGTGAGCCCCTATGTTCGGTAAGATTTTGATTGCCAACCGCGGAGAAATCGCACTTCGCATTCAGCGCGCCTGTAAGGAAATGGGCATTAAAACGGTGGTTGCCCACTCGCTTGCAGATACGGATGCCAAGTACGTTCGCCTCGCCGACGAGTCCGTTTGTATCGGACCTGCCCCTGTTCATCAAAGCTATTTGAACATGCCGGCTCTTATCAGTGCTGCCGAAGTCACTGATGCCGAAGCGATCCATCCCGGCTACGGTTTCCTTTCTGAAAACGCCGATTTCGCTGAACGCGTGGAGTCCAGCGGTTTCGTCTTTATCGGCCCGCGTCCCGAAACGATCCGCCTGATGGGCGATAAGGTATCTGCCAAACAAGCCATGATCGACGCGGGCGTGCCCTGCGTCCCCGGTTCCGGCGGCGCCCTGCCTGATGACCCTTCGGAAATCATCAAGATTGCCCGCTCTGTTGGCTACCCAGTCATCATTAAAGCCTCGGGTGGCGGCGGCGGACGCGGTATGAAAGTCGTTCATACCGAAGCTGCATTGATTAACGCCGTCAACACCACCAAGCAGGAAGCAAAAGCCGCTTTCGGCAACGACACGGTTTATCTGGAAAAATTCCTTGAAAACCCACGTCACATTGAGATTCAGGTTCTCGCCGACAACTTCCGCAATGCGATTTGGCTCGGTGAACGCGACTGTTCCATGCAGCGCCGCAACCAGAAAGTCATCGAAGAGTCTCCGGCCATCGGCATTCCCCGCCGCGCGATTGAAAAGATCGGAGAGCGCTGTGCCGAAGGCTGCCGCAAGATCGGCTACCGCGGCGCAGGCACGTTTGAGTTCCTCTACGAAAACGGTGAGTTCTACTTCATTGAAATGAACACCCGTATTCAGGTGGAACACCCGGTCACAGAGTTCGTCACCGGTGTTGATCTGGTTCAGGAACAGATTCGCATTGCCGCAGGCGAAAAACTTCGTTATCGTCAGCGCGACATTCAGATCAAGGGTCACGCGATTGAGTGCCGTATCAACGCTGAAGATCCGTATCGCTTCATCCCCAGCCCCGGCCGCATCACAACACTGCATCAGCCCGGCGGCCCCGGTGTTCGTGTCGACTCTCACGTCTACCCCGGTTACTTCATTCCTCCTCATTACGACTCCATGATCGGCAAGCTCATCACTTACGGTGACACCCGTGACCAGGCTATCGCCAGAATGCGCACGGCACTTTCCGAAACCGTTATTGAAGGCATCTCGACCAACATTCCGCTGCACCGAGAAATGATGATCGATCAGAAGTTCCTTCAGGGCGGCGTGAGCATTCACTATCTGGAAGAGAAGCTGGCACACCGCGAATCTGTGAAGAAATAAGGCTGTTACTCATGTTATTCGAATACTCTCTGCTGACGGACAAAAAGGAAGTCGAGCCTTTGACCGACTTCTTAATGGATAAGGGCGCCTACTCGGTTTCTATCGAGGACGCGGACGCCGAAACCGAACGTGAAAAACCGATTTTCGGAGAACCGGGAATCGAGATTGATGATTTCGCTTGGGACAGCTCCCGTCTTAAAGTCCTCTGCGGAGACGACTTCGACATGGAAGGCGCATTAGAAGCTGCGCTCAAAGAACAAGGTCTTAAAAAACCAGTTCTCGAGGGCAGAACGGAAGTTCCGGACAATGACTGGGTTCGCATCACGCAGGCCCAGTTCACACCGACTCAGATTGCCGGCGATCTTTGGATCGTTCCGTCCTGGCATGAACCGCCCAATCCCGACGCCATCAATATCCGTCTGGATCCGGGCGTTGCTTTCGGTACCGGAACACATCCGACCACACGTCTGTGTCTGGAGTGGCTGCATGACCATAATTTGGAAGGAAAATCCGTTCTGGATTACGGCTGCGGATCCGGAATTTTGGCTGTTGCTGCCAAGAAACTCGGGGCTTCCAAAGTGCTCGGTACGGACATCGATCCTCAGGCCATCGAGGCCGCCGACTATAATGCAGAAGTGAACCGGGCAGACGCCAGCTTCTATCTGCCGAAGGATATGCCGGACGAAAAATTCGATGTCGTTGTGGCAAACATCCTCAGCAATCCGCTTCGACTCTTAGCGCCGGCACTTTTGGCGCGCGTGAAAAAAGGCGGTTATCTCGTTCTTTCCGGCATTTTGGAAAGACAGGCAGGAGAATTGATCGAGGTTTATGGCTCTTATCGTCCTGACTCTCCCCTTTCTGTTTGGAAGTCTATGGACGGCTGGATTTGTTTGGCCGGTCAGATTCACTAATTAGAAAAGAGGCGGCTATGGAACCTAAATTCGAGGGAGATTCGAATCACTACAACTTCCCGTCCGAACCTTCACTGGGCGGAAATCAGAAGCAGAGAGATATTCCGAAAATCGTCCCTGCTGACCTGAAAAAACTTCCCGAAGACTTTAAGCTTCCGACCGCTTCTGTTCGTCCGGGCGAACCCGCTCCGGCGGCTCAGCCTCCTCAGGAACGTCCGAAAGATCCGAAGGCATTGATGGCTTCGCTCTCAAAGGATATTTCTGAACTTTCCGCACCTTTGAAAAAAGAAGAAACTCCTAAAGAAACGAAGTCTGAGACGAAACCTGCTCCTGACCCTATTGAGAAGTTCGGCGTCAAAGGCAGTGACGGCGTTATCCTTCCGCCCGAAGATGACCTCGGAGATCCGACGGATCCGTCCCGCACTCCGGGAATCGTTCGCTCCATCATGCTTTTTATCTGCCTGTGCTTTGTGATTCTTGCCGCATGGCAGGTAACGCTGTTCCTGCAACCCGAAATCCTGAAAAAAGAGCCTCTGAATACACTTTCTCAGCAAAGCTGTGATTATCTCTACTGCCCGCCTCTGAGAACTCCGGTCGTCTTGTCCAACCAAGTCAATGCCATTTCTCCGGGACAGTGGGAGTTAAAGCTTCAGATCCAGAATCAGGATATGCGGAGTCAGAAGCTGCCCGTTATTCAGCTCACTCTTGAAGGCGCAGGCAACTCCAGAATACAAAAAATCTTCGAACCTGCCGAATACAAGACAGATCCGAAGGTTGATCTCATTACCGGCGGCGGTACCGCCAATATCACTATTCCGTTTAGTTTCGATGATGGCAGACCGACTTCTTACAAAGTGAAGGTCTTGGAAGACTAAACAGAAAGCAGCGCAACACTTTTGATGAGGAGCCAAATTTGGCTCCCTTCTTTTATGTCTAATTCGCTGAGCGCTTTGCGTGTTAATTTACCGACGATGATCTGTCCCGAGCAGTTTGCTCGTATCAGGGCACCCGAGGAATCCTTCTGCACCGAAATCTCTTCGACAACACCTTCGAAAGCATTCTGAACCGACAGACCGCTCGGCTGCTCTTTTGCAAATACCACCTCTCTGGCTAATATTCGCAACGACGCCGGACTTCCGATCGGCTGGCCGTTATCTCCGATATGCAGAGCGATGTTGCCGCAGTCAACAGTCATCAGTGACCATTCTTTGTCCTTGGAGACAATTTTGCCTTTTAGGAGAACACCTGTATCCTCACCGATTTTGATCGGCAAATCGATATTGGCAAGAACATCAGTCAAAGCTCCGGAAGTTTTGATCCTGCCGTCTTCCATCACGATGAGATTGTCGGCAAGATGCAGTACTTCTTCCGCAGAGTGCGTGACATAAAGCATCGGAATTTTGAGGTTGGTCTTGAGCTTCTCAAGCCAAGGCATAATCTCGGACTTCCTTTTGAAATCCAGCGCCGCCAGCGGCTCGTCAAAAAGCATGATTTTGGGCTCTGTTGCGACAGCACGCGCAATTGCCACACGCTGGCGCTCACCGCCCGAGAGCTGAGCAGGCTTTCGCCCGAGAAGGCCGCGAATGCCCAATAAATCAATCGCTTCTTCCATACGGGAGCGGGCATCCGTCGATTTGCTGCGCTTAACCGCAAATTCGATATTTTGCTTCGCAGTCAGATGAGGAAAAAGCGACGCCTCTTGAAACACATAGCCTAAAGGCCGCTCCCAAGTCGGTAGAAAAAGTTTTTGTTCGTCGTTTTGCCAATAAACGCCGTCGACCTTAACAAAACCCTTTGCCCGCTCCAATCCTGCAATACAGCGAAGAACCGTTGTTTTTCCGGAGCCGGACGCTCCGAAAAGAACTGTAATTCCGAAATTCGGGAACTCAAATGAACATTCCAGCCTGAAACCGTCTTCCCGAGGAAGCAGCAGAGAAGCGGAACTTAAAGAATCAGACATACAGATTAGAAGTCGAGAAAATTAAGGCATAACGCGCTCGTTGTGGCGATTCAAAAGCGTTAAGCCGAGCAAAACGAAGAAACTAAAGACCACCATGCCGCCGGCCAGCCAATGCGCTTTGCCGTACTCCATTGCCTCAACATAACTGTAAATTTCCGTCGAAACAACTTGTGTTTTACCGGGAACGTTGCCGCCGATCATCAAAACGACGCCGAACTCTCCGATGGTATGCGCAAATGTTAGAAGCGCTGCTGTCACAAAGCCGGGCTTAGCAAGCGGGAGAACGACGTTAAAAAAGGCGTCAAGCGGTTTGGCTCCCAAGGTAGCGGCAACCTCCAAAGGACGCTTGCCGATAGATTCAAAAGCCGCCTGTAGTGGCTGGACGGCAAACGGCATCGAATAAACAATACTTCCGATCACAAGACCGGGGAAAGTAAATGTCAGCAAGCCGATGCCCAAAGCCTCAGTGAGCTTGCCTAAAGGACCCGACGGTCCCATGGCAACGAGGAGATAGAAACCGAGCACGCTCGGCGGAAGAACCAATGGCAGCGTAACAATCGAACTGATCGGCGCTCTCCATTTTGATTTGGTGTGCGACAGCCACCATGCCAGCGGTGTTGCCACCAGCAGCAGGAAAACAGTCGTAATCAAAGCAAGCTCTAAGGTCAGCTTGATAGGGAGCAGTTCTTCCGCAGTAAACATGTCAGTCCTAATTCTTAGTTACTTGGTACTGTAGCCGTAGGAATCAATCACTTTCTGAACCTTCGGGCTTGTTGCCATAAATTTCATGAAGTCTGCCACGGCTTTGTTGTCTTTGCCAGGGTTCAGAATAACGGAATCCTGACGGATGGGCTTATAGCAGTCAGCCGGGATGATCCAGCCGGAGCCGGAAGTAAACTTGCCGTTTTTATAAACCTGAGACAACGCGACAAAACCTACTTGTGCATTTGCTGTCTTAGCGTACTGGAAAGTCTTTCCGATGTTGTCACCGGTGACGAATTTAGGTTCGACTTTCTTAAGATTGCCCCATTTTTCCATGGTCTGATAGGCGGCTTCACCGTAAGGCGCTAACTTCGGATTGGCAACCGCGATTTTCTTAACGGCGTCGGAGAGGATGAAGTTGGGATCTTGTTTGATGAAATTATCTGCTGAGCTCCAGAGAACCAGCTTTCCGAAGGCGTAGGGTTTAGCGTCGATACCGAGACTTTCGTCGACAATCTTCTTAGGTGTCTTTGCATCCGCGGCAAACAAAACCTGATACGGAGCACCATTTTTAATCTGAGCGTAGAAGGCACCGGTTGCACCGAAAGAGGCCAGAATCTTATTACCGCTTTCCTTTTCGTAAATAGCGGAGATTTCTTTTATTGGAGCCGTAAAGTTAGCTGCAACAGCAACGCTGATTTCTGCAGCCGAAACACCGGAAGCAGAAAAGGTTAAGAGTGTTGCAAGAGCGATCATTGTTTTCTTCATAACATCCTCATTGGCTATAATGTAAGCAAATATGGAACTTCTATGTCGTTATTCTAATCTTGAATATCGATAAAATAACAACATTCGTTTAAGTAAGGAATAAAGATGGCCTTAAATATTTCCGACGCCCTTTCACAGAATGTGGTGGATAAAAGAATAGATGTCCTCCAGCGCATCAAACAATACGGAAGTATTTCTGAAGCGGCCCGAAGCGCCGGCATTAGCTACAAAGCCGCATGGCAGGCAATCGAAACGCTTTCCGCTCTTGCCGGGGAACCGTTGGTCGAAAAAACCGTCGGCGGGAACTCAGGCGGAGGCGCTCGCATCACAGAAGCGGGCGAAGCCGTGCTGGAAGCTTCTGCCGCTTTGAATAAGGTAAGAAATCAAATCCTGACAGATATCCAAGGCGGTGAATCTCCGAAACTAGCCGCTTTGGCCTCGGTGGCTCTGCGTATGAGCATCCGCAACATTATTCCCTGCGTGATTGAAGACATTCACGGCGGAATGTCCATGTGCAAGGTCAAGATGAAAGTCTGCGAGGGCCAGTACCTCCGCTCCAGCGTTACGCTCGAAAGCCGTCAGTTGCTCGACCTCAAAGAAGGCAAAAGTGTCTTAGCCCTCTTCAAAGCTTCGGCCGCTACCGTCTCTAAAGAAAAACCGGACGACAGCAGCCGCTGCTTCCTCTTCGGACAAGTCTCCCGGCTACCTCAAAAAGAGAAAGGCGGAGAAGTAACCTTAAGGCTGCCTAACGGCTTAAATGTGGTCGGCTTCATTCGCGGAAATCACGGCTTGCAAATCGGATCTGAAGCTTATATTCAGATTCCTGAACAAAGTGTTGTCATAGCCTTATTAGGCTGATAGCCTAATTTGGTGGAAAGAATAACCCCTTGAATTTCCTGGACAAAAAACAACAGGAAAGTGTTTTTCTAAAGGTAAACCCTTAGGAGTATTTACCTAATCATAAGGTAGGTAGAAAAGCATTTTTCGTTTTCTTAAGATAATATTATGAATGTGAGAGCGGCGCTACACCGTCTCTACTTGATTCTTAAGTCCAATAACATGCTTTCTAATTTCACCCTGGAAAGCGAAAAAAGGGAGTACAAAATGTCTCAAACCGGAAAATGGGGTACTTTTTGGATCCTCGTGATAGGCATCGTCGTCGGCATTCTGTGTACGGCAGGTCTCGTCGGTGTTGTTCAGTGGGCCGGTACCGATAAATTCTGCACAGGCTGGTGCCACTCTATGGACGGCGTTACCTATGCATGGAAACAAGGCCAGCACGCCAGAACCCCGTCAGGTTACACAGCCGGATGCTCCGACTGCCACCTCTTAAATGAAACAAATCGTCCGTTAACACCTGTTGCTTATGTTGAACTCCTGTTCGCAAAAGCAAAAGTCGGTTCTATTTCCGGTTTCGGCGAACTCCGCGGCACACTCAACACACCGCAGATGTGGCTGGAAAAACGTCCTGAACTTTCTAAGGCTGTAAACGACTGGATGGTCTCTTACAATTTCCGCAACTGCCGCGGTTGCCACAACTTAGCCGATATGTACAACGCTAAGAACCCGATGGTTGCTAAGATGCACGCCGGCTTCATCGACAAACCGACAAACTGCATAATGTGCCATAAGACCGCCGGTCACAACTACAAGATGGCTGACGAAATCATTAAGGCTACAGGCAAATGGCCTGATCCGGCCAAAGCTTGGGAACAGGCTGACGCCGCTGCTAAGAAATAATTCTTAGAACAAACGGAGCTCGAAAGTGAGCTCCGTTTTTTGTGCCCATAAAAAACGCCGAGAATCGCGGCGTTTTGTTTTAGCTACCAAAAGACTTAGTCTTTCTTTGAACGATTGGCAAAGAAGTTAGCCTTCTGAATGTTTTCAGTAGCCAGCGTGAAGATCTGGTTGGTCAGGTCTTCAGCCAGGGCTTCGCATTCGGCCAGAAGCTCAAGGTTGGTCTTCTGCAGGAGAGCAGTGGCAGCTTTCTTGTCGGACTTGATGAGTTCGACGTACTGCTTTTCCATCTGTTCCTGCTTAGCCGTCATGGCGCGTTCCTGATCGCCGAAGGCTTTCTTCACGATCGGAGCATAAGTCGGATAGTCGGTCATGACGAGCGTCTGAAGTTTACGGAACTTCCAGTAAACAGAGGCACTGTCAGCCTGGCAAGTACCGATACCGTAGTGGCCCGGAACCTGTTCGAGGCCCTGATAGAAAGGCATGAAGCAGGAAAGATCAGCCATACCGAAAGCGATGTAGATCACATCACCGATAGCTCTCGGCAGCCAGGGACGAACCTGCATAACGTGTGCTTCGTAAGTACGGAAGACACTGACGGGACGCCAGGGTTCATTGCCGTTAAGGCCGTGAGAGTACGGATCGTGCTCGCTGGCGTCGAAGTGGTCACGCATCACGCGCTTGGCGTCTTCGAGGGAGAGTTTGCGTTCGGGCTTCATAAATACGCCGAATTCGCGGCCGTCTTCGACGGGCTGAATCACAGACGGATTGAAGAGCTTCTGGATCTGCCAAACGCGCGGATCGTTGTAAACACGGTCACGGTCGTCGTTGCGTGTGTAAGCAGCGGCGAAATCGAACGGACCTTTCTGCGGATCATAGAAGCCGTGTCTGATGGCAAAGTCGATCAGGTCGGGGCTGCCTTTGAACTCGGAAGCGTTCGGATCGTAAAGACGCAGACGGCCCTGATTGCCGGAACCGAAGTAAACGTCTTCCGGAATTCTCTGAGCCATCCACTGATGACCGGTTCCGGTTTCCAGATACCAGATTTCGTTGTCGTCAACAAATGCAACGCCGAAACCTTCGCCTGCGCCGTGTGTTTCAATTATCTTGCCTAAGAGCTCAACACCTTCTGCCGCGGTATGGCAGCGAGGAAGAATGATATCGATGATGTCGTCTTCAGTGATACCGGTTTCTTTGTTGTACGGATCGATGGCCAATGCGTCGTCACGGGCGAAAATGGACTCCGTGCCGGTCACGCCGAGGCCGGCTTCGTTAAAGCCGACGGCGCCGTGAAGTTTTGTCTGCCAGTTGGGAACCGAGGTGTAACGCATAGCGTGCACAGGCTGCGGATAGCTGAAATCGGTTGCGCCGTTGTGATCCTTGGTGCGATACATCGCGCCTTCAGGATAGTAGCAAGCAGGATGAATGATGAACAACTGAGCCTTGAGCGCAGAGCTATCGGCACTTCTTGCAACTAAGAAAGAACCGTCAACCGTAGCTTTGTCGCCGACGATAAAAGTAGTGCACATATGCAACTCCTTGGTTAAAAAGTGAACCCATTCTAATTGCTATCGCTCAGAGAGGCTTAAAAACAGTTTTTGCCGAGCGCAAAAATATGTGAAGAATTAAGACAATGCGTCAAACATCAGCGCCTTTTTCCTTGTAAAAATAGGTACCGCGCTAAAATGGTCGAATTCAAAAAAGCGAACATAAAGATGGCATCACAAAACGCATCAAATATTGTTTTTAGAAAAGACTACACGGCTCCCGATCATCAGATCGAGTCGATCGACCTTTCTTTCGATTTAATCCCTACCTGCACAGAAGTCACTTCCAAAATTATTGCTGTCCCGCAGGAAGACAGAAAAAGTGACGATCTGATTTTGGACGGAGACGACCTGACACTAGTCTCCATCAAGATCGCGGGCGAAGATTCCTTCCCCGGGCAATACGACATGCGTCCCGGAAAGCTCATTATTCACAACATTAAGGAACGCACGGAAATTGAAATCGTCACGAGAATCAATCCGCGCAACAACCTTGAGCTCTCCGGACTTTACATGAGTAAGAACAACTACATTACTCAGTGCGAGTCCGAAGGCTTCCGCCGCATTACCTACTTCCCCGATCGTCCCGACATTCTTGCCAAGTACAGAGTGGTCATTCGTGCGCCGAAAGACTACAAAGACCTTCTTTCCAATGGCAATCTTGTCGAACAGGGAGAACTGCTCGACGGACGCAACTATGCCATCTGGGAAGATCCGTTCCCGAAACCCTCTTACCTCTTTGCCTTGGTTGCCGGCAATTTCGTCGCTCAGGAGCAGAAAGTCACCTTGTCCGACGGCCGCGAAGCCTTGCTCCAAATTTGGACGGAACCGGCCAACAAAGGTAAAACAGAGTTTGCCATGCAAAGTCTGGTCAAAGCCATTAAGTGGGACGAAGAGCGTTTCGGTTTGGACCTGGACTTAGACCGCTTCATGATTGTGGCGACCGACGACTTCAACTTCGGCGCCATGGAAAACAAAGGCCTGAACATCTTTAACTCCAAATATGTTCTGGCTGATGAGAATGTCGCAACCGATCAGGACTTCGCCAATATTGAAGCCGTCATCGGACACGAATATTTCCATAACTGGACCGGCGATCGCGTCACCTGCCGAGATTGGTTCCAGCTGTCTCTGAAAGAAGGCCTTACCGTCTTCAGAGAGCAGGAATTCTCTGCCGATATGTTGGGCGACGAATCTTCCCGCGCGGTAAAACGTATCGATGACGTACGCGTACTGAGAAATTCTCAGTTCCCGGAAGACGCCGGCCCTATGGCTCATCCGATTCGTCCGGAGTCTTACCGCTCGATCAACAATTTCTACACCACTACGGTGTATGAAAAAGGCGCTGAAGTCGTCCGTATGTATCAGACACTGTTCGGCAAGGACGGCTTCCGCCGCGGCTTGCTTGAATACATCAATCGCTATGACGGCACCGCAGCAACTTGCGACGATTTCTTAAATGCCATGGCGGAATCGAATTATGAAGACTTGTCTCAGTTCGAACTCTGGTATTCACAGGCCGGTACTCCGCGCATCTCTGTCGAAACCAAATGGGACGAAATCGCCAAAACCTTTACTTTGACACTGCGTCAGAACAACCGAACCTTCCCGGGCAAACCGGCGCCGAAGCCGCTCATGATTCCCGTGAAGATCGGCATTCTGGACGACGCTGGAAACGATATTCCTCTGCAGCTCGAAGGTGAAGACTCCCCGGACGGCACGTCTCGTCTGCTGATTTTGGACGAGGCAGTCCAGAGCTGGACTTTCCGCAATGTCTCGACAAAACCACTGCTCTCCATCGGAAGAGGCTTCTCCGCTCCGGTCATCTTCAACACCGAATACACCCGCGAACAGTTGGCTTTCTTAGCCCGCCACGATTCCGATCTTTTCAACCGTGCCGATGCGTTTGAAAAGCTCACGCTCCAAATGGTCGATCAGTTCATCACGGATCTGAGCAGACGCGGAGCTCAGAACGCAATGCCGTCCGAGTCCTATCTTTTCGCCTTTGAGGACATCCTGAACGACGACTCTCTGTCTCCGGCTTACCGCGCCAAAGTTCTAGAAATGCCGAGCGAGAATTACATCGCCGAGAACCGTGTTCTGATCGAACCGGCGCTCATTCGCGAGGCCTGCGACTTGATCAAGCGCAGAATCGGTCAGCGCCTAAGAGGCTCTTTTGAAGACAAGATTAAAAACAACCAGACACCGGGTCTTTATCGACCGGATGCCGCGGACGCAGGTCGCCGTGCGCTTAAGCTGCTGTCCCTGAGCTACCTGGCTTATGCTCAGGATGCCAAGGCTATGCAACAGGTTCGCAATCTCTATAAAAATGCAAACAACCTGACCGACCGATTAGGTGCCGTCAATATTGCCGTGCAGGCTTCCCTGCCGATCGGAGAAGAACTCTTGAGTAAGGCAGACGTTGAATGGAAGTCTGAACCGCTTCTGAACAACAAGTGGCTGGCGCTCAGCACTCAGCTCCGCACTCAGCGCGGCAAGCGTCCGACCGTGGATTTAATTCGTGCCCTGACTCAGCATCCGAAGTATCAGGATCACAACCCGAACAGCATTTACGCCCTGCTCGGCACATTCTTCCGTACAGGCGGTCCGGAATTCCATCGTCCTGACGGAATGGGTTATCAGCTTTGGGTTGACAGCGTTCTGTTCGTCGACAAATTCAACCCGCAAGTCGCAGCCCGCCTTGCTCGAGCTTTAGAAAACTGGCGCCGTTACGAGCCGACTTTGTCCAACCTCATGTACAAAGCGCTCAAATATGTCAGTGAAGAGAAGAATCTTTCTCCGAATGTTCGAGAAATTATTGAGCATGCCCTGACAGAACCCGTCTAGAATTTTTTTAGAATGCAGAACACAAACGATCTTTCAAAAGGAGATTTATAAAGTGGCCATCAACCTTCAGCAGTTTTTAGCGAAACAGTTAAGCGACGGCGTCATCGATCAGCAGCTTTGCGATCTTCTCAACGCGGTTGCAGACTTGAGTAAAGAAATCAACGATAAGGTGACCCACGGAGCTCTTGCCGGCGTTCTCGGCTTTGCCGGAACAGACAACGTTCAAGGCGAACACCAGAAAAAACTTGACGTCATCACAAATGAAATCTTTGTGGAAGGCGTCGAGTGGACCGGTGCCTTAGCCGGCATGGCCAGTGAAGAAATGGACCACTGCCTGCCTACTCCGGCAGCTTACAAACGCGGCAAATATCTCATCATGTTCGACCCCTTAGACGGTTCGAGCAATATCGATATCAACGCGCCGATTGGAACGATCTTCTCCATTACTAAGGCTCCCGAAGGAAAGATCGCCGATGAGAGCTTCCTCACGCCGGGCCGCAAGCAGATTGCCGCCGGCTATGTGATGTACTCGCCGCAAACCATCCTAACCTTAACGGTCGGAAACGGCGTTTTCATGTTCACGCTAAACCTCGGCACGGGCGAATACATCCTCACGAAGGAAAATATCCGTATTCCTGTTCAGACACAGGAATTTGCGATCAATATGTCGAACATGAGACATTGGGAAGCTCCTGTTCAGAAGTACGTTCAGGAACTTTTAGCCGGCGATACCGGTCCTTTGGGCAAGAATTTCAACATGCGCTGGGTGGCTGCCATGGTTGCTGAAGTTCATCGAGTTCTCTGCCGCGGCGGCATATTCATGTATCCGCGCGACAACCGCGATCCGTCTAAACCCGGCAAACTCCGTTTGATGTATGAAGCCAACCCGATGTCTTTCCTTATCGAACAGGCCGGCGGCAAAGCCACAAACGGATATCAGAATATTCTTGACCTGCAGCCCGAGAAGCTGCATCAGAGAGTGGCCGTATTCTTAGGGAGTGCCGAAGAAGTGGAACGTGTCACTTCTTATCACGAGTAATACGTTCTCTTCAGAAACAGAAAGCGGGCAGAAGCCCGCTTTCTTGTTATTGTCAGCGACTATTGCTGATCAGGATTTTTATTAGCAATCAAAATCTTTGTAATTTTGTCGTCCATCGTATCCAGCGTACCGGAAATAGAAGTATTCAATTCTTTATTGGCGGCAGCAATCTGATCTTCCGCACCCTTGAAAGCTTCAAGGATCTTGTTCTGGCGTTCGGTTAAGCGCTGTTCGGTCTGACTAAGAATCTGTTTTTGTTCTTCCATCCAGACTTGCCATTTCTTTTCAAAGTCAGCCTTAACATCGGTCAGTCGGGAAGCTTCCTGATCCGTTGCAAGCTTGCGCTGTTCCTGGAGTTCTTTTGTCAGGCGGCGCATTGTGGCAAACGATCCGGTTTGCTGGACAAACAAGATGTAAATCACGATCACGAAAAGCAAGCTGAACCAGAAAAGAAGCATCAGCGTAATCGGCGCCTTAGCTGTAGTAATCAAAAGATTGACTTCTGCGGGGGCGTTTACAGCCGGCCAATTAATAAAGACAAAACCGGCTCCGACTAATAAGACCAATAAGAGGACGATATAGCGCATAAAGGGACCTTATAAATTTTTAGAGAGGATTATGTCAGTTTAATAGATATGCGCGCATATGCACAGAAGCTGTTACGTGCAACCTCTCAGATCTTCTCGTTTCCTTCAACTGCGATTTTCGCTAAAGATGTTGAGCAATAAAATAGGTTCGGAGGTTGGTTACTCATCATGGCTGCTGCTGATGGAACCTCCTGCGCAGGATAGAAACCCAATGAGAAATCATAATCACTTTGATTTTTTAATGTACCTGACGCGAAATTGGGCTTGTCAGACTCACCATTTAAGATAGGACAGCCGGTCCCGGAGGATTTTTTGTACTTGAAGATTTTGTCAGTAAGGATGACAAGTTATTTAAATTAAAGAAATCGTAACGCCCAAGGCAGGTTTGCAACTCTTTGTTGGATAAGGATTATCTTACGCCAGAGCCTTTAAAAGAATCTCGATCCATAATTCTTCGAATGGGTTTTAAAAGTCGAATTAGAAAGTGGAGCTTTTATTTAAATAAGTACATACCCTTACCTGTTGACACACGGGAACATCAGAACTTCTCTTCCAAAAATCTCCTTAGGATTCATGGAGTTCCTCCAGTGATCGGAGAAGTGAAAACACAGCTCATTTGGAGAAAGAATTTGCTCGTACCGAACATCCGAGCACTCATGGAGGTACTCCAATAGGCGCATAATGATGGGAATATTTAGGAGAGAATGAATGAAAACTGATCCGCGTTTCCCAAAACTTCATATCGTTGACCATCCGCTCGTGCAGCACAAGCTCAGCACCATGCGTGAAAAGAAGACCCCGTCTAATTCTTTCCGTCAACTGCTTCGCGAACTTACTTACCTGATCGGATATGAAGTGACACGCGATCTGCCGCTCGAAACTCGTACGATTGATACTCCGCTTTGCAAATGCAAAGGTAATTTCATCAAAGGTAAAAAGCTGGTAATCATTCCGATCCTGAGAGCTGGCTTAGGTATGTCAGAAGGACTACTGGACTTGATGCCGTCCGCCCGTGTGGGTCATATCGGCTTATACCGCGGCCCTGATCATAAACCGGTTGAATACCTTGTTAAGCTGCCCTCCAAACTCGAAGGCCGTCGCGTCATTCTGTGTGACCCGATGCTGGCTACCGGTAACTCTGCGGTCGCAGCTGTCGATACATTGCTTAAGCGCGGCGTAAAACCAAAAGACATTACTTTTGTCGCTCTGGTTTCTGCTCCGGAAGGTGTTGAAACATTCCAGAAAGCTCATCCCGAAATTGAACTCTACGTCGCCTCTTTAGACGAAAAGCTCGACAAGAACGCTTACATCCTTCCTGGTCTTGGCGATGCCGGAGATAGAGTTTTCGGCACCAAATAAGTGCATTCTTGAATAAAATTTAGGTGTAAACCCTCGTATTTTTATTAAAAATGAGGGTTTTGCTTTATCTTCTTCAGTCAAAGCTTGATTTTTAGAAGACAGGTCGTTCGTTCAAGCGCATTATTACGCTCAGTGTTAAACGCTAACTCATCCTATTTCTAAGGTTTATCATGGCTGATGATTTCAAAGACATCTCCCACCTCTACAAGGTGACACCTTCTGCCAAGACCATCATTGATGGCGAAGACTTGGTGGAAACAAAACAGAAATCCAAGGCTTATGCCTGGTGCGACGTTCTCCAGTCCGTTACCGGCTTGATCCTCGGTCTCTTCCTTTTCTGCCATATGGGCTTCACAAGCTCCATTCTTCTTGGCAAAGACACTTTCTGGTCTCTGGTTTCTTTGACCGGCGGCTACTTCATTGACGGTGTCGATCACCTCTGGATGCACTCCGTATTCGTCGGCGTGATCTTCGTCCTGGTTGTTATTCACGCGATTCTTGCTCTCCGCAAGTTCCCGAACAACTACAAAGCCTTCCGCATCATGCGCGGCCACTACAAACTGCTCCGTCACACCGACACAACAATGTGGTGGGTTCAGTTCATCACCGGTGTTATCCTCACCGCTCTGGTCTTCCCGCACATGCTCCCCATGCTGATGGATCCGGGCAGCATCGGACCTTACGGCAGCGGTCTCGAGGTTTATCACTCCTGGCTGTGGGTTGTCTTCCTGTTCCTCATCGTTACTGAACTTCACGGCATGATCGGTCTGTATCGTCTGTGCATGAAGTGGTGCGGTCCGTCGAACGCCACACGCAGCTTCCTCCGCAAGCTTACATATGTCCTCATCGTCGGTATGATCGCCATGGGTTCCTTCACGATCATGGGCTTCTACAACGCCGGTGAAGAAGCTGCCAAACTTGATCCCGAAGCTCACTACGTTCCGGGCTGGCTGCAGACTCCTCAGACTGCTCCTTACCCGAGCTGGTGGCCTGACCACCTCAAGAAGAACTAATCAGATTCTTCTGAGTACATAATTCAGACGGGCGCGTTAAGCGCCCGTTTTCTTTTGTCTGTTCAAAATCCTTTCTACGTCCTTCTGTGACGGGCTAAGAATTCACCATAATCACAAGCCCTGGATTGACCGATACTCTCAACCTGCGTCCTGTTTGGTTACAGGGAACTGGTTGTTTTACCATCGATCTCCGCGGCGCATTTAGGTCTGGTTACAGGCAAAATTTAGGCCCGGACTCTTTACGAGGCCGGACCTAAATAATTTCTATGTCTAAGTCTGATTAACCGTTCAGCTTCTTAGCCATTCCGGCATACATGTCAAAGGCCTGTTTGAATGCGCCTTCGTCAATGTCGAAAGATCCCTGGTGATGGCCTGCAGCTCTGTCAGCGCCGCAAATGAAGAATGCAGCTTTACCGCCGTGAGCCTGGACACGCTTACCGAGAACGGAAATGTCTTCGGAACCGCCGAAGTTTCCATCCGGACGGATCTTGTTGATTCCGGGAACAGTCTTGGCAACTTCGATCAACATTTCAGAAAGTTCTTTATCGTTGGTAAAGTCAACGGCAGCGCCCATCTGAGAAATTTCATAAGAGACGTCAAAGCCCTTGGCGATACCTTCAACAATGTTTCTGACGTTTTCGGCCATGTAATCATTGATGGAGCTGGTTTCACCGCGAACTTCTAAAGCCATGTGGGCAGAGCTCGGAATGACGTTGCGGCCTTCTCCGGCGCGCAGCGTGCCGACGTTAATACGAGTCATACCACCGCCGTGACGAGGAATACCCATCATCTGTACAACTGCGTTGCAGGCAGCTGCCAGAGCGTTGCGTCCGGCGTTCGGTTCTTTACCGGCGTGAGCGGGTTTGCCCTTGAAAGTTACGTCGTATTTGGAGGTGCAAAGTAAACCGTAGGGAGCGGCAACGATTTCACCGGTATCAGCCATGAAGGAAATATGGCTGCCGAGGAAGTAGTCAGCATCGTCAACAATTCCGGAAGCAGCAATGGCGCTGGCGCCGCGAACACCTTCTTCAGCAGGCTGGAAGACGATCTTAAACTTGCCCTTCAGTTCATCTTTATGCTCGGCAATCCAATGAGCCAGAGTCAGACCGATAGAAATGTGGGAGTCATGACCGCAGGCGTGCATAAAGCCGGCGTGCTGGCTTCTGAAACCTTCTTTGTTCGGCTTATGTTCGGGATTGTCGGTTTCGTTTACGCAAACGCAGTCGATATCGAAACGGAATGCAGTTGTCGGGCCTTCTTTGCCTGTGTCGAGCAAAGCAACGCAACCAGTGTAGCCTTCGGTTTCGTCAATGAAAGACTGAGAAACTCCGCGGGCCAAGGCGTTCTTAATGCCTTCCTGAACGAGTTTTTCGTTACGGCCGAATACCTGTTCGGGATTGATGATCTTTGTGCCGAGCAGGACTTCATAACCCCAGGAGCGCAGCTTGTTGACGATGTAGTTAGTGGTCCAGAATTCGGTCCAGCCTTCTTCCGGCCACTGATGAAGCTCACGTCTCTGTTCGACAAGCTGCTTGGTGTAATCAGTCATTTTTTCTCCTTTTGATTTGTCAGTTCGTTCTGTATAGAACAAATTGATTTTAAACTAGTCATCACAAAATGTGAATAGTTTTTACAAATCGAGAATTCCTATAAACATTAAGCTCTTCAATGTTTTACCCCATAAAAATACAAACCGCCCGACCCACAGAAGAGTCGAGCGGTTTTATTTGTTTAATTAGGGTTGACTAAACCATAATCAAAGCCAAGGTAATCACGGCCACAATCATCGGGACTGCGGTACGTTTCACCAACTGAATCGGCGGAACCATTGCGAGACCGGAGAGAAGAATCACAACACCGGCGATCGGGGACATCGTACGGCCGAGAGAGCCGGAGATGAGGGCCAGAGAGCCGAGGTTAGGAACCTGCATTCCGAAGTCAACAGCGTGCGGAGTAACCGCTTCGTTGAAAGCAAAGGTAGCAGCGTCGCCGGAACCGGTAATAACAGCCAGAACGAATGGTCCAAGAGAACCGCCCCAGCGAGCGAGTTCGTTGGAGGCCTTCAGAGCTGTAACGAAAGCATCGATCAGACCGGCACTGCGGAGACCGGCAGCGAACACACCGGCGGCAATGATGATACCCATAACGTCGCCGTAGCCGTTACCCATACCTCTGAAGAACTCTTTGGAGAACTTCTGAGGATCGCACCAGGAGACGAGCAGCGTGAAGATGGCGCCGAGGACCATAGCCTGAGCAACACCCATCTTAAGAGCCGGAACGTACTTGTTGCCGAGAACGAGGATGATCAAGGGGATGAGCGGGGCAAGAGCTTTCAGGAAGTTGATCTTCTCGATCGGAGCACCGCCTTCCTTAGCAGAGTAAGCCGCCAGTTCTTCAGCAGTAGGCTTGTTGTCACGAAGAACCAAGCAGACGATCGTAATACCAACCAAACCGATACCCATCATGATGAGCGAGAACGGAGTGTGGAGAGAGATCAAATCCATCACGTTCATCTTGGAGATGCCGGCAACGAAGTTGTTGTGGCTCATACCCGGAGAAAGAATGGAACCGTATGTACCCATCAAAATGGCAGCACCGGCTGCAGCGGGACGGATACCGGCGCGAATCATAACCGGAATGAACGTTGCACCCACAGCAGCAGCACAACCTGCGGCAGAAGGAATAGCAATGTTGACGAAGAAGGTCACGGCAGTAGCGGCCGGAATCAGCAGAATGCCCAATCTCTTGAGCGGAGCTGCAAGCAGGCTAACCAGATGACGATCGCAGGAAGTGTGCGTAACGACGTAAGCAAAGCCCATCGCACCGCAGATTGCCATGATCAAGCTGGCGTTCGTCATGCTCTTGGCAAACTGGTCTAAAGCTGCCATCGGTTTCATAGAGATGCAGCATAAGAACAAGCCGGCTGTGAACAACACCAAACGTGTCTCATAGCGCTTAATTAAGCAGTAAATCGTCGCAATAATGACGAGCACTGCAATCCAGGCTGTAATTGACATTGAAATATACCTATTGATTTTTTGTGTACTGCTTTTTCCGAATCCGGAAAAAACTCTCCCCGGCTGAAATGGGAAAATTCACTATTTCGGCCTGCCGTGAGTGTTTCACATTTGTCACTTTTTTGTAATGTGGGTAACCCTTACATCTGCACATTTCTTTTACATTTAGACATAAAATTATTGATCCCGTTTATTTGTGACTTTTACTCATTTCTTCCCATCTTTCGGAGTCTGACTTAACGATTTAGACTCTCACAGATACTCAACATTCACACCAGGAGAACACATGACAACTGACTTCCAAAAAGATTCCCTAGTCTTTGCTCAAAAATGCTTTGATGACGTGCGCGCTATGTCCAAAGACACCACCGGCGTTTCCAGACAGGGTTACAGCCTTGTTGAAACAAAGGTTCTTGAGTACTTCAAAAAAATCGGCGTAGAACTCAATCTCGAAATCAGCACCGACAAGGCCGGCAACGTTTGGATGACCGTCCCCGGAAAAAATCGTGAACTTCCCGCGCTCGTGAGCGGCTCTCATGCCGACTCTGTTCCTCAGGGCGGAAACTATGACGGACTAGCCGGCATCGTCGCCGCTCTGACCGTCGCCCGATGGATGCGCGAAACGGGTTATCAGCCCGAACGCGACTATACGGTTCTGATGATGAGAATGGAAGAAAGCTCCTGGTTTGGCAAATGCTATGTGGGTTCTCTCGGTATGACCGGCCAGCTCACTGAAAAGGATTTAGCCCTCAAACATCGCAGCAACGGAAAAACACTTGCTGAGACCATCAAAGAATGCGGCTTTAATCCGGAAGATCTGACAACCGGCGAGCCTGTTGTCGATCTCGCCAAGATGGCTGCCTTTATCGAACTTCATATCGAACAGGGCCCGACCCTTGATTCTTCCGAAGAATACCGCGTCGGTATCGTCACCGGCATCCGCGGCAACCTTCGTCATAAGACGATTCGCTGCATCGGCCAGACCGCTCATTCCGGCGCCGTTGACAAACAATTCAGACACGACGCCGTGCTCGCTTTTGCCGAATTGGCCTATCGTATGGACTGCTTGTGGGATGAGTGGCTCAAAGCCGGACACGACCTGGTTTTCACGATCGGCGTCGTTCACACTGCCCCGACTTCTGCAATCGCGATCGTTCCGGGCGAAGTTACCTTCTGTTCCGACATTCGTTCTCTGTCTCAGGAGACACTCGACGGCTTCCATGCTTTGTTTGAAGAAGAAGCCCGTAAGATCGGAGAAAAACGCGGCGTTAAATTTGAGTTTGACGGCGTGATCAAGAGCCAGCCGCTCGCCATTCACAAAGAACTCAGCGAGCACTTGGCCAAGTCCGCCACTGAGGCAGGCCTCAAGGTTAAGAAGTTGCCGTCCGGCGCAGGTCACGATACGGTTATTTTCGGCAACCTCGGCATTCCAGCTGCGATGATCTTCGTTGCTAACCAGAAGGGTTCTCACAATCCGAACGAAGCCATGGAAATCACAGACTTCATTCAAGGTGCAGAAGCACTGTGGCACGCCGTCAAGGCTTTCCCGGTCGAAGGCATCCGCTAAACATTGATTAGCTTTCTATAGGCGTCCGATGCATTGGCTTCAGACGCCTTTTGTTTTGGCCTTTCGAAAAATAATCGAACAATGGTGTTCTCGTCATTAGAATGAACGGAAGTTGCAACGTTCATTCATTGGAGAAGCCGAAAGTGAACCTGAAAAAACTCCTTGTAACTTTCAGCCACTCGCTGTTTTGGCAGATCTCCTGCTTTTTGCTCGTCGTCACTGCCTTTGCCTTCGGAGCCCTCTTCCTCGTACTTCAAATCTCGGAAGATTCGACCGGAAAAGGCAGTGCAATTAATGTGTCGGGCTCTCTTCGTATGCAGAGTTATGTGCTGGCCTTGACAGTCGCACGCAGCTCGGAAGACACCGAGGTTGTTCGCAGTAAGGACATTAAGGCTGCCATTGCAGAATTCGAAAGACGTTTAAACCTGCCGGGGCTAACTCAGGCTATTCCTGAGGAGTCAGACAATGAACTTCGCAAAAGCTACGACCTTATTTCTTCCGATTTCTATTCAAAAATAAAACCGATGGCGATAGAAACCATTCAGCAGCCGCAAAAGATCCATGAGTTTTTAAATACGGTTCCTAAGTTCGTCTCTGTCATCGACACGTTTGTTTTTGACCTGGAACAGGATCTCGAATCAAAAAGCAATTTCATCCACGCCGGCCTCATTGCTTTCATGCTTTTGGCCTTCGTCCTTTACTTCGGTGTACGCTATTTCCTGCGTCACACGCTGTTTGAACCCTTAGAAGATTTGGCTAACCTTGCCTCTTCCGTCCGAAACGGCGATTTCACAAAGTCGAGTACTTACAGAAAGCACAATGAGATCGGAACACTTTCCGAAAGCATGAACTTCATGATCCGCGACTTATCGCGCATGTACTCATCCCTGGAAGAACAAGTTCGTGAAAAGACTGCTGACTTAAATCGCCAAAACAAAGCGCTCAACCTGCTCTACGGGCTTAAGAACGTCCTCGGGGCTGAGCTCAACCGATCGGTTTTAGAAAAAGCCCTGGACTTTTGCTCCGAAAATTTAGAAGCCTTGAGCTGCGCTGTTTACCTTCGCAACGACGGCGACAAGACGCTTCGTCTTGCCGCGCGATTCAGCCACCATCCGATTGACCCCGAAGAAATAAGAAAGTTTTTTGAAGGCCAAAACGTTTCCTTCGAGAAATACAATTTCTTCAAGAAAGAAGTCCTCGGAAAAGACTGCACACTCGTTCTTGTCCCCGGAGCTGTCGGAACCACGAGGCTGTCTTTTGCTGCAATCTTTTGCGGTGAAGCTCCGGTGCACATCGATCGCGAACTGCTTCGAAGCATTGCACGAGAATTTGCTTTAGCGATCAACAACTCTGAGAAGAACGTGGAGTCTCGCCGCCTGATTCTTTTTGAAGAACGCTCGACAATCGCGCGCGAACTTCATGACTCGATCGCTCAGTCCCTCTCCTTCTCTCGAATTCAAATCACACGTCTGGACGCTGCGCTTAAAAACAAGTCCGACGAAGCTGAAGTCCGCAGCATTCTCGATGAGCTCAAGCTCGGCGTGATCACCGCTTATCAACAGCTCCGTTCAGTTTTGACAACCTTCCGTCTCAAGCCGAAATCTCCAGACCTTCGTGAGAACATTCTTTCCTCTCTGGATGAATTTAAGGAGCGTTCCGGCATCGACTATAGCGTCGAAAATCAGATTCAAAGTTTTGAGCTGGATGCTCAAAGCCATGTACATTTGCTCCACATCCTGCGTGAAGCTCTGACCAACGTCGAGAAGCATTCTCGGGCAAGCGCCGTAGAGGTCACCTTTAAACCGATAGGGGAATATTCCTTCGAAATGCGCGTCTCAGACAACGGGCAAGGATTTGATCTAAAAAGTAAGAAAGGTCATTACGGGTTGGAAATCATGCATGAGCGTGCTAAGGTATTGGGCGGGGAATTGCATGTTGAACCTGTCATCCCCCACGGAACTTCGGTTGTTCTTCGTTTTAACTCTCAGAAAAAGGCGGTTTCCTGATGGCTAGTGAACATGACATTATTGTTGTAGATGACCACCCGCTCTTTCGCCGCGGCGTCATCCAGTTATTAAAAATGGATCCGTCCTTTAACGTTGTCGCTGAAGCCGGCGATTTCGAAGCAGCAATGGTAGCTGTACGCGAAAGAGACCCCGATATCGTTCTTTTGGACTTGAACATGAAACACACGAGCGGCGTGGAGATCCTAACGGCAATCAAAACGTTTGACCCTTCGATCCGTGTCATCATGCTCACGGTTTCGGACTCTCCTTCCGACCTGCTCCAATGCTTCCAAAACGGCGCCGACGGCTACCTGCTCAAAGATCAGGAGCCGGAACAGATTCTTGAAGACATTCAGAAAGCCGCAAAAGGCCAAACAGTTCTCTCTGCGTCGATGAATCAGGCCTTAGCCGAGTGCTTAAGAGAAGAGTCCTTCAGCAAAGAGCGCCGCGTCTCCGAGCTTACAGAACGAGAAAAGAGCGTCTTGAAGCTCATTGCGCAGGGCAAGACCAACAAAGAAATCGGCAAAGCCCTTGAAATTTCTGACGGCACGGTCAAAGTGCACGTCAAACATGTGCTCCACAAGCTCTCCTTCCGCTCCAGAGTGGAAGCAGCGGTTTGGGCTAAAGAACAAAAGAATCTTTAGTTCTGCCAATACAAAAAAAGCGCACGACTGGAAATTCGGAAGTGCGCTTTTTTGTGTGGCTCTACGCTTTATTTTTGCGGCAGAACTTCAGCGTGGCAGAGCAGGCATTCGTAGCGGTTGGGATTGACCTTACCGTCGCTCACATGGCTGGGAGGCAGCGGTGTGGGAGAGCCTTTGGCTACTTTCATGCCCGGTTCGCCGGGGATGTGGCACATCACGCAGGCATTCTTTTCCGGAGTAATCGGAATGTAGGCTGCGATCGGATGCGGAATCATCGGGGGAGCAAACTTGGCGAGCTCAGAGGACTGAGCAGGCTGCTGTGCATACACGACAGGGGCAAAGACCAGTGCAGCAAGAGAAAGCATGAATAATTTTTTCATATGAACTCCTATTGAGTTTTCTTTGAATCTTTAATCGGGCGAATTCCGAAATTAAGGCTGTTTTCCGGGCAAATGCTCACGCATTTACCGCAGTTCGTGCATTCTCCGGAAGCGTACATACCGACTTCCGCCGCTTTCTTGAAGTTAATCACTTGCGGTTCGGGGCAGACTTTGATGCAGTCGCCGCAGCGGGTGCACGTATCATTGTCAAACTTGACTTTGGTCAGACCGATCTTTCCCCACAACGCCCAGAAGGCGCCTAAAGGACAGAGATGGCCGCACCAGCCGCGTTTTGTCACGGCAAGGTCAAGCGCAAAGATTCCGAAGACAGCACTCAACAGACCTAAGAATCCTCCGTAAACGATCTCACGCCACAGAATGCCTTGCGGGCTGATGGCTTCAAAAGCTGCCGTTCCCGTCACAATAGACAGAATCAGAGCAATCGCCAGAAGCACATAACGCGTACCGGAAGACAGAGACAGAACGTTCGTGTTGATGCCTAACTTCTTACGGCACCAGAAGGCAAAGTCCGTCACCAAGTTCATCGGGCACACCCAGGAGCAGAACGATCTGCCGCTTACAACCCAGTAAACGGCAAGGATGATTCCGGCTCCGATCATGGATTCCGGTGAAAGCCAATACTGAGCGACCAAGCGCTGCAGAGCGGCAAACGGATCAGCCAGCGGAACGGTGTCAAAGATTCGAGAAGAAGAAAGATCACCTGCAAGAATCGGATGACCGAGGACTTTCCAGCCGAAGCGGAATGTCCCGATGAAGGCGAGCAGAATGCAGAACTGAACAAAACGGCGCGCAATCGTAAAACGATAGCGATGCAGCCATTCTCCGAACGTGCGGGGCGCGTCCAGATGACGAATTACTTTTTTGTTTTCCATCATGGCAGCTCCGAATTCAGGAAGTCGAGGCCTCCCGGAGGAAGCGGCTTCCCGTCTTTACTCGTCATCGGTGCATCGGGCACAGCTCGAGCATCGAGTTTTTCCTTCCAGCCCAAACGATAGTGGTCGCCGATCTTACCGAGGAACGCATCCGGATCAACAATGTTGATGGAAGGTTTATCGGTCGGGCAGCTATGCACGCACAAACCGCATCCGGTGCACTTATCGGGATGAATTTCCGGTACGAACATCGCATGGTTACTGATCTGACGCGGCTGGCTCACGATCACGATCGCCTTGTTTTGTTCAGGGCAGTCGCGATAGCAGATTTCGCAGCGCAGACCTTGCCAGGACAAGCATGTGTAGTGGTCGATTGCGGCCACACCCATCTTTGCCTCGGTAATGTCGGTTAATTCGTGCGACAGCGCTCCGCTCGGACAGGCTTTCACGCAGGGAATGTCTCTGCACATGTAGCAGGGAATATCACGCGGCGTAAAGAACGGTGTTCCAGGGGCGGCGATATCGTTGAAACGGGCCAGTTTCAGCGTGTCGTAAGGACATGCTTCCACACACAGTCCGCATTTGGAACAGGCGGTTTCAAACTGATCAGGAGGCAGTGCTCCGGGCGGACGGGGAACAAACCCCTGGGCTTTGGCGGACTTCTGCAGGAATAAATCCCAAATCAGACCGGCGCCCACGCCGACGGCAGCGACTTGCAAACCTTTCTTTAAAACGTCTCTTCGGGTTTGATTCGTCATGGAGGGTACGGAGGGCCGTCCCGGCCCTCCTGTTCAAAAGTTACTGAGCCTTATAGACCTTGACGGCAGATTTCTTGAAATCCGGTTCTTCGGAAATCGGGTCTGTCGCGTCAATAACGACCTGGTTGGTCTGAACTTTTCTATCGAAGAAGGCCAGCCATGTCATTCCTCTCGGCATGAAGTTACGCTGGTTGGTCTGAACAATCGCCTTGACCTGACCGCGGCGGCTTTCGCAAACTGCGACGTCACCGTTCTTCAGGCCGCGTTTTTCAGCATCCTTCGGATTCATGTACAAGAAGGAGTTCGCCTGAGCACGTTCAAGTTCAGGCACTCTCATGGTCATACTGCCGGTATGCCAATGTTCAAGGATACGGCCGGTGCAGAGCCACAGGTCATATTCCTTATCCGGCTGTTCAACAGGAGCAGCGTACGGACGGAAGAAGATCTTAGCCTTGTTGGGCAGCGGAACCGGTTTCGGATCCGTGACACCGAACAAGTTGCCGGTCGGGATTGCCTTGAAGAGCTTACCGTAGAAAGCGTAACCGCCTTCCTTGACATACGGGTCATAGTCCTGGTTGAAGCGGTAGAGGGTTTCTTTACCGTTGACAACCGGCCAAATCAAACCGCGTGTTTCGGAGTTCATATAGGTTGTGAAGTCAGCCAGGTCATGGCCGTCGCCCAATGTGAACTTACGATATTCGTTGAACAGGGCCTTTTCAGGGAACCAGTTCAGGTTGCCCGGAGCGGTTGTGCTGTTGATCTTACTGACGAGGTCAGGATCAGGCCAAGCCACCTTCAGGTTATCAGGACGTGCAAAGAGAACGTCATAGAGCGTCATGTCGGGTTTGATGCCCATCTTCTCGGCTTCGTCGAGAACGCTCGGCAGTTTACCGTCGGTGTAGCCGTCAACCTTGAGGCCCGGAACCGGCTGTTCGCCCCAACAGTCTTTAACCTGCAGGCGTTTTGCAAATTCCATCATCATCCACAGATCGGTACGAGCTTCTCCGGGAGGATTGGCCATCTGCTGCCAGCCTTGTGTACGACGTTCGGCGTTGCCATAGAGACCCCATTTTTCGAAGATCATTGCTGCCGGCAGAATCAAGTCGGCGTACTGGCAGGAGAATGTCGGATAGGCATCGGCAACCACAACGAAGTTTTCGGGATGGCGAGCTGCCTTAAGCCAGTGATTGGAGTTCGGCGCAGCCTGGAAGGGGTTGACAACCTGTGTCCAAACGAAGTTGACAGAATTGTCTTCCATACCGCGGAGGATTTCCATGTAAGCACGGCCAACCTTCGGGTTAATCGTCTTTTCAGGGACACCCCAAATCTTTTCACTCTTCACACGAGCCGGTTTCTGAGCAACCAGCAGGTCGGACGGCAGACGGTGGCAGAAAGTACCGACTTCACGAGCAGAACCGCAAGCGGAAGGCTGACCAGTTAAGGAGAAGGCACCGTTGCCCGGACGAGCGTGTTTAGCAAGAAGGAGATGGACGGAGTAGATCAGTTCATTGACCCAAACGCCTCTCTGATGCTGGTTAAAGCCCATGCACCAGAAGCTGAGGATGTCGTTCTTCTTGTCGATGTAGATGTCAGCAAGGTTCTTAAGTTTCTTCTTGAAGTCTTCCAGGCTTTCGTCAGGGTCGCCCTTAGCGATTTGTGCCGTGAAGTCCAAGGTGTAGGGTTCAACGCCTTTTTTGAAGTCTTCAAACGAGATGCTCCAGTGAGCACCGGCTTTGCCGCCCTGCTGAGTCTGTTTGACTTCTTTGCCGGCTAACTCAGGACGGCTCTGAGCGATGGCTTCTTCCTTGCTCAGGATGATGGCGTTCTGTTTAGCCTGAATATCTTTTTCTTTTGGAAATGCAAACTTGTCGGTAGGACGCATACCGTAGCCGATATCCATTCCGCCTGCGGCGAAGATGCAGTGCTTGTTCACAAAGTCGTGATCAATTGCGTCACGGTGAACTATTTCTCTCAGGATATAGTTAAGGATAGCCAAGTCACCATTCGGAGCAAAGATGATCGTTTCATCGGCCATGTTAGAACTCATGTTCTTATAGGTCGTAAGATTGATGATCTTCGTCTCTTTGTGCGTCAGCTTGCGGTCGGCAACGCGAGACCAAAGAACCGGATGAGCCTCGGCCATGTTATTGCCCCACAAAACCATTGTGTTGCATTTTTCAATGTCGGAGTAATTGTTAGCCGGCTCGTCGATACCAAATACCTGGTAAAAACCAACCACAGCGCTCGCCATACAGAGACGGGCATTCGGGTCAATGTTGTTAGAACGCCAACCGGCTTTTACGAGTTTGCTGGCTGCATAAGCTTCCGGAATGGTGTACTGACCGCTGCCCAGAATTGCAACGCCTGTCGGTCCTTTTTCCTTGTAAACACGTTTGAACTGATTCGCCATTTCGGTGAGAGCCTCGTCCCATGTCACCGCTTCAAACTTTCCGTTCTTATCGAACTTCCCGTTTGTACGGCGCATCAGAGGCTGCGTCAGGCGATCCTTTCCGTAAAGAATCTTGGCATTGAAATAACCTTTAATACAGTTCAAGCCCTTGTTAACGGGTGCATCCGGGTCGCCTTTTGTGGCAACAACACGGCCGTCCTTTACGCCGACCTGAAGCCCGCAGCCTGTCCCGCAGAAACGGCATACGCCTTTCGTCCAAACGATAGCGCCTTCGCTGCTCTGAATCGCAGCTTTAGCAACTTCGCTCAGAGGTATACCAACCGTCATCGCTGCAGATGCAGCCACTCCGGCTTTCAGTAAATCACGACGTTTAACTTGGGGATTATTAATCGTCATATTGTCTCCTGAACAAGAAATCTAATTGGGGAAAACTTAAGTATTAGAGGAACAAACTACTGCATCGTCCGCATCGTCCTCAAAGTTGTGAACAACAAGAGCCGCATCGGCAACACCAGAAAGAGTTGAAACGGCTTTAAAAAGGTCAACTTCCGCTGTGACATCCGGAGCTTCAATCACGATGATGCAGCGATTATGATCGGGGTCCTGTTGGTGGACTTCCACACCCTCTATGGTGTCGAGTTCACGGAGCATTTCGTCATAACGGCCGGGGAAGGCACTAACCAACACTCCGGAATAGTTCATAACAACTCCTTTAAATAATATGAGTGTCCTTTAAGAATCTACCAACACTTGAGCGACAAGCTCAAGCGAGTACTCCATGAGCATAAAACAAAACGAGGGAAAACACTAGGTGTTTTCCCTCGCCTCAAAAATCAGAGCTTTTCTAGAGTACTAAATCTTCTCTTAGATCCAGCCGCGAGCGATCGCCATAAAGTAACCGCAGATCGTGGCGGTGATCACACCGATCAAGCCAGGAAGGATGAAGGAGTGGTTGATCACGAACTTACCAATATGAGTTGTTCCGGAACGGTCGAACTCGATGGAAGCCAGGTCAGAAGGATATGTCGGGATGATGTAGTAGCCATAGCAAGCAGAGCAGCAGCCGACAACCACACCAGTCGGAGTACCGATGCTGATGGCAACCGGAACCACGATGGCGATAGCAGCAGCCTGAGAGTTAACGAGCTTGGAAACTAACAGGAGAACGACTGCGTATGCCCACGGATAGAGCTTGACGTATTCGACGAGGACTTCTTTCAGTTCATTGAGGTGAGCCTTGAAGATCGTATCGGAGAGCCATGCAACACCGAACACGCAGACCACAGCAACCATACCGGAGCGGAACACGGATGTACCGCCGACGGACTTCGGAGGAGTCTTTGTGATCATGCAGATGAGAGCGCCGGCGCAGAGCATGAACATCTGAATAACTAGAGTCATAGAGAGATGTTTCTTGCCGACCATCGGACGAAGTTCAGAGAAGGCACCGAGCAGAGCAACGACGAGAACAACAGCGAGGAAGATCCACATAGCCGTCCACTGTCTGGACGGAAGCTTCTTGCCGAGGAGAGTCATGGAATCGCCGTAAACATAGCGCTTGGCTTCCGGATCAGCGATAAGAGCCTGGAACTGCGGGTCTTTGTCGAGGTCTTTGCCGCGGAAATTGGAGTATGTAGCCATGACGAGCAAACCGATCAAACCGGCAGGAATGGTCAAACTGCAGAGTTCAACCAGGCCGACTTCAGTACCGTTTGCCATCGGATGGCCGGCGATCAAAGCGACCATAGAAACGCAGGCGACGGACACCGGAGAGCAGATCACACCCATCTGAGCAGCGATAGAGGAAGCTGCCATCGGACGTTCCGGACGGATACCGGTCTTGATTGCGACGTCATAAATAATAGGAAGGAGTGTGTAAACCGTATGGCCTGTACCGCAGAGGATCGTCAGTGTGAAGGTGCAAAGCGGAGCGAGGAAGGTCACAACTTTAGGACGTTTTCTCAGAATCTTTTCAGCGATCTGAAGCATGCAGTCCAAGCCGCCGGAAGCCTGCAGTGTAGAACCTGCTGCCACCACGGCGATGATGGTCAGAATAACGTCGACCGGCGGTTTACCCGGAGGAAGACCTAACCAAGGTTTCGGACCGAACATAATCACAATCAAACCGATGCCGGAGAACAAACCTAGGAACATACCGCCGCGAGGTGCGGAGATAAAGAGGAATGCAATCAGCAGGGCAAATTGGAACCAGAAATAAATACTCATGGCGAATTTCTCCTGTCTAAACTTTTCAGAGATCTTTTTACAAATTGTTTCTTTCTGAAACAAACGGAATAATCCGCCGTTTTTTTTATGTAAACAAGTGAAAATTTAACTTTAAACACTGCGTTAGGGAAATTACCTAGTCCTTACGGATTATATTTTTACTCTATTTATCTGATTTTAAATATTATTTTTGACAAATAAGAGGGTTTTTCTATTTTGCTGAGGACCTAATTTTATTAAGTATTTTCACTAAGATATTGATGATAAAAATACCGACAAATCCGCCTTTTCCCTAGACATATCTGTAACTCTCCTGGGGCTTCCGTATTGTTTTTCGAAACATTTTTTACTAAAACCACAGCAAGTTAGCCTCCTTTTTTCAAAGAAGCAGGACGAAACATTGCTTGCCGGGCTGCTGAATGGAAAATTTATTTCATTCAGCAGGTCGTTCAAAACGATCTTCATTTGTTCATATAAAACTTTTATGCAAAACAATAAAAAATAACTATTAGACATGAACACGGCCCGACGGTAAATTTTCTCTTGTCAGCCACCTCTTTCCTGAGACACTCATCATGCTGAAAAGAAGACAAGTATTACTCGCCGCCGGGGCCTCGATTTCCAGCCTCCCCTTTCCTGCTTTTGCCCAAACCGCCGGCAGCTCCCTAAAAGGAACGCCTATTGAGAACACCAAACTGACGCACCTGACAGACCAAAGGGATGCGCCAGTTGTCTTTTACACACCTAAAGTCGATCCTCAGGCGGTCTTAGAGATTTTCAAAGCCGTCGGCCTCCCCGTACAGGGCAAGGTCGGTCTGAAAGTCGTCTTCGGCAACAACAGGGATCGTGCCAAGATGATCGATCCGGACCTGCTGAAGCCGATCGCAGATGAACTTCGTGCGACGTTGATCGAGAGCAACTACATGGACAGTGCACGTTCGGACGCCACTACGCACTTATCTACCGCTAAAGAGCTCGGATATGACAGAGTCGCTCCGATCGATATTTTGGATGCGGACAGGGAGATCGTCATCCCCGTTCGCAACGGCTACCACTTAAAGGAGTTCATTACGGGGTCACACTTGGCCAATTACGACACGCTGGTATCTATCGTTCGGTTCAAAGGTCACAACCTCCAGCGCTACGGCGGTTCAATGAAGAACCTTTCCATATGCCTCGGCACAGCTAGAGGGGCCTGCCAGATACACAGTGCCGGCGAAGTCACTGACTACTATCGTCCGTCTTCTCCGAAAGAGACTTCTGAGTCTATGGCGGATGCCGCCAGTGCGGCCTTAGACTATAAGAAGGGGCGCTGGGTTTTCATCAACATTATTGATGCGCTGAAACCGATCGACGGCTGCAGCGGAACCGTTGACCGCCCCGACCTCGGTATTGTCGCTTCCACCGATCCGGCTGCTGCAGACCGTGCCGCCCTGGACATCGTTTATGGATTGACTTCGGATCCCGAGTTGCGGAAGGAATGGGAGCGTGAGCACTCCGTCGATGTTCTCGACTATGCAGAAAGAAAAGGACTCGGTTCCAAGAGCTACCGCCTGCAGAGAATCGACTAATAAAAGCCGTCTTTTGCCTGAAATTACGGCGGCACGACATCGAATAAAATGAGCGGATATTTCAGTACTTTCGGCTAAACGGAGGACTTCCGACGATGACAGAAAACCGCGTGCTTTTTGATTATGACCGTGCTGCCCGAACTTCGGTTCCCGAGGCGGTCTTCTGTCAAAGTAAATCCCGCGAGGTCATTTACAGCCTCATGCAAGAGTTCTCCCAAGCAGATGCGCCGGCAATCCTTTTTACACGACTCAGCGAAGAGGTTTTTGCATCGAGTCCCACCGAAGTAAGACAGCATTATTCGTTCGATTCTTTGGCCCGTACTGCCTTTTGCAAAAAACTCAATCAAGAGCACAAAGGAAGCGTAGCCATTGTGTCTGCCGGCACTGCTGACGGCTTCGTCACCTGGGAAGCTGCGCGTACGCTGGAATTCATGAACATTCCCTACCAAGTCTTTGAAGACTGCGGCGTTGCAGGACTTTGGCGTCTGGAAAGCCGGATCAAAGAGATCAATCGCCACCATATCATTATCGCAGTGGCCGGCATGGAGGCCGCACTCGGCAGTGTCCTTGCGGGACTCACTTCCCGACCCATAATCGGTGTTCCGACTTCCGTTGGGTACGGCGTATGTGACGGAGGAAAAACCGCCTTAAACAGTCTGCTTGCCTGCTGCTCGCCCGGACTTTCCGTAGTTAACATCGACAACGGTTTCGGTGCCGCCTGCACTGCCGCTAAAACATTCAGCTCTTTTGGTTATTAATCCCATGACTTCTCTTTCTCACGATATCGAATCCGTCCACGCTCACGACCACTACGAAGAGCACGTACACCACCATGATCACGACCACGCAGACAATCATCACCACCATGAGCGTCACGGACACGAAGCCGGCCAAATAATTCTCACCCTTCGTCTTCACTCGGGTATCGCAGGAGACATGTTCCTGTGCGGTCTAATGTGTATGCTCGGCATGAATAATGAAGAAGCAGACTCCGTTCTGAATGGAATTTTTTCCGAACTCAAAGGGTCAGTCCATCTCGAAGATAAATTCGTCGGCGGTATCCGAGGCTCCTTCTGCCATGTGACGCTGTCGCACGAACATGAACACCGCCGCCTTTCCGATGTCCGCGCCATCATTGAAAAAGCTCAGATGAGTGAAAAAGCCAAAGACTTGGCGCTTAAAACTTTCGGATTCGTTGCAGAAGCCGAAGGAAAAGTACACGGCTTGGCGCCCGAAGAAGTGACTTTCCACGAGGTCGGAGCATTAGACAGCATTTTGGACATCTGCTTTAATTGCGAACTCTTTACGCGTTTGAATCCGGATCGCCTTGTTGTCAGTCCGCTTCCTATTGCCGATGGACATATCCACTGTGCACACGGTGTCATTCCCTCTCCGGCGCCAGCCGTGCAGGCTCTCTTAATCGGCATTCCGGTTCGACCCTTCGGCGCTGAAGGCGAAACCGTAACGCCGACCGGAATTGCCCTTCTCAAGGCTTTCGGAGCTGAGTTCGGTCCGTGGCCACAGATGATTATCGAAAAAATCGAAACCGTGTACGGAACGTACGTGTACTCAGGCGTCCCCAACGGCGCAACTTTTGCTTTAGGAAAAAGCTTTGATTAACGATCCGCGTTTGTCCCGACTCGAAAAGGTACTTTCCGTAATTGCACCTGACAAACGGCTAGCGATCGCCTTTTCCGGCGGTCTAGACAGTCGTTTCCTGAGCTTTGCTGCGAAGTATCTAGGATACACCGTCAAACTGCTCACGGTTAAAGGCCCGCATATTTCCGAGGAGGAAACCACGGAAGCAGTGCAGTGGGCACACGAAAACAGCCTTGAGCTTGAACTGCTCGATCTCAATCCTTTAAAGATGGAAGCCGTTGAATTTAACCACACGGACCGCTGCTACTTCTGCAAAAAGCACCTGTTCCTTGAACTCAAACGGCGAGCAACAGGCCTCCCGCTTTGTGACGGGACCAATCATTCGGACCTCTCTCACTACCGTCCCGGACTGAGGGCATTAAAGGAATTAAAAATCCATTCGCCGCTGGCCGAGGCCAGCTTTTCAAAAGAAGACAATCGCGAAATCGGCGCCTTGATCGGCTTAGATCACTGGGATCAGGCTGCACGCCCGTGCATGCTCACCCGTCTGCCTTATAACCAGAAAGTACTCGTGTCTGATCTAACAGCCATCGGACAAGCCGAGACCGAGCTGAACCGTTTCTTTACCGAGCTGAACAAAGGCGAGATCCGCTTCCGACTTCGCAAGATCAGCCCGAAAAGTTTTGAAATGCATATACAAAGAGAAGACTTTGAGTGTCTTTCCGAAGAAGAGCGAGCAGGTGCTGCGCATCTCTTGGGTTCTTTCCCGCTCTTTGCCACGACTCAATGGAAGCCTATGGAGAAACTCTCGGGCTATTTCGATCAGCTTCTTGAGCAACAGACTCATTAATCGTCAAAGGACGCCGAAGCGTCCTTTGCACGAATCCCAGGAAGAAATGTTATTCCACGCGCGGTACAGTGAGAGAGCCTTCCGGCATCACGATAACGGATTCCACTTTACCGATTTCTTTTTCTGCAGCGGCTAAGGCTTCTTCGATCGTGTCATAGGCACCCGAGAAAAGCATATCGCGAGCCATCTTACGATCTAAGGCCGTCACTAAGTAATACTTGGCTTTTTCCATCAAGCGCGTTACAGCATAGGCCTTGTTTGCTCCGATACGGAAATCTTTCTCAAGTTCGGCTTTAATGGCCTGAGGGGAACCGAGACGGCGGCAAGCTTCTTCCAAAACAGCAGACCCGCTTCCTTCAACGCATTCAGCCACCATAATGACGGCACCGCCTTTGCGCACGGCGCAGGCTGCGTTATCCATTGTCTTTTGCATCTGATAAACGTTGATATCTTTCGGATATCCGCCGCAGGAGGCAATCACCAGATCTGCTTCCTTCGGGATGACGCTGCCGTAGACTTCGTCCACAAACTTGCAGGCTTCTTTATGAGCCTTGATGTAGTCACCGGCAAACATCTTGAGGAATTGGTGCTTCGCGTTCAGGATGGCGTTAAACAAAAAGAGGAAGCGTCCCTTAGCGAAAAGTGCCACCCCTTCCATCTGGTCTTCGTAGCAGGGATTGCCGGTCGTTTTGCCGAGGCCTGCTGCCGGATCCAACATAAAGCTGTGGTTCACACGAACCGTTTCCATGGCTGCGCAGCCAGGCAGAATGGCTTTGCGGCCGCCACCGTATCCGCTGAAGTAATGGTGAACGATCGTACCAGTCAGGATAACGTGGTCGACGTCGCAGAGATGCTTATTGATCCAAACCGGAGTTCCGCGGGAAGTCGTACCGAAGTACTTAAAGTCTTCCTGCTCGTTGCAGAGACTGTTGTACATCTTCAAACGAGAAGCAACGTCCTTGCCAACTGCCTGAACCATTTCTTCTTCTGTCATAGGACGATGTGTCCCCAAGGCGAAGACGATGTGCATATCATCATCTTTGACGCCGAGCTTATTCATCTCATTGACGAGGACCGGCATGAAATCAAAGCTGTTTGCGACGCGGGTCGGATCGTTGCAGATGAAAGCAACTTTCTGGCCCGGTTTAATGATTTCGTTGATCGGAGGACACCCGATCGGGTGGTAGATCGCCTCAAGAACTTCGTGGGGGATGTTTTTCATGGGTTCGAACTCTTTGGTTCGAACTTCCTTCAAAACCAGTTTTTCATCGAGTTCGATTTCTTTTGAGCCTTGTCCGTAGGGCAAAACGTACTTCTTCATGAATACTCCTAATGTCTGAAAGTAAATCCCGTGTGCCGTGCTGCTGGAATAAAAATTATCTTGTACGGCTTGATGACCAAATGAATTTAACCCTCATGAGATCTTCAGGCCTAAATGTTAATACGTGTTACAAGTCTTGTCTGCTAATTATCCATCCGGCAAGAGTTCCTATGAGCGAAATGCAACAAGCGACCGAGTAGGCCGAGCTGAAGCTGCCGCCTGCAGACAAGGTTTTAATAATCCATGGGCCGAGAACACCGGCAAAAGAAAAGCCTGTAAACATGATGCCGTAGTTAACACTGTTGTGCTGAGCTCCGAAAGCCGCTGCTGTAAAGCCGGGATAGATCCCCATGAACGAACCGAACGAGAATCCGATCAAAGATAATGCCGCGAAGAACATGACGATTGAACCTTTTCCGCAAAAGAGCAGCGTGACCATTCCTAGAGCAGTGAGAAGAGAAGAGAAGATCAGCGTGCGGCAGGCACCTAGGCGATCAGACAATGTTCCGGCAGCGACTCTGCCAAGAGTATTGATCAGGGCAAGATAGGACACAGCGGTTGCAGCTAGAGCAGAACTTAGTCCTATTTGTTTGCTTGCGATCCCGGCCGACTGCGAGATGATCATCATGCCGGACACAGCGCCGCAGCACAGGAAAAACAGCATCTTCCAGAATCGTTTGGTCGAAACCATCTGTCTCCAAGTTAAACCGCCGACAATCGCCGTTTTCTTTTGATCTCCGGAGGCTTTCCCCACAAATAAAAAGCTAAGAAGACCACCGATACAAATGACCGCACCGCAAACCGTTCCGACGATTTCAAATGACCGCTGTATGCCGAAGTCCGTTGTCAGCATATGTGCGATCGGCGGAAGAACTACTGAACACAGCCCGTAAAAAGCTGTCGCCATACCTCCTGCGAACCCTCTGCGATCCGGGAATAATTTCACGCATGTGTTAATTGTGGCGCCGTACGTCAGGCCGAGTCCTAGCCCGAACATCAGCGAATAACTCAGGATAAGGGTCGTCATATCAGACGCACTTCCCGATAAAAACAAGCCGCTTCCGATGAGCAATCCTCCGATCGTCATGAGCCATCCGGGACCGAATCGATCATTGATAAAACCACCGAATATCATTGGGAGCGGCCCCACCGCATTGGCTAGGCCGAACACAATCGAAAGATCCCCAGCCGTGTAAAGGATGTTTTGCAGCTGGCTCATCTGCTCTGCTTTGGGACCGGCAAACACACTCCATGCGTAGATCGATCCGGTACAGAAATTCACCAAGCAAGCGGTAATGAGAAATTTCCAGCGATTAAAACTGCTATTCATTTCCAACCCCTAGCGCCTTTAACGATTGCTCTTGTTCTCTGAGGAAGGCTTCCTGGCTCTCCGCAAATCGCTTGACAAAGTAATGCGCAATCTCGACACGGCTTCTCTCAAGTTTGAGAAGTTTTTCCACTTCCTCTCGAGAGCAGCTTCCGTCAGTCCGCCGACCTTCAACAATCGCGCGCGGATCCAAAGCTGCCTTGAACTCTTCTTCCGTCATAGGGAAAGGCATCTTTGCTTTTTCTTTCAGAAAATCTTTCCAGATTTCGCAGACTTCCTCATATAGCGTAGTTTCCGGCGTTTTGGATTGAGCTCGAGCCCAAGAAACTAGAGAACTCGCAAAACCGTGACCGGTACGGAAATCGATGCCCTTCTGGACGAGCCTGTCAGCGATCTCCTGAGTGCATGTCCAATCAGAAGCGATCTCCTTTAAGGCATTGTCTTCTTTAACGCGCAAACCGTTAACGACTCGATCGAAACGGCTGAGTACGCTTTTAACATCCTTGAACAGTTCGTTAATCAGCGGCTCGTCTCTTTCGTCCGGCATTCCTGTCGGCAGGTTCTGGAGTCGAAACAGCCAGCTGATGGCTTCGGAAGTCACAAAGCTGCAGTCGCGTCTTAAGTCATTCACAAAGCCGGGATTTCTCTTCTGCGGCATTGCGCTTGAAACGTAGGTACTTCCGGAAAGGTCCAAGACGACCCAAGGGTAAGAGTGGTGATATTGAGCTGAGAAATCGGCTAAAAATTCCGAAATCAACGTCATTACGGAAACGACGATCTGTGAGAGTTCCAGCGGCAGCGTGTTCCCAGCAATCTGTCCGGCATCAAAAGCGTTTTCCGAGGGTGTATCAAAACCGAGCAGATCTGCAATACGCGTGCGGTTCAGCGGCCAAGCTGTTCCGTTTAAAACACCGGCGCCCATCGGGCAAACGTCGTATCGGCTGAAGCACTGAGCAAAACGCTCCGTTTCTCTGCCAAAGGCACGAGCAAAGGCGAGCACATAGTGAGGATAGCTTTCCGGAAGCGCCTGAACGCCGTTGGTGTATGCTGGCACGACCTTGCCCATTTCCCGTTTGGCCAAGTCGCACAGGCTCTTTTGAATTCGTGCTGTTTGCTCAATCGTTCCGGCAATTCTTTCTTTGTTCAGTCCGAACTCAACGGTTGCCAAGATATCCTGACTGCTTCGGCCGATGTGCATCACTGAACAATCCATACCGGCACGCTTCAAAATCTCAGGTTCAAAGTGGATGTAGGTGTTGAACTTCGGCAGCTCGCCCTTCTCGCTTGCGGACTCAACCTCCCGCATTGCCTTAATGATGCGTTCGGCCTTATCCCGATCAATCAGCTCTTCTTCTAAGTTGCTGATAAGGCTGGCGAGATTGATGCGATGCAGCCACCAATTGGTATCGTGTTTTTGTAAGCCGTTAGCCGCACCTGTTTTATCTCTTCCGGAGGATGTCATTTCAAAACCTAACATTTGTCTCTCCTTTCTCATTAAGGGACGGCGATCCCGCCGTCCCGAGCCTCCAAGTTAGAAGCGGTGCATCAGACCGACAATCAGCTCACGAGATTTGATGTTCTTCTCCTGCCAATCTGCATGCTGGAGGAAGAAACCGCCGATACCGTAAACAGAGGTTCTCTTGCTTAACGGATAGACATAACCTAAACCGGCATTAAAACGATAGAAGTCGTTATTTTCAGTCGTGTTCTGATTTTTACCGAAAGCGGTACCCGCAGAAACTTTGACGGTTCCGCCAAGTGCATTGAACTGGGTGCCTAAGGAAAATGCGAGAGCCTCGAAACCTTTATTTTCACCGACCTTGCCGTCCGCAGCCGAAGTGTTCTGCTCAGCTGTGACAGGTGCAAACTCTTTGGTTGCATATCCGCCGATATAAGCGATGTTCTTCATATACTGCACGGTACCGTAGACAGTTGCAGGTTCGAACTTATAGTGACCGCCGAGCAAGACCTTATAGGCGTCTCTGAGCTTCCAGCCGCCGGCCTTCAGGTCCGCGCTTTGGACATTGAGCCAGTCGGCAGCCAGAGCGACGAAGTACATTGGCTGTGTGTATGTGACACCCGCCGCCATGTAGCGGTTTGTCTTGGAAGTGCCTTCGTTCTCATCGGATGCGCCGTTGGAATACTGATAATGGAATTCCAAGCCGCCAAAGGACGGAGAGCGATAGTTGATCATGTTGTCATGACGAGCCGAAGCGAGGGTACCGACAAACTTCCAGCCGCCGGTCATGTTGCCCCAGCCGGCCCCGAACGGATTGACTCGGCTGTTGAAAAGGCCGGTTGTGCCTGAACCCGTCAGCATGGCCGGCATGCGGCCCATCTTTAAGGTACCCCAAGTCTTGGATTCGATGCCAAGACTCGATTCGCGTTCGAAGGCTTTGCCCTTGATGTATTCAGCGCCGTCATCGGCCAAGAAGCCCTGCTCCAAGTGAACGAGTACCGACCAATCGGCATTGAGTTCTTCTCTGGCCTTAATGCCCCATGTCGAGACATTCCCGGTTCCTTCCATGTAGCGGCTTGTCGAACCCTGACGAGCTACCTTGCCGTTCTTCAATACGTTTGGTGCTCTTTGTCCGACCGGCGCCATCATGCCTTTATTGGAATTTTCATGGATGAAAGTCAGGCCCTGATCTAAGAAACCGAACACTTCAACTTTAGTTTCGGCAGAAGCGACGGACGCAGCGGCTACGAGAACGGCAACGGTAATAAGTTTCTTCATTTTCTTTTCCTTGGGAATTAGTTAAGACGATTAAGAGGTTCAAATGAGGGATTAACTTCTCGGGCAGGGATGCCTTGATCGTTGTAGAAGTCCAGGCCTTTGCGTGTTGTGAAAGCTGTCGGAGTACCGTTGAAAATCTTTCCGTTTTCAAAAACAGTATTGCCGCCGGAAATCACGCGAACCGGAGCCTTGGCGATCGGATCTGCCAAGCAGATGTCGGCATCAGCACCGACAGACAGATGGCCTTTAGATGAAAGGTTAAGGATCCTAGCCGGCATCAGGCTGGCTTTTTTCACGAACTCAAGCATCGTGAGACCGTCCAAATCCACCAGTTCGAGACCGGCCTTCAGCGTGACGTTGCGGGGAATGCAGCCACCGTCGGTGGACAATGCATCTACCGTAAACGCCTGAGATGAACCTCTTCTGGCTGTCGCGCAAAGAACTCTGGAGGAAAGCGGGTTCATTCCGGCGAAGCTTCCTGAGACATTAGTATCTTGATCGAGGAAGTAATCAGCACCTTCTTTTCCGCTGATAAGAATGGTTTGATCCTGCACGTCTTTCATCACGGAGAGGCGACCGGCAAGGATGGCGTCCACAAGGCCGTTTTTATCCGGAGAGAAGCCGAAATTAGCCAGGCATTTTCTTGGAATCGCAGACTTAGGAATACCGTTTTCGTCGCAGACTAAGTTCGAGCCATTTCGAGAAGACAGATAGCTTTCCGTGACGATGTTCGGATTGTCTTCCAAGATCTGAAGCACCACGATGCCGAGTGCAGCTGCTTTTTCGGGACAACCTCTGCAGTAAGCGTTGATGTGCGGAAGATGGAGAAAGCCTCCATTTGCCGCAGCCACGGCTTCTTTGACGCCGCTTAAATCGCTTCCGGTTTCGGTAGAGCCGGCATGCCAGGCAATGTAAACGCCGTTTTCCTGGCAGTAGCGGACAAGACGTTCACTTGCTTTCGGTGTCAGCGGGAAGTGGCCGCCGAGGATTTTGACGCCGTAGCTTCCGTTGGCCAAGGCCTTGTTCACGAAAGCTGCGATCTCTTCCGTTGAGGGGTCATTCGTCGGAACATTTTTGCCAGGAAGGCTGGCTTCCAGCGTTCCGTACGTAATTGCAGCACCGTTGGTTTTTGCGATTCGGGCAAGATCATCAGACGTACCGCTCATGTCTAAGCAAGTCGTTACACCGGCTGCGGCCACCATCTTGAACCCGCAGGCACTGATACCGAGATGAACGTGGCTGTCGATCAAACCCGGGAGGAGCAGGAGACCTTGAGCCTGCATAACTTCGGAAGCCTCAGAGGAATCCAGATTCGCGGCCACTGCTGCGATCTTTCCGTCTTTTACTGCGACATCGGTAATTTCATCGCGGAGGTTCTTTGCGTCAACAACGCGGGCGCTTTTAATTAACAGGTCAAATGTACTCATGATTACACCAGAACAAGAGCTGCGAAGATGACGGAGATGAGCATGGAGAGTCCGACGCGCTTACTGATTTCAAATGGGCTGACTTTGGCAATACCGGCGACGATGATGATGCAACCGGCCAAAGGAGAAGCTGTACGGCCAAACTGTCCGGCTACTGCGCAGAGGAGACCGAGGGCTTCCGGATTCATACCGAAGCTGGCAGCAGACGGTGTAACTGCCTGATTAAAGGCCCAGATCGCGGCTTCGCCGGAACCAGTTAAGACTGCCAGAAGGAAGGGGCCGAAGGAGGCGCCCCAGCGGGCGATTTCATTGGATTGCTTGAGCATATCGATGAACGCCGGAATGAGTCCGATTTCTTTCATGCCGACTGCAAATACACCGGCGGCAACGATGAGACCGATCACGGAGCCGTAGCCCTGGCCCATACCTTTAAAGAAGGCTTTAACGAGTTCATTTGGGTTCTTCAGGCAGATCAATCCGATATAGACCACACCGATGATCATGGAAGCGACCACATCCAGACCGCTCTTCGGGAACCAAACGGAGCTGATGATAAGAAGAATCATCGGGATGACCGGAGCGAGCGCCTTAAGCGGATTTACTTTGAACTTTTCATGGCTTTCTTCAACCTGGAAAGCAGCGAGGTCCTTTGCTTCAAGCTTCTGATCTTTAAAGTAGAAGCACATGATCAAAGCGGAGATAACTGCTGAAAGGAGAAAGAGACCGAAAATGTAGGGAGCTGCGTAACTCACAAAGTTCATGATCGGGTCGTTGCCAAGCTTGGCGATAAAGATGTCATGAGCACAACCCGGATTGACTAAGAGTCCCATCATCGTGCCGCCGCCAACCGCTGCTGCAGCGCCTGCGGGTTTGATACCGGCTCTGATCATCAAAGGAATCAGCGTGGCACCAACCGTTGCGGCAGTTCCCGCCGCACTCATAATGGCGATGTTGATCAGGAAGGTCACGACAGTCGCGATCAGAATCAGCCAGCCGCCGATCTTCTTCAACGGAGAAGCAAGAAGAACGACCAGATGTTCATCGCACTTAGAAAAAGTTACTGCGGCTGCAAAACCCATTGCTGCGCAGATCGGCGGAACCAGGTTAACGTTGACCATTCCCTTAATGAAGGACTGGAAAGCTGCCATCGGATGGCCCGCAAGCACGCACATAGCGAAGCCTGCGAGCAGGAGCGTCATGCGAGTTTCGACTTTCTTGATGATGGCTACGATTGCCAGGACGATTAAGGCAATCGCGCTGATGATTTGCCAAGACATTTTGTTTTCCTTGAAGTTATGAGGTTTGGTGTTGACTTCAAGTAGAAGTATTCGTTTTTTATGCCTTTGCGTTAATACCAAGTTAATGAACCATTAATTGTCAAAAATAGAATTAGTTTTAGTGACTTTCTCTAGAACAATCCCTAACTCTTTATTTTTAAAAGAATTTAAATTGCTAAAATTGCAATTAACCTCTTTACAGCGAGCAATTAAATATGACCGCAAGAGTCAATGACCTCGAGTCCTGGAAACTTTTCTGTTTAATTGTTGAAAAACAAGGACTAAACGCGGCGGCGGATTTTGCTGATATTGAACCCTCTCGTTTAAGCCGAGTGATTAACTCCCTGGAGGCTGAACTAGGCAGTCCTCTGCTGGTCCACAACCGCAGGCCGCTTCAAACGACGAGTTTCGGGGACCAGGCTTACGAGATGGCCAAGGCGCTTTTAGCCCAACACGCCCAGATGCTGGAAACCTTAAAAGGCGACAAAGACCGCATGGAGGGATTGATCACGATTGCCATCCCTGCCGGCATCGGGCCTCTTTTTGTAACGCCACAGTTATTGGAGTATCAGCAGACTTTTCCAAAAATTGAATTTGAGCTCATCACGCTCACATCTAAAGCCGATGAGGTATTCGTCAACCATCCTGAAAAAGTTGTCCACGTTTCCATCGGGTACGGCGTTCCGGGAACCGGAGACATCGTTTCCCGCTACTCGGGAAGAATGGAGTTTATCCCCTGCTGTGCGCCAAGTTACATTAAAAAGCATGGAGCCATTTCGGACCCCGACCAATGCAATGATCTCACGGGACTTTCATACACAGGCGGCACGAGGACAAGAACCCAGGAGCTTCAGAACAACGGTGTGGTAAGACAGCTGAAATGGAGGAAGAGTCTGTCCTTCCAATCCCTAAGCGACCTCAAGAACGCTTGTCTTCTAGGTGCGGGAATTGCAAGCGACCTCCCCTTGATTCACTGTATTGATGAACTGGAACAAGGAAAGCTCGTCAACGTTCTCGCTGGTTGGAAGCGACCTGCCGCAGGCTGTTATCTCTACTCCACCAGGCACTTTACCGAGTATCGGCGGGTTAGTACCTTCCTTGACTGGATGGCAGAAAAACATCGGGAACTTTTAGATCAAATCGATGAAAGGTTTAGAAAGCTTGCCTAATCTTGAATTACTTCAAGTTTTTCACCGAGTTTGCCTCGACGAAGTTTTGTGATCACGAAGCTGAAACCAAGCAAGTGAAGCGTTTGGGTTTGGTAAAATTTGAGATTGTCTTTTTATAGCTTTAAGGACTCTTTTAAATGTCAGGACATTCCAAGTGGGCCAATATTCAACATAGAAAAGGCCGTCAGGATGCAAAGCGCTCCAATCTCTGGACCAAAGTCATTCGTGAAATCATCGTCGCAGCTCGTTTAGGCGGCGGAGACCCGGACATGAATCCGCGTCTGAGACTCTCTCTCTTAAAAGCACGTGCAGCCAACGTGCCTAAAGACACCGTTAAAAATGCCATTCTGAAAGGTACCGGTCAGCTCGAAGGCGCTAACTACGAAGAAATTCGCTATGAAGGCTACGGCGTCGGCGGCGCAGCTCTGATCATCGACTGCACCACGGACAACCGTACACGTACGGTTGCAGACGTTCGTCACATTCTTTCCAAGAACGGGGGCAACCTCGGAACGGACGGCAGCGTTTCCTTCATGTTCAAGCATTGCGGCTACTTCCTCTTCGCCCCCGGACTGAAAGAAGACGATGTCATGGAAGTCGCACTGGATAACGGCGCTGATGACGTAGTGACCGAAGAAGACGGTTCCATCGAGGTCACATGCGATCCGGCTGCCTTTGAAGCTCTGCACAAGGCATTCACAGATAAAGGCTGGGAGCCCGAAGTTGCAGAAGTCACCTGGAAGAGTGATTCTGAAACCGTTCTCACCGGCGACGACGCAGAACGTATGCAGCGTCTCATTGACGCTCTGGAAGACCTAGATGACGTCTCTGAGGTTTACACCACTGCCGTCTTTGAATAATTACTCAATTCAACCTTAAAAATTTAGAGAAATCCCATGAAGATTCTGGTTATCGGAAGCGGCGGACGCGAACACGCCCTGGCGTGGCGCCTGGCCCAATCTCCGCGAGTCGAAAAAGTCTACGTTGCTCCGGGTAATGCCGGAACGGCAGGAACGCCGAACCTTGAAAATTTGGCCATTTCCGACTTGAACGAACTTGCCGATTTTGCTGCTTCCAGCGATATTGCTTTCACCGTCGTCGGTCCCGAAGCTCCGCTCGCCAAGGGTGTTGTTAACATCTTCCGCGACCGCGGCCTAAAGATCTTCGGACCGACCAAAGAAGCTGCTCAGCTGGAATCTTCTAAGGACTTCGCTAAAGCCTTCATGAAGCGTCACGGCATCCCGACAGCTGAATACGAGACCTTTTCGGATGTTGAAGCCGCTCATGCTTATGTCCGCCGCAAAGGTGCTCCGATCGTCATCAAAGCCGACGGCCTGGCCGCAGGCAAAGGTGTCGTTGTTGCCATGACCGAAGAAGACGCGCACGAAGCCGTCGATTTCATGCTCCAGGACAACAAACTCGGCGATGCGGGCGCCCGCATCGTCATTGAGGATTATCTTGACGGCGAAGAAGCCAGCTTCATTGTCATGGTGGACGGCGAGCACGTCCTTCCGATGGCCACCAGCCAAGACCATAAAAGACTTCTCGACAATGATGAAGGTCCCAACACCGGCGGCATGGGTGCTTACTCTCCCGCTCCGGTTGTGACGCCCGAGGTTTACCAAATGGTCATGGACCAGATCATTTATCCGACGGTCAGAGGCATGAAGGAAGACGGCATCGTCTTCACAGGCTTCCTCTACGCCGGACTGATGATCAGCAAGGACGCCTCCGGCAAGCCGACCGTCAAGACATTGGAATTCAACTGCCGCTTCGGCGACCCCGAAACTCAGCCCATCATGTCTCGTTTAAAGAGCGACTTCTCCGAGCTGATCGAAGCCGGTATTGACGGCTCTTTGGACAAGGTCATTGCCGAATGGGATCCGCGCTGCGCCCTAGGCGTCGTGCTGGCCTCCAAAGGCTATCCGACTGCCCCGAGAAAAGGCGACGTGATCTCCGGCGTCGAGCTCCAAGGCGACGGCACGGTCACTTTCCACGCCGGAACCAAGTTCAACGATAAAGGCGAACTGGTCACCAGCGGCGGCCGCGTTCTTTGTGTTGTAGGACTCGGTGACGATCTTCATCAGGCCCGCGACAAAGCTTACAAAGCTCTGGACAAGGTTCATTTCGACGGCATGCAGTACCGTAAAGATATCGGTCACAGAGCACTTTAATTTTTTCTTTATGCGCCACCCTAAACTTTTTTCGTTTATCGCAGCGCTCGGACTCGGGGCTTGTGTCAGTGCCTTTGCACAAACGACCTCGCCCCTGCCCGGTCCGTTTCCGGCCGATCCGACCCCGAAACCCTTTGACTATCCCGAAGGCTTATCCACTCCGCAGTTCACATTGGAGCAGAATCCCGCCTCTGTTATTCAGTTCGGCGACTTTCCGATTGTGCTCGGCGTCACACCTCTTTCCGTCGTGACCAAAGCGTTCGGAGGCAGCCTTCATCATTTACCCGATCGTACGGACTACCTTTGCTATTCCGCACCGATCCAAGAAACACCGAAGCCTAAGAAAAAGGTCAAGAAAAAGCCCGCTGAGGACGAAGTGCCCCCTCCCGAAGTTATCGGCCAAAATATTTGGTTCATCATCGGTGAACGCGGAGAAGTCACTGAAGCAAAGGCTGAAGCCGTCACCACTGAGGGCGAACTCTGCCCCGCACTGCCGGAAGCCTTTTCTAATGTGTCTTTCGGACCTTTCCGCATCGGCGTTAACTTGAAGCCCGGAGAGATCAAGAAACTTGAAATCCCTGAGCCCAGCGTTGCCGAGGAAGACTCTCCTTGGCGCTATTGGTTTGCGACTAACAAAGAATCCCATCCGCTCCATTACGGTTTCTTTGCCGTCGAGAGCGATCCTGAGTTCGGACCGAAGAAAATGATTTCGACCGAACTTGAATTCAAAGGAGCCTCTCATTGAGAATCGGCGTTTTCGGAGGAACCTTTGATCCTGTGCACGAGTCTCATATTCAAATGGGACTTGATGCGCTGGAGCAGTGTCATTTAGACAAGGTTTTCTTTGTTCCGACGCGTCCCTGGCAAAAAACTGCCCGTGCCTCAGAAGAAGATCGCGCAGCGATGCTGAGCATGGCGCTTGCTCCCTATCAAGGCAAACTTGCCGTTGATCGACGAGAGTTGGAGCGCACCGGCGCTTCTTATTCCATCGATACCCTCTACTCCTTTAGACAAGAGTTCGGACCTGAAACTCCGATTTACTTCATCATGGGTTCGGACCAGTGGAAAAATCTTAAGACTTGGGTCTTATGGGAAAAATTCCCGCTTCTGTGCAATCTTTTAATTTTTACGCGTGACGGTGAATTGGGCGACGATCCTTACGAAGGAAAATTTCAGCTCATTCCTGTTCAAGACCTCAGCTCGAATCCCGCGCCGAACGGCCTTATCGTACTCGCACGAAGCGAACCGGCGCCGTACTCTTCAACAGCGATTCGCAAAGCCTTGTTTGAGGAACCGGTCCGTTCTCAAAAAATTCCCGGCCTTACCGAGGACGTACATCAGTACATTCTCTCTCACGGTCTGTACTTGCCGAGGGAAGGCAGCAAAGGAATTTAGTTTCCGAGAGTCGTTCCTCACCTTCCTGTCTTACTTCTCTGCTGTAATTTCGACCTCGACATCTCCAGACCAATGAACCGGCAGCGGAGAGAGGATTTTGCCGATTTTCTGCATATCAAACATTTCTCCGTTTTGTGCGTACATGATCACAAAACTGTGTCTCGGCGGCCAATAGACTATTTCGCCGACCTCATACCTTGTATAAGCAACATTGTCCGTTGGAAGCGGAGCTCTGAATCGATAGCAAAGCTCTCGGCCGTACAGGTCTGCCATTTTCATCTTTAGAGGAAGCTGAGACCGAATCGCTCTGCCCGTGGCATTGTCGAAAAGGACCGCTTGGTAGGGCTTCCCACTGATTTTGATCTCTACAGGAAAGGCAGGCTTCTCCTGCTGGGCAAATAATGGTGCTGTTGCTGATGCCATCGCTAATGCTCCTAAAAATATTCTTCTTTTCATTATTCATTCTCCTTTTGGATTGTCTTCAGCCAGGCTGTAATTTCATCAGGACGAACGGTCTGCCCGCTCTCAAAGCGCCTCCCGGATAAGACCCTTGCGCCTTTGCAAAACCTCTTGATATTGTTTTCTGCGCGATCGATTCCAACCTCCATAGATACGCAAAAAGGTATAACCGTTTTTCCCTGCCATTCGTATTTTTCAAGGAAGGAGCGCACAATCATCGGCTCCTGATACCACCAAATCGGAAACCCAATGAACACGGTTGAATACTTTGACAAGCCAACGCTCGGACTGCTCAGCGGCGGTCTCGCATTTTCGTCAAGTTCTTTCTTTGCTTCAATAGAGTTCTGTCGATGAAGGACGGGATATTTTCTTGATGACCGAATGGCATAAAGGTCAGCACCGGTCAGCGCTCTGATCGTTTTTGCTGCCTCCTCCACGTTTCCTGTAGACGCCGTAGCATGAGTAACAGCGTCGGCGCCAGAAGGCATTTCAGGAAGTCGGCTAAAAAAAGCAACCAACGTTCTCGACTCTGCTGCCCCCGACGGCCTCGTAAAACCCACCATGAAGTAGGCTGCTCCAAGCAGGAAAATTCTTCTGCCGAACATTATCGGTTCTCCGAAAACGCTTTCATAGAATCGAACCCGAAGATAAATTCCGTATCCGAGGCTCTTTTATGACAGGACATACACCGCTGCACCGGATCATCCGTAATTAAACGCTTCTGCGGCGTAAATGAAGAATACTGCCAGTCCCCGTTGCGGTAGCTCTGAGGAACACTCCTTCCGAAGTCAGGGCCCTTTTCCATCTGGATGAAGCGAATCAGGCGTCCTTTTCGACCGCCTTCGTCCTCATATTCGATTCCGACGACGGCAGAACCGTAAGGGAGGGGCTTACCGGATTGGACGGCTTCAAGGACTGAACCCTGAGTGTATTTCTCACTGATTTTGCCGCCGTATTGACTCGTGCTGTAATGAACCCAGCCATCCTGCGGCTCGGACATCAACAACTCCTGAGCATTCACGCTGAACGCCGCCAAGCTGAATATTCCGAACAGAACCAAATTCTTCATTGCTGTCTCCTATTTGCTTGCACCCAGAAACAAGGCCAAACAAAGGTCGTAATACCGTGAATTAACCTGACATCCCTGGTTTCTAACCATGTGAAAATTTTAGAAATCTAGGAAAATAGGCTCTATCAAATCTTCGCCATTCTTTTACTAATTTCCGTCAAGGAGGTTTCATGTCGATTCTCAGACCATCAAAAGAAGCAATCCTTGACGACCTTAGAAGCTTTGTTCTCAATGAGGCAGAAGAAAGAACCGGCTTTTTGGCAACAGCCGTTTCCAAGCTCAATGTTGTCCGCCGAGTTCAACAAGGCCAAAAGCTCTCTTTCAACGAGCCTTATCTTGCGCTCATCCTCCAAGGTAAGAAAAAAACTTACATTGCCGACAAATCCTTTACTTACACTGCCGGCGACATTGTCGTAACGAATCTAAGTCTTTCCTCAAGGACCGTTGTTCAGGAGGCTTCTTTTGAAAAGCCGTTCCTTTCCATCGTGCTGACGCTTGATCCGCTGATCCTCTCGGAGGTTGCTAGACGATACGGTTTCGACGCTTCAGAGCAAGCCGATGCCCCGGCAATGGCAGTATCACAAGCAAATAGCGATTTTCTGCTCGCCTTTGCTCGGATGAGCCGCCTTCTGCAGGAAGAACAGAGGGGACTTCCTTTTGACAAGTTTTATTACGAGGAACTCATGCTGAGGCTGCTCGCCTCTGATTTAGGAAGATGGGCTTGTGACTTGATCTCGCCGGATTCTCGTGTCTCAAAGATCACAAAGGCGGTGGAAATCCTCAAAAAGGATTTCAAAGAAAGCATTCGAGTCGGCAGACTGGCAGAAGCCTCAAACCTCTCGCTGTCAAGCTTCAACCGACAATTTAAGACCTTAACCGGAACCACGCCGCTTCAATATCAAAAACAATTAAGGCTATATGAGGCTGACAGGCTCCTGCGTTTTGAAAAGAGGAGCGTGTCCCAAACTGCATTTAATGTCGGATATTCCAGCCTCGCTCAGTTTTCCGGCGATTACAAAAAATTCTTCGGCGTACTGCCGAGTCAAGTTTGCGGCGGCTAAGCCGGAAACATCGGCGCGCCAACTCTGGGAAACCGCTATTGCAAAGTAATAAACGTAATTTCCGAAGGAACGCCCACACGCATCGTGAAACCGTTCCAAAGTCCGGACCCGTTCGTCACATACACCTTTCTGTCACCTCGGTCGTAGAAACCGCTCACTAAGCCGTCATTGAAATAGGCCAGAATTGGATACATAAAGAAGATATGACCTCCGTGCGTGTGTCCGGAAAGCTGTAAATCAAACTTCTCTTTCGAAAGAGAGCCGGTCTTGGGCTGATGCGCCAAAAGAATCCTAAAATCCTCGGGACTTGTTCCGGAAAATGTCTTTTCAACGTTCGGCGACTCTTCTCCGAAACGTGACGCACCGAGATCTGTCGTTCCGCCGACCACTAACGATGCACCCTCCTTAGTCAGTACATCACTGCCGTTGCGCAGGACTTTAATGCCGAGCGTCGGCAGCGCCGCCATCCATTCTCGATAAACGGAGTAGTACTCATGATTGCCGGGTACGGCATAGACACCGTACTTGGACTTTAAATGCTTCAAAGGCTCAAGCTCAGGAAGAAGTTTTTGTACCCGACCATCAATAAAATCACCCGTGATCATCACGATATCGGGATTTAAATCATTGGTCCTTTTCACGATCTCGGACAGCCATTCTTTGCGCTGAACAGGCCCGACGTGCAGGTCGCTCAGCAAGGCGATGGTTGTTCCTTTCCATTGAACAGGAAGATTTTTAAAGACAATCGTTTCAGTCTTCACCTCAGGCACTTTGATGCCTTCACACATACCCCAAAAGCCGCCTGCAACAGAAACAATAAAAATCGGAACAATGAAGACAAGCCGATTGAAGCTAAAGCCGGTCTTTACGCCGAAAGCGCCGAGCAGCCAAAGTCCGAGAGAACAAATGTCTTTCAGCAAAAGCAAAAACGCCGCAAGAATAAGTGCTCCGTACAATGCCTCCCAAGCCAGCATCCATGCGCCCTTGACTGCGGGCTCAAAGAACGTACCGCCGTTCATGGTGTAGGCCATGTACTTCATGGAAATCAGAAAGATTACCGCTGCGGATAAAAGTTTCCAAAACCAATGAATCTTAAGCGGCAAAACACCGCTGCAAACCACATAAACTGCCAGAATGAGGCTCGGCCAAAACAGGAACATTTTCTCGTAGAGTTGTTAGTTCAAATCTTTTAAATTTTAAAAAACGATCCCTCAGAAAAAGAAAACTCAATCCACGGATATTTGCATAATTTTGTGTTTTCCAGCTCGAAAAGAAGACTTTCTGCTGTTGAAAAGAACGTGACTGAGTACAATTAACCGCTAACTAAACAAGAGAAAGTTTTATGGATATTCGTAAGTTACAGAGAGTGATCGTTAACGCCCTTGAAGATGTCAAGGCACAAGATATTAAGATTTTCAACACCTCTAAGCAGACAGCTTTGTTTGAGCGCGTCATTGTTGCAACCGCCAACTCTAATCGTCAGACTCGCGCTTTAGGCCACCATGTTTTCATGGAAGTTAAGGAAAACGGCGGAGACGCCGTCGGCATCGAAGGTCTGGAGACCGGCGAATGGGTTCTGGTCGACTGCGGAAGCGCCATCGTTCATATCATGCAGCCGGCTCTTCGTGCTTATTACAACCTTGAGGAACTCTGGGGCGGCCATCCCGTCCGTATGAAGCTTCTTGAGGATGAAAACAAAGAAGATTCTGAGTAATCAATTACTATGAAAATTTCCGTCGTTGCTGTCGGTCTTAAAATGCCCAAATGGGCTGATGAAGCATGCGAAGACTATCTGCATCGCTTTCCGTCGGATTGGAAGCTCGAATTAAAGACCGTCAAAGCCGAAGACAGGAACACGCGCACCATCCCGAAAGTGATGCAAGCCGAAGCGGAAAGGATTCGAGCCGCCCTGCCGAAGGATGCCATCAAGGTCATCATGGATGAGCGCGGCGCAGACCCGACCAGCACTAAGCTCGCCCAACAAATCAACCGCTGGGGCGACCAGGGACGCCCAATCGCCTTCATCATCGGGGGCGCCGACGGTATCGATCCGGGACTCAAAGCCGAGGCTGACTTTACACTTCGCCTCTCTTCCCTGACCTTGCCGCACGCGATGGCTCGCGTTTTGCTCTTAGAGCAGATCTACCGCAGCTGGTCCCTTCTCCACAACCATCCCTATCATCGGGCCTAAGTTATGGCTTTCTATCTTGCCTCCAAGTCGCCGCGCAGACGGGAGCTTTTGAAAGATGCGGGCTTTGACTTTGACATTCTTCTCAGCAAAACATCCGACTCCGTCAACGAAGACGTCCTGCCCGGCGAATCTCCCGAGGACTACGTGGCGCGCGTCACACGCGAAAAGGCCAAGTGGGGCCGCAAAGTGGCGGAAACCGAACGCGATCTGCTGCTTCCCGTCCTTGCCGCTGATACCACGGTTGCGTTAAACGGCAAGATTTACGGCAAGCCGGCAGACGAAAAGGAAGCCTTTGAGTTCCTCAAAGATTTCTCGGGTCAAACACACGAAGTTCTGACTGCAGTATGTTTGGTCGATAAGGGCGGAAAGCCAAGAGAAACTCTGACTAAGACGTTTGTCACCTTCCGCCCGCTCACCGACGAAGAAATCAACTCCTACATTGCCTCCGGAGAACCTTTTGACAAGGCCGGCGGTTACGGAATTCAGGGATTAGCCGGTCAATTCGTCGAAAAAGTCGAAGGTTCTTACAGCGGCGTGATCGGTCTGCCCGTTGACGAAACCAAAGCCCTCCTCGCCGAAATCGGCATCCGGCCTCATTAAATTCCTGCAAAAGAGGTTACGGCCTTTTTGACGCTTAGAATGGCTGAAAAAAGGCTGAATTCTTATGACCTCTACCGCGAAATACAAAACTTCCGCACCTAATAAACCAAAAAGCTGCTGGGATCTGTTTTGCTCTTTTACGCTGATGGCTATGCAGGCCTTCGGCGGTTCGACCGCTATCGCGCAGCAGTTCTTAGTCGACCAAAAGAAATGGCTCACGCAGTCCGAGTTTCTTGACCTCCTCACGGTTTCTCAAGTCCTTCCTGGACCCAACATCATGATTCTGACCATCATGGTGGGCGACCGACACTTCGGATGGAGGGGCGCGCTGGCTTCATTTCTCGGCATGATTACGCTTCCGGCGACGCTCATGCTCTCCGTCTTTGTCTTCTATCAACAGTACGCAGAGAACAAATGGGTATCCGATGCTCTTGTCGGTATGGCCGCATCTGCCTCAGGGATGGTGGCCGGCGCCGCAATGAAGCTACTTTACAACTGCAAAGAAAACATCATCACGCCGCCGGTCTGGATTTTTGGCTTGGTCATCACATTCATCACCGTCGGCGTACTGAAGATTTCGATGGTCTACATTCTGCCGATTGTCGGTATTCCTCTCTCCTTCTGGGCGTGGTACCGATTCATTAAGGAAAGGAGCGCTCAGTCATGACACCTGCCTTATTTGCCGGACTATTCTTCCACTTCATGCTGCTTTCGCTGATCGCGATCGGCGGCTTCATGGCTACGCTCCCCGGCATGTACTCCTACCTTGTGGATACGGCAGGACTGCTGACTCCGGAGACCTTTGCCAAGACGGTTGCGTTCGGCCAGTCCCTGCCCGGCCCGAATGTACTGGTCGCGGCTGTGCTCGGTTGGGCGGCGGCCGGTCCTTTAGGTGCGCTTGCCACCTTCGGCGGCACATCCATTCCCTTTTCGCTGATTGCCGTTCTTGCCGGACGATACATTCGCGAGCACGCTTCCTCAGTATTTGTTAAATCTTACAAGGCCGGCATGGCGCCGGTTGCCGTAGGGCTTTTATTTGCCACTGCTTACCTTCTTTTAGGAAACCAGCTTGATAATTGGCGGGTTTGGGCCTGGGCCGGCGCCGTCACAATTATTGTTTGGAAAACTCATGTTCCCCTCATTCTTTTAATTATGATTGGGGGAGTTATGGGTTTACTAGGCTGTTTTTAGGAGGATTCAATGTCTCGTTATGTGTTAACGATCCAATCTCACGTTGCATACGGTTTTGTCGGTAATTCTGCCGCCGTTTTCCCGCTGCAGCTTTTGGGCTTTAGTCCGATCGTTGTCAACACGGTTGAATTTTCTAATCACACAGGCCATCCGACGTTCCGCGGTCAGGTTTTTACCGCCGAGCTCATCCGCGACATTATTCTCGGCATTCGGGAGCGCGGTCTCATGCCTAAGATTGAAGGGCTGCTTTCAGGATATTTGGGTGATGCCAGCATCGGCAAAATCGTCTTGGACTTGGCCACCGAAATCAAAGCCGCCAACCCCGATGCTATTTGGCTGTGCGACCCGGTGATGGGCGACACGGATACCGGCGTTTTTGTGCGTCCTGATATCCCGCAGTTCATGAAAGAACATTTCCTCAATGGTTTGGCTGACATGACCAAACCGAATCAGTTTGAACTGGAGCTACTAAGCGGACGGAAGATGAGAAGCCGCCAGGAAACGGTCGACACTGCGCGCGAGCTTTTTACTGACAAGGGTTGCCGTGTCACGTTCGTGACAAGCCTGCTGACACCGGACGTTCCCGAAGATACAGTCGAGACTTTAGCCATTACCAAGGATGATGCCTGGGTCGTCAGAACACCTCTTGTGGAACGAAAACCGACACCTAACGGACAAGGGGATACCTTCTCATCCGTCGCTTTAGGCACTTACCTCAAAACAAGGTCAGCCAAAGACGCTTTAGAAGCTGCCGTCAACACACTTTACGGATTAGTTTCTCATATGGACAGCGGTGCTCTTGATCTTCCTCTCATTGATGAGCAGCGTCAGATCCTCAGTCCTGAACATCGTTTCGAAGCTGTTCTCTGCTAGCTCAAAATTTTCATCGCTCTAAAAGCTTCCATCTCGAAGGCTTTTTCTTTGCGTCCGTTGTGAGGTTCTCACGCACTAGTGAACATCGCCTCCTTCCTATAATCAAAACACTTTGTTTTGTGAGGCGCATTATGTCTGTTGCTGTTTTTCCTCTCGGCCCCTTAGAAACCAATTGCTATGTCGTGAGCAATGAAGATCAGGCTGTTGCTATAGACGTTGGAGGAGATCCCGCTCCTGTGAGCAGATATCTCAAAGAACACAGTTTGGAGCTGAAAGCAATCTGCATCACGCATATGCACTTTGACCACCTTTACGGCGTGGCTGCTTTAGCGGCAGAAACGCACGCAACGGTCTTTACGCCTGAAAAAGACAAAGTCATCGCAACCACCGTTCTCGGACAGGGCGGTTCTTCCGGTTTTCCTGCTGTCCCGAAATTTGAATCTGTCAGCATTGAGCCGGGAAATAAAACGGAATTTGCCGGACTTGAATGCAAAGTTCTAAGTGTTCCCGGACACACACCGGGCTCTGTCGCTTATTACTTTAAAAAAGAAAAGAGCGTCTTTGTCGGGGACACGCTTTTCTTAGAGTCCATCGGCAGAACGGACTTTCCGCTCTCCAGTCATGAACAGCTTGTTACTTCCATCCGCTCCGAGCTCTTCTCTCTGCCGGATGACACGATCGTTTATCCCGGCCACGGCCTGGAAACGTCTATCGGTTACGAAAAAGTGCACAACGCCTTCCTTCTTTAGACAGCATTCAGTCTATTCCTGACGCCCCCTCCGTGACGAAGAAGGTTCCTACCGCTTTCCCGACAGCGATAGCTTAATGTCGAAGCTGCCTCGACGGCTTTCTGCTCTAACGGAATTGCCCAAAGAAGTACAACTTAGTTCTTCTCGCTCTACAAAAGAAGTTTGACGTTCATAAAGCAGCACCGAGGGATATGCATGAAGCCGTCATTAAAGGCTTAAAACACGAATCTATCTCGTGAATTCGGGGGAAAAACGCCCTTCCCATAATAACAGCGGTCAAGAGCATTTGAGGGGCTTGGATATTATCCTGTTGAAAAGATGGGAAAAACTAGGAAGCATAATGCTTAATCTAACCAGACTCGGACTTCAGGCCTTCCTCGGAGCGATAGCCATCCAAATGGTCTCCTCCCTCATGGGAACTGCTGTGGCCAGTATTGCTCCGGAAGTAGCTCGCGGTTTGAGCGCCGACAGTACATTTGCAGGTCTTTATATTGGCTGCCTTTACGTAGGAGCCTGCCTCTCTTCGCTTTGCGGAGGAAATTTCATCCGCCGATTCGGACCAGCTCATATTTCCGAATGGGCTCTCTTTCTTGCCGCCGGTGCGATCCTTCTGTGCATGAGTTCTTGGGAAATCGTAGTCCTGTTTTCAGCGTTTCTTTTGGGTTTGGCAAAAGGCCCGCTGATGCCGGCCATCAATACGATGCTGAGCCGCCAAGTTGACAAGAAAGACTACAACATTATCTTTTCACTAAAACAATGTGCCGGACCGATCGGAATGGCGCTGTCCGGATTGGTGATTCCGCTTCTGACAAGCCATTTCGGCTGGCGTGTCGGTTTGGCTTTTGTAGTGTGCTTGGCTGTCATCGTCGGATTTTGGAGTGCCTTTATCAAAAAATCGCAGGACAGTTCCTATCAATTCAAAGATGAACCTATTTCTCTGGAGCACTTGGCTGACAGTTTGAAGCTCGTAGTGAGTTCCAAACTCTTAACTCGGCTGTCCGTCGTCAGCATTTTTTACAAAGGCATCCAAATGTCAGTCCTGGCCTACCTAGTCGTATTTCTGAATGATCAAAAATTTTCTTTGGTCTTTGCGGGGGCCGCGTTAGCGACAAGCAATTTTGGAGGTATTTTCGGCAGAATCGGATGGGGTGCAGCTGCACAAAAGTTTAGTTCTTCGCGCAAGGTACTTGCCCTAATCGGTGTTTTGATGGGGCTGTTTACCGCAATGCTGGGTTTTATCGATCAAAACACTCCTGAATTTTTAGTTCTCGGGCTTTGCCTGCTTATCGGAATCAATACACAAGGCTGGAGCGGTGTCTTCTTTGCTCAGATCGCTGCCTGGGCGCCTGAAGGAAAAGTTGCAGAGGCTACAGGCGGAGTAGATTTCTTTTCTTTCCTGGGAGCGATATTCCTCCCAATGACCTTTGGTTTCCTCGGACATCACCTAGGAGAATTTGTTACTGGTTTTTGGGTAATTTCGGTTATCACCGTTGCGACAGGTGTTTACTTATGGCTTGTCTCAGATGCAAAAGGAACCCCAGCCTGAAGAGTACCGGCACAAAAATTTCAACGGCCTTCTGAGCACTCCGAAATACTCACCAAAGACAGCTGCAGCCAAAATTCTTACATCTGTAAATACGGCAAAGGCCGCTCAGAACTTCATTCCGAGCGGCCTATTTCGATCCTTTAAATTTATTACTTCACATCTGGCGCAGAAGCCGGAGTAATAACATCTTCTTCAAGCTGCCATTTACCGTTGTCTTTAACTCCGAGCAGCTGAATCTCAAAAATCAATGTTGCATTCGGAGGAATAACAGAACCTGCGCCCCTGTCGCCATAGGCTAACTGGGACGGAATGAACAAACGGCGAACACCGCCGACTTTCATACCGGCTACGCCACGGTCCCAGCCCTGAATAACATATCCAGCACCGAGCGGGAATTCAAAAGGTTCGTTGCGGTCAACGCTGGAATCAAACTTTGTACCGTCTTCGAGCCAGCCTGTGTAATGAACACGAACGAGTTCACCGGGCTTTGCTTCAGCACCTGTTCCGACTTTGACGTCCACAATCTTTAAGTCTTGTATGTCTTGAGTGTCAATACCAAACATCGTTATCGCCTCCTATTGGCGCTTCACTAGTGATTCTTGGATTTTAGGCTCACTTGGTTCCCCCTATTGGTGTAATCCCTCAGATTGAGAACTGAATTGGCACTACACTGCAACGAATTCAAAGAGGACTCATTGAATGTCGAATTCTTTTAAGACACTTGGGTTTGCACCCCAATTAGAAAAGCTAATCGAAGCCAACGGTTTTACGTCGCCGACTCCGATTCAAATGAAAGCCATCCCGCTCGTTCGACAGGGATACGATCTTTTGGCAGCCGCACAGACCGGAACAGGCAAAACGGCTGCTTTTGTTCTGCCGATGCTGCAGAAGATCATCGAGGAACCGACGCTTTATCAAAAGCGTGTTCCTCGTGTTTTAGTTCTGACTCCGACTCGAGAGCTTGCCGCACAAGTCGGAGAAACCATTCTTTCTCTCGGCAAAGACCTCGGTGTGCGCTCTGCTGTCGTTTTCGGCGGCGTGGGCATCAATCCGCAAAAGGCCGCCATTGCCAAAGGGCTGGATTTCTTAGTTGCAACACCCGGTCGTCTGCTCGACCTCATGAATCAGGGTTTTGCAGATCTATCTAAGACGCACATTCTGATTCTTGACGAAGCCGACCGTATGCTGGACATGGGCTTCCTTCCGGACTTAAAGCGCATTCTGAAAGCGCTTCCTCCGGATCGTCAGACACTGCTCTTTTCCGCCACGTTCTCGCCGGAAATTAAAAAGCTAGCCTCCGAATTCCTGAACAAGCCTGAGTCCGTTGAAATCGAAAGAAATAAGGGCTCTTCGCTGGTTCGCCAAACCCTTTACAGAGTTCCGAAAGCCGATAAGCACACCGTACTCCGCGATCTCATCGTCGATAACCAATGGGACCAGGTTTTGGTCTTTACCAGAACCAAATACGGCGCAGATAAGCTGGTTCGCCATCTGCTCAAAGACGGCCTGGTCGCCAAAGCCATTCACGGCGACAAATCTCAGAACGCCAGAACGACAGCGCTCAGAGAGTTCAAAGAGCACAAGCTGCCGATCTTGGTCGCCACCGACATCGCAGCCCGCGGCTTAGATATTGAAAAGCTTCCTCAGGTCGTCAACTACGAACTGCCGCAGCAAGCAGAAGACTACGTTCACCGTATCGGCAGAACGGGACGTGCCGGTGAAGCGGGTGAGGCTTACTCACTGGTATCTCCGGAAGAGCTGCCTCAACTTGCCTCAATAGAGAAGTTCATCAAGAAGTCGCTGCCTTTGTCTGACTTCCCGGGACTGGATTACTCCGATTGGAAGGTTTCTGCTCCGACAAAGCCTCAGAACAAAAACCGCAGACCTGGACCAAGAAGAAACGGACCGGCCGGCTTCAAACGCTCTGACGGTAAACCGTCTGTCCGTCGCAGAACCGCCCGTGGGCAATAGCTATGCATTGCACGGCTTTTCTCGTTTGCTAGAGCAATAACTTTTAGGCGCCCTCGGGAGTTTTTCCTCGGTCGCCTTCTTATAATCGGACAAGGATACTTGTTTTGTTTATGACCGAAGCCTGACACTTGCGCCGCTTCGGCCGATTTTTTAATGTGGTTGTTTATGCAAACTCCGAAATTAAACGAAGTGAAGCAGCAAGCCGGTTTTTCTTTGGAAGACATCAATATTGAAGGTTTCGCACCGATGCCTTCACCGGCTGAGATCAAAAAGATGGCGCCTCTTACCGAAGCTGCTGCCGAGAACGTCAACAAGAGCAGAAATCAAATCAAGCAGATTTTGACGGGAGAAGATAACCGTTTGATGGTCATTACCGGTCCCTGCTCCATTCACGACCCGAAGGCGGCCCTGGATTACGCTCAGCGTTTGGCCGAACTCTCAGAACACATCTCAGAGACAATCTTCCCGGTCATGCGCGTGTATTTCGAGAAGCCTAGAACGGTCGTCGGCTGGAAGGGGTACATCAACGACCCGGACATGAACAACTCTTTCAATATGGCAAAGGGTATGCTCAAGGCCCGTGAGCTCATGATCAAAATCAATGAGATGGGTCTGGCTGTTGCGACCGAAGCATTGGACCCGTTCGGTCCGCAGTACTTGGGCGAACTCGTCAGCTGGTATGCCATCGGTGCGCGCACAACCGAAAGCCAAACCCACAGAGAAATGGCGAGCGGTCTGTCCGCTCCGGTCGGTTTTAAGAACGGCACCGACGGCCTTCTGGACAGCTCGATTAACGCCGTTAAAGCCAGCCGCCAAAGCCACTACTTCTTGGGTATCTATGAAAACGGCCAAAGCTCCATCATCAAGACCAAAGGCAATCGCTACAGCCACCTGGTGCTCCGCGGAGGCGGCGGACGTCCGAACTTTGATACCGTGAGCGTGATGCTGGCCGAGAAAGCCCTCAAGGATGCCGGCGTCGACTCCCGCATCGTTGTCGACTGCTCGCACGCCAACAGCATGAAAAATCCCGACCTGCAGCCCTTCGTTTTGAACGACTGCATTACCCAGATTGTCAACGGCAACAAATCGATTTGCGGCGTCATGCTGGAGAGCAACATTAACGCCGGCAATCAAAAGATTCCTGCCGATCTGTCTCAGCTTAAATACGGTGTCTCCGTCACCGATGCCTGCATTGACTGGGAAACCACCGAACATGCATTGCGCATGACCAATCGTCGTCTTTTGGATAAGAAATTAAATGGTGAGTAAACGCTTACTTTTAACTGCTGCAGCGCTTGCTGCATTGGCCTTAGCAGGATGTTCTTCCACGGGACCGCATTCTGCCTTTACTCCGCACGTCGATCGCGCCGGACTTGACCCGCTGCTGGATGCTCCTTTACGTACAGAAACGGTATGCAAGGGTGCGGGACTTTTTACCGCCGGCACCAAACTCGGCGGATTCTCGTTTGAATGCCCCGACCTGGACGTCGTTGCAACGTTGAACGAACTGCGCGACGCCGGCTGGCGCGTTGAGAAGATGCACATCGGCCGCCAGACAATTGAAAACGACGAAAGCGGCACTCCGCTCTCGGCAACGATGCGCAAAGTTTATTAATTTTCCATTGCGGAGGCTTCAGTGAACTCCTCTATCAGCAGCAGACTGTCTGCATTACGTATTTTTTTGAAAGATCACGGTCTCAACGGCTGGATCGTCCCGACGGCAGACCCTCATCTTTCCGAATACGTAGATGAACACTATGCCTTCCGCAAATGGCTTTCGGGCTTCACGGGCTCTGCAGGATCTCTCTTAGTGACTCAGGACGCTGCAGCGCTTGTCACCGACTCCCGCTACTGGGTTCAGGCCGAGCAGCAGCTCGAGGGCTCCGGCATTGAACTCGTTAAACTCAACCAAGGCTACGCCGCGGAGTCTGCCGATTGGTTTGCCGCGCACTTGATGGCCAACGACTGCGTCGGCATCAACTCCGAATTGATTTCCGGCAAAGACGCCAAGAATTACGCCCGAGTTTTTGCCGAGAAACATCTTCATCTCTCGCTGGTTCGTCAGACGCCCGAAGAAACCATCTGGGAAGAAAGACCGGAACGCGCTGAAAAGCCGATCTTTGACCATGCAGTTTCCCCGCGAAACCGAGAACAGAAACTTACCTCTCTGCGTGAGGTTCTCAAAAAAGAAGGTGCGGACTATCTGCTTACTTCGAAGCTCGACGATATCGCATGGATTTTTAACCTCCGCGGATCCGACGTTCCGGACAATCCCGTCTTCTACGCCTACGCCTTGATTCCGTCCAAGGGCACTGCAACGCTTTTCATTAACGAAGAGAAAGTCCCTGCCAATCTGAGAGAGTTATTGTTTCGGGACGGTGTTGCTTTAGCTCCTTACCATTGTGTCGGCAAGACGCTCGCCTCTCTTTCCTCAGGAACGGTGCTGGCTGACCCGGAAGAAATCAATGCGTCTTTGCTGTCTCACCTGCCGGAGCAGATCACTCAGCTGGAATTGCCTAATCCTATTGAACGCATGAAAGCGCTCAAGACGCCCGAAGAGATCAATCTGATATCTGACGCCATGATCAAAGACGGTGTTGCCTTGGTGCGATTCTTTGCCTGGCTCGATCGCAATTTGGGCAAAGAAGAAATGACGGAACAGTCCCTCGCCGACAAGCTCCTTTTCTTCAGAAAATCTCTTCCGGGATATATTTCTCTGAGCTTTGAAACCATCTCTGCATTCGGCTCCAACGCCGCACTCCCCCACTATCAACCCGATAAGTCCGGAGGCGCCCAGATTAAGGGTAACGGCTTCCTTCTCATTGATTCCGGAGCTCAATTTCCCGAAGGTACAACCGACATCACCCGCACAAAATTGATCGGGAAAGCAACCGATCTGATGAAAGAAGATTACACCGCCGTATTACGGGCAAACATACGTCTTGCGATGGCTGTATTTCCCGACGGTATTTCTTCACAATTATTAGATCCCTTAGCGCGTGAACCGATCTGGCAACATTTTGCTAATTTTGGGCATGGAACGGGCCACGGCGTCGGATTTTTCCTTAATGTTCACGAAGGGCCGCAGAGGATTAGTTACCCGCGGATAAGCCCTCGTTCCGATGCGTTTATCTCGAAAGAGACAGCAATGTCCGAAGGCATGGTGACCAGTGATGAACCCGGTATTTATCGTCCCGGCCGCTGGGGTATCCGCATTGAAAATTTAGTGGCGACCGAATTCGCAGAAGAAAATGAATTCGGGCGTTTCTTGAAATTCAAAACACTAACTCTTTGTCCGATAGACCTTTCTGCCGTCATTCCGGAAAGGCTGCAGCCCGACGAAAAGAAATGGCTGAACGAGTACCACACTCTTGTCCGTCAGAAGGTGCTCCCGCACATTCATGACGAGCGCACCATTGTGTGGCTCGTATGGAACACAAGAGAAATTTAAAACATGACCACAGAAAAAGTGAGTTTGAAACACTGGCTGGAAACGCGCTGGCGCGGAACGCTTATGGCCGTCATTATCGGCGCTGCCTCACTATTCGTCTCTGAGCACTACGGCGGCCCTGCTGTTTTGTTCGCTTTGTTAATCGGTATGGCTTTCCACTTCCTCTCAGAGGACCGGAGAACGCTTGCCGGTATTCATTTTTGCTCCACAACCGTTCTCCGATGGGGCGTAGGCCTGTTAGGTGCCAAAATCACCGCGAGCCAGCTGGGACTCCTGTCTCCGGCCCTGCTTGCCATGATTATCGGCGGTGTGTTTGCCACACTGCTCTTCGGCGCTTTCATTACCCGTTTTTCTAAGTGGCCGCTTACCGAAGGCACACTGGCTGCCGCCTCTACCGCTATTTGCGGTGCGTCTGCCGCTATTGCCTTAGCTGCCACATTCAACCATAAGCAGTTAAGAGAACAGGCTCTGCTTGCTATCGTGGTCACGGTTACCGCCCTGTCCACCCTCGCTATGGTTCTTTATCCGTTCATCTCCGGATGGTGCGGCTTTGACCACATCGATGCCGGCATCTTCTTAGGCGGTACCATTCACGACGTTGCACAGGTCGTAGGCGCCGGCGCCATGATCGGGCCGGACGCACTGGAAATCGCGAGCTTGACGAAGATGATTCGTGTCGCTCTTCTGATCCCGATCCTCATCATCTTCATGTTTGTCTTTTCCTCTAAGGCACATCGCACTGAAGAAGAGAAAGCCAAGCCCTGGTACAAGAACATTCCGATGTTCCTGCTCGGCTTCATCGCTCTGGCCGCTTTGAACTGCACTGGAATTATTCCGACGAATGTCTCCAACACACTCGGCGAAATCTCCAGACTGTTCATTTTGATTTCCATTTCTGCCCTTGGTTTAAAGACCTCTCTGGGCAAACTGAAGGAAGTCGGCTGGACACCGATCGTGCTGATGAGCATCGATACAGTCTTCCTCCTGCTGTGGGTTATCATCGGTATCTTCCTGATCCGCGGTTAATTTGATGCTTTAGTTTCATCTTTCTTCTTAGGACTCGGTTCGCTAGAATCGAGTCCTTATTTTTTACCGATCCCTCTGCCGGCGCTTCCTTCTCCGAACTTTCTGCTCATGACCGTACTGAAAATCCTCTATCAAGACGAAGACCTTGTCGTTGTCTCCAAGCCGGAAAAGATGCTGACGCACCGAACGGAAATTGCCAACGGCGACACCGAGTTTGCACTGCAGTTGCTGCGAGATCAGATCGGCCGACGCGTGAGTCCGGTTTATCGTCTGGATCGAGGCACTTCCGGAATCCTGATGTTCGGGCTCAACAGGGAGATAGTTTCGGCACTGAGTCAGCAAACTCATGAGACCTTTCACAAGCGTTATTACGCGGTCGTCCGCGGCTGGGCACCAGAGGATATTGAGGTTCGCCATGCGCTGAAGCCTCCCGTCGATCCCTATCTGCGTGTGCAAAAGACAGAAGCACAGGACGCGCTTTCTTACCTTCACAAATTGGCTGAATCAGAGGTTCCCGTTTCTTCCGGCAAGTTTGATACCACTCGCCTCTCTTTAGTCCTGCTTGAGCTTGCCACCGGCAGACGTCATCAGTTAAGACGCCACCTCAAACATCTCGCGCATCCCATTATCGGAGATGCGACTTACGGCAAAGGACCGCTTAACCGTGTCCTTGCCGAATATTTCGGCGGAGACCGCCTCCTTCTCCACTGCGGTCGAATCAGCTTCATTCATCCTCGTACTCAAAAACGTCTCACCATTGATGATCAGCCGAGCGGCCTTATGCGACAAGTCATCGAACGTCTTGAATGGGGTAATTATTTGCATGCTTCTTATTCAAGAGACTGGCATTTATTTGATTATTCAGATCTTTTGATAAAATAGCATCTCAAAAATTTTTTATACTTTTTAGCCTTAGAACTAAAAGGCCTTACGTTCCCATTCGTCGCAAGTAAAACGGAAAATATTTGCGAATTCTTTTGAAATGATGGGATTTATTTTTGTTTTAGATGGTTTTGAGTCGTATACTGAGTCGATCAAACCTCGTTTAGGAGAACTTATAAAAATGAAGCACGGAAAACTTGTCACTTCCATTTTGGTTTTATCCTTAGCTGCTGTGACTGCTGCATTTGCCAGCATGGCAGAGGCCCGCTCCTTAGAACAAATTAAGGCCTCCGGCGAACTCTTAGTCGGTTCTACCGGCGATTACAAGCCGATGAGCTACCTCAACAAAGAAACCGGGAAATACGAAGGCTTTGACGCAGAAATGGCACAGTCCCTGGCTAAGTACCTCGGCGTCAAACTCAAATATGTTCCGACAACTTGGAAGACCTTGCAGGCCGACACGATGGCCGATAAGTTTGACGTTGCCATGAGCGGCATTACCGTCACAGACGCTCGTAAGAAAGTCATGACCATGTCCGACGGTTATCTCACCTTTGGCAAGACGATTCTCGTCACTAAGAACAAGGCTGGTCAGTTCAAAGAATTGAACGACGTCAACCAGCCGACTGTTCGTGTCATGTACAACCCGGGCGGCACAAACGAAAAGTTTGCCAAGGAAATGACTCCGAAAGCTCAGCTCATGATGCATGAGCACAATGCCGAGATTCCGGGCCTGGTCGGCGAAGGCAAAGCTGATGTGATGATCACTGAAACGATGGAAGCTCGCCGCTACGCTAAGGACAATCCTAAAGTTGCCGCTCCGTTAGTCGACAAACCCTTCACAGAAAATCACTTCGGTGTCCTGATGAAACAGGGCTATCCGAAACTTGAAGCTGCCGTCAATGACTGGATGAAGACCATCAAGGACAACGGCACTATGGCTAAGTGGGAAGACCAATACATCAAATAATCACTATTTGAAACTCTAGACAATTTAGGACGCAGCAGAATTCGAGACTCAGAGTTCGCTGCGGCTTTTCTCTTTTGTGGAACCGGTTCAACCGAAATCCGAAGCTTCTGACTAGCGGTGAACTTGATGAACCGGCTTCTCGTGGTCGGTCCCCAAGGGATCCAACCAATCCAAGCACTCGTCCAGAGTTACATGCAAGCCGTTTTTTCGGTACTCGGCTTCTTTTGCCTCAGCGATAAATTTTTTCCTCAGCTCCGTAACGTCCGGAGTATTCTCTTCACAGAACGTTTCTTCTTTCTTCCGTTCGCTCGACATTTTCATTCAATTTTGTTCGTACACGTTAGGCTGTACAAGCTAGCACAATCAAGGTGTTGCCGTCTTCGTAAGTACTTCCCTGGGGCTCTCCTACGGTTAACAGTCCGCTTGAACAGCAGGCGAGGTCGTATAATTTTCTTAAGCAAGCAAGGCGATTAAACCCCCTCAAATCCCGGAATTTCTCCTCTCGCCTTTTGGTTAAAAACGATAATTATTGGCATATGCTTAATCGAAGACGGTTTTTAGCGTTAACTACTTTGGCCCCTTCTGCGAGCCTGCCCTTTTTGTCGGCTTGTACTTCCGACACCAAGCAATCCGATGTCGTGATTATCGGAGCAGGTCACTCAGGTCTTGCCGCTGCAGTCTCCGCAGCCCAGCAAGGCGCTAAAGTCACTGTCATAGAAAAACGTCCTTTCGTCGGCCTCAACACTCATTCTGACCGCGGCCTTTTTGCTTCAAGCCTTTCTCCGAAAGGTGTGCCCTCGTACGGTGACTCTCCGGATAATCATTTTCATCAGTCTTACACTGCGGGCTCCTCTCTGGCGGATGTCGAACTTCTCAGAGCATACGTACAAAAGGCTCCCGAAACGTTGGCGTGGCTGGACTCACTGGGCATGCGTTTTGCCGAAAATCCAATCAATTCAAACTCTCTTTGGCGCCGCTGCTATCAGCCGCTTCACAGCGGTTATACGGAAACCTTGTACCGAGAGGCGTTAGTACGGGGCGTAACGTTCGTCTTCGACCATGCAGTAGAAGATCTGGCGGTCCGAGAAAACAAGACCTACTCCGTATTTACTAAAACTGCGAACGGAGAAAGAGAAACGTGGGAAGCACGGAAAGGCGTCGTTCTCTGTTCAGGAGGATTCGGAGCCAACAAACCGCTTATTGCCCAATATGCTCCGAGATATAAGGATTTGAATTCGGACAATGAGCTCGGCTCCACCGGCGAGGTCCTCTTGCTAGCTCAGAAAATCGGAGCAGGCTTAACCGGGATGGACCGCATTTCATGTCTTCCGCGCCCTCCGGGAAACTTACATTCTCAAGGCTATCTGCACTTGGACCTTTCTCGTTTCCTTTACATCAACAGCAACGGAAAACGCTTTATCTCGGAGGACGCGCTCCGGCCGCAAATTACTCAAGCCTTCTTCGAACAGGGCAATCGGAATATTTTTGAAATCGCAGATGACGCAACCGTCAACGGTTACCAAATGGATATCCAGCGTGATTTATGGCGCGGCATCGAAAACGGAACCGTCTTTCGTGGAAAAACTCTGGAAGATTTAGCTGAGAAGATTGCTGTTCCGGCCTCTTCTCTTGTCGAGACCGTATCACGCTACAACCACTATGTAGAGCAAAAAGAAGATATTGAATTCGGTAAAAGCCAAGTCAACCTGTCTCACAAACTTGAGATCGCTCCTTTCTGGGCTGTCCGAGTTGAAATGATGGTGCATGAAACCCTCGGCGGCTTGATCGTTGATCCCCTCTGCAGAGTTCTTTCAGAAGAAGGTCTACCCATCAAAGGGCTGTACGCTGCAGGCTCAATCATCGGCAATCTGCACGGAGACAACCGTCTCGGAGGCAACGGGATTTCTTCAGCCATCACATTAGGAAAACTGGCAGGGCAACAAGCTGCAGCGGAGGCAAAAGCATGAAAAAAGTTTGTCTTGCCCTCCTGCTCTTTTGTTCAGCCTGCTTTGCCAACGCAACGGCGGATACCCATAATCCCGGCTCGTCTGACACGATCACCATCGGGATTGCTGACGAATTTAGTCCGGACTTTTGGCCTCAGGTGCTCGGACCCACACTCGAATATCTCAGAGAAGCGCTGCCGCACCTGACAATCAAAACCAAGGAGGTTGATCTTCAGAAAACCAACTCTCTGAAATCGAGCAATGTTGATCTGTTCATTGCTCCTCCTTTGATCTTCTGGTCCCAGCTTCTCGAAAACGGGGCCTCGGCAATAGGTATGCTTTCCCCTTCACACAGCAAAGATCCCAGAACTTCTACAGCAGGCGTTCTAATCACCAAGGCCGACAGGATAGATCTGAAAAGCGAAAAAGATCTCTCAAGTAAGAAGATTGCTGTTCGTGCTAAAGGCCTCAATCACGAATATTTGCTGCTGAAACACTGGCTAAGTAAAAAAGGAATGCAGTTAGAGAAATCGGCTGATGTTCTTGAGACGGGTTTTCGAAATCCCGGTGTTCTCTCTGCAGTTCTTTCCGGAGAAGCCGATTTTGGTCTATTAGCGTATTGCGAACTGGAAAATGCTCTTAAAAGCGGGGCGTTAGAACCGGGTAAGATCAAAGTCGTCTCGGAATCCCAAACACCGACCGAAGTCTGCTCCCGCACTACTGCGCTCTTCCCAAATATCGTGGTCGGTGCCTACCCGAATACTCCGTCGGACAAAGCCGCCGCGATCACAGCAGCGCTTTATGACATGCCTGTTTTAAAGAACACGTATCGCTGGAGTTACGCAAACGGTTTTGATTCTTTGGACGAAGTCGCTAAGGAACTGGCGCTCGGGCCGTACCAATATCTTCAAGAATGGCGTCCCGAAGCGCTTTGGAAGCGATTCTCGACAGAAATTCTTCTTTTTGGCGCATTGGTTCTTGCGGCAGCATGGCATATTTTCAGAGTCAACAGGCTTGTTGCTCTCAGGACAGAAGAGCTGCGCACCGCACTCATCGATAAACAGAAGCTCTCAGAAAAAGAAAAGGAGAGCAGAGAAAAGCTCAGCGCTCTAGAGAAAAACGGTTTGATCAGCCACCTTTCGAGTCTTATTGCGCATGAACTCAAACAACCGCTCGGAGCTATTACCAATTACACCGCCGGCCTCAAGGCGCATCTGGCTGCCGGAGAGCCGGATCCCGAGCTGGTAAACCATGTTTTAGACAAAATATCTCAGCAAAGTCGGGATGCTTCATCCGTTATTGACTTCGTCAGAAGTTTTGCCAAGCCGTCTTCACCTGCCGGCGCCGGCACTGTCAAATGTGACCTGAGTGCGGTTACTCAAAAAGCCATTGAAACCCTGAGATTAAGCGGGAACTTTTCAGGAGAAATCAATACCGATATCTCACATACTCCATGGTGTGGTGCGGATCCCAAAGGTCTCGAACTTGCTCTTTACAATGTCCTAAAGAATGCCGCAGAAGCTTGCGGCCATGTCTCAAAGCCTTGCATTAACGTAACGATCCGAGAATATGAAGGGTACGTTGAGTTCTCTATTGCAGACAACGGCCCTGTACTCACAGAAGAGGATGTGCACAGAATCCTACAGACGAGAATAAGTACTAAGAAAGAAGGGCTTGGACTCGGGATGAAGATCGTAGAAAATATTGTCGAGAAATGCGGCGGACACCTTGAGTTACAGAGAAACCAGCCTTCCGGACTTCGGGTTTTAATTCAAATCCCAATCGAAAAATTATGACAAAAGACCGATTAGCTATCGTTCGAATCGTCGATGACAACGATGAATACAGAAATTCTGAGACGTTCTTGCTAAGAATGTTCGGATATAACGTTGCGGACTACTCCAGCGCTCTGGATTTTTTAGAGAAAGATGACCCTGCCATCCCGGGCTGTCTGATTTTGGATGTGAAGATGCCGGAAATGTCCGGCCTGGAGCTCCAAAAAATTATGACGGAGAAAGAGCTCGGCCTCCCCATCATTTTTCTGACCGGTCACGGCGACGTCGAGATGGCGGTTAATACATTGCATCGCGGCGCTTCCGATTTTCTTTTAAAGCCCGTGGCCCCTGAGCGGCTTAAAGAAAGTGTTGCTCGGGCAATTGAAGCAGACCGCAGCAATCGGGCAAAGAAAAAAATTCAAGACGAAGCCAAAGAAAAATATAACCAACTCACCGAACGAGAAAAAGATGTCTGTCGTTTGGTTGTTCAAGGCCTTCTCAACAAGCAGATTGCGATTGAGCTCGGAATCTCGGAGCACACGGTTAAAGTTCACCGAGCCTCAATCAAATATAAATTGCAGGTCCAAACCCCTGTGGATCTCGTTAACCTCGTTCAACAAGTACACGCAGAATAAACGAAGGAGAGGCGTCGCATGAGGTCCTCTCCTTTTTGTTATGCCGGAAGTGAGATTACTTGCCGTTTGCGATTGCGATACCTGTCAAGCGACCAAACGTGAAAATATCTGCAATGGCATTGCCGCCCAAACGGTTGGAACCATGAATACCGCCAGTCACTTCACCGACTGCATGGAGTCCGGGAATGACCTGACCGTGTCTATCAATGACCTGGGTGTCGGTATTGATCACAACACCGCCCATGGTGTGGTGCACGGACATACCAGCGTAACCAGCCCAGAACGGAGCTTTCTCGATCTTTCTCAGATTGTTGGGTTTCTTACCACCTGCATCATGACCTGCTTCGCAGCCCTTGTTGTACTCTTCAACAGTCTTCACGAGATTTGCAGGATCAATACCGGCTTTCTTGGCTAACTCTTCGAGCGTGTCCGCTCTCCAAGCATCTCCGGTCTCCAATCCCTTCAGATTGTCTTTCTGGTGACCGACATTGTTTAGGCTCTGGCCGTAGTCATCCTGAATACAAAATGCTGTCTGCTTCGGAAGTGCAAGAATTGCATCGCGCATTTGATCACGTCTGGAGTCTTCGGCAATAAATCTCTTTCCGTCGAAACCAACCATGATCATATTCTGAGGCCAAGAGAACATGTTGACTCTGAGCTTGCGTCCCGGAGGGCAGCCGGGATTGCACTGGATATGGTCCATACCGGTAACATCGGCGCCGATATCCTGCATCATGACAAGTACTTCGCCTGTAGAAGCGGCCGGGTTGTTTGTCGTCGTCAGGTTATACAGACGCGGATCGTGCATCGATCTCATTTCACGGTTAGCGGCGAACCCGCCCGGGCAGGCGACAACCGCCTTCAGAGCACGGACAAAGACATGCTTACCATTCTTATCCACGTATTCGACGCCGAGAACTCTTCCGCTCAATTGGTTTTCGCGAATGATGTCCACGACTTTGCCTTGTGTCTGAATCGTCACGCCAAGTTTTTTAGCTTCTTCGGAAAGTACGCGAACATAGTCAGAACCTTTACTAGCGGCTGTTGCATGAGAACGCGGCCAAAGAGCGCCGTAAACCTGAAGAATCTTGGGCTGGAATTTAACGCCTTTGGATTCAAGCCACTTCAATGTGTCGTAAGAGTTGTGAGTGAGCGTGTTGACCAGATCCGGATTACCGCGGAAATCACCGCCTTTGAGCGTCTGCTGAGCGTGAAGTTCGGGGCTGTCTTCAATGCCTTGTTCTTTCTGTTTCGGATCGGCCGTATTGAAGGCACCTGTCGCAATCGCAGTGTTGCCGCCTAAGAAGGCAAGTTTCTCAAGAACCAGAATGTCCTTAACGCCGCGTTCTGCAGCAGATACTGCAGTTGCAAGACCGGCGCCGCCGGAACCGATAATGACAACATTAACTGTCTTGTCCCACTTCTGAGGCTTATTAGCAGAAGCTTCTGCAACGTTAGTCACGGCCATAACGGAAGCTGTCGCTACACTTAACGATGCACCCATGAAAACTCGTCTGGATAATCCCATCATTTCTCCTTTACCGGAACGGTTGATTGAAAATTTATGGGTTCATTCTGACGCCGGACGACGATTTTGCCATTGCCATTTTGGTTACATCGGAAACTAATACTTTGGTGACATCCGGACTTATTCAGTTAGCCCTTGATTCTGCGCAAAGGCAGAATTGTCAGGGCTTTAGACCGATTTTTATTTTCGTGTTAACTCTCTCAACAATGCTCAAAGAGGAGAATTAAAAGCAGCGTTGAAGTTGTTCGCGCTGGAGTTGGAATGGAGTCAATGATTGTCAGCTAGATAAGGGATCCCCATGGCAACCAAAGATGAATTTCTATTGAGACATTGCGAAGATTTCAACCGTGCCCTTTTTAACGTTTTAAAAGGACAAGGTGCTTTGCCAAAAAAGAAAACGGCAAAGGTTAGAAAGCCCTCGGACGTTCCAGCCTTTGCCAAAACCTCAAAGAATTTTTTAGATTCAATGGGTGGACAACAAGAGGATTTAGGGAATTAATTATTCGTTATCAAAATACTTACGGTAGATGCTGACAGAGCAGTATGCGATAGTCAGTACCAGCATGGTGAGGCAGTAGAGAACTGTCCCCGCTTTGCACAACCATAGGAAAACTGCGCTCATGTCGGACCTCTTAATTTTTGGAAAGAGGCCTAGTGTCCTCTTTCCTTACTCAGGTTAAACAAATCCGCACACTACGAATCCGAGAGCGACGGAGAAGAAAATCGCCAGGACGCCAGGGATAAAGAAGGAGTGGTTAAAGACCCATTTGCCTATTCGAGTTGTGCCTGTATCGTCCATTTGGACTGCACCAAGCAATGTCGGATAAGTAGGAAGAACGAACAAGGCAGATACGGCGGCAAAGCATGCAACCAGCATGTAGGAGTTGTCCGGATGAGCAGCGGTAATTCCCAGTGCGGCAACAACCGTCGGAGTAATTGCCTTTGCAGTAGCAGCCTGAGAGTACAAAAGCATAGCTGCTAAGAAGAACACGACAGCGAGCAAAGCCGGGTATTGGCTAATCGTCTGAGAGGCAAAATCTTTAATTTCCTTTGTATGGCCGGAGACGAAAGTGTCACCGAGCCAAGCAACACCAAGAACGCAGATGCAGGCCACCATGCCGGACTTAAACACAGATGTTCCGGCTACATCTCCGAGATTAACCTTGCATAAAACGGTAATAAGAGCACCGACAGCAAGCATCAAACTCATAATCGCCGCATCGCGAGGAACGATGACCGGTTTAATCAAGCCAACAGCCGGAGAAATAGCAGAAGCATAGAAGACGACGCACAAAACGCCGATCAAGAAGATCCAAACAGAAAGCTTGGCAGACGGAGTAATCGTCATATCTTTAAGGCCAACCGGAGGCTTGACCAAGCCTTCTTTCAAACGTTCCTGATAGATCGGATCGCTGGCAAGATCCATCTTAGAAATGTGAGTCATGATGAAGGCTGTAATCATGCAGCCTAAGAAGGTTGTCAAAAGCCAAACGCCGAGAAGAGCCGGATAGCTCCATCCGAAGGGCTCCAACACGCCTGTCATGTAAATAACAGCCGCAGAAACCGGCGAAGCGGTAATTGCAATCTGAGAGGCAACCACTGCGATAGAGAGCGGAACAGAAGGACGAATATTTTCGCCTTTCGCTACTTCCACAATCACCGGAATCATTGAGAAGGCTGTGTGACCCGTACCGGCAAAGATTGTCAGGACATAAGTAACAATCGGAGCGAGGTAATTAATGTATTTCGGATTCTTGTAGAGAATTTTCTCAGCAATGTAAACAAGATACTGAAGACCGCCGGCCAGCTGCATTGCAGAAATTGCAGCGATTACAGAAGCGATGATCAGAATCACATCCCAAGGGATGTTGCCCGGCTTCATCCCCAGACAAAGGCCTAGAACCAGTACACCTGCGCCGCCTGCGTAACCGATGCCGATGCCGCCGAGCCGCACGCCGATGAAGATCGCGCCCAAGAGGACGATGATCTGAAGAATAACCATGATATCCATAAAATTTCCCCTATTAATTTGGGATCGAGGTTGGTGATGCAGCAGAGTGCGCTAGGTATGGAACGCACTCTGCCGCTAGGAGCTTCATTAGATGAAGCTCCTACCACCCAGGGAGAAAAATGATTTAGAAAGCAAGTTTAAATGTCGCACCGACGCCATTGGACTTAATCTTGCTGCCGTAAGCACCGTAGTAAGAGACACCCAGAGAAGCTCTCTTACCTAACTGAGCTTCAAGACCGAGGCCGACTGCTGCGACTGCAGAGAGTTTTTCGCTCTTAATCTTCGCAGAAGCTCCGTTGCCAAACTTGATCGTGGACTTGCCGCGGGTGTCACCCATGTACTGTGTCCAGTTCACATCTGCGACAGCCTTGAATTTGGCCGGCCCTACTTCGAACGGGACCTTGACGCGAGCACCGAGATTCGAAACCGCGAGGTTCTGGCTGTCAAACTTGGTACTTACCTTTCCACCAACATAGTCGTTGCTGAAGTCGTCCGCAGAGAGATGCATCCAAGCTAAACCAACATACGGTTCAACATTGACGGAACCAAAATTCAGCCCTGTGTATGCAACTTCACCGAAGATCTGAGCAAGTTTGGCGTTGTAGCTCGGAGAGGCCGCGAAAGCTTGGTTCTTATAGAAGAGAGCGCTGTTTGCATCGCGGTCCTGATGTGTATAAGCAAAACCGTAATTCAAACGCACCGGCTCAAACTTGGACTGACCGTAGATGCCAAAATGGAGATCGTCGGAGTCAATCTTTCCGTCATGACCGCCTTTGAACTTTGTTTTACCTGCACCGAAGAAGATCCCAACTTTATTATTGGCATTGATGTCAGCTTCTAAGCCAACCAATCCTGTGTAGAAGTCAGCTTTCAACTTAGAGGCTCCGGCACGATCCATCTTGGACCAATTGCCAACAGCAGAGAGCCACAGGCGAGCACGTCCCCCATCGACATCTGCTACACGAGCAGCTCCGTCAATTCCAATTGCCTGATCCTTAATTGCACGAACCAGCGACTGACCATTAGCGATCGTCATTGCATTGGCTGTCACATGAATATCATTACCTAAAGAGTTGAGCGTATTTCTTGCCTCATCCTTAGTCGCATCAGTCAAACCAGCCAGAAGCGCATCGTCGGCCATCAAAGCATTCGCTACTGCTACGCCATTGCTGTTAGCTGCGTAGTCAGCTAAAGTCTTATCGTTCTTGGTCAGGACCCCTGTAAGGGTATTTCCGTCAAGCGTTACGGTATGGTCAACTAAGGCAAAGTCAGGAGTCACAACAGCGTTTTCGTTGAAGCCTTCAATCTTGTCAGCCGTAACGGTTCCGACTTGATCAATGCCGTCGTAAGCCTTTTCAAACGCGTTATCAGTCAAAGATGTGACGGTAACCTTGGATCCGGGATTAAATGTTAGGTTGCCAACTTGTACATCCTGATCAGCAACAATTGCATAGGTACCCCCGTCGTTGACTACGACATTAGCCTTTTGGATCGGAGCTCTTGCGACCCCAACTAGAGAGTTAAGCTGGCCCTTCTGAGTGAAGTTGTCGTTGAAAGTAGCCAATATACCAAATGTACCTCCATTAACATTCACGTCTGCAGAGCCAAAGGATTCCGTGAAACCGAATAATGAACCTTCTTTAACCTCTGTACCACCGGTATAACTATTGTTACCCGTCATAACCAAAGTGCCCTGACCAGATTTAATCAAAGCGCCCTTGTAAAGATTATTGTCGATTTTATTCTGGATATAAGCTGCTCTAGCAGCGTAATACTCTGCTCTCCATTTCTTTGCCTGCTCGGGGCTGACAGCGTTATCGTAGAAGTCGAGATTTCCGTCTAAAACAACGATATCATCCCCAAGCGTGTACTCTCCGCCTGCGTCGGGGTCTGTCCCATTCTTAGTCGCGGCCATCCAGGCTTTGTCTTCTTTTTCCCTCTGCTGGAGGCCGGCCTCAGTGATATCATTGCTCCAAACATCAAGCGGTTCTGCCAAACGATATTCAAAATGATCTAAGAACTGGCCAGGACCATACATTCCCTTTTCAAGATCAGGCATACCCCAGCCATAAATAACATCAGGCGTGCCTTCTGCGGCTGTCCAATTAGTAAAAGACTGACCATTTGCTCCGATATGGCTTGCTGTTGTATACATGACGTCTTTAACTTGTATCGCAGTCATGCTCGGATAACGGGACTGAAGAACCGTAAAGGCACCCGAAATTTGGGGATCAGAGGCCGAAGTGCCGTTGAATCCTGTAGTTGTGACTCTTCCGTCCTCCAATTGGCTTGTAACATACGTAGTTCCTATACCCGGATACGCAGTCGGACCGGCCATTGACCACCATTTAGCAAGACCTGCCTTGCAATAAGTAGCTTGCATGTACTGGTCATTATCACCACGGGTCTGCATGACACCCACGGCATTCAACCAATTTTTTTCTGCTTCGGGATGGAAATACGGATATAAGCCCTTCAAATAAGGAGTTCCTCGATCCTGGTTACCAGCGGCCCAGGATAGAATTACATTCGTTCCCTTCACGGCATCATAAGCGCCATCCAAAAAGCTGGGTTTATCTCCATATTTGAGCTTGAAGTACATATACTCCCACTCAAATGCGGATGGGTTAGCCGAGTACTGGTCTGCGCCTGGTACATCATCTAAGCCCAAAAAACTATAGTCACCGGAGAAGGTCACAGAGTATGCCGCAGCAGCTCTCTCATAACTTCCGTTGCCGGCTAACAAGTCCGACATCTCATCTGGCGTAAGTCTATGTCCTCCTGAACTATAGATTTTAGTGTTAGTTCCATAAGAGTTATTAACCATACCTCCACGATATTCTCCGTTACCGGCATTAACCGCATCCGCTAAGGCCTTATACCCTTTAAAGTAATAGTTGTAATCCTGGAATGGACCGTAATTATTGTTGTCGGTTGCCCCCGTGTTCCCGACGACCACATCCGCCTTAAAGGCAACACCATGGCCGTACTCTCCGTTTCTCTCAGCACCAATCACCCCTGTAACTTGAGTACCATGAGCGTCGTTTAACCCTAATGTGTAATCACCTTTTACATCAAATTCCTCACCTTCGGTGAAAGGCTGTCCCTCTCCGGCTGTTGGCGTAACTCCTTTTTGTATGGTTGCGTATATGCTTTGAGGATAACGATTTCCCGTGGAACCATATACTCCTGTTACGTGCGTAGCCGTAATGCGCGGAGAATCTAAATCAGGGTTACCTAACCAAGCTCCCGAATCCATCACACCGGTTGTTGTGTTTTGTCCGTAAAAACCAAGAGCGTAAGCGGAAGATGCATTCATTGCGCCTAAGCCCCAGTTATAGTTATATTCAGCAGTCTCCCAGGATGCCTTGTCACCCAGTACACCGGTCTCTACGTAAGCTGCAGAAGCTAAACCTCCAGCCGCTAAAAGTACTGCTGCAACACCAAGACTTACTGATGTCTTTGATCTTTTGCCGTGAGAACATTGAATCTCACTGGTCGTGACAAAAGATTGCCTTGCATCACTCCAAATTGACTTAAATGCTTTATTCATTACATTTCTCCTAAGGTTTCCATAAAAATGGAATTTAAGGTCTTGCTCAAATAAAATTGCTCCTCACTTTTATTGAGCACCGAGGTAAAACCTCTATTTTTAGTTTTTAACATTTTGTAAATAACCACAAGAGGAGAAATGCTTATAAAAATATTAAAAATAACATCTATTTAAACCATTTGGTTAATATGTTTAAATATTTTCGTTTAAATTTATTTGAAAATATAACTATTTGTTTTTATTGAATCTTTTTCCATTCACAAAATCCAGATTCCTGATGCTATCATTCTTTAATAAATTTAAAAATTAATAATATAAAAGAGAAATTG
>ENA-ORTL01000086-ORTL01000086.1-human-gut-metagenome-genome-assembly--contig:-NODE-86-length-140812-cov-22.222_pt1 | contig 140812 bp, 120 predicted proteins | sample MGYA00241916_ERZ509196 | MGnify/ENA primary metagenome ERZ509196 (study PRJEB26280, sample SAMEA2338844) | human gut metagenome | biome: human gut; feature: human-associated habitat; material: faeces... | reverse complement strand
CTGAGAGGAGCTGTCCTTAGTACGAGAGGACCGGGATGGACGGGCCGCTGGTGCACCGGTTAGACTGCCAAGTCTACGGCCGGGTAGCCAAGCCTGGAAGGGATAAACGCTGAAGGCATCTAAGCGTGAAGCCCCCCTCAAGATGAGATATCCCATTCTTTAAGAAGTAAACCCCCTTGAAGACGACGAGGTAGATAGGGCAGAGGTGGAAGTGTGGTAACACATGGAGCTGACTGTTACTAATCGGGTGAGGGCTTGACCAAGAAACGCAGGTTAAGAATTGATTCAAAGAGTTTGATTAACGATCAACAAGCATGTATGTAGTTTTGAGAGTACAATGTAAAAGAATTTGTGGCCAACAGCCACTTTTTCTTGTATATAGGGGATTGGTCAAATGGTATGATAGGGGTCTCCAAAACCTTTGGTGGGAGTTCGATTCTCTCATCCCCTGCTATTAATGAGTCGGTAGAACTTTAAAATTAAAGTTTTCCGGCTCTTTTTTGTTATGTTGAAAAAAATAAAAATTTTTTTTAAATATTAAAACCAAATCTCTTTTTGCATCGTCTATAATATAGAAAGGGGGAAAAAGTAACTATAAGAAGGCACTGAAATAAGTATCGACAGTGAGTACACAAGAATATGATGAAAAAATCATATAAATAAAAACAAAGGAGAGAAAAATTATGTTAAGAGAAAAAGTTGCAAAACTGACAAAGCTTCTGTTTGCAGGAGCAACAATGGCACTGTGTGTGGCAACGGTCAATCCGGCTGTGCAGGTTCAGGCGGGAATGCTGGAAGAGAGTGAACCGAATAACAGACCTGGAACTGCAAATAGAATTTCTTTAAATACCTGGGTAACGGGAGAAATGACATATTCTGATGAAGACTGGTTTCAGTTTACAATTCCAGCAGGAAGAGGTTATACATGGTTTCAGATAAAACCAACGATGAATAATGTTTATGATGATTCAAACTGGTCTATTACCTTAAAAGATTCGGATAATCATACATTATTAGATGGTGTGTCTGGTCATTCATTCAATACATTAAAATATGGATGGAAACCAGGAAAGTATTATGTACAGATACGACATAGTTATACTAGCGAAAAAGATGATTACATGTTTATAACTCGCTATACAAAATCCAGTGACTGGGAGGCAGAGAACTATTGGGGAAATAAAAAATATGGCGATCCCAATTATATATATGTAAATAAACAATACACAGGAAATATATATTGCAACAATGATACTGACTACTATCGCGTGAAATTAAACGGAACAAATAAAGTTTCATTGAAATTTGATATAGATGACAGTGTTTCTCATCCGGGAAGCTGGAGAATAGCGTTTGCTGAGTGTAAAAGCAGAAAACCATTAGGTGAGTATACGGTTAATTCAAATGATACAGTGACAATTCCCAAATGTACGGGAGATCTGATGATAGAAATTAAAAATGATGGTTATAATTCTGCAACAGGTCAGATCTACCACATTAAGGCATCCGTAAAAACAAACACAATTGTAAAACCAACCGCAACAACAATCTCCTCAATCAAAGCCGGCAAGCGCCAGGCAACAGTTTACTGGAGAAAAGCCAACAATGCAACCGGTTACTATGTATACCGAAGCACAAATTCAAAGAGTGGATACAAAAAAATCGCAACAGTAACAGGAAAGACATACTACACAGACAAGAAATCCCTGACCAGCAAAAAAACATACTATTATAAAGTAGTTTCTATCCGTAAATCCGGTTCCAAGGTTTTGACAGCGAAATCTTCAGCTTGCAAGAGTGTAAAGATTAAATAAAATCGGATAGTGCTGTATAATGCCGGAACTTTTGTAACTGGGTTCCGGCATTATTAGTCAAGCGGATATTTGCAACTCTCGCAGGGGACTTCTTTAATTCGGTTAAACATTAAAATTATCAGAGAAGGAGATTATGAAAATGAATGAAATTAATAATATTTCTTCTGAAAAGAAGAAACTATCTGTTACAGTGAAAAATATAATACGAACACTGACATTTTGTTGCGTAATATTATTTTTTTGTCCGATGTTTATGGTTTCCTGTTCAGATTCAGACTGGGGTGTAGATACAGATCTGATAAAGGTATCAGCAGTAACAGCAATAAAAGGTATCTCAAGTTATGGTGAGACACTTGTATCTCCACAGCCTGTTATTGCATTATGTCTGTTGCTGCCTGTAGCTGTATTAGTGTTTCTTTTTATAAAGAAGTTTACAGATAAACAGACGTCAGCAGCTGTTTGTGGAATGACAGTGCTGGATCTTATTATATGGATCATTTTCAGAACATCTGCAAAGAAGTTTGCGGAGGATGCTCAGTGTCAGTTTAAAACAACAGGATGGTATGTCATCAATATAATAGCATTGCTTTTGATTCTTATATTTACAGTGTTAATACTGATAAATCGTTTACAGATGCAGACAGATTTAATGGATGTTTTTTCAAAAAAGGATATACATAATGCTATGGGGCAAATGTCAGATACAGTAGGGCATTTTTCCAATACAATGTCACAAATGGCGGGAAACGTAGCAGGTAATATTCGAAAAAGAACAATGAAAGAGGATATAATAGGTTATTGTGCAAAGTGCGGAAAACCGATTACATATGGACATAAATTCTGCATTTCATGCGGAACGCCTGTTCCGGAAAGTATGATTGCGGAAGCGGAAGCGGCGAGAAAAGCGGCAGAAGAAGCAAGAAGAGCAGAAGAAGCAAAGCGCGAGGCGGAAGCAGCAAGAAAAGCAGAAGAAGCAAAGCGCAAAGAGGAAGCAAGAAGGGAAGAAGCGAAACGTATAGCGGAAGAACAGAGAAAATCCGCGGAATCGGTAGCAAAAACAGAAGAAATTGCAGAAAAGCAGACGAAAATGCAGGAAAAAACAGATGATACACCAGAATCTGCAGAACAGTACATGGAAACAGAGGATAAGGTTGTAAAATGCCCTCAGTGTGGTGCAGAAATAGAAGCAAATGCGAAATTCTGTAAATTTTGCGGGTTCAAACAGTGGTAATTTCGGGTAAGGCAGAAATTATCATAGTGTGCGAAGAAAAATAGAATACAGATGAATGATAGCCCTGTGTATATGTTCAAAACATATCCAGGGCTATTGTGGATTTTTCAACCGAATCAAGTAAGTCCCCTGCCTCTATTGCGGAAAGCAATAAGCTGTGAGTGGGGACTTGATCGTGAATATTCGCCTGATTTTTAAGGCGTTAAAGTTACTGATTTTCCATAAAAATATAAAACCGGCAGTAACTCTGAATCGTCTATAAAGTAGAAAGGGGAGAAAAAGATATGACAGAACATGACATTGGAAAAATGATTACCTGTACGATTGACAGTATGCCGGTTCCCTGGGAAAAACTGTGGACTGTGTTTCGAAAAATCCTTCAGTTGACACAGCGGGAAAATGAGAATAACATCATACAAAAAGAAGAAAATAGTGAAGTGGAAACAACGGGGGAAGAAGAATGAGATGCAGTAAATGTGGAAGTGAAATACCAGATCATGCAAATTTTTGCAGGAACTGTGGAAGTCCTACCAGAAACAATATGACATGGCTGGTTCAGCGGGCGAGGGCAAATGATCAGCAAGCGCTTGCGGAAATATATGAGATCAGCAGTCCGGCAGTGTATAAAGCCATAAGAGTACTTATTAAAGATGAAGATACGGTTTATGATATTTTGCAGGATACCTATGTAAAAGCATTCACCAGACTTGATCAGCTGCAGGATGCAGAGAAACTGATCCCGTGGCTGAAAATGATCGCGAATAACCGTGCCAAAGACTGGCTGAAAAAATCAAAACCCGTATTTTTTACAGATATTTCCGGTACAGAAGAAGAGGACAATGTGTCTTTCGAGGAATCAATAGAAGATGTCCGTTCTGATATGAATCCGGAAATGTCTATGGATGAAAAAGAAGTTCGTCGTCTGGTAATGGAAATCCTGGATCAGCTTCCGGAAGATCAGCGAATCGTGATCGGTATGTTTTACTATGAAGAGATGCCGGTAAAGGATATTGCGGCGGCACTGGAAGTCAGTGAAAATACGGTTAAAAGCAGATTGTCTTATGGTCGTAAAAAAATAAAAGAACAGGTCCTGGATCTGGAAAAGCATGGAACCAAACTTTACAATGTCGCGCCGTTTGTATTCTTCCTGTATCTGCTTCGCAGAGTGGATTCTGTATCTGCAGATCCGCTTGATCCAGGTGTTTTGCAGGAAATCCTCAACTCCTGCTCTGGAGGAATGTCCGGGAAACAACTTACATGGGGAAATTCAAATCCAGGCAGTAATTTAGAAAATGGCCAAAATATTCAGAGAGGGACCGGAGCAGAAGGCAGTGAGGGTAACTCCTGGAATCGCACAGATGCATACGGAGATAATGGAAACAGCTGGAGTGATACAGGTATTTCAGAAAACAGAAGGAATCCGCAGAGCAGTACAGATGGATATGGAGATAACAGAAATAACTGGGGTAATACAGGTGCATCAGGAAATGAGAGAAAAAGATGGAATGGAGCCAACACAGCCGGCAATGACAGAAAAGCAGCCGGGGCTGCTGCAAAGGCTGGGACAGCTAAAACTGCAGGTGGTGCGGCAGCCAAATTTGCGGGAATTAAAATTGCGGCACTGATTCTGGCAGGATCTCTGGGTGCCGGAGGTATTACATATGGTATTGTGAGAAATGCGGATACCTTGCCGTTTGTCCATGAGCAGAAAGTTAAAGATACTTCTGATTCTGCAAAAGGAAAAACGTCTTCCGGTTCAGAGAAGAAATCGGGTACAAAAACGACAACAGGAACTGAAAAAACGACTGACACAAAGAACTCAGCAGATTCAAATACTGCATCCAACGCAGATAAAACTTCAAATACAAAGAAGTCTGCGGATTCAAACGGGACACAGCAGAATGCCCAGAATCCACAGACAGAATCCGCAGTCACACCAGAACCAACGGCCATACCGGGACCAACGGCCACACCAGTGCCGGCAGAAAATCCAAGTAATTATCAGGATATGCCGGAATATGCCAAATATGCATCTTTTATCCAGAATCTCTGTGCAAATACAGCTGGAACTACAGAGATAGCATTGTACGATATTGATGGGGATGGAATCCGGGAACTGATATTTTCTCATGGAACCTGTGAGGCAGACTGGATCAATGATGTTTACACTTTGGAAAATGATACAAATGTAATTTCTATTGGAAGTATCGGAAGCCATGTAGGACTTTATACGGCACCGGACGGAAATGGAATTTATTCTCAGTTTGGACATATGGGATACGAGAAAATAGATCGTTTTACCAAAAACGGAAATGCACTTAATGAGGAAAACATTGCGACCACAGATGTTGGCTCAGGAGAATACACAACCTTTGACAGAGAAATCAAATTAATTCCTGTTTCGGAACTTGGCGGCAGTCAGCAGGATCAGAGTGGAGATTCGCAGGAAACCGAGGGACTGGATCTGATTGCAGGAACGTGGTATAGCCAGGGCGGAGTGCCGTATCATTATAAAAAAATAATTTCAGGAAATGCAATAGAGGAATATGGACCTGAAGCAACAGAACCTTCAGACGAAGAAACGATCAGTGAGGTTATAAAGACAGATTATGGATATTTCTTCAGACTGGAGAATAATGGTCACGGATTTAATCCTGCTTATCGTTTGGAATTGAGCAATCCGGAAACGTTGATAGCTGTCGATACTGCAGATCCGTATAGTATGGACGGATACAGTGGCACAGACAGCCTTGTCAGGAATAAAGATTTTAACTAAATCAAGTAAGCCCCTGAGGGGATGCAAAAAGCAACAGGCAGCAGTTAAATTCAAAATCAAAAGGCACATACAGGGAAGATTCTCCCCTGATATGTGCTTTTTTAAAAAATTTCTTTTTTCTTAAAACCAGCACATCATGCGGATCGTCTATAAAGTGAAGGAGGTAAAAAGATAAAATCCGGGAAGATACTTAAAAACCATAACTATAACAGAAAAAAGGAGCATTTTTATGAATAAGAAATGGAAAAGAACAACAGTACTTGGCGGGTTAGCAGTGATTGTGATGGTCATTTTGAGGAGAAGAAAAAAACAATTGAAATTGAGCGAAAACAATATTAAAATTGTACGTGAAAAGAAGAAAAAACGACAATAAAACAGAAAAATGAGGCATATTCGACAATATAAACGACATAATTGTAGAAACCCCAATTATGAAAAAAGTAAATTCGTAAGATATTTATAATATCATATAAGACTTGCTTCATTTAACCAAATCAAGAAAGTCCCCTGCGGGGTTGTGAGAAGCAACAAGCAGAGGCTGGGATTTGTTGAACAGAGTTTTTTATATAAAAATGAACGGAAGAACAACGGGAGGAGAAATATGAGGTGCGTGAAATGTGGACAGGAACTTCCCGATGATGCAAATTTTTGCAGAAGATGTGGAAGTCCTACCATAAGAAATATGTCTTACCTGGTTCAGAAAGCGAGGGAAAATGACCAGGAAGCGCTTACAGAAATATATAAGATCAGCAGTCCGGCAGTTTATAAAACGATACGGGTTTTAATCAAAGATGAAGATACAGTTTATGATATCCTGCAGGATACATATGTAAAGGCATTTACCAGGTTGAATCAGCTTCAGAATCCGGATAAACTGATTCCCTGGCTGAAAATGATTGCCAACAATCTTGCAAAAGATTGGCTGAAGAAATCAAAACCGGTGTTTTTTACAGATATATACGGTGGAGAAGAGCTAGAAGATATCCCTTTTGAGGAGTCCATAGAGGATGTCAGGTCAGAGCTGAATCCTGAGATGGCTATGGATCAGCAGGAAGCGAAGCGTCTTGTAATGGAGATTCTGGACCATCTGCCAGAAGATCAGCGAGTGGTTATCGGTATGTTTTACTACGAAGAGATGTCTGTAAAAGATATTGCGCAAACTCTCGGAGTCAGTGAAAATACTGTAAAAAGCCGGCTGTCCTATGGACGAAAAAAAATAAAAGAGCAGGTCATGGATCTGGAAAAACGTGGAACGAAGCTTTACAGTGTTGCACCGTTTGTATTCTTCCTGTATCTGCTTGGAAAAGCCGACAAAGTATCTGCAGAACCAATGGTGCAGAAAGCTCTGCCGGATATTATGCAATCTTATTTCCGGGAGGCATCCGGGCGTACTGCATTCCAGGCAGGGGTTGCAGGAAATAGTTGGGGAAATAATAGCAGAAATCCAAATAACAGGTTATCAGGAGGTGCTGAAAGTTCAGGACAGACCGGACGTAGTTCAACAGGTCCAACGGGATATGATGGATCAACAGGGAGACCACCGGGGATAGGAAGTCCTGGTCCGGGTGCTGCAGGGTCAAATACAAACGGATGGGCATCCAATGCGGCACATACAGCGGCCTCGACATCGTCAAAGGCAACAGGGACCATAGCAGGAACTGCTGCGAAACATGCAGGGGTGAAAATTGCGGCAGTGATCCTGGCTGGTTCTCTGGGGGCAGGCGGTATCACCTATGGAGTTGTAAGAAATATAGATAAACTGCCATTTGTTCATCAACAGGAAGAGGAAACGCAGGAAAAAGAAACAGCAGAGACTCAGAAAGAAAAAACGACGGAAGCTGAAGAAACTCCAAAAGTAACCCAGGCAGTACCCAGGACAGTGAAAGCCACCGGTAAGAAGGAAGAGAAGTCCTCTGAAAAAAAGGCGAAAAAGCTTTCAGAGGAAGAACTCTACCGGACATTTTATGACGGATATGTGAAGGAAGAAAACCTTCAGGTGCTCCAAGATGGTTATGTAGCGGATTATGATTTCAATACAGGTTATGCAAATGATCTGCTGTTAAGCGCTACGATGGAAGACTTTGGAGGAGGTGGAAATAAAGAACTGCTTCTGATCCGGACCAAGGCGAAGGAAAAAGATGAGAACAGCAGTAATTATACAGATGTAGAACGACCGTTATATATGGAACTTTATGGGATTGATGATCAAAAAGTAGTATTACGGAAGGAACTGGAAATCCCGAATACAGATCTGAATACCTATGAAGATAGCATTGAAGAGAAACTTGAACTGCGAAAAAAAGAAGGTTCCTATTATTTATACGGATCCGGACGATGGTCACCGGCTCATGGGGCAAGTGATTATCTGGACACTTTTATAAAAATGTCAGAGACCGACATGGTACAGGAGTGTAACCTCAGATGGTGTTTTGGAGCTACTTATGGAACATGCCAGATTAATGGACGGGATTTTTATACCGGTAATAAGGATTCGGATATGCAGCAGATTGAGAATCAGCTTGAAGTTTACGGGATGAATGGCGGTCAGGAATTAACAGGCCCCTATTTATTGGATTTTAACAGAGGGGCAGATCTGGACGCACAGACATACAGCCAGCGAGACAATGTAATATTACAGAACTGTTTCGCCACACAGCCTGCAGTTGTCTCACCGACATTTACTCCAATACCAACGATTGAAATACCGCAGGAAGAGACTGGGGGTACGGAGTATTATTCAACAAATCTGAGTCGTGAAACAGGAGGCCCAGATGGCAATAGTGGTTATTATGTACCAGGAACAACACAGGTAGAATATAATGCGGACAATGATACGCTTACATTTTATGCGTCATTTGTGAAGTCAAATGAAATCCCAATAGATTTTACGCAGGAGAATTTTGTTGAGTACGGGCAGAAAACGTTTCAATTAACAGCGGATACAAAGTATTATGGAAATGAGCAGGATGATTATTTCCCATGGACAAAAGAATCTGCGATACAAACGTGTGTATCTGTAGGTCACCTTGGAGTAGTTCTTAAAGTAACAGACGGAAAAGTTGAAACAATAACTTTTTATTCATAAAAAACAAAAATTTTTTTCATCTCCCTAAAACCTTCCCCTTCCCTGAATCGTCTAATAATCAGAAAGGGGAAAAACAGGCGGGAATTGCAGCATACAGGGAAAGCTGCCAGAAGAGGATATGATAAAAAAATCATATACATTAAAAAAGAGAAAAGGAGAGAGAAACTATGGTATGTAAACATTGTGGAACTCAGAACCCGGACAGTTCTACATTCTGCCAGGGATGTGGAGCGAAACTTGGAGGCTCCGGTACAGCCGGAAGCAATGGCGCCGGAGGAAATAATTCTTACGGCGGAAACACAGCAGGCTTTAATGGAAGCACCGGAGGTTATGCAGGAAATAACGGAGGATTCCAGGGAGGCAATTACAATCAGAACAGTAATTTCAACAGATCACAGTTACCGAACACCGCTTCTATCCCGGAAGAATATCAGCCAATTTCCATGTGGGGATATTTTGGATATGAACTTCTGTTTTCTATCCCGCTGGTAGGATTTATCCTTCTTCTGGTATTTTCGTTTGGCGGAACAAAAAATAAGAACCTGAAGAATTTTGCCCGTTCTTATTTCTGCTTTACGATCGTTGTTATTGTTCTTTCCATTATTTTCCTGGGAAGTACAATCGGAGCTGCAATGCGGTATATGTAATCAATAAAAAGTAATATAAAATCCGGTATCATGTCTGGGGTTGATCAAAACCCCCGACATGTGCCAGATAAGATTTCCGTAGACAGAATAAAGGACACATACATATGAACGGTGAATTAAAAGATTTTGTCCTGAGAAAACAGGATGAACATACAAAAAACCTGGCATTATTTAAAACATTTGAAAGAATACGGTATTTTGGAAAAAACGTATTCATCATAGGCGGTATAGACGATCCGGATGACAGTGACTTAAGCGGACCAATTGAAAAGGTCATACATGTGGCTATCCTGCTGGCCTGTCTGTTACTGATCGGTGGAAAGTATTGGATCATAAAGGCACTTATCGTATATGCATTGATTCATTATATTCTGCAGAAACTGGGAAAATATTTCATTGATACTTATAAAGAAAAGCTGGATGAAATTGCAAAAGAATGTCAGGAAAGACTGAACAGTTTCTGTCAGGAACAATATCAGAAATATGAAATTGTATGGGGCAATGAATATGGTGAAATTTTATTTGATGGTCTGATGATAAAAAACGGATGTTTTGAAGCAGACCTGGGAGTGGAATGTGGCCCAATTGATATTTATTGCTTAAGTGATGCAGTTGCCGGTGAGCGATATAAAGCAGAAAAAGCACAGAAATATCCAAATGGAAATAATGTGTACATTGATATGAAAAAGAATATTGCATCAACAGAGTTTAATAAAAAAATGGGTGTTCTTACATTACCGGAAAAAGAACATGAATGCATGAAATTTTTATCGACATCCTGTCAGCTTGCTATCGTGCAGGCAGCAGGAAATAATATAGTGAGAGAAATCCATATCTGGCAGGGAAAACTTCATATAACGATGATGCAGGCTTTTGGGCGTGCGGATGTAAATATTGCAGTATATGCAGAAAATGCGATTGTAAATGCATTTGGAGCAGTTGAGTATTCCTGCAGCCAGATACAGCATCAGGAAGAACTGGTACGCTCCTGTTATCAAAGCTTAACTGAATAAACTGCGGAGCAGTTATTTGGCCATGCAGTGAATGCATATGATTTTATCTGCCTGATACAGGAAGTAAATACATGAATACAAAGCGGAATAAGAATAATATCTGCTTTATAAATAAAAGAAAAGGGAGGATCTATGATGTATTTTTTAATTATTGTCGCTGCGATCGCAGTATACGTTATCATGACAAGAAACAAATTTAATGAGCTTCAGCAGATGATCAAAAACGGAGTATCTGATATTGGAGTACAGAGTGAAGCATTGGACAGAACTCTGGATAAACTGATCGATATTGCCAGAAACGGTTATCAGAAAGAAATCGAAGGTATTGCACAGCTGACAGCAAAAGACAAACTTGACAGACTGTTATTCCTCGGACAGAAATATCCGGATCTGAAAAGTATTGGAGAATATTCCGCGATTGCCAGAAAGTCGGAAATGCTGGATAAGAACCTCACCGCAGCCCGTCAGCTGGTAAACGGAAATATCCGTGAATATAATACAGCGATCAATAACTTCCCTGGAACCATCGTTGCATCTATGTTTGGTTTCAAAGAAGAAGCGTTCATTGATGCGGAAAATTACGAAAAGAATAAATCACTTGAAAGAAGAAACCTGGATCTTACAAAATAATTTTGAACGAATCAATCAGTCAGACAGCGAATATGGATGCGTTTATATGTCTGACTGGCACAGGAGAGAAATATGAATTGCAAAAAGTGTGGTGCAGAAAATGTTGATGGCGCAAAATTTTGCTGCAAATGTGGAAGTCCGTTAGACACCCCTGAAAAGAACACAAAGATAAATTTTTCAGATATAAATGTAGAAAAAATATTATCCAATGATAAGATACCGAAACAGGTAAAGGACATTATAAATAAAATCATGCAGCTTCCCAGAAAGGTTCTGATTGGAGCAGTAGCAGGAATTGTTGTTCTGATCGTACTGATCGGAGCTGTTCGCAGTCACGGCAGGACAATAGATCTGAATAAATATCTGACCATTAATACCAGCGGTTATAATGGATATGGATCAGTCACGGCAGAGGTTGACTGGGATTCTTTTGAGGAAAAGTATGACTCTAAAATTTCATACAAAAAGAAAAACCTCCTGAATAAGCTGGAAAGGTTCTTATGGGATGACCGTTCTCCAATGAATTTTCTGGAAGGAAACGTAAGTGTAAGTATCGAGAATGATGGAACTTATTTTTCCAACGGAGATAAGGTGGCATATACATGGAATGTCAGTGATGATCTTCAGGGAGCTCTGAATTATAAGCTCAAATATAAAGATGGTACCATAAAGGTTTCCGGACTTGAAGATGCGAAAAAAGTTGATGTTTTTGACGATGTATCTGTGGATTTTGAAGGACAGGAACCGGAAGGCACGGCTACCATGACTTATCAGGGAAATGAACTGGATGATTCTTATTTTCAGTATGAGCCTTCAGAGGGCCTAAGTAATGGAGATAAAGTTACCGTAACACTGAGCGAGGAAGGAGTTGCAAGCCTGACCCGGGATTATGGTGAAGTGCCGGAAGAGACAGAGAAAGAATATACAGTTTCCGGTCTTGTATGTCCACTTAAGAGCCTGAATCAGATTGACGATGATTCCATGAAAACTTTAAAGAAGCAGGCAGAAGATGTTTACGCTTCTTATATGGGACAAAACTGGGATGAGACATCTACTCTGGAATCTCTTACATATCTTGGAGATTATCTGCTGACAGACAAAAATGACAGTGATGGAAATATTTTGTATCTGGTATATAAGGCAGAGATAAGAAGCCAGTATTCTGACGAAGAAGATGGTGATACAGATACTACTGATGATATTTACTGGTACATCAGCTACAGCAATGTGATGCTAAGTGACGAGGGCTTACAGCTGGATCTTGTGGATTACAGAACGCCAAGCGAAACTACGGAAGTAGAAGGCAAGGGATATAACTGGAGTTATTATGGATATGATTCTCTGGATTCCCTCTATAAAGATGTAGTCACATCAAATATGGATGTATATAATCATGAAGATAACGTAGAAGACAAATAACAGACAAAAATCAGGGGATTGCTTAAATGCAATCCCCTGAAATCGTATATATTGAAAATTATTTCGCTTCTGTCTCAGCGCCTTCAGCATCCTCGTCTTCTTCAGGAGCAGCTTCGTACTCACCGATGTGAACAACAACCGCATCCTCAGGTGTGATGAAATGAACCTGTTTGCCTTCCGGAATCGGGAGATCTTTTACATGGATGTCACGGACATCAGTAGGATAGCCATTGAAGTCGATGACGATGGTATCCAGCAGGTTGGCTGGATCTGCTTTATAGTGGATTTCCTCCATCTCCTGTTCAACAATACCCTGAACCAGTTCTGTATGCTCCAGTTTGACAGCTACGGTTGTGGATACTTTTTCACCGGCAACCAGTGCCTGGAAGTCCAGAGCCATCAGCTGTTTCTCAATTGGATTATAATCGATATTCTTTACCAGGGCGTCGACTTTTTCGCCTTCGATGTCCAGATAAATCTGAGTTCCTTCTTTATTTGCTTTAATGAATTTTGCTGCCTCGGCACCGTCAAACTGAAGTGCTACCGGCTCTTTCATTTCTTTTCCACTAAGAATTCCTGTGACGTAACCCTCACGTCTTAATTTTTTAGCCTTTACATTTGGGTTTCTCTTCTCTGCTTTCAATGTGATCATGTCAAATTCCTCCTCCTGATGCATGGATTCCGGTAATGTTGCTGTTCGCGCTGTTCGCAGTAACACGAATTCTGCATTTCTTTTTTGACTGTGATTATTATAGCACTTCTCGACCGAAGTGGCTAACAAAAAGTTAGAAAATTTAAGAGAAATATTTTGTATTGTTTGACTTATACACGAAACTTCAATAGTAAAATTAGACAAAAACATAGCTGAGATTTGAGATTTTACAGAAAAAATTAAAACAACATGAAAAATTGCACAAATCAAGCGGCGATGAAAGCCCCAAAATTGCCATTTATTTTGTATAGAAATGAGTGATGAATACAAAATCTGATTTATTTTCTGACCCAGGAATGGAAAAATGAGGCGAGAGTCCATGTTTCGGACATGATTGGCGAGAATTGTTCTAATTAATGCAATAGACCAGTACAGATCAGGAACAGGATTCTGAAGAATACGGTCGAAATTTTACCCAGGAGAAAGAATTTAACGGAATTGCATATAATTACCGAAATAATTTAACACACAATTCACAAACCCTTAGCGCAGCTACGATATCTGAACATCCGGAAAACTTCTATACTAAGAACCATGCGAGCGAGGAGAGAAGAGAAAGGAGATAAGTGATGTCAGAAATTGCACTTAGAAATGTATGTAAGCAATTTGATTCGGAACATTACGGTATAAAGGATTTTAATCTTGATATACATGACAAGGAATTTGTAATCTTCGTAGGTCCGTCCGGATGCGGAAAATCCACAACTTTGCGGATTATTGCAGGCCTGGAGGAAATCACAGACGGTGAACTGTGGATTGACGGAGAACTTTCCAATTATCTGGAACCAAAGGAAAGAGGAATGTCCATGGTGTTCCAGAACTATGCCTTATATCCAAACATGACTGTTTATGGAAATATGGCATACGCCCTGAAGATCCGCAAAATGCCAAAAGATGAGATTGATAAAAAAGTCCATGAGGTGGCAAAGATCCTGGAGATCGAGCAGCTTCTTGACCGGAAACCGGCAGCTCTTTCCGGTGGTCAGAAACAGAGAGTTGCCATCGGAAGTGCCATTATCCGGAAGCCGAAAGCTTTCCTGATGGATGAACCTCTTTCCAACCTGGATGCGAAACTCCGTGCACAGATGCGTGTGGAGCTCGTGAAATTACATAAACAGCTGGATACCACCATTATTTACGTAACACACGACCAGACAGAGGCCATGACTCTTGGGACTAAGATCGTGGTCATGAAAGATGGTCTGATCCAGCAGGTGGGTGCACCACAGAGTATTTATGACAATCCGGTAAATCTTTTTGTAGCAGGCTTCCTTGGTTCCCCATCCATGAACTTTTTCCAGTGTACCGTAAAAGCAGAAGAAAACAACCGCACAGCCCTTCTTCTGGATGACGCAAAAACTGTGAAAAAAGTTTATCTGGATGGCACCAGAGGAAAACAGATCGCAGACAGATATAACGGCAGACACGTGATCCTGGGAATCCGTCCGGAAGATATCTACGAACTTGAAGAGGCGAAAAAACTCGGAATTGAAAATGACAGCGTAGATGTGGACGAACCTGTAGTAAACCGGGAAATGCTTGGAGCGGAAGTGATCCTCTATTTTGATGAGCAGGGCAAAACCCTGGCAGTCCGCCTGAATCCGGAGAACCAGACCAAGGTCGGCGAAAAAGTTTCCTTATATTTTGACATGGATAAAGCCCATGTGTTTGATCCGGAAACCGAAGAGAATCTTTTTTACAGGGAGGAAAAATAATCATGGGAAACAACAGCAAAAGTAAGATCACACCGTACTTATACCTGGTACCCTGTATGCTGATCTTCGGAATTTTTCTGTTTTATCCGTTTGTAAAAACAATCTATTTAAGTCTTTACAAAACAAACAAAATGGGACAGGCAAAACTGTACGTTGGCCTGGACAACTATAAGGAACTGCTTCAGTCCGCATCCTTTATCAACAGTCTGAAAGTGACACTGATCTTTGTTCTGATCGTGGTGATCGGCGGCATGCTTCTTGGCCTGATCGCTGCAGTACTCTGTAACAAAGCATTTCCGGGAATCCGGGTGTTCAGTACTTCCTATGCGCTTCCAATGGCCATCGCATCCAGCTCTGCGGCAATGATCTTCCAGATCATGCTTCATCCGGCAGTTGGTATTGTAAACAAGCTTCTGGGACTTGATATCAACTGGCTGAACGATCCAAAGACCGCACTGATCTGTGTGGCAATTCTTACAGCCTGGCTGAACAGCGGAATCAATTTCCTGTATTTTTCCGCAGGCCTTGGAAACATTGACGAGACCATTTATGAGAGAGCTTCTGTAGATGGAGCCAGCAGTGTGCAGCAGTTTTTCAGCCTGACACTTCCAGGGCTTTCTCCGATCATGTTTTATACACTGGTAGTAAATATTATTCAGGCCTTCCAGTCTTTTGGACAGATCAAGATCCTCACAGAAGGCGGACCTAATGAATCCACCAATGTTATTGTCTATTCCATTTACAGGGACGCATTTTTCAACTACCGGTTTGGAAGTGCGGCAGCCCAGTCTGTAATCCTGTTTATAATCATTATGATCATCACACTGATCATGTTCCGTATTGAAAAGAAGGGAGTAAATTACTGATGAGTCAGATGGAAAATGTGGCAGTTCCCGCTGTGGGAAATCTGTCAAAAGAAGAACTTCTGAAGCTGAAAGAAGCCATGAATGCAAAAGCACTCACAAAGAGAAGAGCAAGAACCGCCCTTCGTGTGGCTGCCAATGTGGTGTTTGCGATTCTGATCCTGCTTCCTTTGCTTTATGCGATCAGTATTGCGCTGATGCCTTCCAATGAACTGTTTACAACAGAGTTGAATCTCTTTCCCAAAAATCCGACCTTTTCCAACTTTATCAATGCATTCCGTACCGTTCCGCTTCTCCGTTTCATTTTGAATTCCTTTATCATGGCGGGATGCATTACCATCGGACAGATCATTACCTGTTCTCTTGCTGCTTTTGCGTTTTCTTTCCTGGAATTCAAAGGAAAAGGTATTCTCTTCATGGTTGTGATGGCGACTATGATGGTTCCAGGAGAGGCAACGATCATTTCCAACTATCTGACCGTATCAAGCTGGGGAATGCTGGATACTTACCAGGTGCTGATCGTGCCTTATCTTACATCTGCAATGGGAATTTTCCTGTTCCGTCAGTTTTACATGACTTTTCCGATCTCACTGTATGAATCGGCAAAACTTGACGGCTGCAGCAATCTGAAGTTTATCGTAAAGATTCTGCTTCCGCTGACAAAATCCGCCATCGGAGCCATGGCAGTGTACACCTTCATCAATGCATGGAACATGTACATGTGGCCACTTCTTGTGACAGGTTCCAACAATATGCGAACCGTTCAGATCGGCATCAGCATGCTGGACAGCGTAGATTCCCAGTCCATCACCCTGATGATCGCAGGTGTTGTCATGATCATCATCCCGTCCATTTCCATCTTTATCATTGGACAGAAACAGCTGATCCGTGGAATGTTCTCCGGAGCAGTCAAAGGCTGATACCGGAGAGAACAATAAACCCGGAGCACTTTTTCCACAGGGGAAAAGATATTGCAGTGCTGCAAGGCCTGCAGTTCATCTTATATAGAAAGAAGAAAGAAAAAGAGAAAATTTTTCAAGAGGAGAAAAAAGTTATGAAGAAAAAAATCATCGCAGCATTTCTTACCGCAGCAATGACGATCGGGTCACTTTCCGGAGTGACTGTATTCGCCGCAGATGCCGGCACAGATGAAAACGTGGAGATGGCAGATGCTTCCGATGTAGACGGAACAACCATTACTTTCTGGCATTCCATGGGTGGTGTCAATGGCGAGGCGATTGATACACTGGTAAAAAAATTCAACGATGAGAACAAATATGGAATTACGGTAGATGCTCAGTATCAGGGCGAGTATGATGATTCCCTGAACAAACTGAAAAGTGCACAGATCGGAAACATGGGTGCGGATCTTGTACAGGTATATGAGATCGGAACAAGATTTATGATCGATTCCGGATGGATCGTTCCCATGCAGCAGATGGTAGACGCAGACAATTATGATGTATCTGAGATTGAGCCGAACCTGGCTGCTTACTACACTATCGACAATGAGCTTTATTCCATGCCGTTCAACTCATCCACACCGATCATGTATTACAATAAGGATATGTTTGACAAAGCAGGTATCACAGAAGTTCCGGACAGCCTGGAAGGAATCGGCGAGATCGGACAGGATCTTCTGGACAAAGGCGGCGCAGGTGAAGTAATGTCTCTTGGAATCTACGGATGGTTCTTCGAGCAGTTCATCGGAAAACAGGGCCTTGAATATGCAAACAACGGAAACGGAAGAAAAGACGCAGCTACTGCTGTAGCATTCGATGAGAACGGTGCTGCAAAGAACATCCTTACCGCATGGAAAGACCTTAACGACAAATGTTTCGCACCGATCGTTGGAAAAGGCGGCGATGCAGGACTTGCAGATTTCTCCGCAGGAAAAGCAGCTATCACACTTGGTTCCACAGCTTCCCTGAAACAGATCCTTCAGGATGTAAACGGAAAATTTGAGGTTGGTACCGCATATTTCCCGAAGATCAAATCCAGCGACGAGGGTGGTGTTTCCATCGGTGGTGCATCTCTCTGGGCATTGAACAACAACGATCCGAAAAAACTTCGTGCAACATGGGAATTTGTAAAATTCCTTATTTCTCCGGAATCTCAGGCTTACTGGAACGCACAGACCGGATACTTCCCTGTAACTGTAAAAGCTCAGGACGAACAGGTATTCAAGGACAATGTTGAGAAATATCCACAGTTCCAGACAGCGATTGACCAGCTTCATGATTCTTCCGCAGACTATGTAGGTGCTCTGTTAAGCGTATTCCCGGAGGCGAGAGCTACTGTGGAATCCGAGATCGAGAGCATGCTCAACGGAAAAGAAGATGTGGATACAGCTGTGAAGAACATGGCAGATTCCATCAACAAATCCATCGAAGAGTATAATCTGGTGAATGAATAATCGCAAAAAGCGCGGAAATTGAAAAAGAAAAATAAATATTAACAGTCAAAAATCCCTGGAAAAATTCCGGGGATTTTTGCCATATTTACAGAGAAAAACGGTGCGAACGGAAAATATCAGAATAAAAATCAGAGGAATCTCTGGACGTAAGAGTATATATTGGCTATAATGGTATGGTTAATAACAACTCCTAAGGAAGGGAGAAAAAATCTGTGAACAGAAGTAAAAGAGAAGATTATAAAAGATTTGTGGTGTTTTGTCTGGCGAGTCTGATCATTATTGCGCAGACAGCAATCTTTGCTTATGTGTGGTATGATTTTTACAGCAGCCTGATCCTGAAACCATTCTGGAGAAAAGGTAACTGGGTGCTGATCCTGATCTATGCACTGATCTATCTGATGTTTGCCAAGCTTTATGGAGGATTGAAGGTAGGCTATCTGAAAAGGATCGACGTGTTTTATTCGCTGACTTTGGCAAGTATCTGTACCAATGTTGTAACGTATTTTCAGATCACTCTGATCAACCGCTGGTTCCTTGCAGCCGGTCCTATCATAGAAATGACGCTGGTCCAGATTGTAGTAACCATCCTCTGGATCTGGGGAAGCCGCTTTATTTATTCCAGACTGTACGGAGCCAGAAGACTTCTGGTTATCTACGGTGACCGTGATCCCGGAGATGTCATCCACAAGATGAACACCCGAAAGGATAAATACGATATCAGCGGCAAGGTACACATCCGCGAAGGAGAAGAGAAGATCCACGCCATGATGGAAGATTATGAAGGCGTGATCATCTGGGATCTTCCGTCCCAGATCCGAAACAAGTATCTGAAATACTGTTTCTCTCATTCCATCCGCTGTTACATGAGCCCGAAGATTTCTGATATCATTCTGTTGGGAACGGACCGGATCCACCTGTTTGATACCCCGCTTCTGATGTGCAGAAACCAGGGACTTTCCATGGAGCAGCGCGCAGCGAAGAGACTTCTGGATATTGTTGTTTCCGGCCTTGGAATTATTGTATCTTCCCCGATCATGCTGATCATTGCCATTGCGGTGAAAGCCTATGATGGCGGCCCGGTATTTTATCTTCAGGATCGTCTCACTTATAGGGGAAAAGAGTTCCGTATCCGGAAATTCCGAAGCATGTGTGTGGATTCCGAGAAGAACGGAGCACGTCTTGCATCCAAACATGACTCCCGTATCACACCGGTGGGACATGTTCTCCGTAACCTGCATCTGGATGAACTTCCGCAGCTGTTTAATGTATTTGCGGGAGATATGTCTCTGGTAGGCCCACGCCCGGAACGAGATGTGATCATGCAGGAATACGAGCAGGAGATCCCGGAATTCCATTACCGTCTTAAGGTAAAAGCAGGACTGACCGGTTATGCACAGGTCTATGGCAAATATAACACCACACCGTACGACAAGCTGAAACTGGACCTGTTCTATATTGAGAATTATTCATTCCTTCTGGACATCAAGCTTCTGTTTATGACTGTGAAGATCTTTTTCCAGAAAGAAGTATCCGAAGGTGTGGATGACGATCAGAAGAATGCCCTGAAAGATTCACAGGATAAATAGGAAATAATACGAAATCAAAAAGTGCGTGTCAGGCTGGTTCTGGCGCGCATTTTGTAAATAAAGAAAAGGGAGGTCGTTTTTATGGAAAAACCACTGGTTTCCGTGATCATGCCGGTTTATAACGGTGAGAAATATATTGGAAAAGCAATCGAGTCCGTGCTGGCACAGAACGTTCCAACAGAACTTCTTGTCATTGATGACTGCTCCACAGACAAAACAGAACTTACCGTAATGAAATATATGGACAGCGGAAATATCCGTTATATCCGAAATAAAGAAAATATGGGAGCCGCCCGTTCCAGAAACCGGGGAGTAAAAGCTTCAAAAGGAAAATACATTGCCTTTCTGGATGCGGATGACTGGTGGGAAAAGGGCAAGCTGGAAGCACAGGTAAAGACGATGGAGCTTACCGGATGTGATATCTGTTCTACCGGGAGAGAGCTGATGCAGCCGAATGGACACACCACAGGGAAATACATCCCGGTAAAAGAACGTATTACCTATCATGATCTTCTGAAACATAACAGCATTAACTGCTCGTCTGTGCTTCTTAAGAGAGAAGATGCCCTTGCGTTTCCGATGACTCACGATGACAGTCACGAAGACTATATTACCTGGCTGAAGATCCTTCGGAGAGGCGGTTTTGCAGTGGGGATCAATAAACCGTATCTGAAGTACCGGCTCAGCGAAGGGGGAAAATCCAGAAACAAACTGAAATCTGCCGCAATGACTTATCAGGTGTATCGTTATGTCGGATATGGACGTCTGAAAAGCCTGCTCTTTTTTATTTCCTATGCAGTTCACGGAGTATGGAAATACCGTTAAAAACAGGGATTACAGGGAAAAAAATATCGTCCTGTATAGTTTTGGAAATGGAGAATAATTGTGGCAAATATTAATTTTTTATTTCCAAATTCATAAAGGTATGTTATTATTTATTCATACTTTCATCAAAATTAAGTAAGAATCTCTGACCTGATGAAGGAACAGAGGGAATTATCAGTAAGAATATTACAAGGTGGAAACAAATGAAACAGAGAATGGAAAGTCAGGGGGTACCATATTCCTACCTGGTTGATAACATTAAAGTATTATTGATTTTTCTTGTTGTATTTAACCATCTGATCGCTTTTCAGCTGGTTAAAGTGGACGTTGTAGTGCGTTATGTATGGTATGCCATTACTATTTTTCATATGCCTGCATTTGTATTTATGTCCGGATATCTGTCCAAGAAGCCGCAGGATGTGCTGAGGAATGTGAAGAATCTTCTGATTCCTTATATTCTTGGATACAGCCTGAACTGGTATGCATATATCTGGCTCGGCAAGAGTATGGATTATGAGCTGCTTCGCCCGTCTGGCACGGTTATGTGGTATGTGCTGGCATTATTTGCATACAGACTGACTATTGAAGCACTGGGTAAGGTGCGTTTTATTGTGCCGATAAGTATTATTTTTGCGTTATGGGCAGGAACAAGACCGGAATTTACAACATATCTTTCTACTTCAAGGATTGTTGTATTTTTTCCTTTTTTTGTGGCAGGCTATCTGTGGAAGAGTGATTATACCAAGATTGTCCGTAAGTTCAAGGGAAAATGGGTTCTGGTGCCGATTTCGGGACTGCTTCTGTACGGAATCCCGAATTTTATGATCGCCAATGAAATGCCGGTTGATATCCTCAGAGGTAATCACTCTTATCAGGTATCGGGAATGGATGATGTCACTGGAATGCTGATCCGTCTTCTGATGTATCTGGTATCTTTTGTGCTGGTCCTTACTTTTCTGGCACTGATGCCGGACAGGAAGCTGCCGATCACCTTCGTGGGAAGAAATACCATGGGTATTTACTTCTTCCATTATCCGATCATGATCGTGTTAAATGGTCTGCTTCTTCTCAGCATCCCGCAGACATTGAATGTATGGGCACTGTTCGGAATTTCCTGGCTGTTTGTGCTGATTCTCGGAAGTGCGCCGGTTTCCTTCATTTACAATGGCATCCTGAAGCTTCTGACTTTTATCCTGTTTAAGAAAGAAAAACAGGTCCAGGATGAAGGACTGGAGGAAGAATACGACGAAGAAGACGACTATGAGATCATGCGTAAGAGAAAGAAAGCGATCGAAGAGCTGGCTGCAACACTGGAGGAAGAGACAGAGGATGCCGGAGATCCTCAGGAGTTTCAGGAGCTTCAGGATGCACTGGAAGAAGAGAATGACAGTGCGGAAGAGTTTTTTGATGAAGAAGATTTTTATGTGGAAGAGGACATGCTGACGGGAAAGAAAGATCAGAAAGAGCAGGACGTATAATGAAAAGAGTCATTACTTATGGTACTTTTGATCTGTTCCATCAGGGACATTATAATATTCTGAAGAGGGCAAGAGAGCTGGGAGATTATCTGATCGTGGGAGTCACCAGCGAGAGTTATGATATTGAACGCGGTAAGCTGAATGTTCAGGACAGCCTCCTGAAAAGGATTGAGAATGTCCGGAAAACAGGTTTTGCAGATGAGATCATTGTAGAGGAATATCAGGGACAGAAACTCAGCGATATCACCAAGTATAATATTGACCTTCTGGTTGTCGGATCGGACTGGCGCGGGAAGTTTGATTATCTTAAGAACTACTGCCAGGTGGTTTATCTGGAACGGACCAAGAATATTTCCAGCACCAAACTGAGAAGTGAGGGAACCATTTACCGTGTAGGCATTGTAACTGATGATGCGGAAGATAATGGAATGGTTCTGGAATCAAAATTTGTAAGCGGGCTTCATGTGGAGAGTGTTTACTCAGAGGATATTTTTGTTGCCCGGGAGTTCTGTGACAGATATGAACTGGACTCTTATGGTACAGATTACGGGGAATTCCTGAACGGTCTGGATATCATCTATATTAAATCCGGTCTAAAAAACAGGGCGGCTTATATAAGGCATGCACTGGAGCAGAATAAATATGTGATCAGTGACACGCCGATGACGCTGGCTCCGGGGGAAATGGAAGAACTGTTCGCACTTGCGAAAGAACACAGGGTAGTTCTTGTGGAAAGGCTTACCCTTGTTTATCTGCGCGCTTTTACACAGCTTGTATGGCTTACACATGGTGCGCTGGTAGGAGATGTGATCGCTGTAAAGTGTGCGGTTTCCCAGGATGATTTTGAAGGCGGCAAGACATTTAACGAGACAGTAAGCCAGGCGCTCTGTGCATGCATCAAGCTTCTTGGCAGCAATTATCTGGATGTGAATACCAATGCTGTGAAGGGAAATAACGGAGAATTTATTTATGATATGATCACTGTCCGTTATCCGAAATCACTGGCGACCATAGAGATCGGAACAACGGTTGATGTGGAGAATGAGCTTGCGATCATCGGAACCAGAGGCCGCATTACAGTGCCCAATGACTGGTGGAATACAGGATATTTTGAAGCGAAAGTGGAAGGTCAGGAGTTTCTGAAACGATACAGCTTTAATTTCGAAGGAAACGGACTTCGTTATCTTCTTCAGGAGCTGATGATCATGATCCGTGACAGACGGACGGAGTGTACGAGATTTTTTTATGAAGAATCCGAGACGCTGGCAGAGCTTTTGAAAATTATTGATCAAAGAGGTTAACAGATGACAGAAAAACAGGAACTTCTTTTGCAGCTCTTCCGGGAGGTTGACGCAATCTGCAAAAAGCACAATCTTAGATATGTAATGGCAGGGGGAACACTGATCGGAGTTCTTCGAAATGAGGGATTTATCCCATGGGATGATGATGTAGATATCTATATGCCAAAGAGTGACTGGGATAAATTTGTAGAGATCTGCAAAACAGAAATGCCGGACAACCGGGCAATTTACTGTTCAGACGTAGACCGCACCTATACCAACAGTTTTCCGCGATATGGAAGTACAGATACCTGTTCCATCCATAAGCATCAGATCATCGGAGACGATAAAGCCGGAGAGATCATAGATGTTCTGACACTGGATCCGATCCCGGATGATGACAGGGAGTATGAGAAGTACAGAACATACATGATGATCTATACGGATCTTATCAATATCAGTATGGTAGTCGGAGCAAGATGGGAAATTTCTGCATGGAAGTATCTGTACTGGCTGTTCCGATATAAATTTTTCGGAAAAGACAGAACACTGAAAAAACTGGAAAAACTCATGTTTTCATATAAAGAGGAAGAGTGCAGCCGCTATGCCATGCGCTGGGGTGGCTGCCCGTTTCTTTTTGATAAGGATATGATGTTTCCGGTGAAATATATGGATTTTGAAGGGGAAAAGGTAATGGTTCCCCACAGGGTCAGTGATTATCTGATCTGGCATTACGGGGACGAATGGTCCTATATACCGCCTCATGGGGAAAGAGAATCCCATGAGTCTATTTATGTACCGGGAGCGAATTATCAGGAAATCCGTGATGAATATATGCCGAGGATATCCAGAGGAAGAATTCGCAGACAGATGACATTCCGTAAATTTTACTGTCTGCTTATGGCAAAAAAAGACCATAAACTGGATGTTGAGCGAAACCGGATCAGAGCAGAAGCAGCGGCGAAGGATCTTGAGGCGAGACTTCTGAGATCTGAGAGATCACTGGAAACTCTGCTGGCAGAGAAGCGCTTTGACGTGCTGAATGAGATTTTTGACAACTATTATAAGATCCAGCTCAGTGCAGAATTTATCGGCCGTGAGGATTATAACGGGATACGGCCATTTTATCATCCTACACTGATCCGTACAGAGGACGGTACTTTTCAGGCTGCCATGCTGACCCTGATCTATACAGAGCGTGTTTCCAAAGCATATCGCATGTATGAAGTACGCAGAAAAATGGATCATATTACTCCGGAAATGGAACAGACGGTGGAAGATATCCGTGCATTCCGGAAAGCTGCCAGTCTGTATGAATTTCACGAGAAGAAAGAAGCAGAAGCGATCGTAGATGACCTTCTGAAAAAATATCCGGATGCGCCTGGCTTTATAAAGTTCAAGTGCAGGTTTGTTATGGAACGCCTTGAAGAGGTGAAGGATTTTTCCGAGGCAGAAAAATTTCTGGCGTATTGTCTGAAGCATTTTCCGCAGGATGGATACTTCATCAAATATAAGGGCGATCTCCTCTGGAAAAAAGGTCTTCAGAATGAAGCTATGGAAAAGTACGCACTTGCAAGAGAAACCACCAACAATGGAATTGTGCATCTTGAGCTGGATAAGTTCCTTCAGAACAAAAAAACACAGGTCATTTCCCAGTGCAGAAAACTTCTGGAAGCACGTCATAAGTCCGAGGCATCTGTTTACATGGAACTCTGGAAAAAATTACTGCCGGAGGATACAGAAATAGACGGAGCATTTTATCTGGCAAAGGTATCTGTTGTGCGCACAAAAGCGGAGCTTGAGGAACTGGTAAAAGAGCTTTATCTGAAAATCGGTATTTCTGGTAAGATAGAAAAGAAGCCGCTTTCGGAGGAAATGCTTTACCGGGAGGCACTTACCCTGGCATGGAAACGGTTTGGATATCCGGAAGTTCTTGCTGACTGCCGTACCAGATTTCTGTGTACAGACGAAGTAAGTGATATGGAATATCTGGCAGAAGAAGTCAGAAGCTATCTGGTTCATAAGCAGTGGCAGGGAGAAACCTGGAAACTTCTTGGCGATATCCGCAGAAAGCAGGGCCAGACAAAGGAAGCTTTCGAAAATTATTTCAAAGCTCTGGAGCATATGCAGCATCCATATCTTAAGACGGAACTTGCCGGAATCTTCCTGCGAGATCTTTACAATGGCAGCAAAAGAAGTGCGTTTTTTGCAAAGAAATCCGATGTATCGGAATTTCTGGATGTCTGGCTGGATAAATACAAAAGCCAGGAAAATATTCAGGAACTTCTGAAAAAGATCATGTAGTTGTACCATACACCAAAACAATAGAAATGAGGCAGAGTGTATTGAACAGAGAACAACAGAAAGTACTGGAACTCCTTAAAGAAATAGATATCATATGCAGAAAAAACAAGATCACATATTTTCTTTCTCCGTATCTTACTCTCTGCGCAGTGACGGAACGGCCTTTTCCACTGAATCCCGAAGCTGGTGTTATATATATGAAAACCGGAGACATGGAAAGGTTCAAGAATGTTTTTGAAGAGGAACCGGTGCTGAGGAGAGCGTTGGAATCCATGGACAGTTATAAATATTTCCCCGGATTTTATCTTCGGTATACAGATAAAGACACATTGTTTTACAAGATGGATGATTACGGAAAATTTCAGTATCCCGGTATGGCAGTAAGAATACTGCCGCTGCAATGTGAATATGGTCCCAGGAGAAAATATCTCTGGAACCGTATGCGGGAAGATGGATGGAGAAGAATCCACGAAAGAAAAGAAAAGTGGAGAAATCAGAGAGCTTTTGCCTGTGTCTGTATGGTACGTCTGCTTATGCTCTGTGGAAGAGGATGGCTCGGTAAGAGGATATTTCGGGATCTGATCCATCAGCCACAGGAAGATGTACAGAATTATGTGGTGCGTTTTCTGAATAAAAATGTCTATTATCCTGCATATGTTTTTGAGGAACAGAAGGAAGTAGAGATTGAGGGAGAACATTTTTTTATACCGGTTGATGCAGAGAAATATCTTATGACTTCCTACGGAGCGAATTACCGGGATAAAGGACCTGAGAATTACCGTCAGAGTGCCATAGCTGTGTGCAGCACACTGATTCCCTGCGAAGAATTCATGCAGCAGGGAAAAGATCTGAAGAGACTTGCTTCCCGGAGAAAAAGAAGAGCACGCCGGCAGAAATTTGGTCTCAGCTACCGGGAATATTTCAACCAGTGCTGGAATTACGCAAAGCTCTGCGGTAAAAAATATACATGTGCGAGAGCATATCGAAAGAAGTTGGATTATATCCGAAACCTGCATAAGAATCAGGATTATGTGCAGCTGGAAATTGTGTTTGGCAGATATACGGATATGATGAATAAATGCTTGAAATACGATGAGATATTTGAAGCAGATCCGGAATTACTGGATATCTATATTCAGTATCTGGAAAAAACAGGCAGAGTTGGTTTTATGGAAAAGGTAAAAAAATATGTTTAAAATGAAGCTTACAGATTATGTTGTAGAATTTTTACAGAAAAAAGGGATCCGGGATTTCTTTGGATATCAGGGAACCATGATCGCACATCTGGTAGATTCCATTGAAAAGAATCCTCATACAAAAAGCCATTCCAGCTATCATGAGCAGGGAGCTGCTTTTGCGGCCTGCGGTTATGCTCAGGCGAAAGGAGCCTGCGGCTGTGCATATGCCACAAGCGGTCCCGGAGCTGCCAATCTGCTCTCCGGCGTGGCTGATGCATATTTTGATTCGCTTCCGGTGATCTTTATTACCGGACAGCTCAATACCTATGAGTATTCCGGTATTGCAGGACTTCGACAGCAGGGCTTTCAGGAGATCGATATGGTTTCCATGGCGAAGCCGGTAACCAAGTATGCCATACAGGTCCGTGACCCGAAAGATATCGTCCGGGAACTGAACCTGGCATGGCAGATCGCCAACACAGGACGGAAAGGCCCGGTTCTTATCGACCTGCCTATGAATGTACAGAGAAGTGAAGTGGAAGATCCGGTTTATGATATGAAATTTTCTGAAGAAGAGATCGATACAGCCATATATGGAAAAAATGATCCTGAGAATGGAGCCGCTTTTTACAGGGATGCTGTTGCAAAAGCAGATTCTTCTGATGCGGCAGAGGCAGCAGAGTATATTCTGGATAAGATTAAAGGTGCGAAACGTCCGGTATTTATGATCGGCCACGGAGCGAATGGCGAAACAGAAAAAATGCTTACTGATCTCGCACGCGTCCATCATATTCCTATGATCACAAGTGTACTCGCCCGTTCTGTTCTGAAATTTGATGATCCGCTGAACTTCGGATGTATCGGCGGTGCCTACGGACACCGGTATGCAAATATGATCGCCAATGCGAAAAGTGATCTCCTGCTTTGTTTTGGGATTTCGCTCTGCACACGCCAGATCGGAACGAAGGTCCATGAGTTTGCCAAGGGAGCGGAGATCGTCCGTGTGGATATCGATCCTTATAACCTTCAGAGAGAGATCCATGAGGGAAGAAAAGGGGAGAAATGTTTTTGCGTCAGCGCAGAGGATGTAGCGTGTAAACTGACAGAGCAGCAGGCGCAGATCGGCTCTTATGAGGAATGGCTGGCTGTATGCCGGAAGATCCGAAAAGAGCTGGAGCAGGTGGATGATGCAACACCGCAGCGTTATCCGAACCGCATGATCGCATATTTAAGTGACAGGCTTTTCGATACTGGAGCCGTTGCTGTGGATGTGGGACAGCATATGGTCTGGAGCTATCAGTCCTTTCACAACCGACAGGGCCAGAAGACACTTTTTTCCGGTGGACATGGCGCCATGGGATATGCACTTCCGGCAGCGATCGGTGCTTATTATGCAACAGGAAAACCGGTGGCATGTATCTGCGGAGACGGAGCATTCCAGATGAACATTCAGGAACTGCAGTGGGTGAAGCGTGAGAACATCCCGGTAAAAATGATCGTGATGAATAATGAGGCGCTGGGAATGATCCGTCATCTCCAGAGAGACTATTTTGACTGCGTGTATGCGGATACTTCCGATGGCAGCGGATTTTCTTCCTGTAATTTCTCAGACGTGGCGCAGGCTTACAAAATTCCTGCGAAGCGTATCCAGGGAGAAGATGTGGAGAAATATGCCGGTAAGTTTCTGGAACAGAACGGACCGGAGCTTCTGGAGATCATGCTGGAGCATGGAACTTACGCATACCCGAAGACCTGTCTGGGAGAGCCGATCCATAACCAGCAGCCTTATATACCGAAACCGATATTTGATGAACTGATGGAGTTATAAAATGGGAAAAATAACTGTGATCACAGGCGGTACCTCCGGAATCGGAAGAGGGATCGCCGAAAAGATCCTGGCGGAATCTGCGAAAGAAGACAGGATCTTTGTAACATACGGACATGATGAGAAAAAGGCTGCTGTTTTTCGGGACAGCCTTCCTGAGGAAAAAAAATCTCAGGTGATCCTGATGAAGGCAGATATGTCTTCCTATGATGAAATGATGGCTTTTGTGGAAGAGCTGAAAAAACGGGCTGATCATATTGACTGGCTGGTAAGCAACGCCGGGATCAGCACCTATGCGAAATATGAGGACTATAGTTTTGAGGAATGGACAAGGATCGTAAACACCAATCTTTCCGTGCCGGTATTCATGGTCAAAGAACTGCGGCCCATGATGGTGGAAGGCGGCAGTGTGCTTTTTACCGGTTCCTATGCAGGGCAGCAGGCGTATTCTTCTTCCCTTGTATACGGAGTTACCAAGGCGGCCATTCATTTCCTGACCAAATCTCTGGTAAAGGAATTTGAGCCAAAAGGCATCACCGTTAATGCCATTGCACCGGGATTTATCGAAACTCCCTGGCACAGTGCCCGCACCCAGGAGAGCTACGACCGTATCAACAGAAAGATCGCCCTTCACAGGTTTGGAACTGTGGAGGAAGTGGCGGATATGGCGTACGCGGTGCTGTCTAATGGGTATATGAACGGCAGTGTTGTGGATATCCATGGAGGATATGATTACTTTTAATACCAGTCGAAAGTGTGCAGGAAGACAGAAGAAGACACGTTGTGCCTGCACATAAGAGGCTTCTTATGACTTGCTGCATAGGGGCGACGCCCCGAAAACGAGATGCAGCGAAGCGGAATCGAGTTTGTGCACTTGAGGCGTCTGTATGGAACCGTGAATTTCTTTATATATTAAGCGAAAAAGGCTTGACTTGCACACCTGCTCTGTGATAAAATTGACGAGCGACATGGAAGTTAGGTCTTTTTTTTATGCCCGAAAATGACGACGGATACACGTTCCGGGCGGCGTAAAAGACCGTGCAAATGAAAACACTGGAGGTGGAAGTTGTGCGCGTTAAGATTACATTAGCATGCACCGAGTGCAAGCAGCGTAACTACAATATGACGAAGGAGAAAAAGAACCATCCTGAGAGAATGGAGACCAAGAAATATTGTAAGTTCTGTCATACACACACTCTGCACAAGGAAACAAAGTAATCACAGAGATTTGTGAGGTTATGCTATGGAAAAACAGAAATCTGCGGATAAGCCGCAGAAGAAAAGTTGGTTTCAGGGACTTCAGTCAGAATTTGAGAAGATTGTCTGGACAGACCGTCCCACACTGGCAAAGCAGACTGTTGTGGTCGTGATCATCACGATCATCCTGGCAGCGGTTATCAGTGTAATGGATTCCGGAATCCTGGAATGCATTAATTTCTTAATGAAGTAAGGACAAGGTGATTATATGTCAGAAGCAGCAAAATGGTACGTTGTCCATACCTATTCCGGGTATGAGAACAAGGTAAAAGCCAACATTGAAAAGACGATCGAGAACAGACACCTGGAAGACCAGATCCTGGAGGTACGTGTTCCGCTGCAGGATGTAGTGGAGATGAAGAACGGAACCTCAAGACAGGTTCAGAAAAAGATGTTTCCAGGCTATGTGCTTCTCAATATGGTGATGAATGACGATACCTGGTATGTTGTCCGTAACACCAGAGGTGTTACCGGATTCGTAGGGCCGGGATCGAAGCCTGTGCCTCTTACAGAGGAGGAAATGATGCCGCTTGGTATCCAGAAACCGGATATCGAAGTGGACTTCGCAGAGGGCGACATGGTAGTCGTTACTGGTGGTGCATGGAAAGATACTGCAGGTGTGATCACAGGTATCAACATGCAGAAACAGACAGTAACGATCAATGTTGAGCTTTTCGGTCGTGAAACACCGGTAGAGATAAGTTTCACAGAAATCAAAAAAGCTGAGTAATTAAAAAACAAGGTAACAGCAAGTGGGAGGGACACACCCCCGCCAATACCACATAGGAGGTGCCGAAAATGGCAAAGAAAGTAACAGGATATATCAAATTACAGATTCCGGCTGGTAAAGCAACTCCAGCACCACCTGTAGGTCCGGCTCTTGGACAGCACGGTGTAAACATCGTACAGTTTACTAAGGAGTTCAACGCAAGAACAGCTGATCAGGGAGATCTTATCATCCCGGTTGTCATCACTGTTTACGCTGACAGAAGTTTCAGCTTCATAACCAAGACTCCACCGGCAGCAGTTCTTCTTAAGAAAGCTGCAAACATCAAATCTGGTTCCGGTACACCGAACAAGACTAAAGTAGCTAAAGTTACTAAGGCACAGGTTCAGGAGATCGCTGAGCTGAAGATGAAAGACCTCAATGCAGCATCCATCGAGGCTGCTATGAGCATGATCGCCGGTACAGCAAGAAGTATGGGAATCGAAGTCGTAGACTAATAAATACCGAAGCTTAAGTTCGGGGTTCCCGTAGAAAAAGTGAAATTTTCAAGTGGGAGGGCTTTTCCCCGCAAATACCACAGGAGGTTATAGAAATGAAACGAGGAAAGAAATATGTGGAAGCTGCGAAAGCAGTAGACCGCGCAACATTATATGATGCACCAGAGGCTATCAGCCTTGTTAAAAAAGCAGCTGTAGCTAAGTTCGACGAGACCATCGAAGTTCACATCCGTACAGGCTGCGATGGACGTCACGCAGATCAGCAGATCCGTGGAGCAGTTGTTCTGCCACACGGAACAGGTAAAAAAGTTCGTGTACTTGTATTTGCTAAAGATGCTAAGGCAGAAGAGGCAAAGGCAGCAGGAGCAGACTTCGTAGGAGCTGAGGACCTCATTCCGAAGATCCAGAACGAGGGATGGCTTGACTTTGACGTTGTAGTTGCAACACCGGATATGATGGGCGTTGTAGGTCGTCTTGGTCGTGTACTTGGACCGAAAGGTTTAATGCCAAACCCGAAAGCTGGTACTGTAACAATGGACGTAACAAAAGCTGTTAACGACATTAAAGCAGGTAAGATCGAGTATCGTCTTGACAAATCCAACATCATCCATGTTCCGATCGGAAAGGCTTCCTTTACCGAGGAGCAGTTAAGCGACAACTTCCAGACGCTTATGGGAGCTATCACAAAGGCTAGACCTAGCACACTGAAAGGTCAGTATCTGAAGAGCGTTACAATCGCTCCGACAATGGGACCTGGTGTTAAGCTTAACCCGGTTAAATTAGCTCAGTAATAAATTTTAAATGCCCTGTACAGAGGAGACTTTGTACAGGGTATTTTTTTGTATAGGTATCTTGATTTTTTCTTCAATGCTTTTATAATAAATAAGGCTCAAGCAGATTTGGAAAATTATTAGAGATTTTTCATATAAAGTTTACAGATGAAATTCTGAATTATGTTAAGATAAAAATGACGGGGAAAACAGGGCAGATAATGTTTTCCACGGGGATATTGTGGATGAGTTGATCTGAATGGGGAGTATAAGTTGAAATCAAAAAAGCGTAAAGCGAAGAAAATAAAAAAAGAAGTAAACAAAGTAAAAATGGCACTCTGCCTTCTGGTGGAGGCGATTGTGATCCTGACACTTGTAGTGATCATAGGCTGGAATAAAGGTGTAGGAGACTGGATGGAGTCGTTGCAGAGACCTGTTGTCCGTAAGCTTGAAATGAGCGGTATCAACAGCCCGTATGCAGTTCTGATGCAGGTAAAAGGTGGAAAGATCATCGGAAATATGAAGGGCGATGAGAAAATCTATCCAGCTTCCATGACGAAGATCATGACTGTGATCGTGGCCATTGAGAACCTGGATGATCTGGATGAGGAGATCACCCTGACTCAGGAGATGTTTGCCGGACTTTACGAGCAGGATGCCACACAGGCCGGTTTTCAGCCCGGTGAGACCGTGCGAGCCATTGATCTTCTTTATGGTGCCATGCTGCCATCTGGCGCGGAGTGCTGTATCGCACTGGCGGATACCGTAGGCGGTTCCAGGGATGGATTTGTGGAAATGATGAATAAAAAAGCGCAGAAGCTTGGAATGAATGGAACGCATTTCTGTGATACTACCGGACTGCATGATCCGGATCATTACAGTACGGTGAGGGATATTGCAGTGCTGCTCAGATATGCACTTCGGAACGATACGTTCAGAGAGATCATTGAGAGTCCGCGGCATTCTACCGGAGTTACCAACATCCACCCCAGTGGAATTACATATTACAGTACCATGTTCAAGAACCTTTCGGATACTTCTGTTACTGGGGGCAAGATCCTGGGAGGCAAGACGGGATATACCAGTGAGGCGGGCCTGTGCCTGGCCAGCTTTGCGGAAATTTATGACCGGGAATATATTCTGGTAACTGCCGGCGCTGCGGGGAATACGGGAAGCCCGCTGCATGTGCAGGATGCGGTAACGATCTATAACCGGCTTGGAAAGGCTATTGAAGCACAGATGACAGAGAGTGATGGATCGGAGTCCTGAAGACAGATAAGGGATACATTATTCCGGGTAAACTTTTTTGTGCCATGTTGTAAAATATTGACACGATTGGTATGAAAACGTATAATCATAACATAGTATTGCGACAGAGAAAACGGGTTCTGTGTATAATACACAGGATCCATTTTTTGTATTCAAAAATGGGAAAAAGTTGCAGGAGAAGGAGGAAATATCTATGAAAAAGAAAGTGGTTTCATTACTGATCGCAGGTCTTATGATGCTGGAACCATGCACGATGGCAGATGCGGCAGATCTTTCTGACACGGAAGTGATCGAGCAGAGCGTGGAAAGCGCAGGGGATTCTGTGGAGACAGAAGCAATGGGGGAGACTCCAGAGGAGACAGGAGATATTGCAGAATCCGGGGCACAGGATACAGAGGTTTCCGAAGAGGGATCCGTCGATGAAGAAGAACTTTCTCTTGATGAAGGTGCGGAAGCAGTGCAGGATGTAAACGAAGAAGAGGGATTTGGAGATGGAGAAGAAGCAGATTTTTCTGATAATGCGGAAGCAGCTACAGATGTTGGCGCTTCAATCCAGAAATCAGGGCGTCTGTCAAATACGGTCACATGGGATTTTTATGACAATGGAGAGCTTGTGATCAATGGCACAGGAGCTGTTCCGGATATGCCGGATGGGCTTTTTACGCAGCCGTGGGCAGCATTCGACATTACCAGGGTAAAAGTCAGTGATGGAATCTCCACATTGGGTGCAAATACGTTTGCGAGTATGTTGTATCTGGAAGAAGTGGAACTAGGAAAAAATGTCAAAAAGATCGGAACAGAGGCATTTTACAATGACACCGTACTGAAAAAGATCAATTTTCCAGATGGCCTTACATCTGTAGGTGATGGAGCTTTCTGGTTCTGTGGAGGTCTGGAAGGAGAACTGAAACTTCCCAAAAGTATTACCAGCATAGGAAAAAAGGCTTTTAACGGCTGTGACAGCCTGAAAAGTATCGTATTGCCGGAGAGCCTGAGAGAAATTCCGGCAGGCGCATTTCAGTATGATTACAATGTTAAAAGAATATTCATTCCTGCAAGTATCACAAAAATCGACAAGACTGCGTTTGAAGGCTGTGATCCATCAGTGATCCAGTATACAGGAACACAGGCACAGTGGAAAAAGCTGCAGCTTGATACAGTTTTTAATCCGGATTTTATGAATATTGAGTATAATTTTGCATCAGATAAAGTAGATGAACATATCTGGAGCCAGGAAAGAGAATGGGACGGAGAAGATCCTTACGACTGCACGGTTGCAAGAACTAAAAGCTATCACTGCATCGTTTGCGGCGCAATCGACGAAAGAAGTACGGTTACCGTGCCAGGTAAGGAACATACCTGGAGTGCAGAGAAGATCTATGATGAAAAAAATGATATGGATTTTTATGACTGTACAAAGGGTGGAACCAAGAGTTATCATTGCAAAGAATGCGGTGCGATTGATAAAGATTCCACAGAACCGATCCTGCCGAGAAGTGCACATTCTTACGGACCGTGGGAAGTGACGCAGGAAGCTACCATAAGCCAGCCGGAAAAAAAGATGCGTACATGTAAAGTATGCTATCACACAAGTAGGGTAACCGGAAATAAGCTTACCCCAACCATAAAAGTTTCCAGAACAGCAGTAACTCTGAATCCACAGCAGAAGCTGACATCCCTTTATGTGACTTATAAAAAAGGTGATTCCGTGGTTTTCTGGAAATCCAGCAATACGAAGGTTGCCACAGTTACAAAACAGTCAAACGGAAAGTGTGTGGTTGTTGCTGGCAAAACTCCAGGCAAGGCAACTCTGACCGTTACACTCAAGAGTAACAAAAAAGCATATGTGACGGTGACTGTTCGTTCTGTTAAAACGACAAAGATCACAGGGGTAAAATCTTCCCTTGTCCTTCGGGTGAAGAAAACTGCCACATTGAAACCGGTTCTTACACCGAGAACCAGTACGGAGAAGATTACTTATAAATCAAGCAATACAAAAGTTGCGACTGTTACTTCTGCTGGTAAGATCATAGCGAAGAAAAAGGGTACGGCTTATATTTATGTGAAGTCCGGAAGTAAGACTGTGAAATGTAAGGTTGTAGTGAAATGATTTTTGGCTTTTGTGAAAAGTGGGGGGAAAACCGTGGGGAAGGGAAGCATTCGAAGTTGCGAAGGCCATTTCCCTTCCCCACACCCCAACCCTCCGGCCACGCCGCTGTGATGCGCTGTAGAGGGTGATAATTTATTGGCTCAGTCCTGTATGCTGCTGTATTGGCAGCGACAGGCTGAGCCGATTTTTTGTTTTACCGTACGGGAAAGCGGCCCGCATAGCGGGCCTGTTCCCTGAGATTCATTGGAAGAGTTGGTGGGCCTGTTCCCTGAGAGCGTCTTAAACATAATTGCGGTATGAAAGTCAAGCGGATATTCGCAATCCGCTTCGCTACGTAGCTCTACACCAAATAACTGCTCCGCAGTTTATCAGGAGGAGCTTGCACTCCTCATGATACAAGCAAGTCCCCACCCATTGCTTATTGCTTTTCGCAACCCCGCAGGGGACTTACTTGATTTGGTTAAAATTAATTACAAACAGAACAGGTCCCAGGAAACAACAGAAACAGGCTTGCCAAGCAGGCCGCATTTCGTCCAAAGCGAATAAAAATCGGCACAACGAACCACACTCAATACCGTAGAATCCATCGCCCCTCCGATAAACATACACATTCCCACAACCTGCAGCAAATTGCGTGGCCGGAGGGGAGGAGCGCGAGGAGGGGAAATGGCCTTCGCAACTGCGAAGTGCGTCTCCAGACACGCCCACAATGTACAATATTTAGTACAATTTTATCATTAATTTTATCAATAGTACAATCCCTTGTATATTATAAAAAACATACATCCAATCTGTTGACTTTAAAATCTGAATCTGGTATCTTATGGTCGTCATGAGAAATGTTATATATTACTAACTGCGCGGGCAGTGAACGAATAATCATTGAAACAGAACAAAGAAAGGATGTGCAACAAATTGGCAAAAGTTAATTTCGAGCAGTGGAACGGATTCAAAGGCGATCGTTGGAAAGAGAAGATCGACGTTCGTAACTTCATCAGCATGAACTACACACCATACGACGGAGATGCTTCCTTCCTGGAAGGACCTACAGAGGCTACAGATAAACTCTGGGGTAAACTTCAGCAGCTTCAGAAAGAGGAACGTGCAAAAGGCGGCGTTCTCGATATGGAGACAGAGGTAGTTACAGGTATCACAGCATATGGACCTGGATACATTGACGAAGATATGAAAGATCTCGAGCAGGTTGTAGGTCTTCAGACAGACAAACCTCTGAAACGTGCTTTCATGCCATACGGCGGAATCAAGATGGCAGAGCAGGCATGCGAGACTTACGGATACCACGTAAGCGACAAGATCAAAGACATCTTCAATAACTACGAGTTCAAGACACACAACCAGGGTGTATTCGACATCTACACACCAGAGATGAAGAGAGCACGTCACAATAAGATCCTTACAGGACTTCCGGATACTTACGGACGTGGACGTATCGTAGGTGATTACAGACGAGTAGCTCTTTACGGAATCGACTTCCTGATCGCAGGTAAAGAGAAAGACTTCGCAGCATGCGATCGTCAGGGTATGAGACGTTATGATTTCCAGCTTCGTGAGGAGATCGCAGACCAGATCCGCGCTCTGAAGAAGATGAAAGAAATGGCTCAGATCTATGGCTTTGATATTTCCCAGCCGGCTAAGAACGCAAAAGAAGCATTCCAGTGGCTGTACTTTGGATATCTTGCAGCGATCAAGACTCAGAACGGAGCTGCAATGAGTGTTGGACGTATCTCCACATTCCTTGATATCTATATTGAGAGAGACCTTGAGAACGGAACCCTTACAGAGAAAGAGGCACAGGAGCTTGTTGACCACATGGTAATGAAATTCCGTATGGTTAAATTTGCCCGTATCCCGTCTTACAATCAGCTCTTCTCCGGTGACCCGGTATGGGCAACTCTGGAAGTAGCAGGTATGGGACAGGACGGACGTTCCATGGTAACAAAGAACGACTACCGTTTCCTTCATACACTTGAGGATATGGGACCGGCTCCGGAGCCGAACCTTACTGTTCTCTATTCTTCAAGACTGCCTGAGAACTTCAAGAAATATGCAGCAGACATCTCTGTTACAACAAGTTCCATCCAGTACGAGAACGATGATGTTATGCGTCCGGTATGGGGCGATGACTACAGCATCTGCTGCTGTGTATCTGCTACAGAGACAGGTAAAGAGATGCAGTTCTTCGGCGCTCGTGCAAACCTTGCAAAATGCCTTCTTTATGCGATCAACGGTGGTGTTGACGAGAAGACAAAACAGCAGGTAGGACCACAGTACCAGCCGATCACTTCCGAGTACCTTGACTATGATGAAGTAATCCAGAAATACGACCAGATGATGGACTGGCTTGCACATCTGTATGTTGGAACACTGAACATGATCCACTACATGCATGATAAATACTACTATGAGGCAGCTGAGATGGCACTCATTGATACAAAGGTTGACCGTTCTTTTGCAACTGGTATCGCCGGATTCTCACATGTAGTAGATTCCCTTTCCGCTATCAAATATGCAAAAGTAAAAGCAATCCGTGACGAGGACGGAATCACAACAGACTTCCAGGTTGAGGGTGACTTCCCACGCTATGGTAACGATGATGACAGAGCAGATGAGATCGCAACAACACTGCTTTCCACATTCCTTGAGAAACTGAAACACATCCATACCTATCGTGATTCCAAGCCAACCACATCCATCCTTACCATCACATCCAACGTTGTATATGGTAAAGCTACAGGATCTCTTCCGGACGGAAGAAAAGCCGGTGAGCCTCTGGCACCGGGAGCTAACCCGTCTTACGGCGCAGAGCAGAACGGACTTCTTGCTTCCCTGAACTCTGTTGCAAAACTTGACTATGAGGATGCCCTTGACGGAATCTCCAATACTCAGACCATCAACCCGGATGCCCTTGGACATTCTGAGGAAGAGCGTACAGAGAACCTTGTAAACGTACTTGACGGATACTTTGACCGTGGTGCACATCACCTCAATGTAAACGTATTCGGTAAAGAAAAACTCATCGATGCTATGGAGCATCCGGAAAAAGAGGAGTATGCAAACTTCACGATCCGTGTTTCCGGATATGCTGTTAAGTTCATCGACCTTACAAGAGAGCAGCAGCTTGACGTTATCGCAAGAACCTGCCACGAAAGGATGTAATAAAAAATATGGACGACCAGAAAAAAATCACTGGCTACGTCCACTCACTGGAGAGCTTCGGCTCTGTTGACGGACCAGGAGTCCGGTATGTGATCTTTTTGAGCGGCTGTGCCATGCGCTGCCAGTTCTGCCACAATCCGGACACCTGGCAAATGAAAACAGGAACGGAGTACACAGCAGATGAGCTGCTTGAAAAAGTATGTCGATACCGCTCTTACTGGGGAAGTAAGGGCGGTATTACTGTGAGTGGAGGCGAGCCACTGTTACAGATCGATTTCCTCACTGAGCTTTTTAAGAAAGCCAAGAAACTTGGAATCCACACAACACTTGATACCAGCGGCAATCCTTACACAGAAGAGGGCCCATGGCATGAAAAATGGGAAGAGCTGATGAAATATACAGATCTTGTCATGCTGGATATCAAACATATTGATGAGGAACAGCACAAGATCCTCACAGGATGTACCAACAAAAATATCCTTGCCATGGCGAAGAAACTTTCCGATATGGGCATAGCCATGTGGATTCGCCATGTACTGGTACCGGAGCGCAATGATCGTGACGATTACCTTCATCGCCTGGCTGATTTTATCGGTACGCTGAAAACTGTAGAGAGAGTGGAAGTTCTTCCGTATCATACGCTCGGAATTTTCAAATGGGAAAACCTTCATCTTGACTATCCGTTGAAAGGTATTAATCCTCCAACAAAAGAACGGATTGAAAATGCGGAGAAAATCTTGGGAGCAGGTACACATTAACGCACATATCTGAGGCAGGCTTCGGGTCAAGCGGATATTCGCAATCCACTTCGCTACTTGCTCATAACCATATCACATGTCTAAAAATCGACATGGATATGGTTTTTTTATATTTCTCACTATACTTTAAAAAAAATTAGTGATATCATAGATATAATAGGTAATAAAAATGAAATGGAATACTATGGACAGGTAAAGCAAAGGAAGAAGAATGGGGACAAAAGATATCATGACAATGCAGGAAGTACAGGAGATGAAGCAGCAGCTGGAGCAGGTTTTTTCTATTGTACGTCTGCTGGATGGAGAAATACTGGAAACAGGAGAGGGAATAGAGCCCCCATGTCAGTGCTATTCCATATGGGGTAAGGACGAAAGATGTACTAACTGTATTTCCAGAAAAGCACTGAAAGAAAAACGCCAGAAAACAAAAATAGAAATAGTAGACTCTAAAGTTTATCAGGTAATTTCCAAATATCTGAATATTGATGGCAAACCATATATCATGGAAATGATCAATAATCTGGAAGATGACGATATCATTGATTCAGAAGACAGAGAGAATCTTCTTGCAGAACTCAGTGGATATGCGGATGAATTGTATAAAGACGCTCTTACAGGTGTTTTTAATCGAAGATATTATGAGGATAAGGTCAGAAATCTGGAGAGTTCTGCCGGCGTGGCTATGGTGGATCTGGATGATTTTAAACTTTATAACGATACCTATGGACATGATGCAGGTGATAAAGCATTAAAGGTAGTTGTGGAGGTTATCCGTCGACATGTACGTAAGACAGACAAGGTTGTTCGTTTCGGAGGAGATGAATTTCTTCTGCTGATACCGGATATCAATGTGGATAATTTTACCAAGAAACTGAAGGAAATCCAGGAAGAAGTTCATGCAGCCAGAGTTCCTGGATATTCTCAGCTGAAGTTGTCAGTAAGTATTGGCGGAGTACTTTCTACCGGAGAAAAACTGGGAGAAGCAGTACTTCGTGCGGATAAGTTTATGTATCGTGCGAAACAGCGCAAAAATATGGTCGTGATCAGTGAAAATGAGATTGCAGGAAGAAACAGCGCACAGGAGATCCTTCTGCAGGATAAAACAAGGCTGACGATCCTGATCGTAGATGATTCCGAGATGAACCGCTGCATTTTGTCGGAAATGCTTGGAGCAGATTATGATATTCTGGAAGCGACCAATGGCGAGGAAGCCATCAAGCTTCTGAGACAGTATGAAACCGGAATCTCGCTTGTACTTCTTGACCTGGTAATGCCCGTAATGGATGGATTCGGTGTACTGAGTTATATGAACGAAAGAAACTGGATCGAGGATATTCCGGTTATCATGATTTCCGGGGAGGACTCTGTTTCTTATGTAAGACGGGCCTTTGATCTGGGAGTTGCAGATTATATCAAGAAACCGTTTGATGCGCAGGTTGTATACAAGCGTGTTTATAATACCATTACTCTGTATGCGAAACAGAGAAGACTTCTGGTTCTTGTCACAGATCAGATTTACGAGAAAGAAAAGAATAATCGTATGATGATCAGCATCTTAAGCCAGATCGTAGAATTCAGAAATGGTGAGAGTGGAGCTCATGTTTTGCATATCAACATTATCACGGAACTGATCTTGGAGAGACTGATACAGAAAACGGACAAGTATGATCTGTCCAGTTCTGTAAGAAGAATGATCGTTACAGCATCTGCTCTTCATGATATCGGAAAGATTGGTATTGATGACAAGATCCTGAATAAACCGGGCAAACTGACAAAAGAGGAATTCGAGGTTATCAAGACACACAGTGCCATCGGTGCCTCCATGCTGGAGAACCTGGAATATTATAAAAACGAACCGCTGGTTCGGATTGCCCATGACATCTGCAGATGGCATCACGAACGCTACGATGGAAAAGGCTACCCGGATGGCCTGAAGGGAGAAGAAATCCCGATTTCCGCACAGGTAGTTGCACTGGCTGATGTATATGATGCGCTGATCAGTGATCGTGTATATAAGAAAGCTTATTCCCATGAGAAAGCGGTTGAGATGATCCTGAATGGAGAATGTGGAACTTTTAATCCGCTCCTCCTGGAATGTCTGAAAGATATTCAGGGCCGTCTGAAAGAAGAAATGGCTACAATGTCAGAAGAACGTGCAGAAACTGAAGACAGCGGAAGCGCCACTTCAGAATTTGAAGGCTACGAAAAGACAAAAGAAGAGCTTTTTAAATCTATGTCAGAAGATATTCGAAAAGAATATATAGATACTATCCCAACAATCGGGGGGGGGGAAACAGACGTTCCTGAAAAGTAAATAAAAAATAACCAACGGAAACGAGAAAAGCTGATGTGATTCATGGATCACACCAGCTCTTTGTTTTTAATAAGCATTTCTTTGATAATATTCTGAGTATACGCACCCAGGTGACGCTGAGTATCCCGGTCAAGCTCAGATGGAATGATTGGTTTGCCGTACTCAATTACCACATGAGTAGGAGACATCTTTGGAAAATTGGCTTCCCAGATGTTTGCGGAATTGCTGATCGCGATAGGAATGATCGGACTCTTTGCTCTGGTTGCGATCTTGAAACTACCGTCATGAAATGACAGCATATCGGTTTCATCTGCGTTTTTGTTTCTGCTTCCTTCCGGGAAGATGCATACGGAGATTCCGGATTTTACATAATCTGCCGCCTGAAGGATGGTTTTCAGTCCCTGTTTGATATCCTCTCTGTCAAGGAAGAGGCAGTAGAGGTTACGCATCCAGTTGGAAAGCAGCGGGTAACGTTCCATTTCTTTCTTTGCAACATAACCGGTACGGATCGGGCAGCGGCTGTAGGTCAGCAGAATGTCAAAATAACTTCTGTGATTCGCCACATAGAGAACAGCCTGATCTTTCGGGACATTCTCTTCACCGATGACGGTGACCTTGGCACCTGTGATCCACAGGATAAATTTAAATATGGCCTGTACCATACGCAGAGAGCTGATATCCTTGGTCATTGGAGAGAATTTGCCGATGATCCATTCCACCAGAAGAACCGGGATCGTCAGCACCAGATAAGCGATGACAACGATACAGACAAGTATAAATCGAATCATGTCTTCTGTCCTTTCTATATTGTGATGCAGTTTTGCATCCTGACACCATTATACGAAGAATTTTCGATAGTTGCAATAAATCTTTCCCGGATTACATAGAATAAATACTGAGTAATGCAGGCTGCTGATAAAAGAGGGGATTATGAAAAGATCAGTTTTTCTGCTAATTGCTGTAATAACGGCTTTTCTGCTTTCCGGCTGCCGTTTCGTCCGGATCGAGGAGGAAGAGCGGAAACCGGTTGCCTATACAGTGGTAGAAAAGTCCGATATCCCGGAGGAACTTTCCCGGATCATGGAAGAAAAAAAGGAAAAAGAATTTCAGTTAAGTTATGAAACTGGAGAAGACCTGTATCTTGCAAAGGGATATGGCCGGCAGATGAGCGGAGGTTACAGTATCCAGGTGGAAGAACTTGGAGAATCCGGTAACGGGCTTTTTTTTGTTACAAGACTTCTTGGCCCGGAAGATCTGAAAGAAGCCGGAGTACCATCGTATCCCTGTATTGTGATAAAAACCTCAAGGCAGAAAAAACCGGTAACGTTCACAGAGGGAAGCGGCAGGTAAAAAAATTCTGAGAAAGGGGAACCGATTGTGGAATTAAAGAAGGAGATCATGCAGATACTGAAAGAAAAAAGCAGGGCAAAAAGCCAGATCACCTTTGATGAAGATTTTAATGTACCAGATGCGAAACCGGATGTGGGAAGGCTGATCCAGTATAAAGGAAGGATCAGTATGGATGATGTCCATCTCGCTGACGGAAAAGGGATCCTGAGAGGAGATCTGCAGGTAGATATTCTTTATGTGGGAGAAGAAAACGGAATTATCAGCAGCATTACGGCAAAATTGCCGTTTGAGGAAACACTGAACCTGAAAGACATTGTAAATGGAGATAAACTGTGCCTGAAGTGGGAGATTGAGGATCTTACCATCCGGCTGATCCATTCCAGAAAGCTGAATATCAAAGCACTGGTAACATTTTATGGAGCAGTAGATGAGACGGAGCAGGTTCGTCTTCCGGTAGCGCTGGATGCTACGGATATCTCTGTCAGAAAGAAAACAGTCCGATTTCTGGGACTTACCGTACATAAAAAAGATACCCTGCGTGTTAAGGATGAATATACCATTGCTTCCAACCGTCCGGACATTTCCGGCCTGATCTGGTATACCATGGATATACGGGGACTGGATCTGAAACCGGAAGAAAACATCGTAAAAGCAAGGGGAGAGCTGACGGTTTTTGTACTGTACGAATCAGAAGATACAGAGACACCGGTACAGTGGCTGGAATATTCACTTCCTTTTTCAGGAGAAGTGGAATGTCCGGATTGTACAGAAGAATTGATCCCGGATATTGAAGTTTCCGTGATGCACCAGAGCCTGGAAGTAAAGCCGGATGCAGATGGAGAGGAACGGATACTGGTTTCTGATGTAGTGCTGGAACTGGATATGAAATTTTTCCGGGAGGAAGAATATTCACTGGTTACAGATGTGTATACACCACTTCGGGAATGCGTTCCGGAAGGGAAAAATGAAGTTTTGGAAAAACTTCTGGTGCGGAATTTCTCCAGATGCCGGATCACTGACCGCATTCAGGTAAAAGAAACCCAGGGGAAAATCCTCCAGCTCTGTCACAGCCAGGGAAAAGTAAAGATCGATAAGACCAGGATCGTGGAAAACGGAGTGCAGGCAGATGGAGTGATCATGCTGAAGATCCTGTATATTATCGGAAACGACAGTATGCCTTTTTACTCCATGGAGGCCATGATCCCGTTTTCTCATGTGGTGGAAGCGAGAGGAATCCGGCCGGACAGCAGCTACCGGTTAAAGGCAGAACTGGAACAGCTTTCTGTAGCCATGGCGGACGGAAATGAGATCGAGATCCGGGCGTCAGTGGGCCTGAATCTTCTTGCAGTCATCCGGGAACCCGTATTTATCATTGACAAAGTGGAAGAAAAACCTCTGGATATGAAAAAGATCCAGGCTATGCCGGGAATCCTGATCTATATGGTAAAACCGGGAGATGAGCTGTGGGATATCGCAAGAAAATATCATACATCCATTGAAGAAATCTGCACTCTGAACGGGCTTAAGGAAAATCAGGAGCCATCTCCGGGAACACCGCTTCTTGTGGTGAAAAAAGTAGAAGGACAGATCAAATGAGAAAAAAACAGCAGAAAATGAAAAAAGCTGGAAAATTTTGCTGTTGAAAAGACTGCAAAAATCATATAAAATATACATATAAATACTGTATACAAAGTACAAATGGAGGGGCTTATGCGTTTAAAAGCAATGGCAAAGATCAATCTCGGACTTGATGTTCTGGGGAAGAGAGAGGACGGCTATCATGAGGTACGCATGATCATGCAGACCATCCGTATGTATGATATCCTGGATATCAGAAAGACGAAACGGCCGGGAATCGTGCTGACAACCAATCTTCCGTTTATTCCCACTGACAGCCGAAATCTTGTATATAAAGCAGCAGAGATGCTGATGGAAGAATTTGAAATAGAAGAGGGACTTTCCATTAAACTTCGCAAGTTCATTCCGGTAGCGGCAGGTATGGCAGGCGGAAGCTCTGATGCTGCGGCTGCATTTGTAGGTGTGAACCGGATGTTTCATCTGGGCCTGACGGAAGAGCAGCTGATGGAGCGCGCAGTGAAGGTAGGAGCAGATGTTCCGTACTGTATCATGCGTGGAACAGCCCTTGCAGAGGGAATCGGTGAGAAGCTGAAGCGACTTCCGAAAGTTCCGGAATGCTATGTGCTGGTAGGAAAACCGGGAATCAATGTTTCCACAAAAACCGCCTACGAAAATCTCAATCTGGCAGGAATCGGGAAACATCCGGATATCGATGGACTTATCAGGGATATTGAGGACGGTGATCTTTATGCCATGGCATCAAAAATGGAGAATGTATTTGAGCCTGGAATTATCCGTCAGTATCCTGTAATTGGAAATATCAAAGAACTCATGGAAGAAAAAGGAGCGCTGAAAGCGGTGATGAGCGGAAGCGGTCCAACGGTATTTGGTATTTTTGATAACAGAGATAAGATGGCGGCGGCAGCCAGAAGTCTCAGAAAGAGCGGACTGGCAAAAACAGTATTTGCCACGGATATTTACAACAGGGATGGAGGAGTTACAAATGACAAGTGATTTTTCTGTGGATATGAATGAGTATCTGCCACTTCGGGATGTTGTTTTTAACACCTTGAGGCAGGCAATTCTGAAAGGAGAACTGAAACCGGGGGAGAGACTTCTGGAGATCGCTCTTGCAGAGCGTCTGGGTGTCAGCAGAACACCGGTGCGTGAGGCCATGCGTAAGCTGGAGCAGGAAGGCCTTGTAGTGATGATCCCACGCCGGGGAGCCCAGGTTGCAAGCATCACCGAAAAAGATCTGAACGATGTTCTTGAGGTGCGTATCGCGCTTGAGAATGTAGCCATAGAAAAGGCATGTAAGCTGATCACAGAGGAGGAGCTTGGACGGCTCTGGGTAGCAGCCAAAGAATTCGAGAAAACAAAAGCAGAGGGAAATCTTGTTCGTCTTGCGGAGGCGGATGTGGCGTTCCATGAGATCATTTACCAGGCTTCCGATAACAAGCGTCTGAACCAGGTACTGAATAATCTCCGCGAGCAGATGTACCGCTACCGTGTGGAATATCTGAAGGAAGAGCAGACCAGAAATCTCCTTGTCAGCGAGCATGAAGAACTGGTAAAAGCGATCCGGGAGGGTGATGTGCAGAAAGCACAGGATATTTCTTTTCACCATCTGGAGAATCAGAGAATGGCAATTATCCGTACCATCCGTGCGGAAAATGCTGCCAGAGAATCCGAGAAAAAAGAATAAGAACCGGATATCCGGGGATATTAAGAGAGATGCCACTGGCATCTCTTTTTTATTGGAAAAGGATGGTGAAGCTGTGGAAGAAAAAAAGATTTCAGTATCTCTCCATGAAAATGAATCTTATATCCGGAAGCGCTGTGAAAACTGCGATGATATTCTGATCCGGCCCATGCGCCTGGGAGAGGGTCATAAAGTGGACTGTCTGATGGTTTATATTGAAGTGGCAGTTTCCAACATGATGCTGGACGATTCTGCCATTGGAAAGATGATCAATCATTTCTGGGAAATTCCGGAAGAAAAGATCCGGGAATTTATTCGGAGAAACAGTCTCGGAATTGCGGATGTGGAAGAACTTTTTTCCATGGAAGAAGTCTTCGGGGCGGTTCTTTCCGGAAATGCGGTTTTCTTTATGGACGGTTATGACAGGGCCATGAAGATATCCAGCAAAGGCTATCCGGGGCTGGATGTATCAGAAGCGGAAACGGAAAAAGTGCTGCGGGGTTCCAAAGAAGGCTTCTGCGACAGCGTAAAAACCAATGCGGCCCTTGTACGGAAGCGGATCCGGGATACCCGCCTTAAAGTGGAACAGCAAAATATCGGGGTGCGTTCCAACACGGTGGTGCAGCTTCTGTATGTGGAAGATCTGGTGCACGAAGAACTTCTGATTGCGGTGAAGGAACGGCTGGAATCTTTTACTGTGGATGGAATCCTGGACAGCGGAATGCTGGAGCAGCTGACAGAAGAAGCCTGGTATTCGCCTTTTCCACAGTTTCAGACAACCGAACGTCCGGACCGGGCGGCACAGGAACTTCTCAATGGAAAAGCCGTGCTGCTCTGTGACAATTCACCGGTGGCACTGGTGATTCCAGGTGCGTTTAACAGCTTTATGGAAAGCAGCGAGGACTGGTATAACCGTTTTGAAATGACTTCATTCCTGCGTGTGCTGCGATATCTGGCCATGGCTGTGGCAACGTTGCTTCCGGGACTTTATCTGGCTGTGATACGGTTTCACACCCAGATCCTTCCGGCCAATCTGATCCTTTCTTTTGCACAGGCAAGGGAAGGAGTGCCGTTTTCCAGCGTGGTGGAGCTGGTGTTTCTGGAGCTGTCTTTTGAGCTGATCCGGGAGGCGGGCGTACGGATTCCCGGAACTCTTGGAAATGCCATCGGGATTGTTGGAGGCCTGATTATTGGACAGGCAGCTGTGGAGGCTAATCTGGTAAGCCCCGTGGTGGTAATTATTGTGGCATTAACGGCGCTTGGATCTCTGGCGATCCCCAATGAGGAATTTGCGTCTGCGTTCCGGCTTCTGAAGTATGGATTTCTTTTTCTGGGAGGATATCTTGGCATCTTCGGAATTGTGCTGGGACTGTATCTGACGGCGGCACATCTGGCAGGACTTTTAAGCTTTGGTGTCCCATATCTGGTACCCTTTGTAGAAAAAAACGGCCAGGCGGAAACAGGAGGAAGAATTTTGCGCCAGCCATTCCGGAAACGGAAATTCCGGCCGTTGTATGCAAAAGATGACCAGAAGCGCAGACTGCGGACAAAGCCATGGAGACAGAAAGGAAAAGGATTATGAGATTTGCAGAAAATAACAGGATTTCCCACAGACAGCTTTTCCGGCAGATCATACTTGTGTTTCCGGCGCCTTTTCTTCTGTGCCTTTTTAAAAACGGAGAAATGCTGGGAGTGAATGCTATGGCAGGGACGATCCTGGCGGCGGTGCTTCTTTCATTTTATGTGATCTGGCTGATCCGTCTTGCTCCTGCTTATGGAGAACTTTCCAGAATGACAGGAAATATTACTGTACGGTTTATTGGACTGTCCTTTCTTTTATATGTAATCTTAAGTGCGGCTTTTCTGGCGGATCTTCTTGCAAAAGTAATTCCACAGAGTCTGATCAGCGGGATTTCCGGGAAATGGCTGTCTCTGCTTGCTGTGGCAGCATGCAGTCTGGGAACGCACCGGGGAATGCAGAGAAGAGGAAGGATTGCGGAAATTTCCGGAGGGATTTTTCTGGCAGGGATTCTCCTTCTTATGATTTTGAGTGCAGGACAGGGAAAAGCGGAATATTTTCTGGAAACCGTGGAGGGTACCGGTAGCAGGTTTTCCGGGAAATGGATGATCCGGGATGTGTATGCATTTCTCTGTGTTTTTTCCGGAGTGGGGCTTCTGCCTTTTGGGCTTGAAAAAGTAGAAAAACAGGGAAGTGCCAGAAAGCCGGTGATCCTGGCCTTTCTTACCGTGTGTGGAATTGTCCTTGGTATGCAGGTTCTGCTTCCTGCTGTATTTGGAAAAAACAGGCTTCTGGCGGAAACATATCCGGTGCTGCCTCTTCTGGACGGGGCAGATCTTCCGGGAAATGTGCTGGCAAGATTTGATGTGATATGGATGGGATTTCTGGTGTTCGGGCTTCTTTTTTCTCTGGGAAGTCTTTTTCATTACGGGAATCAGATTGCGGAAAAAACAAAGCTTGGAAGTGGACGGTACTGGATTCCGGCAGCAGGGTGGATCCTTTCGCTCTACGAAAGAAACGGCGCCGGGATAGAAAAGTATTATGGATGGTATCTGGCATATATTTTTGTGCCGCTGCTTCTTGTGATCCAGATTTTTCTCAGTGTGGAAAATAAAGGCCGCTGGAAGAAAAAAGCGTTGTCTGTGAGCCTGTTTTTCTTTGTAAGCCTTATGGGAACCGGGTGTGCGGCTGTGGAACCGGAAAAAAGGATGTATCCGCTGGCACTGGGGGCCGGCGTTTCGGAAGAAGGCTTTGTGCTGAAGTATGCCATGCCGGATATGAATGTGACCACCGGGCAGGAAAAGCCGGAAGAAGATCCGGTTTCCGTACTGACCCTTGCGGGCAGAAATTTTCAGGAAATCGAGGAAGTCTACAATCGTTCCCAGGAAAAATTTCTGGATCTGGGACACCTTCAGGTAGTGATTCTGGATGAGAGCATGCTGACAGAAGAAAACAGAAAGGCTTTTCTCGAATATCTGAAGCAGGAAGAACATGTAGGCGAAGATGTGTACATGTTCCGGACCGGAATGCTGGGAGAGGTTTTTCACTGGAAGGGAGCAGAGGAAAGTTCTGTGGGTGAATATCTTCAGGGAATCCAGGAGAACCGTACTACCGGGCAGCAGAAAAAAGGAGTGACTTTGAGAGAGGCATATCATCAGTTTTACCAGGACGGAACATTACCATGGATTCCTTCTGTATGGGTAAATGGGGATCTTCTGGAAGTGGATTATGGAAGTGCTGAATAAACAGGCGATAAACTGTCAATAATGCAGATATTCTTAAAAAGATGGCAGGTACCATCATCTTTGGACAGGATTATCAGAAAGAAGATTTTGGCAGGAGGTTTTACTCATGGAGCATATAAAGATAAAGAGTCGTATTCATATATTAAAAAGAACAGGATGGGCCATTCTGCTCGTGTCGATGATCCTTGCAGGCGGTATCAGAGCACAGGACACATTTTCTTCCCGGGATCCAAAGGTTTATGCCTGGTGGGGAACCATCTATCCGGAATTCTGTTTTGAAAAAGTGGAGGATAACGGGGAAAATAAGCCGGTGAAGATTTCCTTCTGGCTTGCGAAAGCGCTGGATTGGTGATACAATATTCCAACGAGTAATTATAGCGCTCGATTAATTATTTCAGGAGAATAAGATCAATGAATATAGACAGAAACGCACCGGTTGGTGTGTTTGATTCCGGTATCGGAGGATTGACGGTGGCCCGTGAGATCATGCGGAATCTGCCGTCCGAAAAAATTGTATATTTCGGAGATACAGCCCGGGTTCCATATGGAAGTAAGTCCAGAGAGACAGTTATCCGTTATTCCCGCCAGATCATTCATTTTCTGCAGGAACAGAAAGTAAAAGCCATTGTTGTAGCCTGTAACACAGCCAGTGCTTTTGCTCTGGATGCGGTAAAGGATGAACTGGATATCCCTATTCTCGGAGTGATCGAAGCCGGTGCTAAAGTGGCTGCTGAGGAGACCAGGAACAAGAGAGTAGGGATCATTGGCACAGTAGGTACGGTAGACAGCGGTATCCATGCTTCCTATCTCAGGGAGCTGGATCCGGAGATCACCGTGATCGGGAAAGCATGTCCGCTTTTTGTACCGCTGGTGGAAGAGGGATGGTATCATGATCCTGTCACAGAAGAGGTTGCAAGAAGATATCTGAAGGAACTTCAGGATCAGGAGATCGACACACTGATTCTTGGATGTACACATTACCCGCTTCTGCGATCTACGATCCGTAAGATCATGGGGGAGGATGTCCGGCTTGTGAATCCGGCCTATGAGACTGCACTGGAACTGAAGAAGCTTCTGGCAGATCTGGATCTAGCAAGTGATGAGGCGGCACAGGAGGAATTTCCGTATCGCTTCTATGTAAGTGATCTTGCCGAGAAATTTAAGGATTTTGCCAATTCCATCCTGTCATATAATGTAGAGAAAACACAGAAGATCGATATTGAGAAATATTAGGAGAAAAAAATGCAAAAAGAAGTTTTGATCCATGTAAGAGGGCTTCAGATGATGGACGCACAGGGAGACCAGGAGCCGATCGAGATCGTCGTAGCGGGACAGTATTATTTCCGCAATGGTTCTCATTATCTCAGATATGAGGAACTTCTCGATGAAACCGCTGAACCTACGATCAATTACATAAAAATGTCAGAGAAAGGTCTGGAAGTAAGTAAAAAGGGTCTGGTAAATGTCCATATGGTATTTGAGCAGGGTAAGAAGAATATGACTTATTATTCCACACCGTATGGAACACTTCAGATGGGAATTGCCGCCACAAACCTGGAGCTTATGGAGAGTGAAGAGAATCTTCAGATGAAAGCAGATTACGCGCTGGATATGAATGAGGAACATGTGGCAGACTGTTACCTGGCGATCCAGGTACAGCCCAGAGACTGTAAGGATTTTGTCTTATAAAAAATAACCGCCGTGTATCAGGGAAAATTCCTGAAACCACGGCGGTTGCTTTATATTCGGATTATTTACGGAATCTTGAGAGGAAACCTTTTTTCTTCTTCTGTGGTGTTTCAAGAGAACCACGGATTCCTTTTACGCCAACGATGTAAAGACCGCTGACTTCGGCTTTGATCTCTTTCTTAACCGGGATCAGATCGAATACTTTCTCATCTGCGATGAGGATGCTGATCTTCGGACCAACTTTAGCTTTTACGATCGGAAGTTTGGAGCGGCGCATAAGCTTCGGTGTCTGGTCAATGACCATCTGTGGAAGTCCGGAATCTTTCAGTGGCATCCGCTTTTTATCGATGATCAGCATGGAAACTGTCTGCTTGTTGGCCTGGATCTGAGCCTGCTGTTCGTCCTGTTTTTTCTGAGCTTTCTTTCCGAAGAAGTAGAGTGCGATTACTGCTGCGATCAGAATAACGAGGATGACCAGAAGAACAATGGTAACTGTACTCATTTGAGAATCCCCCTGTATGTATATTTGTTTCGCAATCGGTTACATTACGTACAAAACATTTTAGCATTGTTTTCTTAAAAAGGCAAGATAAAAGAAAAGCGAAAAAGACAGGAGGAACGGTGGAAATTTCAGTATTTACAAGGTATAATGAATGTGCTGCGGTTTACAATACAAACCGCAGGATAGATGGATATTCAGATACAGACAATGTATTTATACACAACAGATGGAGGAAATAAAGTATGGAAGAGAAAAAACACCGGAAACCCAGACCGGAAATGGGAACTCCGGAGTATGAGGAATGGCGTAAACGTATGCTGCAACGCCGCAGAGAGAGGCTGAAACGGGAACGCAGGAAACGGCTGATCGCCATAGGAGTGGCAGCGGTACTGATCGCAGGTGGAGTGTCGGCAGGCGCAATTGCTTTAAGCAACAGGTTTGCTTCCGGATCAGACAGGAAAGTGGTAACTTCTGATACGAAAAAAGAAAATAAAACGGAAACGGGAACAGACTCCGGCGAAGCAGTTTCTACAGAGGCTTCCGGTGATTCATCCGGTGATACAGTTTCCGGCGATACTCTGGCGCAGGCGGATCTTCTGGCTCAGCAGTATGATTATGATAAAGCCATTGATCTTCTGAAAAATGATCCTGCTTATGGCTCAGACCAGAAGATGCAGGCAGCTGTAAAAGAATACGAAGATACAAAAGCAACATGTACGGCATGGCCATTGGAACAGGTGACACATGTCTTTTATCATATTCTGATAAAAGATACATCCAAGGCTTTTGACGGAGATTATAAAGAAGCGGATTATAACCAGGTTATGACCACGATCGATGAGTTCAATAAGATCACTCAGACCATGTATGACAAGGGCTATGTCATGGTAAGCATTAAAGATATGGCAAAAGCAGATGAAAACGGCAATATCACAGCAGGAGAGATCCTTCTTCCGCCGGGGAAAACGCCGTTTGTCCTCTCACAGGATGACGTGTGTTATTATCATTACATGGATGGAGATGGATTTGCCACAAAACTGGTTGTGGATGAAGAAGGGAAGATCCGCAACGAATATGTGGAAGATGATGGAAGTGTGTCTGTAGGTGATTACGATATGGTTCCGCTGATCGACCGTTTTGTGGAGCAGCATCCGGATTTTTCCTACCGTGGTGCCAAGGGAATCGTGGCACTCACCGGATATAACGGAATCCTGGGATACCGTACAGATGAGAGTTATGAAACCCGCCCGGCAGATCTGGACGAAAATAAAGTACAATGGCTCGATGCACATCCGGATTTCAGCCTGGAAAAGGAACGGGAAGGGGCGAAGAAGGTTGCCGATGCCATGAAAGCAGAAGGCTGGGAATTTGCAAGCCATACCTGGGGACATCAGAATGTAGGTCAGATCTCTCTGGAGAAACTTCAGGAAGATACCGAAAAATTCAAAAAAAATGTAGATCCGCTGATCGGGGGAACGGATATCATTATTTTTGCTTTTGGAACAGATATAACAACAGAACCAGAGTATTCCGGTGATAAATTCGAATATCTGAAGGGACAGGGATACAATTATTTCTGTAATGTGGATTCCAGCCAGTATTATGTACAGATCCGGGACCGCTATTTCCGTCAGGGAAGACGAAACCTGGACGGATACCGGATGTATTATAATCCGGAACTTCTGGAAGATCTTTTTAACGCAAAAGATGTTTTTGACCCGGCAAGACCAACGCCGGTACCACCGATGGGATGATCGGATTTTGAAAGATACGAGGGGACTTAAAAGAAAGGGGCTAGTTATTTTATGAAGAAAAAAATTGCAGGGGTCCTGACAACAGTACTTGCAGCATCACTTTTTGTCAGTGGAAACGCACCAGTTACTGTTCAGCAGGATAATATGACCGCACAGTCGCAGGACAACGAGGATACGCAGTCAGATGAGGCAGATGCGGAAGATACACAGTCGGATGAGGCAGACGCAGAGGATACACAGACTGAAGTGGAGGAAGAAGAGGCTAAGGTAGCAGCAGATCCGGAAGACCAGCCGGCAGCAACCGAGACACCGGAAGAAGAGAAAGAGGCTGAAAAAGAAACACAGAAACGTGAGAAGTCAGAGGACACTTCCGGCAGTACTTCCTCCAATGAAAAGGCACTTCTCGCAAAGGCAAAGAAACTGGCTCAGCAGTATGATTATACAGGAGCGATTTCTGTTCTGAAGAACAACTGGAAATTTGCCACCAGTGATAAAATGCAGAAGGCAGCTGCTTCCTATATGAAAAAAAGAGATGCCTGTGTAGAGTATCCTCTTGAGCAGGTGACACATGTGTTTTTCCATTCCCTTATCGTAGACACCTCTCTGGCTTTTGACGGGGATTCTGATGAGGCAGGATATAATCAGATGATGACGACAGTCAGTGAGTTCAAAAAAATGATCCAGATTATGTATGATAAGGGATATGTTCTGGTAAGCCCTCACGACATGGCGGTAGTGAATGATGACGGAACCATGAGCAGAGGCAAGATCATGCTTCCGGAGGGCAAGATTCCTTTCGTACTTTCTGAAGATGATGTCAGCTATTATCATTACATGGATGGAGATGGATTTGCCACAAAACTGGTGATCGATGATAATGGAGACATTAAATGTGAATATAAAAAGGCTGACGGAACGGTTGTGACCGGCGATTACGATGTTGTGCCGATCCTGGATTCTTTTATTAAGGAACATCCTGATTTTTCCTACCATGGAAGAAAGGGGATCCTGGCAATGACCGGTTATGACGGAGTGCTGGGATACCGTACAGATGGTGCATATAAGTCAAAAAAGAACCTTCAGGACGACCAGAAAGCTTTTCTCAAGGCTAATCCGGATTTTGACTATAATAAAGAAGTAAAAGCAGCCAAAAAAGTGGCAAAAGCCATGAAAAAAGACGGCTGGGAATTTGCAAGCCATACCTGGGGCCACAGAAATGCAACTTCTTCTACTGCGGCCGAACTGAAAACAGATAACAAGAAATGGGAGAAATATGTAGCACCGATCCTTGGAAAAACCGACATGATCATTTTTGCCTTTGGCGCAGATATCGGCGACTGGGAAGGATATACCTCTGATAATGCCAAGTATGAATATTATAAGAGTCGTGGCTACCGCTATTTCTGCAATGTAGATTCCAGTCAGTATTTTGTGCAGATCACAAGTGAGTATTTCCGACAGGGAAGACGGAACCTGGATGGTTATCGTATGTATTATAATCCGGATATGCTCAGCGACCTGTTTGATGTATCTGAAGTCTGGGACGATTCCAGACCGACACCGGTTCCAGAAATGTAAGGAAATAGATTTTACAAAAGTATACAGAAAATGTTTATAATCTATTATGGTTAGAATATATGTGTATTTTCAGATGATTTTGATATGAAGGGAGTAAGATATGAAGAAAAAAACATATCTCGTTGTGCTTGCATTGTGTACAGCGCTGGCGATAACAGCCTGCGGCACATCTGCAGACAATAAAGGGGAAACAAAATCTACAGCAGAAACACAGGATACAGCCGATAAAACAGATTCAGCAGAATCAGGATCGGATTCAGATAAAAACAGCAAAGATACAGCCTCCGGAGATACAAGACTTGTTTCTGTGGATGATGTGAGCAAATATATAACGATCGGACAGTATAAAGGCCTGACACTTGATAATTCTGTAGAAGCTGTGACCGATGACATGGTTGATGGAAGGGTTCAGGAAGAACTTCAGAATAAGGCAGAGGAAGTAACAGAAGGTACGGTTCAGAACGGTGACATTGTTACGATCAATTACGTAGGAACCAAAGACGGAGTAGCTTTTGACGGAGGTACAGCCAACAATTATGAGCTGACGATCGGTTCCGGAACTTTTATTGATGGTTTTGAAGATGGAATCATCGGAATGAAAAAAGGCCAGACAAAAGATCTCGACCTTACATTTCCGGAAGAATATTCATCCGAAGAACTGGCAGGCCAGGAGGTTGTGTTTAAAGTTACATTGCAGAGCTTCAAACGTGCTCCCGAACTGACCGATGACTGGGCAGCCAAGAATACTGACTGTAAGACTGCGGAAGACTACAAAAAAGAAATCCGCAAGACACTGGAAGAAGAAGCAAAAACAAGCGCCCAGAATACTCTTCGTGAGACAGCATGGAACACAGTGCTCTCTGCTTCCGAAGTAAAAGAATACCCACAGGATGATCTGGATACGGCAAAAACAGAATTTAAGACTCTGTACGAAAATTATGCAAAACAGGGTGATATGACCCTGGAGGATTTTGTAAAGGCACAGGGCATTTCCATGGATGATTTTGAAGAGCAGAGCAGCCAGTATGCGGAATATAAGGTGAAACAGAACCTGATCGTGCAGGGAATCATGGATGCGGAAAATATGACACTTGAGGATGAAAAATCTCTTGGTATCCAGAACGAACTGATCAAATCATATAATGTAAAGGATATCGCGGCACTGGTAGATAAGTATGGCCAGGCAGCTGTGGATGAATCTATCGGACTGCTCCGTGTGGAGGACTTTATCATAGATAACGCAACCGTTGAAGAAAAAGTAACTGCCGGTGACACACAAGGTGTGGACGGAGATGATCCGTCTGTAGATGGAAGCAGTGCTGAGGGAACTGTTGACGAAGAGCTGGAAACGGCAGAAGCGACAGATATGGTTCCTGAGGAAGAACCGACAGAAGAGGCAGACAGCGCATCAGATGCATCAGCAGAATAACAAAAAATCACACGCATTATGTGATGCGTACAAAAAAGTGCGGGGCCCGGGAGAATTTCCGGGAACCGCTTTTTTGACAGTAACACATAAAAAGAAAATTAAGAGATTCTTTCGGGAATTACCATTGTATTTGAACATTAAATGCGGTATGATTAAGTTCAGACATTAAGGAAAGTTATAAATATATAGACGGGGATATAATCAAATGGACAAAAGAGTTTTGCGCGAGAGAATGCGCAGAAAGCAGCAGCAAATAAGACGGCGGCGGATGATGAAGCGGATAACCTGTGTGTTTGCGGCGATTCTTCTGCTGGTTTTTGTTGTTCGAGGAGTAATTTTACCAATCGTCAACCGTGTAGGCGGAGGAAGCAGTAAGGATACGGAGACTGTGAATGTACAGGCGAATACAGCAGGAACTTCCTCAGATGGAAGTACGGAGGATGCATCTGCATCGGCTGATTCGGCTACATCGGATTCATCCGGTGACAGCAGTACAGATGCTGTGGTGATGCCGATAAAGGGCAGTACAGCAGGAGACAGACTTTCTGTTATGACACCGGGATGGCATGAAGACTCCACAGGAAAGTGGTATCAGAATCCGGATGGTACATATTATATCAATGGTTTTGCCGAAATCGACGGAACTACATACAGTTTTGATGAGAATGGTTATATGCAGACAGGATGGGTTGAGAAAGGTGTGAAGGATTATTACTTTAATGAAGATGGTTCTTATGATCCTTCCAAGAAACGTCCGATGATCGCACTGACCTTTGATGATGGACCGGGAGAGTATACAGAGACTCTTCTTGATACAGTTGAGAAATATAATATTCATGTTACCTTCTTTATGCTGGGACAGAATGTTGAGGGACGGGAATCTACTGTACAGAGAATGTTACAGCTTGGATGTGAGATTGGTAACCATACTTGGGATCATCCGGAGCAGACTCTTCCGAATATGGATCTGGATTCTGTTGTACAGGAATTCCAGAAAACAGATGACGAGCTGGTGAAAGCCTGCGGACAGGCTGCAACCGTGTGCCGTGCACCGTATGGAGCAATCACAGAAGAACAGATGGCAGCAGTAGGCAAACCGTTTTTCATGTGGTCCACAGACTCCCTGGACTGGAAACTGATGGATGCGGATGCGGATTACAATGAGATCATGAACAGCGATCTGAGTGATGGTTCTATCATTCTGATGCATGATATCCATGAGCCATCTGTAAAATGTGCTACTGAGAAGTTGATTCCGGAACTGGTCAATGAGGGATATAAGCTGGTGACAGTCAGTGAACTTGCAGCAGCTAAAGATGTTACTTTACAGAGTGCTTCCTATTCTGACTTCTGGGACAGCTCCCTTCAGGCAGGACGTGTTGCAGGATATGCAGGAAATTCCAGTGATTCAACAGACAGCAGTGATTCTTCTGACGGAAGTATAACTTCTGATGACAGCGCTTCTGCAGACAGTACCTCCGCAGATAGTACAGACGTCAGTGATGGTTCCACAGACAGTACAGTCAGTGACGGATCGGACGGTTCTTCTGATGGAAGTGGTGATGGATCAGATGGTTCCACAGACGGAAGCAGTGACGGATCGGATGGTTCTTCCGACGGAAACTATGATGATGGAAGCTACGATGACGGAAGCTATGATGATGGCTCCTATGACGATGGTTCCTATGATGACGGAAGTGAAGAATACTAAAGAATAATACCAGGAGACCTGAGTGACAAAATGTGTGTCATTCAGGTCTCTTTTTTGACTTTATACGACACTGTCGGATAATAGACACATATTATATGGGAGGGTTTTTCCTTGACTGAAAATATGGGGATTGGTATAATTATAGAATAAAAAACTCCACTTAAAATTGGGGAATGGACGGTGGCAGAACTATAAAGGGAGGTACCTGAAAATGGGAAAGAAATTACAATTTACGGAGCTTGACCAGTATCTGTTCGGTCAGGGCACGAATTATGATATTTACAGGAAGCTGGGAGCACATCCGGACACGCAGAACCGGAAAAAAGGAGTTTATTTTGCAGTGTGGGCACCTAATGCACAGGCGGTTTCTGTTGTAGGTGAGTTCAATGAATGGGACACAAAGAAGAATCCCATGAAAAAAGTTGGACCCATTGGTGTTTATGAGACATTTGTACCGGGAGCGAAGATTGGACAACTGTATAAATTTTACATTACAGGTGCACATGGCGAGGAACTTTACAAGGCAGATCCCTATGCCAACGCTGCTGAGATGCGTCCTGGAACAGCCTCCCGTGTTACCGACATCACCAATTATAAATGGAAAGATGATACCTGGATGAAGAACCGTGAGGCCTTTGATCCGGATACAAGTGCCATGTCTATTTATGAGGTGCATCCGGGTTCATGGATGAAACATCCGCAGACTGCGGAAGACGAGGATGGTTTCTATTCCTACAGAGAGCTGGCCCCGAAGCTTGCCGGGTATGTCAAGAAAATGGGTTACACACATGTTGAGTTTATGGGCATCGCAGAGCATCCTTTTGACGGTTCCTGGGGTTATCAGGTTACCGGCTATTATGCACCGACCTCCCGTTACGGAACACCACAGGATTTCAAATATATGGTTGATTATCTCCATCGCCAGAAGATTGGTATTATCCTTGACTGGGTACCGGCGCACTTCCCGAAGGATGCACACGGACTTGCCAACTTTGACGGAACTGCAGTATACGAGCATGCAGATCCGAGACAGGGCGAGCATCCGGACTGGGGAACCAAGATCTACAATTACGGACGTCCGGAAGTAAAGAATTTCCTGATCGCCAATGCCCTTTACTGGGTAGAAGAATGCCACGTTGACGGTCTCCGTGTAGACGCGGTTGCATCCATGCTCTATCTGGATTACGGTAAAAAAGACGGTGAGTGGGTTGCCAATAAATACGGTGGAAACAAGAACCTGGAAGCCATTGAATTCTTCAAGCATCTGAATACGGTTGTTCTCGGAAGAAATCATGGAACTGTCATGATTGCGGAGGAATCTACCGCATGGCCGATGGTAACCGGCAAGGCAGAAGATGACGGCCTGGGATTCTCCCTGAAATGGAATATGGGATGGATGAACGATTTCCTGGAATATATGAAGCTGGATCCGTATTTCCGTAAATTTAATCATAATAAGATGACATTTTCCATGACTTATGCATACAGTGAGAAGTATGTTCTGGTTCTTTCCCACGATGAGGTAGTACATCTGAAGTGCTCCATGCTGGAAAAAATGCCAGGCGAACTGGATGATAAATTCAAGAACCTGAAGGCTGGCTATACCTTCATGTTCGGACATCCTGGTAAGAAACTTCTGTTTATGGGACAGGATTTTGGACAGCTCCGGGAGTGGAGTGAGGCCAGAGAGCTTGACTGGTATCTTCTTGGAGAGGAGAATCATCAGAAACTGCAGCAGTATGTCAGTGATCTTCTTCATATTTACAGGAAATATCCGGCACTTTATGGTGCGGACAATGATCCGTCTGCATTTGAGTGGATCAATGCCAACGATGGCGACAGAAGCATCTTTAGTTTTGTGAGAAAATCCCCCACAAGACGTAACAACATTCTGGTTGTATGCAACTTCACGCCGGTAGCACGTCCGGATTACCGTGTAGGTGTACCGAAGAAGAAACAGTACAAACTGATTATGAATGAGCAGGGACTTCTTCCGAAAGGCAAGGCATTCAAGGCAGAGAAGAAGAACTGCGACAACCGGGAATTTTCTTTTGCATATCCGCTGGAAGCTTATGGAGTCGGCGTATTTACATACTGATATTCCGGGTTGACAAATGTCTTTTTGGACAGTATAGTAAGCCATATAAAGGGGAGTAGCTGGCACGTCAGTGTTCATGATATCGTCAATCTCGATGGGTATCTACCTGTCCGTATCGTGATGAAACAGCGAGACTTTTATTGCATGTTTTTTGTGCAATAAAAGTCTCTTTTTTTACGATTCTGCCCATACTGTTAACAGGGATTTTGCTGAGGATCTGTAAAGGAGGAATGGTATCTGTGAAAGCTTATTACAATGAAACGGTAGAAACTGTACGCAGAGATCTGAATGGGGAACAGGATTTTCTGACGAATGAGGAAGTAAAAAGAAGGCAGGAAAAATTCGGATTCAATGAACTTGCGGAAGGTAAGAAAAAAAGCGGCCTGCAGATTTTTCTGGAGCAGTATAAAGATTTTCTGGTGCTGATTCTGATTGTTTCGGCGGTGGTTTCCCTGTTCCTGGGGGAAACAGAGAGTGCGGCGGTAATTCTGGTTGTGATTACTATGAATGCTATTCTGGGAACTGTGCAGACCATTAAGGCAGAGAATTCCCTGGAAAGCCTGAAACAGCTGGCTGCACCGGAGGCGAAGGTGGTTCGAAACGGTGCAGTGGTGAGAATTCCGGGAAGGGAAATTACAGTAGGAGATGTGGTCCATCTGGAGTCTGGAGACTATATTCCGGCGGACGGACGTGTGCTGGAAAGTGCCAGCCTTAAGGTTGATGAAAGTGCACTTACCGGAGAAAGCATTGGTGTAGATAAGATCAGCGCTCCGCTTACCGGGGAACTTCCGTTAGGAGATCGCAGGAATATGGTATTTTCCGGAAGCTATGTGACTTATGGAAGAGGTGTTTTTCTTGTAACCGGGATTGGAATGAACACAGAAGTCGGAAAAATCGCCGGTCTTTTAAAGAATACTTCGGAGAAGAAAACACCGCTTCAGATTAATCTGGATCGCTTTGGGAAAAAGCTTTCTATGATCATTCTTCTGTTATGTGCTGTACTTTTTGCCCTGCAGGTGCTGAAAGGCGGAGCTGTTGCAGATGCATTTCTCTTTGCAGTGGCACTGGCTGTGGCGGCGATTCCGGAAGCACTCAGTTCCATTGTGACAATTGTGCTGGCGTTTGGAACCAGAAAGATGGCGAAAGAAGGAGCAATCATACGGAAACTGCAGTCTGTGGAAGGGCTGGGAAGTGTATCGGTAATTTGTTCTGACAAAACGGGAACACTGACACAGAACCGGATGACTATTGAACATTATTATGTGGATGGACGGGATATTCCGGCAGATCAGATTGATCCGGCGAACCCATTGCAGGAACAGATGCTGAAGTTCAGCATTCTCTGCAATGATTCTACCAATGTGGAAGGCCAGGAGATCGGAGATCCTACAGAAACAGCAATGGTAAACCTGGGAGATAAAAAAGGAATTTCGGCACAGGAAGTCAGGGATGCCTGTCCGAGAAGCAGCGAGGTTCCTTTTGACAGTGATCGGAAACTGATGTCTACCTTCCATAAGATGAAGGATGGATATACCATGATCACCAAAGGCGCGGTAGATGTGATGCTGAAACGTGTGGATTATATCCAGAAAGGTGGAAAAATCTTTCCTGTTACAGAGGTGGATGTGGAAAACATCTGCAGAGTTAATGAACAGTATTCAGAGTCAGGTTTACGTGTTCTTGGAATCGGATACCGCCATTTTCCGGTGGAAAAAAATATCTCCACAGAGGATGAACAGGGGCTGGTTTTTCTGGGGTTACTGGCAATGATGGACCCGCCCCGTACGGAAAGTGCAGCGGCGGTTTCGGACTGTAAGCGTGCAGGTATCTGCCCGGTGATGATTACGGGAGATCATAAGGTGACAGCAGCCGCTATTGCAAAGAGAATCGGAATTCTGGATGATATTTCCTAGGCCTGTGAGGGTGTTCAGATTGATGGTATGAGTGATGAGGAGCTTAACGAGTTTGTGGAAAATATCCGGGTGTATGCACGTGTGACGCCAGAGCATAAGATACGTATTGTGCGTGCGTGGCAGGAGAGGGGAAACATTGTGGCCATGACCGGAGATGGAGTCAATGATGCACCTGCACTGAAACAGGCAGATGTGGGAGTTGCTATGGGGATCACAGGAACAGAGGTAGCAAAAGATGCGGCTTCAATGATTCTGACCGATGATAATTTTGCCACGATCATCAAGGCTGTGGAGAGTGGACGAAATATTTATGAAAATATCAAAAAGGCTATACAGTTCCTTCTTTCCGGAAATTTTGCGGCGATCCTGGTAGTGATTGCAGCTTCTCTGATGAATCTTCCAGTGCCTTTTGCACCAGTTCATCTTCTGTTTATCAACCTGCTTACGGACAGTCTGCCGGCCATTGCTCTGGGGCTGGAACCTTACCATCATGATGTGATGGGAAAAAAGCCCAGACCTGTAAAAGAATCTATTCTTACAAAAGAGTTCCTGATCCGTGTTGGTGTGGAAGGTGGTGTGATCGGTGCTGTGGTACTGACGGCATTTCTGATTGGCTACCGGGACGGCAATGAGGTACTGGCAGGTACCATGGCGTTTGCAGTGCTGTGTCTGTCCAGATTACTTCACGGATATAACTGTAAGGCTGGAAAACCGGTAATCTTTACAGGGGAATTTTTTGATAATCGCTTTATGCAGGGAGCATTTCTGTCTGGATTTGTGCTTCTTACAGCTGTGCTTGCAGTTCCGGTGCTTCATGGATTTTTTGCGGTGCAGACGCTTAAAATTGGAGAACTTCTGGCGGTTTACGGACTGTCAGGGGTAAGTATGCTGGTGATTCAGGGACTGAAACGGATGGTAAAGTTCTGATGATGTAAAAAAATACCGGGGATCCGGATCCTTTGAAGTGTGTACTTCAGGGATGCCGGATCTCCGGTATTTTTTATGCACGTTGCTGGATTGGCTGGTTTGCTGAGTCGAGCGAATCTTCGCAATCCGCATTCGTTAAAGCTTTATTCTTCACTTTCGTCGTAACTGTCATCGTAAGAGCCGTCGTCGTAGGAACTGTCGTCATAGGAACCGGAATCATCATCAGAACCATCATCTGAGGAGTCGTCTGTGCTGCCGGAACCGTTATCAGCAGAATTGAAGTTTTCGGAATTGATGTCGATTCCTTTGTCTGCATAATATTGCTCTGCTGTGATGGAATCCGTATCTTCTACGATATTTCCGGAAGCATCGATCATGTTCAGGTCTGTATTAATGGTTACGTCCAGAAGATTGGTTCCTGTGGATGGGGTAACATTCATGGACATGATCTCATTGAATTTCTTTTTCAGGTTGTCGAGAGTGAATACACCGGAACCAATGTATTTCTGGACACCGTTCTGAGATGCCAGTTCTTCCGTATAGTCGGAAAGCATATATGGCCCAAATTCTCCGGCATCACTGTTATAGTGCATGACCAGAGGTTCTACGGTTGGAGTCAGGATTTCAATTGAAGTTTTTCCATCTTTTACTGTTTTCTGGATGGTGAATTTTGCCATTCCGCCAAGGAGCTCTTCCAGTTTCTGCTGGGTGGATACAAAATTTCCCAGAGAGTAGAAGACTACGGTTTCATTGCCTTTATCATCGGTGAGACGGCCGTATGGCTGAAGTACGTGAGGATGTCCTCCGATAATGACATTTACACCCTGTTCCATGAGGTAGGCTGCCCATTGCTTTTCGTATTCATTTGGCATGGTTTCGTCTTCAGTGCCCCAGTGAGCCACGAAGATGATGCAGTCGGCCTGCTGTTTGGCTTTCTGGATCATGGTTGTGATCTTGTCCTTACGGATCATGTCGATCATGTAGTCTTTTCCTTCAATGCCTCCTACGTTTGTTCCGTAGGTATAATCCAGAAATGCAATTTTGATACCGTTTACTTCGCGGATCTTGACGGTGTCTGCATCTTCCTGTGAGTCGTGGATTCCAAGAAGTGTGACATCCGGATAGGTGGTTTTCCAGAAATTCAATGTGTCGGTGAGAAAACCTTCGCCGAAATCATCAATGTGATTGTTGGCGGATTCCACTACGTTGAATCCGGCTTTTATGATGGCGTCTCCTACTTCGGTCGGGGTTGCGAAGGAGGGGTAGGAGCTTACGCTGTCATGGTCGGTTGTGAAGACGGTTTCCTGGTCGATCATTTTGATGTCTGCGTCTTTGATGGCGTCCTGGATGTGGGTGTAGATTTTGTCGTAGTTCCAGTTACCGTCAGAGGATGCGCCTGCGTCTATGAGGCTCTGGTGGTAGAGGTTGTCGCCTACTGCGATGACAGAGGCTGTGGTGGTTTCACCGGTGGTAGTGGTGGTTTCCTGTTTTTCTTTTGAAATGGTGGCTTTTTTGCGGGCATCTATGGCTGGTTTACGGATGAGGCGGTAGTCCAGCTGGTTGAAGAAGAGGACCAGAATAGCCAGGACAACGATGGAGGCTATGAGGCTCAGGCGGGCGTTGCTGCGCTCGCGGAAGTTTAATGGGATGTTGTCCTTGGGGTTGCGCCTGATGGGGCGTTTGGGTTCGCGGAGAGGATCCGGGGTGGATTCTCTTTTGAGGACTCGTTTGAGGGAGTCGGGGATTTTGATGTTGGGTGAGAATTTCATTTATGGTTTACCTTGTCTTTCTTTGGATTTTGAATGTAATTGGTTTGCGTGGTTGTATTATAGCAGATTTTTTTTTTCGTGGGAAGAGGGTGGTGGGGGTGAACGTACGCCCGTGCCGGGGATGCTGTCTGGTATGCGGAGTTGTTGGACGGACGCCTTGCCAGCTGGTTTTTCAAGCCGGGAAGTGCTGGTGGCTGTCCGGGCAGTGAGGTTCAGGGCGTGAGGATAGAGTGGCGGGGTGGGAGTTCGGTTTAGAGTGTGAGGCTGAGTGGTTTCCCGGGAGTTGGATGAGCCGTCAGCGCTGCGCTGGACGGCGTGGAGGAAAGGCTGAGTTTCCTTGTGGTTTGAGGGGAGTAAGTGATTGACTGTAAAAAGTTGTGGAGAATAGGAATAAATCGGCACAGCGTTTTATATCCGATACCGCAGCATCCATCGCCCCACCAGTACATACACACATCCCCACAACGTACAACAAAACTGCGTGGCCGGAGGGGAGGAGCGCGAGGAGGGAAAATGGCCTTCGCAACTATGAATGCTTCCCCTCCTCGCATTTCTTTGAAAAGCGAAAAAATTTCCATCTATCTGACTGAAGATTACGATATCTTGCTATCAGCTTGTTGAATTATGGTGGAATTTTCGCGGCTTTGTATGATATATTTAAGATGTATGAGGAATATAGTTTGCAAGAAATAAAGCAGACATTTTAACCAAATCAAGTAAGTCCCCTGCGGGGGTGCGAAAAGCAATAAGCAGTGGGTGGGGACTTGCTTGTATCAGGAGGAGTGCAAGCTCCTCATGATAAACTGCGGAGCAGTTATTTGGTTATGAGAAAGTAGCGAAGCGGATTGCGAATATCCGCTTGACTACAATATCAGACTTTGACAAAAGAGAGGATGCAGTCATGGGTGTTTACAGACGTAAGGCGCAGTATCATGAGACGGATCAGATGGGGATCATCCATCATTCCAATTATGTGAAATGGATGGAGGAGGCCCGTATTGATTTTATGAAGGAGATGGGGTTCGATTATGGTGAGGTGGAGAAGCGGGGGATCGTTTCTCCGGTTGCCGGGGTTTCGGTTTCTTATAAGAAGCCGGTGCTTTTTGATGATGTGGTGGAGATTTCGGTTTCTGTGAGGAAGTACAGTGGTGCGGTTCTGGAACTGGATTATGAGTTTTTTAATGTGACCAGGGATGAGGTTTGTACGGTGGCTTCTTCGAAGCATTGTTTTACCAGGGATGGGAAGCTGATTTCTCTGAAGAGGGAGATTCCGGAACTGGATGTATTGTTCAGAAATTGCGTGAAGGGAGAGTGAGCAGGATGGAAGTTGTGGAGATGCTTGATAATCTGAAGGAAAAGGCCCGCAGGGACCCGGCGCTTCGGGAGGTTTTGCTTGCTACCCGTAAGGAGAAAGAGCCGCTGGCTGCTTTCTGTAAGAAGTGCCGGGAACTTGGGGTTCCGGTTTATGAGATGGATCTGATCGCGGCAGGGGAAGAGTTTTATGCAGCTATGAAGCGGAGCACCAATGGTGGTGGAGAGAATTCTCCGATGCTTGAGGGTGAAGATGATTTTTATGAGCTGTTTTTTGCGGGGCTGGAGTAAAGAGTTATAATTTTGGCCCAGGGATTCGGTTAAAATTCCGCATCAATATACTTCTCCAGCACCGGGAATTGCACACCGCCGATTTTCAGCACCTGGCTGTGAAATTTTTTCAGGTCAAAATCCTGGCCCAGACGGTTCTGCTCGGAGGTGCGCAGGTCCAGAAGGCTTAAGTAGCCCCAGTAGTATTTCAGATAATTCCCGGGGGTTTCCAGGATGTACTGATAGATTTCGGAGACAACGGTGCTTTCTTCGATGCCAAAGGCTTTCAGGAAGCTGGCTGCTTCGGCCTGGGTCCAGCCGTTGTAGTGGATCTCAATATCCAGAAGTGAGTACATACATAAGTTGATGCTGCGGTTCAGCCAGGAGATCCTGGCAAGTTCTGTGGCAGAAGGATCCTTTATATAACCGGCTGCGTACTGGTAGGCAAAGGGCTCAATATAAGTGGCCCATCCTTCCGCAAAACCGGAGGTGCAGAGCAGATTCCGGATGCCGGAGGGATTCTGGCGCTCAAAAGTGACAGTCTGGTAAAGATGTCCCGGGAATCCTTCATGTGCCAGTGTGGTAAAAAGTTCCAGACCCTGATAACTGGCAGCCGGATTTATATAGATCACATTAGGCGTTCCGGTATCCATGGGCGGGATGAGATAAAAGGCGGGACTTAAGTAATCTTTCATGGAATCGTGGACTGTGCGGAGTTCAAAAGTGACATCTGCAAGGGCTGGAAAATCTGCCTGGATCTTCTGCTGAAGGGCGTTCAGCATCTGGGCGGGTTTCATTTCTTTGAAAGTGATTCCCTGGTTGAGTGTAGCCAGAAGTTCCGGGTTTTTGCGGAGCATGGTTCCTGCAATACCGATCTCACTGGAAAGCTGTCTGAAGAGGCGTTTTTCCATTTGTTTCACAGGAACGTAAGATCCGGTCTGGCTCTGGAGAAGATAGAGATAGTAGGCTTTTCCTCCCTTAAAATAAGTCAGGCCACGATTGTTTTTCCCTGTGCCACGCAAAGCTTCCAGTCCGGTCATAAGTTCCTGATAGGCGGGAATGACTTCTGTTTTCATGAGACTTTTGTGGGTCAGGATCAGAGCTCTCTGTTCTGAAGCGGAAAGTTTTCCATAATCCGAGAGCTTTTTCTGAAAAATATCCAGCATATAATTGTTGTCCGGATTCTGGATAAAAGCGCTGCATTGTGCCAGAACCCGGTCCAGAGTAGTGTCGCTCATAAAGAAACCAGCTTCGGATTTCTTTTTCTCAAATTTCAGGATACTTTGAAAGTAAGGCCGGATGGTGGTGAGAAGGTTGAGATAATCGGTGATATCTTGATCTTCATAAAAAGCGTATTCCGCCAGAAGTACGGGAAGCTGGGCCTGAATGCCGAGACTTGGGCCAAGTGGTTCCTGGAGAAGATAATTGTCGCCCAGAGATTTTTCCGTATGATAATAGAGGAGCATGGAATCCAGGGTCAGCTGATTTTTCGTGGAAAGACAGCTGTAGCGGAAAGATTTCAGCTTTTTTTCGTACTGGCTGCAGATCTGATATGTATTTTTCATGTCTGTCGGGATGGTTCCAAGAGTTGCTTTTTTCCGCGGGATGCCCTGTTTTTCCGGATGTGCAAGGGTATAGTGGAGGGTGAGGGTGCTGCCGGAGACTTCATTTTGAAAAACTTTCCTGGAAAAAGCTTCGAATTTTCCGTTTTCCGTGATCCCATGAGCGGAAAAATAGCCGGCAGTAAGGCCGGTGAGTAATGTCAGAATAAGAAGCAGGATGATGAAAAGAGGGGATTTATTTTTCCTTATTTTAAGAGGCATAAGACATCTTTCATTACTGTTTACAGGCAATATTCCGCAGAGTATGTTGCTGGCCTCGAAATAAACAGTAACGTCCTTTCAGAGCGGCGCTTTGTTCTATCATATTGGAAAATTACGGAATCTATGATATTATGTGAGCGGAAATATACAAAAATGGAAACTATGGAATGGCTATTCCGTATAAAATCATAAAGTGTCAGCGGATCATGAGCACAGACAAGATTCCTCAGTTATAAGTGCATGAAGAATGATGTTACTTTCCGAAATGTTGCGGAGGATGGTGTTGTATTATCCGTTCGACCTGAAAATGGAGAAATAACATGAGCGATATCTATGATCTTGCAATTTTAGGCGGAGGTCCGGCAGGGATCACGGCGGCGATCTATGCGTCAAGGGCCCGATTAAATACCATATGGATCGATAAAAATTTCGCACCGGGCGGTCAGATCACAGCTACCTATGAGGTGGATAATTATCCGGGAATGCCGGGAATCTCAGGTATGGATCTGGGAGAAGCCTTCGGGGAGCATGCCCGGAAACTGGGATTGGAACCGCAGCGCGAGAAGATCCTTTCTTTGGAAAATATTTCCGGAGATATTAAGACGATCCGCACAAAAAAGCATGAATACCAGGCAAAAACACTGATCCTTGCATTTGGGGCGGAGCATCGGAAGCTGGATATTCCGGGAGAAGATGACCTTGGCGGTCTTGGAGTTTCCTACTGTGCTACCTGTGACGGAGCTTTTTACAAGGACAGGATTGCAGTGGTAGTTGGTGGCGGAAACGTGGCTGCAGAAGATGCGGTTTTTCTTTCCGGCCTCTGTGAAAAAGTATATCTTGTCCATCGCCGTGATACGCTTCGGGCGGATAAGGCTCTTCAGGAGAAGGTTTTTGCCTGCGAAAATATAGAAATGGTGTGGGACAGCATTCCCCAGGAGATCCTTGGACAGGAGGAAGTGACAGGTCTTAAGATCCGCAATGTAAAAACCGGGGAAGAACGGGAACTGGAAGCAGATGGTGTCTTTATCGCAGTGGGCATTGTTCCCAGTACGGCACTTGTAAAAGACCAGCTTAAGCTGGATGAGAACGGATATATCTGTGCAGGAGAAGAAGGTGTTACTAGCGCACCTGGGGTTTTTGCAGCGGGAGATATCCGAACCAAGGCACTTCGCCAGGTAGTAACTGCTGTTTCAGACGGAGCCAATGCAGTGGCTTCCGCACAGAAATATCTCTGGAGGACAGACAATGGCAACCATTAAGGAAATCGCGCAGAGAGCAGGTGTAAGTACAACAACTGTTTCCAACGTCATACATGGAAAAACAAAAAAAGTATCTCCTGCCAACATTCAGAAGATCGAGAATCTTATCCGGGAGATGGGATATGTCCAGAAAATGGGACTGAGAGTTCTGAATAAGGAGAAATCCCAGCTGATCGCAGTTGTGATCAATCATCATAAAGACTTCAAGGATTCTGTTATCGGAGATCCTTTTTATGGGAAGATCATCGGTTTTATTGAGAAGTACGTGCAGGAACTTGGCTACTATCTGATGCTCTATTCTGCAAAGGATACGGACAAGATCTTTCAGATGGTCATGGGCTGGGATGTGGACGGCGTCATTGCCATTTCTTTCAGTAAAAGTAACTGCGAAAAAATCTACCAGCTGATCAACAAGCCCATCGTTTCCATTGATGCTTACGGTGAGCTTGACGCAGGCCAGGAAAACCATGTCCTGAATATTGGACTGGATGACGAGAGCGGCGGCTACCTTATGACAAAATATCTCCTGGAATGTGGCTATGAGCATATCCAGGTCTGTGCAGGCCGTGACAATGGTGTGGATCATTTCCGTTACATGGGTGCCCAGCGTGCAGCAAAAGAATTTGCGGGAAAAAAACAGAAGGTGCAGTTTACCGCTCTTGGAATGAACTACGCCAAACGAAAAGAAAGCTATGCGTGGCTGATCCAGCGGAAAAAACCGAAGACTGCGCTGTTTTTCCTGTCAGACCTTTATGCACTGGAGGCGATCAGCTTTTTCAGCAGCCGTGGAGTGAAGATCCCGGAGGAGATTGGAATCGCGGGATACGATAACATCAGCTATGCGGAATTTTCCGTGCCGAGGCTTACTACCATCAGCCAGAATGTGGAGCAGAAAGCTTCCCTTGCCGTGGAAATCCTGATGGAGCGGATCAACGGTGTGGAGAAAGAGCGTGAGAATCAGATCGAACTTCCGGTCACCCTGATCCCCAGGAAGTCGGTACAGCCGCAGGATGAGAATTAAACAGAATAAAAATGTCAAAAGCCGAAATATACGGGAACTGTCAGTATCTGACAGCCAGAGTATTTTCGGCTTTTTTGGTAAAATTTTCTATGTGAAACCTGCACAAAACCATAAATTCGAACTTGTCACAATAATAGGTTATGTACATAACCTATTTACATAACCTACCTTTGATGTTATAGTGTGGACATAAAGGTTATGTACATAACCAAAGGGAAAGAGTACAGAAGGAGTGAATACCAGATGAAACAGATTCTGATCGCCACACATGGAAAAATGGCCTCCGGTATCCGTTACACAGCAGAACTGATCGTTGGAAAAATGGCCGAGATCACAACCATCGACGCTTACGTAACACCGGAAGACAATGTGGAGAAAAAGTTTGAAGAATATTTCGCACAGCATGAAAACGACAGGATTTTCGTTTTCACAGATCTGATGGGAGGAAGCGTAAACCAGAAGCTTCTGGGATACAGCCAGAAGGAAAATGTTACGCTGATCACAGGAACCAACCTTCCGGTGCTGATGCAGGTAATGATGGCAGATGACGATGTGACGGAGGAAGAGATCCAGGAATTCATCGATGATGCCAGAGAGGAACTTCAGGTGGTAGACCTGGGCGGTGGAAAGAAATCCACAGCGGGAAAACATGATGCAGAAAGCATTGCACAGGGAGAAAAAATCACAGCGCAGACCGCCGCGCCGGATGTAGAGAAATCCGCACCGAAAAAAGCACCGGCCCCGCAGTCCTACGACAATTCCACAGCAAAGATCACCGCACTTCGTGTAGATGACCGTCTGATTCACGGACAGGTTGCTATGACCTGGACCAAACAGCTGGCAGTACAGGGAATCGTAGTAGCCAATGATGAGGCAGCCAACGACAATACCCAGAAGATGGCACTGAAAATGGCAGTACCGGGCGGAATCAAATCCCTGATCAAACCGGTGGATGAAGCCATCCGTATCTTAAATAATCCGAAAGCATCCAGGATGCGTATTCTGGTTCTTACAAGAACCGTAAAAGATGCCCTGAAAATAAGACAGAGCGTTGGCGAAATCGGATTTCTCAATGTAGGAAATACCGGACGTTTCGACGGAATCGATGTTTCCGAGAAACTTGTCCTGACACCGACCATCATGCTGACAAAAGCAGAGCAGCAGGCACTGAAAGACCTGGTTGCCCTTGAACCGAAGACCTGTATGCAGCAGGTACCGAATGATGAGCAGAAGCTTGTGAAGGATGTGCTGGATAAATTAAACTGACGCATATCAAAAAGAATGAACGTAATAATTATCTGAATGCAGATCGTGGAATGTGAGTATCCACTGAATAAGTAAAACGTAACAAAAAAGGGAGGAAAGAAAAAATGTTAAACGCATTTCTTGTAGCACTTGCCGTATTTATTTGTGTCGGCGGTGCAGAGCTGATCGGATTTACCATGCTGAACCGTCCGATCGTCATCGGACCGCTGGTAGGTCTGTTTCTTGGAGATCTTCATACAGGAGTGATCATCGGAGCTTCACTGGAAGCCGTATTTATGGGAGTTGTAAACATCGGAGGTGCTTCTGCGGCAGAACCCGGAATCGCCACAGCTGTAGGAACTGCTTTTGCCATCATGCTTGGCAAAGGTTCTGAGGTAGCCCTGACACTGGCACTTCCAATTGGTATCCTTGGTCTTCAGATCAAGACCGTTCTCTACATCTTTATTGTAGGTATGTTTGCAAAAACTTTCGACCGTCTGGCAGCAGAGGGCAAGGAGAAACAGATTATCGCCCTTCATTACGGACTCTGGGCTGTAAACTGGTTTTTGTATTCCCTGTTCGCATTCTTCGGAATCCTGTTCGGATCTGACGCAGTCAGCGCACTTCTGGATGCGATCCCGGATGTTGTTATGAACGGCCTGACCGTCTGCGGTGGACTTCTTCCGGCAGTAGGTATGGCGATGCTGATGAAAATGCTCTGGGACAACAAGATCTGCATGTTCTACTTCCTGGGATTTGTCCTTGCAGCATACTTAAACCTTCCGCTGATCGCCCTTGCCGTGATCGGTGTGATCATTGCCATTTCCATTGGTATGAACGATTACAAGCTGAATCAGCTTGCAGCACAGAGAGTAGCAGTTTCACCGGCCGGTAGCGCTGACGAATATCTTGACGAAGAAGAGGAGGAATTTTTCTCATGAGTAATTTAACGAAATCCATTCCTGCAGATGAAAGAAAAATGCTGAGAAAAGCGTTCTGGCGTTCCTTTACTCTGTATGCGGCAGTAAGCCCGGCAAAACAGGGAGCTTCCGGCTTCTGCTATTCCCTGATGCCTTTTATCAATAAATTTTACAAAAACGATGAGGAAGGCAAAAAAGCTGCCCTCACAAGAAGTATGTCTTACTTCAATACAACCATCACCTTATCTACATTCATCATGGGTCTTGTGGCATCCATGGAGAAGAAAAACAGCGAGCAGAAGGATTTTGATGCAAGCTCCATCAATGCGGTGAAATCTTCCCTGATGGGACCTCTGGCCGGTATCGGTGATTCCATTTTCTGGGGCGTTCTCCGCGTAATCGCAGCCGGAATCGCAGTAGGACTTGGTGCATCCGGAAACGTTCTGGCACCGATCGTGTTCCTGCTTCTTTTCAATATTCCGTCTATTCTTGTGAAATATTACGGAACCTTCCTGGGATACAAGCTTGGTTCCGAATACATCCAGAAGGTTTATGCAAGCGGTCTTATGAACATCCTGACAAAGGCTGCCAGCATTGTAGGTCTGATCATGGTCGGCGGCATGACTGCCAGCATGGTAACCTTTAACTCCACTTATGAACTCACCATGAAGGGTGAATCTGTTCTGAATCTCCAGAACATGCTGGACCAGATCTTTGTCGGCATCGTTCCTCTTGGACTGACTCTTCTGTGCTACTATCTGCTGAAAAAGAAAAATATCAGCATCACAGTTCTGATCATTGGTGTTATCATCCTGAGCATCCTTCTCTCTCTTCTTGGAATTGCATAAGCCTTAAAGATAAGGAATAAAGATCAGAATTATGAAAAGGCGGGCCGTATAGGGTCCGCCTATAAAAAAGCCTAAAAAAGTTATATCGAAATAACTGACCGCAAAAAGGGCAGTTGAAGAACACCTGACCGGATATAAATAAGCAGCAAATACGGATTATAAATATCTGCTCAATGCAAAATAAAGGAGACATAAGAAATGAAAGATTGGTGGAAGAATTCCGTTGTATATCAGATTTATCCAAGAAGCTTTAAGGACTCCAACGGAGACGGCTTCGGCGATCTCCAGGGCATTATTGAAAAACTCCCCTACCTTCAGAACCTTGGGATCGATGTGATCTGGCTCAGCCCTGTTTTTGATTCCCCACAGGACGACAACGGTTACGATATCAGTGATTACCGAAAGATCTATGCAGGTTTCGGAAGCAACGAGGACATGGATGAGCTGATCAAAAAAGCTCACGAACATGGCATCAAGATCGTTCTGGACCTGGTTGTCAACCACACTTCCGATGAGCATGCATGGTTCGTGGAAAGCCGGAAGTCAAAAGACAACAAATACAGTGATTATTACATCTGGAAAGACCCGAAAGCAGATGGCAGTGAGCCAAACAACTGGGGTTCCAGCTTCTGCGGAAGTGCCTGGGAATATGACGAAGAGCGTGGCCAGTATTACCTTCATTTCTACAGCAGAAAGCAGCCGGATCTCAACTGGGAAAATGAAACTGTCCGTAAGGAAATCTATGATCTGATGAAGTTCTGGATGGATAAAGGTGCTGATGGATGGCGCATGGATGTGATCGCGTCTATCTCCAAGGATCAGTCCTTCCCGGATTACCCGAAGACTGATGACCGCAAGTATTATACAGGAAAATATCACAGCAACGGACCAAGACTTCATGAGTTTATCCATGAGATGAACCGGGAGGTGCTTTCAAAATATGACTGTATGACGGTAGGTGAGGCGCCGGGCTCCACACCGGAGGTTGCAAGACTGTTTACAGATCCGGAGCGTGAGGAGCTGAATATGATCTTCACATTTGAGCATATGAACATCGACCGTATTCCAGGCTCTGTAAACCGCAAGTGGGCACTGAAGCCTTTTGATCTCCGTGATCTGAAACGTGTTATGTCTGAGTGGCAGAACAAGCTTTACAATAAGGGCTGGAATGCTCTGTACTTCGAAAACCATGACCAGCCACGTGTGATCTCCAGATGGGGAAATGATACCACTTACCGTGAGGAATGTGCAAAAGCTTACGCTACTGTTCTCCACGGCATGCAGGGAACTCCTTATGTATATCAGGGTGAGGAGATCGGTATGACAAATGTACAGTTCCCGCTGGATGAATACGGGGATATCGAGGTGCGTAACGCATACCAGGATCTTGTTATTAAGAACAAAACCATCTCTGAAGATGATTTCCGCAAGGCTGTATGGAACAAGAGCCGTGACAATGCCAGAGTTCCGATGCAGTGGGATGACAGCGAAAATGCAGGATTTACAACCGGCAAGCCATGGTTCCGCCTTTCTGACCGTTACCAGGAGATCAATGTAAAAAAAGCTCTGGAAAAAAATGATTCTGTGTTTTATTATTATAAAGATCTGATCCGCCTGCGTCATGGGGAAGAACTTCTTACAGAAGGTGACTATCAGCTTCTTCTTCCGGAAGATGAGAAGATTTTTGCATATTTAAGAACTTCTGACAAAGAGCAGTGGATCGTGGTGGCAAACCTTTCTGAGGATACGGTAAGTACAGAAGGTCTTGTGAAATATGTGTCCGATAAAGAGGACATTAAGATCACAAACTATAAGGACAGAACAGGGATCAAAGCGGATTTAAGGCCATATGAGGCGTTTATGATGAGGATCCGGTAATTCCTGAGCTGTTGTATATGTAGTAAAGCGGAAGAAAAGTGTCTGCTTTACAGACAGCAGGTATGAGTATTTGTGCGTATCTGTACTGCCAAAGGATATCCGGGTGCAGTGCAGATGCGCTTTTTGCCTGTGAGGAAAAGACAAACAGGAGGAAATTATGGAAAAATATATCATTGCAGTGGATATGGACGGAACTCTTCTGAACAGTGAGAATAAGATTTCCGAGAGGAACAGAAATGTTCTGCAGCGGCTGATCGATGACGGACATTATGTGGTACCGGCAACCGGAAGGACCAGAGAGCTGATCCCCCAGGAGTTTTCTGTGCTCCGGGGTGTGAAATGGGGAATCGTGGAAAACGGCTGTGTTGTCTGGGACTACGATAAAAATGAGATGATCTGGCGAAAAACCATGCCAAAAGGAATGGTAAGTAAGATCCTGAAGGATGTGGAAGACAGCGGTGCAAAAGGCTGGATCGCAGAGGCTTATGCAAATGGGATCGCCTATTCCGATGCGGATGCCAGAGATTATGTGGCATCTGTAGCGGACAAAGATCTGCTGGAGAAAACCTTTGTGGATTATTTTCTCAGCAGACATAAATATGTTAAGGATTTTTATCATCAGGAAGATATTCTGGATCAGGCAGAGAAGATCAATATTTATTTTGATGATATGGAGAACAGCAGGGAACTTCGCGAGAAATGGAAGGATCTGGATGATGTGGCAGTGACCACTTCCATCAGCGGCAATGCGGAGTTTAATGCTGCAGGTGTGGACAAGGGTGTGGGTCTTGCCATGCTCCGCACAAAGCTTGGTATTGACCGGATGCATGTGATCGCTTTCGGAGATAATGAGAATGATCTGGAAATGCTGGAGGGGGCGGGCATTGGTGTTGCCATGGGCAACTCCAAACAGTATGTAAAGGATGCCGCCAATGAGGTGACCGGAGATAATGATCATGATGGTGTGGCGGAATTTCTGGAGAGGTTTTTCGGGCTGTAAGCTGTGGGCGATCGTGATCGCTGACATAAGAGACAGGGAAATGTATTTTTCTCTGTCTTTTTTTATTTTCATTTTCTGTGATATAAGGTATGATAAACGAAGAGGATGAGGGGATTGTCGGCTTTGACCGGTAGTTCCCAGTGAAAATTTTTTGAGGAGATCAGGAGGATATTTTTTAATGAAAAATCTGATACCGAAGCGTGTGATGGAGTATATCATTATCACATTTGCTGTTGTTCTGATGGATGTGGGGATTTATGTGTTTAAGTTTCCGAATAATTTTTCCTTTGGTGGTGTTTCGGGTATGGCGGTTGTGTTTTCGCATTTTATTCCGATGACGTCTGCGCAGATCAACCTGGTGATCAATCTTATTTTGCTGGTGATCGGGTTTGTTATTCTTGGCAGAGATTTTGGAGTGAAGACGGCTTATGTTACGGTTGTTTCTTCTTTGCTTCTGAATGTGTTTGAGAAGGCTTTTCCTATGGACAGGGCGCTGACGGGGAATATTATGCTGGAGCTTTGTTTTGCGATCATTTTGCCGGCGTTGGCTGCGGCGCTGCTGTTTTTTGAGAATGCTTCGGGTGGTGGCACGGATATTGTGGCGATGATCATTAAGAAGTATTCTACGATGAATATTTCGGGTGCGTTGTTTGTGGTGGATTGTGTGATCGTTGTTGTTTCGTTTATGGTGTTTGATCTTACTACGGGGCTTTGTTCTGTGCTGGGGCTTATGGCTAAGACGTTGATGATCGATAAGTCTATTGAGAGGATGAAGCTGAATAAGTATTTTACGATCATTTCCAGTAAGCCGGATGAGATCTGTGAGTTTATTATGAATGGGTTGGAGCGGAGTGCTACGGTTTATCATGGGGAGGGGGTTTATTCGCATAAGGATAAGAAGATTATTTTGACGGTTGTTGATGTTAGGCAGGCGGTGTTGCTGCAGAGGTTTATTGATGAGGTGGATCCGCAGGCGTTTTTGATGGTTACTAAGAGTAGTGAGGTTGTTGGGAAGGGGTTTATGAGTTATATTTGATGCAATCGTATGGGATTATTGTATGCTGATCGTAGGTGATTGTGTATGATTGTAAGCTGATGGAATTAGGAGAGCGTTCTTTGTGGTCTGGATGGGCTGCGGGGCGCTCTTTTTTTGTGGTGGAGGGTGGAGGGCGGATGGCGGATGACGGACGCCGGGGAGACGGGTGCCGGTTGGCTCCGGGCTTCGTCGGGGGCTGGCTTCTAGGCTGCCGGAATTCTGCTAAAACCGTTTTTAAAAAGTCCGAACTCGCGGCTTGCTGCCGCTCAGACAGCGGACTTTTTAAAAACAACGCAGATTTCCGCCAGCCAAGAATCAGCTCCCCTCCTGCAGAGTCGTAGCCAACCGGCACCCGTCTCCCCGGCTGTTCGATTCCGGGCGGGAGGTAGTGATGGGTGTGTGGGGCGACTGGCGGAAGTGGGGATTGATGAGGGCTGGAGGATTGAGTGGATTCCCGGGAGTTGGATGAGCCATCAGCGCTGCGCTGGATGGCTGGGAGGAAAGGCTGAGTTTCCTGTGGCCTGAAGGTGAGGGATGTGCCATCGTCGCTGCGCTGGATGGCTGGGAGGAAAGGCTGAGTTTCCTGTGGCCTGAAGGTGAGGGATGAGCCATCGTCGCTGCGCTGGATGGCTGGGAGGAAAGGCTGAGTTTCCTGTGGTCTGAAGGTGAGGGATGTGCCATCATCACTGCGCTGGATGGCTGATTGGTGTGTGAAGGTTTTGTGAAAGGGTTTGACAGGTGGGGATTTTTATGGTAGGATACACACTTACGTAACAAAATTAATAAAATTGTAACAAATTAGTGAGCGAGGAGCGTGGCGAAGTGGATTGTGAATCTCTGTCTGAATGGATGGATTGTGTTGCTGCGTGGTTTTCTGAGAGGAGTTTTATTGTTTATGTTTTATAAGAAATTTGCTGCTGTTGTTCTGAGTGCTGTTCTTGTGGGTGTGGTTCCTTCTGTTGTTTTTGCGGATGTGGATGGTGTCAGTGCTGTGTCTGATGGAGATGTGGAGGTGCTTTCCATTGAGGATGGTTTTTCGGATGGAGCGGATTCTATTTCTGCTTTTGCCAGTGCTCTGGCGGATAAGACGGTTTCTGAGGTTCAGGGGTATCAGGAGGCGAAGGCTGAGGCTGAGGTGATCGCACAGGAGAGGCTTGAGGCTGAAGCGGCTGCTGAGGCTGCGCGTAAGGCGGAAGAGGAGCGGAAGGCTGCTGAGGAGGCGCGTCTGGAGATGCGACAGGGGATTGTGGATTTTGCGCTGCAGTTTGTGGGGAATCCTTATGTTTATGGTGGTACGAGTCTGACTAACGGGGCGGATTGTTCGGGGTTTGTGATGTCAGTGTTTGCGGAGTTTGGGTATGAGCTTCCTCGTGTTGCTGCGGCTCAGTGTGCGGCTTCTGAGAAGAAGAGTGTTGCGGATATTGAGGCTGGTGATCTGGTTTTTTATGGTGATGGTGGTATTGATCATGTGGCTCTTTATATTGGTGATGGCAAGATCGTTCACGCCAGTACAGCGGCTACGGGTATCAAGGTTTCCGACTATGATTACCGTGCTCCGGCTGCGGTTGGTTCGTTTGTGGCTTAGGATATAGATATAAATGATTTACTGATATGAAATATAAACTGTCTGCGGAGATTTTTTGGTTGGGTTGGCTGAAAAATAGCTGCGGGCAGTTTTTTTGAAGAAAAATAGTGTATAATTTAACCGAATCAAGTAAGTCTCCTGCGGGGTTGCGAAAAGCAATAAGCAGTGGGTGGGGACTTAGATAAAATTCAGAAAGGTTGTGGGGTTATGAATACAAAGGAAATCAGTGGTAAGCGGCAGATGGAGTTTCTGGCCGGGTTTGATTTTGTCAGAGAAGCGGGTACTGCGGGGGAAGTGAAGGCGGCGAAGATGATCAGGGATACTTTGGACAGCTTCGGAGTGAAGAATTGGATGGAGGAGTTTTCTTTTTGGGGTTTTCGGATCAACAGGGCGGTGCTTAAGGTTGTGGAGCCTTATCAGAAGGAGTATGTGGTGACCGGGTATGGAAGATGTGGAAATACTGGGGCAGAAGGTCTGAAAGCGGATTTTTTGTATGTGGAGAATGGAGATGCTGTCAGTCTTTCCCGGGCGAAGGGTAAGATCGTTATGGTGAATGGCCGGGTGAGTGGTGATGTGTATCAGAGACTGGTGAGCGCCGGGGCTGTTGGTTTTGTCAGTGTGGAGGGTTCTCCGCTGGATGAAGGAGTGGACAGGGTTCCCTGTCAGCGTAGCCTGCCGATGATCTTTCCGGGAAATGCAGAAGGAGAGATAGAAGGATTGTCGGAGTCTTCAGAGGATATTCACGAGATGCAGGAAAAATATAGTGGTAGGATCCCGGGTGCGAATCTTCATTATAAAGATGCGGTGGAGCTGGTGACGGAGGGTGCAGCTGTGGTTTGTCTGGCTGTAGAACAGGAAGTGACGGCCTGTACATCCCGAAATGTAGTGGCGAGGATTGAAGGTACGGATAAGAAAGATGAGATTTTAACGCTTACGGCGCATTATGATTCGGTACCGGAGGGACCGGGGGCCTATGATAATATGGCCGGAGCGGCGATCATCATGGAGCTTTGCAGATATTTTCAGCAGTACAGACCGCGCAGGACTATGGAGTTTGTGTGGTTTGGTGCTGAGGAGAAGGGCTTGCTGGGCAGCCGGGATTATATCAGAGTTCATGAGAGTGAGCTTGGAGCGCATCGTTTTAATATGAATGTAGATCTGGCCGGGCAGCTGATCGGAGGAAATGTTCTGGGAGTGACGGGAGAGGCTTCTGTTTGTGATAAGCTTCTTGAGATCGCTGACGGAGCAGGGATCGGAGCGTCTGTGAAGAATCAGATCTGGGGAAGTGATTCCAATTCTTTTGCATGGAAGGGAATTCCGGCCATGACTCTGAACCGGGATGGTTTTGGCATGCATACCCGTTACGATACCATTGATCTGCTGTCTGCCTGGTCGCTGGAGAGAAGTGCGATCCTTCTGGGATGTATTGCAGATGAACTGGGGAATGCGGAGGTTTTCCCATTTGAGAGAAAGATGCCGGGGAAATTTATCAGAGAGCTGGATGAATATATGTGCAGATAGTAAAAATCTGATTTTATCTGCTCATAACTGGATATTTGTTATGGAACTGTGGGGACTTGTCTGTTTCGGAAGAGTACAGGCAAGTCCCCATAAGTTATTCAGTATTTTCAATGTTTATTGACCTTTATAATTTCGCAAGAGAACATGTGGCTTTGAGTCAGGGGGATATTTGCAGCTTTGTAAGGGATTTCCGGAACAGGGGCAAGTGGATGTTCGCAATTGAATCATGGAACTTACTTGATTTGGTCAAAATACGATAAAACAATAAAAAATAATACTAAATAATTGACAGTAAGATACCGAACTGTTATACTGAAATTACAGACTTTCCAGAGATCAATGCGCCGGATATTGTTTTGCGGAGCATTGATTTCTGGAACTTTTATAGATGATTATTTATAGAAAAATCAGGGAAGAGGAGATAGGAACATGTTTACAGAAGAACGACAGAATGCAATAGAGAAATGTCTCCGCGAAAAAGGAAAAGTCAGGGTCAAAGAATTAAGCGAGATGTTTCAGGTTACGGAGGACTGTATCCGCAAGGATCTCAAGATCCTTGAAAATGCAGGCAGATTAAAGAGGACTTACGGCGGAGCGATCCTGTCACAGGAGTATCCTCTGGAGAGAAACGTAGTAGACAGGCGTATGTACAATCTTGATAAGAAGAAAGTGATCGCTGCGAAAGCCTTCAAGCTGATCAAAAATAACGAAACGATCTTTCTGGATGTTTCCACTACAAATATAGAGCTGGCAAGGCTTATCGCTTCGTCGGGCATGCATGTTGTGGTTGTTAGCAATATGATCGATATCCTGCAGATCCTTGCTGCGAATCCGTCCATCACGGCCATAGGCACAGGGGGAACTATGTACCGTTCGGTGAATGGATTTATGGGGGCTGCGGCTATTGAGGTGATCAAGCAGTACAGCTTTGACCGGGCATTTTTGGGAAGCTGTGGCGTGGATATGACAGATCTTGCAGTTACCACATCCGGAGTGGAGGATGGGCTGACCAAGAAGGCGGCAGTGCAGAGCAGCAGACATAAATATGTGGTTATGGAGAGAGAGAAGTTTTATTTTAACGAATCTTATAAATATACACATTTTGATGATATCAGCGGGATCATTACCGATGAATTTCCGGATGATACCATTGTGAACATACTGAGGAATGCCGGAGTGAAATTACTCTGAGCAGACAGTAACAAAGGGGGATTTTTACATGAAAGACTATATTCTGGAAACCTGTGTGGATTCTGTGGAATCCGCCATGGCAGCAGCCGAGGGTGGTGCGGACAGATTGGAGCTTTGCAGCAATCTGATCATCGGGGGGACAACTCCCGGTCCATGGCTTTTTGAGGAAATAAGGAAGCGTTCGGATATCCGGATCCATGCGCTGATCCGTCCGAGGTTTGGAGATTTCTGTTATACAGATGCGGAATTTTCTATGATAAGGAATGCCGTAAAGGATTTCCGCAAAATGGGAGCGGAGGGTGTCGTAATAGGTATCCTGAAACCGGATGGCACCTTGAATATGGAACAGATGAAAGAACTGATGGATGCTGCGGGAGATATGTCTGTTACGCTGCACAGGGCTTTTGATGTGTGCGCAGATCCGATCGAGGCTATGGAACAGGCAATCTCGCTGGGAATCGATACGATCCTTACCTCCGGACAGAAGAATACCTGCCTTCAGGGTGCGGAGCTTCTGAAGAAACTGGAAACCAGGAGTCAGGGACGTATCACCATCCAGGCGGGGAGTGGCGTCGGTGCGGAAGTGATCCGCCAGCTTTATCCCCTTACTGGGATCAAGGCTTATCATATGAGCGGCAAGGTTGTAACGGACAGTGCGATGCAGTTTCGCAAGGAAGGTGTCAATATGGGACTTCCGACATTCAGTGAATATGAGATATGGCGTACAGATATTGAAAATGTTCGTGCTGCAAAGAAAGTTCTGGAGGAATTATAATGGCTGAGGGGAAGATTTTTCTGAAAGAAAACCGTGATCGGATTGAAAAAAAATATCGGGAGCAGGTGATGGGGTTACCGCAGATTTTTGCGGATATTGATAAAAAGCTTGCGGAATGCACAGACGAAGTGGCTCTGGCGTGCAAATATTTATATGCGTTCATGCCGTACAGTGATATCGGAAATTACGCGTTTGAAGTATTCCTGGATTATGCGGAGAATGGCGTATATTTATGGAAGGAAAACTCCGGGGTGGCAGAGCTGCCGGAGGAAATCTTTTTGAATTATGTGCTGTTTCATAGAGTAAATGAGGAGGAGATCGCACCCTGCCGTACATTTTTCCGCAGGGAGATCGGAGAGAGAACTGAGGGAATGAGCTTCCGGGAAGCTGCCCTGGAGGTGAACTACTGGTGTGCACAGGAGGCTACCTATCATTGTACAGATGATCGTACCCTGTCTGCACTTGCCGTATACCGCAGAGGAAACGGAAGATGCGGAGAGGAATCTGTATTTACCGTTAATGCACTGAGAAGTGTTGGTGTACCTGCCCGTCAGGTATATGCACCAAAGTGGTCTCATTGTGATGACAATCATGCGTGGGTGGAAATCTGGTGCGATGGAAGCTGGTATTTTCTGGGAGCCTGTGAGCCGGAGGAGATCCTGAATAAGGGATGGTTTACCAACGCTTCCTCAAGGGCCATGATGGTCCATTCAAGAGTTTTTGATACCATGATCCCGGAGGGAGAAGTGATCGGCAAAGATGGTATGGTGACTATGCTCAACGAGCTGAAACGATATGCACTGACAAAAGAGATCACTGTGTCCGTAAAGGATTCACATGGAAAACCGGCAGAAGGTGCAGAAGTTTCTTTTGAGGTGCTGAATTATTCGGAATATGCCCCGATCGCAGAACTGAAAACCGACAGTCGGGGAAAAGTCAGCCTGACAACAGGGCTTGGAAGTATCCATATTTCTGCAAGGATGTATGCAGATGGAGAATGGCTGCATGCAGAAAACAGCATGGATACAAAAACAGAGGATTGTTGTGAGATCTGTCTGATGCCCGTAGGAAAGGAAAAGGGTATTTTTTATGAGGAGTGGACGGAGATCGATATGATCGCACCTCATGATGCACCTGTAAATAAAGATATGCCAACATCGGAGCAGAAGGAAAGAGGCAGCAGACGTCTGGCAGAGGCAAACGCTTACAGGGAACAGAAGGTAAGAAACCTGAGCAATCTGGAGTGTCGGAAATTCCTGGAAAAAGAAACTGGAGATTCTTCAATGAGAAAAAAACTCCTTGAAGTCCTCACAGAGAAAGACAGAACAGACTGTATCAGCCAGGTTCTGGAGGAGCACCTGAAATCTGCATTACCGTATGAAAAAAACATGGATGCAGATATTTTTGTACCATATGTACTGAACCCGAGAGTTGACGATGAAGTTTTGCAGAAATACAGAAAAACGATTCTTGAGCAACTGTCGGAAGAAGAAAAAAATATGCTGCAAAAGGAACCGGCGAAGATCTGGAAGTGGATTGAGGATAAGATCGTTTCCAGCCCGGAGAAAGAACGCAGCAGTGTGATCACCACGCCGTCCGGATGTCTGAAAACGGGAACAGGAAGTCTTCTGTCAAAGAAGATCCTTTTTGTGGCAATGGCGAGAACGCTGGGAATTCCGGCACGCCTGAACCCTCATGACCGTTCCATGGAGTATATGAAAAACGGAAAATTCATCCCGGTATCTGCGGAAACGGAGAAAAAGGCATCGATCCTTCTGAAGGCAAGTGCGGATACACAGTGGAAATATTTCCAGAACTGGAGCATCGCAAAACTGGAAGCCGGAAAATATATCACACGGAAGCTGGAAGCCGAAAATTTCAGAGATCAGGTGATGAAGCTGCCGCTGGAAGCGGGAAATTACAGGATCCTTACCTCAAACAGATTGCCAAATGGAAATATATTTGCAGCGGAGTATTATTTTGAGGTTCAGATCGGAGAAATGAAGAGGGTGGAGCTGGCATTTCGGAATGCAAACCTGGAAGACATGCTGGAGAATATCTCCATACCGGAATTTACTCTCAGAAAAGAAGATGGAAGCACCGTGAAGGCGTCAGAACTGACGGCAGATGGGAAGCATATCCTGGCGTTTCTGGAAGAGGAGAAAGAACCGACGGAGCATATCTTAAATGAGATGATGGAGCAGGAAGAAGCTTTTTCCCGATATGCGAAGAGGATCATTTTTGTAGTAAAAAGCAAAAAAGCGCTGGAGACCCCTACCCTTTCAAGAACACTGGGCAAGCTTGGAAATATTCAGATCTTATATGATGATTTTTCAGAGCTCATCAATACACTGGGAAGAAGAATGTACGTAGATCCGGATAAGCTTCCGCTGATCATTGTGACAAACGGAAGCCTGAATGGGATTTATGCAACCAGCGGATACAATGTGGGAACCGGAGATATGCTGCTGAGACTGCTGTGACAGATATAACGGATATATACAGAAGGAACACAGACCGTATCATCGACTGTGTCGGTGACGGTCTGTGCCTTTTGTAAAAGCTGTGAAATTATTGCAGTGGTTCAGATGCTCAGAATATGCGGGTAGATCGGAATGAAAATGCCTGTTGTGCTTCCCGAAATTGCCGTAATAAAAGTTGCTTTGCATTACTTAGCGTCAGAAAAGAGATCACGCACGGAATCCCGGTAGATACATTCTGGCTTCAGGCGTATCGTCCTTGGAAAATCACTGTAGTCTCCGTTCATTCTGCGAAGCAGCAGATCACAGGCCTGCTCTGCCAGACCGGTCAGCGGCTGACGGACAGCGGTCAGCTGAGGAGAAAGCAGCATGGACAGTTCAAAATCATCAAAGGAGACAACAGACAGGTCTTCCGGGATCCGGATGCCAAGGCTGTAGATCGCTTCATAAATACCGAGGCATAGTGTATAGTTCGCAGAAAATACGGCAGTCGGACGTTCCGGAAGATTCCATAATTTCTGCATTGCCTGATATCCAAAGTCGTTTGTGTAATTTTCAGCGATGATATAATCGGGGTTAACAGGAATATCGTAGTCTTCCAGTGCCCGGAGATAGCCTTTTTTTCGTTCACATGCAGTATAGGATGCAGGGGAACCGGTGACAAGGGCGATCTTCTGATGCCCCATTTTTATCAGATGCTCCACGATCTCGTAGGCTCCGGAGGTACAGCTGGTCTGTACACAGTCTGTACGGTGGAAATGGCTGTGTTCTTCCAGCTCCACAACAGGGATTTTGGCGTGTTCCACAGCAGAACAGATGTCCTGGTTCAGACTGAAAGAGGTAATGATAAGGCCGTCGATCCCGGAGCGGAGCATGTGAGGGACGAATTTATTGACATGATCCTTATATTTGTCGCCGCTCATAAATGTGAGAGAATAACCGTGAGCGCGCATGGTGTTTTCTATTTTGCTCAGAAGAAAAGCATTATGCGGAGTATTGGGAGGACCGGATACCAGACCGATACGGTAAGTCTTGGAGGAACGAAGTCCCCGGGCCGTGTTTCGTGGAACGTAATTCAGTTTCCGGATCGCTTCGTCGATCTGCTTTTTGTTTTGCGGCCGTACAGTTCCGCCGTTGATATATTTTGAAATGGTGGCCAGTGCCAGACCGGTTTCTCTGGCAATGTCCTTGATGGTTGCACTCATAAATCAATCCTTTCCGGATGCTGTACTGTTGTGTTCGGACAGGTCTTTTACGGAGCACCGCGGGTGGAATACAACATCCAGCATGTCTATTTTGGGAAAATCCGTATAGTCTCCATGGATCCTTTTTAAAAGTAATTCCACAGCATGTTTCCCCATGCTTGTCAGATCCTGTGAGACGCAGGTCATAGTCGCGCTCATGGTCTTGAAAAGCGGATCATCATCAAAGCACACAAAGGAAATATCCTGAGGAACGGAAATTCGTGCCTGGCTGGCAGCGCTTAAACCACCCATTGCGGAGAGATAGCAGTCAAAAAAAACAGCAGTAGGGGGATCGGAAGAATCAATAAGCTTCTGGAAATGCAGGTTGCTCTGGATGATCGTTTCTGCAGTGGAACCAAAAGAAACAGGGGGAAAAGAATCCTGCTGTTTCAGAAGGTCAATGCCATTTTTCTGATATACATCCACAAAGCCCTGGATCCGCTGCTCGATGGTGTAGGAGTCCAGATACTGTTCCATGATCCAGACCTTTGTGTGACCTTTTTCCAAAAGGTGCTCTGCCAGCAGTGCACCGCCTCTGTAATTATCAGAAATAACACAGTCTACAGGAAAATGTCTCATGGAAGCAGGAATCTGATCGAGCATTACAACCGGTATGCCGGCATTCTGTAAAAGCTGGTACAGGTCATCATGCCAGCAGGATGGGAGCATGATAACTCCGTCAAAGTGCTGGGAGATAATATCCTGTATCGTATCGATCTCCTTCTGATGTTCAAAAAAGAAAGAACAGACAATAACTGTATAGCCATGATCCGTGAAATGCTTGATAATGGAGTTGACAAGATCGCCCCAGAAATAATTACCAAGATCTGAGATCAGGATACCGATGGTATGTGTGTTTTTGGCACGAAGAAGCTGGGCATTCCGGTTTGGGGTATATCCAAGCTCCTGAATTGCCTTTTCTATAAGGATACGATTTTCTTCCCGTATTTTTTTGTGGTTTATATATTTGGAGATCGTTGCGGTGGACAGGCCTGCCGCACGGGCGATATCATTGATCGTAACGTTCATGTAAAGCCTCCGGTTCTGATGCATTTACAGATAATATAGTATTTTCATATTATATCATGAAAAAGAAAATGCCTCAATACACATGGCATTTTTTACACATAAAGTATCAGAAAAAACGAGCGTATTGTACATAAAATTGATAAAAATGAAACGTTTAACAAAACCTGATACGAAAAAGTACACAAAAACAAGACGGAATAATTGTAAAAAATAGGAAAAATGATTTTTCCCCTATGATTTTACTTGAAAAGCTGCTTCGGATGCGGTAAGATAGTCTTAACAAAAAACGAAACGTTTTACGTAACAAGAAAATCAGCTATACGAAACAAGGAGAAGGTTATGGCAGACACAAAGCAGCAGTGGTATAAAGATGCCAAATACGGATTATTCATCCATTGGGGACTTTATTCCATCCTTGCAGGAGAATGGAAAGATCCGAAGACCGGCGAGGTCACCAAGACAGACCGTATCGCAGAGTGGATCGAGAACAATCTCAACATTGACAAGGAAGATTACAGAAAGCTGAAAGATGAGTTCCATCCGGACAAATTTGACGCGGACATGTTTGTGAAAAGAGCGAAAGAGCAGTGGGGTGTTAAATATATCGTTCTTACTTCCAAGCATCACGAGGGATTCGCAATGTACGATTCCAAGGTCAGTGATTTTAATGTAGTGAAGGCTGCAGGAAGAGATATCTTAAGAGAGCTTTCCGATGCTTGTAAGAAATATGACATGACAATGGGTATCTATTATTCACAGGCTCAGGACTGGGATGATGACAATGCCTATAAGAAGGATTACGAAGACAAGAACGAATGGAAGCCGGAATTCCGTACATACTTCGATGAGAAATGCAAACCGCAGTTAAAAGAGCTTCTTGAGAATTACGATAATATTTCCCTGATCTGGTTTGATACTCCGATGGGAATGACCGCAGACGAAGCTCAGGAATTAAGAGACTGGGTTAAGGGTATTAAGCCTGACTGCATCATCAGCGGACGTATCGGACACCAGAAGGGCGATTACATGACCACCGGTGATAACTTTATTCCACGTCTTCCATACGACGGTGACTGGGAAGTACCGGCAACTGTAAATGATACATGGGGTTATAATAAATACGATACAAACTGGAAGAATCCGGATGATATCCTGAACCTTCTTCTCAAGATCGTCGGCAGAGGCGGAAATTACCTGCTGAACGTAGGACCAATGGCAGACGGAACTGTTCCGGAAGCTTGTGTCGAGGTTATGAATGAGGTTGGTAAATACGTGACTGAGAATGCGGAAGCAATTTACGGAACCAAGAATGTTGGTATCTATCCGTATGAGATCCCGAGCATTGAATTTACAAAGAGACCACATAAGCTTTACGTACACGTCCTTGCACCGAGATATCGAGTTGAACTGCTGAACATCGGTAATCAGTTAAAGGGTGCATATGTGGTAAGCACAGGAGAAAAGCTTCCGTGCCGCGCATTAAAGTGCTGCGAAGGAAACTCGATGATAGAGGTAGAGCTTCCGGAGAAGCTTCAGGGGGCAAAGAACTACTGTGTATGCCTGGAGCTTGAGGAAGAAGAGCCGATCTTTGAGGCGATCATCGATTGATCAATTTATGAACATCAATGGGAAAACTATATAATAAAAAATCATATTAAGGGAGGATTTATTCATGAAGAAACGAATGAAAAAAGTTGCAACACTGTGTCTCGCCGGTGTAACAGCAATGTCAACAGTAGGCGTAACAGGAAGCGCCGTATTTGCAAAGGGTGACACAAACTACGATGTAGACAATATGGATTTTGAAAACGTTGAGCTTCGTGTAGCATTCAGATTTAACAACGGATCTGATACAGACGGACAGGCTAAATGGTATTACAAAGCACTTGAAGAGTTCAATAAAGAGAACGAAGGAAAGATCCATGTAACAGATGAGAGTATTTCTACAGAGTCTGATTACGAAGAGAAGCTTACAACAGATTTCGCTTCCGGTAATGTACCGAACGCATTCCTTCAGTATGGCGGAAGCCGTACAAGAGAGTATGTAGATGCAGGATATATACTGGATCTGACACCATACTTTGAACAGTATCCGGAATGGAAAGAGGGAGTTCAGGATTTTGCATGGGAGACAACACAGTTTGACGGCATTGAAGGAACCTATGGTATTCCGTGGTCCGCTTATCAGCTCTGTCTCTACTACAACAAAGATTACCTTGATCAGGTTGGCGTAGATGTTCCGGAGTCCTGGGATGATCTTGTTGATGCCTGCGCAAAATTAAAAGATGCAGGAATCCAGCCATTCAACTACTCTGACAAAGATAACTATCACTTCGAGCATCTGATGAGTGCTCTTGCTCTGAAAGCTTACGGAACAAGCATCGCAGATGATCTTGCAAGCGACAAAGAGGCTTACAACGGCGAGAAGATGGTTGCAATCTATCAGAAGATGAAAGATATGATCGATGCAGGATACTGGGGAGATGGAATCCTCAGCACAGACTTCAACACAGAGAGAAATATGTTCGAGGCAGGAAAAGCTGCATTCACAGTTGACGGAACATGGAACTGCGGTAACTTCCAGAATGACTCCGATACAACTCTCTTCGATGCTCAGAAGATCGGTGTTACAAGAATTCCTTATATCGACGAAGCAAACAAGACTGTAGAGATGGGCGGCGGTTCTGATACATACTACATCACTACATTAAACAAGAGCGATGAGGAAATCGCAGCAACTGTTAAATTCATCAAATACCTTACAAGTGTAGATTCCATCAACGAAATGTGCAAATCCAGCCCGACAACATATGCTGAGAAGGTTACGATCGATACAGGTAACTATCTGCTTGACGATGTAAATGCGATCATGGCTGAGAATACAGAGTCTAAACTTGAGATTCCTACATATGACAGCAACACAGCAGCTATGGATACAATCCGTAATTCTCTTCAGGCATTAGCGACAGGCGCAAGTGCACAGGAAGTTGGAGACGATATCGTTGACAAAATGTCTGCTTACGAATAAAGAGAATTTTGACTGAACGCATGATGTGTGGATAAGAGAAACAGGGGGAAGCATCATCTGCTTCCCCTTGTTTATTACGGAGGTATACATATGGCAGGTAAATCTGTACCAAAGGTAAAACAGAAGCTGGATAAAAAAGATCTTACGCTTTCTTTAGCGTTCCTTCTTCCGGCAATTTTAATAACTGTTATTTTTGTCATCTACCCTGTTTTTGATACCGTAGGCTTATCATTCCGTAAATGGAACGGTATGTTTGGTGCGGCAAAGCAATGGGTAGGACTTGAGAACTATCAGAAGATTTTTTCAGATAAGCTGTTCTGGAATGCAATGCTCAACAGTGTGTACTTTATGATCGGTGGTTTCGTTATCCTGATGCCGCTTTCATTTGGTCTCGCAATGCTGGTAACTGCAAAGATCAAGGGAACCGGATTCTTCAGAACCTGCTACTTCCTTCCGAATATGTTAGGAACAACAGCAGTAGCCCTGATGTGGACATTTATGTTAAATCCGAACTTTGGTATCTTTAATACCATTGAAAATATTTTCGGCCTTCATGGTACGATCCCTGATGTGCTGACGATAAAGACTGTAAACGTCTGGATCGTTGTTCTGGTAAACGAATGGATGTATGCCGGATATAACATGCTGATCTTTGCAGCTGGTCTGGTGGCGATCCCTGATGAGTTAAATGAGGCTGCAGCGCTGGATGGTGCTACAGGATGGCAGAGGATCCGCTATATCATCCTTCCTCTGATGAAAAACTCCTTCAAGGTATTCTCTATTTTGTGTATTACAGGATGTCTGAAAGTATTCGATATCATCTGGGCAATGACAAGAGGAGGCCCGAACGATATCAGCTCCACACCTTCAATCATGCTTTATACACAGGGATTCTCCTATAAGCTGTTCGGACGAAGCAGTGCATACGGCGTTATTCTGTTAGTGCTGGGTGTTGTACTGAGTCTTATAACCAATCATTTGTTCCGTGAAGATAAAGATCTTGCAATGTAGGCGGAAGGAGAAGAGACGATATGGAAAAAACAGCTAATAAACAGAAAATGCATGGAGGAAAGATAGCGCTGTACGTTATTGCGATCCTGTGGACAGTTGTTACACTGTTTCCGGTAGTAGTGACCGTAATGGCTTCCTTCAAAACAAACTCAGAGATTTACCTGAACCTGTTAAGCTTCCCTAAGAAGATTATGTTCCAGAACTATATCAGCGCAAACAAAACAGCGGATGCATTGAATACCATCAAGAACTCCCTGGTTGTAGCAACTCTGACAACTGTATTTAATACTGTAGTCGGAATGATGGCAGCATACATCTTATCAAGAAAAGATTACAAATTCCTGAAATGGGTATATGTATTCTTCATGATTGGAGTAATGGTTCCGGTTCACTGTACACTGATCCCGATCAACAACATTGCAACAGCATTAAATGCAAAGAACAACCTGTTCTTCCTGATCCTGATCTATGTTGCGTTTGGTATGTCCCAGGCGATATTCCTTTATACAGGATTCATGGATGGAATCTCCAGGAACCTGGATGAGGCGGCGATCATTGATGGATGTAACAACTGGCAGCTGCTGTGGAAGATCCTTTTCCCTGTCTGCAAGCCGATCATCGCAACAGAGGCGATCTTCGTATTCATCTATGGATACAGTGAACTTGTATTCTCCATGATCCTGATGACAGATACCAAATATTTCACAGTTTCACGTGCGATGCTGAACTTCTCTTCTGCACATACACAGGAGATCGGAAGTCAGTTTGCATATGTAGTAATGTCCGTAATTCCGATGCTTATCATTTACATCGTGTTCCATAAACAGATTGAAAAAGGTATGCTTTCCGGAGCTATCAAAGGCTGATGCTTTTAATCTAAACAGGAGGAAAAAATCATGTATCAGTTTGACAGAAAAGAATATGAAAAACGTATGGAGTGGTACCAGGATGCCCGTTTTGGAATGTTTATCCACTGGGGATTATATTCTATCCCTGCAAGAGGCGAGTGGGTGCGAAGCGTAGAGGAAATACCTGAGGAAGAATATCTTCCGTTTATGAAAGAGTTTGATGCAAGAGACTACAACCCGAAGCAGTGGGCAAAAGAGGCCAAGGCTGCAGGTATGAAATATGTAGTCCTGACAGCGAAGCATCACGACGGCTTCTGCTTATTTGACAGTAAATACACAGATTACAAGGTGACAAACACACCGGCAGGAAGAGACCTGATCAAGGAGTATGTAGAGGCACTTCGTGAGGAAGGCCTTAAGGTTGGAATCTATTTCACACTGCTTGACTGGCATCATCCGGATTATCCGCATTACGGAGATCGTATCCATCCGATGAGAAACCACAAAGAGTGCGGAAATGAGAACCGTGATTTCTCACGTTATACAGAATATCTGTATAATCAGGTAGAAGAGATCTGTACAAACTACGGACAGATCGATATCATCTGGTTTGATTTCTCCTACGACGATATGAGAGGGGAAAAATGGGGCGCAACCAAGCTGATCAACATGGTGCGCAGCTTACAGCCGCAGGTTATCATCGATAACCGTCTGGAAGCCAGCGGAGAGGGAAGAGGATCCCTGTATGAGTGTGATCCGACACCGTACCATGGCGATTTCGTAAGCCCTGAGCAGATCATCCCGCCGGAAGGAATCTGCGATAAGGAAGGCAACCCGATGGTCTGGGAAGCATGCTTCACCATGAACAACAACTGGGGATACTGTGCAAACGATCATTATTACAAACCGGCTTCCATGCTGATCAAGAAGCTGGTAGAGTGTGTTTCCAAGGGCGGAAATATGATCCTGAACGTAGGACCGGATGCCAAAGGTAAATTCCCGAAGGAATCATCTGCGATCCTGGCTGAGATCGGCCGCTGGATGGATAAGAATCATGACAGTATCTACGGCTGTGTACCGGCTGAAAACATTCCGAAGCCGGATTACGGACGTATCACCAGAAACGGAAACAAATACTATGTGCATATTTATGAGAATACACTGGGACCACTTCCGCTTCTGGGATTTGATAAGGATAAGATCGTGAAGGTGCGTGCGCTGGATGACGGACATGAGGTGCCGATCTCCAACGCATGGATGCACAGCGATTACCCGGATATCGCATTCGTTGATCTGGGACCTGACCCGGTACTTCCTGACCCGGTAGACTATGTTCTCGAAGTAGAGATGGCTGAGTAAAAAAACGAATCAATAATAAAAAAGAACAACAGGAAAAGCAGGAGATATGAGAATCTCAGTTATCCGGTTGTTCTTTTTTACCATAAGGAGAAGGGAAAAGATTATGATCATTTATACAGGGAAAGATTACTATGACGTAAGCAGAAAAGCGGCAAACATCATGTCTGCACAGATCATCATGAAGCCAAATGCTGTTCTTGGACTTGCTACAGGCTCCACACCGGTGGGAATGTACAAGCAGCTGATTGAGTGGTACAAAAAAGGAGATCTGGACTTTTCGCAGATCACATCCGTAAATCTTGATGAATACAAAGGACTTTCCGGAGACAACGATCAGAGTTATCGTTATTTTATGAACACAAATCTGTTTGACCATGTAAATATCGATAAGGCAAGAACCTATGTGCCAAACGGACTGGAAGAGGACAGTGAGAAAGCCTGTGCGGATTACAATGAGATCATCCGCAGCGTGGGTGGTATCGATATGCAGCTGCTTGGAATCGGCGGAAATGGCCACATCGGCTTCAACGAGCCGGGTGCAGCATTTGAGAAGGAGACTCACTGCGTAGACCTTACGGAGAGCACCATCAAGGCAAATGCAAGATTCTTTGAGACTATGGATGATGTGCCGAAGCAGGCATATACCATGGGTATCAAAAACATCATGACTGCAAAGAAAATCCTTCTGGTCGCTACCGGAGAGGCAAAGGCAGAGGCTCTTTACAAATCTCTCTACGGACCGATCACGCCCAACGTGCCGGCATCTATCCTGCAGCTTCACCCGGATGTGACGGTAGTGGCCGATGAAGGCGCTTTAAAGCTGATCCGTGAGAAGGGACTGCTGTAAGAGATACAGAGGAAATTTCTGCGAATTAAATGAACGCAGATCACGGATATCCGTTTGAGTCAAGAGGATATCAGCGATCACTCATGGGATTTTCCTGATTTGGTTAATAAAGAAAGCTTCGATCTAACTCTCATCGATGAGCGATGTGCTCAGAGAGTGGATCGAAGCTTTTTGTGCTTTCGGGACGTAAACCTGCAGGTGGCTGCAAACAGGCCGGTGGGCCGGACATTTGCATTCTCAGGCTTTTTTCAACGTTTTGTGATAAATCATGACAGAAACGATGGCTGTAAACACCTCTGTGATCCAGAATGCGTTCCACACGCCATCAGGACCCATAAAATGGGACAGAAGATATGCGGTGGGCATGATAACGACCACATAGCGGAAAAGGGAAATTACAAGGGACTGCGTGCCTTTTCCAAGGCCTTCCATGGCACCGGAAGTGGTAACGGATACAGCAGAAACAAGAAAGCCGGCGCTGATGATCTTCAGTGCTCTGGAGCCAGCGGCAATGGTTTCCGGGGTAGTTGTGAAAAGTCCCATAAGCTGTCCGGATGCCAGGAGGCAGATAACGGTTCCAAAGAGCATGATCACACAGCTGGATTCCAGGGTGAGCCGGAAGATTTTTTTCACACGCTTCATCTCACGGGCACCGAAGTTATAACCGATCAGCGGGCGCATTCCCTGGATGATTCCGTTGGCCGGGAGATACAGGAAGGTCTGCAGTTTGTAATAAATGCCAAGGATCACCACGTAGCTGTCCGAGTAAGCGGCCAGCACGGAGTTCAGAAAAGAGATCAGAAACGATGGCAGTGCAAGGTTCAGGATCGCGGGAACACCGATGGCATACAGGCTCAGATCCGTTACTTTGCTTGTTTTCAGGGCTTTGGGCGTTACACGTACAGGAATAGGCTTCAGGATATAAAAGACCATATAGACCGCAATGGTGAGCACCTGGCCGATGCCAGTAGCCAGAGCTGCGCCCCGGATACCCAGCTTCGGGAAAAAGCCGATTCCCCAGATCAGGAACGGGTCCAGGATGATGTTGCTGATACATCCCACAAGCAGGGCGAGCATGGATACTTTCATCCGTCCTACAGCCTGGAAAAGTTTTTCGAAGAACAGGCTGATGGCGATCACTGTGGAAAACAGAAAAACGATGGTGGAATACTCCAGGCCCATCCGGATCACGGTTTCATCCTGCGTGTACATTCGAAGGAATGCAGGCATAACAGCAATACTGATCACGGTCATCAGGATACCGTGGATCACAGACAGGAGAAAGCCGTGGGTTGCTGCGGTGTCTGCCATTTTCTTGTCGCCGGCGCCAAGATGATAGGAAACTCTGGCGTTGATACCGATTCCAAAACCGATGGCAACGGCATTGATCATGTTCTGAACCGGATAGACAAGAGAAAGAGCGGTCATGGCCTGTTCGCTGATCTGCGCTACAAAGAAACTGTCCACAATGTTGTACAGCGAGTTTACAAGCATGGAAAAGACCATAGGCAGTGCCATGGATGCCAGTAGCGGGCCTACAGGCTTTTCCTTCATAAAAGTATCATTCATGAATAATCCTCCTTTATATCAGAATCGTATGGATATCAGGTGTGGGAAACAGAGCGTGCTTTTTTTACACAATAAAAGCCACACAACCTGTCCCTTCTGAATGGGGCGGGTTGTGTGGCGAAAAAAGTCGGAACTGAAAAATCCACACGTTGTTTTAGTGCTTTCACCTTAACAAAAAATGGGCTGTATGTCAATAGGCATGGCTTAACCAAATCAAGTAAGTCCCCTGCTTCAATTGCGAAAAGCAATAAGCAGTGTGTGGGGACTTGCTTGTATCAGGAGGAGTGCAAGCTCCTCCTGATAAACTGCGGAGCAGTTATTTGGTGTAGAGCTACGTAGCGAAGCGGATTGCGAATATCCGCTTGACGAATATCTGCCTGACTGCGGGCAATTGCGGGCATAATGGGGTTGAAAAATACAATTCTGGCAAAGTGCACAAAACCTGTCGAATCATGGTGGATAAGTGAAAAACTTTCCAAAAAGTTTTCCACATGACAAAAATCCGCAAATCCGCTAATAATCAAGTTATACACAAAATTATCCACATTATCCACAAGGATAACAATGTGGATGACCTGATTTACATAAATAAAATGAAACGTATGTTTTGTGTAAAATGATAAATCTGTAAAAAACGTTAAAAATATTTTTAAAACTATTGACATTTTTAAATTCTAAATATCATAGAATGTTTTGCGAAAAAGACATAATTTAAAAGGATAAAAATAAATAATCAGAAAATAACAGATAAATTCTCACGGAACTAATCTATTTAAAGGAGGCACTATCAGATGTATGGAAATGAGGGTGAAATAAGAACAGTGCCCGGATAAAACGGGCACTGTAAGATGTTGAAAAGTCATTTTCAGGTGTGGATAAGTGTGGATAAATCTGCTTATCCTCCCTGTTTCATACGTTTGATCACCTTCAGACGGGTAAACTCTTCACGCTCTTTTTCTTCCAGGGCGTTGGTAATGTCCCTGGTGAGAGTTTCATATCTGGGGATGGTGATGTTTTTCAGGGCGTTGGCACGCTTCTGTGTTTTCTTGATGTTGGTGGCAAGACGGATTGCTGCATTTTCGATCATGGAGAGCTGGATGGACAGCTCTTTTACACGCTCGAAGGCGGCTTTGGCCTCGTCCAGGGACAGCTTGGTGCTGTAGTAGGCGTAGGTCGGCGTGTTGCCTGCTTTTTTGTCATATTCCACAAGAGGGATCTCGGTTCCCATAACACTCCTGGTTTTGATCCGGATGGAATCTTCCACAGGAACGGTATGAGAGATCTGGTCTACGAAAGCGATTCCGATTTCCATATTTGCCTTCTGAAGAGCCGCGTAAGCGGTACGGAAGGTATCATCGATCTGGGACTGGATATCCTTTGCCTGGTCGATCAGCTCCATCATTTCACGGATCAGGATATTACGCTTTTTGTCCATAAGCTCATAGCCCTGTCTAGAAAGGGCCAGAGAATTTTTTGCAAGTATGAGATTTCCCTTGGTGGGAAAGGTATTCGGATCCATAAAATCACCTCACTAACGGACGGTTTCTCTGTAATACTGATCCAGAACTTTGGTATCGATACGGTCGAGTTCTTCTCTTGGGAGAAGTCCCAGAAGTTCCCAGCCTTTATCCAGAGTTTCAATGATGCTTCGGTTTTCTGTCTCAGACTGTCCCACAAACTCTGTCTCAAAAGCTTTTCCAAATACAAGGTACTGCTTATCCAGCGGAGAAAGCTCGTCTTCGCCGATAACCGATGCCAGGGCTCTTGCATCGCCTACTTTTGCGTAGCAGGAGAAGAGCTGGTTGGCAACATCCTGATGGTCGGCACGTGTGAAGCCTTCACCGATACCGTCCTTCATCAGACGGGACAGGGACGGCAGAACGTTGATCGGCGGGTAGATCGCCTGTCCATGAAGCTGACGGTCCAGTACGATCTGGCCCTCGGTGATATATCCGGTAAGGTCAGGAATCGGGTGGGTGATGTCGTCGTTTGGCATGGTCAGGATCGGGATCTGGGTTACAGAACCGGTGCCTCCACGGACGATTCCCGCACGCTCGTAAAGAGTTGCCAGTTCACTGTACAGATATCCCGGATAACCTTTTCGGGAAGGAATCTCACCTTTGGAGGAGGAAACCTCTCGCATAGCCTCGCAGAAGGAGGTGATGTCAGTCAGGATAACCAGGATGTGCATGCCTTTTTCAAAAGCAAGATATTCAGCAGCAGTGAGGGCAATCTTCGGTGTCAGAAGACGCTCTACAACCGGGTCGTTGGCAAGGTTCAGAAACATTACAACGTGGTCGGAAGCACCGCTTTCCTCGAAGGTCCTGCGGAAGAATTCGGCTACGTCGTATTTAACGCCCATTGCTGCAAAAACAATAGCGAATTTCTCATCGGAGTCTGCGCCAAGGGAAGCCTGCTGAACGATCTGTGCAGCCAGCTTGTCATGAGGAAGACCGTTTCCGGAAAAGATCGGCAGCTTCTGGCCGCGGATCAGGGTGGTCAGTCCGTCGATGGCGGAGATGCCGGTGTTGATATAGTTTCGCGGATATTCACGGGTTACCGGGTTCAGCGGAAGTCCGTTGATATTCAGGCTGACTTCCGGTGTGATCTCGCCAAGTCCGTCAATGGGCTGGCCGATACCGTTAAAGGTACGTCCCAGGATCTCCGGGGAAAGCCCGATCTCCATAGGATGTCCGGTAAGACGTGTGTGTGTATTGCCGAGGGACATATTATCAGTTCCCTCAAAAACCTGGATAACAGCCTTGTCTTCATAGATTTCCACGATACGGCCGATCTTCTGTGTGCCGTCTTCCATGTGGAATTCCACGATCTCCTCGTAAGATGCGTTTTTGACACCCTCAAGGACAACAAGAGGGCCGTTTATTTCACTCAGGCCAAGATATTCGATTGCCATAAACTGATCCCTCCTTTAACCGTTTCTTTCCAGTACGTTGTCGTAGAAGCGGTCGATATCTTTATGATACTCATCAAAACGTTCCAGTTCTTTGTTTGGAACTTCGTATTTGATGGCGATGATACGTTCGAAGATATTATCCTCTTTCAGTACGGAAACCGGCATGCCACGGTTTACAAGGGCACGGCATTTCTCGTAGAGATAAAGGATGGTTTCCATCATCAGGAACTGTTTTTCCATTGGGACACTGGTGTCCTCCTGGTGAAAAGCGTTCTGCTGCAGGAAGCCCAGACGGATGACTCTGGCAATCTCCAGTGTCAGTTTCTGGTCATCCGGAAGAACGTCGCTTCCGATCAGTTTTACGATTTCCATAAGAGAACTTTCCTGATTGAGGATCGCCATGATCTGGTTTCTGTCGTAGACAAATTTCGGGGAAACATGCTCTCTGTACCAGGGAGTCAGATCCTCCAGATATTCGCTGTAACTGGTCAGCCACTGGATCGCAGGGAAGTGACGGGCATAGGCGAGGGCCTTGTCCAGTCCCCAGAAGCAGCGGACAAAACGCTTGGTATTCTGAGTGACAGGTTCGGAGAAGTCACCGCCCTGAGGGGAAACCGCACCGATAATGGAGACGGAACCTTCTGTTCCGTTCAGGTTCTGCATCATTCCCGCACGCTCATAGAAGGCGGAAAGTTTGCTTGCCAGATATGCAGGGAAACCTTCCTCTGCAGGCATTTCCTCCAGACGTCCAGAAAGCTCACGGAGAGCCTCAGCCCATCGGGATGTGGAGTCTGCCATGATCGCTACGTCGTAACCCATATCACGGTAATATTCTGCAAGGGTAACGCCGGTGTAGATGGAAGCCTCACGGGCTGCAACCGGCATGTTGGAAGTGTTGGCGATCAGGGTGGTTCTGTCCATCATCAGGTTTCCGGATTTCGGGTCGATCAGTTTGCTGAAATCCTCAAGAACCTGTGTCATCTCGTTTCCACGCTCACCACAGCCGATGTAGATGATGATATCTGCGTCAGACCACTTGGCGATCTGGTGCTGGGTCATGGTTTTTCCGGTTCCGAATCCTCCCGGAACAGCAGCAGTGCCGCCCTTGGCAATCGGGAAAAGAGTATCCAGGATACGCTGGCCGGTAAGAAGCGGAACGCTTGCCGGGAAACGTTTGTAGGTCGGTCTCGGCACACGGATCGGCCATTTCTGTGCAAGTGCCAGTTCTTTTTCAGTTCCGTCATCAAGACGAACGGTAACGATGGGTTCCAGAACCGTATAAGCTCCGTCAGGAACGGCATGGATAACAGTTCCGTGTGTGATCGTCGGCGGAACCATGGACTTGTGAAGGATAGAAGCGGTTTCCTGTGTCTCGGCGATAACCGTACCTGCGCCGATGACATCGCCTTCTTTTACTGTAATGTGTGTTTCCCATTTTTTTTCGGTGTCAAGAGAGTCAACGCTGACACCACGGGAAATATATTTTCCAGAGGCCTGTGCAATCTCTGCCAGAGGTCTCTGGATACCATCAAAAATATTGTGGATGATTCCCGGACCAAGGAGAACGGAAATGGCGTCTCCTGTTCCGATCACGGTTTCTCCGGGTTTCAGTCCGGTAGTTTCCTCAAAAACCTGTACGGTGGTCATATGTTTCTTAAGACCGATGACTTCGCCTACCAGTTTTTCAGGGCCTACATAGACCATCTCGGAGATCTTGAATCCGGTGTCGCCCTTTAAGTAGATAACAGGACCGTTAACACCGTAGATAATACCTGTTTTACTCATGTGCTGGACCTCCGTCAAATTTGAATTCTCTGTAAGCTGCCTGGTAACCTTCCTCAAAGGAATTGTCTATGAGGATGTTTTTTTCAGGGATGATCGCCTTGATTCCGCCGATAAAGGACTCGTCGGAAAGCTTCAGCGGAAAGCCGGTTTTTACAGTGAGAGATTTCAGACGAGGTTCATCTTCTTTTGAAAGATAGATCTGGATCTCATCGTGTTCCGCGAAGCAGACAGCTTCTTCAATTTTTGTACAAAGATATTCTTCATAACGGGAAGATTCCATGAATTTCAGGATCTGTTCCCGGACTTCAGCAAAAAGTTTTTCTTTTAAGCGGCTCTGTCTGGCAGTCCAGTCACGCCGGATGTGAAGCTGCTCTGCGGAAAGTGCCTTGTTGATCTCGCGCTTTGCGTTTGCAATCTCGGCTTTGCGGGAGCTGGCGGCGTTTTCCAGAGACATTTTTTTATGTTCCTCCAGTGCGGCATCCAGGGAGTCTTTGTGCTCCTGTACATCTTTTTCCGCCTGACGGCGGGCTTCTTCCACGGAGGTGTCATAGAAGTGCGTAAGCTTCTCTTCAATTGTCATAATATCACCTGCCTATAATTTTAATCCGATGGCCTCGTTTACATAAGAAGTAATGAAATCGGGCCTGCGGCCGGTACCATGTCTGTCAGGAATTTCAATGATGAGAGGTGTTTTATGATGAAGTTTGACATCATCGATGATCTCAGGAAACTCCCGGCCGAATTTTTCGGTCAGGAGTATGATTCCAATCTCTTTGTCTGCGATGGTGCGTTCCAGGGCTTCTTTCAGCTCGTCGTGTTCATGGACGATCACACCTTCTACACCGGCCAGTCTCATTCCTGTCAGAGTATCAATATTGTCACTGATCAGATACATTTTCATATCAAAGTTTACCCAGGATCATGAAGGAGATGATCAGTCCATAAAGAGCAACACCTTCGGCAAGACCTACGAAGATAAGAGATTTACCAAGGATGCTCTGATCCTCACTGATTGCTCCAAGGGCTGCGCTTGCCGCACTGGCAACGGCAATACCACCACCGATACAGGAAAGTCCGGTAACGAGTGCTGCTGCGATGTAACCCATACCTGTTGCAAGGCCTGCGTCAGCGCCTGTAGCAGCCTGTACGGAAGCTCCGCCTGCAAATGTTACGGCAATGGCGACAAGCATGATACCGAAGAAGAAAAAGGCATTGACACCAAGTGCTGTTTTGTAGCGGCCACGGCTTTTTTCGCCGAGAAGATAATAACCAAATGGAAGAATGATGCTGAGTACAAGTGCAACTGCGATTGTGATCTGTGTAATGACTGTCATGATGATGACCTCCTTAATATTCGTTTAATTGGCTGCCTGGATCAGAAGGAGTTCTGACTCTGGTATTTTATTTGTTTTTGGAGCAGAACGGCTCGAATTTCCGGCCGCTGCCTTTGTAAAAACGGCTGAACATTTCGTAATATTCCAGACGGAGTACCTGGATACCTACGATCAGGCCCTCCATGGCGCATACAAACAGGTTTCCGAGAATGATGACGATCCAGTTTGGACTGCCGTTCTCCGCACCCGCAAGCATAAGTACAACTTCCATCATGGCTGCGTGGCTGACTGCAAAAGCGCCGATACGCACGAAGGAGAGTGTATTGGAAAAGTAGCTCAGGATAACCTCAAACAGTTCAAAGATACCCTGTACGATAAACATGCCTTTTTCTTTTGGCATAACCTCGGCTTTTTTCTCTACCAGGTTTGTGAGCGGCTCCTTGAAGAAAATAAGAAGCAGCGGTAAACCGAACATAATGGCAAGAACTGCACCGCCAGGAACTGCATGCCCGGATACAAAAAGTCCGATGCAGAGAACTGCGGAACCATAAAATACAAGTCCTGCCACTGCGTTGGTGTCGAACCAGGTTTTTTCAACATCGTGCATCTTAAAGGAATTGATGATGTTGAAAACCATGCACAGGAGGATGATTCCCATGCCGAAGCCGATGGCAACGATAAATACGGTATTCAGTTTTCCGATAAAAGGTATGGTCGTCATACTGTCTACGGGCCGCAGCCACAAAGCAGGTATGAGATCCTCAAATCCAAAGACACTTCCGAACATCAGGCCGAAGAATGTGGAAAAGACTCCGGCGCAGCTGATGATTCCGGCAAGATCGATATGTTTCCGTTTGTACAGTAACAATCCTCCGATAAAGAGCAGGAGCCCCTGGCCTGCATCACCGAACATGGCTCCGAAGATAAAGGAGTAGGTGATGGCAACGAACCAGGTGGGGTCCATTTCACCGTAAGCAGGAAGTCCGTACATTTTTACGTACATTTCAAATGGTTTGAAAAGTTTTGGATTTTTCAGTTTGGTTGGCGGCTGATGGCTTGGGTCATGTTCCAGTGTGGAGGTATCTTCTCCGTCAACCAGACAGAAGATCCTCTCATCAGAAGCGATGTCCGCCTGAAAAGCCCTCGTGTCGGCTTCTGTCATCCAACCGCAGAGAATGTAAAAATTCTCATGTTTTCCGGTACATGCAGCAGCTTTTCGTACATCGAAGTTTCTGGAAAACTGTCGAAGTGTATTTCTGACAGAAACAATGGTTTCAGCTTTATCTGAGAGAAATCGCTGGTATTTTTGCTTCTGTGTTTCCAGGTGTTTCATGGCTTCTTCGTATTGGCTGCTCACGGTGGAAAAAGCCTGATGCGCTGTTCCGGTGTAATTATCCGGCACAAAAATCTTCTCAAAATGCATGGAAGCGTAAGCTGCATCGATCTTACGAGCCTCATGCTTCGGCACAAAGTAGACGCCCCAGACATACTGATCGTCTTCATCGCATTTGAGGAAGATGGTGTTCAGATTGTCGTAAATATATTTCTTGAATTTCTCATAATACTGTTTTTCGATACGTCCGAAATGAAAATGAATATATTTCAGATGCAGGATAGAGGAAATATCATAATTGATATTTCGGAATGGACGTATGATACGCAGAGATTCTTCCAGTGAAGAACATTTCTCTTCCAATTCTGCCTGTTCTTGCTGGAGCTGATCCGCCTGAGAGCGGATCTCCTTTACTGTGGAAAGTGCTTTTTCAATACCAGGACTTTCGCCGGAAGCGGCAGGAGGGCTTTTCAGCTCTTCATAAATGGCATTGATGGAATTCAGCGCATCTCTGTAAGGGTTGACCTCAAGAAAAGGTGTCAGGTTTTCTACTGTGGTCAGTTCAGAGAGTGCGTTCTCCAGATGAATTTCGTACTTGCACAGGTAGGTGTTTACAACCCGGTCGATATCTGCCTTCGGACCGGTGATGCTTAGAAAATTCATTTTTTCAATCACGTTGCTACCTCCTGGTTATTAACCGTTGCGTATATAACGCAGGGATTGTTCTGGGTCCACGCCATAGCGCACGCATTCAAGGGCAATGGTCAGACGGTTGACTTCATGTTCTTTGTGATATAAATAGGAATAGATGACTGCTACGGAATAGGGATCCTTGCGTGCTTCCTGTTCCAGTATGCTACGAAGAATATAGTTATAAAATTCTTCCAGACTGGCAACGGTCAGCTGTTCGTATTTCTTACCATAATAAGTTCCATTGAAGATACGACGGAACTCTTCTGGTGTAGGGGCCTCCACAAGGGTGGTGATCTCCTCTTTGCGGAGCTTGTAGTTCATGGGGACCAGCAATGCGTAAATAGCAGCCGGTTCCATCTGAAAGCAGCGTTTGGAGCGCTGGATGAACTGCAGGTTCAGCATATCGAATTTTTCACCGTAAGCCTTGGTGATCTGTTTCAGATCGTTACCTTTGAAAAGCTTCTTCCGCACATTCCAGATCTGCGAAAAATACGAAAGGTCAAGTGCCATGCCGAAGTCAAAAAGCGTGGCATTTCCACGTTCGTTGACCTGAGACAGCGGAATAAAAAAATCATTTCCCTTCAGTGCCGCAATGAATTCATCCATATTGGTGCAGGCGGTAAGCCTGTCAATGTCCAGCTTGGAATGATGTCTGAAAAAATCGCGGTAGGGAGAAATATCTACGGGATCGGTGTCCCGGTGGTCAAAGAGATTCGTCATGATTTCTTTCAGGACGCGGATCTCATAACGCTTCGAGTAAAGCGACAGGAACGTTCGCTGTTCCTGATTTGCAAAGTGGTAAAGCCTTGAAAAATTCAGGAAGATGGATTTCTTCAGAAGTTTTTCGACCTGTCCGCGGTGAAGATCATTTTCATCGAGACCGGACCAGATATTCTGATATTCGGGAGTCCGTTTCAGGTAGGCTGTTACCTGGGGGACATTGGGAAGCTGAACGATTTCTTCCAGCTGCTCATCTGTCACAAGCCTGCTCTGCATGGCGCGGATCTTAGTGGAGAGTCCGCTGTATGAGAGGACAGAGCCCATTGAATCACTTCCTTTCCCTTCAGGTTTCGGTGATGCCTGTTATTTTCTGAAACAGCTCACTACAAAGACTTTCGTGATGGGCTTCGTAATAGGCATCCAGCCTGGAAAGCTGGTCTTCGGTTTCTGCACGAAGCTCATTGATCAGGGCGTCTTTCTCACGGGCCAGATCTTCACGGATCTTCTGGATCTCGGTGCCGGTTTCTTTTTCAAGTGCGGCATCGAATTCCCTGGTCTGTTTTTCTGCTTCTTCCGAGAGAGCCTTTTTCTGTCGCGCAGCGTCCTGCATGATGGCATTGGCTGTGGCTTCGATTTCCGAAAGCTTGTTTAGGATTTGTTCCATAGTGCCCTCCTTGTTTGGTTATTGTTTATAATTGATTTTTATATGATACACCTTTTTTATGGTAAAAACAACTAAAAAGTTGTTAAATTTTTTGCAAAGTTTGAATAAATGTGTTCAAAAAAAGACGGAAAAAGAATATTTGTTTATTAGACGATATATTCTTTTTTGGGGAAAAATGAAAACCGCAAAGGGGCCGTAAAGCCACGGCCCCTCTGCACACCCCTCGGGCTTTTTTTTAAGGAGTTCTTGGTTGTGGTGACGGGAGGTTGTTGACTTGTGGTTGTATTCTGCGGTGTTGGGGATGTGGGAGGTTGTGCCGATGTGGATTTCTGTACTCTTCGGTATTGGAATGCGGGAGGTTGAGCCGATTTAGGTGATGGGGACGGCGAGGCGCTTTGCTGTCGCCTGGGGATGGGAAGATTTTTTATTTTTTGCTTGCAACGGTGGGGGAATTACATGTATAGTTGGGTATTGGGACGTCGTGTGAATGTGGGGTTTTCAGGAATGATAGTGAATGAGAAATTTTATTATTTATCGAACGAGAATTAAATTCACGAGGGCGTTCTTGTTGGTGTGGCTGGTGAGGGTGGAGATGGATGGGACTGATTGAGCTTGCTGGCTGCGAGATGTAATGAGTTGAGTTGTATATTATAAGAAGATTAATTGGAGGTTGTTTATGAGATTACGTAATATTCCTGGGGCTAAGGATGCTATTTTGGAGTGTGATTGGGTGATTGATGAGCCGGAGAGGTTTAAGGGGAAGTGGGAGAGTGTTTTTGGGGAGAAGAGACCGCTTTTTCTTGAGGTTGGCATGGGAAAAGGGCGTTTTTTGATGGATATGGCGCGCCTGCATCCTGAGAGGAATTTTGTTGGAATTGAGATGTATGACAGCGTGCTGCTCCGGGCACTGCAGAAGAGGGAGGAGCTTGAGGAAGCCGGGGAAAAGTTTTCCAATCTTGTGTTTATCCGTGTGGATGCAAGGCTCTTACCGGAGATTTTTGAGAAGGATGAGGTTGACGGGATTTATCTGAATTTTTCCGACCCGTGGCCTAAGGCCCGTCATGCCAAGAGAAGGCTGACTTCCAGGGAGTTTCTGAAGAGATATGAGCAGGTCCTGAAGAAAGAGGGGGCTGTGGAATTTAAGACGGATAACCGTGGGTTATTTGAGTTTTCTCTGGAAGAGGTGAAGGAGTCCGACTGGAATCTGGAGGTTTGTACATTTGATCTGCATCATGATGAGGAACTGGTTAAGGGAAATGTGATGACAGAGTATGAGGAGAAGTTTTCTTCCATGGGTAATCCGATCTGCAAGATGGTGATCAGACAGAAATAGAGGCGATAAAATGCAGGAAGAGATTTTTGAAAAGTATCCGATTCCGAAGGCGTATTTTAAGCTGGCGCTTCCGGTTGTGTTCAGTATGGTGATTTCGCTGATCTATAATATGGTAGATACTTATTTTATTGCGGGAACCGGGAATACGGATCTGGTGGCGGGTGTTGCTCTGGGTACACCGATCTTTACGCTGATGATCGCCCTTGGAGATATTTTTGGCCTGGGCGGAAGTTCTTTTATTTCCAGGCTTTTCGGGGAAAAGAAATTCGAGGATGCGAAGAGGATCAGTGTGTTCAGTTTTTATGGGGCCATTGTCTGCGGTGTGGTGGTTACCGTTGTTCTGATGCTTTTGCGAAGCCCTATTCTGGGGTTGCTGGGTGCAAGTGAGGCAACCTGGGAGTATGCTTCTCAGTATTATACCTGTATCGCACTGGGCGCTCCGTTTATCATTGTGGCGTTGACGCCGTCCAATCAGCTGCGTACAGAGGGTTTTGCCACAGCATCTATGATCGGTTCTGTGCTTGGTGCGGTTGTGAATATCATTCTGGACCCGGTGATGATCTTCGGGCTTGGCTGGGGTGCGGCAGGTGCTGCCACAGCTACGGTGATCGGAAATGTATGTACGGATATTTTTTTCGTGTGGTTTCTTATTAAGAAGAGCAGAAATCTCTCTGTGAACCCTAAGGGATTTCATATTTCAGGGGCGGAAATCGGAGCGGTTTTTGCAATTGGGATTCCGGCGTCGGTGACAAATCTGATGCAGAGTATCGGGATTGCTCTTACCAACCGTGCGTTGTTGGGATTCGGTGATGATAAAGTTGCGGCTATGGGTATCGTCATGAAGATCAATATGATCGCGGCGCTGGTGCTTGTTGGCTTTGCTTTTGGCGGGCAGCCGCTGATCGGGTACAATTATGGTGCGAAAAACCGCGAGAGACTGAAGGGAACGCTGAAATTTGCCTATCTGTTTGAGGGCGGGCTGGCTCTTGTCCTGATGGCTGTACTTGGATTTTTTGCCCCGCAGCTGGTGCGGATCTTTATGAGTGATCCTTCGGTTGTGGAAAACGGCGCACTGATGCTTCGCCTGCAGCTGGCGGGTATGGTGTTTATGGGAATTGTGCTGATCAGTACCTGTACTTTCCAGTCAGCAGGACAGGCAGTGGGAGCGTTTCTCCTGTCCGTCAGCAGACAGGGTGTGATCTTTGCCATTGTGCTGAATGTGGCGCTTCGGGTTGCCGGATATCAGGGGGTGCTTGCGTCTCAGGCGGTTTCCGATCTGTTGACTGCACTGCTTGCAGTGGCGTTGGTTGTCCGATGGTGGAAGTCTGTGGAGTTTTAACCAAATCAAGTAAGTCCCCTGCGGGGTTGCGACATTTATTGTGAATAAGATTTTTTTCAGGCTGATCGGGAAACTGATCGGCCTGTTTTCATATAATAAATAAGGAAAAGAGGAACGTAAAGTGGTATGTAAATGTTTGGTTTGTTCAGGCGCAGGCTCATGATCTTACCAGGAATCTGCCGAATATGGGAAAGGGGAGAAAGAAAACTTGAAAAAAAGAAAATCCGGTTCATTCCGACGAAATCTCAACAGTGTAAACCGCAGCATCAACAATCAGGCAGCCCAGATCAGAAATTCGCTGTCAGAAATAGAAAAAACACTGAACAAAATTGCATCAAATGAAGATACAAAAAATAAAAAAGATAAAAATAAAAAAAATTAAAAAAAGGTGTTGACTTTCACCGAACCATAACGTATAATACAACATGTCTTGAGGAACGAAACAAACGAAAGACAAACAATTAAATATGCGTTTTTAGCTCAGTTGGTAGAGCACCTGACTCTTAATCAGGGTGTCCAGGGTTCGAACCCCTGAAGACGCACTAAAAGCACTGTTTTTGCAGACATGGGAGCTGCGGGGACGGTGTTTTTTTGTGCTTAAAATCAGTGTTTATGCGTGTTACGGAATTTTTGAGGTTTTGTCTGGACGGAGTGAAATGAAACGAAATCGGGGTAAAATCGGGAAACAGTAAAATGCCGATCATCAGATGTGATCAGAGTGTCCGATTTAGACACCATGATTATAGGTATAGATCCTTTTGAATAAAGAAAGGATGGTATACGATGGGAGTTTGTAAGAAGATAAAAAGGAAGGATGATCAGGAGCGGAATGTATGGGAGAATATCTCAGAAAAAAAGGAGGGCCGGGTCTTGGAACGGACCCGGCAGAGTATGAAAAGAAAAATAAGTAATGATCTATAAGATGAAAAAGCTTTGTGCTTTATTTGCTTAATAATATACCGTCAAAATGTGATGGAACTGTGAGAAGCATTTTAAAAATCTGTGATTAAAATCTAAATATCTCATAAAGTCTTATAAAATCCTGCGAAACTTCTCGACTGTTTGTTCAGACTAATCTGCAAGCGGATGTGAAAAAGGCCATAAGGATGGAAAATTCTGGAATTTACTCAAAAATACTAAAAATTAAGAGGACTTTTGCAAGGCGATACGGTATAATAAACCATAGCATAAAAATCTGAAGCGGAAATGAAAGGTGACGGATGGGAATGCCTGTCTGTATTCAATTCTGAGACCTTCAGATAAAAAGGGAGGAAATAGCTATGGAGAGAGTGTTTGAGGCGATCAACGGAGTGTTCAGCTTTATCGATCCACTGTCTGATTTTCTGTGGGATTTTCCTACAAATTTTGACTGGTACAGCAGCATTCCCATTCTGGGAAACATATCCTTTGCGATCATACTGCTTCTTGGATCCGGAATTTTTTTCAGTTTCAGGATTGGGTTCATGCAGGTGACCTATTTTAAAAAAGGAATCCGGACTATGACCGAGAAACGTGTCGTTGAAACAGGAATTTCACCGCTGGCATCGTTTTTCTTAAGTTCGGCCATGCGTGTAGGACCGGGAAATATTCTGGGTGTAACAGGTGCTATTGCAGTGGGCGGCCCGGGAGCTTTGTTCTGGATGTGGATTTCCGCATTTTTCGGAATGGCAGTGGCATATATGGAAGGTGTCCTTGCCCAGATTTTTAAAGAAAAAAAAGACGACGAATTTGTAGGAGGTCTTCCTTTCTATGGAAGAAAACTTCTGGGAAACAAAGTTTGGATCGGAGTTTTTCTTTCCGTATTGTATATTCTGTACGCCCTTTGCTGTCTGCCTGCACAGGGATTTAATGTTGTTTCCTCAGTGGGACGTATGGCAGAGATTGTAACCGGAACAACCATCGCAAGCGGATCTGCCTTCTATTATATAGTAGGAGCACTGATCGTAGTTCTCACAGCAGCCATCGCATTTGGCGGAATCAAAAAAGTTTCCAAATGGACAGATATGATGGTGCCGGTGATGGCGGTGCTCTATATGGTAGTAGTATTACTTCTTATAATATTAAACTTTACCCGCATTCCATATTTCTTCGGAAGCGTTTTTGCAGGAGCATTTAAGCCGGACGCATTCTTTGGCGGTGTTTTTGGAACGGTTCTTGCACAGGGTGTAAAACGAGGCCTGATGTCCAATGAGGCAGGTCAGGGAACTATTACAATGTCAGCGGCGGCAGCAGATGCAAAACACCCATGTGAGCAGGGTGTGATCGCCTCCCTGGGAGTTTTTCTGGATACCATTGTGATCTGCACACTTACCGGATTTGTGGTAGTTATGGCTCATTGCTGGACCGGTGCGGATGCGGAAAACTGGCAGGCTCTTGATAAACTTCCGAAATATACGGAATCTATCGCTGTGCTGACTCCGGGAACTGCAATGAACGGAATCGTTACATTTCTTGTGACATTGTGTTTCTGTCTCTTTGCGTTTACCTGCCTTCTGGGAATGATCAGTTTTTCGGAAATCGCGGCAAATCGTATCCGCAAGGATAAGATCTGCATCAATATTGTACGTTGTATCGGCCTTTTTGTTGCCGCATTTGGAATCCTCTGCAATATTGCAGGACTGGAGCTTGGAAATCTCTGGGCGTTTTCTGACCTTGGAAATATTCTGATCGTGTTCTTTAACGTACCGATCGTTTATGTCGGCGCAAAATATGTTTTCCGTGCCACAAAACATTACAAAAAGAATGACGGCACTCCGTTTACATCAGAAGTAATTGGAAGAAATGACTGTGTCTACTGGGATGAGCGGGCGAAAAAACAGTGAAATTTTTTTGCAGAAAATAAAAATTCCGGCGTGAGATAAAATTAGCATTGTAAAAGTGCATACACTCATTTATAATGAGTAACAGATTCTAAAGATGTTATAAACAACAGGAGGAAAGCCTTGAAAAGAGAATTAGTTATTGTCATTGATTTTGGCGGTCAGTACAATCAGCTGGTTGCAAGACGTGTCAGAGAATGCAATGTATATTGCGAAATCTATTCTTACAAGACAGATCTTGAGAAGATTAAAGCGATGAATCCGAAGGGAATCATCCTTACCGGCGGACCAAACAGCTGCTATGAGGCAGATTCACCGACTTACCAGAAAGAATTATTCGAGCTTGGTATTCCGGTACTTGGACTTTGCTACGGAGCACAGCTCATGATGCATGTCCTTGGCGGAAAAGTTGAGAAAGCAGATGTCAGCGAGTACGGCAAGACAGAGCTTCTCATTGATAAAAAAGATTCCAAGATCTTCAAAAATGTATCCGACAAAACAATCTGCTGGATGAGCCATACAGATTACATTTCTCAGGCTGCACCGGGATTCGAGATCGCTGCACACACTGCAGACTGTCCGGTAGCAACTGCACAGAATGAGGAGAAGAAACTGTACGCGATCCAGTTCCATCCGGAAGTACTGCACACAGTTGAAGGAAAGACCATGCTGTCCAACTTCGTACTTGGTGTCTGTGAATGCGCCGGAGACTGGAAGATGGATGCCTTTGTTGAGCACACGATCAAAGAGATCCGTGAGAAAGTTGGCGATGGAAAAGTTCTTCTTGCTCTGTCCGGTGGTGTAGATTCCTCTGTAGCAGCAGGACTTCTTTCCAGAGCGATCGGCAAGCAGCTTACCTGTGTATTCGTAGATCATGGCCTTCTCCGTAAAGATGAGGGTGATGAGGTTGAAGGCGTATTCGGACCGAACGGTCAGTTTGACCTAAACTTTATCCGTGTAAACGCACAGCAGAGATATTACGACAAGCTTGCAGGTGTTACAGAGCCTGAGGCGAAACGTAAGATTATCGGTGAGGAATTTATCCGCATCTTCGAGGAAGAAGCCAAGAAGATCGGCGCCGTAGATTTCCTTGCACAGGGAACTATTTATCCGGACGTTGTAGAGAGCGGTCTCGGTGGAGAATCCGCAGTGATCAAATCTCACCACAACGTAGGAGGACTTCCGGATTTCGTTGATTTCAAAGAAATCATCGAGCCACTCCGTGACCTGTTCAAAGACGAGGTACGTAAAGCTGGCCTTGAACTTGGAATTCCGGAAAGACTGGTATTCCGTCAGCCATTCCCAGGCCCGGGACTTGGAATCCGTATCATCGGAGAAGTCACCGAAGAAAAAGTACGCATCGTACAGGATGCAGACTACATCTACCGTGAAGAAGTCGACAAAGCAGCCGCCGACTACAAAAAAGAACACGGAGAAGACCCATCCTGGATGCCAAACCAGTACTTCGCAGCCCTTACCAATATGCGAAGCGTAGGCGTAATGGGAGACTTCAGAACCTACGATTACGCAGTAGCACTCCGTGCTGTCAAGACTATTGACTTCATGACTGCCGAGTCCGCAGAGATTCCTTATGCAGTACTTAATAAGGTGATGAACCGTATTATCAATGAAGTTAAGGGCGTGAACCGCGTATTCTATGATCTTACTAGTAAGCCGCCTGGTACGATTGAGTTTGAGTAAAGGCAAAAAGACTGAAAAATAGAAAAATTTACAATAAAGGCTGCAGAAATGGATAATTTTTGCAGCCTTTATTTAGTGTCAGATGGAAGTCTGTGAGTTGAAAAATATTATTATATATTTGTTAAGGAAAAAGCAATTGAAAATAGTTCAATTGCTTTTTGAGTTTATATTGTTATTCATTTAGTTATATATTTATATTATTATTAATTTGTTAAAAACTATTGACACGGAAAGATAAAAGGAATATTATAAAGCTGTAATGAAAAAGAGCTACCTAGTACTGGTAATACTAAGTAGCTCATCATAGGAAATGCAATCCAAATAATTTGAATAGCATCCAGCACATCTATTCTAAATTATTTCTCGATTTTTGTAAACCCTTTCTATGATATTTTCATTACAACAATGAATCTGCAGATTCAATAAAAATATCATAAGGAGGCTTTTGTCATGAAAGCAATTAAAATCAAAATGAAGCGTAACTGTAGTAATTCTGGAAATGTACAGGACATTGATTCTATCTATATAGATCAGACAAGTACATACTGGAAGAAATCAGAAGTTTACGACTATCTGCAAAAATTTCCTAAAACCATTACCGTAAATATTTCACCATATCCATATCTTATTCCAGCAGTAAGTTCACAGGGGGAGAAATATGTTCGTTCTGTTGCTAATAATACATTGAAAGATAATTTACTGATGCTGCCGCGTGAATAAAGATTACCGGTTTGCCAGCAAGGCAGATACAAAAACGAACGTTTTTTCGATATCTGCCTTGCGTTAAGACTATAATCTTGATAAAATGTAGTAAAAATACATAAAAAATAAAAATTAAATACTGTAAAAATAGGTATATAATACAAGGAGTACTGAATGAAAGATAAAGAGATAAGTATTCCGGAAACGGAAGAGTGTACACTGGCCCATGTAGACTATGAAACACAAAGAATCCAGTCTATGCAGGAACACGCAGGAAATGTTGCTTTTTTTTCAAGTAATGTCTGTGAACTTCCAGAATTGAAAAACCTTGTAGAATTAGCTGGAAATCTTCATGATGCAGGAAAGCTTGGCACAGAAAACCAGGATGATTTTAAGAACATTCTGAAGCTAGGTGATCAAGTACATAAACATGGACTGGATCACTCTACTGCTGGTGGAAGAATTGCACTTGAATTGATAAAAGAGAGGCCAGTTTCGGAATTTATCAGTACATTGATTTATTTTCATCATGGAATGGAAGATTGCATTAATCTGGAAAATGGCCAGAGCCTGCAGGAACGACGTGTGAAAAAAGAGATTGAGTATGAGTATATCAAAGAAAAATTTTTCCAGATTTATGATATAAAAATGTTGCAGAAATCCGGAGAGGAGGCAATTCAGTCATATCAGGAAATCTTTAATAAGATAAATGAATTTGTTAAAAATCATGATTCTTCAGGAAAAAAGTATGGAAGCAGATATTTTTATCGGGGAATGTATCTGCGGACTGCCTTGTCATTATTGATTGATGGTGACTGGACGGACACGGCATGTTTTTTTCAGGATATTCCTTTATCAAAAAGAATTTCGCAGGAAGAAACTCAGGAAATATGGCAGAAGTGTATACATAATTTTGAAGAGTATTTGAAAAATGAAATTCAAAACAATCCAGATAACGGAAATCAGCTGAACAGTTTCCGACAGGAGATATCTGATTCCTGTCGGAAGGCGGCTGAAACAGATCAGAAACTATATCGTCTGACAGTATCAACTGGTGCCGGGAAAACTCTCAGTAGTCTTCGGTTTGCACTTTATCATGCGAGAAAAGAACAAAAAAATCGTATTATTTATATAGCTCCATTCACATCTATTTTGGAACAGAATGCAGAGGAAATTCGAAAAGCAACTGGACTACCTTCTGCTGTGTTGGAACATCACTGTAATGTGATCTGTGAAGAAGGAGAAGAGGAAAAATATCGAAATCTTACAGAGACCTGGGATTCGCCAATTATTGTAACAACGGCAGTACAGATTTTGAATACGTTATTTTCTGATCAGAAGAGCTGTATTCGCAGAATACATAATTTATGTAACAGTATTATCATATTTGATGAAGTGCAGGCGATTCCGGTTAAATGCACAGAACTTTTTAATTTGGCTGTGAATTTTCTTTCGCAGTTTTGCAGGACAACAGTGGTGTTATGTTCCGCTACACAGCCGACATTGGCTTCTCTTGAAGAAAATAATATCTGTAAGTGTTTGGAGATGTCAGGAGAATCTGAAAAATATGCAAAAGCTTTTAAACGAGTTGAGATTATCGATGAAACAGAAAGATGCTCAGGAGGGATGGAAACAGAAGATTTAAGTGATTTTGCATTGGAAAAAACAGAGGAATATCGAAGCACTTTAGTAATTGTGAATACTACGAAATGTGCATTCGAAGTATTTCAAAAACTGGAAGACAGCTGTACGGAAGAATATGAGATTTTTCATCTGAGTAATAATATGTGCCCACAACATAAACTGGATACTCTGAAAGAAATAAGAAACGCATTAAAAGAAAGATCAAAAAAGATTATTTGTGTGAGTACACAGGTAGTAGAAGCGGGAGTGAATTTTTCTTTCGGGTGTGTCATCCGGTCAAAAGCTGGTCTTGATAATGTTATTCAGGCAGCAGGAAGATGTAACCGTCATAAAGAGCTGGGAAGAATGGGTGCGGTTTATATTGTGCAGATGTCCCGGAAGGCGGAAAAGCTGGAACATTTAAGAGAAATAAAAGATGCACAGGCTGCTTTGCAAAAAGTTCTTCATGATTTTAAACAAGATAAGAAAAAGTTTAATTATGCATTGGATTCAGAAGCTGCCATAAAATTTTATTATTTGGTGTATCATGCACAGTTAAGAAAGTCAGAAACAAAATTTCCAGTTGAAGTATGCAATGTACCTGTAACATTGGTAGACTTGCTGGGAAAAAATCAGATAGGTCAGAATCAATACCAACGAAAACATGAAGAAAAAATGCATATAAAACTTCCACAGGCTTTCCAGACAGCAGGGCAGGAGTTTGAGGTGATTTCTGATAATTATAAGGTGAGTGTTGTAGTTCCTTATGAAATGGAAGCAGAACAGTTGCTAGAAAAATTATCACAAGCAAGGCTGGAAGTAGAGAAGAAAAAAATACTGAGAAAATTGCAGAGATATACGGTCGGTATTTCAGAAACCAGAAAGGGAAAACTGGGAAATGCTATATATGAAAACAGCGAAGGAATTCGGATATTGAGTGATGGATATTATGATAAAAAGGTAGGTGTTGTGGATGAACCAAAGATGGATTTTTGCAACATGTGAAGGTGGTGAGAGAGATGAAAAGATATAGAAATACGATAGAATTTGAAGTATATGGTCCATATGCGCTTTTTTCTGATCCTGTTATGCGTGTTGGTGGAGAAAAAACAAGTTATCATATTCCAACATATGAGGCCTTACGTGGAATTGTGGAAAGTATTTACTGGAAGCCCACGATCATGTGGATCATAGATGCGGTAAGAGTAATGAATCCGATTCAGACAGAAACAAAAGGTATCCGCCCAATTGCATATAATGGAGGTAATGAGCTTGCGTACTATACGTATTTGAAAGATGTGCGTTATCAGGTGAGAGCACACTTTGAAATGAATTGTAATCATCCAGAACTGGAAGAAGACAGAAATGAATATAAACATCATAATATTGCCAAACGGATGGTGAAGCGAGGCGGACGCAGAGATATTTTTCTTGGAACAAGAGAGTGTCAGGCTTTTGAAGAGCCTTGTATATTTGGTGAGGGAGAGAGCTTCTATGATACGATGACCGGAGAAGTAGATTATGGCTTTATGTATCATGGTATAACTTATGCGGACGAAGCTGTTTTAGAAGAAGATAAAGAAAAAATGACAGTACGTTTCTGGAAACCGGTTATGAAGAAAGGAGGAATTATAGAATTTATAAGACCAGAAGAATGTACCCAGAAAAGACACATCAGAGAAATGAAACGTAAAATTTTTGGAAAAGATAATTTCACAGGTTTGCAGGAATTTACCAGTGAGGAGGTGGGAGAGTGAGCTGGGTAAACGAACTCATCGATCTGTATGAGATAAACAGTGACAAAATAGGTGTCATTGAGTATCGGAGAGATATGCCATATGTTCTTTTGCCACCGTTTCATACCACTGTGACTGCACAGATAACAGTGACCATTGATCAGGATGGTAATTTTATAAATGCAGAACTGGTAGATCTTAATGATAAATTGACAATTATACCGGTTACAGAAAAATCAGGAAGCCGTACAGCAGGAAAGGAACCACATCCTTTGTGTGATAATCTCAGGTATCTTGCTGGAGACTATACAAAATATTATAAAGATGATGGAATCTGTCATGAATTATATATTTCCCAGTTGAAAGAATGGGTAGAGTCAGAATACTGTCATGAGAAGGTCAGGGCAATTTATTTATACCTGAAAAAAAATACGCTGATCTTTGATCTGGTTGAGAAAAGGATTATAAAATTGGATGAACAGAATCGGATTGATGATAAAGAAAATATTCAGGGAATTGTACAGACGAAAGCATTTGTACGTTTTATTATTCGTTCGTCAGATTTGGATCTTTTTGAAGTAAAAACAGATGAATGCTGGAAAGACAGAACACTTCAGGATTGCTATATAGATTATGTACGCTCCCGGGAAAAAGAGAAGGGATTGTGCTATCTTACCGGAAATATGGAATCCATTTCCTATCTTCATTCAAAAAAAATCCGTAATGAAGGTGATGGGGCAAAACTGATCTCGTCAAATGACAGTCAGAATTTTACTTATCGGGGACGTTTTGTAAGTAAGGAAGAGGCTTTTGCCGTAGGAAATGAAACATCTCAGAAGATTCATAATGCATTGAAGTGGATCATTCGAAAACAGGGAACATTTTTTGATACGTTAGCAATTGTTACATGGGAATCTAATCGACTGAGTATGCCAAGGTGGAATGTAGATACAGAAATGATCACATCGGAATATGACTGGGATGATGAAGAGGCTGAAGAGGAAGTCATATCAGATGGAAATGCGATTACTGCTGAAAAATTTTACAAAGCACTTCGAGGATATGGAAAAAAGGTAGATAATACATCCGCAATGATCTTACTTGGTTTTGATGCGGCCACACCGGGAAGATTGTCCATGGTTGAGGAGATGACGCTGGATTCTGCGCGATATCTGGAGAATATAAAGAAATGGCATGAGAGCTGCAACTGGATTCATGAGAAATGGAAAGGTAAAGAAAGAATAGAGTTTTCCGGAATGGTTGGCGTTAAAGATGTAGCAGAGATTCTGTTTGGCATAGAAAGTAAAGGCGGACTTGCGATTGCGGACGCAAACGGAAAGAAAATGTATGCGGAAGTTGCGAGAAGATTAATTCCATGTATCTGGAATGGAACCGAAATCCCGCATGATTATGTGAACAGAGCTGTGCTTAAGGCGTCCAATCCATTAACATATAAAGATCGCAAAAATTGGGAAAGGGTTTTAACGTTAGCATGTTCGCTGGTGAAAAAAGATAGAAAAATGGAGGAATGGAATGTGGCATTAGATAAAAATCAAAAAGACAGAAATTATTTATACGGACGTTTACTGGCAGTGGCAGATCGGATTGAATATCGTACTTATGATGATGGAGATAAAGCAAGGGTTACAAATGCAAAAAGATACATGAGTACTTTTTCCCAGAGACCTTTTGAAACATGGAAGGTGATTGAAGAAAATATCCAGCCATATATGAATAAATTGGGGATTGCGGAGAGGCGTTTTTATGAAAATCTGTTAAATGATATTTATGAATTATTTGAAATAGATAGTTTCAAGGATAATAAAAAATTGGATGGTTTATATCTTCTTGGTTTTCACAGCCAGGCTTATGATCTGAAACTGAAAAAGGAAGATTCCAAAGAGAAGGAAGAGGAGGAATAAACGATGAGTGAATTAAAAGGAAAAATTGATTTTGCTTTATTTGTAAGTGCTGATAATGCGAATCCAAATGGAGATCCATTAAATGGAAACCGTCCAAGAATCAACATGGATGGACATGGTGAAATATCGGACGTGTGTATCAAAAGAAAGATAAGAAATAGACTTCAGGATCTTGGACAGAAGATTTTTGTACAGTCAGATGATCGTACAGATGACCCTTATACCAGTCTGAAAGACCGTGCAGATGGATGTGAGGAACTGAAAGCCCAGATGGGAAATAAGAAAAATGCGAATCGAGACGCATGTGCGGCGATTGCTTGCAGAGAGTGGTTGGATGTCAGAGCTTTTGGTCAGGTCTTTGCATTTAAAGGAATTCCTGTATCATTTGGCGTAAGAGGACCTGTTTCCATTCATCAGGCGATCAGTCTTTCGCCAATCGATATCATCAGCATGCAGATTACTAAAAGTGTAAACAGTGAATCTGGAAAAGAGAGTAAGGCTTCGGACACCATGGGCACGAAACACCGAGTGGGATTTGCGGTATATAAAGTAATGGGAAGTGTAAACGTTCAACTTGCTGAAAAAACAGGATTTAGTCAGGAAGACGCAGAATTACTGAAAGAAGCATTAAAAACATTATTTGAAAATGATGCTTCTTCTGCAAGGCCAGAGGGAAGTATGGAAGTCTGCAAAATGTACTGGTGGCAGCATGATGAAAAAACTCCTGCTGTTTCCAGTGGGAAAATTCAGAGAGGTTTTGAGATTAAACCTAAGAAGGAGCATCCGAGAGAATTTACAGATTACGAAATTTCGTGGCATGTAGATGGATGCAAAGAGCCGGAGGAATTTGATTTTGTATAAGGAAGAAGATTTTCTTCAGTTATCTGGAATCCAGCATTTTGAATTTTGCCGAAGACAGTGGGCATTGGCTTACATAGAGTTACAGTGGCAGGAAAATGTCAGAACAGTCGAAGGAAAAATTCTTCATGAAAACGCACATGATGCAAGTATGAAAGAAAAAAGAGGGGATCTTTTGACCGTACGTGCAATGCCGATTCACTCCCGGGAAATGGGAGTGAGCGGCGAATGTGATGTAGTAGAATTTCATAAAGTAAAAGATGGAATTCATCTGGCCGGGAAGGAAGGGGTTTATAAGGCAGTTCCAATAGAATACAAAAGAGGACGGCCGAAAACAGATGATTCGGATATTCTTCAGGTGGCGGCACAGGCAATGTGTCTGGAAGAAATGTTATGTTGTACTATATCCTATGGATATATCTTTTACGGAGAGACAAGGCATCGCATGAAAGTAGAATTCACAGATGAAGTGAGGGAAAAGGTTCGTAAGATATTTACAGAAATGCATAAATATTATGAACAGCGATATACACCGAAAGTAAAGACAAGCAAAAAGTGTAATGCCTGTTCTTTGAAAGATATTTGTATTCCTGTTCTGAATAAAAAGAAGTCTGTTTCCGGGTATATTGACAGGATAATTGCGGAAGAGGAAAAAGAATGAAAAGGCTTTTGAATACGTTGTATGTAACAACTGGAAATAAGTATTTGTCCCTGGATGGAGAAAATGTAGTTGTTTTGGAAGAACAGAAAGAGATTGGTAGAATTCCTCTGCATAATCTTCAGGCAATCATTACATTTGGTTATACGGGGGCCAGTCCAGCACTTATGGGAGCGTGTGCACAGAGAAATATAGATCTTTCTTTTATGTCTGGAAATGGAAGGTTTCTGGCCAGAGTTACCGGTGAGGTAAAGGGAAATGTGACATTGAGAAAACAGCAGTACCGAATCAGCGATAACAAAGAAGAAAGTATACATATAGCAAGAAATTTTATTCTTGGAAAAGTGTATAATTCCAGATGGGTTTTAGAAAGAGCTATAAGAGATTATACGTTGCGTCTTGATGTAGAAACTATAAAAAAGAAATCTTTGTTTCTTGTACAGAGCATGGGGAAAATAAGAGGATGCGAAAGTGCGGATGAATTATTAGGGTTAGAAGGAGAAGCTGCTTCTGTTTATTTTTCTGTGTTTGATGAACTAATCCTGCAACAGAAAGAAGAATTTTATTTTCATGGAAGAAATAAGAGGCCGCCTTTGGATAACGTTAATGCGATGTTGTCGTTTGGATATTCTTTGTTGGCAGGAATGTGTGGGGCTGCTCTGGAAGCAGTGGGTCTTGATCCATATGTTGGATTTTTTCATACAGACAGACCTGGACGTATGTCGTTGGCACTGGATTTGATGGAAGAATTCAGAAGTGTTATGGTAGATCGGTTTGTTTTGACACTGATCAATAAAAGAATTATGAAGGAAAAATATTTCATAAAAAAAGAAAATGAAGCGGTTATTATGACGGATGAAGGACGAAAAGCTTTTTTATCAGCCTGGCAGTCTAAAAAACAGGAGACTATTAAACATCCATTTCTGGATGAGAAGATAGAATGGGGAATGGCTCCGTATGTTCAGAGTATGCTGTTGGCGAGATACCTAAGAGGAGATTTGGATGAATATCCGCCATTTTTCTGGAAGTAGGTGAGATAATGCTGGTTTTGATAACATATGATGTGAATACACAAACGGCGGCAGGAAGAAAACGTCTGCGTAAAGTTGCAAAAGAGTGTACTAATTATGGACAGCGAGTACAAAATTCTGTATTTGAGTGCCAGATGGACGCAACAAAATGCAGACAGGTGAAGAATATCCTGGAGAATATCATAGATAAAGAAGTGGATAGCTTAAGATTCTATTATCTGGGTGAAAAGTACAAAAATAAAGTAGAACATATTGGTGCAAAACCTGGCTTTGATGTTACAGATACCTTAATATTATAGTGCGAAAGGTAAGTTCACAGAAATACTCCAGAACATTCGCACCAGGAAATACATATAGTTTACAAGAAAAATAATTTAAAATATGATGATTTGAATAAAAAATAAGACTAATATGTATAATAAGTAGAAAAATCAGTTTTGGATAAATATGTTTTTGTCTGAAATTGCTGTCAGCCTCCTTGTGAGGCTGTGAGTTGAAATACGGAGGTCAGGTGTATCAGAAGCATCGGACTTAGTCAGCCTCCTTGTGAGGCTGTGAGTTGAAATACTTGAATAATAAGGAGGATGGCTATGCGGATAGAGGTCAGCCTCCTTGTGAGGCTGTGAGTTGAAATAAAAACGCCTACGAAACCATGAACCGAAACCGTGGTCAGCCTCCTTGTGAGGCTGTGAGTTGAAATAAAATATTCATACCACGCTTGTGCATTAGCGGCTCGTCAGCCTCCTTGTGAGGCTGTGAGTTGAAATGTATAATGTATTAGATGCTGTGTACGGTAAGCATGTCAGCCTCCTTGTGAGGCTGTGAGTTGAAATGGTTTCTGGGAAGTTGCGGTGAGTTGCGTGAAATTGTCAGCCTCCTTGTGAGGCTGTGAGTTGAAATACTCATGCATCTACATATCAGGCGACTCACTCTACGTCAGCCTCCTTGTGAGGCTGTGAGTTGAAATATCACTATCATTAATAGTATTCCTGTGGCCGTTGTCAGCCTCCTTGTGAGGCTGTGAGTTGAAATATAAATGGGCGTGTGCTAAGATTCTGAGTTTTTCGTCAGCCTCCTTGTGAGGCTGTGAGTTGAAATAGTTCCTACTGTTTTCCAACTCAGAGAACCTCTCATGTCAGCCTCCTTGTGAGGCTGTGAGTTGAAATGAACAGCTCACCATTCAGAAGGATATCCGTTGAAGTCAGCCTCCTTGTGAGGCTGTGAGTTGAAATATGCACTGTACCCCCTCCTGTTAAATAACGGCTCGTCAGCCTCCTTGTGAGGCTGTGAGTTGAAATGTTAGAGCGATTAAGACAGTTTAAAAGCGATAAGTCAGCCTCCTTGTGAGGCTGTGAGTTGAAATAAGTATTACTGACTGCAATGACGCTCTTGATAAGTCAGCCTCCTTGTGAGGCTGTGAGTTGAAATCTAACGAAGTGAGCGCATGGCTTAATACTAACACTGTCAGCCTCCTTGTGAGGCTGTGAGTTGAAATCTTCTTCAATCATTTGCTGAGTTGTTGTAACACCGTCAGCCTCCTTGTGAGGCTGTGAGTTGAAATAACAAGTAAGAAAGCATTACCATTAACATCGTCGTCAGCCTCCTTGTGAGGCTGTGAGTTGAAATAATTTTCTGCCGGTAGTATACATCAATATAAGCCGTCAGCCTCCTTGTGAGGCTGTGAGTTGAAATCTCTATCCACCAGTTCATAGCATACGCCATCAGTCGTCAGCCTCCTTGTGAGGCTGTGAGTTGAAATGTATTATCAGACTGTGTGTTGTTACTATTACTCTCGTCAGCCTCCTTGTGAGGCTGTGAGTTGAAATGCGTGTGTGTCTCCTCCTCGGAATGCTTCTTCCAGTCAGCCTCCTTGTGAGGCTGTGAGTTGAAATGCACTGTACGGTCTGGTGCTGAAAATTGTCTTATCGTCAGCCTCCTTGTGAGGCTGTGAGTTGAAATATATTGTGACAAAGAAACGGGATCTGTGGCATTGGTCAGCCTCCTTGTGAGGCTGTGAGTTGAAATATCGGTCACTACAGCAACAGCGAACTTGAAAAGAGTCAGCCTCCTTGTGAGGCTGTGAGTTGAAATGTGGATCATATGCTATTGGCTTATGCGGACTACCTGTCAGCCTCCTTGTGAGGCTGTGAGTTGAAATACATCTCAGGCGACACAATCTTCTCTGGTTTTGTTGTCAGCCTCCTTGTGAGGCTGTGAGTTGAAATAGGTGTGTGCATTACGGCGAAGAATGTGTGTTATGTCAGCCTCCTTGTGAGGCTGTGAGTTGAAATACAACTGTCATCCAAGCATCTGAAGTTTGCATGAGTCAGCCTCCTTGTGAGGCTGTGAGTTGAAATACCATATTGGTCTGGATGGAACGATAACGTCCTTGTCAGCCTCCTTGTGAGGCTGTGAGTTGAAATAAGGAACAGAAAGCGGCCAACCAGCCAGATGTGGTCAGCCTCCTTGTGAGGCTGTGAGTTGAAATGCCGAGTTCCTCGAATTTGATTGTTTCATTGTAACCGCCAAATAATCCTGCGGTCAGGTATAAAATCACTCCAACCTTTTGAGCGTTGGAGTAATTTACTACAAGTTACTTGTGATCTTTGATAGATTGGAGTTTTTTACTCCAGGGAGCCAGTTCTGAGAGCTGTTCATCTGTCATTTCTTCAGATGGACGCTGTTCAAGCAGATATTTAAGGTATCCGTAAATATTCAGATCATGCGCCCTGGCCATCTCGACCATCGTATAAACAACGGCGCTGGCATTGGCTCCATTGACAGAATCGCTGAACAGCCAGTTTTTTCTTCTTACCGCAAACGGGCGGATCGCATTTTCACTCAGATTGTTTGTAAAGCTGCAGCGTCCGTCTTCCAGATCCTGTCCGTTGTCAGGGGCCTATGCTGGCCCTGGTCTGCTGACCGCCTCCTTTTCCATCTGATTTTTTGCCGGAAATGACAATCCGCGAAAATCGACAAAAATCGTCCGGCAGGTCGTAAACCTACCGGGCGACGATTTGAAGCGTTTTGTTGTTTTCTTACATGGTATAGTTCATACTCATAGCCGGAATATTCCCGTGGCGGGGCAAGGCTTTTTTTAAGCGGTAGAAGTGGATTAGATTATAATGATAGTAAAACAGCATGGCGGCGTCCTCCCGTGGGCCGCCATGCCTTTAACTGCTGGGAATGACAGAAAGAAAGCAGCGGCCTTGATTTCTCAAAACCGCCACCAGTGAATATAAATTAAGCGTGAAAATGGGTCTGCCCAGCAGCGGTTTTTTTCTTTTCTGCCGCTGGGCAGATGTTTTTTCTTTAGATACATGATAAGAGGAATTTTTGAAGATTCCATAAAGATTTGAAAAATGGACGGACATAAAAGACGTCCATTACACTATCGGAAAATCAGCAAGGAAGTTTCATAGTAACCTTTGCGCCGCCGGTTTCTTTTGAATTTTCTAAAATAAGCTGACCATTATGTTGTTCCATAATCGAATTTGTAATATATAGACCCATACCAAAGTGTAACTTTGAATTGCGGCTTTGATCGCCCATATAGAACCGTTCCTGTGCGTGGCATAATGCCTCTTTAGAAAACCCCGTTCCCTCGTCTGTGACTGAAATTTCCACGAAACCGTTGTTACTCTGAACATCCACATAAAGCGTTCCGCCTTGCGGGGAGTAGTCCAGCCCATTACTGATAACATTCATAATAGCACGTTCTATCAGCACCCTATCAAATTTCAGCATTTGAGGGAGTGAAACAGTATTCATTTGCAGCCGGATTTCTTTTGTCCGGCATAGTGATTCCATATAACCGAACAAGTGCTGCATGAACGCTGGCAAGTCTATACTTTCAATATGGAGCTGATAACCAACCGCCGCCCGTGATATATCAATCAGGGTTTGAATATATGACTGCATCTGGCCGGAGCTTTCCACGACGTAACCAGCGTATAATCGTTGCTCATCATCAAGATTTGTTTCTGTGAGTAAATCAGCATTTCCTTGAATAACCGTCAGAGGCGTTTTCAAATCATGGGCAAGCGCGGCGATTTGCTCTTTCTGTGTCTGTTCGGTTTTCCATTGCCGTTCTAACGAAATTTTCAGATTATCTTTCATATCTGAAAAAGATGCAAGGACATCTTCAAACTCTTTGATTTTGGCGTGTCCTACTTCAAAATCAAGGTTTTGCTTTGAAACCTCCGCAGTTGCTTCAAAAAGCGGGGCCAGTTGTGTACGCAGGTTCTTAGCAAATCTGGCGGTCAGTATGATAATGACCAGCAGCGAATTTACAGCCATCAGGATAAACGCAAGCGTGTCAGGAGATGGAAAATATTCCGGTAGCCATGACACTGTAAATTGAGAACCAATATAATACCTTAAAACGCAAAATTCGTTTTCCCGGACAACAAGTGCAAACTGCCTCCCCGTAGCATATTCAATATATTCTCCCTTTGCGTACAGCAGGGCAATTTCTTTTTCATCATCGTCCATATTGCTGTAAAGCTCATTAAAGTTCTTGTCCAGAATTAAGTAGCCGCATCCCTGTGGAATCACAACCTTTGTAATATCCGGGGCAATCGTCAGCGTTGGAATGATCTCTTTTACCTGCAATTCACTTAGATTTGCTCTTGTAGCTAATCCAGCATTTACAGCAAGTCCCTCCAAACCAGAAGGGACAATAATTGCCGCTACCAGCATGACAATGAGGGAGATAGCAAACTGGCGAAACAATATTTTCAATGTAGGTTTCTTTTTCACTCCCATTTATATCCTATCCCCCATACGGTGCTGATCGGACTTATTTTGAAATGCTCCAATTTCGCACGAATATTTTTTATATGCGTTGAGATCGTAGAGTTATCGCCTATTCCATCAAACCCGAAAACGGCTTCATAGATTTGTTCTTTTGTAAAAACCTGTCCCCGGTTTTTCGCAAGGTATTCACAGATTGAATACTCGCTTTTGGTAAGGGGAACCGGCTGTTCTGAAACATACAGTACCTTTGCGGAAAGGTCAAATCTTATATCAGGCTCAAATGAAAGTGTGCTGTGATGCTCCCTTTTTTCTCTGCGTAAATGTGCCGCGACACGGGCGCGAAGCTCCTGAATACGAAAAGGTTTCGTAATATAATCATCCGCACCGATGCCCAATCCAAACAATATATCTTCCTCTAATGTCTTTGCGGTCAGAAAGAGAATCGGGCAGTCTACCATATTCCTGATCTGTTTGCAAAACTCAAACCCGTCTGTGCCAGGCATCATCACATCCAAAAGAATGAGGTCATAGAAATGCAGCTTTTTGATGTCTACATCATCCGCATTTTGACAGACTGTTATCAAATATCCATCTTTCCCCAAACTGTTCTTAATCAATTCCAAGATAGAAACTTCATCGTCAACTACAAGTAAGTGGGTCAAAAAATCACCTCCCGCCCCATTATACTACATTGTCGAGGTTACTCATCATTATTTTTAATGTCAGCTTTCCGATATTCATTGTTGATATTTACAGCTACGGCATTGCTTATATCCACATCCACAATACTGTAAACGTAGCCGAAACTGAAATCTTCCCCCGCCACATTTTTGAAGCGTTTCGATACCTGCCCGATTTCTTCTTGCAGTTCTGACATTTCAAGACATTCATCCGTTATGGTATATGTCAGGCCGTTATATGAAATTTCATCATAGTTTGCGGCGTTCAGCTCATAATACGGCAGAGATTCATTTAACGCCTTATTTTTATCGGCGGTATCGCGGAGCGCACCGCAGGCCGATAAGCATATAAGACTTACAAGCACAATTACCACGGCAAACAGGCACTTTTTATTCACTGTTTTTACCTCCCTCCCAACCATGAAACCAAACCAAACTGGCAATCAGCAGACAAACAGTGCAGCATACAGAAATAATCATACCGCTGAAAAAATCGGTTTTTACCTGTGCATACAGTTGGGGGCTATCCCATGCAAGCACAGTGTAATCCATAGCACGAACGCCCCAGGCCCAGGGAATATATTTCCATGTAGCGTCACCAAGCCCTGTTATCATAAGGGCAGCTATTAAACTCCCTGCAATTCCCAATCCCATAGATGCACCTTTTCCGAAGCTCATTCCCACAAACAAATGAATCAGGTAAATGGGAAGCATGGTAATCAACAATAGAATCCCTGCTTTCAGGTAAAGGCTTGCCGGAGCATCCCTATATAGTGCAGCGAATGTTCCTAACGCTAAAAATGTTGCGCCAAAAGCACAGATCATCAGAAAACCAAGTTTACCAATATACGTTGCCATGCGAGATGGGATTGTTCCCAACAAAAGCTGATAATGCCCGGCCTGATTTTCAATCTGAACAACCAGGCCCACAATAATGCCGATCAGAAACGGGAACGCAACGGCCAGCACTTCCAGATAGGCACTGATTTTGGTTGCCAGTTCCCATCTGGATATATGATAGTAACCCGCAAAAATCGCCGCACATATAATCGGAATCATGCTGTGCATATAGAGCAAAATGCTATGTTTACACTTCTGATATTCTGCTTTCCAGCAGCGAACCACAGATACCATAGTTACCCCACCTCCTTTTTCTCAAACCATCTTGCAGTTAAAAATGACAGCGCCGCAAACCAGGCCAGCGAAATGACCAATACAAGTATAATCATCCAAAATGCCATTGCCGTACTCTGATCTGCAACCGGCTCACCATTAGGCAAAATACCTAACACGGAAATCATAAGATGCGGCACCCAGCTATACGGGCAGATCATCCACAAAGAGGTTGTAGCCGTGAAAATCCCTAAAACGCTTCCAAGTCCGGCATTAAGAATAACCGTGACAAAGATACCAACTTTTTTTGATAACCATAAGCACAGCGGAACTTCCCATAGGCTTGCAATGACAATACAAGCTGTTCCGGCCGCAGCCTGCCAAATTCCGATTGTCAGGGGAATTTCGTTGATAACTAATATTGCAAAACCGCCCAACAGATTTAGCGCCAGGAAAATGAAATTCCCCACACAGGAGTAAATACCGGCCACTCCAATTTTTGCTTTCCAGACTTTGTTCTGCGAAACAGGCAATGAAGCAACGGCACGATATTTTAGTTTGCCATTATCCCGCTGTTCAATCAAGGCACAGGTGAGCGTAAGGAATCCAGGATAAAGCAGAATATACCACCAATTATAAGAATTGAGCTGGAACCAAAGAGGGGCAAAAAAGTTCATAAGCGCAGTTACAAACGGGGCCAGAACGATCAGCGTTTTTGTGAAAGTTCTCTTATGCTTTAGGTTCTCTGCCTGAATATATGCCATCTCCATTTAATATCCCTCCTTACCATTTCTGCGAATAACATTCATAAAGAGTTGTTCCAAATCTTCACCGGCGCGAAGCTCTCCCTCATATCCAAGGACGCCGCCAGCAATGATACCCACATGATCTGCAATCTGCTGGACTTCTGACAGAATATGGCTGGACAAAATAACTGTAATCCCTTTGCAGGGAAAAGAGCGAATTAACTCTCGAAGTTCCTCAATCCCTAAAGGGTCAAGGCCGTTAGTCGGTTCATCCAGAATCAAAAGCTGGGGACTGTTCAGCAATGCAATAGCAATACCAAGCCGCTGCTTCATACCAAGAGAAAACTGCCCGGCCCGTTTCTTGCCGGTATTCGTGAGCTGGACAATTTGCAATACCTCGTTAATTCGTGCATCGTCCAGGCCGAGCAATGTAGTTCTGACTTTGAGATTTTCGTATGCAGTCAGATTTTCGTAAAGCGGGGGCATCTCAATCAAAGCACCGATATGCTCCAGATCATTCCGCTTCCACGGGTGGCCGTCAAACTCGATGCTTCCCGATGTGGGGCGCAAAATGCCGGTGAGCATTTTTAAGATCGTGGATTTGCCAGCCCCATTCGGCCCCAGCAGACCATAAACCGAGTTGCGCCGGATGTTCAGTGACACATTGTTTACCGCCATTTGCCCCTTGAAATTTTTGCAGAGGTCAGTCGTTTTCAAAATCATATCCATATAATCAAGTCCTTTCTTTGATTTTACGGATAGCATACCGGGCAATTTTGAAGATTTCATAAAGATTCCCGAAAACAGAATATGAACAATACACCGTAACCGTGGAGCATATCGCAACAAAGCACCAACCTACGCATTTAGGGCCTTAAAAAGCCCTATATTTCAAGGTTTTTCCCGCATAGTCGGCGGGGTATGTGAGTGTTTTATCCTATCCCCGCCATAGTGCCGCTCTAAATGCGTAGAATTTACCAGCAGAAAATCGCCGGTTTCTCTGGCTCCATACTCCCAGATATGGTATCATGGAAAAAATCAATCTGACGGGGGTATCAGGATGGACGGACAAGAAAAGCTGCTGGACTATGAAACAATCAAAGCCGCCGTTGCCGGTGAGAAGTGGGCCATAGAAAAGGTGCTGGCCCACTATGCGGACTACATCGACGAGCTTTCCACGGTGGAGATCAGGCAGCCGGGCGGCAAAGTGAAAAAAGTCATTGACGAGGATATGCGGCAGCACATTTCCTTAAAGCTGCTGGAAGCGTTGCCGAGCTTCCCGCTGGAACAAGAATAACGATCAAGAGGGCTGCACCCTCTTACGCCGCTTTGTGGCTATCACCTGCACACCCCCGAAACAGATACACCCGCTGCGCGTCTGTACCTGTTTCGGGGGCTAATAATGACTGTAACCTACGCCTTTCGGGGCTGATAACCGCCAGTTTCAAGGCTTCTCCCGCACGTTTGCAGAGGTGGGCGAATACTTTATCCTATCCCCGTCCATACCCGGCATGGCTGCGGTGATCTTGCCTATCGTCCTGCGTCGGTCTGCGTTGTGGTACATACAGATCAAATTTTCTTCTTCCACGGTAAAGTGCATCATTCCTCATACCTCCAATTCATTTTTCTTGGTTCTGGCCGCCGCCTTTTTCGGGCTGGTGGCCTGTTTGCTGTCGGCAAGCTGCTTGCGGATAGATGGCCGGGGCTTGCGAATACTCACATCACGGCGCTCATCTTTGTTAATCATGGCATATACCCCGTGTCGGTCTTTTATGCTGGTAAAGCACAGGGACTTATAGGGCAGCATGGCAAAGAGCCGGTCATTGTCCTTGGTGGAAGCCAGTGCGTCAAAGTGCGGTGAGATCTCCACCATAAAATGTGTCTTGTTGGGGCTGTTGGGCGCTGACAGATCTTTCAGCTTATCCACGATGCGCCGGGCCTCGGTTTCAATCCGGCTGTCATGCAAAGCCGTAACGTGGGCTTTGGCTGTCCGTTCTCGGATAGGTCAGCAGCTTCTTTTCATACAGCGTTTGGGCATAGTCAGGTCAGCTTTACCATTACCGAAAAAACGACTACGGCCATTGTCGGCCCTTCCGGGGCAGGAAAGACAACGATGTGCAACCTGATTGCCCGTTTTTGGGATGTGAATGCCGGAAAGATTACCATAGGCGGTACGGATGTACGAGATTTCAAGCTGGACAGCCTGATGAAGAATATTTCGATGGTGTTCCAGAGCGTGTACCTATTTGCAGATACGATTGAGAACAATATCAAGTTTGGCTGCCCGGATGCTACCCATGAACAAGTGGTTGAAGCGGCGAAAAAGGCTTGCTGCCATAACTTTATTTCTGCCCTGCCGGATGGCTATGACACCGTGATTAGCGAGGGAGGCGGTACTTTGTCCGGTGGCGAGAAACAGCGGATTTCCATCGCCCGCGCCATGCTGAAGGACGCACCTATCATCATTTTGGACGAGGCAACAAGCAGCGTTGACCCGGAGAATGAGGATGAATTGCAGCGGGCTATCGAGGCATTGACCCATGACAAGACCATCATCATGATTGCCCACCGTCTGAAAACCGTCCGCAACGCCGATCAGATCCTTGTACTGGACAACGCTCATATCGTCCAGCGCGGCACTCATGCGGAGCTGATCCAGCAAAAGGGCCTGTATGCCGATTTTGTATCGGCCAGACAGGAGGCCATCAGCTGGAAGCTGGCTCAGTAAAGGAGGTTCAGATGAAACTTCATGCGTCCGGGGAGGACTACCTGGAAACCATCCTTGTTCTCCAAAAGAAACTCGGTATGGTGCGCTCCGTAGATGTAGCCCGGCACATGGAGGTGTCAAAACCCAGCGTGTGCAATGCAGTGGCTACCTTGCGGGACGGCGGCTTTCTCACTATGGACGAAGATCATTTTCTCCATCTGACCGATGTAGGCCGCGAGGTTGCCGAAAAAATCTACGAGCGACACTGCTTCTTTACCGAGCAGCTTATCGCCGCAGGCGTTGACCCCAGGACTGCGGAGGCTGACGCCTGCCGGATTGAACACATCATTAGCGATGAGAGTTTTGACCGGCTGAAAGAGGCAGCCGAACAAGAGTAAAACTAAAACCGAATAAGCCAAGCGATCCTGCCCCGCAAGACGGGGAAAGAAAAAAACCGTTGCAGGGCAGGCAGCTTTGTACGCCCAAAATGGATTTTCCGGGTACTGCGGCGGTTTTGAGTAACATCAAGGCGGCCGTCCCTTATGCCCTCGACAAAGGAGTGACGACTACACGCTGACACGGCGGCTTTAGAAGGGGACAGCACAGGAAGCAGCCGCAGCGATTGGATTTTCCATTTATAGAACGGAAGAGATGGCAGAACTTATCTCCTATATGCGCCAGTACAATGAAAGTGCATTGGAAGGCGAAGACCTTCGCTTTTACGGTTTTGATATGCAGAGGATTTCTTACAGCATGTCGGAGCATTGATAACGATGCTAGGTACTTTTTATAGCGGAGATAAAGGTTCAAAATCAAGCCATAAATATTTTGCGTCAAGTTCTTTGCTTTGTATGATTATGGCTATTTATACAGGTTATAAGATGATATCTAAAAACAAGAAAACAAAGAAAGAACCAATATCATTAGGAAATGAAGAATAATATTCCCTCTAAACTACGCCATGTTGCAATTACTTCATATTTATATATATGATATCCATCTTCATGTCTGTTTGTATTTTTTTGTGGAAATAAATTTAAGGTAACCGAAGCATACGAATAAATGGTAATTAATACTCCCAAAATACTGATTATTCCGGACATGAGTGTAATCATACTCTCCCGATTGTATTGAAAATCACCAAAAATTATTTTGGCGAAGATAAAGCAAAATAATCCTATAAAAATATAGGTTAATCCTAAAGTAAAAGCCCCGAATTGTACGCTACTACAATTCGGGGCTTCGTTCTTTGCTACAAGTATTTTTGGAATTACTTTTTGCCTATTGGCATTATATTATATGCAAATCTGAAAATCAATATACCGATAAATGGGAAATCGAGAAGAAAAATATTCTGTTTTTTTGGAATAAAAAATGCGAGTGCATTTTGAAACCTATGAGATTTTCAAGATTAGTTAAATGTGGTAGAATTCATATAGAAAATACTAATGAAAGGTTATCAAGATAAAAATGGAACGAGATTTTATCTCAATATTTATTTTTGCACTGGGAACAGCAGGAAGTATATACATTTTTAAAAGTATATTTGATTTTGTAATAAAGAGAAATTTTTCAAAATTATATGGAATAGGAAAATTGCCGAGAAGCATAAAGGTAAGAAAGAAATCAAATGAGAAAGGGGAAAACTATTATTATCTAAATTATCCTTATTGGTCTGTAAGTAAAAAGGACGGTACAGCAGACAGGAGAGTAAAGAAAAACTATATCATATGGAAGAGAAGTAAATTATATGTTGAAAACTATTTGGTTTTTACAAAAAGACCATATGAGTTAGTTGGAGTAGTCAAAAAATTGCGTTTGCAAGGCATTGCAATAGATTTATGTAAAGAAGAAAGAATAAAACGTGCCGACCTTTTAAAGAAGAAAGAGACATTTGCGTGTAATAGTGATATTCAAAAAATCGTTGATTATTATTCGGAGAAACCAACTGATTTTGAGGGATTATGCTCGGAATTATTTGAAAGTTTTTTTGAATGATTTTTGAAATATTTTTGAAAATTATTAAGAAAAATGGAGCAGTAACTCCGGGACATCTCAGAATTCCGGAGACCTATGAGATGGCGAGAGAACTTACTGATTATATAGAGAATCTGGGAATTGAGGAATGGAAATAATAAGAGAAGCTAAACAATAGGAGAAAAATATGGGAAAAGAAAATGGAAAGAATGTAGGATTTCCTGAGGATTTTGTCTGGGGTGCAGCAACGAGTGCATATCAGATCGAAGGTGCGGTAAAAGAAGATGGCAAAGGTGAGCACATCTGGGATGTGTATACAAAAGAACCTGGGAAAGTATTTTCCGGTCACACCGGCGAAGTGGCATGCGACCATTATCACAGATATAAAGAAGATGTTCAGTTAATGAAAGAAATGGGCCTGAAAGCTTATCGCTTTTCCATCGACTGGTCACGGGTTTTACCAGATGGATTTGGAAGAGTGAATGAGAAAGGTATTGAGTTCTATAACCATCTGATCGACGAGCTTGTGGAAAATAAGATCGAATCATATATTACTTTGTATCACTGGGAACTTCCGTATGAAATCTATAAAAGAGGCGGATGGATGAATCCGCAGATCGTGGAATGGTTTGGAGAATATGCGAAGCTTGTTGCAGAAAGATTTAGTGACAGGGTAAGTCATTTCTTTACATTGAATGAACCACAGTGTTTTGTCGGACTTGGCTTTCTTACCGGAGAACATGCACCGGGAGTAAAAGCACCCATGAGAGATACCTTTGAAATGGCACACAATGCCTTGAAAGCACATGGAAGAGCGGTACAGATGCTCCGTACTTATGGAAAACAGAAACTGACGATCGGATATGCACCGACATCATCTGTCTGTTATCCGGAAACAGATCGGCCGGAAGATATCGAGGCCGCAAGAAAGGCATATTTTTCTCTTCAGGAGGATGACAGTAACTGGACATGGAATGTGTCCTGGTGGTCAGATCCTGTTTTGCTTGGACATTATCCGGAAGAGGGATTGGAACGTTATGAAAAATATCTTCCGAAAATTACAGAAGAAGACATGCGTCTGATCTCAGAACCAATCGATATCTATGGACAGAATATCTATAATGGAAGATGTATCCATATGGGAGAAGACGGGAAAGCACAGGAGGTTTGCCGGTATGAAGGTTTTCCAAAGACTGCAATCCAATGGCCGGTAACACCGGAATGTCTGCGTTGGGGACCGAAGTTCTTATATGAAAGATATCATAAGCCAATTTATATCACAGAGAACGGATTATCCTGCCATGACGTGATTTCGTTAGATGGAAAGGTGCATGATCCAAACAGAATTGATTTTCTTGCAAGATATTTACGAGAACTGAAAAAAGCAGCAGAAGAGGTGGATATCAGAGGGTATTTCCAGTGGTCTTTAATGGATAATTTTGAATGGGCAAAGGGTTACTCGGACAGATTTGGACTTGTATATGTAGACTACAGGAACCAGCAGAGAATTATGAAGGATTCAGCATTTTGGTATAAACATGTGATAGAGATAAATGGAGCGGGATTATAAGAAGGAAATATTGAGAAAGGCAACTGCTGACTTTTGCTTTTTAGTGTACTAAAACCGGGAGGATAGGAAAAACAAAGGCGTTTTGCAGTCATCATTGCAAAGCGTTTTTTGTTTTTATCAGCAGTGATAAAGAGTGTGCGATAAACAGATAATACCAGAAAAGGAAGATGGTGGTCTTTCAATACAGTCAGGACATGCTCAAGATACCGGAACGGATTAAGGTTATTAGCCTTTGCAGTTTCCGTAATGCTGTAGATAATGGCACTGGCATTTGCACCATCCAGACTGTCGATCAGCTTCCATTATGAAGGAAAAAGCAGCAAAAGAAAACCCCACCCCTCAAGATTGAGGGGCTGGGGAGTTGAATAGGCGAAGCCGATTTTTTATTACTTTTCCAAGAATTCAAGAATTTCCTGTTTTGTCCAGTGATTAAATCCCATCTTAGCCAGTGTACGGCCGGTTTTCATATAATCTTCATCATTATAATAAGATGCTAGGGTTACCAAGGCTTTGGCAATAGGAACTTCTATGCCACATAAATCAGCAAGTTCACAGAATGGTACAAACAGGAACGGAACATCCTCTGTAATATAACGAGCTTTGGAGGATGCAGGAGCATCTTTGATCTTGGAGTGCACAGAAGACTGACGATTAAAATCATAAATGCATTTGGCATGGGATGCATAGAGGGAGTTGTTGGCTTCCAACTCAGTGCGCAGATGCATATGCAGGCTTTCACCAACTGCCATACGCTCTCGATCCAGAGCATCTTCCACTTTTGCTACAGCGGTGGAGCAACAATCGCCATAAAAGCTGAATTGACCGTTATAATTTTCGCAAATACCCATATTAAGAATGGAAAGGACAGGATGAGCACCGAAATTTATGTTCTCAAAGGCAGCCACCACAGGATTTGCCAAGAATTCGGGCAGGATAGGGAACACATCATTTATAAGTGTTTCTAGCTCTGGTGTTCTTTTACTTTGAGGGAAAATACTCAGAGGCATAAATTCCTTAACGCCCATGATAGCAACAGCACCGGGGTGAGCCAGTCGGGTTGCCCAGGGAAGGCTTATCGTATCGATGAAAATGATATCGGTTCCTTTCTTTTGGGAATGAGAAAGCTTTTTATTCAGGATCAGACCGCCATAGTTACCCGGAACAATAAAAATCTTCATACCATCACGCAGGTGAGGCAGCATAGCATCAAACAGAATCTCCTGAGCAAAGGATGGGCAAACCATCATGACGATATCAGCAAATTCCATTGCTTCCTTGATATCAGTGGTAGCCAGTGTAATCTTTGCAAAGCCGGCATTCAGCATGGGTGCATCATTGAGTTCAGCAACGGCTTCGATACCACCCTGTTCTTTCACAGCATTGACCTGAGCCGGGAATTTTGGGGAATCGTAAATACATACTTCATGACCAGATTTTCCCAGAGAATAGGCCATAGCCATACCTCCATTACCTGCACCGATAACAGTAATCTTACTCATAGTTACATAACCTCCTTGTTATATAGATATTAATTTGATAGATCTATGTTCTGTCCTTTAAGGATCAGACAATCAAAATTGCTGCAGTGACTACGACTAGGACAATGGCAATTGTAATGAAGAAGAAGGGAAGGATTGCCTTGACCCAACGAGGAAAGGGAACACCGGCAATTGCCAAAGCACCCATCAAAACAGCCTGCGTAGGAGAAATAAAATTCATGGTTTCAGATCCTGCAGCGCAAACCATGACAGCAAATTCCTTGCCGACCCCCATAAACTCACCCAGAGAACCAATAATAGGAATGGTTGCAGTTGCAAGCCCTGAAGAAGATGGGATAAAAAAGGACAGGAAGATATAAACAATATAGGCAATACCAGGGAAAACGATTCTGCTGACTCCGCTCATAACGACCTCACCAAAGTGGAGAATGGTATCCATGATCAGTCCGTTAGACATGATAACAGACAATCCTTTCGCACAGCCCAAGGTAATGGCAACGCCGAGGATATTCTGGCAGCCGCTCGTAAACAGGCTGATCATTTCCTTTTCTCCCATATGGGACATTTTTCCGATGATTAAAGCATCCAGTAAAAAGATAACCGTCAGTTCTTTCATTCCCCAGCCTCCCAGAGGCGCCATATGTGCAATAAGGCTTCCAAACAAAGGAATGTTACAAATTGCATTATGAATCTGTTCGAAGATATAAATTCCAAACTTATCAGCCCAAGGAATAATGGCTATAATCATAATTACAAAAGCTCCGGCAAAGACGGACAGAATAGATTTTCGCTGTCTTGTAAATTCTGGCATCTCCTCAGTATTCAATTTATTGATATGTGTTTCTATTTGCGAACGCATGTCGTATACAACTGATTTTGTCGGATCTTTGCGAACCTTTTCTGCATAGTGCATTGTGAAAAGAATGGAAGCAATAACCATAGCAACATAAAGAACTACACGAATCAGCATGCCGTCTGCCAGAGATATCCCTGCAACGCTAGAGCCAATACCAACGGAGAAAGGATTGATCAGAGCACCTACAATGCCGGCACCAGCCCCCAAAAACAGCACCATACATGCAGAAACGGCATCATATCCCATGGCCATAAACATTGGAATCAGAATGGGATAGAAAGGTATGGTTTCTTCTGAAAAGCCAAATGTAGTGCCGCCGACAGAAGCGATAATCATAACGATTGGAATCATCATTTTTTCGCGCCCATTCAACCGATTAATGACATACATAAGACCGGCATCCAGAGATCTGCTCTTACCCAAAATTCCCAGGCAACCGCTCAATACGAATACAAATAATATGATATCGATTGCGCCTCGAAAGCCTTCCATAGGTGCAGCCAGAATATCCCATATTCCTTGAGGGTTTGGTTCTGTTACTGTATATGTTCCGGCAATCGGAACGTTGTCTACACGTGTGTATTCACCAGCAGGAATGAGATGCGTGAGTATTGCCAGAGCTATTGTCAGCAGAATTAGAATTGCAATAGATGACGGCATCTCAAATTTTTTCTTTTTTATTGGCGATTTGCTTTTTTTCATAAAAAACCCTCCTTTTTTAGAAAATGATTATTCATCTTTACTAGAATTTCCTTTAGTATACACAGAAAATTTGTGATAAAATTGATGATACTTTGCTTTTTGTTATGAAATACTTGTTTAATATTATTTTATTGTGTCGAAATGTGTTTTTATTTATGGCTTTGTAAAAGATAATATGCTATTATAACTCAAGGAGGTGATGGCATATGGCAAACATCTGTCTTGTTGATGACGAAAAAGCATTGAACCAGGTGCTGAAGGTATATTTAGAACGTGAGGGACATAAGGTCACAACATTTTACAATATGCAGGACATATATAATCAGGTGGAAAAAACCGAATTTTATGATCTGTACGTTATTGATATTATGCTTCCTGACGGAAGCGGTACGGAGATACTTAAACGAATCAAAGAGCGCTCCCCTGGCAAGCCAGTGATTCTGATTTCTGCGAGGGGGGATAGTATTGACCGGGTACTGGGATTTGAAATGGGTTGTAATGATTATCTTCCTAAGCCTTTTCTTCCAATGGAATTATGTTACCGAGTTTCAAATTTACTGCATGATCATAAACAGTCAGTACAGTGTAGCACAGTTGTATTTAGCTGCTATAAGCTTAATAAGACAGAACGTTCGATTTATGATAAGAATGGGGACAAAATTGAGATGACGAGTAAAGAATATGATATTGTCCTCTATTTTCTAACGCATCCTTCAGCAGCTATTTCCCGGGATCAGTTGCTGAACGAAATATGGGGAAGAGATTATTACGGCTATTATAGAGTGATCGATAATCATATAAAAAATATCCGGAAAAAGATCCCGGAAATTCATCTGGAAACCATTTACGGATATGGATATCGGTACAATTTATGAAAAAGAATAAAATCGGCAGAGCTTTATATAAAAATATATTTATGTTTTCCCTGTTGCTCATTGTAGTCATTGCCATTTCTGCGATGGGCATTCTCTATTACTGGTCGTTTTATCGCTATGACCATCTCTTTGAAGATCGAATCATAGATGTGAAAACTCTCGAAAATGCAAAAAAGATCGGAGCTGAAAATGAATGGCTGTTGGGCGTAAACACACATTCTATTGATGTACTGGAAGCGACATACAACAAGGATATAAAAGATCATATTTATAATCAGGCGCTGACACAGGAGAAAGTTATCCAGTATTATCGTGAAAAGATAGATGGTAAAGCCTTGATCTACTGTATTGAACTGTGCGCAGAGAAAGGTGAATTCTTCTATCGATATTCTGTGATTCGTGATCTTTATCATGAAGTTTTCCCTTATTATGTACTCACCATGGGAATATTTTTTGCGATAGTGGTACTTGCACTATTTCTTTATGTTCGCTTCATTGACAAGCAATTCTCTATGGAACTGATAGAACTGCAGGCATATGCACAAAAACTCGAGAATTTAGACCTGAACATAGATGACATCAAACCGAAATACGGGAACAGTATTATAGAAATATTGGCAGGAACATTTCGTGAAATGCATATTCGTTTGGTAGAGAAAGAAAATCTGCAAAAAAGTTCTCTGCAATACATTTCACATGAGCTGAAATCCCCTATTATGGTAATCGAGAGTTACATTATTTCAGCAAAAGACGGAATTTATCCCGCAGGAACTCTGGATGACTCTTTTGATACAATTTTGGAACAGACAAACAGAATGAAGGATAAGGTATCCTCTTTGCTGAAATATGTGACGATCAGTACCATGGATCTGAAAAAATCTCAGTTTGATCTTTCGGATTTACTTCACAGCTTGCTTATCGATTATCAGGCACAGATTCATAAAAAAGGAACACACATATATCATATTCAGAATAAAATGGATATCCTGGCAGATTCCGAAAAAATTCGGGTTGTATTTCAAAACCTCCTGGAAAATCAACTAAAATACAGGAACAGCCTGATGGCGATTCGAGCCTATAAAAAAGGTGATACGATTATCATGCTTTTCTACAACGACGGAGAAATCATAAGCGACCAACTGAAGAAACAAATTTTCACACCATTCATGAAAGGATATAATGGATCCAACGGTCTGGGTCTCTCCATCACAAAAATGATTTTATTACAGCATTCAGGTAACATTGAACTACTGAAAACCAACCAGGGAACACTATTCAAGGTAACCCTGCCAGATTCTGTCTTATAAGGCAGATATCTGATCTGCTTATTAAAAATCTTTATTGACCATTATGAAGAAATGATTTATACATTACATCCTCGTAAACTATCATCGAGAACGTGGATAAACTGATCCATACTGAGCTGATTCTGGAAAACTAAAAAAGGGTACTTGGTTGACCACATTGGGGTCAGACCCCAATGTGGTCGTCTGTTATCCGGAAACAGATCGGCCGGAAGATATCGAGGCCGCAAGGAAGGCGTATTTTTCCCTTCAGGAGGACGACAGTAACTGGACATGGAATGTATCCAGGTGGTGTCAGATCCAGTCTTATTAGGACATTATCCGGAAGAAGGATTGGAGCGTTATGAAAAATATCTTCCGAAAATCACAGAGGAAGATATGCGTCTGATTTCAGAACCAATCGATATCTCTGGACAGAATATTTGTAAAGAAAATAGAACAGTCTGTTTGGATGGAATGAATTTCTGTCATGACAGGCTGTTTTTTCTATGCCATTATCAATAGTTGATTTGCGGAAAAACATCGAAATATATGTGTCGTGAGGAGAAGTTTATGCTGTATATAATACTATTAGCTGAGCTATATGGACATATGTCAGAAATGTTATTGACATATGCCTTTTATAGAGCTATTATATAAGAAAAGCAAGAAAGGAGCAGTTTATGCCGAGACCAGTAAAATGCAGAAAAGTTTGCCATTTCCCCAATGTTTTAGAATTCTTTCCGGCAGATGATACTGAGAAAAAAACACCTATTGTTCTGACGGTAGATGAGTATGAAACCATCCGTCTTTTGGACAAGAAAGGTTATAGTCAGGAGCAGT